>BNJT01000650.1_pt1 | contig 210789 bp, 306 predicted proteins | sample 8540491 | NCBI WGS metagenome assembly BNJT01 (sample SAMD00202455, study PRJDB9452) | human saliva metagenome | host: Homo sapiens
AGCTGTATACGTGATGGCTAACCGAGTATTCCGTAGAAAAACCCGACAATATCTTAAGCTTGTTAAAAAAATGGAAGAGAGATAGAATAATGATTTATAAAGTCGATATTTTACAAACCATTAAAGGAAGCATCTTTGTTGAAGCTGATAGTTATAAAGAGGCAGAAGAGGCTGCTGATAAATATATTAAAGAGGAACCAAATGTCGCAAGCGTCGATTTCGACGAGATTCAGGATTATACCGTCTGGGACGCATTAGAATTATTTGATGACGATATCAGTAAGGCAGAGATTATCAAGGCAGAGGACATACTATAATGTTTGAGTCACTACGAAAATCAATCGAAAAACAAAATAAACTTCTTGAAGAAATCTTAGAAAAAGGCTCGCTAGAAAGTGTATTAAAAGATGTAAACCCAATCGAAACTAGTGCCACGTCTTTATATATGGATCCGTATAATTATGATGAAACAAAGAGGTGCGTGAACGGTGGTATCAGTGGGCGTATCTTAGAAATCGTAAGACTGTATGGAGAAGTGAAATATTTAAGTGAGGTAATTTCAAAGCAGTACGAAGTCTTCAAACGTATTAAAGAGGAGGCTCCGAACGGTATTGTTAATGAAGATATAGACAACTTTATTAAAAGATATGAGGAGGAGTATGAAAATCTATAACGTAGAACGCAAGGAAGCGTATGATCCAGACACGGAACCTAGCGAGATAGATGTAGATTCCTTGCTATTAGGCTATTTGTTTACTTTATGGCTATGGCGGTAGTGGGGCTATTCTTACGATATTCTGATATTGGGGTAGCTTTAATAACATTTGCTGTATTTAGGTTTTTGGATCGCGTCAATATATTTTAGAGAGTATAACGAGAGTCTAATAGAAGAACGATGGGTGATATTCAAACCTGGTATATTGGAGACAATATTGATCGTATTGTTTATTGGTTGGCTTGCTTTTATAGGTAGTCTACATCTTGAACATAAGCGGCCAGAACAAATAGAACAAGAGTATCAGAATCGCTGTAAACAGTTGTATGGGACTGGAGCTGGAATGTTTACGGAGCGCAGACGTTCGGGTATATATCGCTATTGTTACGACGCTAATGGCAACATAAAGGTGCTTCATTAAAGATAGGAGGAGCGAATAATGAAACAGGATACTACAACTATAGTGTGTGATAAATGCGGAAGAACCATAAAATCTCGTGGTGCATATGGATTTGCTCATCAATGTAGTGGATATGTAAGAGAAATAAACAAGCGGTTCAAAAATGCTATTATGTTTGCAAGTACTCGAGAAGAGATTTACAAAGCATGTGAGGCTCGTGACTATGCTAACGCTCTATACAATCCAGAGCATAGGTATATTAGAAATAATGATATATAAAAGATATTTTTGGAGAAAGTTATGCATAAAAATACTATAGTAGGCTTTCGGCCGTCAGGTAGATTGCATTTAGGACATTATGTCAGCGTGATAAAGCCAGCAATAGAATGCAAAGCAGATATCCTGATAGCTAAACATCACGCGCCACTGTCAGAATCTGAATATGAGGAGCAAGCGTTGAGCGTACTCAGAATGTTCAAGTTGAGTGGTCAAGTTGTCGAGCAGAAATTGGATGTCGCCTTACTGGCTAAGCTACTAGCCGTAACACCTAGCCACTTACTGAATGCCATGCCACAATATAAGGCTAAAGAAAAGACCGCGCTAATGTACATATATCCAGTGATGATGGCTCTAGATATTGCAGGTTACGATAGAGTAATTGTTGGCGAAGATCAGCGCCCTCATATCGAATTCGCAAGAGATATTCTTCCGCGGGTTGGGTTGAAGTGTCCAGATCCAATTTATACAAAATCCAAGATTATGGACTTAAGACATCCTGACCGTAAGATGAGTAAGTCTGAGCCAAAATCGTGTTTATTCCTGGATGATGAAGATTATGAGCGCAAGATCATGAAGGCAGTCACTGACGTCAAAGGATTGTCAAATTTGAGAAACATATACATAGAGTTGGGTGGTCGGTCTGATATTGAAAACATGAGTAACTACGATCTAAAGCGAGCGATTGTAGAATTATATAAAAGTCTCAATCTTTACTAAAAGATAATCCGCCTTGAAGAAGCGGATTATATCTTACAACTAGCGACTTTTGAAGATTTTTATCGGATCCGTAAATATGATATAATTTAATTAACTCACAAGACGCGGGCGACTAGCGAGGATGTTGGTTATGTCCAAAACTACAGCTAAAAGCAAGCCTAAGTCTTCTAAAAAGCCGCCTACAAAAACACCTAAAAAAAGAACGGGCGTCCCTACAAAAATACTCTGATAAACTAGCAGATAGAATATGTCAGAAAATAGCAGAAGGCTATTCAGTACGATCTATATGCAAAGAAAAAGATATGGTCTCTATGCAGACACTTTTTTTCGATGGTTACGAGAAAATGATAAGTTTCGTGAGCAATACGCGCATGCATGTGAAGAACGATCATATGCGCAAGCTGAAGAGATTATTGATATTGCAGATAACGCCACTAACGACTACATGGAGAAGTTAGAAGGCGATGGATATATATTTAATAGCGAGAATGTACAGAGGTCACGTTTAAGAATCGACACACGTAAGTGGTTGATGTCTAAGATGAATCCAAAAAGTTTACGGCGACAAGCTGGATATGACTACAAACGGTAATGACATAGGAGTAGCTCTAAGTGCAAAGCAAGCAGAGCAACTACTTAAAGCCAGAGCAGACCGTCGGGATTCTTAGAGAAATTGCAGATAACGGCTCTTTTGCCGAATACTGCATTGCTATAGATCCAAAGTACCAACTGGAGTGGTTCCATGCCGAGATTGCTAAAGAGTTGGAGCAAGGATATCGTCGGTTGCTGGCTGGCGAAGATGTCCGATTGATGATTTTTATGCCGCCGCGTCACGGCAAAAGCGATACAGCCACGCAGAAGTTTCCGTCGTGGGTGCTAGGGAAAAAGCCCGAATATTCCAATCGTAGTCTCATCTTACTCTGCAGAGCTAGCGTCAGATTTCGGTCAAAAAACTAGGGATATAATGCAATCCGCTACTTACACTAAGATGTTTTCTACACGCTTACGAGCCGACGCTAGAGCAAAAGGTCGCTGGATTACAAAAGAGGGTGGCGGCTACACCGCCGTTGGTGTCGGCGGTGCATTGACAGGTCGTGGATTCAAAATTGGTATTATCGACGACCCATTCAAGAACCGTGAAGAAGCAGATAGTCCTGTAATCCGCGAAGCCCGCGATGGCTGGTATAAGTCAACCTTCTCAACACGTGAGGAAGGCAACTCAATGATCGTATTTATTCTTACACGCTGGCATGACGACGACCTAGCAGGCCGAGTTCTCAAAGCCTCACGAGAAGCTAAGGCTAGAGGTGAAGCATACGATGATTGGAAGATAATCGAGTATAAAGCTATCGCTACTGAAGACGACGAACACCGCAAAACTGGTGAGGCTCTATGGCCAGAGAAGTTTTCACTTGAGAAGCTACTGAAAAAACGTGCAGAGATGGGCAGCTATGAATTCTCAGCACTCTATCAGCAGAATCCTATCGACGAGGAGAACCGCAAGTTCAAGCAATCATGGTACAAATACCGCGAGTTCAGCAATGTCTTACAGCTCGACACCTACAACGTTATGACTATTGACCCGCGAGGTAAAGACGATGTCAAGCAAGGCACTGACTACATTGGCGTAACCCTTAATTTTATCGACCGAGAAGGCAAATGGAATGTAATATGTTATCGCACAAAACTATCCGCGACTGACCTAGTAGACCTGATGTTCACAAACTGGAAGAGGTACAACCTACACAAGATCGGAATTGAAGATAATCAATTTACTCAAGCCTTGAAATCTGTTTGGGATGAAGAGATGATGCGCAGAGGCGTCTATATGGATGTCGAATTATTGAAGCATGGCGGACACAGCAAAGCATTGAGGATTGAAGCACTAGTGCCAAGATATGAACGTGGAGGAATATATCATATAAGACATGGCGACGCTAACTTATGTAAAGACTTAGAGCTTGAACTGAGTATGTTTCCTAAAGCAACCAATGACGACGCGAGCGACTCTCTAGCATATCAAGTACAACTAGCTCAGCGACCAGAAGATGACGTAGGCTCAAGCTCATATAACCAATCATTAGCAGATAGCGACTTAACAGCAATGTGGAATTAATTAGGGGGAATATGAAAAAATTTGTGCCAGAATTTGGAAAAGTCAAAGAACAACAGCAGCTAGACGATAAGACGTCTGTAGTAGTTGAAAACAGTTATCAAAATCACACTGTTATAGCAACTAAGCTACACTATGAAGAACGTTTTCGAGTTGCATCTATGGCAGAAGCCCGCGATAAGGTTGATGAGCTAACACTAAGGATTGAAAACGACGACAGCCTTATCAATCCGTCAATCCGTTATGATGGCCGCGCTAGAATATCATACAAAGGATCATTCGATGTCGTGTTTGAATATACAAAAAAATTAAACAGGTAAAATGATTATTTTTCACAACTGATTAAAAAAATGTGATATAATACAAGCGTAAACCACTGAAACAAACCAGAGTTTACTGAAACAACAGTAATCTTTGGAGTAATCAGTGGCTTTCTCTTTTTTAACAGAAGAAAACATTCTAGATCTATGTAGCACCTCAAAAGACTATACAGAAAAAAACTAACGCAGCCTTTTTGAGGAATATTCCCGTCTTGCCAGAAATAAGCCACACGCTAAAAATACCTAAAGCGTTTCCTAAAACTACAGACGGTACAGCAGCTTCAATTATCATTAAGTCTGCACGTCGTGCCGTCCAGCAACTTCCGACTGGTGTAGTCTCTACTTCTGACGAATATAGCCCATGGCCAATAATTGCTGAATTTGTTTATTTAGAAAAAATCCTACCTAACGCCAACGCCGAATACGATCTTATTCATAAAGTGTGGATAACTATTGAAAATGGTGAGTCGTTTGGATCGCAGTGTGTCTTTACGCCAGTAGCTTACAATGATGACGAGCTACTTCCAGACTATTTAATCGTCTCGTGGCGTGATGTATTTATCCAACCTGGCAAAAGATCTGCTAGTGACAGCGACTATTTATTTGTACGCACGTGGTGGCAAAAGACTGACGTAGAAAAGCTTATCGATGCCGAAAAAGAACGACGCGACACTGCCAAAAAAGAGGGCGCACTATACGAACCAACTTGGGATTTGAAGGCACTAGAAGAAATAAAAGAAGCTATTGTCACTAAAGACTCTAAAGACCAGAGCGAAGCAGAGCAACAGTACTCACTTGATCCATCAGGCATTGAAATTATAACTGGTTTTCAAATTGGTCATAATGCAACCTTCTTTACATTCAATCCAGCCACTCAAAAGATTGTACGACGTAAGAAAAATAAAGACCCAAGGGCTAAGATACCCTTAAATTGGTATTTTTATGACGCCGATGGAGTCAATCCTCTGGGTCGTAGCGTCTTAGAGCTAATTGGTCCTCTACAGAACCTGATCGATAGCGATATGCAGGCTTATCAATACAACCGCGCCGCCGCATTGCGCCCAACTATTAACGTATATGGAGACGTAAACGAGCGAACCCTTGAGTTCAAGCCAAACGGTCTTAATAAAATTAAGAACCCAAATGTACGTATTGAAGCGATGTCTGTAGATACTTCAGCAATCCGCGACTATCCGAACTTATACGGCTTGCAGAAGTCTCAAATGCTCAACCTGGTCAATAGTCCAGACACTTCAATTAGCGCAGAGGTTGGCAATCCAGGATTTGGTAAAACGCCACAAGCACTCAAGACTCAACAAGCTCAATTGTCTATTGATGACAATGCATTGCGTAAAGGATTTGAAGCATTCTTTGAGGAGTGGAGCGAAACGGCTATTAACTTGTATTTTGCAGAGCGTGAAGGTGTAGAAATAATCCAGCTAGACACAGACACTGCACAGAGATTGCGAGACCTAGAAGCAAAAGGTCATGTACTAGATGGTGTAGTCCTAGATGACGACAATAAGGCAACTGTAGACTTTTCAAAAGCTAAGGGCGTACTGAAGTTTAAGATTGACGCGTCAACAACGAAAGTAAACAGCGAAGCGGCACAGCTAGATTCTCTGAAGACATTGATTCAGACGCTAGATTCTAGCCAGTCACTGAACCAAGTAGTACCAGTAGATAAGAAATTAGCTGCATGGAACGCTATTGTTGCCAACTCTGGTATTGATGGATTAGACGAGCTAAAGGTTACAGAAGAAGAAATGAAAGAAATGCAGGAGGCGCAAACTCAAGCCGCGGTCCCTGCTACCGATGAAACAGCTACAGCCGAGATGAAACAGCCCGCAGAAGACGAGGCTCAGGTTGCTGAAGTCCCAGTAGAGCCACAAGAAGATATAGAGCCAAGTATTGTAGATGAATTACGACAGATAGGCACACCAGAAAACCTAATTGCTGAAGTGCCAAGCATGATTCAAAAAGGATTTACAGAAGAAGAGATAATCGCATCGATTATGGGAGTTATCCAAAAGGAGGGTGAATAATGGACGAAAATCTATATCCGCGTAGTACAGAATATTACCAGCCAAATGAGGAAGAAGACCAGAGGGTAGAGGAGGCTAAGCAAGCCGAGATCAATGCTATTAAGCAAGATATGAATAAGTTGCAAAAGGTACTTGACCGTTGGGATGAGCGCATTACCTTCTACAAGTCTACTGACGCTATACCAGAAGAAGTAATTACAGATAAAGAGAAACTAACTATTTATATATCGGCAAATAAACGTATTGTAGAGATTTTAAGAGAGGAAAGGAGCTTCTTAGAGAGTGTAATTGACCAAGCGGCGTAGTAAGGTACTCTGCTTTGGTTAGCTATCCTCGCTATTGGCTAACCAAAGGAGCGCATCTCACGCAACCCAGGTTCGTCACCTGCAATCGACGCTTAAACAATCTAATGAGAAGGAGGGGTGCTGTGCCATCAGACGCAGAAAACCAAGAAGTCGTTAATACAGAGGTAGAGCAAGAGTCTACCCACGCTGAGTCGGCGCCAGCTGAAACACAAAACTCTGAGGCTTCTTCAGAGCCAGAAACCAAAGCAGTTATCTCAGATAGCGGCGAGGTGATACATGTCAAAGTCGATAAGTCTAAGGAAGAAAGCAAAGACGCTGATTCTGATGACGAGTCAGACGAAGATAGGAAGCCGAAACGGGGCAAAGAGGCGCGCCGTGAACAACTAGAACGCGATTTAGAGGAGGATAACCGAATCATTCGTGAATTAGTTGCTAAACGGAACGAAACTAGAGCTTATCGCCAGCAATTGGAGCTTGACGCACAGAACGAAAGCACATTTCAACCTGTACAGCCACAGCCACAACAATTGCCAACAATAGATCAGATTATGGAGATGGAGAATCCAGAGACTGGTGACTTCTTCACAGAATTTGAAGCTAAGGCGGTATTGCAGAACCTACAGTTGCAGCAGCGACTAGATAATATGCAACAAGCTCAGGAGGAAGTGGCTTATAAAGCCCAAGTCGAAACATCAAGAAGTGATTTGTCGTATAAGGCAAATATGGCGCTCAGGGATTTCCCAGAGTTTGATCCAGAATCTGATCAATACGATGAACATCTTGATAACGCCGTAAACGGGTATCTGCAAAGTGTACTTGTTTACGACCAAAACGGCAAAGTCATTGGCTCAAAGAAAGATGTATATCAATTATATAAGTCATTCCACAAAGACGGTGAAGCACCTAAGCAACGCGCTGTGATTAATGACGCTGGTGATTTCCGTGGAGGCGGCACTAGGATCGTTAAACCATTCGCCAAGCTTACTACAGACGAGAAGGAAGAATATCTCCGTCGACAAGGACATGATATTTAAGAAAGGTTAATAACATGGCAACAAACACAACCGCAACGCTTTCTGCCGAGATGATCCAATACCTGGAGGAAAAATTCTTGGAGCGAAGCGAAGCCCGCACAATTCACCTAGAAGGTGCTAAAAAGAAAACTCTAGGAAAAAACTCTGGTACAACGGTTACCTTTACAAAACGATCACCATTTGGCTTGGCTACAACGCCATTGACGGAAGGTGAAAACCCACAAGACGAAGCTATCCGAAGCAACAAAGTCGTTGCTACTCTACGTGGCTACGGTAAGTGGACTAAAATCTCAAGCATGCTGTACAACACTTCAATCGATCGCGAGATGAAAGAGACGATTGAAACTATGGGTCAAAATGCAGGTGAAACAATCGACGCATTGGTCCGTGACGTATTGCATCAGGGTGCTACAGTGCAGTTCGCAAATAAGAAAACTGCATTGAACGGCATTACTGCTGACGATATCTTGACGGTAGCAGAAATCCGCAAGGCCGTACGTACATTGAAGAAAAACAACGCAATCCCATATGCAGACGGATTCTTCATTGGTAAGGTTGGTCCAGATACTGCATACAACATTACTGGTGATACAGCTTGGATTGACGCTCAGAAGTACACTGGTCGTGCAGAACTATACAAGGGTGAACTAGGTCGCTTGCATAAAGTCCGCTTTATCGAAGCGTCAAGCAACCAGAAGGAAGAGGCAAGCACAACGACTGTTTACTCAAACTTCATTCACGGTCAAGAAGCATTCGGTGTTGTCGACTTAGCTGGTAGCGGCTTGAAGAAAATCATCATCAAGCAGTCAGACAAGGGTGATACATCTAACCCACTCAACCAGTTTATGACCATTGGTTGGAAGGCTGAGGCATTTGCGTCGGCAATCCTTGATCCAAAGTGGATTATCAATGTTAAGACTGGTGCTAAAGACTAGTATTTAATAACAGTAAGGGGTGGTTAAACACTACCCCTTACGACCAAAGAAGGGAAACGATAAAATGGCAGAGAAAAAGACAACCGAGCTTACAGCCGAAGAGATTATCGCCAACGCTAAAAAAGAGGCTGAGAAGATTATCGCTAGCGCAAAAGAAACTGCAACTAGTGGTGAAATCGTAAGCCGTAGCGTATCTAAGGAAGATATCATCGAAGCATACAACAGCGGATTAAGTCACCTAGAGGTTGCTAAGAAATTTTATGGCAACACAAACGACGACAATATGCAGAAGGTTATTGCAGTTATTGAAGAGGCAGTACCATCAGGGGATGACAAAGACCCAGAGGTTGAAGTTACTGATCCTTGGATTGGAGCTTAATAGATTATGGACTGGACGAGAGAGGGCGATCTAACTAGATTACATAAGGTGTTTAATGACCCTCTTAAGTCCCGTCACGAGCGCAGATTAGCCCACGACACATTCAACAAGATATTACGCCAGCTAAAAGATAAAAAACTCACCGAATTACGTCGTAGGCTAATCCGAGCCAACATTGCAGACGATGATGGCGCCGTAGAGAGAATAACTGAAGAGATACACGAATACTCACGGCGTGCAGGCTATGAGATAGCGACTACAACATAAACAAATCAGACCATTTCGTGGATATCAACGAAATGGTCTTTTTGCTTGATATATGATACAATAACCTTACAATTAAGCACGAAGTGTGACTCTAAAAAACGAGAGCGCGTTGTCATCCAAAAAAGAAGGAAGCGTGCGTCGCAGCGTTGTATAAGTAGCAATCTGAGGGTGATCGTTTGAGATAAATACGAAGCCGCCCAAGTCAGTATGGAGCGAAGAACTAGGCCCTCTTGGTGACCAGACAACAGACGATAGCTCTTATCCAATTTAATAGTATTTTTACAATTTGGAGATTTGGGGTTTGTGGTGTATGCTATAGGTACTTTAGTAAGTAAATGGGAGGCTTTACTAAAATGGTATCTAAAGACAAAATCATCAAAAGCACTATTGGTGCTGTTATCGGCGTAGCTGCAGTAGCAGGTATGGCTGGAGCTGCAAATAATAGTCAGCCACAGCAGACTATAGCGCCAGTAGTACAACCTGTAACATATTCAGACTGTAGAACGGAAGAAATACCGTTTGAAACACAGTACGAAGGTGAAACAGGTCAATATGGCTACACTGAAACTATAAAACAACAAGGTGTAGCTGGTAGTAAAAAGATTTGTAAACCAAGCAAGCCAGGGTATGAAGATAAGGTGGAAGTTATAACTCAACCTGTAAACCACGTTATCGTCCGTACACCTAAACCTGCACCACAACCTATTCAACAACGCTATCGTGTTGGAGCTATCTGTCGAGATGGCTGGCAATCACACGCTACTGGAAGAGGAGCTTGCTCACACCACGGTGGAGTAAGTGAATGGCTGTATGAATAAGAGTACAAAAGAATAAGGTCATCGATTTTTCTTTCTGGCATATTAGTGATAGGAATATCAATACTTGTAGCGTATGCGGCGTATACATGTAGCAGCTATTACCTTGGCAATTCTAACAAGGCAGAATCGAACCATACTCAACACAAAAGCAGTAATTCTTCAGGTATTACCAGCTCAAGTAGTAGGTATAATCCTATTGATGAAGATGAACCTGATGAAGATGATGTATATTACGAAAATTGCACTGAAGCCCGTGAAAACGGAGCTCAGTCAATCCGTGAGGGTGAACCTGGTTATCGTGAAGAATTAGACAGAGACGGTGACGGTATAGCTTGTGAACCATGGCATGGTAGGTAGTTGACAAACTACCCCTGTTATGCTACAATGCAACCATGAAAAAAGCCGTAATTATCACTGCTGTTTTACTGCTTATAGCAGGTGCTGGTGGTGGTTTATGGCTAAAGACTCGTCTAAGCGCTCAAGCAGTTACCGAAGTAGTTCAGGAGCAAAAACAGGAGCAACCGAAGAGCAAATATGACGTTGGTCCACCAGACGCACAGGAAATGTTAGAACTGGTAAATGAGGAACGTGCTAAAGTTGGTGCAGCACCCTGAAACTGGACGAAAGATTAAACGCCAGTGCACAGGAAAAAGGCAGATGATATGCAAAACCGTGATTATTATGGTCACGTATCACCTGAAGGCACACGCGGCACTCTATTCGTTTTTTAAGCATATGCCAAGTAAGTGTCGGTATGCCGGTGAGAATTTAGCCAATATTTTAGTACCAGACAGCAATAGTCGCAATCCTATAAGTACCTGGATGTCATCTAATAAAGGACATCGTGAAGCTATATTAGACAAGGGCTATGACTTAGTTGGTTTTTGGTGTATCTAAAGACAAATACGGCAACTCTCTTATTGTTCAACACTTTTGCGATCTTAATTAATAACTAGTATATAGCACAAACCCCAAATCTCCTTTTGTCTCGAAAGGAGATTTTTCTTATGAATGACAACGCGTCATACCGTCAGTACTTGCAGTACCACGCTCTTAATAACCCTGGGGCAGCCAGGCGCGCCGAAGCGCAAGCTCTTCTTAACCAAGTAGGTGATGACGGTAATCTTAATGGTAATTTCTTAATGGGTCAAAAAGTAGACCGAGGCTGGTTCAGGTCGCCAGACGTTAGAGAGCAAACATCAAACGGCTACACTGCTTCAACTCTTAATCGTTCGGTCAACCCATGGTGGAAAGAATCATACGCCAACTGGCAACAAGCTAATATTAAAGGTCCAGGTCCTAGCAATCAGCCAGGCGGCTACTATGGCGGTGGCGGCGGAATGGGCGGTGGTAACCGTGCCAGTGCTGCTCAGTTGGCAGAATATGACCAAGGTATTGGACAGCTAGAACACGGCTTAGGACGTATAGACAATCAATTAGGCGTACGTTTGGGCAATATTAACAACCAGTACAATACCAAGAAAAACGAATTAAAGAGTTCATGGAACCGTGCAGAAGGTCAATTTAACGACCAGACTCGTCAAAATCAGCAACAGCGACGTACTAACATCAATAACATTAATGATCGCTCAGCAGTTGGCTTACGAGGACTATTGCGTTCATTAGGAAGTATGGGTGCAGTAGGTTCAGACATGCAATTAGCAGGTCGCGCAGTTCAGAACCAAGCCAACCAGCAACGAACAGGTGCAGGACAGACTTACGCACAGAACCAAAAGCAAATCGACACCACGTGGGGTCAGTTTAAGAATGATTACGCGGATGAAGACAAAAAGCTTAACGACTGGAAAGTAAACGAAGATAACGCCGCACGTCAGTCATCTCAAACTACACGTCAAAACCTATTAACTCAATTAGCCCAGATGAAGAGCCAGAAAGCCGCCGCACAAGGTGCTAACGGTGCTAATGCCGCACGTGCAGACCTTGGACGAGCAAACGCTCTATCAAGCGAAATTGACAACCTAGGACGTCAGCAAAGTACATACAGTGGCAATAAGGTCCAATACAACGCAAAAGACCTAGACAGCTACAAGGTAGAAGGTGATACAGCAGTTGGTGTTTCAGGTCCACAAGCAGCAGGCAGTGACCCAACGCTAAACATCTACAATACACGTCTAAACAAGAAGACGAGCGTAAACGACAGAATCAATACCTGTAAATAAATTAGGAGGGGATTAGAGATAATGGACTTTTTCCAGAGAGTAGGCAACTTTTTCAGCGGTAAGGGTTGGGTAAGCGATGATGAACGTCGACGTAAAGAGCAACAAGTTCAAGCGCCAGTTCAACCACGCCCTCAGCCATTACAGCAGGTACAACAACCTAACATTAACAGACTAAATGGTCTATCTGGTGTAAATACACCTGGGTTAGGTGGTGGTACTAATATATTCAGCCAAGCTCAGCAAAAAGTAAATCCTAATCCCCTTCAACAGGCTAATCAAGCAACACAACAGCTAAACCAAAATAATCAGCCAAAGCCATTAATCCCAGAAAAGACCGTCAATGACGCCCCTAAAGTACTAACCCCTCAAGGACAACAAGATTGGGTAAACAAAGAAAACAAGCAAATTCAAATCCAGAATGCCATAAACAATCCTACTCAAGTACTTAAAACTCAGGTCCAACAGCAACAGCAACAACCAAAGCCAGCACCAGTAGCTATTCAACCACAACAACAGAATAGACCACAAATAGCCCCAAGTTTTCCTAATCCTGTAAGAAATCCTTTATTTACCCAAAATCAGGACAGCTTAACCCGCGCCCTAGATATAGCAAAACAAGAGAGTGACAAATATAAAGCCGAGCAGGCAGCACGCAATGACAAGCTAGACAACATTATGCGAGCAAGGGGTGTTAGCGAGCCAGAAATCGCTAAGAACCGCCAAGTACGTATTGACGCAGAGAACAGAGCTTATTTATCAGAGGACAAAGCTAGACGTGATAGCAATATTGCACAGATGGCAGGATTAGCTACTTTACCAACACGTTCAGTGGTTAGCTTCACTAAAGGTGCTATTGACGGTGCTGGCCGTTCAATTGGTGATTCAGGTGATGCTATAGCTCTAGATGTCGCAGACGCCCTGTATGCCATTACTGGCGATGAGCGATATGCCAGAACACGAAAATATATTGTAGAACAAGGTAAACAACGTAACGCTCAATACGATCAAGACCTGGGCATATTTAAGAAGAACGACACGGATGTTGCATTAGCGCACGAGGCAGGTCAAGGCGCCCAGCGACTGGCGCAAGATATAGCTACAGGTGTAGCTACTGGCGGCACCTTGCCGGCAGCGCGTGCGTTCGCAGAGCACTCAGCGGACTTTATTACTAAGGCAAACGCCAATGGTAAGGATACGCGTGAGATGTTGCCATATGCATATTTTAGCGGGGGAGTTCAGGCGTTAATAGAGAAGGCTGGGCTAGGCAAGGTCTTATCCCCTATTGGCAAAAAAGGTCTGACTAAGTTTGTAACAGGCGCTATAGCAGAAGGCTCAGAAGAAGCTGCCCAGCAATTTGCAGAGAATGCAGTTGCTAAGCATACATACGACCCTAACCGTAAATATGAAGAGGGTGTGCTTAAGAGTGGTCTTATGGGTGCGTTTCTTGGTGGTCCAGCTGGAATGGCTAATTTTGGTGCTATGCGACAGACTGGCAATCAACCATCAAGTGCAATGACTGCACGAATGAATCAAAATGAAGCTACTGGAAAACTAGAAAAAGAGGCTATAGCTCAACGTCAAGCACGTCAATCGTCGGACGACACCTCACTCAAGCAAGCGACAGAAGTAAATGTAGCTAATAACCAAAACAACCAATTACACCCAATCCAGTCGGTGAATGTAGCCCCAGCAGTAGAGAATACTATACCTAACGCTAGCCCAGCACTAAAACAAGCCGTTACCCAGAATATGTCAGATATTCAGCACGGTGATGTAAATGCTGTTGCCACACGCCAACAAACAACAGGAATACTAGAAAACTATCTGATAGAACAAGCTACAAAAAACATACAAGACCTATCTGGTGCATTTAGTGGTGTAAAAGGAGCAGTAAGAAATAAGATCAATCCTTACGGGGACAATGGAGTAGTAATTAATCGATTAAACCCAAAGCAGATGAAATACAACGTAGCCGAAGTTGTGGGCGGCATAGCGGGAGACACGAGAAAACGTCTCAGCCAAGCGGCTTTTGGTGATCTACAGAAGGCACGATCTGGCAATCCGTACCGAACAAGTGATGGGATGGACGTGGAGTTGAGCCGTCAAGGAAATAGAAAATTTACTAACCCACGAGCGCGAGCCACTAATGAAAACTTCACTGTCAAGCAACGATTGGCGCCATACATTGATCAGGTGATTGAAAAATCTCGCCTCATCGATAGTGCACAAGATAGAAGTGGACATGGTGTTGCGGATGGCGGTTTTGAATATAGAGAGCTACCTGTCAAATATAGAGGTAATGACTATACGGCTACACTCGACATAGCTAAGAGTAATGATCATGGACGCAATACTCTCTATGAGGGCAACATAAGAAAAGCCTCTGTGTCGCCAGGGGAACTTATCGAACCTGGTTATAACACAGAGGCTTCTACTCGTAGTATAGCACAAGAAGCCCAAAATGTCAATGAAGACGTTAAATACAAGCTCAATCCAGAGCATGAAGCACAAGTTAGAGCGTATAACGAACATATAACACGTCTACGACAACGTGAAGAATACTTGCGTGGTCAAGGAATGAGTGAAAACGCCCCAGCCATGATTAACCTACGTAAAGCTCAAGAGCAAGCTATATACGCCAGAGATCATATCGGTGAGGTAGATGAGAATGGATTGAAGTATAAATTAAGCCCAGAACAAGAAACGTTCTTCAAGGACTCTAAGATCCGAGACGAAAATGGCAATCTTAAGACTGTATACCATGGCACAAATAGTGAGTTCGACCAATTTAGTCCATTAGCCGGCTCATCAAGTAGCACACGAAATAGGTGGGGCGAGGGTAATTATTTAGCATACGACAAAGATATGGCTAATGGCTACGGAGTCAATCTAAAAGAAATGTATGCGAACATCACCTCCCCAATAACTAATAACCAAAAAACTGTCTCATTTGAACAATATGACGCCCTACATCGACGAATAAATAATGGCGAGCCAGCATATCGTGAAGATTATGATATGTACGATAACGACATGGATTTGTTGTGGGATGTTACTGACAATGGGCAATGGAAAAAAAATATGCTCAAGATATCAAAGACACTACTGGCAAAGATGGCGTGATTATGGACGATATGGCGATCACCTTTAGCCCAAATCAAACCAAATACACCAACAATCTCAACCCAACAGACAATCCAGATATGCGGTATAAGTTAGGGTGCCAAAATGCAGGAGTTAGCTAGCCAAAAACAAGCTACTAGCACGCCACCTGCAACTAACAGGGTGATGAGAACCTTGTATTCAATGAGTGGCAAAATGAAATGCAGAAGAAAGCATTAGGCTACTATGATCCAAAGACTGACACCATAAACCTTAATAAACTTACAGAAGACACTCTAAACCACGAATTAGGGACATAAATTACTTACACGTGTAGAAAACAAACAAGACTTATTAAACTCTATCCGTGAATCTTATGGAGATGAATATCTAATAAACAAATATGGCAGTCAATATGGAAATGACCTAAACCTGCTAGCAGAAGAACAACTAGCTGACGGATTCAGTGATTACTATAACGGAAGACTAAACGGTGAAGATAAAAGTACGTCTAGGTACTAGATTAGGTATTCCTCAAAAAAAGTCTTAGCGGTATATGACCGAATCACTGAAGCTATTATGGGACTTGTTGGTAAACAAGATGCCATTAAAGCAATTCTATGCTCAAATGGAGACGGGGAAGTTCAGAACCAAACAACAAGTACCTGGTGGCGATGGCCGAGTTAGGGACGATGAGTATCGATCCTGAAAGAGCACTTAACGCGATTAAAGGTATTGATGATCTAGCAAATAGCCGCCGTGCATTATTCACACTGGCACGCGTGTCTGATAATTTGTCAGACAGGATAAAAACAGATACTGGCATATCAATAAATAAGGATGCGCGGATCGTAATGGACAGAGATGGTGCAGTCCATATGTTATCTACTCATGGGCAGGGTGGTAAAAAGCCAGCTAATCCACTGACTGATGCCGACCTGGGTAGATTGCCATACGTTTTTGGAAGACCCAGATGTGATTATTAAAGGTAAGCCAGTACGAAACACAGAGCGAATTCGTATGGAGCGTAACCTTGAAGGCAATAAAATTGCTATTGTCGAGGTAATTAAAAAAGGCAACGAACTACGAGTCGTCACCTACTTTAATGATTCGTCATCTGGCCGCACCAATCCTGCAAATAATATGTCGAGGCTTGATGATACGTCCGAAACAGGGGCAATTACAGTCCACGAATCTTAACGATACTATAGCAAACAATGCTCAAGATGTCAATACGGACAACCGCTATCAACACCCTCTTCAAGAAACTATTAACGAAATGGAAGCCAACCCTAAGCCTAAGATGACTAGGGAGCTAAGAGATGCTATAGATGAGTTTATATATGAGAATATAGACCAGAATCTATTCCTAGAACATAATGACACAAATATCCTCGGAAGTCATGGATTGACGTGGAGTATCCCACGCCTGCATGTAGACGACCTACGACACCATCTAGGAAAGGAGTTGGCTGGAGACCTACCGTCTAACTATAAACGCCGTACTGGTAAGCGAGATATCGATACAGTAGCTCAGGAAATGGGATATGACGACATCGATATGTTTATCGATGAAATTAAGCGAGTAGCTGAAGCACGTCGTGCAGAAAGAGAGAGAAAAACCCTATTGGCAGAATGGCGTAGGGATCCAGACGTCATTAAAGAAGCCCAGAAGATGATTGCAGAGCGACATGCTGAAGAGGCTAAGATAGAGGCTGAGAAGCAAAAGAAAATAGAAGAAGCGAAGGCGGAAGAAGAACGACGTGCTGAAGAGGCTAAGGCAGAAAAAGAGAGAATTGAAAAGCAGCAGGCATTAGGAGAAATACTGAATAGAGGGTTAGATGAAGGTCCAAGGCACAAAATAGCAGATATAGTACATAATGCTAGTGTAGCTACTGGTATTGACGAAAAAGCTGTTGCAAGACAATTTGCTAAGTTGGCTGAACAAAAGGGCTATGACATTACTGGAGAAAGGGCGCTACTAAACACCAACGCACGCGCTGGTAGTATGTTAGATGAAAATGGACGATTACGCCCAATAGACGAAATAGCACCAGAAGTAAAAAGAAAAAGATTAAACTACCTGGAGCGGAACACGCGGTTCCAGCACCTACAACTACTGCAAATACAGCTACCCACAATACACGACAGATGATTTATAAGGACGAGAAGGGTGCATACCATTCATTCTACGAATACAGAAATATCTTTGGTAAATGGCAACGAACAGGTGCCGAAGCACCAAAAGTAACTTCACCACTACAGAAGAAATTCATAGACGATATTAGATCAGACAAGGCGGTTAATGATGAAGCTAAGCGTGCATTTGATGACGGTCTAGCTATTCAGTACATATGGAGAGAAAACTCTAAGGGTGTAAATGCTGAACTAGTGAGTGCTTTTTGATGGTTATATGCAAACTGGAGATAAAAAAAGGCATATCGTCCAAGCGATAAACTAGTTACATTCGATCCAGACAAGCACTACATAGAATCTGGTAGAGTAGTGGACGCACAAACTGGTCAAATTCTAGGTAATTACATTGAAATGACACCTGATGGCAACGTAACTATATATGCAGGTAAAAAGAAGATGAACCTGAATATGCACGATATTGACTTCAGTAAGATTAAGGCGAAGCGTTCTGGTGCAGGTCAAACATGGACTACTGAAGGAATGATAGACCGTGTGACAGGCTCATTGAGGCGAAGCAATAGCCTTGATTACTTTAAGAAGGGTGGCAATAAAGCTAAAGAGGCGTTACTGAATATTATGTCTGAAACACCTCGTCAAGCTAACGCCGCCGCAGTAAAAGAAGGCAACGCTATCGGTGAACAGATAAAAGATTATCGCAAAAACTTGCTAAAACAAGCCAAAAAGCACGGTCCACTAAAGCGCCAAATGCTACAAGACGCCGTATATGTAATTGAACCATCACGACCAAAACGTGGCGAAAAATCACCATCATATGATGAACGCTTGAAAGTATTTGAAGAAGTTTACGGAAAGAGTGCCGCCGAAGCTCTGGATCAATACAATAGCTTCTTACGTGCTGTATATAAGAACTTGCTAGCTCGTCAAAACGAAAAGAGGGTAGAATTAGGTAAAGACCCAATCATGGAGCGTAAAGATTATATTACGCACCTAGGAGAAATGCAGTCTGGCAAGGGAGCTATCGCGGCTATGTACGGCGGTGCTAAGAATCTATTATCTGGCGGAGATGTGGCTATTGAATCTCGTAAATCACTACCGGCTAAATTAGCAGGTCGTACAGGACTATTCAAGCCAAGCCAGAAGTTTAATCAATTCGCTATGCAACGTGTAGGTGACGTAAAGCCAACAGATCCATTTACGCCGCTAATGGAATATAGCAAGATAGCCCTACACAATATTCATATGACAGATGCTATTACAATGAACCGCTCGCTGGAAGTAGCAGTGCGTGCGGCCAGTGAAGCACGACAAGAATTTGCAGGTAAGGGTACTAGCGGTATACAAAAGCTAGCTGACAGAGTAGACGCCCTGTATAATTCGGCTGCTTCTGGCAATGTTAATGCTGAAGAGCTAACACAAGTAAGAAATAAACTATACGGACTAGAACGTGCAATTGGTCGAAGATAGACGGTATACAAGAACTTAATCGTCTGGCTAGAAAAGCTGACAAGTTCGGTGTAGAAAAGTTAGATGCAAAAGATATAAATAGTCTAAAAGAAACCACCAACAATATGGCTGAAAGTCTAGATAAGATGCTTAATGACGTAAACTTTATGAAGCTGATGTCTGATAGTGCAAACGGACTGACTCAATTTGTCGGATTTGTCCAAGAACATGCAAACCGACTAGCTGGAAAGACAGACCCATTCCAACGATTAGTAAACGATACAGAACCGAGTCTTGGGAGTAAGTTTCTAGGTGCAACTGGTAGAGCATTAATGAAGCAGGCGGCACTATCTAAGATTGTCGGCAATATGAATTCAGTAGTAGCTCAGACGGCATCACTACCTGCTCTATTCTCTACAACCAACCCTAAAGCATTAATACAGGCATTCAAGCTAAAAAACCGTAAAGCTATATTACAGAAGTCTGATGCTCTAGCCCTAAGGTATGCAGACGACAATCTGACAGATGACACCAAGTTTGAAAAAACTATGAAAACTGCTGGTATTCCTATGGAAGTAGTTGAAAGAGGTGTTATTGAATATACCTTCTTAGCTAAATATAATCAGGCAATCAATAATGGACTAAGCGACGCGGATGCGGTTAGATACGCAGAACGATTCATTAATGACACGGTAACCTTACGCGATCAGATAAGCACCCCACGAGCATATAATAGGCTATGGTCTGCATCATTCTTACAGTTCACGCGAGAAGTGACACAACAGAACCGTTATGTATGGAACCAGATGTCTAATAAACAGAGGGTGGCACTCGCTGTTAATACGGCAATTGCATATAGTGCGATAGAAGCGCTAACTGGAAATAAGCCAGGGGTTGATCCATTAGGTACACTAATCGAGATTGTAGGCGACTGGCTAAGCGGTGGCGATGATGACGATAAAGACAATTCAGTACAAGCTAAACTAGAGCGTACAATCCAAAAAGTAGCTGGCCAGGCAGTTACAGCCGTACCTATAGCTACAGCTATAGTTAATACCGCAACGACAAAAGACGACCGCAAGAAGCTATTCGGCAAAGAGAGCAACTTAGGACGTTACGATGGTACAATACCAGTTGTCGATTTACCTCGTAAATTGATTGATACTAAGGGCAAATTGGACGAGGCAGCTAAAGCACGTGAAGATGGTGATGATGATAAGGCAGAGGCGAAAACTAAAGACGCTATGTATAACATCCTAGGTCAATTACCAGCAGGTAGCCAATTAAAGAAAACTATCCAAGGTATTGCGGCAGCTCACTCTGGCGAAGTAAAAGACGGCAAGGGTGAGACAAAGGTTGAGTTTGAAAAAGACAATCCATTCAATCTGGTACAAGGTGCTCTATTCGGTAAAAACGCACTAATACCAGTGCAAGTAGAAGAAGGAAAGAGTTCGTGGGTCAATCTATTTAAGACTGGCGGTCTAGTCGCTAACGCGTCTAATGGTATGCAAATAAACATGCCAACCAACAATAATCCACAACAAAAACAAGCAACAGATAATCAAATAGATCTACAGGGACTGAGCAAGAAAGAAGCCGCTTCAATTAAAAAGAAACTAAAGAAGGGCGACTATACATTCCAAGACGGACTACTAGTAAACAAGAATGGTAACGTAGAAAAAGGCGTATACAAAAAGCTTGCTCAATCTCAAGGACAAGGTGATGAAGCTTATCGCAACTGGATGAAGGCGTATGACATTGATAAAACGTCAACTATTAAAAAAGAGTTCACTTCATCTAATGCAACATTAAACAAGCTACAGAACGGTACAGAAAAGGTAGACAAGGCTAAAACTGCCGTCAATATGATGACTGGTAAATACAAAGACTTGCCAGACTGGGTAAAAGAGCGCTACTACAAAGAATCTGGATATACAAAGGATCAAATTGAATACGGTGCGATGACATCTCATAATGAAGTAAGTCTGATGGACAACTATTGGCGTCAAAAGGCTCAAGAATCATCACACGAGGATCTAATACAAGAACTAGCCAATGGTCGACGAAAGAGTATTACAGGACAAATGTTTGCTAAAAATGGTGTAATCAATAAGCTACGTGCTGAAGGTTACATAACTAAACAGGAAGCACGCGCCCTTAATGCTACTCAGTTTGACACTGACGGCAATAAGATAACCAAAGATACCTCAGGTAGCTCTGGACGCTCAGGTAGCGGAAGCGGAAGAGGTAGAGGACGAAGAGGTGGTAGCTCAAACAGCCGCGGTAGCACGTCTCCACTAGCTTCTGCAGTCACTAAGAGTATGGGTCTAACATCTTCTGCGCCAAAAAGCTAACGAATCATCTGCAAAAAAACACAAGTATAAACCAAATCGGACAAAACCTAATAAGCAAGACTAACACTCAAAAACAGATAACTAACACATTAAAAAAGTGGAATGGTGCAAGCACCAGCAAAAACACGCGAATCCTCATTAAGAAAGCATAATAGTGATAATTATGATATAATATAAGCAGAAAACAGCGTGACCTAAAGAACACGGAGCGTCTGGCAATAATAAGCCGGCTCCGTGTTTTTAATTTAGGAAAAACGCCATGAACACTACGCAACTTATATCGGCAGTCATGCTGAAAGCTACTGGTAAGGTGCGCAACCTACCAGAAACAGACAAGAAATACCAGAAAATACTAGGTATTGCTAACATGTATATCCCTGTGTGGCAAAGTGAACCTAATGTTGATTGGCAGTCTTTATATGACCCTAATTACGATATCGGAACACTATCGACGAATCAGGAGTATGAAATTGACTTTACTAAGGTTGCTAAGGTAAGCAACGTATACGGCGACACTATAAAGGTCAAAAAAGACAATCAGATTAAAGAATACACTACAGTGCCGCCAGAGCAAGCGGGAATGTATAAGGGGCAAGACTGTTGCACTATTTCTGGTAATAAGCTGGTGTTTATCGATCCTATACGAAGTGACGACCCAGTACTTGGAGGTCAAATAACAATACCTGTATATTTACGTGCCCCACTGCTGACAAGTCCAAGCGATATGGTCCCAGTAGACAATCCAATGTGGCTAGTGGTGATGTGTGCGGCTGAATATGCTCGCAACGATATTCTTTTACAGAACCAATACGGCAATCTCATCAATGAAGCCAACCAGCTAATGGAAAAAATGATAGAGAATAATGCTAGTCAAGCTAGATATGCACCTCTAAGTATGATCCCAGGAGTGTCTGACATATGCTAAAACCCCCTAGCAATACTAAAGCACCAAAAATACAGCGGCTGTCGGTTGAGGATTGGACAAACGGCGTAGTCACTGCATTTGATGATGGTCGCTCACCGCTAAGAGGTCTAAGGTCATCTGAGAATATGATATTGGATCAGGACTCTGTCATTACCGTGCGACATGGTACTGCTAAATACGGTCCCCAGCCACTAGGAACAGTCTTAGGCGAATTGGCTGAATTTCGTAGCACTACAAAAGACGGATCCGTAAACTGGCTAGCTTGTCTTCAAAGAATAAACGGCAAAAACAAAGCTATGTATAGCTAAAGGTGAAGACCCAGCCTGGCAAGTTGTAGAAGGTAAAGAATATCACGAATCCGCACGCGGTCATTTCAAACAGATACGCAATAACCTTCTAGTCATGAATGGAGAAGATACTCTTAGCTACTTAGATATACCAACAAAGAAGATAGTAGCATTTCAGAAAATATCAGACCCAGTAAAGCCAATACTAGATAAAAACGTAGGATTAACTGGTACAGGATTTAAGGTATTTTATGCAGTTACCTTTAACTCTACTGTTGGTGAAACTGCAGGTTCGCCTCTATTATCTCAAGCAATCTCTACAGACCGAGATATGTGGAATGGTGAAAAACATAACCTGTCAGTCAAGCGTCCAGACAGCACAGAAGCTAAGTCGTGGAACATTTACTGTGGCGTTGGTGTTGACGGTGGCGGAGAGCCTACACTTTACCGTCTAGCTGCCGCATTGCCAATGGATCAGACAGTATTTGTAGACAATGGATCGCGTAGCCTAGACATGTCAGTGCCTCTACCAAAAGACAATAACACGGCTGGTCCAAAAGCAACACGAGCCGATGTAGTCAATGGCCGTATATGGATGACTGGTGATAAAGACAATCAATTCTATGTATGGCGTGGTGGTGATTATGGGCATGAACTAGACTTCTCACCTGGATATGGTGGTGGATATACACCAGTAGGGAATGGTACCAAAGAAGTACCATTTGCAGTACGACCATATCGAGATGGTAAAGGTGACCCTAAAGTAACGGTCCTAGCTAACGGTACAAACGGTACTGGTAAACGATTCTATATTACACCAACAAACATTACTTACGGTGAAGATACTATTACTGTCTGGCAAGTACAAGAAGATACTGGTGCTGACGGCACAGATAGCCCTGACGCTGTAGTCATTTACAATAACGACCTACTATATCCAAGCCGTGGTGGATTTAATACTACAGGAACTCTACCACAATTACAGAACGTCTTATCTACAAGACGAATTACTAACACTATTCAAGATGCTATTAGCAACCTAAACAGTAAAGCTATAGAAAAAGCCGTAGGTCTAGCATTTGAAGGTCGCGTGTATTGGGCATTACCTGTTGCCGCTGACTACAACAACCAGATATGGATTTACGACACTGACCGTAGAGGTGCATGGATGAAGCCGTGGAGTATTCGTGCTGACTGGATGACACTGTATAACGATAACTCAGGCATAACTCACTTCTTAATAGTTCAAGGAAACAAGATAGTCGAGCTATCTAAGGGTGCAACTACAGTCGACGATGGAAAGCCGTTTAACACTAGCGCACAAAGTGGTCAATTGCGATTTGAAGAAACTGGAAGAGATTGGGCGCGTGTGCTCAAGGTGGTATTTGTGCTACTCAGACCTCAGGGGCGTATTAATCTTACCGCCACTATTAAAACTGAAGACGGATTACAGACGTTTACAGAGACAAGATTTTTCGGAGCGTCTTCAAGTCGTACTGGATGGAGCGAGCCAGGCGTTGGTTGGAGCTCTATTGGATGGAGCGAGGTGAAGGGTGTGCCTGAAACCTTTAACTCTGCCAGCGAAGAAGTAGAGCTGGAGGTGGATGAAGACGCTCACTGGGTGCAATACGGCTGGAGTTCATCAGACCCTGGCGTAAGTTACAGCATATCAAGAGTGGTATTTGAATACGTAAATATTGGCACGAAAGACCAAAGCTAAAGGAGGAATAATAAAATGGCAAGTATTAGTGACAAAATTACAAAAGTCAAAGACGGCAGCAATCCTAACGTAGCGCGAGTAGTTACCCCACGACCCGCAAACTCTGACACTCTATCTGTAGATAGTTTGACTGGTTGGACTGAAGATACTGCTGTGCATTTTATGACGTATAGAGTAGACTCAACTGGTAAAGTGGTCCCAGGTAGCCAGAGAGACTGGAAGGGTATGGCAAATAAGGCTACTGGTCAGATTATTAGTTTACAAATCCAGAATAACGCAATAGATGACGGTAACTTAGTTGGGGATATTGTTCAAGCTGGTCCTACTGCAGGCTGGGCGCAAGATCTAGCCGAGGCAATGCTAGAATCTCATAACAGCGACGGTTCTCTAAAAAAAGGTGCTGTAGGGGCTGATAATATAGCCAAAGACAGTATTGTTGCTGAATCAATCAAAGAGAAGTCTATTACAGCCGACAAGATAGACTTTACGACTATGCCAATGTTTTCCGCTACTACATCTAAATGGGAAGTTCTGCCACAAAATCAGTCTACTATCGTAAAGTACGACAGTGTAGCTTACGACACCGCAAAAATGTATGATGCTAAGACATTTACAGCTAAAGTACCTAAAGACGGTGTTTACCATATCGACGCAAGAACAGGTATAGCACAAACTGGCTTCTTCTCTCAATATACTGCATATATAAGCATATTTAAGAACGGCACAATGATTAAAGAATCTAATCGCTCTCGGGGTACAGATAACGACCGACACTTGCCACGACCAAGTCTATCTGTCGACTTACTCTTAAAAAAGAATGATGAAATCAATATACGAGCATTCTGTAGCGACCAACGTAATTATGGTGGTGATAGTACAATCAGTGAATTCAGTATGCGACTAGTGGGAATAATCTAGTCTATTGTCCAATTGCTATCCAATTAAAGTAGTAAGCACCCTCTAGCCAAGCTCCGTCAAAACGACGGATAGTTGCCTTAAATGATGAGTTAGTAATCTTTAATGCACTCATTGTTGCAGCGCCCCACGTATCGAGCGGGGAATCTGTCCAAGCGTCGTTGGGGTTGGGCGTGTATCCAATGAATGTACAGACTACTACAGGGAATGTGTCCTTCTTAAACTGGTTTGTAAAATATATATCGGTGGTAGCTTCAAAGGCGCGAGCAGTTACTAATATTCTGGCAGTACCGCACTGTATATTCACAGGTTTATCGGTAGTTGTGTCATTGCGTTTTACTTTTACTTTTTCCGCAAGTGGCATAGTCGTAAAGTCTATCTTGTCTGACCAATGTATAAATGGTAAAATAATAATATAAATTAACCAGTGTGATCTCAAGAAACGGAAGCACGTATAAAGACGAAAGGCTTCCGTTTTTTATATGCCAGGATCAAACACAGACCTAAGTGAACGCCTAGTCAAACTAGAGGTGTTCAATGAAAAAGTAGCAGAACCATCATTAGCTCAAATATTAGCCAAACTAGACGGGCTAGTAAGTGAGTCTGAATACGTAGAGCGGAAAAAGTATGTAGATGGAAAAAAATAAATGATATTGAAAAAAAAATATCAAAAGCAATTCAATACCATAACGATAAACTAGATGGCAACATCTTCATAAAAAGCCATCGTTACTGGTGAAAAAGAAGTTCGTTGGCGTAATTATCAAGTATACAGGTCTAACCGTACTTATAGGCGCGGTAGGGTTATTTTTTTGCTTACTCAATTTACCCACCTTATTCAAGATAAACCGACTGTTGAGGTAATAGAAAAAAAGTAAAGGAGGTAACAAAATGATAGAAAAAAAGCCCTAGCTTGGTTTTACGCACGTAAAGGTCGAGTCAGTTATTCAATGGAGAATCGGAATGGTCCCGATTCTTATGATTGTTCAAGCTCTGTATATCACGCACTAAAAGAAGCGGGTCTTTTACCTGCTAGTTACTGGATTGGAAATACAGACACACTATTTGACGCCCTAGAAAAGAATGGCTGGGTTCGTGTACCTGAATGCGCAAACGGCGATGCAGACACGCAACGCGGAGATATTTTCATTTGGGGTATTCGCGGCAATTCAGGTGGCGCATTAGGACACACAGGAATGTTTACGGATACAGATAACGTAATTAACTGTCGCTATCAGGCAGGTATTGTAATAGACAACCACGACTGGCTCTGGAGTGCGTCTGGATGTCCACCGTATGCATTTTATCGATATGTAGGTAAACCAAAAGAAGCAAAGCGTGTAGCACTGCCTGAAGTGTATTACGCAGATGAAGTAGCAACTGTATTTGACTTACGACAAATTAGATGTAACCGATTGATTGATGAGTTTGACTGGGAGGATAACGGCGTACCCGTTTCTGTGGCAGTAAGGACAGATAAAGATGGCTATTTATTGTCTGGCGAGATTAACACAGGGGATTACTTCCGAATTGTCGGCTCAACGGAGATATTAGACGAAACTACCGAAAACAACAAACGCTATCTACAGCTGAAAATGGCAGATGATGGAATTTGGGTATTAGCAGAACGAGTGCGCGAATTAGCGAATGGAGACGCAGGTACACCACGACCGCAACCACGTCCTCAGCCACAACCAGCCCCAAAGACACCAGAAATACAGCAGGTACCTCAGCCTAAAGAAAAGCCGCAGGAGCAGCCGCTAGCACCACAACCAACCAACGAAGACGTGATGAGGTCTATTGGCAAATTAAGTCAAGACATCGCTAAGAATAAAAGTTTATTAGAGAAGATTATCGATTTTTTGATGAGCATTTTTAAGTTTAAGAAATAAGGAGGAGATATGAAATCACTAGAAGCATTAAAGAATATCAACTATAAAGACGTGGCTATTCGCGCTGCGTGGACATTCTTACAGACGTTTATCGCGACATTTTTTTACTAGCTGGCGTAAACTTAGTAAACTTACTATTCGCGGCGAGTTGGCACGAATTATACGCCTTAACGATGGCTACCGCGTTATCTGCAATCGCAGCTGGATTATCTGCCGCTAAGACTATTATTCTAGACTTGGTGCGACAGATGAAAGAAGCTGTTGAATAATCTGTGTTTTTCCTGGTATAATCAGATTATTGTTTTATGAAAAAAACTACTTTCAATTGAGGGGTAGTTTTTTTATAAAATCTTAACAATAGTTGGATGTCTGTGGGTATAATTTAACCAAAAAAATGCTATAATGCTTATGTTAGGTAGAAAAAAATGGACGCTATAAATCTTTCAAAATATATTATCAAGTCTGGAAAAAGAATCTGGTATTAATGATATCAGTAACAAAAAAAACTCCAGAAGCTTTTTATATTACGTTCAAGCGTGGACGTTAGTTTTATATAACAAAAAAGCCTTTAATGATGAAATCGAGGCTTGGGTGCATGGCCCAGCAATTCCAGGTGTATATAGACAATATAAAAACTTCGTATTTGAAGCTATTCCGCTTGAAGCTATTATAGGAGACGTGAAGAAGATTGATGAGGACGTAGCTGCAGTAGTAAAAGATGTACTGTCTGTCTATGGAAAATATGATGCAGACTATCTTGAAGTCCTAAGTCATACCGAAATGCCTTGGCGAGAGGCTAGGGGCGAAAAGATGCCTTTTGAGAATTCGAGTGACACAATATCTACTGACACAATGAAATCATACTATGGGGAAAAACTTAAAAGAACGCAAAAGGGAGCGTAAAAAAGCTCGTCAAGAGAAAATGGCAATCCAGCAATCAGTTGCTGACATTAATGATAGCCGAATACCAGACGCAGTAGCTATTGATACGTCTATTCCAGAGGTTCCTACTGATATAGAAAATTATCGTATTATTTTCAATTACTACAATAATTCTACATGCGAGCTAAGTAAGATTACTGAAGTTGCTAAAATAAAAAAAACAATCAAACAGCTGGAAAACATTAGTAACTTAAATAGTAAAACTATACGTAATTCAAATATTATTCGTGACTATGTTCATAACACTGGCGCTTATAAATCTCTCTACAGGAATCTACCTAAAGATGTTGAGTTATATGAAGCAAGTACTACAGGAACTGGGCGTATTTTTTTCTTTTTGACGGATGCCATGGTGGACTATAATGGCATTAAAATACCGCAAAGTTATTGCTGTATAGTGTCTATTACAAATACACATCTGCGTACGTAAGGTAAGTATCTAATTACATCCCTCGAACTGTTGACTGAATATATTATATCTGCTAGTATAGTAGTATCAATTTCAGATTGCCGGCCTCTATCGATTGAAAAAAGGTTTTCTTTCGATTGGGGCCGCTTTATTTTGCCCTGAAATACTAAAAAATAGGATTTTTCTGTCAAGCCCTTAGCACTACGGACTTGTGGAAAACTCCTCGGAAATGTAAAACGCCAGAGCTAGTAATGGTGCTAGTTAGCTGTTGGCTAAAAATTTGGAGGGTTAACAGAGGTGAAAACCACTAATATTAATTCTAATGCTAATGCAAAAAAGTTTCATAGAAACTATAATTCTAATTCTAATACTAATATTAGTCGTGATAAGTATGCTAAATCCAAGCAAATAGAGAATATGGCGACTAGATTATGTCAGATGTTTGGGAACGAACAATACTTCGCATTTTATTGTAAAGTATTCTGGAAATTACCAGAAGCTACAGTTTGGCAATTAGCGGAAACCGCACTAGAAGCAAAACAAACTCCAGGACGATTATTTACGTATTTATGCAAAAAGGCAGGCGTATGAGTTTTTGACACTAAGGAAGCTAGACGTAAACTTATTGAACGGATTAATAAGGCTAAAGCAGATCGAGAACAACTTAGACTATTACGTAAGAATAAAAAAATGGCTGTGAACACGAATGGAAGGTGTATAAACAGATTATCAAGATTGATCATTTTGCTACTGTTATGAAGGGTCAGATACGTAAATATAGCGGTCCAACTTCACCGTATTTTATAGTTAAAGGCTGTCATAAATGTCATGAAAAGCATTACATTGACTTAAAAAATCTGTAAAATAGAACAATTGGGGCGTAAAGGTTACAAATTAAACCTAAGTCACTCTAAGGAGAGAAGAATGACCGCACCAATTCTATCAATCACAACATCAAGAGCTACTGTAATAAGTGAATTACAGAAGATAGACGAAGTACTAGACGTAGAATATCAGACAGAGAATATCAGAGAGCTAGCGTTTCAATTTATCCATTATTCAGCAATAGTCGAAGATATGTCACCAGCTACAGTAGCTACTAGAGTAGTACGTCTTAAACAATTTGTTAATTTCTGTGATGAATTACACAAGACTAATATAACCGAGCTGTCGCTTAGATGGCTCGATTTTTATTTTTATGAATACAGAAAAACTCACGCAGCTTCAACTACAAACTCAACAAAACGAGTAATAAAAGCATTCTTCAAATGGTGCAATGAACATATGAATCTAGACTGCATTAATTCTGAGCTTATTAAGTCACGTAAAAACGCCAAACCACGACCAAGATATATACAACATCATGTTATACAACTAGTACTCAACAGGACGTCAAATAACGCGAAGAGCGGCATATAAACATGCTAATAGATTTCGCATACGACACTGGATTGCGTATTTCAGAGATTGCCAATGTTAGCTATAGAGATATAGACGGATTGAACTTATACGTAAAGGGTAAAGGTTCTAAAGATCGTACAGTATTCCTAACTAAACGATTAAAAGACAAGATAGATGAATTCGCGACAGACTACAACCGATTATCTGGTCCTCTATTCAACACAAACGATAAAACAGCTAGAGTGTGGATTCAGCGAGCATTTAAGAAATATGCAGATATTCATATAACACCTCATCAATTAAGACATAGTTTTGCAGTGCGTCTACTAATAGCTGGTTGCGATCTTATGACAATACAAAAATTACTTGGCCATCGCGACCTATCTACGGTCCAGATATACCTACAAATTAAAGATGATCTGGCAGAGAGTCAGTTCTATAAAGCAATGGATCACGCTCAAGGCTATTGACATATTTAGTCATTTTTGCTATACTGGTGACAGTTGAGAAAGACATACACTTTCCAAGCATTTTTACACCAATAATTTCAAAGGCTCTCTACCAAACATTGAAAATGGCAGAGAATTTGATTGCTACTACATATAATTGTTGTGGTGGACAGTCGTAGTTATGGGGAGGCGCACCTCACCAAGTTCCTACGATTGAAATAAGTCTGATGAGCGTTCTGATAAATATCAGAGCGTTTTTAATAGAAAAAAGTAGGTAAATTATGAATGAATTTATTTTAGTAGCAATAAAATTATTGATCGGATTTTTTGCGCTGACGATAATAATTAACATTACGGGAAAAGGTAATCTGGCACCATCTTCCGCTAGCGATCAAGTTCAGAATTACGTACTTGGTGGTATTATTGGCGGCGTTATTTACAATAATGATATTAAGATTTTGGACTATGTTGGGATTTTGTGTATATGGTGTGTGTTGGTGTTGACGCTGAAGTGGATAAAGAAACATAGCGTTAAGGCTAAACAGCTGATTGACGGTAAAGCTTTGATAATTATAGACAATGGGAAGATAAATATCGAAAATTGTGAGAAGGTCGGCTTAAGTGCTCATGATGTTTCTTTCAAGCTTCGAACCCATAATGTTTACTCGACGAAAGACGTGAAAAGAGCTGTTGTTGAACAGGATGGTGAGCTCATTATTTCTCACAAAGGCGAGGAAAATCCGAAATTCCCGTTAATAACAGACGGTCAATTGCAAGCTGATATTTTGGAAGTAATTGGAAAAGACGAAAAGTGGTTGCTTGGTCAGCTTAAAAAACGAGGACTAGAATCCTACGGAGATGTATTTTTAGGCGAGTATGTCGACGGTGATTTGATTCTGACTGCTTATAATTAAAGATAAATTAACTGGACGAGACGAAAAACGTCGTTGTTTGATGGTGTTGTGAAGTTAACTCTACCGCTACATCTGGTGGTGTCGTATAATGATTCATAGACAAAGTAAAAAGAGGAGGAGTGTAGAGAAATGCCGTGTATTGATTATGGTCCGAACGGGACAAATACAAATGAGCGTGATTCGAACAGAATAAGTAAGTATAGTCCGCGTGATGAAGCGAGTGAGGATGTAGAACGAAAGGCTGAGTATTACGAAAAAAACTTGCAGAGGAAAACGAAAAACGACCTTTGAATAAATCCGTTGCCAGTGTTTTTGTACGATGCTCAAACCGCCATTTTTTTAAGAATTGGGAAGGTTTGGCGTAATTTTAGTAGCTTTCGGTGCATATTAAGCAGGGAGTCGTTTGTGGTTTTTTCGCTATCAACGTTAATTTTCGTGCGATTTTCATTAATGGGAAGCCAAGGTTTTACGCTTGAAAAAGCCCGCAAATTGCGAATCGTTCCATTGCATTGGCGTGCGCTCCAAATCTCGACTATCAACAACAGAATTGGCGGGACTAAAATTATCTTGAATGTCATCAGCGGTCAATTCTCCATTCATCATGCCAATTTCGTCGCCGTAATACACTACGCTAATTCCTGGAGTTAGGAGATTTAAGAAGCTGAGAGCGCGGGCGCGTTCTCCGCCCAATCTGGAGGCAACTCGCGGCTGATCGTGATTTCCGATGCAGAAAAATGGCGTGGTTGAGCTTGCTGATTGCAGGTAATTTTCGATTTTTTTCTCAATATTTTTTTAGCGTGCCATTCGTTATCGCGATATTCCATAAAAAAACGCCGAGGCTTTTTGGGTGGACTGCCAGAATTTGGCTGTATTGATGATAAATATCGCCCAGCTTATCGTCAGGGTAGAATTCAAACACCATTTGCTTGTCGTCATATTCGTCGCAGACTGACGCTAATTCTCGTAAATATTCCTGAAAATGCGGTCCCATTTTACATTGATCGTGGATAAACGCTCCGTAATCGTTTGGATTGCCATAAAAATCAGGATTTGGAGAGTCGTCTTTGAGATCAGGATCTTTGGAAATTCCCCAAATTGCATCGACGCGCATTCCATCGACGCCCATATCAAACCAAAATCGCACTATGTTTTTTTCATTTCAGCACGTACGGCGGGGTTATCCCAATTCAGATCTGGCTGCGTTTTTAGGAACGAGTGTAGGTAAAATTGCCCGGTGAGCTCGTCAAATTCCCACGAACTGCCGCCAGACAAACTTCGCCAATTGTTAGGCTCACCATTATCTTTTCCGTCGCGCCAAACATAGTAATCTCGCTTGGGGTTGTCGCGTGAAGATTTGGATTCTTGAAACCACGGATGTTGGTCTGAAGTGTGACAGGGAACGAGGTCAATCATAACCTTAATGTCGAGATCATGGGATTTTTTAAGAAGCGCCTGAAAATCGTGCATTTTTTTCCGAAAGTCGGATCAATTGCTCGATAATTTGCGATATCATAGCCAAAGTCGGTCAGCGGTGATACGAAGAATGGGGAAATCCAAATCGAATCGACGCCCAGCCACGATAAATAATCCAGCTTCTCGGTAATGCCGTTCAAATCGCCAATTCCATCGCCATTTGTATCCAGAAAACTGCGCGGATAAATTTGATAAAGAGAGGCGACATCTTGCCAAGTTTTCATGATTTAAGTATAAGCGAGATAATAGGGAAAATCAAAACAAATAAATTACATGTGATGATAATGATGAGTCAATGCGTGACCTTTGCCTCGACGTAACAAATATAAATTGACGGGATATGATACGGCAAACGCGGCTAGCATACAGATTATTCGGCTAACCCAATAAATCGGATGAGCTAAGTTCTTATCCATGGCGCCCGGAATGATCAGCATGATTATGTTGTCTACGACGGTCATTGACAGTATGGACAATGTGTCGGCGGCGAAAAACTAACTTTAAGGATTTTATAAGCGATAATTTGGCGCGTACTAACGGTATGATTGATGCGATGTAGCCGGAGATGAAAGCTAAGACTGACGCTAAAATGACCGTATTATGTGGCGCAAATCCGGCGTGTGTACCGATGGTAACGCCAATCATCTCACCAATCATACATCCCGCCAGACAGTGTAAACTTGCTGCTAGTGCCATACGTTTGGTTGAATTTTTTGTATTGCAATGATTATGAGATTCGTGATTCATTATTTTGTCCTTATGTTATTTAATTCATATAGATTGAGCAATTCTTCTATTGCTTTACTTTGTTGAGTTCTGTCGCCGGACGCCATTTTATCGGCAATGTGTGTGCGAAGATGTCGCTCCAGAATAAGTTTATTAAGCGACGCCAATGACTTTTGTATTGCTAGACTTTGGGTCAAAACATCCATGCAATACGCGTCGTCGGTAATTTGTTTTTCGAGTCCGCGCATTTGTCCTAATATGATCTTTGTGCGATGCAGGGCTCGTTGTTTGATGTCTACTGTATTCATAAAGTAATCATATACCCCCTGGGGGTATTATGTCAAATGTAATTAGCTATCTAGGAGTTGACCGCGTTGAATGACGTAGTTTAGAAAATTTCAAAACGGTTGTCGGTAGTTTGCCTATGTGTTAGAGGTTGGCGATAAATAATGTTATAAATACGAAAAAACCACCCGTTTGGATGGCTAAATATCTAATTGGTGCAGAATTACAGAATCTACTTAAACTTTTTGAATACATTATGGACTACCCCGGTCCAGCTCCAGTAATAAAAAGACGTACGGCGCAGTATAAGCAATCATTATCAATCATTTATTAGGTAAGTATACTCCTATATAGCTAACCGCCGAAAACTAATACAAAGACAATTTTACAGGGGGGGTAATCACCCCCCCCTGTATGATAGAGTGTCATTCCGCTGTATAAATGGTAGTTTTATGGGTGCAAAATTACCATACTTTTTAAGCGTGCCAGTAGTGATTAGGACTAATTGTGTAATATATAGCAGGAATCCATAGTGCTATCCACCCAAAACATATATGTTTTATGATACTATGCCCCTTTTGCTCTCGTGTATGCACATAGTTCTTTTGTTTCTTAGAATTTGATGATTGCTGTGTATTGTTCATAATACCCCCGTTTAGTTATTAAAAAAGGACAGCCACTGCTGGCTGTCTAGACCCACAACGAGGGTTTTATCCCTATTGCTTTTAGCAAATGGCTGCCCATTTTCGGGATAAAATGAGCCCTGTTGTGAATCTAGACATTATCCATTATATCATTTTGATGTAAGATTTGAATTTTGATATAATAGACGATGTAATTAATAAACTACCGCATTTTTATGTGGCTACATAGCGGAGACGTACCGCGCAAAAAACGGGTAGCATGATTTACACATAAAAATAAGCATACGAGAACAACTCGGCAAAAAAGGGGCTTTTAGCGGACTAACTGAAGTAGCTACTTCAAGGAGTCTCGGATGTCCTCTTTGTCTAACCGAAAAGCTTCCGCCGATGAAAACATATTAAAATTGCTTAATATATTATTCAGGCATATTAATAAGCAAAATGAAAAAATAAATACCGCATCAAATAAACAGCGCTATGTAGTCAGTAGAGGAATAAAGATTCTTTTATAATTTCCTATAGCCTAAATTAGCTCTAACAATAGATAAGGGCTTATAATAGGGGTTATGCAGAATAGTAACAACTCCACAAGTGTAAAGCTATTACTAAATAAACTTACAGGTAGCGGTCCTGAAAATAATGAGAGTTCACTTAAGCCCGTACAGTATGGATTATACGCTCGTAAATCTACTACAAGTGAAGACAGGCAAGCTTCATCAATAGAAGACCAAATAAAGGAGTGTGTAGATAAAGTTATTACACCAAATGGCTTAAGTATCAAAAAGATATACAAGGAAAGCTTTTCTGCTAAAATTGCAGATACACGCGATGAATTTAATAAACTTATAGATGATATTGAAAATGGAAGGATAGATGGCTTGATAGCTTGGCATCCTGACCGTCTATCACGAAATATGAAAGAAGCGGGTGTTATTATTGACCTAGTGGACAGGGGTTTAATTAAGGACTTAAGGTTTGCGACATTTACATTTGAGAATAATCCAGCGGGCAAGATGCTGCTTGGCATCACGTTTGTAATGGCTAAACAATACTCTGAGCATCTCTCCGAATCAGTAGACCGTGGTAATAAAAGGGCTATAGAGGATGCTGAATTTATCGGTAAATTTAAGCACGGCTATATACTAGATTCAAATCGCTTTTTCCAACCTGACCCAAAAAACTTTACAAAGGTTAAGCACATGTTTGAACTAGCTTTAAACGGTAAGTCTCAAAAAGACATTAGAGAGTGGATTAATGGGCAATTCTATACCGTTCAGAAGCGTGCAGGAGGTCCTTATCAAAGCCATAAGTGGTCCAAAGATGATGTCTCGAAGACTCTTAAAGACCCGTTTTATGCTGGTGTTTTAAAGTGGGGTAAACACTACAAAAATTTATTAGAAGGGTATGATTTTCAGAGCGTAATTACTGTTGATGAATATTTAAAGATAAATAAAATTGATAGCTTAGACTCCTCTAAAGTTTACGCCATCAATAAGCCAAAAGGTGGTGAAATATTTGCTAATTTATTTAGAGGTAGAGTCATTTGTGGGGCTTGTAACGGGTCTATGACCTCAATGGTTACGAATAAGCGAAATAAGACAACGGGTGAAAAATATGACTACAGATACTACTATAAGTGTGAAAACAGATATTGCAATTTAAATGGAAAGTCAATTCGTGCAAAAACTATTATTGATACAGCGGAGGTATTCTTTAAAGAATATTTATTCATTAAAAAAAGAGTAATTATTTGGTTATTAAATCAAGTGCCGAAAGGTCCATGAAGCATGAAAGCACTAGGCTCACTAGTGAGATATCTAGCCTAAAACGGAAGCTAGCGCTTAAAAAACAACAGTATGAGCAAACAAAAGCGCTCATATTAGAGAGCCCCGAACTAAAAGACTATTACAATCTTGGCAAGCTTCTTGATGAGCAAAAGGAATTAGAACAGCGTTATGAGCTAATAGTCAGTCAAAGACGCTTATTAAAGGACTCCTTAATTACATTTGATGAATATCTCAAACTTTTTGAGTTTTTCCCTGTTATTTTTGAAAAACTTGATGACATGAGCGAGCTGGACCAGCTTTTAAAAATATTCTTCTCTAACTTCATAATTGAACCCATTAAAAAAGATACTTTTAAGGGGTCAAAAGTATCCTATAAACTAAATGAACCCTGGAAAGGGTTCATTGAATCAAATGATTTCGTTTGTGGTGCGGGTAAGGAGACTCTAACTCCTGGCCTCTTCCATGGCAAGGAAGCGCTCTAACAACTGAGCTATACCCGCATGTTGTTCACGATTTATTGTAGCAAAGTCGTGAATGAAATGCAATATTTGGTGGCTCCTCCCAGACTTGAACTGGGGACACAAGGCTCTTCAGGCCTCTGCTCTACCAACTGAGCTAAAGAGCCACAAACTTGCTATTTAATTGTACTAAAGTTGTCGCTATCTGGCAAGGGTGTTATAATTTTATCGAGCGCGGGTGTCGTATAGCGGCTATTATGTGACCTTCCCAAGGTTGAGATGGGAGTTCGACTCTCCCCATCCGCACCAGGAATTATAAAAGCACCCTGTAAAATTACAGAGTGCTTATTTTATTGATAAATGTTCTATTTTTTACTGCCACGAATTGCGTCGATGAGTTCGATAGGGAATAACATCATCGTCTTTTGGCTTGGCTCCGTGGAGATTCGCTCTAAGGTGTTCAATGTTCGTAGATTGATAGCGCCTTGAGTTTTTGCTAGGATTTCTGCGGCTTGGGCTAATGTCTCGGCTGCGGCTTTTTCACCGTCAGCGTTGATGATATTGGCGCGGCGCTCGCGCTCTGCCTCGGCTTGTTTGGCCATGGCGCGCTTCATGTCGCCAGGAAGTTCGATATTCTGAATCTTAACGTTCTCGACATCGATGCCCCATTTGTCGGTTTCTGCATCAACAATTTCCTTGATCTGCTGAGAAATTTCTTCGCGCTTGGCAAGCAAATCGTCCATATCAACATTTCCAGTGACGTCACGCAGTGCTGCTTGGGCAAATTGACTAGTCGCGTAAATATAGTTCGTGGTTTCCAACACGGCTTTTGGCGCGTTGATAACTCGGAAATAAACTACCGCATCAACGCCGACCGTGACGTTGTCTTTGGTGATGACTTCTTGTTTTGGAACGTCAATTGGAGTTGAACGAATATCGATCAACATCATTGTCTGCAATCCTGGAATGACGACTCTTAATCCTGGTTCGCGAACACCGGTGAATCGACCAAGCGTTAAAACCACGCCGCGCTGATATTGATTGACAATTTTAATGCCACTAAGTACGTAAAGTCCCGTGAATACTAAAATTATTACTACAAATGCTCCCATTTTTCCTCCTATTTATATAGATCTATTGTAGCATTTTGTGTGAGGAAAGCGTAAACGGCGGACGACTTTTTGGCTTTATGGATTTCGCGATATAATGGAAGTATGAGTGATAGTAGGCAGCCACTGGCTGAACAGATGAGACCGCAGACGCTTGACGAGGTGATAGGGCAGAGTCATTTGCTTGGCGAGGGCGAGTTATTGAGACGAATCGTTAAGAATGGCGAGCCGGTTAGTTTGATATTGTGGGGTCCGCCGGGAACTGGAAAAACGACGTTGGCGCGGATTATTGCGCGCGAGGTGAAGGCTGAGTTTATTGAGCTGTCAGCAGTTACGAGCGGGAAAAAGGACGTTGAGCAGGTAATTGAGCACGCCCGCCAAAACTGGAATTTGGGACTCAGAACAATTCTATTCGTTGACGAAATTCATCGCTTTAACAAGGCGCAGCAAGACGCGTTTTTTGCCGCACGTTGAGAGTGGGCTAATTACGTTAATCGGTGCGACAACCGAGAATCCAAGTTTTGAAGTCATCACGCCACTATTGTCGCGTTCACGTGTTTTGGTTCTCCAGCGATTGACAAAAGACGAAATCATATCCGTATTAAAAAGAGCGCTGAAAGTTCTGAAAAAGTCCAAACAAGTTTCGCCCAAAGCCCTGGAATATTTGGCGGAATTATCGGATGGCGACGCAAAGGGTGGCGCTGGGCAATTTGGAATTGGCGCTGAGTTTTAACGAAAAAAAGTAACGCCGGAAGTGGTCAAGGCGGCGGCTCAGAAGCGGCTTCCGGGCTATGATAAAAAAGGCGATTCGCATTACGACGTGATTTCCGCTTTTATCAAGTCGCTAAGAGGCAGTGACGCGACGGCTGCGACGTATTATTTGGCGCGGATGATTGACGCGGGTGAGGATCCGAAGTTTATTGCTCGGCGAATGGTGGTTTTTTGCGTCGGAAGATATCGGGCTGGCGGGTAATGGTGCGCTGAGCTTGGCGATTGCGACGTTTGAGGCTGTCGAGCGCGTCGGTCTTCCGGAGGCGAAGTATAATTTATTCCATTGCGCTATTGCGTTGGCTCGTAGTCAGAAGTCGCGTGAAATTACCGATTTAATGCACGGCGCTTTTGAATTGGCACGCAAATATCCGAATTCTCCCGTGCCGTTGCACCTCAGGAACGCTCCGACCAAATTGATGAAAGATTTGGGCTATAATAAGGGTTACAAATGGCAAGCTGGCTTTAAGCACAACAAAGGATTTTTTTACCAGAGGAAATTAAGAATGTGATATAATTAGCACATCAATATTCTTAAAAGGAGAAGTAATATGTCAAAACAAGAACCTCAGCAGCCGCAATATGCGCCACAGCCTGATCCAAACGCACAATACGGTCCTGCGCCGCAACCGCAGAACACGCCGTATGAGCAGCAACCAGTCAGCCAACAATATTTTTGCACAGCCTCAAGCAGCGCCAGTGCAATATGTCGTGATGGCGGAGTCCCTGAAGGGCGTTAAGGGTTGGTTAATGTTCTTTGTTGTTTGTTTTGTTATCGGTAGCCTTGTCAATACAGCAGTGTTTTTTCAGGCAATAATGAATCTTAGCCAGCCAGAGAACGTCATTTCTTTGATATTTTCACCTATACTGGTAGTCTTGGCTATTTGTGCAGTCGTGTTTATAACGATGCAGAAGCGTCTTGGTAAGTGGCTAGCTGTTGCTACGATCGCCACAGCTGGATTGGGCAACGTTGCGAATGCGGTAGTTATATATGCATCTGGAAGATCGGGAGTAGAGGTTCCGGCATTTATTACCGGAATCGTTACAATGCTAATAGTAGAAGGATTGGTAATCTTGTACTTCTTTGCTTCTCGTCGGGTCAAAGAAACTCTTGTCAATTAGCCGATTCTTACATGAAAAAAATAGCCGCCTCATTACGGGGCGGTTATTTTATGGTTAACGCAATTATTGTTTCGCGGCGCGTTTTTCGCTCGTTTGCGTCCAGATATCGCTTGCGAAGTCGTAATGATTTTTGGCGTAACTTCCAAAAGTTCGTCATCTTCGATAAAGTCGATACATTGCTCCAAGCTAAACTGCGTAAATGGCGTCAATTGCACAGTTCCATCCGACGATTTGGAACGCATGTTAGTCAAATGCTTGGCTTTACAAACGTTGATTTCGATATCTTCTTGGCGATTATAGATCCCGACAATCATTCCGGCGTAAACTTCTGTTCCTGGTCCAACCAATAATTCGCCACGGGCTTCGGCTGCTTGCAGGGCGTAAGGTGTTGTTGTGCCAGCTTCAAATGCAATCAAAAACTCCATTGCGGGTTTTTGGCAGTTTTCCGCCAAGCGGTTGATATCCGTGAGGCAGGGAATTCATAATCACCGTACCTCTGGTGGCAGTCAATAAAAATGTTGCGCAGACCAATCAGCGCCCTCGTCGGCAAAATGTAAGTCAAACGAGCAGCACCAGCGGTGGTCGTTTCCTGAGATTTCATTTCGGCGTGCCGCGCACCAAGCTCTTGGCTAATCGCACCGATAAATTCGCTTCCAACTTCAATTTGCAATTCTTCAATCGGTTCTTTTTCAATGCCGTCCTCGGTAATTGTAACAACTTGCGGTCGTCCAACTTCAAACTCAAAGCCCTCGCGTCGCATAGTTTCAATCAAAACACTCAAGTGCAACTCGCCGCGTCCAGAAATCGTAAAGCCAATTCCGTTTTCCTCGACTCGTAGCGCCACGTTGGTTTCAAGCTCTCGCTTCAATCGGTCGCCAATCTGCCTGGATGTCGTAAACTCGCCCTCGCGACCTTTCATTGGGCTGGTGTTTGGTCCGAGGTACATGCTCAGAGTTGGAGCTTCGATGTCAATTGTCGGCAGCGCCTCAGGCTGTTCTTTGTCGGCAATCGTATCGCCAATATGTGCGTCAGCCACGCCAACCAGCGCCACAATGTCACCAGCAAAAGCTTCGTCAAGTTCTTCGCGATTCAAGCCGCGATAGCCAAAAAAACTTTCTCAATTCGTGCGGAGCCCGCGACTTCGCCATTTTTTTCATCAAACTGACTTGCAAGCCACGCTTAACAGATCCGCGAGCAATTCGCCCAATCGCGTATTTTCCTTGGAATGTGTCATATTGTAGGCTGGTAACAAGCAATTGAAACGCGCCATCTTCCGTCACGTCTGGCGCTGGAATGTCGTTAATAATCGCGTCAAAAATTGGCGCCAAATCCGCGTCTTCGTCGGTGTTTGCAGGAATTTCTTTCCATGATTTTTCCGTCACGTCCGATTGCGTAATAAATTGGATATTGTAATTGAGAATCGTCGGTCGCTAGCTCCAAAAAAACAGATCACTCAGTTCATCTTCAACTTCGGCAATTCGTCTGGCTGGCTTGTCAATCTTATTGATAATCACGACAGGTTTCAGCCCCAGCTCAAGCGCCTTCGCTAATACGAATTTGGTCTGAGGCATCGGACCTTCCTGTGCGTCCACGATCAGCAAAACGCCGTCAGCCATATTCAAGGTTCGCTCAACTTCGCCAGAGAAATCGGCGTGTCCTGGCGTGTCAATGATGTTTATTTTGTAGTCGCCGTAAAAAATTGACGTTTGTTTGGCGGTGATGGTGATGCCGCGCTCGTGCTCTTGATCGCCGGAATCCATAATCAATTCCTGACTCATCTCGGCTTGGTTGTCGCGGAATGTTCGCGACTGTTTTAATAGCCCGTCAACCATGGTCGTTTTGCCGTGGTCGACGTGGGCAATAATGGCAATGTTTCGAATCTTGCTAGCGTCCTTCATAAAAATATGGTCTGATATTAACACAGACCTTCCTCTTAATATAAAATTTTACCACGATAAGGGGAAAATAAAAAGAGTGAAAGTTGTGTTTAATACTTTAATATACTGTAATTTGCTGTTCGTCAAGTTGGTCTTTTGGAAAATTTATCAGCCGAGTTTCGCCGTCGGCTCTATGTAAAATATCTAAATCAGCCATTACTATACCGAGAGCTTGCGTCGCCAATTTAACTTGCGTAGGGTCTACTCCTAATTCTTGGCGGGCTAATCTCTTCGCTGTTTTATTCTCCGTACGGGCTATTAGTAGTTCGGGATAGCCCAGTATGTCGTCTGACTGGGGTATATACATTCCATAAGCAGGTTCTGTTCGGGTGAAGTAATTTACAATCTTGTCTTGTCGAATATTTATCCCCCAACGTTTACGCTCTGCTACTAAAGCTTCATTTCTTTCAAGGTAATCACAATATATATCTGTATGATGGTTCTCGGGAGATATTATTATGTGTCCAGCCGGCTCTCCGTTTGCAGATAATTCTCGCGAGAATATAACTAACCCAGACGGATGAGGTTCAGTCGCCATATCTATGTCAAGATGAGTTGACGTAACGTAAAAAGATTCCATATTTATACCTAGCGTGAAATGGTGGGAAATACAGGGCTCGAACCTGTGACCTCACGAATGTGAATCGTGCGCTCTAGCCAACTGAGCTAATTTCCCGTAATTACATCTGTCGTTTTATCCAACGAATTCGTGATGTGAGCTAATTATAGTTCAGGTTTTAAGTCCTGACAAGTTGCGCCGAGCATATTCTATTGACTTTTTTTACGCGAGTGTGGTATAAATGAAGGTAGCTTTCGTTGATGAGTTGAGTAAATCCTTGTCCGAAAGTGAACTTTGAAAGGCAATCGAATACAAGATGAGTTTTTATTTCTTTTTTAATAATCGTTAAGAGGAATGAAATCTCGTCTTGTATTGTTAAAGAACACAATACGTCGCAATTCCGCGGACGAGAAAACACCAACCAGAAAGGTGAAGACCATGCCTACCTATGTCGTAGAGGCGATTAGTCATCTCATCAATGACGCATATTCGAATTATCTCGAATTTAGTCGTCTCCTTCGTCAATGGGGAACTGCATCCCTGTCCCTAAAAAGTTCCATCAGAGGAACGGCAGAGGTTTCGACAGATGAATCGCGATGCAATGAAGGCGATGGAGGCGATGCGGAACTACGCCAAGTCTCTGTGTCGCGAAAAATTACGGTTCTACGTCGACACAAATCGGGGAGGAAGTTTACTCTCGGGCTCAAGTATGCATTGATGCTATTTCAGCTCGGTCTGAATGGTGCATCGAGGAACTGCCATACAGAGAGCATGCGTATAAAACTTCTGTGGACAGTTATACGAACGCACTCCTTGAGCTACTCCGAAGGGTCAAGCGTGCAGGTGACATCCTGAAGAAGCCTGATGAATTTGAGTCCGTTCGGACTTACCAACTTTATCAGTACTGCAGGTGTATCTCGTAGACGCCCCGTGTCTGTATGACAGGTGATTGTTCTTTTACGATTGCCTGTCATGTAGACTCTGAACTTATGTTATTAAAAATCACCCTGAGCATGGGTGATTTTCTTATGATGAAAAATTGCCAAATATTGGTGCGGATGAAAGGACTTGAACCTTCACGCCGTGAGGCACATGCTCCTAAGGCATGCGTGTCTACCAATTCCACCACATCCGCATAACCTGATTATATCAAAAACAAATTCTACTTATCAACTGCCCGCGCTTATGCTAAAATTAGAGTAGCATACCAAGGAGGATTGATGAATAAAGTTGCGAAATATTTGAATGAACATCTTAGTGGCGAAGTCACGTCGCAGGATTTTGCATTGAGTCAAGTTGAGGTTGACAATGGACTTTTGGCGCGCCGACCAGAAATGATTGTTCGTGCGGCTAATATGAACGACATCAGGAAAGTGATGCGATTTTTGCTCTCAATTGGCAGAGAAAGGTCATGTTTTACCTGTATTTGTTCGTGGTTGTGGCAATGATGAAACTGGCGCGGCGACGAACAAAGGCATTGCAATTGACGAAAAAACGTATATGAATCGTGTGGTTGGTATTGATCCTCGCCAGCAACTGATTCATGCTCAAGCGGGAATTTCTCTTTCGGCAATCAACGCAACTTTGTCTACTCATAAAGGCTTGGGTCTGCCGCGAACTTCATATGTGGCGGAAGAAGGCACGGTTGGCGGCGCAATTAACACAGCTCCGTCTGGAATGCTATCTGGCGCGCATGGTCGTTTTTGCTGATGCCATTCAGCAGCTTGAAATTGTCCTAAGTAATGGCGACGTGATTCAGACTGGGCGTATATCTCGACGCGAATTGAGCAAGAAAAAAAAGGCTTATCGACGTTTGAAGGCGAGATTTATCGAGAGATTGACAATCTAATCTCAGATAACGCCGAGCTGATTTCGCAAATGGATCCAGCTTTGCCAGATACGGTTGGCTATAGCGGGATTTCTCGGGTGAAGCAAAAAGACGGGTCGTTTGACTTGACACCGCTGTTTATTGGTAGTCAGGGAAGTCTGGGTGTGATTTGCGAAGTTATTATGAAGGCGCAATTTATTCGTCCAGAATATTCAGTTGTTGCCGCATCATATAAAAAGTTGTCAGACGCGCAATCGGCCGTGGAATTGGCGATGAAAAATAAGGCATCGGCAGTGGAAATAATCGACGGGCGATTCTTCCGTCAGGCTGCGGTCGTCGGTAAAGTGGTTGAGTGGGCGCCGAAAGAATGTTTTAAGGGCGCGGTGGTCTTGGCTATCTTTGATGACTTTTCTGACAGAGCGCGCAATAAAGCCGCGAAGAAATTGACTAGAAAATTGGAATCATCAGAAGCGATTGACATAAAAACTCTGCACTTGGAAGAGCAGGATTTGTTCAGCTTACACTCTGTTTTGGCTTTGGCGGAAACTCCGAGCGAGCCGCATATGATTACGCCACGCGTTTTCTCCGGGATTTTAATGGCGCCAGAAAAGATTGATAGTTTCCTTAGTGAGCTGAAGTCGCTGGAATCTAAGTACGGCGTGGATTTGCCAGTTTTTGTTGATTTTTCAAGCGATTATATTTCTCTACATCCGACGTTTGATAGTAAAAAGGTGAGTGAGCGTCAGAAGATTCTTCAGTTGTTGGCGGAAATTTCTCAGATTATTGATAAGTATGAAGGTTCTTTTGCAGGCTTTGGTGGTGACGGAAGATTGAAGGCTAACTTTATCTATAAAAATCTGCCAGATGATGAAAAGCAATTACATGCAAAGGTGAAGCAGATCTTTGATCCAGCTGGAATCTTTAATCCAGGAATTAAAGCGGAGGCTCAACCGAAGGAATTGGCGGCAGAATTAAACGCGTGGTGTAAGCTGCGTAATCAAGCTTGATACTGGGTGAGAATTGGGCTATAATTGACGCGTAGCCCATGCGGATGTGGCGGAATTGGTAGACGCGCTAGCTTCAGGTGCTAGTGTACGCAAGTACGTGAAGGTTCAAGTCCTTTCATCCGCACCAATATTTGACAATTTTTCACCATAAGAAAATCACCCTGGAGTTGGGTGATTTTTAATGTCATAAATTCATATTTCAACGGATGTGTGACAAGCAGCCACAAAGAATATGATTACTATATCACACATCAGGATGGAATATTGCTATTCCTGTGTGTCAGCTAGACTTGCGTAGCGGACTGCTAGCAGCTATAAGTGCATACACGAGATTATCGATAGCTTCGTTAACACAAGTAGCATCCCCTACGAACTCAGACGCCACTTGAGTGAGCTCCCAAGTAATGTCGCTCATGCAACATAAACTTGCTGGATCAATTAGATCATATGATAATCCAAGACCGTGCTTCGTGTACTCAGACATGCGATGTGCGATTTCCTTGAGAGTTGCCAAATCTTTTTCAAGTTCTTCTTTTGAAATTATCTTGGCGGGCTCCTCAAAGGCAGAAGGATTTTCTTTCGAAGTTTCCTTCCCGTGAGAGCTAGTGTTTTGGGTGCTGTCCTCGTTCTGACGGCTTGCATTCTGGATTGCCTCGGCGAGACAGCTAAGAGCTTCGTCGTCACTGATAGTGGACTTGAAGTCTTCCGGAGTCGCAATGGGCTCCTTGGCAATCTTAGAGTTGTTCTTGTCGCCGTCGAACTCGGGTGAGCCTAGCTTTTCCATGGGCTCTTCCTTTCTTCTCGTTCTCATCCTCGCGGGTGCGCGATAGTATATTGTTCTTTAATATACGAGATGAGATTTCATTCCTCTTTCCATTTTTCTCTAAAAAAGTAATAAAACCTCACCTCGTGTGTTTTGGCTGCTTGTCAAGGTGCGCTTTCGGACAAGGAATAAATATCAACTCATCAACAAAAGCCAAAATATATATTATCACCAATATTCCAAAACGTCAATATTCATAACAAACAATTTCCAAAACCAAAAGGAATAGCACGCCAAGAGCTCAAGCCAAGGCTTAAGCCTTAGGCGAGCTATTCCTGACGGGCATTTAGCCCTTTGTGTGATGACTAAACGTCATCAGTTGCAAATTTCGCTAGCAACTTATTGACCGTCTCTAGACGCTCAATTTGTTGCTCTAGGCGCTCAATTTGCTGTTTGGCGAAAGCGGATTCGTTCTTCAGCCTCGTAATACAAGGATAAGAACCACTCGAAGCCTATTTTTGGCCTCGGTTAGTTCATACCGAAGCTTGTTACGCCCGGCGATAAGTTTCCTAATCACCTTACGTGCTAAGACGAGTTCGCACCGAAGATTGTCGCGTTCACGCTTGGTCTTCAGGAGATCTAGCGTGGTTTCGCTGCATGTCTTACGGAGACTTTCGTAGCAGTGTTCAGCGAGCTCAGCATCTTCTTCTTTACGACGAAGCTTGAGCTTGGCTTCACCGAGTTTGGACTCGGCAGAGGCAAGATTATCCCAGGCTTCATAGAGATCGCTATCAGACTCATAGAGCCATTCTTGAGTTTGAGCAAGCTCATTCTCGACCTCATGGAGTCGACCTCGAGTTTCCTCGAGCTCGCTCTCGACACCTTTGAGGTCTTTTTTCATGGCCTCGAACGCTGATAGTCCGTATTGGACAGACCTGCAGTGATCGTTGCTCTGCTTGATCCCGAAGAGTGAGCAGATGATCGCCGTTACGCTTGCGATCATCAAAAAGTTGGCGATCTCTTGCGCTTCTGGCGATGGAGCCGTTACAGCACTGACCATGCCAGTGAGCAGAGCAGCTAAGGTAAGCGCTACGAGCCCTAATAGACGAGCCTTGGGTAAGCTGATATCATTTATATCACATATAGGGAAAAATGTCAACGATTTTTGTCAACTTCTTGTCTCTTTCTCGCGACGTTTGCTAAAATAACAGAGATGGAAGATAAAAGAAACGTAATTGATAAGTTTAAGGGTCGGAGCGAATCGGAGATTATAAATGAGTTGGATTCTGAAGACCACGGTCTGGTGATTGCGCTGGAAAATACCGAGCGAGATTTTAATATGGGAACAATCGTCAGGAGCGCTAATGCGTTTGGTGTGCGGCAGATTTATGTGATTGGGCGTAGGCAATGGAATAAGCGTGGTGCGATGATGACGGATAAGTATCTGCACATTACGTATCTGGCGACGACGGAAGAGTTTGTTGAAAAAAATGCGGGCTGAAGGTAGGAAAAATTATCGCGATTGATAATATCGAGGGCAGTGTTAATATGTCGCAGACGAGTTTACCGAAGCGTGCGGTTTTGGTGTTTGGGCAAGAAGGGCCGGGGATTTCTGCAGAGCTGGCTGGCGCTGCGGATCAGATTGTGGCGATTGAGCAATTCGGCTCGACTCGTTCTATAAACGTCGGTGCGGCAGCGACTGTAGCGATGTATTGTTGGTTGCAGCAGAATGTGCTACAATAGTATCATGATTTTACCTAAATTCCATCATTCACACGTGTTGCCGAGGTAGGACTCTGATTTTTGATTGTACGCGCCGAGTTCTGCCTCGGCGTTTTTGATTGCTATAAATAAGAAATAATGACATAATGGAGCTAACATGAGCAGTTTATCTACACAAAGTTACAAAGGTTCGCGAGACTATTTTCCAGAGGAAAAGCGTCTGCAGAATTACATTTTTAATGTTTGGCACAAGACTGTTGAGAGTTTTGGCTATGAAGAATATGGCGCGCCGCTATTGGAGCCGCTAGATATTTATCTGGCGAAGTCGGGTCAAGAATTGGCGGGCGAGCAAACATACGCTTTTGAAGATCGTGGCGGTCGAATGGTGGCAATTCGTCCTGAGATGACGCCGTCGATTTCTCGAATGGTGGCGGCTAAGCGGCAGGAATTGGCGATGCCTGCGCGGTTGTATTCCATTGCTAATTTTATGCGCTATGAACGACCGCAACGTGGACGCGAGCGTGAGTTTTGGCAATTGAATGCTGATTTGTTTGGCGTGGATGGCGCGGCGGCGGACGCGGAGATTATTGAGTTGAGTCACGCTAGCGTGATGAATTTTGGCGCCAAGCAAGAAATGTTTACGGTCAGGGTTAATAATCGTCAATTGATAAATCGTTTGATGAGCCAATTTTTGAAGCTCGATATTGTTGGTTCGACGATGATGATGAAATTGCTTGATAGAAAAAAATAAGATTCCTGCCGAAGAATTTAAGCGTCAGGCGATTGAGATTTTTGGTAGTCAAGCGTCGGAAGGTCTGCCGAAGCTAGCAAAAATGATCAGCATGAAATCTGTTGATGATTTGCCGAGCGAATTGATGGAAGATGAAAGCGTCAAGCAACTTCGCGAAGTGATGAAATTGCTTAGTCAAAAAGGCATTACGAATGCAGTGTTTGATGTTACTTTGATGCGCGGTCTGGACTATTACACGGGCATGGTTTTTTTGAGCTTTTTGACAATTCGCCAGAGAATAACCGAGCGTTGTTTGGCGGTGGACGATATGACGGATTGGTTGGGCTATTTGGCGTTGAGCCGATTGCTACGGTCGGCGTTGGTATGGGCGCAACGACAATGGAACAATTTTTGGAGGTACACGGCTTGTTGCCTAAATTGGCGTCTAAAACAGATGTGTATATAATTCCGGTGTCAAAAGAATCTATGGCTGGCGCGGACGATTTGGCGCGAAAATTGCGCAGTGAAGGCGTGCGGGCAGAGTTGGATATCACTGGTAGAAAGATTGACAAGCAGATAAAAGCGGCAATTAAAAAGCAAATTCTGTTTGCAGTGTTCGTGGGTGAGGATGAAATTGCTAGCGGTGCATACACGGTTCGAAACTTGGTGGAATCTGATGAGCAGAAGGTTGGTGCTGAACGAATTGTGACAATTGTCAAAGATCGTCGATATGATGGCGATGAGGACGCTCTGTTTGAGATATAGTCTGATATCTGTTATAATTAGTCTTTATGAAGACTACTGTAAAAAAACTATCAGATACTAAAGTTCAATTGACGATTTCTTTGGGTGCTAGCGAATTAGCTGACGCAGAGCAGGTTTCCTTGACAAAGTTGGCGCGCGACATCAAAGTTCCAGGTTTCCGCAAAGGGAAAGTTCCCACAGGCATAGCCGCTAAGCATATTGATCCGAATGCGCTTCAGGAGCAGATTCTGGAGAATGCTTTGTCAAAGGCAGTAGCTGAGGCGTTTTTACAGGAGAAATTGCAAGCCCTAGACCGACCAAGTGTTGAGGTGAAGAAGTTTGTACCTGGTTCTGAGTTGGAATTTACGGCTGAAGTTGAAGTTATTCCGCCAGTAAAATTGGGCGATTATAAAAAATTGACAGCGAAAAAAGAAGTAGCCAAGGTCGAGGATAAAAATGTTGACGAGGTTATTGAGCGAATCCGTAAAAACTATTCTGAAAAATCAGAGGTCAAGCGTGCTGCTAAGCTCGGTGATGAGGCTGTGATTGACTTTACGGGAAAAGAAAAGACGGCGTGGCGTTTGACGGCGGTTCGGCTAAGGAATATGGCTTGAAGCTTGGTGGAGGTCAATTCATTCCTGGATTTGAAGAAGGCGTGATTGGTCATAAGGCTGGTGAAGAGTTCGATTTGAAGTTGAAGTTCCCAGAGGATTATCACGCTGAGAATTTGGCAGGTCAAGACGTTGTGTTTACCGTGAAACTTCACAAGGTTAATGAATTGAAATTGCCAGAACTAAACGATGAATTTGCTGCAAAATATGGTCCATTTACAGAGATGAAAGAAGTAAAAGAGGATATCAAGCGTGAACTTACCGCACAAAAAGAGCGTGAAGCTGATGAGAAGTTTAAGGACGCGCTGGTTAGTGAATTGACGGAAAAAAGTAAAGCCGCGCTGCCAGAACTTTTGGTTGAGGACCAATTGCGATCAATCGAGCGTGATTTGACTCAGAATTTGATGTATAGCGGACTGAGTTTGGACAGCTATTTGAAGACTCAGGGCTTCAAGGATAAAGAAGAGTGGACGAAGAAAGAAGCTCGTCCAGCCGCCGAAAAGCGCGTTAAGGCTGGCTTGGTATTGGCGGAATTGTCAAAAGAATTGAAGATTGACGCTTCTCGTGATGAGATTCAAGAACAGATTAACTTCTTTAAGCAGCAATACGGCAAAGACAAGAAGATGCTAGAGCAATTTGATAATCCAAACGTTCACCGCGATATTGCCAACCGAATGATTACAGATAAGACCGTTGCTAAATTGGTCGAATTAAACACGAAGAAATAGAGTAAATATGCCAAAATCATATCTCATTCCAACTGTCGTTGAAAAGTCGGCCGACGGCGAGCGTGCTTTTGATATCTATTCGAGATTATTGAATGAGAGAATTATTTTCCTTGGCGAAGACGTTAACGAGCATACCGCTAACAGTGTAGTGGCGCAATTACTACATTTGGCATACGTTGACCCGCAAGCTGATATATCGCTATATATCAATAGCCCAGGCGGTAGTGTTTATGACGGAATGGCGATTTACGACACGATGAATTTTATTAAGCCCGATGTGGCGACGTATGGAATTGGTTTGCAGGCAAGCATGGGAGCGTTTTTGCTCAGCTCTGGTGCTAAGGGCAAGAGGTTTTGCTTGCCGCACGCTAAGGTTATGATTCATCAGCCGTCTTCTGGAACGCACGGAAAAGTGACCGACATGGAAATTGATATGAAGGAGACTTTGGAAGTTAAGGAAATGCTAGCGAAGATTATGGCGAAAAACACCGGTCAGAAGTTGGCTAAGGTTAAGTCTGATATGGAGCGTGACTATTGGATGACGCCAGATGAGGCTGTAAAATACGGACTGATTGATAAAGTCTTGATTAAATTGTCGTAAAAAATTGCGTGTTTGTTGTTAAAACTACTAGTAATTCTGCTTGTGGTTTTTGGAGGATATTGTCATAATTTGAGGTAGGCAAGGAGGGCTCATGAGGCAATATTTAGACGCATTGAAATACGTTCGTGATAACGGTGTGCAAAAAGGTGATCGTACGGGAACGGGGACGACAGAAATTTTTGGTATACAGACGCGATATAATTTGGCGGACGGATTTCCGGCTATGACCACGAAGAAGCTATATTTCAAAAGCGTCGCTCATGAGCTTTTATGGTTTCTTAAGGGTACGGGCAATATTGAATATTTGGCGCAAAACGGCGTTCATATTTGGGATGAGTGGCCATATAAAAATTACCTAGAAAAAACTGGTCAGAAAATACCGGAAATTAACGGCGATGAATGGCGCGCTGGAATGAAGGAATTTATTGATAAGATTGCGAATGATCACACATTTGCTGAAGAATGGGGAAATTTGGGTCCTGTTTATGGTGTTCAGTGGCGAAAATGGCCGGATGGGAAGGGCGGAACTATTGACCAGATTCAGAACGCCATTGACACGATAAAGACAAATCCAGAGTCGCGTCGGAATATCGTGAGCGCGTGGAATGTGGCGGAAATTGATGACATCGTCCAGGCCGGCGGGCTGCCTCCGTGTCATACGATGTTTCAATTTAACGTAAGACCTGACAAGAACGACGAGAAGGACAAGCTGGATTTGGCGCTGACTCAGCGCTCAGCGGATATGTTCCTGGGCGTGCCGTTTAATATCGCCAGTTATGCATTGCTTCTATCTATTGTCGCTCAAGTTACCGACAAGCAACCCGGCGAGTTTATCCATACCTTAAATAGCGCACATATTTACAATAATCACCGTGCGCAAGTTGACGAGCAATTATCGCGCCGTCCGCTGCCGCTACCGAAACTGTGGCTCAACCCAGACATCAAGAATATTGACGATTTCACGATTGATGATATTCGTCTGGAGGATTATGAATGTCATCCAGCGATAAAAGCGCCGATTGCTGTGTAGATTGATTTACATTTATAGCCTGAGCGGCTAGGGTTTATTTTTTACGGAGATTTTTCTTTGGCAGAAGTATACATCGTCTGGTGTCGGGATCAATCTGTATGTCTCTATACTCTCCTCGTGACGTAGGATAGTCGTCTTCGGATGTTCCTCTTTCCAGTAAGAACGCTTTGCGGTTGACCGTTCCGTCCTCATTATAGGTAGGATTATCGACAAGTATCGCGACGAGAGTGTGCACTGAATTCTGATATTCTGGTATATCTGTAATCTTAAGATTGTCAATCTTTTTGGGATCTGGGATCCATAGATTATATTGCTCATTCATACGCTTTATCATACCACAAACATCAAATATTGTCAATTTAAGAAGGCTATTTTCTTTTATACGTCACAAAATCAAAATCGTAATTATTTTCATTATCTGCCGAATGATGTGCGCGACTTACTTCCTTCCATGTGTCTATATCTATCTCCGGGAAAAAAGTGTCAGCGTCGGGAAACTCGGCATTAATCTCTGTGGCGTAAATAGTGTCAATTTCTGGAATATCTAGCGCGTCTTTATAAACTCGTGAGCCGCCAATGATAAAAGTTGGATATCGGGATAAAGCCAAGGCGCTTCGCAAATTCATAGCCGTAAGAACTTTTTTGACGCCAGTCGGCTTGGATGAGATGACAATATTTTTCTCTGTCTGGAAGCGGTCGTGAGCCAATTGACTCAAACGTTTTTCTGCCCATAATGACATTGCTGTTTCTCGTCAAGCGCTTAAAATTCACCAAGTCGGCCGGCAAACTTCGCCCCCACGGCATATCGCCATTTTGTCCGATGGCGCGGTTTTTATCGTAAGCTACAATAATGGCTTTTTTTCCATAATTTCAGTTTAACATGCTGTAAAAATTTACCGAAAGCTTGATAGGAATGCATAAACTTGCCATAATAAGATTTGGTAGAAAAAAATCACGCAATGGGAGGTGTTTAGTGAGCGTGTACTCAAATAAAGATATATTAGCGGCGATTGAAGACGGGACAATTGTCTGTACGCCGTTCAACCCAAAAAAACGTATCGGAAGCCAGCTTAGATTTTTACGCTAGGCTTTAATTTTTTTATAAACAGGAATATGATGATATTTCGCGAGTTTATAATCCGTTTGACGAGTCTGATGTCAATCGATACTTCAAGGGTCCGCTTAAGGCGATTCCGCACGCCGAATGGTGTGAGCGGCACGGTTTTTCGGGAATTTAAGAATATTCCGCCAGATCATCCGATTATCGTACTGAAGCCTGGTGAGCGAATTTTGGCGCATACGCACGAATTTGTTGGAATTCGGACGCATGGCGGTGCGGCTGAGGTGAAAAGTCGTAGCTCTTGGGGGCGAAACGGCGTGGCGGTGTGTTTTGATGCTGGCTGGGTTGATCCAGGATATATCAATCGGATTACGCTTGAGATTTACAATCTGAATAAGCACGAGAGCGTAGTTTTGCCTGTCGGTGAGAGAATTGGGCAATTGATTTTTCATCACACTGGTCAGGTTGACGGCGGATATGCTAGTGGGCGCGGCGGAATGAGCGGTAAATATCAGCACACTGACGATTTGGATGAATTGATAAAAACTTGGCGTCCAGAAATGATGTTGCCGCGGGCGTTTAAGGATCGTCGGCATAAACCGATGGAAATTGCGGGGCTCAGTGAGGGGATTTTGTGATGATGGCAGGTTCAATGTTTCGCTCACGAACGAAAGAAAAAGAATATATCGATCACAGGAAAAAGCACAAGTCTGACGGCTGCGATTTTTGTCAATTGGTAAAACATCATACAGATCAGGTCGTTGGTGAAACTGCGCATTGTCTGATCATTAAGAATAGGTTTGGCTATAATTTTTGGGACGGCTGCGGTGTGGATGACCATTTGATGGTGATACCGAAACGGCACGTGGACTCGCTGGCGAATTTGAGCGACGAGGAAAAGATTGACTATATGAATCAGATTGCGAAATTTGAGAATAACGGCTATTCGATTTACGCCCGAGCTCAAGGAAGTAAAACCAGGTCAATGGCGCACCAGCACACACATTTTATAAAAGTTGACGGCAAGGCGAAAAAAATGATGATTTATCTGAATAAGCCGCATACTGTGATTACGAGGTGATGATGAGCGACGCGGGAAAATATATAGTTATCGAGGGTAATGACGGGACGGGCAAGTCGACGCAGGTCGCGAAATTGGCGGAATACTTTCAGTCAATTGGGCGAACGGTTTGTGTGATTGAAGAGCCGGGAAGTGACGATCCGGAAAAAAATCAACTCCGATAGCAAATGAACTTCGAAAAGTGATTAAAAAAATGGTGATCTGGTGCGCTCTGCGGCGGTGAATGTGGTGCTATTTTTCTGCAGCTCGGCGTGAATTGTGGCGGGAAAAAAATTCAGCCAGCGTTGGAGCGTGGGGAAATTGTTTTTGAGTGCGAGAAATTATATTTCAACGCTGGTTTATCAGGGGCGAGGCGAAGGTTATGACGAGTCGGAGATTCTGCGATTAGCAGAATTATTCACCGATGAAAAATACTTGAAGCCAGATGTTATGATTATTTTTGAGTTTGAGTCGCGATAAGCGGGAAGAGCGAATTTCTATGCGCGGCGAGCTGAAAAATCCTGACACTTTTGAGTCACGTGGGCAAGATTTTCAGAAAAAAGTCGACGATGGATATTTGGAGATTGCCGAGGCGTACGGAATTCCGGTAATTTCTGCTGACGGGACGATTGACGAAGTTCATGATATGTTGATTGATAATATTGAAAAAAACACTAGTAAAAACCTCTTGATTTTTATTGACACTTTTCGTCATAATGAGTAGTTATAGAAGTAGTGTATTCATGGCGGGTGAAAATTGCGAGTAGGCAGATCGTGATTTTGGGCTATGAATTAGAGATCTTCACGGCCGTCTATTAACCACTAATTAAAGCGAGGAGTGTTTACGCCTGTGGCAAAAAAACCAACCACAAGTAGCGAGCGCGTCTATTTCACCTCTGGTGATAATGCCCTGCCGCTACCAAACTTAATCGCTCACCAAAAAGATTCTTGGCGCTGGTTCGTCGAAGAAGGTTTGAGTGAGATATTTTCAGAAATTAATCCAATTGACGACTACACTGGTCAGAAGTTGTCGTTAAAGTTCGGCAAATATTATTTTTGGCGAGCCAAAAAAACACTGACCAATTTGCCAAAGAAAATAACTTGACATTTGAAGCTCCATTGCACGCAACAGTTGAATTGACGAACAAGACAACCGGCGTAGTTGAAGAGCAGGAAATTTACCTTGGTGAATATCCATGGATGACTGAGCGCGGTACATTCGTTATCAACGGTACGGAGCGTGTGGTTGTTAGTCAGTTGATTCGCTCTGCTGGTGTTTTCTTCACTGCTGAAACAATAGCGGGACGTAATTACTACGGTGCAAAAAAATCATTCCAGGACGTGGAGCTTGGATGGAATTTGAGACGGCTTCTAACGGTGCAATTTACGTAAAGATTGACCGCCGCCGCAAGATGCCAGCAACGACTTTGTTGCGCGCTTTGGGCTATCCAAAGACTAGTGAAATTAAGGAATTGTTCGCTGATATTGATACTGGCGACGTAAAAATACATTGACGAAACTTTGGACAAGGATACTTCTCGTGGTGCAAACGAGGCGTTGATTGAAGTTTATCGTCGATTGCGTCCAGGCGATTTGGCGACAGTTGATAATGCTCGTCAGATGATTGAGCGAATGTTCTTTGACTTCAAGCGGTTCGATTATTCGCGGGTTGGTCGTTATAAATTGAACCAACGCTTGGTCTGGATGTTGCAAATACAGCAGAAAATCGTACGTTGCAGATGAGCGATTTGGTGGCGATTTTGCGTGAAGTTATTCGCTTGAACAATACGCAAGAGCCAGCTGACGACATTGACGCATTGAGCAACCGCCGAGTTCGCTTGGTTGGTGAATTGATTGCCCGACAATTCCCGCGTTGGTATGCTTCGAATGCAACGCAATGCGATGGATCGCATGAGCGTGGCTGATTTGGAAAGTGTTAGCCCAAGCCAATTGATTAATGCTCGTCCAATTGTTGCAGCTGTTCGTGAATTCTTCACTTCAAGCCAGTTGTCGCAGCTACTTGACGAAGTTAACCCATTGTCAGAATTGAGCCACAAGCGACGCTTGAGCTCGACTGGCCCTGGCGGTTTGACTCGTGAGCGCGCTGGATTTGAGGTTCGTGATGCCCACCCAACTCACTATGGCCGCATCTGTTCAGTGGAAACGCCAGAAGGTGCGAATATTGGTTTGGTGTTGAACTTAGCAGCTTACGCACGTGTTAATGAATACGGTTTTATTGAAACTCCATATCTTCGTGTAAAAGACGGCAAAGTCACTGACGAACTTGTTTATTTGGATGCTTCACAGGAAATTGGTGAGGTTATCGCTGATGCTGGTGAGGCTCTTAACGAAGACGGAACTTTCCGCGACGAGCGCGTTAACGCCCGCAGTAATATGCAGCCATCACAAGTTGATGCTAGCCAAGTTACATTCATGGATGCAGCTCACCGCCAGATTCTAGGTTCGACTGCGGCGTTGGTTCCGTTTATTGAAAAGACTCGCGTTGACCGCGCTTTGACTGGTTCAAACATGCAACGCCAGGCGGTTCCTCTATTGTGTCCAGAATCCGCAACTGTTGGTACTGGAATTGAGAAGGCTGTGGCTGAGAATAGTGGTCACTTGATTCAAGCTAGTGGCGACGGCGAAGTCGTTCGCGCTGACGCTGACGAAGTTCATGTTAAATATGCTGACGGCGTAAAGATTTATACTTTGAAGCATTTTGTGAAGAATAATGACGATCGTTGTTACAACCAAAAAGTCCGCGTTGAGCGTGGCGACAAGGTGAAGAAGGGCGACATTCTGATTGAAGGCGCCTCAATTGCTGGCGGTGAAATTGCTCTAGGTAAAAACCTTCTGGTTGCCTTCATGCCATGGGGTGGCTACAACATGGAAGACGCGATTATTATGAGCCGTCGTTTGGTTGAAGATGATCGATTGACAAGCATTAACATTAAAGATTACACCGTTGAGGTTCGTGAGACGAAGCTTGGTCCAGAGATTGTGACGCGCGATATTCCAAACGTTTCCGAGGAAAGTTTGCGTCATTTGGATGAGAACGGAATTGTTCAAATCGGTTCCGAGGTTAAGGCTGGCGATGTTTTTGGTTGGTAAGATTACACCAAAGGGCGAGCAGGAATTAAGCTCTGAGGAGCGCTTGCTTCGTGCAATCTTCGGCGAAAAAGCTAAGGACGTTCGTGATACATCGCAGCGAATGAACAACGCGGGCGGCGGTAAAGTTGTTGGCGTTAAAATCTTTAGTCGTGAAAATGGCCACGAGTTGAAAGCTGGCGTTTTGATGCAAATTCAGATCTTCGTTGCGCAATTACGAAAGATTGGCGTTGGTGATAAGATGGCTGGACGATTCGGTAACAAGGGTGTTGTGGCGAAAGTGCTTCCTGTTGAAGATATGCCATTCCTAGAGGACGGTACGCCAGTTGACGTGGTTTTGAACCCACTTGGTGTGCCGAGCCGCATGAATCTTGGTCAGATTTTTGAAACTCACCTTGGCATGGCGGCGCGAGCATTGGGTTATCGCGTAGCAACTCCATCATTTAACGGTGTTCCAAGTGAGAAGATTTCCGATGAGCTAGAAAAAAAGCTGGTTTGGCGCGTGACGGTAAGAGTCAATTGTTTGACGGCCGCACTGGTGAACCATTTGAGGAGCGAACAACAGTTGGTGTGATGCACATGATTAAGTTGCACCACATGGTTTCTGACAAGATTCACGCCCGTTCAACTGGTCCATACACGATGGTTACTCAGCAGCCGCTTGGTGGTAAAGCACAAAACGGTGGTCAGCGCTTTGGTGAAATGGAGGTTTGGGCATTGGAAGCTTACGGTGCCGCTGCAACCCTACAGGAAATGTTGACAATTAAGTCCGACGACGTTTACGGTCGTGCAAAGGCTTACGAGTCAATCATTAAGGATGAACCAATTGTTGGTCCAAAACTTCCAGAGTCCTTCAACGTGTTGGTTAAGGAGCTTCAAGGTTTGGGTCTTCGAGTTGACTTGGTTGACGATGAGGCTGCAGTTGACGCTGAGCACGTTATCGCTTCAAGCGGTCCAGAAGACAAAACCGTTGCCGCTGATGGCGAGAAAGAAGAAACATACTTGGACGAATCAGATGACATCGGCGAAATTGACGATGGCATGAGCGTGCAAGATATTGATGAAATAGAAGAAATAAAGGAGGACGCGTAAGATGGCAAATTCTGCATTTAACGCAACGGGCATCAGCGATTTTGACGCGGTTCGTTTGGCGGTAGCTAGCCCAGAAGACATTCTGAAATGGAGCTACGGCGAAGTTTTGAAGCCAGAAACAATTAACTATCGCACACAAAAGCCAGAACGCGACGGATTGTTCTGTGAGCGAATCTTTGGTCCAGTGAAGGACATCAATCCACACGACTCAAAGCTTAAGGGTGTACGATCACGCGAAGCTGCTGTCGATAAGAATGGTGAATTGGTCACTAAGTCAATCGTTCGTCGTGAGCGAATGGGACACATTCAATTGGCAGTGCCTGTAGCGCACATTTGGTTTATGCGCGGCACTCCAAGCGCAATGAGCCAGCTGCTTGGCATGACGGTTCGCAATATTGAGAAAATCGTTTACTTTGCGACTTACGTTATCTTAAATGTTGACGAAGCAACTCGCGATCAATATTTGGCAGATTTGGAAGCGGAAACTGATTTAGCTCGTAAGGCTATCAAAAATCCGTTACGAAAAAATGGCTGAAGAAGATGGCGCTGATGTTAAGCAATTGGCGAAAGAGCAGAGCCGTGAAGTCGAGGAATTGGAAGAAGCTTTACGTTGGTAAGAAATCTCAATTGGAAAGCTTGAATTTCGGCGCTTTGATCTCAGAGAGCGAATATCGCAACTTGCCAGAAGAATATGACGAATTGATCGAAGTTGGCATGGGTGCCAGTGCGGTCAAAGAACTCTTGGACAAGATTGAGTTGCCAAAGCTCATTGCCGAATTGACTGAAGAAGCTGAGACTGCGAAAGGTCAAAGACAGAAGAAATTGCTAAAGCGCTTGAAGATGTTGGAGAGTATGGAATCTGCTGGCATTAAACCGTCAAGTCTATGTCTGACTGTTTTGCCAGTTATTCCTCCAGATCTTCGTCCAATGGTGGCGTTGTCTGGTGGTCGATTTGCGACATCTGACTTGAACGATTTGTATCGCCGAATTATCAACCGAAACAATCGCTTGAAGAAGTTGATTGAGCTTAACGCGCCAGAAGTTATTCAGCGCAATGAAAAGCGCATGCTTCAGGAAGCTGTTGACGCTTTAATTGACAATTCAGCATCACGCGGTCGTGCGGTTAGCTCGACTGGTGGTCGCCGCAGCTTGAAGAGCTTGAGTGATATGCTAAAAGGTAAGCAAGGTCGCTTCCGTCAGAACCTTCTTGGTAAGCGTGTTGACTATTCTGGTCGCTCGGTTATCGTGGTTGGTCCAAAATTGAAGATTAACCAATGTGGTTTGCCAAAGCAAATGGCGCTGGAATTGTTCAAGCCATTCGTGATTAGCTGGCTGATTAAGAATGAATTTGCACACAATATTCGCTCGGCTTCACGCCTAATCGAAGCTGGTGAAGCGGTAGTTTGGGACGCGCTGGATTCGGCAATTGAAGGAAAGTACGTGCTGCTTAACCGCGCACCAAGTTTGCACCGTTTGTCAATTCAAGCCTTCCAGCCAGTTTTTGGTTGAAGGAAAAGCTATTCAATTGCACCCGCTAGTTTGTGCCGGATTTAACGCCGACTTCGACGGTGACCAGATGGCTGTTCACTTGCCGCTATCGAAAGAGGCTCAGGCTGAAGCTCGTGAATTGATGAGCGCAACTGCCAACTTGTTGAAGCCTGCCGATGGTGCGCCAGTGTTGCACATTTCGCAGGACATCGTGCTTGGCAACTATTACTTGACTTATGACAAGCCGCAAGCTCAGACCGACAAGGTTAAAACTTACAGTTCTGTTTACGAAGCAGAAATGGCTTACGACAATGGCGTAATTCACTTGCAAAACCCCAATTCGTATCTTTGCGAAAGGTAAAATGCGTGAAACAACTTTGGGTCGCGTCTTCTTCAATGAGATTCTGCCTGAAGATTTCCCATACGACAACAACGTCCAGACTAAAAAAAGCAGCTTAAGAAGGTGTTGGCGCAAATCTTTAACAAGTACGGCGCCGAAGAAACCGCTAAGATTGCAGACCGCATGAAGGGTCAAGCTTTCCGCTTTGCTACGGTTGCGGCTGTGTCGACTGGTATGACCGACTACGTCCACTTCGAGGAAATCCCTCAGTTTGTGGCTGAAGGTGACGCTAAGGCGGCTTTGATTTCTGAGCAATTCGACCAAGGTTTGATTACTGAGGAAGAACGATATAACTTAACTGTTAGCGCATGGCGAAACGTTGACAATAAGATTACGGCATTCCTGAAAGACCAATTGGCACACATGGACACCAGTATTTCTATGATGGTTAACTCTGGTGCTCGTGGTGATATTTCCAACGTGAAGTTGGCGAGCGCGATGATTGGTGTTCAGATGGACGCAACCAACCATGAGATTGAGCTTCCAATTCGCAGCTCTTACACGGGCGGTTTGTCTAGCCTTGAGGCCTTTATCGCAACTCGTGGTGCACGTAAGGGTCTTATTGACACGGCTCTTAAGACTGCCGACTCGGGTTACTTGACTCGTCGTTTGGTAGACGTTGCACAAGATGTCTTTACCGTTGAAGATACTGATGGCGACGATGAAGGTTACGCAATTTACCGATCAGAAACTGAAGAGACGATGATTGACTTCTCAAACCGTTTGGCTGGTCGTTATGCTGCTGAAACAATTCCAGGTCACGTCAATAAGAACGAATTGATCACGCGTGAAATCGCAGATTCAATTGACGACGACGAAAGCATTGAAAGTGTTAAGATTCAGTCCGTATTATCAACGAACAATCTTAATGGTATTCCGCAGCGAAGTTACGGTATTGATATGTCGACTGGTAAATTGGTTGGCAATCATCAGCCAGTTGGCGTTATCGCCGCTCAGTCAGTTGGTGAGCCAGGTACTCAGTTGACGCTTCGCACCTTCCACAACTCTGGTGTTGCTGGTGGTGATATTACTCAAGGTCTTCCTCGTGTTGAAGAGTTGTTTGAAGCGCGCACACCAAAGGGTCAAGCATTCATTACGGAAGTTGCTGGTTTGGTCGACGTTTGGGAAGATGGCAAGAAGTACATCGTTCAAATTACACCAGAATCTGGTAAGGTTGAGCGATTGCCATTGGAGGGCCGAACTGTTGTGGTTAAGGCTGGCTCAAGCGTTAAGGCTGGCGATGTCTTGGCAACTGGCGAGAGCGATACTCGACCTTTGATTGCGCCATTTGACGGTGTGATTGAGTCGGCTGAGGACACTTTGGTGATCGCGGCAGAGGCTGCTTCGCCAACTCGTTATGAAATCCCAGGCAATATGCAGTTGGTCGTTAAGGCAAACGATGTTGTTGAAGCTGGTGATCGATTAACAACTGGATCATTAAACTTGCATGATTTGATGCGACTTAAGGGTGTTGAGGCAACTCAGCGCTACATCATCAACGAAGTTCTGCGAATTTACGCCGCTCAGGGTCAGGACGTGGCTGACAAGCACTTGGAGATTATTGTTCGCCAAATGTTTAGCCGCGTGCAAATCGAAGATGCTGGTGATAGCGAATTCGTGACTGGCGACATCGTTTCTAAGGCTGCTGTGGTCAATGCAAATAAGCAATTGGCCGCTGAAGGTAAGAACTTGATTAGCTACACACAATTGCTACTCGGTATCACGAAGGTGTCAATCTGGAGTGACTCATGGCTATCAGCTGCATCCTTCCAGGATACTACTCGCGTCTTGATCAACGCCGCCGTATCTGGTCGAGCTGACCACTTGCACGGTTTGAAGGAAAACGTCATCATCGGCCGCAAGATTCCAGTAGGAACTGGCGCAGTCGAAGAAGATGAAGAATTCGAAACACCGAGCGAAGACGAATTCGTCGAAGAGGAAGTCGCCGCTTAATAAGTAGGCTTCACAACTACGGGAACCGCCTCAATTCCGGGGCGGTTTTCTATTGATTTTAGTGATACCTATTATTTTATATTTTGGGTAGATATTTGACGTCAAGTGTGTTATAATTTTTCTCAGAGTTTCCTCTTTTCGGAGTGCGCGGTGGTTTGAATGTGTACAGATCGCAATCTCGGCGGAAAAGGTATAGACACGGAGAGGAGTTGCTGAATCCAAACCGTAAGGCAAATTGCCATAATTAGTTAATCAACCAAGGAGAAATTGGATGCCAACAATCAACCAATTGGTGCGCAAACCGCGCCAAACGGCTAAGAAAAAGTCCAAGTCGCCAGCACTAGGTCGTATTCATAACGCCCTAAAAACACGTTATTATGACCAGAATGCACCGCTTAAGCGTGGTGTTTGTGTGCGTGTGACGACTAAGACGCCAAAGAAACCAAACTCAGCTTTGCGTAAAGTTGCTCGTGTTAAGTTGAACAACGGCTATGAAGTTTGGGCGTACATCGGTGGTGAAGGTCACAACTTGCAGGAGCACGCTGTGGTCTTGATCCGCGGTGGTCGTGTGCCTGACCTTCCTGGTGTGCGTTATCACATCGTACGTGGTGCGCTTGACCTTCAAGGTGTCAACAACCGTAAGAAGGGTCGCTCTAAGTACGGTACAAAGAAAGGGGATAAATAATCATGCCTCGTAAAGTTACCAAGAAATTGCAGCGTGAACTTAAGCCTGATCGCCGATATCAAAGCGTACTAGTTCAGCGTTTGATCAACAAGTCAATGCTAGACGGTAAGAAATTGGCGGCTGAGCGCGCTGTTTACACAGCCCTAGAAACTGCTGCCAAGAAATTGGATTCCGAAGATCCACTGGCAGTGTTTGAAAAAAAGCATTGAAGAACGTTAGCCCAAGTTTTTGAGGTTAAATCTCGCCGCGTTGGTGGTGCTAACTACCAGATTCCGTTCCCAGTTCAGGGACATCGACAATTGCACTATGCGTTTAGTTGGCTAGTTCAAGCAGCCCGCGCTCGTAGTGGAATGCCATATTCACAGCGTTTGGCATTGGAAATTGTTGACGCTTACAATGAAGCTGGTGCCGCCTTCAAGAAGAAGGAAGATACCCACAAGATGGCTGAAGCTAACCGCGCCTTTGCACACTTTGCTCGCGGCTAATTATTGCTTGAAAGCAAAAATCAGGAAATCGCTCTAAACAGGGCGATTTTTTTGATATAATAGAAAAAAATTAGGAGGGAGAAATGGCGAGTTTTTTTCGTTTGATATTGTGTCAGAAATTGACAAGGCTGAGATGAATAATGTTTTCATGCAGGCTGAAAAAGAAATCCAAGGGCGTTATGATTTTAAGGGGACGAGCGCGGCAGTTGATTGGCTGGATGATAAAAAAGGTCTGAAAATTACCGGCGACAATGATTGGCAAGTTGACGCTGTTCTGGATATCGTGCGCAAGAAATTGGCGGGGCGTGGTCAATCAAGCAAAGCTTTGGATTTGTCAAAAGAGAAAGTTGTTTCGAACTTGAAAACGACTTGGGAAATTCCGTTCAAGCAAGGTCTTGATCAGCCGACGGCGAAGCAGATTGCCGCTGATATTCGTGCTAATGCGCCGAAAGCTAAGCCACAAATTCAAGGCGATCTCGTTCGTGTTACTTCTGCGTCGAAGGATGAACTGCAGAAAGTTATTAGTTTGTTGCGGGAAAGTGATTATGACACACCTTTGCAATTTGTAAATTATCGTTAGGATTGGAGCAGTATGAATCAGAAGTCAATGAAGAAATTAAAGATTGTAGCCATTGTTCTGGGTGTAGTTTTCTTGATCTCCGTTATAGTTGGACTGATTGTCGTTAATAATAACCGTTCTTCCGGAGTTAGTAAAACCGCAAAAAAAGAAGATCCAGAAGATTTTTGCCGAAGAAGATGCTAAGAATTCACAGAAGGTCATTTCCAAATATGGCTATTCGATTCGGTATGATAAGAGTATTTTTACTGGCGAAGGCCACGTCTTAAATAAAGACTCTAATGAGAAACAGTATAGTGCCACTACATATGCCGATGATGAATTGAAAGAAAGCCGCGCTTATGCGATTTTGCGATTGCACTTCAGGAAAAGCTCAGAAAAAGCCGAATGAGGAAGAAGAGAAGTTCTCGTTTAGGAAGATTATGCCAGACTTCTCAATCATAACTTCGCGCAAAAAAAGCTTATTTTTGATCGCTCAACGATGCCCGAGGAATACAAGGACACGAAGAAATATTCAGATTTGGATTTAATGCTTCAGGGCGACATCAACAAGCAGAAAAAGGATAATCCGAACTTAAAAATATCACACCAGCGACGCGACAGTTTCTGGACGGAAGTTTAAGAAAATGGTCGTCGATTACGGAAGCACTATTGACGGCAAGTGGCAGAAAACTGGTGAAAAAATAACTTACTTGACGATTCAGAACGGCAGGCCGTACTGGATGACGATTTTTGCATTGAGCAAGAATTCATACACGCAGCCGTATATTGACCAGCTGGAGGCGCTGGTTCCTAAGGTTACTTTCCAGAATCCAGACAGTAGCTACTTGGTTAGGGCTGATGGCAATAATGAGGCGCAAGTGGCTTCCGCTATGATAGCTAAGACCGAAACTAAGGCGGAAAAATTTCTCAGAAGATAAAGACACTACGAATACTTTGGATGAGCTAGACGAAGATTCTGTTATTAAGGTGGTGGCAAGGAATCAAATTGCTACTGTCCGCGTGGGAACATATCGTTGTGCTGATATGATTTATACGGCGCAGAACGGTGCGAGCATGCAACTGAATGGCTTGTGTACGGGTGGAATTGGTAGCGGATCGATTGTTTCTGACGACGGCTACATCGCTACAAACGGACATGTGACTGAGGTTTCGAACCAAAGTATGATCATGGGTCTCAACACGCAAGAGAACATGAATAAATATATAAAGTTTGTGGTAGATGCGGGCTATGTGACTCGAGAAACGCTTCGGGATTTGGCAAATAAGGCTGATGGCGGCGATCAGAGTGCACAAGCGGCAATTCTCGGTCTTATCAACCAAGTTCCTGCCGATAATATACGTTCGCAAAATGATCGATACGATTACGTTATTCAGACCTCAAGCGAACCTATTGCGCGCGAAGATGACGGTTCGGGCAATCTTAAGTGGAAAAAGACGAAGACTAATATTCCAGCTAAGAAAATTGACGCGGAAGTTGATTTGAAGGGTCGCGGGATGGATCTGAATAGCGACAAAAAGTGATGTGGCGATTCTGAAGGTTGAAGGGCGATTTCCAGCGGTGGAATTGGGTGATAGTTCTAGGATTTCTAGAGGTGATCGAGTGACGGCGATTGGTTATCCAGCAATTGTCGATGACGGCGTAAATACGAAGAAGAGCAAGACTGTGCCAACCGTTACGCAAGGTGATGTTTCTGGTTCGGCTAGCGACGCGGGCGGTCATAAGCTGTTTTCAATGAGCGCGCAAATTGCGGCGGGTAACAGTGGTGGTCCAGCGTTCGATGATGATGGCAAGCAGATTGGACTGAACACTTATGGCGGCTCGTCTTGTGCGGATAGGAGCGAGCGCAACAATTCTTGCTTTGGAGAGGGAATATTCCGTGATATCGCCGATCTGAAGACTATGGCGAAGAAAAATAATGTTGTGTTATCGGCAAACGGCGAATTGACTAAGCTCTGGAAAGATGGCTTGGAGAGTTTTTCTCAAGGTAAATATTCTCAGGCAAAAGCTAAATTTGAACAATTGGATAAAAAATATCCCGACAATTATTTGGTGGCGAAGATGATCGAAGTTTCATCCAATACTCCAGATGATTCTACGGAAAGCGAGGCATCTAGCGCAGAAGCTGGAACGAGCGAATCAGAAAATAACACTATGGTTATAATTGTGGTTGTGGTGATTCTCTCAACGGGGGCATTATTCGTAACAGTGTCAATTATCGCAATTGCTGTTTCTGTCAGTAATCGACGCAAGATGAATGCCTATCCATATCCTGTCGCTGGACAATTCCCGCAACAACCTCAGTATCCACAACAGCCATATCAGCAGCCAATTCCGCCGCAACAGCAATATCCACAACAAAATTACTATCAGCAGCAACCTGGTCAATATCCGCCAACATACGCGCAGCCGCCTATGCAACAGCCTCCAGCTAACTATCCGCCTGCGACGCCAGCTCCGAGCGACAACGAGCCTAAAAATCCCCCAGCACAAAGCTAGTCAAAAACATAGATAACTGATATAATAAAACGCAAGAGTAGTTTTTTGGTGCCAAAAAATTGACCAAAAATCTCGGCAAATTAACGTAATAATAAAGGAAAATTTATGGCAGAGACGCATGTTCCGCTAAAGAATTTTAGAAATATTGGTATTATTGCCCATATTGACGCCGGTAAAACGACGACAACTGAGGGTATTTTGTACCGCACTGGCTTGACACATAAGATCGGTGTGGTTCGTGGTGAAGGTGACGGTGCTACCACCGACTGGATGGCACAGGAGAAAGAGCGTGGTATTACTATTACGTCAGCTGCTGTGACTTGTTTCTGGAAAGATCACAAGATTAATATCATCGATACCCCAGGGCACATTGACTTTACCGCTGAGGTTGAGCGTAGTTTGCGCGTGCTTGACGGTGCAGTTACGGTCTTTGACGGTAAGATGGGCGTTGAGGCTCAGTCTGAAACTGTTTGGCGCCAGGCTAATAAGTACGGTGTGCCGCGTATTTGTTTCGTTAACAAGATCAACCAGACTGGTGGCGACTTCTATAAATCTCTAGAGTCAATTCACAATCGCTTGAGCAAGCAGGCTTTCCCAGTTCACTTGCCAATTGGTTTTGAAAAGACTATCAACGGTGTTGTCGACTTGATTGACATGAAGGCTTACACCTACGACGATTACACGGATCACGAGCTTAAGGTTGGTGAGATTCCAGCTGACATGCTTGAAAAAGCTAAGAACGCACGTTCTCTGTTGGTTGAAAATGCTGTTGAAGCTGACGACGAACTTACTATGAAATTCTTGGAGCAGGGCGAGGACGCTATTACCGTTGACGAGCTAAAAATGGCTCTACGCAAGCGCGTTTTTGGCTGGTGACTTTTATCTAGTCACTGGTGGTGATGGTCGCGGCGTGATCGTTGAGAAGTTGCTTGACTTGATGGTTGATTTCTTGCCAAGCCCGTTAGACGTTGATGAAATTTGGGGGTAAGAATCCAAAGACTGGCGACGAAGTTAGCCGCAAGCCATCAGACAAGGAACCTTTGTCTGCTTTTGGCGTTTAAGATTGCTGCCGACCCATTTGTTGGTAAATTGATCTTCGTTCGTGTCTATTCTGGCGTTTTGAACTCAGGAAGCTACGTGCTTAACACGACAACTGGCGAGAAAGAGCGAATTGGACGAATCGTTCGTATGTTTGCTGACAAGCGTGAAGAAATCAGCAAGGTTGAAGCTGGTGACATCGCTGCCGTGGTTGGCCTGAAATCTACCGCAACTGGTAACACGTTGTCTGACGTAGCTCACCCAATTGCTCTTGAGTCAATTGAATTCCCAGAGCCACCTGTATCAATCGCGGTTGAGCCAAAGTCAAAGGCTGACCAGGAAAAGATGGCGTTGGCATTGCAGCGCTTGGCTGAAGAAGACCCAACCTTCCGAATTCACACTGACGAGGAGACAGGTCAGACGATTATGTCAGGAATGGGCGAATTGCACCTGGATATTCTTATTGACCGTATGAAGCGCGAATTTAAGGTTGAAGCCAATATTGGTGAACCTCAGGTTGCCTTCCGCGAAAGCATCAAGGGTCGCTCTGAAGTTCAAGGTAAGCACGCTAAGCAGTCTGGTGGTCGTGGTCAATATGGTGACGTTTGGGTCCGCTTTGAGCCAAAATGAGACTGGTAAGGGCTTTGAATTCGTTGATGAAATTAAGGGTGGTGTGGTTCCTCAGGAATATCGCCCAGCCGTAATGAAGGGTATTCGCGAAACATTGGAAGGCGGTGTTATTGCTGGCTATCCAGTTGTTGACGTTAAGGCTACACTTTACGATGGTTCATACCACGATGTCGACTCCTCAGAATTGGCCTTCTCATTGGCAGGTTCATTGGCTGCTCGTGAGGGTATTAAGCAAGCTAACCCAATCTTGCTTGAGCCAGTCATGAAGGTTGAAGTTACTACACCAGAAGACTTCATGGGTGACATCATCGGCGACCTTAACTCACGTCGCGGACGTATCGACGCTATGGAAGACTTGATGGGTGGCGCTAAATTGATTAAGGCGTTTGTGCCATTAGCAAATATGTTCGGCTACACATCGGACATTCGCTCAATGTCTCAGGGTCGCGCCGCTTCAACGATGGAATTGGCTCAATACGAGGAAGTTCCACCAAACGTTGCGCAAGAGATTATCGAAAAGCGAAATAAATAATCTCTACCTCATAAAAAAATCCTCGGAGCGAATCCGGGGATTTTTGTTTGGCTAAATTTCGGGTTATTTTTTATGATGCTTGCGTGTTGCGACGGAATAAATTGATGAATTGTCGGCGAATTGGGCGACCGACGATGTTACCGAATGATGCACCAATTGCTACCGCTACACCGATGAGGATTGCTCGCGCTAAGATAGCCAAGGCTGGTAGGAAGTTTGCGCTGTTTGGTGGATATAGGACGACGCCCATTAATCCGTTGTAAAGTGATAACCCTGGGACTAGCGGTACAATTCCCGCCGCAATAATCGCCAGGGAAGGGAATTTCCATAATCTGGAAGTCATAACTGCGACCAGCCCAATTGCCGCCGCCGCGATGCCGCTCGCTGTTACGATATCAAAGCCAAAACTCATGGCTAATCGTGAGATCCACCAGCCAAAAAAATTGCAATTAATCCAGAGATGACCATTCCCAAAAATCGAGAATGATTTCTCAGAACGAACGCCGCCGCGATAATTCCAGCACCCAAATATTGCGTGTGTCCATCTGCCAATGTCAATCGATCTGGCGTTGCTGGGAAAGTAATACCGAATTTTGTCGCAATGTATAATCCGACCATCACGCCAGCAATTACGCCGCCCGTCGCCATTACGACTTTTTAACAATCTGGCGTTGGCGGTCATGTAATATTCGTCGATTGCGTCCTGGAATGCGCCGACAAACATTAGTCCTGCCACCAATAAAACGATGCCGCTAATGACGAGTAGTGTCGTATTGATACTCAGTCCTAAATAATTACTACACCATGCTGTTCCTGCTGCTACTAAGGTGACAAAAATTGCCACAAGAGCTTGTGAATAGAATAGTGGCATGCCGACGCGCCCCAACCACCTTAGCAGTCCAGTCGCCAGGAATCCGAGCAGAAACGCGATTGACGCCATGAGCAAACTGCCGCCGTACAGAATGACGGAACCCGCGCTCACCAGTCCGCCCGCCGCGTAAACGACTAGCCGGGAATGTTCGGTGGGTTTTTTGAGTATTTGCTGTAATCTCTCTTCGGCTTCTTCCAGAGAAAGTTGCTTGCGGCGAATGTCGAGGGCTAATAATTGCAATGCTTGAATCAATTGATAATTAGGATCGTCAGGAACGATAACTCGCGCCATCGTCAAAGGCTCATGGCTGACTCCGCGGTCTTGAGAAATTGTCACCAAAGTGTAGCTCACGTCCACATGAACGGGTCTGCGGCAATATGTCCGCGTGATTCCTTGCGCCATACGAACCACATCGCGCGCCACCACGCCCATGCTCAGAAGTTGCTCGGCAATCGTCATAGCCAGGCGCAAAGCTCGCATATTCGGCGTCAAACTTTCGTCAATTTTCTCCAGATGATGCTCTGGCTCAAAGCTGTAAAGATTAGCGACTCGGGCTAATGATTGCTCAATGAATTTTGGTACTTTTTTCCTCACAATATCTAGTGTAACAAATTTTATGCCAATAGAAATAGCCCGCCAAGGCTCAAGCTGAGACCCTAAGCCTCAGCGAGTTATTCCCTAGCGGGCGTGTTCGCCCTTTTGTTCGAACGACTAAACGTCGTTCATATTAGCGCATGCGTGTGGATATTCAGCTACCTGATGAAGTATCCTGAGAGCTGTTCAGCTCTAGCATTTCTTTAATGGCGTCTTCAAGCTCGAGCAGCTCTTTGGGGATCTTTTCCCTGTACGACTCCGCACGAGCCTCAACTTCAGCAAGCTTCGAAAGAAGCTCGCTGTTCTCATTCCTGCACGCATCAAGCTCCCATTGGAGCTTGTCGTTCTCGATAGACTTCTTCTGAAGCTCATCGATTACGTTGGTACATTCAGTAAGGTCTTTAATGACCTTCCTGTTAAGCAAGAACGTACACATCGCCATTACAGTTATCGTTACGTAATTGATGACAGCCGTTGACGATAGCGACGCGATCGGCTTTCCTGAGACATAAAGCCGAAGATAGCAATCAGCGACAAGAGCAGTAAGACTACGAGAGAGAACGTGTAGAACTTCTGGTTGGACTTGTATCGTCCAACTGCGTCTAATGCATAGTTGCTCATATTATCACTCCTTAAGAGTAGATAGGAGGGTTACGTCTAAAGGGCGGCTTCCACCTTAGACGAGCTTAGATGAAAGCTAGTATTATTTATATCACACATGAATAAAAAAGTCAATAGAATAAAAAAAAACAGCCCCAGTTGGGACTTAATAACTTCCAATGAATAGTGTGGCAAGCAGATGAAGTATAAGATTAGATGCCTGGCGTGACATCAGCCTTATATTAACGTCTGCTTGTCACTATGTTGCTCCTGATAACTTACCGCAAGAAGCAGTAAGAGATCAGGAGATCAGAGTTCTGCTCGTGGCGGGATTGCCGCCACAAACCACGAATTGTCATCTCCAGACACAGTGTAGGCTTGGCCTACAGGAGCACCATCCTTGTATGTCTGGATGGTAACTGTTGTTCGCCATCCCTTGTTACGCTCGACTTTCGTTACTTCGTGAATGACGTCGTCCACACCAGAAAATGGGATGAACTCTCCTTCTCGGAGATCCTTCAATCGGCGCCTATCGTCGTATGTCATAGCAATGATAATCGCCTTGTCATCGCACTCTTCATAGCTGAAGAACTTATTGGAGTTATCAGACTTCACTGTAAGGATGTTCTCCTTCATAAGGCTGTTACACCTTAATTTAGCGGTAAAGCCATTAACCTTCAGCGTGAAGCTGCCGATGTTTAGCGTGAACACAGTCCCGTTGTCGGTCCTTTCGGACTTAGGGGCCTCGCCTTTAAGCGCGACGTCAGGGATAAGAATTATCTTAGAGACTGAAGTCTCGAAGTGGAATTCACTCCCTACTTTCCTGTATTCAGGAGAAGCCGACTCCGAGCAGCAAACCCTGGTAATGCCATCCTCGGACTGCGTAATGGTAGTGCCCCCAGCGTGGATGGTGATACCCTTGCAGACGATGTAGTGCAGGGTGTAATGAAGTGCCATTTTTCTGGCCTTTCTCTATCTCGCGGCGAACGGTTCGCCATCTTTGCTTTTTGGCAAATAATCATGCGTGCATATGATCAAGCATGAAACGAGATTTCAATTGTCAATTATATATTCTATCAACAACTAAAACCCCGCTTCATGCTTAAGTTTCGTCTTATAATCTTATAATCTTACATCTGCTTGTCAAGGTACGCTTTCGGACAAGGAATAAATCTCAACTCGTCAACAAAAGCTGTATTCATTTATATCACACTTGCACATAAAAGTCAACACTAATCAACTTTCTGTAAAATAATGCCCGTTCTGACTGGCAAGTAAACTTTAAGATTGTGGCTATTATCAGCTGGGGAAGTGAAAAAAATCGGGAATTATGGTCTATTCGCTCCTGTCCGCCGAAGTTCTTGTCGTCGCTACTTAACGCCAATTTATAAGAGCCAGCTTCTGTGGGTACTGCGTAATCTGAGTGGGATTTATCAGGCGAAAAAAATTGATAACAAATAAAAAAAGTCGCCATGCATAAAACTGACTGTGTGATCAGATTGGCAAACCGTCAAATGGTGAACATTAGGATTATCAATTTGTCGAATAATCTTCATCAGCGCCGCGTCAAAATCGCCCAACCATTGATATTTCAAGAAACCGTTGTCGCGTAAATTCCATTGCCGACGAGCGTGTTTAAACGACCAATTATTACCCTCGCGCGGAAAAATCAATCCATTCCGGATGCCCGAATTCATTGCCCATAAAATTCAAATAACCGCCGCCATGTAGCCCAGCTGTCATTAGACGAATTAGTTTATGCAGGGCTATTCCACGTTCGGTCTTAAGATCTGGATCAATTTTATCCATATACCAATACATATTTTTATCAATCAATCGGAAAATCAGCGTTTTATCACCGACGAGCGCTTGATCGTGACTTTCGGCGTAATTGATGACTTTTTCCTCTGGGCGATGCGAACTCAAAGTGTAAGCTAATTGCCCCAAATCCCAATCTTCATCATTTTTCTCTTTTAGGGTTTTTATCCATAAATCTGGCGCGCCCATTTGCAAGCGATAATCAAATCCCAGACCGCCGTCCTTTGTCGATGCGCCAAGTCCAGGAAAGCCGCTCATTTCCTCTGCAATTGTCGTGGCGTCGGGGTGAATGGCGTGAATTACTTCATTTGCCAATCTTAAATAAGCGAGCGCGTCTTTATCGACGTTGTCTTGGAAATAATCGTCATAGCTAGTGAAACTTTTCCCGAGTCCGTGATCGTGGTAAATCGTACTAGTTACACCATCAAACCTAAATCCGTCAATGTGATATTCATCTAGCCACCAGCGGCAATTGCTTGCCAAAAAATGCAAAACTTCCGGTTTGCCGTAATCGAATAATCGCGAATCCCATTCTGGATGATTTGTTGGCTTGAAATATTGTGTCGGATCGCCAGCGAAATTGCCCAGACCTTCGACTTCGTTTTTGGCGGCGTGAGCGTGAACAAGGTCAATGATGACGCGCAGTCCCATTCCGTGCGCCGCGTCGACCAATTTCTTAAAATCGTCGGGCGTGCCAAATCTTGACGAAACCGCAAAAAAGTTGCTGACGTGATAGCCGAAGCTGCCATAATATGGATGTTCTGCGATTGCCATAAGTTGAATGGTGTTGTACCCAGATTTCTTAATTCGCGGCAAAACCTCCGTGGTAAATTCACTGAAACTGGCTACTTTTTTTCCTGCTGGCTGCTCATACCAACGTGCGCTTCGTAAATCAGGGGAACTTTTGGCTTGGGCGGGGTTTTATATTGCCAATTGTAGGGAGTTTTTGGCGACCACACGACCGCGGAAAAATCGACAGAATTTTCGTCCTGAACGACGTAATTTGCATATGAAGGCAGCCGCCAGCCGTCGCCGCCAGACCAATAGACGCGCAATTTATATTTCTGTCTGTGACGAAGTGAATTTTCAGGAAGATTTATGCTCCATTCGCCATTTTCGCCGCGATTTAAGGCGAATCCCTCGCGCTCTTTCCAATCTGAAAAATCGCCAATTAAGAACATCCGAGTGGCGTTCGGCGCCCATTCGCGAAATATCCAGCCTGCATCTGTTTTATGAAGTCCGAAATGTAAAAAACCCATCGCAAATTCGGCTGGCGTCTTGCCGCTTAAAACCGTTTTCAGTTTCGAAGAAATATACTTCTCACGCGCCTGAATTATGGATTTGTGCGGCGCTAGCCACTGATCCAAATCAACGAGGGTTTTATTGCTCATGTTTCTAGTATACAGCATACGGAAGGGGCTATGCTTGTAAATATCGATTAAAGTTGTATAATATATAGCAATATGGAGCGTTCAAAGCCTAATACGGAGTCTAATTCTCCCGAACTGTTCTCCGATGAAGACTGGAGGCGAATTGCTGGTGCGAATTTATTGCTCGACGGAGAAGGGGAAAATGACGAGATTGCAATTGCTGAGATAGAACAAGCTGCGCACGCTGGCGATATTGAGGGCGAGAAGGTTAGAGTTGTTGGATATAGTCAATCCGAAGAGGACGATTCGTATCGTCTGCAGTCGGTTGAGGGCGTGGCGGATTTGATATATCCCATGGAAATTGATCCTGAGATTCCAGTGTCGTTTGCGATTTACACCAAAGAGATGGCTGCTTTGTGTGTGCGAACTTCGCAGAATGACTATTATTTTCCGCTTGATAAGCAGGCGATTGTATCAATAGAATTATTACCGGATGATAGCGGTATTCCTCGATGCGTACGTAAATTGCGCCACTATGCTGACAAAATCGAAGAAGTTACTGGTGCTGGCGACACTCAAGATGCGGAGTCGAGGCGGCTTTTGATAGATGAGATGAATGGCGTTTTGAATGAGATTCCGTATGATGGCGGAATTCAAGTGAGATGCCAGGCTTATAAGGTTAAAATTGACGGCAGGGAAAAATAACGTAGAAGACGCTAATCCTGCGGTTTTTATCTGGATGGCTACCGAGTTTTACGTGGCGTGATGATCGCCCTGTGCTGGAAATGTTTGATATTAAAAAAATCGATTTGCGACTTTTTTTGTGGATATGAAAGATGTGCTTGATATGGTGCCAATTGATAAAGAGGAGATCGGAGCCCCTATTAATTTATTTGAAACTGTTTTTAATGACGATTTTCAGGAGACTGCTTGGCAGCTAGCGACGGATCTTTCTTATGTTGACGAGTCGGAGTTTGACGAAGTGTCAAGAGAATATACCCAAACATTAAATGGCCAGTTGTCTGAGTTTTCTGCGACAAGACTTTATGACGTTGGAACTGTTGGCTTTACTGGTTTTTGTGTTGGCCCCTGACGCTACGAAAAAAATAATGAATTACAGTATGAATTTATGGACGTTTCTAAGGCGTGTATTGATGCGATGTGTTTCGCTAGCTATCATGATAAATTTTACGCGGCGCTTGAAGTGACGATAGATGATGGGTCTGGAGACTTTTTCGAAGAAGGTTTATGTGATACCCGACAGAGATAAGATTATTCGTTTGGAAGGATTTGATGGTGAAGTTGAAGAGCTTAAAATGGCGGTAAATGAACTTCATAAAATTGCAAATTTTGCAAGTGAAGCAGTTAATGATGAGTGCTTCTATAAATTACCTCTTGATGAGCAGCTTGATGTATTGAGTCAGTATGAATGCGCCGCTCGTAATGTAATCCAGGATATTAGCAGGGTGCGGGAGTTTAAGGGCGAATGTGTAGTTTCGGCATACCGGTGTTTACCTGGTGATTTGCTGAATGCGGTTTCGTGGAATGATGTTCCGCCAGAAGAAGTGGATAGTCATGAATATATTGAAAAATTTGCGCTGCGGGCGGATAGTTTGGTGGTCTGGAATCCAGAAATTAACGATAGGCCAGATATTGACGGCCGAATATTAAGCGCGTCGGAATTGCCGCTTAGTCGCGGCGAGCCTGTGCTAATAGTTAATGACGCGGAAGAGAATAAATATTACTTGGTGCGATGTAGCGATGTGATTAGCTTGTCACGAAACGATCCGTCCACCATTTCGTGATATAATCAAACAGATTATGCAGGAAAAACCTTTTTCTTTTGAAATAACTTCACGATTTAACGACACGTTGGCGCGAACGGGAATTATTCACACGCCGCATGGCGATATTAAAACGCCGGCGTTTATTGTGGTTGGAACTAAGGCTAACGTTAAGGCGATGATTCCTGAGATGGTAAAGGATGTTGGCGCGCAGGCGGTGCTGGCGAATGCTTATCATTTATATCTGCAGCCGGGACACGAATTGATTGAAAAGGCTGGATATCTTGGCAAATTTATGCACTGGGATGGTCCGACTTTTACGGATAGCGGCGGTTTTTCAGGTTCTGAGTTTAGGCTCTGGCTTTTAAGAAAGTTTTTGGCTATGAGCACTGATGTTGATGAAGAAATCGCGATTGCTAAAAAAATCGTCGCGTCATGCTTGGGTGGACGAAAAACGGTGTGATGTTCAAGTCGCATCTGGACGGCTCTTACCATAAATTTACGCCAGAATTGTCCATGCAAATTCAGGCTGGAATTGGCGCTGATATTACTTTTTGCGTTTGATGAATTGACCTCTTTGATTGATCCGTACGAATATCAAGTTGAGGCGCTGGCCAGGACGCATGCTTGGGCGGAGCGAAGTTTGGCGGAAGTCAAGCGCCTAAGGGCGGCTCGTCCAGATAAGCCGTATCAAGCTTTTATTTGGCGTTTTGCAAGGCGCGAATTACGAGAATCTACGAAGGCAAACTGCCGAGTTTTTTTGGGCGCGATGGATTTTTGATGGCTATGGAATCGGTGGCGCGCTGGAAAAAGGAAACTATGGCGCAAACGATTCAGTGGGTTAATCAAATTCTGCCTGAAAATAAACCGCGCCATTTACTGGGAATTTTCGAGCCTGATGATATTTTTTTGCGGCAATTGAGCAGGGAATTGACACTTTTGACTGTGTGAGCCCGACGCGAGTGGCCAGGAATGGCGCCGCGTATACGCCGTTTGGTCGGGTCAATGTGCGCGGCCAGAAATACCGTGAGATGTTTGCGCCGATTATGGACGATTGCGATTGCTATACTTGCAAGAATTACACGGCGGCTTATCTTTGTCATCTTTTGCACGCCCGTGAGTCGTTGGCTGGAACGTTGTTGTCGATTCATAATGAGCGATTTATCGTTAAGTTGGTTGATGATATTCGTGCCAGCTTGGAGGACGGGACTTTTTATGAGTTCCGCGATTCGTTCCTGGCGAAGTATTATAGTAAGAAATAGGCTATTTACAACTGATTGGAAAATCGTTATAATTAAACTCATACGCCGTGAGGTCTTTTTTATGGACTGTACCCGCGTGAAAAATAATAATTAAATTAAGGAGAACTTCTACAAATGGCAGATGCATTTGACCGAAGCAAACCGCACGTTAACGTTGGTACAATGGGCCACGTTGACCACGGTAAGACTACGCTGACTGCTGCGATTACTGCAGTGTTGGCAAAGCGCCTACCAAGCGCAGTTAACAAACCTGTTGCGTACGACCAGATCGACAACGCACCAGAAGAGAAGCAACGTGGTATTACTATCGCGTCTTCACACCAAGAGTATGAATCAAAGAATCGTCACTATGCACACGTTGACATGCCAGGACACGCCGACTACGTCAAGAATATGATCACCGGTGCTGCTCAGGTTGACGGTGCGGTATTGGTTATCGCTGCAACTGACGGCCCAATGCCTCAGACTCGTGAGCACGTTTTGCTTGCAAAGCAGGTTGGTGTGCCAAAGATCGTTGTCTTCTTGAACAAGATGGACATGGCTGACGAAGAAATGGTTGAGCTGATCGAAGAAGAAGTTCGTGAACTTCTTGAAAAGAACGGCTTCGACAAAGACGCTCCAATCATCAAGGGTTCTGCTCTTAAGGCTCTTGAAGGTGACGAGAAATACGAAGACGCTATTATGGAATTGGTTGACGCAATGGACAGCTACATTCCAGAGCCAGCACGTGACATGGACAAACCATTCATTATGCCAATTGAGGACGTCTTCTCAATTAAGGGTCGTGGTACAGTAGCAACTGGTCGTATCGAGCAGGGTGTTGTTAAATTGAACGACGAAGTTGAAATCGTTGGTTTGAAGCCAACTCAGAAGTCAGTTGTAACTGGTATTGAGGCTTTCAAGAAATCTCTTGACCAAGGTCAAGCAGGTGACAACGCAGGTGTCTTGCTACGCGGTATTGAGCGCAGCGACATTGAGCGCGGTCAAGTTTTGGCAAAGCCAGGCACGATTACTCCACATACTGAGTTTGAAGCTGAAGTTTACATCTTGAAGAAGGAAGAGGGCGGTCGCCACACTCCATTCTCAAAGGGCTACAAGCCACAGTTCTACTTCCGCACAACTGACGTTACTGGTGAAGTTGAATTGCCAGCTGACAAAGAAATGGTTATGCCAGGCGACACTGTAACCTTCAAGGTTAAGTTGCTTGCACCAATCGCTATGGAACAAGGTTTGAACTTTGCTATCCGCGAAGGTGGCCGTACAGTTGGTGCTGGTGTTGTTACAAAGATTAATAAATAATCTTGATAACACAAGCCTAATTAAATCCCCCGAATTTTCGGGGGATTTTTTGATTGTTATAAGAAGGAGTTAATTGACAAAGCGGTAATGTTTATGGCAGAATAAAGACATCTAATATAAAACAGAAAAAGGAGATTTTGGTGAATAAACAGAAATTGCTAATTGTTGGCGGAGGCGGAATGGTCGGTGCAACGGCAGCTTATGCGTGCGCATTGCGTAGTGTCATTGAAGAGATTGTGCTGATTGATCGTAATGAGGATTTGGCTTGGGGTCAAGCGGCCGACATTAATGACGCGATGGGAATTGACAGAAACGTCGTGGTTCATACGGGAAATTATTCTGATATCAATGACGATGACATCGTTGTAATCACCGCGGGTGCGCCGCAACTTCCTGGACAGACTCGGTTGGAATTGATTGACGTTAATGCAAAAAAATTATGCGTGATATTGTGAAAAAAATATTATGGCGAATGGAGCGAAGCCGTATTTGGTGATTGTCAGTAATCCGGTTGATGTTCTGACTTACGTGGCGCTTAAGGAATCTGGCTTGCCGAAAAATCGCGTGTTTGGGACGGGTACGACGCTTGATACTTCGCGAATGAAGTCGTATTTGGCGGATGCATTGAATGTTGATAGCAAGGCGGTTGATGCTTATATTCTGGGCGAGCACGGCGATTCGTCATTTTCGACAATTGAAACGGCGCAAATTGGTGAAGTGCCGATTAGAGAATATCCTGGGTTTACAGAGGAAATGATTGACGGAATCGAGCAGAAGGTTCGCGACCGAGCTTATCGAGTGATTGAAACGAAGAAATCGACATATTTTGCAATTGGGTTTGTTGTGTCTAAGATTGTTTCGGCGCTCCGAAAATCGACGCACACGGTTTATCCCGTTTGCTCTTTGGCTGAAGGCGAATATGGATTGAACAATGTTGTGCTTGGATTGCCATCAACAATCAGCAGCGACGGCGTGAAGATTTTGGCGGGCTATCCACTTACCGAGCGAGAAAAAGAATCACTGAATAAATCCGCTGGAATTATTGCGGAAATGATTTCCCATCTTGATAAAGCCGAAAAATTGCTGATATAATCGCATAGTTAATAATAATTTATCTCGAGAACTCGATTGACTATAAATAGGGCAATTAGAGGTTACGAGATTGCACATAAGAGGAGGAGCTATGGCTCAAGATACAGGAATTAAAAATCCGTATTCGTCTGAAGGCTTATGACCACAAAGTCATCGACCAATCAGCAAAAACAAATTATCGACACCGCAATTCGCACAGGCGCTAACGTGGCTGGTCCAGTACCTTTGCCAACTCGACGCAGCACTTACACAGTTGTAAAGAGTCCGCACGTTTACAAAACTGGTGGTGAATCTTACGAGCGTCGCGTTCACAAGCGTCTAATCGACATTACAAACGCTACGCCAAAGACGATTGATAGCTTGCAGAACTTGAATTTGCCAGCTGGCGTTGATGCTGAAATTCGTATGTAATTTAACGATATATAAAATTTCCGCCTCTTGAATGGGGCGGATTTTTTTATGCTATAATTTCATTTAGCTTATGACAAAACAAAAAAACTCGTACTTATGCTCGCAATCGCTCGAAGTCTAGCGAGCTGTTTAGTCGCAAAGGGCGCGAACGCATTTATGACAATGACGGCTCATTTTTCTTGAAATTGGTGGTTTTTGTGATATTAAGTGCGCTGTGGCTTCGTCTAAAAAATCCAATTGAAGCTGGCGGTTTGGCTGTTCAGGCTATTCCTGTCGGGTTATTTATTGCATTGCTATTAGTCTTAAAGATTGAGAAATACCAATTCAATCGGAAAATTTGGTATGTCACGATAATTCTCATGGCAATCCTGACTTCGTTTACGCCGGTTGGGGTGATGATTTAATCGCTATGGATTCGTTATAAAATAATACCGCCCAATTAGGACGATATTATTTGCTTGAAGTTGTTTGCTCTTAAACTTCTAGAATGGGCGCTCACCGCCCAACTTGTCAATAGCGTATCCAGAGTCTCGAATAATGTCAATCAGCGCCTCAGCTCGCCTAGCTGCGTCTGGAATATTTTTAGCTGCTTCGTAAGCTAAGCGGAACATCTTGCTGCTGTTGGTTATTCTTGCGGCTGACATGTATATACGAATTTTTCGTTCTATATCAACGCCGTCCATTCTATCTATATTTGGCACTAGTGCATTAATAGCCTCATCTCTGATAGCGCGTAAATTATTCAGTTCTTCGTTAGTATTTTTCGATTTGAGAATCGTTCATGATTGCCCCCTAATTAATAAAAATTTCTTTCTGAATATGATTATAGCATATGCGGAATTGTAGATAAAATAGAATATGAGGTCATGGGTTGACTTTTTTTAGGCTTAATTGTGCTACACTCTATGAGTAATTTCTATTACGCGTAATATCAACTGTTCTCCTTGGTGAATGAGCAGGTCTGGTTATGAGCGGATGTTTGCATTTAACGTTCTCCCAGAATCCAGAAACCGCACGTCATCAGGAGTATTTAAGTGGGAGTGAGGAAAAGTGAAAACACTTCTCGGTACCAAACTTGGTATGACCCAGCTCTTGGCTGAAGACGGCAAAGCCATTCCGGTAACGCTGATCCAAGCCGGCCCTGTCACCGTTACTCAGGTGAAGACTGTCGAAACCGACGGTTACAATGCGGTACAGGTAGCTTTTGGAGAGGGTAAGAACCTGAGCAAGGCCGTGGCTGGACATGTTAAGCCAGCCCAAGTGACCCCGAAACATATTCGGGAATTCCGTGTCGACCAGATTCCAGAGGATCTGAAAGTTGGCAGTGAAATTAATGTTTCCGCGTTTGAAGTCGGCGATTTTGTCGATGCAACCGGAACCAGCAAAGGTAAAGGTTTCGCTGGAACCATTAAACGCCACAATTTTAAGCGTCATCGTAAGACGCACGGTGGTAAAGGTAATACTCGTAAGCCGGGTTCAATTGGCTCGATGTATCCACAAAAAGTTTTCAAGGGTAAGACGATGGCTGGCCACATGGGTCACGAGCGTGTTACTGTTAAGAACTTGAAGTGGCATATGTTGATCCAGAGACCAATCTAATCGGGGTTAAGGGCGCTGTTCCTGGACCACGAAAGGGGCTGATTATTTTAGGAGGTAACAAGTAATGGCAGATTCAACCAAACTTCCTAAAGACATTTTTGCTGTGGAAGTGCCAAATCACGAATTGTTGAAATTGGCATATGACAGCTACTTGGCAAACGCACGCCTAGCTAGCGCTACAACCAAGCAGCGCGGTGAAGTTTCTGGTGGTGGTAAAAAAACCATGGAAGCAAAAGGGAACTGGTCGAGCACGTTTTGGCTCAAGCCGTAACCCAATCTGGCGCGGCGGTGGTGTAGTATTTGGCCCACGCGGCAACGAAAACTACACTAAAAAATTGTCAAAGACTGCTAAGAAAGTGGCAGTTCGCCAAGCTTTGACTGTAGCTAACGAAGCTAAGAAAATTGTCGTTAAAGACGTTAAGACTACTGGCAAGACCAAGGAAGTCGCAACATTCCTAGCTGACAACAAGTTCGAGCGCCGTGTTCTGATTGTTGTAGATGAGAAGACGCCAGAACTTATGCGTGCTACAAACAATATTCAGAACGTTTTGGTGGTTCGCGCTAATTATCTAAGCGTTTATCACATTCTGAATGCGGATACAATCGTTATAACACCGAAAGCTCTACCTGTAATTACTGCATGGTTGGGCAAGGAGGAAGCGTAATATGAAACAGACGATTATTATCCCACGCGTTAGTGAAAAGGCTTACGCACAGAGCGCCAACGGTGTATATGTGCTACGCGTTCCACTTAACTTGAATAAGAACGAAATCAAATCAGCCGTAGAAGCGCAATTTGGCGTTACTGTAGTTAAGGTTAAAACCTTAGTACAAGACGGCAAGGCTGTACGCTTCTCACGAGGCAAGAATCGTTATCCTGGCACAACAACGCGCAAGGATTGGAAGAAGGCTTACGTGACGCTGAAAGAAGGCGATAAGCTCGATGTGTTTGACGCAGTAGAGCAGCAGATGGAGGAGACCAAGTAATGCCAGTGAAAGCTTACAATCCAACCACTCCTGCTCGTCGCGGCATGACGAGTCAGGATTTGTCAGACATTACAACAAGAAAACCTCTTAAAAGTCTGATTAAAGCTAAAAAGCAAAATGCCGGTCGCAACAACCAAGGTCGAATTACTGTTCGTCATCGTGGAGGCGGCGTTCGTCGTCACTATCGCTTGGTGAACCACAATTTGCCAGCAGGCTTGACCTTGACGATTGAAGAAATCGAATACGATCCAAACCGCTCAGCTCGTATTGCTCGAGTTAAGGATCAGTACAATTTGTATCACTACATCTTAGCTGACACATCAATGGTTAAGGGTAAAACTATCCGAACTGGTGAAGAAGCTCCAATTGAGACTTCAAACCGTTTGCCATTGTCAGTTATTCCTGTTGGTACGATGATTTACGCTATTGAGTTGACCGCTGGTAAGGGCGCACAAATGGTACGCGCTGCCGGTGCTAAAGCTCAGTTGATGGCAAAAGAAGGCAACTACGCAACTATCAAATTGCCATCTGGTGAAGTTCGCAAAGTTCGCTTGGAAGCTACCGCTGCTATCGGTGTAGTTGGTAACGTCCAGCACCAAAATGTTAAGATCGGTTCAGCTGGTCGCAAACGTCGCAAGGGTATTCGCCCAACCGTTCGTGGTGTCGTTATGAACGCCGCAGATCACCCACATGGTGGTGGTGACGGTGGTCGCCACGGTACTGGTAAAGCACCACGTACTCCTTGGGGTCAATTGACATTAGGTTATCGAACTCGTCGCCGTAAAGGCTCGAATAAATTAATCGTACGCACGCGTCACGACGCGAAGAGGAAGAGGTAAATCACGATGAGTCGTTCATTAAAGAAAGGTCCATTCGTCGATGTAAAAGCTAGCAAAAGAAAAATTGCTGCTCTTAGCCTTGACGATCGAACCGTTATCAAAACGTGGGCGCGCGCTTCGACTATCACACCAGAGATGGTTGGTCGAACGATTGCTGTTCACAACGGTAGAGTGCACGTACCAGTGCTGATTACCGAAAACATGGTTGGTCATAAGCTCGGTGAGTTTAGTCCAACTCGTAAGTTCCGTAAGCACGGCGGAAAGGATAAGAAGTAATCATGGCTGATACAACTTATACTGTCCGTGCTTACGCTAAAGGTGTTGATCAGGCACCACGTAAGGTAAGTCTAGTCGCAGCCTTGGTGCGAGGTCGTACTGTAGCTGATGCGCTAGTTATCTTAGAGCACGTTCCAAAACGCGCTGCTAGCCCAGTTAAGAAGGCTATCGAAAGCGCTAAGGCAAACGCCATTAACAACCACGACTTGGATGCAAAAAGCTTGGTAATTACTACTTTGAGCGTTACTACTGGTACACGTTTGCGCCGCTTCAAGCCTGCATCACGTGGCCGTGCTTTGCCATTCCAGAAAAAGACTTCAAATATTTTGGTTGAAGTAACTGGTACAGAAAAGCCAAAGAAAGCGCCTGCAAAAAAAGGCCGAAGCTAAGGCAGAAGCAAAAACTGCTAAGCCTGCAGCTAAAAAAAGCCGCTAAACCGGCAGCAAAAAAAGGAGGAGAAGTAAATGGGTCAAAAAGTGAATCCAATCAACTTCCGCCTACAGGTCAATAAGAACTGGAGCTCTCGTTGGTTTACGGCCAATAAAAAAGAGTTTGCAGAGGCGATTCGTCAGGATCACGAAATCCGCGAGTTGATTGAAAAGAAATTTGCCTCACGCCCAACTATCAATCGCATTGAGATTGAGCGTAGCGCTAACTTGATCACGATTACAATTCACACAGCAAAGGCTGGTGTTGTTATCGGTCGCGGTGGTGCTGGCGTGAACGAATTGAAGAAGCAAGTTGAGAAGATTGCTGGTCAGCCAGTTCGTATCAACATTGAAGAAGTTCGCCGTCCAGAATTGGCAGCCAAATTGGTGGCTGAGAATATCGCTCGCCAATTGGAACGCCGAATCAATTTCCGCCGTGCAACTAAAATGACCGCACAAAACACCATGAATGCTGGCGCTAAAGGTATTCGTATTGAGGTGGCTGGTCGTTTGAACGGTGCTGAAATGGCACGTCGCGAAAAGGTGATTGAAGGTTCAGTGCCTCTACACACCTTGCGCGCTGATATTGACTTCCACTGCGCTCGCGCTCAGACACCAGCTGGTATCATTGGCGTGAAAGTGTGGATTTATAAGGGAGAAAGGAGTCGCTAAATGCTGTTACCAAAGAAAACTAAGCACCGCAAAGTGCGTATTGGAAAAAACCGCGGTCAAGCAACTCGTGGCAATTACATCGCGTTCGGCGACTTTGCATTGCAATCACAATCAAACGAGCGCATCAACTCCCGCCAAATCGAGTCTGCTCGTCAGGCGATGACTCGTTACATTAAGCGTGGTGGTAAGATTTGGATTCGAATCTTCCCTCACACTCCAGTTACCCGAAAGCCACTTGGTTTGAAGATGGGTGGCGGTAAAGGTAACCCAGAGTTCTTCGTTGCTAAGGTAAAGGCTGGTACTGTTCTGTTTGAGATGCAGGGCGTTTCAGAGGAAGTTGCTCGCGAAGCAATGCGTCTGGCTAGCCACAAATTGCCAGTCAAATGTAAGTTCATCAAGCGGGAGGACGCATAAATGGCTGAAACGAAGAAATCTGTTAAAGCGGCAGTTGTTAAGACTATTGACGACTTGAAGAAGGAATTGGCTGAAAAGCGAAACGACCTACTTCAAGCAAAGCGTTCTCACGCTGCTGGCGAATTAGTTAATCCAAAAGCGTTGCGTTCACTCCGAAAGGAAATTGCACGCCTGCTGACACAAATTAATAATACAAAGGAGAGCAAGTAATGGCCCGACGAACATTGATTGGCGTCGTAACGAGTGCCAAGCGCGACAAGACCATCACTGTGACGGTCACTAGCCGCGAAACGCATCCGCTATACGGCAAGCAGTACACCGTGACTCGCAAATACACTGCTCACGATGAAACCAACGAAGCAGGTGAAGGCGACAAGGTGCAGATCGAAGAGACTCGCCCAATTTCCAAGACTAAGAGCTTCACTCTAGTTAAGGTGATTGAAAAGTCTCGCGGTTCTATTAAGCTAAAGGACGAAGTTTCTGGCGAAACTAAGGAAGAGGCTAAGGAGGACGACAAATGATCCAACAAGAATCTCGCCTTAAGGTAGCCGATAACTCAGGTGCTAGGGAAGTTCTGTGTATCCGCGTTCTTGGCGGTACACGACGCCGTTACGCTCGCGTTGGCGACGTAATCGTCTGCTCAGTAAAAGACGCTAGCCCAACCGGTAACGTTAAGAAAAAAAATCTGTTGTTAAGGCTGTAGTTGTTCGTACTCGCGATCAAATTCATCGCAAAGACGGCTCAACAATCTGTTTTGACGACAATGCCGTAGTGATTATCAACGATGACAAGCAGCCAAAAAGCTACTCGTGTCTTCGGTCCAGTTCCACGCGAACTTCGCGATATGGGCTACATGAAGATCGTTAGCTTAGCTCCGGAGGTACTCTAATGGCTCGAATTCATAAAGACGATACCGTAAAAATTATTGCTGGTAAAAAAATAAAGGCACAACTGGTAAAGTTCTAAAAGTTAACACAAAAAGACCAAACTGTTTTTGGTTGAAGGTGTCGGCGTTGGGCATCGCCATGTTAAGCCAAGCCAGTACAATCCAAAAAGGCGGCAAGAAAGATATTCACGTACCAATGGATATCAGCAAAGTCGCTCTGGTTGTTGATGAGAAATCAGGCAAAACCAGTCGGGTTGGTTTAGTAAAGAATGCTGACGGCGGCAAAACTCGTGTTGCTCGCCAAGCAAAAAAAATAAGGAGATTAAATAATGGCAGAAAAGAAAACTGTCGTGCCAGCTCCTCGCTTGAAAGCCTTGTATCAAGGAACTTACCTTAAGGAACTACAAGCCGAATTGAATCTAAAGAACGTGCATGAAGTGCCAGCTTTGGAAAAGATCGTCGTGAGCGTTGGTACCGGCAAAAAAAGAAAGATGACAAGCGTCATTTTGAAATTGTCAAAAACACTGTCGAGAAAAATCACCGGTCAAGCACCAGTGGCTCGACGAGCCAAAAAAATCAATCGCGACATTTAGCATTCGTAAAGGTATGGGCGCGCCAATTGGTGTTAGCGTAACTTTGCGCGGCGCTCGTATGTACGAGTTTATGGATCGTTTGATTAACGTTGCTTTGCCTCGTGTTCGTGACTTCCACGGCGTTGGCTTAAAGTTTGATAAAGGTGGCAATTACAATCTAGGTATCACCGAGCAATCGATTTTCCCAGAATTGACGTTTGAGGAAACTCAGGTTTTGCACGGTTTGCAGGTCACATTTGTTATCAAGAACGGCAACAAGGAAGCTTCTAAGGCGTTGCTAGAAAAAAATTCGGCATGCCGTTTGAGAAGAAAGGAGGCGTCAAGTAATGGCTAAGAAATCAATGGTCGCTCGTGATAAGAAGCGTATGAAGATGATTGCCAAGTTTGCAGCCAAGCGTGCTGAGTTGAAAGAACTTGGCGACCTTGATGGTTTGCAGAAATTGCCTCGCAATTCTAGCCCAACCAGGCACAAGAACCGTGATAGCATCTCTGGTCGCCCACGCGGCTACATGCGTCAATTCGGCTTGAGCCGTATCAATTTCCGCGAAAAAAAGCAGCCAAGGGTGAAATCCCAGGCATAACAAAGAGTAGTTGGTAAGAAGGAAAGGAGATTAGAATATGTCTATGCAAACTACAGACCCAATCGCCGACCTTCTGACTCGCATCCGCAATGCGAAATTGGTTGGCAAAACGGAAGTTCGTGTTCCGTCCAGCAAGATGAAAAAAGTCATCGCTGAACAATTAGTCAAAAACGGCTACTTGGCAGATGTCAAACTGGAAGATGCTAAACCTCGTGGCGTGTTGGTAGTTACTATCAATGAAAAAGGAACTAACAGCACTATCAACGAAATTACCCGTATCTCAAAACCTGGTCGTCGCGTTTACGTCGGCTCGGCAGAGATTCCAAAGGTAAAGAGTGGCCGTGGTTTGGTGCTTATCTCAACATCAAAAGGTGTCATGACTGGCGCCGAAGCAGCTAAGGCTAAACTTGGTGGTGAATTGTTGTTGAAAGTTTACTAAGCCTCACACGAATCAAATAAACGTCCTCATTGCAGGGCGTTTATTTTTTATATCCATCTACACAGAGATAGTATAATTTAACTAAGGGGTGATTTTATGATAGTTAAAGAATATGGAAAATCTAATAAAGATATTATTATGTTATTACATGGTGGTGGATTATCATGGTGGAATTATGAAGAAGTGTCAGAAATATTAAAAAGTAATTATCATGTAATATTACCAATATTAGATGGCCATTCAGGAAGTGATAGAGATTTTTACTTCTATTGAAAGTAATGCAAATGAAATAATTGAATATATTGATAATAATTATAACGGAAATGTTAAACTTATAGGAGGACTTTCACTAGGAGCACAAATTTTATTAGATATATTGTCAAAAAAAGAGACAATATATGTGAATATGCAATAATTGAAAGTGCTTTAGTATGCCCAATGAAAATGACAAATAAACTTATAGAATCATCAATTAATATGTCTTATGGACTTATAAATAAAAAAAGTGGTTTTCTAAACTTCAATTTAAAAGTTTAAAAAAATAAAAGAAGAATTATTTGATAAGTATTATATTGATAGTTCTAATATAACAAAAAGATAATATGATTTCATTTTTAAAAGCTAATTCCAATTATCATCTTAAGAATATAAAAACTAACAAATCAAAATCAATAGTGGTAGTAGGAAGTAAAGAAAGACCAATTATGATTAAATCTGCAAAAATAATACACAATGAATTAATTAATAGTGAATTAGAAATATTAAGTGGTTATTATCACGGAGATTTAAGTATTAATCACCCAAAATGAATATGCAGAAAAAAAGTTAAGAAACTAATAAAATAACTGTTCGGAAAAATTTTTAGTAAGCACAAGCAGTTTGAAGAGTAAATATGATGAGAGCCGAAAGGCTCTTATTTTTTTATGTCTTTAAATCATATTCACTCTAAAAAAAGTTTGTAGTGTTAAGAATGGTAGTAGTATAATTATCTCTATTGCAAATGGCTTTTTTTATGCCCAGAGGATCAATATATAATTCCAGGAACAGAATTTAATTAATGTTAAATTTTTAAAGGAAGTACTAAATGATTGAACAGAAAAACATTCGGCCAGAAAGTAATAGAATTTAATAAAAAAATTATCTAAAATATCAATGGAGTTGCCGGATGGTTTTAAAATTATAAATCCGTTTAATGGAAGTCAAAAAGAAATAGCAAATGAGATTTCAACAACGTTCTACAAAAAGGTTTTACAATGATTGTAATAAACGTCGTATAATATTAGGAAGTTCACCAGCACGTCGAGGAACAGCCGTTACAGGGGTGTCATTTGAGGATGCGGAACATCTTCAAAAAGAAACTGGTATTTTTGATTGATAAGTTTTATATTAACAAATCATCTTCAGGGTTTTTTTATATGATGTAATTGAAAAAAATATGGTGGATGCAAAAAGTTTTATTCGGATTTTTATATGAATTTTTGTCTGTCCTGTTGGTATAGCTAGAACCAATTCAAAGGGAAATGAGGTTAACTGTAATTATTATGATAATAAAAAAATTGCAAGAAACATTGTATTCTTTGATTGTTAGTTCAATACAGGCACAAATTGATTTTTGGAATCGATACTTCTGTGTGTTATTGCATAGGAAGTGGAGATAATTATACATTTTTATCTAAAATAAACAAAAAATATAATTTTTTTGATGAAATCATACCTTTGGAACATCCGAGATTTATAATGCAGTATAATTCTAAACATAAATATGAATATTTTTGAAAAGTATTTGACAGCTTTAAAAGCAAAAATCATGGCAAAGAGAAGGAGATAGCATATCGTTAATAAAAAATTTTAATGAAACATTAATACATGACGAGTTGTTCAAAAAGATTGATTATATTATTTTGTTGTTGAAGGTTTACTAAGCCTCACGTAAATCAAATAAACGTCCTCGTTGCAGGGTGTTTATTTTTTATGATAAACTTTTATCATATGGGAGCTGGAGCGCTAAAAGACATAAAGTCGGCATATCGAGTAGCAGTAAAGGGATTAGTGCGTGATGAATTAGGTAGGCTACTGTTTGTTCAAGAGAGAAGTGATTCATGGGACCTTCCTGGCGGTGGGCTGGAACATGGTGAGGATATTACAGAAGCGTTGAAACGAGAGTTTCTGGAAGAACTAGAGACAGATATCGAAGTCGCTGCAGAAAATCCCTTGATCATTCCAGCTTGGAATACGAAGTTCGACGACCCCGTTTTGGTTATTGCCTACAAAGTTACTCTATTAACGACACCTCGTAAAACAGATGAAGTTTCAAACTTTAACTATTTCGATATTCATGAAATCAAGCAAGAAAAGCTAGATTCTACGCTGATTGGCAGTCTTTCAAAGATATATCAAATTGACCGATAGTACTCTCGAGAGAAATATTTCTATGCTTTCCATACGGCAGACAGCATTGAAGACACTCTCATGCCGCTCTGTGCTATAAAAGAAAACGTAGGACACTTCCTGACGCCTGGGGATATAAAGTATAATAGATTAGACTGGCTCGGGCAATAAATTTAGGAGATATCATGGACGCCATAAGAAAAACTATTAAAGCACGCACCTGGAAGGACGGTAAAGAAATTCACTCAGAAGATCAGGCTCTTCCGGTAAATCAGGTATATGCTTGGCTTTTTACTCACGATAATAAAATAGCCATCGTCTCTAAAGATGGTCGAAAGTGGCAACTGCCCGGTGGAAAGCCAAATAAGCACGAGACCTACTTGCAAACCATCGTGCGTGAAGTAGCTGAAGAGACGGGAATTAATACAGGCAGTGTGTCTAGTCAGTATAAGTTCTTTGGTTATTACGATATCTTGGAAACAGATAGCTTAAAAAATGATGACGAGTACTTACAACTTCGGGTTAGCCTGAAACTTAATAAGAATGCCGATGAGTATATCTTACATCAACATAACGAGGACGAAGAGCAAATACAGGAAGAGCAGATACGGTATGCTAAATTTGTAAAAGTTGATGAACTCACACAACACATTCCATGGGCAAGTGAGAGCGCGGAGTTGAAAGCCGCTATACAGAGTCAAATAAATTTTTCCTGTATCACACTAGCACATTTTTCGACCGCAACTTCATGCCCGAGTGAATATCCATTGCGCTTCAATTTCGGCAGCTCGCGCACTTCGTGAAACATCATATTAAGCTCAGGTACGAAAAAAATAATTCCCGAAACGGCATTCCTTTGAGCCGTGATTCCTTGTGCGGTTTGGTCAAAATAACACCAGAATTTTTTCCAAAAATTACTTTCTCACGACCATTGGTAAAATTTATTACAAGACACGTCGTGTATTGCGCTCGCCTGTTTGTTTTACCTTCAAGCTTCTTCAGGCAATAATCTACGATCTCTTGATCGCTCATCTCATGGCCATTCCAACGTCTTGTAAATACACCAGGCTCGCCGTTTAGAGCTTCAATCTCCATACCGGAATCATCGGCGATAATTATCAGGTTTTTATCATTTTCATGTAAATGATTCCTTGTGTGTCGCGCCTTCAATAGGGCATTTTGTTCAAATGTCGTGCCTGTTTCTATGCAGTCAGGCATTTGATAGTCTAAATCTGCCAACGAAATAATTGACGTCTGCGGAGCGAATTTATGAAACGCGGCGACAAATTCTGCGTATTTGCCTGGGTTTCTGGTGGCGAAAAGTATAGTTGCTGTCATTGAGTATGATTATATCAATTATCATAAATATCGAAAAATTGCTAATTTGACGGCATTATAATATTATCGAACCAAGCAATGATAGTTTCATCCATATACAAAACAGCCGATAACGACGGGCTAATCGCTCATATTTATGAACATTTATTAGCTCAGTACGTTTTGAAGAGTCTTCAAGACAATGGGTTCTTTGTTCTGAGCGATATTATACTGTCTGCAAAAACATATGGCGACACTTGTTTTATGGATGCTGAATTATATAGCTCAGAAGCGAAAAAGACATACGACAAGGCATTGCGAGAGTTTGATAAATTAGTCATTTCAGAAGATGATATTTTGAGAGCCGCTAGCGAGTGCGGTATAGAAATGAATCGAGATATAGTAGAAGTCGACCGAAGCGAACTGAGCAAAAAGCTACGCGAAGTTCAGCTTTCTCCGTGGTGTAAGCAAATTGATATGGCGTATCGTAAGGCTCATGATGAGAGCTCTGTCAATACGCTTTTTCGTACTTCGTATATAAAATACAGTAAAGAGTCTGACGATCTTTTTCGTGAATGTGTTCTGGAGTATTCAATTGATGAAAGTCACATACAGACGCCGGTTGATCAAGCTCTGGCGGCAATTGTTATGCAGATTGTGGCTCTCAATTTCTTGACGGTCGTGCGAGAAAAATATACCGTATATGATCGTGGTGATCAGTGGTCGGAGGCGTCAATTTCGGTTGGATACAGAATGTTTCTTGGACTATTGAAGAAAGATGACAAAATAATTAATCAATTGAGCTGTGATTTCTTAGAGTATAAAAAAATTTTATCGTCGTCTGTATTTTTGTGATAATTTACAAAAAAAGCTCTTGTTCGATGTTCGGACAATCATAAACAGGTTATATTAAACAGGAGTGTGCTAAATGCGATCCTTGGAGGGTGTGTTATTGGCGGCAAAGGTTGGTTGGAAATGGCGGATAGTACTCGAATAGGGCAAATGATCAATTCAATCGAGCTAGACATATATGAGGTTAATTCGTAGTTTGAAAACCTTGCATTTTACCCCTAGTCTGTGTTAAAATACTGAAGTTAATATCAAATCACACGAAAGGTGAGCAATGAGTCTGAGTCGAATCGGAAAACTGCCGGTGATTATTCCGGCCGGTGTGACAATCACGGTTGACTCTGGTGATGTGGTCGTTAAAGGACCAAAGGGTGAATTGAAGCAATTCATCACACCAGCAGTTGAGGTGAAAGTCGAAGACGGACAAGTCACGGTACATCCTAAGGACGAGTCCAAAGTAGCTCGTAGTCAGCACGGTCTGATGCGCGCGCTAATCAACAACATGGTAATCGGTGTAACCAAAGGTTATGAAAAGCGCCTAGAGGTTAACGGTGTCGGTTTCCGTGTTAGCTCAAGCAACAACGAGCTAGAAATGGCACTTGGATTTTCACATCCAGTCAAATACAAAGCCCCAGAAGGCGTAACTGTTACCAACGAAAAAATGATTATCGTTGTTAGCGGTATCAATAAACAACAAGTCGGCCAAGTTGCAGCGGAAATCCGCGCACTGAAGAAGCCTGAACCATACAAGGGCAAGGGTATTAAGTACGTCGACGAGCAGATTTTGCGTAAAGCAGGAAAGACAGGTAAGTAATCATGGCTGAAAATAAGAAGCTACTCAACCGCGCTCTTCGCAAAAACCGCGTTCGCGCTAAGGTTTCAGGCACGGCAGAGCGCCCACGCTTGACAGTTACTATTAGCAATTTGCACGTTAGCGCACAGTTAATTGATGATGTGGCTGGTAAAACATTGGCTGCAGCAACTACAGTTGGCACAAAAGCAACTGGCACGATGACTGAAAAAAGTGCTGCTATCGGTACTGAAATTGCTAAAAAAGCAAAGAAAATTAAGATTAGCGCAGTAGTGTTTGATCGCAATGGTCGTCAATACGCTGGCCGCCTAAAGGCTTTTGGCTGATGCTGCGCGCCAAGAAGGATTGGAGTTCTAGTATGGCAGAGCAAGCTGCAAATACTACCCCACGTGCAGAAGGTCGTCGACCTCGAAATCCACGTGGTGGTCGCCGCGATGACCGGCGAAATGTGCGCGATGACGCACCAAAAGAGTTTGAAGAATTGGTAATCAACATTGACCGCGTTTCTCGCGTGGTTAAAGGTGGTCGCCGTTTCCGATTTAAGGCTTTGGTGGTTGTTGGTAACCGCAAAGATAAAGTTGGTGTCGGTGTTGCTAAGGGCGCAGACGTTCAAGCTGCAGTTGCTAAGGCTACATCAGTCGCTAAAAAGCACTTGATTACATTGCCATTAAACGGCGAAACAATTCCGCACGACAGCGAAGTTAAATTCTCTGGCGCACGCGTATTGATCAAACCTGCCGCTCCTGGTACTGGTATTATCGCTGGTGGTGTAGTTCGTCAGATTATCGGCGTAACAGGTGTTCGTAACCTATTGACCAAATCTCTTGGCTCAACTAATAAGGTTAATATTGCTTACGCGACTATCGAAGCTCTAAAGTCATTAGTTCCGCGTGATCAATGGCTAAGCGCTCAGCCTGTAAAAAAGGTTGCTAAAAAGGAGGCTAAATAATGAAGTACAATGATCTCCAAGTTTCAGCAAACAGGAATAAAAAGCGTGTTGGTCGCGGTATTGCTGCTGGTCAAGGTAAAACTGCTGGTCGCGGTACTAAAGGTCAGAACGCCCGAACAGGTAAGAAGCTTCGCGTAATGTTCCAGGGTGGTCAGCGTCCACTAGCTCAAGCTGTGCCAAAGGCTCGCGGATTCAAGAGCTTGCGAACTCCAGCTCAAGTTGTGTACATGGATCACTTGAATGCATTTGACGGCAAAAACCGTTGACAATGCTTTGTTGTTCACTGAAGGCTACATTGCAACTCCTTTCCACACGGTTAAGGTGATTGCTCGTGGTGAATTGAAGGCTAAGGTTGACTTGAAGGTGCAAGCTGCCTCAGCTTCAGTTGTTGCTGCTATCGAAAAAAAGCCGGTGGCTCATTTGAGAAAGTAGCTACACCTCTACGCCAAAGTGCGAAAGAAGCTGAAGAGAAATAATTTTTCTCAGTAACAATAAATCCCCTTCGGAAGAGAAGGGGATTTTCTTTTGCTCTAAAGCCATGGTTTTATTAATAACGCATACGCTTTTTATGTTTTTTTAGTATGGAAATATCCGCTAAGGTAATGTATAATTAACAGAGTTAAGAATTGTTAGTGACTATGAGGGGCTAAAACATGAATTGGAGAATAATTTTTCCGCTCGCTGAAAAAAATAAAGATATGCAAAAAAACGACTATTTATCGTCGTGGGAATAATCGTTGTCTATCGATTATTGGCGCACATTCCAGTGCCGTTGGCGGAACCAACACAACTGCGTAACGCGATTTCGTCGGTGCTTGGACAATCTGACCTCGGTGGAATTTTGAACTTGCTATCTGGTGGCGCGTTGTCGAGCTTTTTCTCTGGTGTTGGTCGGACTTAGTCCATTTATTACCGCCAGTATTATCATTCAGCTTCTAACTAAAGCCATTCCAAGGCTTGAGGAGCTACACAAAGACGGCGAATCTGGGACGTCGGAAAAATTCAGCAATGGACACGTGTTATTACTGTGCCACTTGCTATTGTCCAGTCAATCGCTTTCATCTTCATCTTAAGGCAAACAGTTCTTCAAGGCGGCAGTACGACATTAGCTGACCCTACGATGATGGAATGGATCGTTTCAATCACTTCAATGACGGCAGGCTCTGTTCTTCTGATGTGGCTCGGAGAGTTGATCACTGAGCAGGGAATCGGCAACGGTATTTCTATCGTAATCTTCGCTGGTATCATTAGCCAATTACCACAAATGCTCGCGTCATTAATCTCATCATTGTTCAACACCTCATCTGGAAGCTTAAACGTCTTCAACTGGTTCACTCTCCCTGTAAACCCAGTTATGTTCTGGACTATATTAATCATGTCGATCGCCGGACTCATCGTCCTTTACTTCCTGGTTAAAATCAACGAAGCTCAGCGCGTCATTACGATTAACTATGCAAAGCGCGTTCACGGAAACAGTAATTACGGCGACGTTAAGAGTATTTTGCCGGTTAAATTGATTGCTGCGGGAGTTATTCCGGTCATCTTTGCGGTTGCATTCCTGAGCTTGCCACAATTTGTTGGTCAAGTTATGAAAGCATCTGGTAACGCCGATCTTCTACCGACCGCCAACAAATTGATCACTTGGTTCCAAGCTCCAAACGCCGGCTCATTCACCGGCAGTACTGCAGAAGCATTTATCTACCCAACGCTGTATTTTTATCTTGGTTATCGCCTTTACATATTTCTACACTGGAATCGTCTTTAACGCTAACGAAATTGCCGAAAATCTGCAGAAGCAAGGCGGATTTATTGAAGGCGTGCGTCCAGGCGCTCAGACTGAAAAATACCTTATGAGAACCGTCAATCGCTTGATTTTGTTCGGCTCAATTGTCCCTAGGAATCGTGGCTATTTTGCCATTCGTCGCGGAATATCTCACGTACAATTTGACAGGCTTGCAAGGTTTGCGTTTGTCAATCGGCGGTACTGGAATCTTGATTGTCGTATCAGTTGCCCTTGAAACTCTGCGACAAGTCAACTCTCGTGCGCTGATGGTTACGTATGACGACTTTGATCCAGACGAGTTGCTTGATAGTGACAAAAAGAAGAGCAAGAAGCGTCGTTTGTTTAAGAAAAAAATAATTGACATTAAAAAAATCCCCGCCGAAAAAGCGGGGAATTCTTTTTGTAAATGGATTATCGTATTTTTGTAATCGTAAGATAAATTGTCGCCAACTCTTTTTCTCATTTTGGCAGACTGGCGCAATTTCATTGCTAATGTTATTTTCATCAACCATCTTGCAGCTCGGAATTTCAAATATGTTGAATTGGTTGGTTGGGGAAATCGCTTTCCATCCGTCGTCTTTCTTAACTGCAAACATTCGCGCCACAGAATTGCCGCAACCATAGCCCAGCAACAATTGTTTCTCGTCCTGGGAATGGGCAATTACCGCAGTTACGCCGTTGTTATCCTTACAGCCCGACTTCTTCACGTCCGCCTTCAGGAAATCGCGAAGCTCTTGTGTGGCTGAATCGTTGCGAATAACCGCTTTGCCTCCTTCGATTCGGAAGCCTAGAGACCCCAAGCTCACAAATCCGTTGTCAACCTTTTTCCGCCGTTTGAGATGTCTTGTCTCGAAGTTTGATTGGCGTGTAGTAAAAATTACGCCAATAACTATCACGATCAAAGTCATCACCAGACCAATTAGCATCGCGGTCATTATCTCATTCTTCGATTTTTGTAACCTTAAAGTTTGCTGGTTTTTTTCTTGCTTGCCATAAAAAAATCCTTATGTTAAATTTGATGACTCAATTATAGCACTTAAATTTACGGCGAAAACCCTTGTCAAACTGTGTTTAGTACTGTATAATTGACAACTGTAACTTATGGCGAGTCAAAAGGAAGTCATCAAAATAGTAGGAAAGGTAGTGGAAGCACTGCCTAATACTCAATTTAAGGTGGAACTGGAGAATGGTCATAGTATCATCGCGCACATTTCAGGACGAATGCGCAAGCATTATATCCGTCTTGTGCCTGGTGATAAGGTTGAGGTTGAGATGACCCCTTACGATCTTACAAAGGGACGAATCAGCTTCCGCCTACGTGACGATCGACCCTCAGGGTCGGTAGTTAAATATCAACTATAATCTCGGGTTTACTCGGGAAGGGAGATTTAAGCACTTTATGAAAGTTCGTGCAAGTGTGAAAAAAATCGACAAAGATCCCAAAAAAGGTGATAAGGTAGTTCGCCGCAAAGGCCGACTATATATCATCAACAAGAAAAAACCTAAGAATAAGCAAAGGCAGGGTTAAGCATGGCTCGAATTGCTGGGGTAGTTATCCCAACAGAGAAGCAGGTGCAAATTGCGCTCACCTATATTTACGGTATTGGGCCAAAGCACGCTTCGAGCATCCTTGCGGCGGCTAAAATTGAGCCGACCACTCGGGTGAAAGATCTCACCGAGGCTGAAGAAAACAAGATTCGCGAAATTATTGACAGCGAATACACCGTTGAAGGTGATCTCCAGCGCTTGGTGGCAAATAATATTAAGCGCTTGAAGGATATCAACGCCTATCGCGGTCTTCGCCACAAAGCAGGACTGCCAACACGCGGACAGCGGACTCGTACGAATGCACGAACTCGCAAGGGTCGCGCCATCGCCGTGGGCGGTACACAACCAAAAGCAGCAAGTAAGACCTAAAGAAAGGACTAAGAAATGGCAGACGCAAAATCTACCAAGAAGAAGCAGCGCCGATCAGTCCCAGCTGGTCAGCTGCACATTCAGGCAACATTTAACAATACTATCGTTACTTTTTCCGACAAGAAGGGTAACGTACTAACCGCTTCATCAGCTGGCGCATGTGGTTTCCGTGGAAGTAAAAAAGGTACAGCCTATGCTTCACAGGTTGCTGCTGAAAAAGCCGCTGAAGCTGCGAAATCTCAATACGGCTTGAAGTCTGTTGACGTTTTTCGTGAAAGGTGTCGGTTTGGGTCGCGATGCCGCTATTCGTGCGGTCGGCGCCTTCGACATCTCAGTAGAAAGCATTAAGGACGTAACTGGCGTGCCTCACGGCGGTGTTCGTCCACGAAAGGCACGGAGGGCATAATTATGGCACGAGATAATTCACCAATTGTCAAGCAAAGCCGCCGCGAAGGTTATGCGCTTCATCCAAAAAGCACATAAAAATTTTGGCGAAAAAAATCTGGCATTCCAGGTCAGCACGCACATGGTCGTCAGAATAAGCCAAGTCTATACGCTACACAGCTTCGTGAAAAGCAGAAGGTTCGTCGCTTGTACGGTCTAGTCGAAAAAGCAGTTTGCTCGCTTGATGAACGAAGCAACACGCGCACAAGAAGGTTTGGCGGGCGAAAACTTGTTGAAGCTATTAGAGCGCCGTTTGGATAACGTTGTTTATCGTTCTGGATTTGCCGTATCACGTCGCGCAGCTCGTCAACTAGTTAGCCACGGACACTTTGAATTGAACGGCCGACGCGTCGATATTCCATCGATTCGCGTTAAAGCCGGCGATGTCATCACGGTTCGTCCAAAGAGTACCAAGTCAGAGTACTTTTACACGAATTGACGATGTAATCAACAATTCAGTCCAAGGTCCACTAAGCTGGCTAAAAGCTGATAGCAAGAAGCTGAAGATTGAAGTAACTGGTTTGCCAAAGCGCGAGGAAGCAGAAGCTGACATCAACGAGCAATTAATTGTTGAGTATTACTCACGATAAAAAGAAGGGTTAGGGAAGAATTATGGCAAAAAGCAATTTACAATCCAGCACTCGCGAGCGTTGATGATATTTCAGAAACCAGTGCTACTTTTTCTAATCGAGCCACTTCACCCAGGCTACGGTAATACTCTTGGTAACTCATTGCGACGCGTTCTATTGTCAAGCGTTCGCGGTGGCGCGGTTGTGGCTTTCAGGATTGAAGGCGCAACTCACGAGTTTACTACTGTTGAGGGCATCAAAGAAGATGTTGTCGACATTATGTTGAACTTGAAAAACGTTCACCTGCGCGTATTTACTGACGATCCAGTTGAGCTACGCATTGAGAAAACTGGCGCTGGCGAAGTAACTGCCGCTGACATTAAAACTAATGCTGACGTTGAGGTTGTTAACCCAGAGCAAGTAATTGCTACAATCGACGACCCAAACAAGCATTTGGTTATGGATTTGGTAGTTGAGGCAGGTTGCGGTTACCAGACAATTGAAGAGTCAAGCGAAAAGCGTTTGCACAGTGACATGATTGCTATCGACGCAATGTACTCACCAGTTCTACGTGTTCGCTACAAAGTCGACTCAACTCGTGTTGGCCAGGAGACAAACTTGGACAAATTGGCAATCACTATTGAAACTAACGGCACAATCACACCTCGTGAGGCGTTCGAAGAAGCAGCAGCGATTCTTGTCAACCAATACACAGCTTTGGCTGGCAACACGATGGTAACTGGCGCACCAGCACTTGGTGCAGCTAAGGAAGACGAAGAGTCAGAGCTAGCAATGCCAATCGAAGAGCTAAACTTAAGCGCCCGCACGACGAACGCGCTAATTAACAATGAAATCCGCACTATTCGCGATTTGGTAACTTTGACTGAGCAAGATTTGCGAGAATTGAAAGGTTTCGGTTCAAAGGCACTAGACGAAGTACGTGACAAGATGGCGGAGTTGGAGTTTTAACTATGCATAGACACGGATATCAAGGGCGCAAGTTCGGCCGCGAGCGTGATCAGCGACGAGCCCTACTCAAAGGTCTGGCTACCAGCTTGGTTGAGTACGGAAAAATCGAGACCACCTTGCCAAAGGCTAAGGAACTAAAGCGTCACATTGAAAAAATCATCACCAAGGCTAAAAAGGGCGACCTAGCAAGCCGACGTCAGGTGATTGCAGCATTAAGCACACGCGCCGCTGCTTACAAACTAGTTGATGAAATCGCACCACAGCTAAGCGGTCGAACCAGCGGACACGTTCGCGTTGAACGAACACGTTTGCGAGTCGGCGACGGCGCTCAAATGGCGATTATCGAGTTTGTTGACGATATTAAACCAATGCCAAAGGAAGGAAAATAAGATGAAGACTTATTCACAAAAACCATCTGAAGTTTCTCGCCGTTGGGTATTGTTTGACGCTAGCGAATTACCACTTGGACGTTTGGCTACAGAAATTGCCAAGCATTTGACTGGTAAATACAAGCCAACTTACACTCCTCACATTGACGGTGGCGACTACGTAGTTGTTATCAATGCTGCGCAGACAGTTGTTACTGGATACAAGGAAACTGATAAGTATTACTACCGCCACAGTGGTTTCCCAGGTGGAATTAAGGAAACGCAATTCAAAGAAATGCGCGAACGCCACCCAGAGCGAATTATTGAAGAAGCTGTTAAAGGCATGTTGCCAAAGAACAAATTGCAAGCAGAGCGCCTAAAGCGTCTACGCATTTTTGCTGGCAGCGACCACGCTCACACAGCACAAACACCAGAGAAAGTTGAGGTAAAGTAATATGGCTGCTGATACTTATTTCTACGGCTTAGGTCGACGCAAGAGTGCTTCAGCAAGCGTTCGCCTACTTCCTGGCAAAGGTACCATTACTATCAACGGCAAACCTGCTGCTGAGTACCTGGACGGCAACAAAACTCTTCTAGCAGAAGTAACCGACCCACTTGCTATCGTCAGCAAGCAAAAAGAATTCGACGTTACTATCCTAGTTAAGGGTGGCGGTCTAGCTGGTCAAGTTGACGCTATCAAGCTTGGCATCGCAAAGGCTTTTGACAGCTGCTCACGCTGACCTGCGTCCAGTTCTAAAGAAGGCTGAACTATTGAAGCGTGATCCACGCGAGAAAGAGCGCAAGAAGTATGGTCTTCGTTCTGCTCGTAAACGCGAACAATTCTCTAAGCGTTAGTACGGAAAAGGCTATCACAAAAATACTCCGTTTCACATGCAAGCGGAGTATTTTCATAGTATACTAAAAAAATATGTTGGACAAGATTATCCATCGCTGGTTACGGATTCCGTATGCATTGAACGTGCATTATTTTTTTCTCGTCCAGAAAAAAACCGAAAGCGACGATTTTACTTATTCATGGATTAGGCACATCCTGGAAAAACGTGGGACGCCGCTGGAGCCGTATTTACCGAAGGATGCGCGAGTTATAGCAATTGATATGCTGGGATTTGGCAATTCGCCCAAGCCAGATTGGAAGTCCCTACAACGCCCATGACCAAGCTGCAAGCATCGTCGCTACTTTGCGTAGGGAATTCATAAATCACGTCGATATCGTCATCGGCCATTCTATGGGCTCGCTGGCTGCCGTAGAACTCGCCAAGCAATATCCGAAGTTGAGCAAGTCGCTGATTTTTGTGCAGCCCGCCGATATATTATCCGAGGGTTGACGAAAAAAATTCATCATCCAGAGAAGATTTTGCGTGCGCTTTATGAGTTTTTTTCAATAGCCATCCGCGCAGCTCGAAACGTTTTTTGCAATTCGCTGATCGACACAATATTTGGCCTGACACTGGATTTAAGGCTGATGAAGTTACCGCCGAGTCGTTTTTTTAATCGCCCTGAACACCGCGATTATCAATCAGACGACAATGAATGATATTGCTAAGCTCACTCTTCCGATCGCTATCTTGTCAGGCAAACTCGACCCACTGATTGTCGAGAGAAACCTGAAGAAATTAGCAAAAGATCATAACAATATCACTCATACGTCAATGGCAACTCAGCGACATGAAATAACCGATAAATATGCGAAGAAGCTGTCGGAAATTATGAAAGATTATTTGGCGGGAAAATATTCACCAAAAACGAGTCATCCTATAGCAAAAGTCCAAACGAGGAAATTTATGATTGAAATCGAATCCAAATTTAAGATATCGGGCGACATGACGCAGAGCGATCTTCTCACCATTCTTAAAGACCAGTTCATCGCACCCATCTCAAGCAAACACCAAATTGATACAGTATTTTTTTATTGCCCGAGCAAGTTGACGCGCCAATTGTTCCTGGATCGAAAATTATGCGAGTGCGCGATGTTCTTAATCCGGAAACTGGTGAGCTGCAGCGGAGCTTGATGACGCTGAAGGTCGAGGGACAGACAAAGCTAGTGTCTGATGAATATGAATTTGCAGTTGATGGCGGAAATGCGGCGCGCCAAATGCTTACAGCGCTGGGCTGGCAAGAAATCGTTACGGTTGATAAAGTCCGCCTTGAATCGAAAAACTGAGGACTATACGATCTGCATCGACGAGGTCGCTGGATTGGGGTTATTTATTGAACTGGAAGTTTTGACCGAAGACAGTGCCGACGTAAAAAACATTCAGCAGCAAATGTGCAATTTTCTGAAAAACCTGGATATCGACGGCAAATTATGGAAAATTCCGTACGACACAAGCATTAGAAATCTGCAAAAATAACGCTAGTTAGCGTATAATTATCAAATTAAATTTAAGAGGTCTTATGTCGGTTGAAATTAAAAAGATCCAAAAAAGACATATCGGCTGTCTTTACGCGCGTGAAAAATAAATTAGCGCTAGTGCTTGCGGATAGTTCGCAAATTCATCATGTCGGCAGTACCGCGGTACTTGGTTTGGATGGTAAAAATATCCTAGATATCCTTATTTCTGCTAAAGATAGCGAACACATGAACGAGCTGCGGGACAAATTGGTAGCAATTGGATATTTTCCTTCATTAAATCCAAGTTCCCGTCAAGGGCATATCTTCCTGGCGTCCCGACAAGAAGAAACTGGCGAGGGCGATATTCATATTCACCTCGCGGTCGCGAATACCGAAACGCACGATAACTTCTTAATTATCAGAGATTATCTAAGGTTTCACAATGACGAAGCTGATCAATATTCAAAGATAAAATATCAATATGCCAAGCAAGCAAATTACGACAGGTCAACGTATAAAAAACTTAAAGCAGCTTATGTCGATAAGTTATTGCAACGTGCCAGGCAGTGGAAAAAAATGGCGGCTAATCTCCTCATTCATATTCCGCACGCTTCGCTCCATCTGCCGCCAGATTTTTGGCGCGATGTTACGGTTGACGGATTCGTGATGCTGCGGGATTATTTAGTAAACTCATGAAAGTTGACAACGACTACATTCAACAGGCTATCATTGCTCGCGAAATCATTGATCTCTACCGAGATTCGCAAGACAAAATCGGGACGGCTGTATCGCTTGATGTATTGTGTTTTGCAATGGCGAGATTGACTGGCTGCGATAAAGACAACTATCCAACAATTGACTGGGATGATTTAGCAAGTAACTTTGATGGCATAGCAACATCCCAAAGTGATGTGTCAGCTATACGAAAGATAGAAAAAGGCATAGAGTCCGTATACAAAAAGTCTTTAAAAATTATAGATCAATAGCTAAGTTAAACTAGAAAGAGGATATCGTCCCATTACTTAACGATCGAATAATGTTATAATATACCTAATGAAACCATCAAAACCCGTAATTCTCACTGGCGTGCGCGCCAACAACAACATCCACATAGGTAATTACTTTGGGGCCATTTTGCCGATTATTAACATGGCGAAACGTCGCTCGGACGAATATGATATTAATCTATTCATCCCAGACCTTCACAGTTTTACGACGCCAATTGACCACAGCAAGTTATATGACAGCATCCTGAACAACGCGCGAGTTTATACCGCCGCCGGATTGTCACTGGACAATTCTTCTATTCATCTTTACCGCCAAAGTCGCATTTCGGCACACAGTGAACTGGCGTGGATTTTGGACTGCTTTACTGGATTTGGCGAGATGAGCCGAATGACACAGTTTAAGGATAAATCGCGCAAATTCATAGGCAATAAAATGTCTGAGGATACCACAGTAGATCATCGGAATATATCGGAAATTATCCAAAGCAATACCTCTGCTCATTTATTAAACTCTCCTATGCTAATGGCTTTAGAGAAGGTCACTTACAATAATGCGTCTGTTGGCCTCTTCAACTACCCAGTCCTGATGGCTGCCGACATTCTACTTTACGGCGCGACTTACGTGCCAGTTGGCGACGACCAGACTCAGCATTTGGAGTTCACGCGCGATATTGCCGAGCGAATGAATCGTAAGTTTGGCGATCTATTTATCGTGCCAAAACCCGTAATTCAGCAACATCAATTCTTCGGAAAAGATCAAGGATTGAGGATTAAAGATCTCGTGAATCCAGCGAAGAAAATGAGCAAATCTGACGAGAGCGGCAAGGGAATTATTTTCCTTTCTGACGATCCAAAATCGGCACATAAGAAAATAATGAGCGCAACAACAGATTCAATTGGCAAAGTTCAATACGACAAGGAAAAATCAGCCAGGAATTTCTAATTTGCTGGAGATTTTGACTTTGGTTCGGCAAGATGCTGGCAGGGAAGTTACTCTGGAGCAAAACCGCCAACGAGTACTTCGGTATGGATCGTTATGGCGATTTCAAGCGAATTGTGGCCGACGAAGTCGCGGAATTTTTTGGAGAATTTCCAGAATCGGCTTGCGGCGGTTGATGAGCAAGCAATTGAAGAAAAAGTTGGCTTCCAGTGAAAAAAAGACATGAATGTCGTCGCTAATGAAACTTTGTATCGCGTTCAAAAAAAGCTGTAGGGCTTCGAAAAATAGGGAGCAAATCGCGTGAAAAATATTACCTCGGACAGTGCTGAAAATAGCTAGATTATATAAACTGGCGGACGACAATACGCCCGTTAAAGCACTGCGTCGGCTGGAAATTCAAACGGACGAGTCGCACGTTTTTGCGGAATTCATTTTGAATAAGCAGCATTTTGCGCTGCTTTTACGGCTCGATTGTTGACGAGGAATCTATTGACGAGCTATGGACGGAAAAAAACCAGATAACGCCGAGATTTTTGCCGAATCCGCTAGATCCGGAATTTATCGAAACACCGTTCCAGGGAAAATATGTCATAATGTTCAAAATTTCGCCAACCAAAGTGCGCTTGGATATTTATTTATCGACCAAATTCGACACGGCAATTTCCCGAAGTCTTTGGCAAAAATACATAAAAGCTGGATATGTTTCGGTCAATAATAAAGCCGTGACGACGCCGAAGTTTGAGGTTGATGAAACTGATGAAATTGCGCTTAATTTGCCAGAAAAAGAGCAGGCGGACGTTGATTTGCCGATTTTATACGAGGATGATGATGTGATTGTCGTCAATAAGCCAAGCGGGCTGCTGACACACGCAAAGGGTGGACTTTCTGACGAGCCGACGGTTGCGGAAATAATTCGCCCCAAAACCTCATTCGCAACGGACACGGATCGTCCGGGAATTGTTCATAGGCTTGACCGCGACACTTCAGGGCTGTTGATCATAGCCAAAAACCCAGAATCTGCCGCGCATCTACAGAGGCAATTCGCCGAGCGAACCGCCAAGAAAACCTACATAGCGATAACCGACGGCAAGCCAAAGTTGAATGCCGCAAAAATTGATCTGCCAATTGGTCGCAATCCTTCGGCGCCGAGCACTTTTCGTGTAGATCCGAACGGAAAACCAGCTCAGACGACTTACCATGTTTTTGGCGGAAAATGACGCCCAATCGCTCATAGAACTGAAACCGACCACTGGTCGAACTCATCAATTACGCGTCCATTTGACTCATTTGAATGCGCCTATTCTTGGTGATCGAGTTTACGGAAAATCTTCAGATTGTCGTATGATGTTGCATGCTCAAAAAAATTAGAGATAACTTTGCCATCTGGTGAGAGAAAAGTTTTTTTGAAGCCGCAATTCCTGACGAATTCAAGAAGTTCTTCCCAGAGGATTTATAGATGCCTGAAGTGATTATATCTGCTCGAGACTCTCAAAAAAATCAGCCAGATTTCATCGCAATTGCCTCACGCACTTTTTGGTGATTGCGGATTACGGACTTGATGGACTGGGCGTAGCTCAAATGTTAGCAAAAAAACAGCGATACTTTTTCATCTGAAACCGCTTCCAGAAAAAGCAAACTATATCCGTTGATCAAATCCGCGAGCTCATCTCTACGCTCCGAACTTACGCCATAAATCGTCGAGTTATTGTCATTGACGAAGCCGATTCGATGACCGAGCCGTCGCAAAATGCATTTCTGAAAGCACTGGAGGAGCCGAATAAAAATACCAATTTTATCCTTGTTGTGAAAAACCCGAAGTTGATGCTTGACACTGTTAGATCTCGTTGTCAGACGTTGACACTTCATAAAACGACATCCGCCCAAGACAAAAAACTGCTTGAAAAGTACAATTTAGACCCAGCTTCCAGCCAACAAATCCTTTTCCTCGCGGCTGGGCGACCGTTGTTAATAAAGGAATTGGCGGAAAATCCAGAAAAATTCGCCGAATATCGACAATTAGCCACCGACGCAAAGCAAATTTTAGCCACAAATCGGGAATACGACGCGTTTAAGAATCTCGTCAAATACTTTTCTGATCGCCAAAAAGCGATATTACTGACGGATATTATAGTAAATATGATTCGTTTTCAGGCTTTATCTCGCGGGATGAATTCGTCGCTTGAAGAGCAACTTGAGAAAACTACCTCTGTTGCGAGCGCGTTAAAATCTAACGCCAACGTCAGGCTGGCGCTGACGCAACTTGTGATATAATAGTATAGATATGTTTGGATTACTCCTCATTCTGATTTTAATGATTTGGGCGATTTTTTATCATCCATCAATCAAAGAAACTGGCGATTTGCCAACTAAGATTACTAATAAACTTGATCAATTATGGGAAATTGCCCAAGAATCGATTCGCGAGAATAAGTACCTGCGCGCAGAAAAAGCTCTGCTAACAATCTTACGCGTTGATGAGAAAAACGCCACGGCATACAACCGTTTGGGAATTTTATATGCTAAGCAGCGCGCATACAAAGACGCCATCGAGTGTTTTGAGATTGCTCAGAGTTTGGAGCCAAGCGCCTCCAGCCTTCATAACGTCGGCTTAATTTACTATGAGACAGAGAATTACGAAAAGGCGTCGCTAGCGTTCGAGCAAGCACTGGAGATGGAAGATGATTTGGCGGCGCGCTACATCGCTTACGCTAAGGTTCAAGAGAAGATAGGGAATACGAAGAAGGTTATTAATGCCCTTGAAAAGGCTGTCGAATTAGAGCCAATTCCTCAGACATTGAAGATTTTAGCGGAAGCATATGACAATGCTGGACAGACTGAGCTAGCTGAAGAATTGCGTAAAAAAGCTACAAAAATGCTAACTCCGACGACATCATCAAAGAAAGCCGACACGCCACGTCCACGCCAGCAGCGCAAAATACATCAACCACGAAAAAAATAGTTATGTAAACTCTTGTCACAGAGAGAAAAAATTGATAAAATAAATTCAGTTGCCGCTTTAGCTCAGTTGGCTAGAGCAACGGTTTTGTAAACCGTAGGTCCTCGGTTCGAGCCCGAGAAGCGGCTCCACATCACGCTGGAATCGTGTAGTGGCAATCACAGGAGACTGTAAATCTCCCGCCGTAAGGCTTCGTAGGTTCGAGTCCTACTTCCAGCACCAAATTTGAATCATCGTCGCCTTTTTGGGGCGACTTTTTGATAGCGTAAAGTAGTAATATTGACTTTTATAAGCATATGTGCTATTATATGAATATGTTTGAATTTACAAAAATCTATTCTGGCGTTATGGAATAGCGAAAAACCAACGATTGAAATTACAATACGCTTATATCATGTTAGCCATAATTGGGCTAGCTGTAGCTGGATTGTTGACATTATTTAACGCCCTCATCAGCACACTTGGCAGCATCAGCTTCAGGAATATTGTTCGTTACTTTTCTAGTCAATAGCATAGCGTGGGGAATGATAGAAGCATTTGTCACGCCAAAACTACTAAAAGAATCTGGCACGCCAGCCAAAAAAAGTCCACTCGTAAAAAATAACTCGGTTGATTAAACACGGCTTAATATGCTAAAATTAAGCCTGTTATGCCGCGATAGCTCAGTTGGTAGAGCGACGCCATGGTAAGGCGTAGGTCTCGGGTTCAAATCCCGATCGTGGCTCCATTCAAGATTATCGAAACTCGTATACATAATGTATGCGAGTTTTTTTGTTTATTACTTTTCCCTAGTAAACCGCGGATCGCATCTTTTCGCTAGATCTTTAGGTTTTAGAGTGACGAACCCGCTAGCACAAAGAATAATAATTTTAACCGAAAGGATTCTTACGAAGACTTGAAAATAACTTTTTACTATATCCGCTCCGGCTCATACTGCCGAGTACCTCTTTTAGGGGGTGTATGAAAGTTTTTAGAATTATTAGGTGAGATTGGCGCCTATTCTACTACCTTAAAATGGCTACGACCTAACAATCAACAAGTATAAGGAAGTCGAATATGAGAAAGTTGAATACCCACCAACTTCTGAAATCATTGCAGAGATTAAGAAATTAGATCGTGAAGCTTCCGAGAGTCTGGCCGAACTTGAAAAATTATTAAACGAAACAAATCCGGATTTGTAGAGGTAATAATGAGAATGAAATTTACGGATATAGTAGAATTTTCAGGGAAAACTTGTAGTACTTTCGATGGTAAGAAAAACTATATTAGCACCGGATGTGTCCACGACAATCATATATGCAAGGATGAAATCGAGACTGTAGAATATATCAATAAGCCATCTAGAGCTAATTTAGTGGTAGAACCTGGCGATATCTTATTTGCTAAAATGCAGGCTACAAAAAAGACATTACTTATTAATGAAGACTTATCTCAAAACATCTACTCTACAGGGTTCTATGCAGTGAAACCTAAGGATGGACTAATTACTAAAAAAATGCTTATTTTTATCTTATAAATAGTTCATTGTTTTTTTGGGTGAAAAAGACAAGAATTGTTCCGGTGCGACTCAAAAAGCAATTAATAATCAGGGCTTAAGTAGTATCGAGTTGAATATTCCGGAGTTTAGCGTGCAGAAATTATTGACGCAAAAAAACTTGATGTACTATCAAAAGCTATCGAAGTAAAACAATCCCAGATTAGGTTTTTTGATAATCTCATAAAAAGCCCGATTTGTCGAGATGTTTGGGAATTTAGAGGATAATGCATTCAACTACCCTGTCAAGACAATTCAGGAAGTGTGTGAACAGATAAAAAGACGGTACGCATCAAACACCTACATATACAGACGATAGGCAGAGTGGATATATCTTTCTTTCCTCTAAGGATGTCACTTCTGGTAAAGTAGACTGGTGTCATCCAAAATATATTCCAGAAGATCTTCATCGTGAGCTTTACGCTCGGGTCTCACCAAAGAAGGGAGATATCTTACTAGCAAAGAATGGAACCACTGGCGTTGCCGCAATAGTTGATAAAGAAATCGTTTTCGATATTTATGTAAGTCTTGCTCTATTGAGACCTCACGACGTTAATGAAGTTTATTTGTGGGCGGCAATCAATTCAGATGGTACGAAAAAGCAATTCAATTCTAGCCTTAAAGGTATCGGCGTATCAAATCTACACTTAGGTGAAATCAGAAAGACAAGAATCATTATTCCGCCAATCGATCTACAGAACCAGTTTGCCACCTTCGTCACCCAGATCGACAAATCAAAATTTGTGCTAAGCAATGAACTTACGATGTGCGACTTTTACATTCGTTTGATTCACGATCGCGTAATGCATAGTCGTATCAATTTGCGAGTGGCCCAATAGCTTCTGGACTTGCTCGATCGGCATCCCCTTATCTATTGCACGTGTTGCCATAGTCCGGCGGAACTTATGCGGATGAACCTTATTTATGCCTAATTCGCGCCCTAAGCGTCTCAGACGGATTTCTACGCCAGATATTTGCAATCTATCGTAAGGCGCATCAAGCGTCACAAAAAGGGCAGGATTTGTGTCGGAGCGACCATTTATGTATCCCATAAGATGAATCTTGGTTTTTGCGTCGAAATATACACGTCTTTCTTTATCACCCTTACCGAAAACGATGCATTCGCGTTCTTCGAAATCTATATCGTCGATATTTAATCGCACGAGTTCGCCAATTCTTATTCCAGTAGAATAAAGTAGATCAATTATCGCTAAATCGCGTAAATTTTTACATTTATCTCGCATCTTTTCAATTTCCTCATCGGAAATAACTTCTTTCACGGTTTTTCGTGGTTTTGATTTTGTGGATGCGTCGCATTGGGCTTTTGATGATATAATCTTCTTCTTCGAGCCATGTAAAGAAGCTTGAGATATTGCGACGGATATTATCAATAGTTGTTTTACTACAATCATTTAAACCTTGATAGTTAGCCAAATATTCACGTATGTCGTCAGTTGTAACTTTCCTGATTGGATCCGTAATCCCATCAAGTAATTTCTCGACTGTAGTTTTTGTAATAGGATAGCGTTCGCTCAGAGCATCCTTCAATTTTCTTTGCGTTCAAAAACATCGCCAGATAATTGCTGTTCGAAACACTACTAACTGACTTGGTTTGGCTGGTAAGCCGAGAAGTTAACACTCTCTGTAGTTTCTGCGACTGATTTGCGGTGAGATATTCGTCCATATCCACCAAAATGTATTTAATGGTGTCCTCCATTAATAGCTCCTTTCGTTAGGTTAGAACCCCCACTAACAAAAGGAGTAACTTTTTAGCCAAAATACTCCTGCATTAAACTATCAAATAGAAGTTGCGTTTTTTCGAGTGACTTTTGTACGGCAAATTTTGATTTGTCGACCTGTTTAGCAAAAAGAAGCAAAACGCTCTTGTTCTTCAATTGGCGCATCAACGATGTAGCTATTCTTAATAATTGTTTGGGAGATATTCGGCTGTCCGCCGCCAATTGCTTTAGAAGTTAATTCTTCGCTAATATCCTGGAAGGCGTAGCGCAAGAATTCTTGATTAAAATTATCATTTGGCAAGACAGAGCAAACGGCCTGATTGGTAGTTGTCTTATATCTTACAATTCCTACCTTTCCGGCAGTAGCGCCATACATGGCAATTACGATTGAGTTTTCAGGAACCCATTTCGCCGACGAATTATTTAGCCCTTTTTCTGTTATATAGTTCGACGATTTAGTGATATCTCCGTAGTTAACCTCACCACTCGTTAACCATGGAATATCACCGCCATCATAGTATTCACTGACTGAACTTTTCGGCGTGCCGCCCGATGTCGTTTTTAGTTTCTCGTCGACTTTAAACGAATTATATTTTCCTTTAAACATCTCGACAAATCGGGCTTTGACGAGGTTATCAAGTTTCTCTAGCTCGTCATTATTTTCATCGATAATGCGTTGTACTTTTTCTAGAAGTTCTATTATATTTTGCTGCCTATTTATGGATGGAACCTGAATCGGAAACTCACATAGCATCGACAGTTTCAGATTATCTCTAACACTACCGGACGCAACAGTTCGTATCCTCTTCATAGTATTTGGACTTTTTAGATAAAAATAGAGGTATTGCGGTAAAATTTTCTCATCCACCGTAAATACATTATATAGAGGGCTGACAATAACCCTATCTTCGTAATGTTGGTAGTCTACTGAACCAACATTGATTCTTGATGGGTTATAAGCAAAGGCATTCCTCGGAACGATTTTATATGTCCTTTTGTTATTGCTTGCAACTTCCTTTCCAAAATAGTCGCGACAGAAACCATTTGAATTTGTAACACTGTATACAGGGATTTCTTCATCAAATTTATTTCTGGCGGAATATTCTTTTATGTAATCGCCTAGTCTTTGCATAAAATTTACCCTACAAATCCGGATTTGTTTCGTTTAATAATCTTTCAAGTTCGGCCAGACTTTCGGAAGCTTCACGATCTAATTTCTTAATCTCTGCAATGATTCCAGAAGTTGGTGGATATTCAACTTTCTTGTATTCCACTTCTTTGTATTTATTAATCGTTAGGTCATAGCCGTTTTTAACTATCTCTTCTTTATCTACGAAGAAGGATTGCTCGTTGCGTTTACTATCTTTCTCACCATCAAGGTTTTTAAACCTTGCTAAAATATCTGGGATATCACTAGTCTTGAGCTTTGAGCGCTTGTCATCAAGACTGTATCCGTCTACTTTCATGTCGTAAAACCAAACTTTGTCGGTTCTTTCATTACTTGGGTTAGTAAATACTAAAATCGCCGTAGAGACACCAGCATATGGCTTAAACACACCCGAAGGCATCGAAATAACAGCTTGAAGCTTCTTATTTTCGACAATTTCTTTTCTGAGTGCTTTGTGCGCAGAGCTACTACCGAACAGAACACCATTAGGCACAACTACAGCTGCGCGACCATTCGGCTTTAGGTGGGAAGCGATATAATCAACGAACAGAAGTTCAGCACGGTTTGAAGTAATGCCAAATTTCTTATGCGGAGTAATACCGCCCTTTGGCGTCATGAATGGCGGATTCGCAATAATCACATCATAGCGGTCATCCCAGTAATCTTCTGAACTTAGAGTGTCATGCTCGATAATGTGAGGTGACTTAAAGCCATGCAGGAACAAGTTTACGCGAGCGATACGAGCCATGTTTGGTTCAATATCAAAACCGTAGAAGTTGCGATGAATTTTTCTCAATATCCTCACTATTCAAACGTTCTTTTTCAATGTGCTTCTTCTTAATCCAGCTATACGCAGAGATAAGGAAGCCTGCGGTGCCACAAGCAGGATCGAGGATTTTATCTGTTTTATCGGGATCTATTAACTCCACCATCATATTAATAATGTGTCGCGGAGTTCGAAACTGACCAAGCTTACCTTGAGATCCCATAGTAGAGAGAAGATATTCATAAGCGTCACCGATGGAGTCGCCAGAACTCTGCTTAATCTTATCAATTTCGCGAAGAAATAAGTTAAGCGTATTTGAATCAGTAAATCCAAGTGTTGCACCATTAAAAATCTCACGGAATAATGGAGGGATGTTTGGATTTCGGCTCATATTCTCGAGGACATTGCGATAAAGAATTACGCGATCAGCACCAGTAATAGTTGGGCTCATCAAATTGTGCCAACTATATTTTTCGTATTCACCAGAAAAGTAAGTGCGCTTACCGCCAAGCGCAGCAGAATCATCATCTGTATCCGACATAAACTTATAAATAAGTGCATATGAAATTGCGTCGACCTGAGCGATCGGACTTGGCAATTTACCCATAAGAATATCGCGGGAATTATCTATTATTTGTTTAAATTGGGCATAGTCCATTCATTAATCCTTTACTCTTAGTTTTTCTACATTAATATAATCTCTAATATAGCTAACAATCTGATTTACTCTTTCGATGCCTAAGCGTTTGAGCTGTTCGATTGTAATAGAGCCGAATCCAGCCAGTAGACTATAATCTTTATTATCTATAGCCTCAGACACGCGTCGATCAGTGATATACGCATCAAATAATTCAAATGCATCGTTATACAACTCTCCAACCAACGTTTCACTCAGCCCTTTATCCGAAATAAGTTCATTGAACTTTTGCTGAATATATTGAGCTTTAGTCAATGGCTCTTTATTGTTCATGATTAGATCCAGAATCTCACGAAGGTCTAGTCTGCGGTCTAGATTGAAGATTTTGCGAATTTTTCTCAGGAGTCATATAGAACTTAGGCTTATCTTCGCCGAGTATTTTCGGATTTAAGATAGCTTAGCGCCTCATCGATATTGCCATCATTATACAATTCGACAAATTCTTCATTAGACTTTACCTCATCTTGGAAGCTACGGAACATCTCGCGGTCAACGCGCATACCTTCTTTACCAACAACCGTCTCATCTATTCCATTCAGGGAATCATCCTCATTTAGATCTACCGTACGGTTTGCCACGATCACGGGAGGATCGACATCGATAAGCAGCGGCGTCACTAAAGTGTTTTGCATTTGCCTACTCATTGGTACTGCCAACGACGCATTATAGTCGTATTTTTTTCTTCGAAGTATTCGCAAACTGCGAAAAAAAGTCTATAATGCGGAAGTTTTCTTTCTTAATAGTTTTAACTTTCTCGCCATTTTCATAATCTACATATTTGAACGTATGGAGTCGCGTGCCTCGACCTTTCATCTGAATAAAGTCAGAAGGGCTAAACACTGGACGCATGAACACGAGATTTAATAAATCGGAGCAATCGTAACCGGTCGTCATCATGCCGACCGTGACGGCAACTCTAGTGCGACTACTTTCGTAATCCGAAAGCCATCTTGTATGTCCGCGCAGATTATTTTCAGAAAAACTAATCGAGAACTGCTGAGCGTCACGAACATTACTCGTAATCTGAATAGCGAAATCAGAATTATATTTGCCGGGGAACTTTTCCGTAGCAATTTGGTTAAGCATTTGGACTATTTTTTTCTGCGTGTTTTTTTGGCTAACCGTAAAGATTATGGTTTTACCAATTTCTCCAGATAACGGATCGACCGCCGCGTATTTCATAAAAAGCCTCACAGAACACACGATTGGTTTCTTCATTGAAAAATGTTTTCTCGAAATCTCTGATGCCAAAATTCTCATCAACATCTTCGCCGTCAATAACTTTATGGACTGCATAGCCTTCATCTGCGAGCAGTCGTGAGGTAATATTCGTCCTAGCATCCAAGATGACAGGATTCACTAAAAACGGACCATCAGGATCGTTCACGCCATCTTTTAGGTCATATCTAAAAGTCGGTTGACCAGATTCGCACCCAAAAAGTCCTATAGGTATCCAATAACTCTCTGCGTTCGAATTCTTTTTCTGAATTTTCATCTTGCTTGGTATTCTTTAAAAAATCCTTCGGTGTGGCGGTAAGCCCAATCTTGTACCCAGTGAAATATTCGAAAACAGCTCTCGCGTTGCCACCAATAGAACGATGCGCCTCATCTGAGATAATTAAATTAAAGTCATTCGGACTAAAATCACGATAGCGACTACTCGCCAAAAGAGATTGGACTGTACTAATAACAATATCGGCAGTCTTCCAGTTATCTCTATCTTCTTTCCATACCTTAACCACGTAATCTTTGCCGATGGACTGCCTAAAAGACTTCTTGGCCTGATTTTCTAATTCAATGCGGTCAACCAAAAAGAGGATTCTCTGAGCGTTTCCTGTCTTTAAAAATAGTTTGATAATAGCAGCGCAAGTTAAAGTTTTTCCGGTACCAGTCGCCATCTCGAGCAGGAAGCGTTTATTGCCGTTTTGCGCCGATTTCTGAACAGCCTTAATCGCATTTACCTGATACTTGCGAAGAATTTTCAGTTTATTTTTCTCTATAAATTCACTACGAGTATCTTCGTTTATATAATCGGGATGCGTTTTAATTTCAGGCATTTGCGATTCGGCGATATAGGTTCGAGAAATATTCTCGTTTACAAGCGCATCAACATCGGGAACCCATTTCTTTTCATCTTCTAATGAGCTTAGAGTCGGAAAGCTACTAATTGGCTCAGGGGTTACCAAATTGCATATCCCACAGATAATGCGTGTTACCGTTACTAAGAATTACATACCTTACGTGTAGAGAATTAGCATAATCGCGAGCTTGTTCTTTAGCGGAAAGAGGAGGAATGCTTTCACGCTTAGCTTCAAGGACGGCAATGGGCTTCTGGTTAGAGCTTAGAAGAAGGTAATCGACAAACCCTCGTCTCGTATTTTTCAAAATCGTCGCCCGGGTTTTCGATATCTACTTTGTTTTCTACGTCGACATTAGCAGGACCGTCTTCGTTATCCAACAATCTCCACCCGGCATCAGAAAGTAACATATTTATCTTTAGTCGCGCTTTTAGCTTCCTTTTGTGCCACGTTATTTTCCTTCCGCAAATTAACTTATAAATATCCTTACTATAAGTATACCGTACTTTCGCTATTTCTTGTCACAAAAAGCGGTTAACAACCTCCTTCGCGATGATAAGTCAAAACTTGCTCTGCGTCCAATTCGATCATCTTACCAGCCTCATCTATAATCAACAAATCCCAGTTCAGATCCGCCACCCACTTTAATTTATTGCGTGATGAATTAACCTTATTAAGAAACTCGTCCCTGGGCAAAGTTTCGCGTTTTTTTAAAGAATCTGCCGTCGAAATAAAAATAATATCCGTCAATAAACTTTTCAAAATCATCAAACCATGAATTGGCAATTGCTGGGTGATTAGTAACTATCAAAACATTCTTAGCATTGAATTTTTTCGCAAAATCGTAAGAAGAGAGAGTTTTACCAAAACGCAGTCTTAACAAGGTTAGGAGGAAGCTGTGACGAGACAATCGATAGAACAGAGAATAGATAAAGTACGCGGATCGATATTTGACTAGGCGATTAGCAAAAGTAAGGGCAAAAAAATTAGTAAAATCTGATATGGTACTAGCATTTTCACTTCACCCATGCTATAATTAGTCGAGACGTTTTATAAAATCTAACGAGTAAAGAGATGGCAAAGAAGAATACGAAACGAAAGCTGATTGGTTTGGTGAGTAACTTGAGCAACCACCGAACTTACTATACTACTGTTAACACCCAGAACCGCACCACAAAAGGTCAGGGTAAATTGACACTACGTAAGTACGATCCAATTGCAAAGCAACACGCTACTTACACCGAGACTAAGAAAAACCTTGGTCGTAACGAAGTTAAAGCTCGTAAAAGCTAATTTAACAGGATTATACAGAAACTCCCTCGCATTCAGAGGGAGTTTTTTTATTTGGCAAGAATGTTTGGCTATTTCCTCAATCGAGATTTCATATCACGAATGGTATTCATATAGTAAAGAAAAGCGTCGTACGGCGAATCATACGGGCTAAAATAAGCGTGGACGTCGCCGTCGGTGAAATTCTTCGTTCCCATGTAATAGAAGTGGTCTGAAGTTTGCAATTTTCGCCAATCGCTAATTAAACCTTCGTCCTTACTATTCAAAACCTCATCTTCAAGCTCATAGACATATCTCAAGGCTTCTTTCTGCAAGCTGTTGCCATTCCAAGCCGTCAAATCCCGCTCGGCGTCCGCCCACGTTACAGGCGACGGCATACTTATTTCACCAGCAGGCGCATTCGCGTCCAGTGCTTCGCTAACGGTATAGAAAGTATTGCCACTAACGCTCAGCCATTTATCAACAAATTCCTCAAAGAAGCCGAAAATCCCAGATTCCACCCATTGGTGTTCGCCGAAAGTTTCATAGTCCATAAACAGGTTAAGTAGTGGCGCGTAACGAACAGAATCTTCCACCCACGTATTAAACTTATCAGCAGTCAACGGCCATTCATTCCATTTTCGATCACTAAACCTAAATGCCAAATCATCGCTCAATCGATAATTCTTAAGCAGTAATCCAATTTTCTTCGTGCCTCTCGGGCGATATACATAATTCGGACTGCGCCAATTCAGAATCGGATCCCAGCCTTCAGCTAGCACGCCCCTAAAGCCATCCTGCTCAGCCCATTTTGCCAAGTCATCACTATACGCCAATTCTGTATTTGCCAAAACTCGCGTTTCCGCGCCAAAAATCTCGCGAATCTTCCAGCGGTGAAGCTCAACTTGACGCTCGAACTCCTTGCGCGAATAGAAAAATGCCAGACTGTGATGATACGGACTTGATAATATTTCTACTTGACCAGTCTTTACCAAGCGCTTAAAGCTCTCCAAAACTTCAGGATTAAACCTTTCGGCTTGTTCTAAAAACGTTCCGCTAAAACTCAGCGAGATCTTAAAATCAGGATATTTTTTCAATAATTTTTCAAGCAAAGCATTCATCGGCAGATACGACTTTTCTGCAACTTTTTGGAATATTTTTTGATTGTCCTGATCTGGATTTTGACCGCCAGAGAAATAATTATGCTTCCAAGCCACGTCAAATATACTATACTCGCGTATTCGCCACGGTTGGTGTACGTGTAGATATAAAAACTATTCCTTTATTTTTTTATTCATGCCAGCGCTCCTTTATACAGTTTCAGACATTTTCTAGCGGCGTCTTGCCAGGAAATTCTCGCGTATTCATTCTTAACATTTTTCTTCAAAGATTTCTGTAAGGCAGGTGATTCAGCGATATTAACAATTTCATCCGCCAATTTATTCACATCCCAATAGTCAAACCGCATAATATTATTCAGAACCTCGCCAACGCCAGATTGATGACTAATAAGTAACGCCGTATCATGATGCGCCGCTTCCAAGGCAGTCAAACCAAATGGCTCAGAAACCGAACTCATCACAAAAACATCAATCAAACAGTAAATATCTCGCCACTGTTTTCCGCGCACAAATCCCGTAAAAATCATCTTATCGCTAATCCCTAAATCTGCCGCCAGTTCAATCAGTTCATCTCTTTGCTCGCCATTTCCAGATAAAACAAAAACAATCTTCTCATATTTCTCAAGCGCCTTCGCTGCAGCTCGCACAAAATACGTCAAACCCTTCTGAACCGTGAGTCGTGTCAACGCGCCAACAACCGTATAGCCATCCTTTTTCAACTCCTCCAAATATCTGTAAGTGCTGGCGTCGTACTCATGTGGCGGCAAGTCAGCCAAATCAATCGCGTTATAAACCACCTCAATTTTCTCTGGCGGAATGTGATAATTCTTAACAATTATTTCCTTCGTGATTTCACTAACAGCGATTATCCGGTCAGCCATCAACAAGCCTTGTTGCTCAATCTCGTGAACCAGAGGGTTTCCTGACTGCTCGCCAGAACGGTCAAATTCCGTCGCGTGAACGTGCACAATTAGCGGCGCGCCCGTCATTTCCTTGGCAATTATTCCAGCTTCCATCGTCAACCAATCATGCGCGTGAATCGCGTCAGGCTGATGATTTTTCACAAACTTCCGAACGTATTTACCGTAACGCCTCTGTACAGCACGCATCGGCGAAAGACCATACTCGTCCTTAGCGTTTTCACGGTCTTCCTCTGAACCGTTATTATACGCACCCAAATCGTGATAATTCGGCGGCAAAGGAGTAGCTGAATAGATATTCATATAGTCAATTCCAGGATGTTCGGCGGTGTAGGGAATGATAAAGTCGATATCAACGCCTTCTGAGGCAAGTGCTTTCGACATCTGATAACAAGCAACGCCAAGTCCGCCACTATTGTGCGGAGGAAGTTCCCACCCAAGCATTAAAATTTTCATCTCTGAGTTAATTGTAGAACTACGCTTATGTTTTTTCAAGGGATTTTGGGATCTTTTTCACGAGTTTTTATTTTTCACAATTTTAACATTTGCGACAAAGCTAATTCGTGATAAAATAGTTGCTATAGGAGTGTAGCTCAGGTGGCTAGAGCACTGGTCTCCAAAACCAGGTGTCGGGGGTTCGAGTCCCTCCACTCCTGCCAAGATTCTCGCTTGAAAGAGAATCTTTTTTATTAGTCAAAAATCTGCTATAATTTCTCAATATGAAACCTTTATCACCTTCACTTCCGCATATTATCGCCATGGTTGGTGCGCCAGGTTCAGGGAAGACGCAATTCGCTGTAGAATTTGCGAAGATTTTCAATTCTCCAGTGGTAAGTTCTCAACAATTTGAAGTTTTTACGGACAATACAAAAACCATTTCTGACGCAACATTGTCGCTTTTGGAAGAATTTTTGAAGACTAAGCAAACTGTCATTTTGGACGGATCAACGGATCAGCGCACGAATCGTATGCGCATCAATCGCCTTGCCAGGGAATATGGATATAAAGTCCTATTTGTTTGGGTGCAAACCGATCCCGCCACAGCCAAACATCGCTGGATAAAGGCTTACGGCGGAAATGACGAATCTTTCGAGCGACGATTGAAGCAATTCTCAGCGCCGCACAGCAGCGAATCTTACGTCGTGATTAGCGGTCGCCACACCTTAAGTAGTCAGGCTCGCACTGTTCTTAAGCAAATCGGCGCTAGTCGCCCAGAAGCTCCACGCCGCCCAATTGCCGGAAATCGCATTAATATAGGTTAGTCATGACAATTATTACCGACGAAGAATTCGGAGAAATTGTCGTTAAAAAACGTAGCTTAGCGAAGACTGTTAGTTTGAAAATTGCGCCAGATGGGCGAATACAAATTACAATGCCACCATATGCGCCGCTGTTAGCCGCAAAGGCATTGATTAAAACCTCCCGAAAGCAAATCCGCGAATTAGTTTCTCAATACAGAGAAAAACTTTCTTACACGAAAAATCAGCAAATTGGCAAAAGTCATAATTTATTGGTACAAACGACCACAAAAACCTTCGAGTGTAAAAAAATCGTCGGAACGCAGATACTGGCAGAAATCAACGAGGCAGAATCCGTCGAATCGGCCGCAAACCAACAGCTTATCCGCAGCAAAATTCTGGTCGCGCTCAGAAAAGAAGCCAAGTCATATCTGCCGAGGCGATTGTCGTTTTTAGCAAAAGAACACGGCTTTTCTTTTACTCGGAGTAAAATCACACACTCATCAAGTCGTTGGGGAAGCTGCTCTTCATCTGGAACGATTAGCTTGAACATCGGGATGATGAACTTGCCATTTGAGCTGATTGATTACGTAATTATCCACGAATTATGTCACACCAGGCATATGAATCACTCGACGAAATTTTGGAATGAAGTTGCCAAATTTGACCCGCATTATAAAATGCACCGAAATGAATTGAAAAAATATTCGCCATACATATAGAAACGCATATGCTTATGTTATACTTTTAGCTATGTGGGCGCTAATTTTTTTCTATTGATCACTCTGAGTGTTGTTTTAGGTGTTATAGCTATTGTTTTTACATAAAATATTGTCGGAAATTAGCGATAAATCTGATTATAAAAATGATAAAAAAAGCCTTAGCGAACATCAAAGAATGATTACGCTTATCAATAATATTACCGACGCGATTCTCAGTACGGACGAGCACGGAATTATCAATACGTACAATTCTGCGGCACTTAATTTGATTGACACGAACAGCGGAATTAACGGCGAACATATCAGTCAAGTTCTGAACCTTGAGACGACAGATAAAAAAAGCCGATTGACATTTTTTTAAGGAACTTACCAAATCTTCCGCAATTCGCCAACGCGACGACGTTCTGATGAAAAATCGAAGATGGCGATTATATTCGCCTGGAAGTTACGCTTGCACCGGTTCAGGGCGGCGATAAGATGACACCGGACGGATACGTGCTTATTTTACGCGACATCACGAAGACGAAGAGCCTCGAAGAGGAGCGCGATGAGTTTATTAGCGTAGTTAGTCACGAATTACGCACGCCAATTGCTATTGCTGAAGGCTCGCTGAGCAACGCCAAATTGCTGGTCGAGCGTAAAATGACCAGCAAAATCCCCGAAGCCATTGACGAGTCCCATAAGCAAATTTTTATTCTTAGCGCGAATGATCAACGACCTCAGTACATTATCGCGCGCCGAGCGAGGTGTAGCCGATGAAACGGAAATAATTGACGTGACAGAGTTGGCGGCTCAGATAAATTCCGAATATTCACCCTCAGGCGAGCGAAAAAGGTTTGGCTTTCAATTTGGATATCGGCGGGCGACTTGGCGTGGTTAAAGTTTCTCGTCTATATCTGGAGGAAATTCTTCAGAACTTCATTACCAACGCCATTCGATATACACAAAAAAAGGCTCCATAACTTTATCAATCAAGAAAAAAATAAATCTGGCGAAATCACCTTCAAGGTTATTGACACGGGAATTGGCATTAGCAAAGCCGACATAGCGAAAATTTTCGACAAGTTTTTACCGCGCAGAAGATTATAGAACTCGCGAGACGAAAGGTACGGGATTAGGTCTATATGTTTCCGCTAAGTTAGCGAAGAAATTGGGCTGCAAAATTGAGGTAGAAAGCCGATTAAACCACGGATCGACGTTCGGATTCAAGCTGAAAGAGTTCAAAAATAATGACAAATAACATTCGGTCAACTTGTTTTTTTGACTCGGATGAATTACAATGACTATTGACAGTCTGTGAAAAAAACAGACTTTTTTTAAATTGGGAGAAAATATGGCACAGAAAGGCAAGGCAAGCAGCAAAACTACGGTTCGTCGAATTAAGGCTACCGACGACGCGCCAAAAAAAGAAAAAAAACTGTAGCGAAAAAAAATCAATAAACCAACCAAAAATCACCACAAAAGCGTCTAAAAAATCTGGCGAAAAAGGTGGATTGATTGGATATTTCAAGGGCGCTTGGGAAGAGTTGAAGCTAGTTCGCTGGCCAACCCGCTCAGCAACTTGGGCAATGACAGCGGCGGTGCTTATCTTCACATTTGTGTTTGTTGTTCTGATTTTTATTACTTGACGCCGCATTCAACTGGGGCTTTAACCAAATTTTTGAAATAGAGGAGAGATTATGAGTTCAAAACGATATGATGACAGTAAGCAATGGTATGCAATTCATACCTATTCTGGCTACGAAGAGAAAGTTGCTGAATCAATCCGCCAACGAATCAATGGCGTTGATATGGCTGATAAGATTTTTGACGTTATTGTGCCAAAAGAAAAGCAGATCCAGATTCGCAATGGTAAGCGTAAAATTGTTGAAGCTAAGATCTTCCAGGGTTATGTCTTGGTTGAGATGAAATTGACTGACGAAACTTGGTACATTATCCGCAACACGCCAGGCGTTACAGGATTTGTGGGCGCCGACACTACACCAACTCCAGTTTCTGAAAAAGAAATTGCGAAGATTAAGAAGCGAATGGGCGTTGAAGAGCCTAAGCATCAGATTGACTTCTCAGAAGGCGAGGTTGTTTCAATTATCGACGGTCCGTTCAAGGGCTTTGACGGCGCGGTGAGCGAAATTGATGCATCTAAGGGCACTTTGAAGGTTATGGTCAGTATGTTTGGCCGTGACACTCCAGTCGAGTTGGATGCCCTGCAGGTTAAAAAAGTTTAGCTTGCAATTTTAAGCATTTTTCGATATAATATTCGAGTTACGCACTACAAACTATAAGGAAGAACTATGGCAAAGAAAATTATTGGTAATTTGAAATTACGCATTCCAGCCGGTCGAGCAACAGCAGGTCCTCCAGTGGGATCAACGCTTGGTCAGTGGGGATTAAACATGATGGACTTCATTAATCCATTCAATGACGCTACAAAAGACATGATGGGTAAGGATGTAATTGTTCACATTCAAGTTTACGAAGACCGAACATTTACTTGGAACTCACTTGGTCAGCCAGTTGACGATATGATTCGTGAAAAAGCTGGCATTCAAAAGGGTAGCGGCAAGCCACACTCAGACAAGGTCGGTAAGATTACTCGCGCACAATTGCAAGAAATCGCTGAGGCGAAAAAAGACCAATTGAACGCAATCGACATCGAAGGCGCGATGAAAGTTATCGCCGGATCAGCACGCTCAATGGGCGTTGAAGTCGTCGACTAAGCTACAGAACTTTAGCAAATAGCCCCGAACTTCTCGGGGTTATTTTATGGTAAAATAAATGATTGTGAAGAATATTTTAGATGACAGTGTAATCTCCGCGCTCCAGAACGAGCAATTGATAATTGCTAAAACTGATACGATTTACGGAATATTAGCCGCTGCCAATTCAAAAAAAGCCGTCGAGAAATTATACGAAGTTAAGCGGCGCCCTTTGAATAATCCGGTCATTATTTTTGGTTGCGGATATTGACGACATTCCCAATCTCACGCCGTCGATCAAACACAAATATCAAGAAATCTCCAAGAACAGACCAACAACAATCGTCACCAAAGTGGGTCCCTAATTTTCTGCAACATCTTCCGAGAAATGGCGGAACATTGGCATTCAGAGTTGTGCCAGAATCTCCATTAGCAGAGTTAATTCGAACCGTCGGTCTTTTGGTCGCGCCCAGTGCAAATCCATCGGGAGAAGAACCGGCAAAAAACATCACCGAAGCGATAAACTACTTTCACGAATTAGTGCCGATTTATGTCGATTCTGGAGAAGTCGCCGACGCTCAACCGTCGCAAATTGTCCGAATCAATGAGGGCGGGGAAATTGAGTTTTTAAGAAGATAATCCTCGAATAATTGTCAAAAAATCGTTAAATAAAAAAAAGACTTCCTCTGAATTACGGGGAAGTCTTTTTGTACGAGTTACTTCACAAACGGATGTGCAATCTCCAAATCTGGACGCTTTTCTGCAATTCTCAGCAGCTCGTTGTACTTAGCAATTCGCTCTGACCGCGACATCGAGCCAGTCTTAATTTGACCCGTACCCAAACCGACCGCCAAGTGAGAAATCGTTACATCCTCCGTCTCGCCAGATCGGTGGCTCATCACCGTATTCCAGCCAGCATTCTTCGCCATCAAAACAGCCTGAATCGTCTCAGTCAATGTGCCAATTTGATTCGGCTTGATTAAGATCGCATTGCCAGCCTTTTCTTCGATTCCGCGCTTCAATCGCTCGACATTCGTCACCAAAAGATCGTCGCCAACCAATTGCGCAAAATTGCCCAAATCAGCCGTCATTTTCTCCCAATCTTCCCAAGCTTCTTCATTCAATCCATCCTCAATCGAGAGAACAGGGACGCGCTCCAACAGGGCTTTATACGTGCGAATCATTTCGTCAGCCGACAGAATTCGGTGTTCAGTCGCCAAGTTATATTTGCCGTCCTTGTAAAGCTCGCTCGCTGCAACATCCAGCGCAAAACCAAAGTCCACGCCTAATTTATAGCCAGCCTGCTCGATGGCGCGAGATAGCAACAAAAATAGGCTCCATATTACCATTCCTGACATGAGGTGCATAGCCGCCTTCATCGCCAACCGTTGTAGGATAGCCTTCGTCTTTCAGGATTTTTGCCAACGCATGAAAAACTTCCGCACTCATTCGAACCGCGTCCGCAAAAGTTGCCGCGCTAGTTGGAATAATCATATATTCCTGAAAATCAGTCGCGCCCAATGCATGCTGACCGCCATTCATCACGTTGATCATCGGCATCGGCAGGCACATTGCAGGATTTCCAGCCAAGCTATTGACATATTGATACAACTCCACGCCACGCGACTTAGCGGCGGCTTTCGCCACAGCCAGCGACACCGCCAAAATAGCATTCGCACCCAAACGCGCCTTATTCGGCGTACCGTCCAGACTCTTCATTTTTTCATCAATTGCGGCCTGGTCGAACGGATTAGAACCTTTCAAAGCCTGCGCAATCTCACCATTGACATTTTCGACCGCACGAAGCACACCTTTACCGCCGAACGCCAACTCGCCGTCCCGAAGCTCAACAGCCTCGAAAGAGCCAGTGCTTGCGCCAGACGGAACAGCCGCACGCCCAAACGAACCATCGCTCAAAGTCACGTCCGCCTCAACCGTCGGATTTCCACGCGAATCTAAAATTTGCCTTGCTTGTATGTTTGTAATTGTTATATCCATAATTACTATTTTATCAAAAACAGCAATTATATGTTAATCTTTATTTTTCTTCTTGCGCTTTACTATCACTGGCTCACCGATTTGTGGCTTGCCCGGATCTGACTTAGACATTTCAGGACTATTACATATAACGACGTACACATCCTGAGAATCATCAGACCCTTCAAGAGCTAAAGGCCCTTTGCATTTATCAGTAGACCTTGCGATTTCTCCTTTTGCTATCTTAGTTTCTTCCTCCCACTCATTAAACTTTTCGATAGCCATTTTACGAAGACACTCAGCCACTTCATCTCCATCAATCGCTTTTCCATCAGTCGATATTATAACTTTATCACCCATAGCCGCTGTCGCAAGACATTCTGCAGACTTTTCGAGAGCATCTAAATCATCCCGTATAGCCATTACTCTCGGGCAATATCTACATCGTTCCGGGACGGATATATCGTCATCTTCCTCCTCTTCCCAACTTACTATTTCCTCAAAATTATTATTTGAACCACTTAAACCTTCACTCATAGTACAAATATAGTACAAATATTGTACAATTATTTTCCATAAAATCAAACATTTGCCTCAATCTCTGAAAATATGGTATAATTTCAACATTATCAATCAATGTTGGGAGGCTGATTTGTTAAGATGACAAATTGCCGTTCGTACCACAGAAAGGATTTTTTATGGCAAAGAAAGCCGAGTTGCTAGAAAAAGCAGCAGAACTAAAATTAGAAGTCAGTGAGAAAAACACAATCGCTGAAATTGAAGCAGCAATTGCAGAAGCTACAGACGCAAGCAAATCTCACGACAACAAAGACAAAGACGTTGTTGCTGAACGCGAAGCTACTGTCGCTAAGTCTGGTAAGCGTAGCCAAAAAGCTCTTGACGAAGCTGCTGAAAAAGCAGAGAAGGAAGCTCGCAAGGAAGCTGGCGACACAACTCCACAATCAGACGACGCTGAAGCTCACGTAAAGAAGGGTCCAAAGCCAGTTACTCGTCCACGCTTGGAGCGCCGCGGTAAAAAATATCAAGACGCTGCAAAAAACGTTGAAAAGAACAAATTGTACAGCTTAGACGAAGCTTTGAAATTGGCTACTGAAACCAGCCCAGTCAAGTTCGACGCTAGCGTTGAAATCCACATCCGCTTAGGTGTTGACCCACGCCAAGCTGACCAAAACATTCGCTCAACCGTAGCATTGCCACACGGTACAGGTAAGGATGTTCGAGTTGCCGTTTTCGCACCAGAATCAGAGCACGCTGCCGCTAAAAAAGCTGGCGCCGACATCATTGGTGACGAAGAATTCCTAAGCCAATTGGATAAGGAAGAATTGAACTTCGACATTTTGGTCGCAACTCCACAGTACATGCCAAAGCTTGGTAAATACGCACGTTTGCTTGGCCCACGCGGTTTGATGCCAAATCCAAAGTCTGGCACTGTCGCTACTGACGCCGCTAAAGCCGTTTCTGAAGCAAAAGCCGGAAAAGTTGAATATCGCGTTGATAAGCAAGCTATCGTTCACTTATCAATCGGCAAAAGTATCATTCGGCGCTGAAAAAAATTGTCAGAAAACGCACGCGCATTCTTAACCAGTTTGAATTCCCAAAAGCCATCCAGCTTAAAGGGTGTTTACGTTAAGAGCATTGCAATTGCCACAACTATGGGCCCTGGCATTAAAGTAGAGAACTCTCTGTAATCTTTATATTTCAGGCAATTAAATCCCGTCGATTCTGGCGGGATTTTTTTGCGTTACTATTGCATTTTTTTCATTTTTTTATGATAGAATAGTAAAGTCCGCCTAGATGCTGATGTTCGAGTAAGTTCTTGATTTCCAGCCTAGCTGGATAAAAGAACCTTAACATCTGTATCTAGATCATTTACGGAAGAGAAAGGATGTGAAATGTACCACCATAGCAGGACTCCGCTACGAGTCCCAATTGTGGCGATTTTCATCACACTCTTTGCGATGCTCCTCTTCGGAGGAGCATCCGGGGCCGTTCCGGCGGCTATCAGTGCCCAGCAGCCATCTGGTGTCGCAGTGGCGTCTAACGCCGCTGCCGGCAGCATTGCCACTCTCGGCCGATTTCGGCCGAGGAGATTCAGACTAGTCTGAAAACATTAGACGGCTCGTCTACATACACTGCCTACGAGGCAGTGGAATTCTCCATCTCCCTGACCCTCGAAGAGGGTCACTGTGCTGGAGACAGCATCACCATTTCTGTGCCTAGTGAGCTAGGCACAGACGGGTCTTTTGCACCCGTAGAGATGCGGGCTAAAGACGGTACCGTTATAGCAAAAGCACGGTACTCACAGGATCGCACCGTAGAGGTCACATTGACCTCCGCGGTAGAAGACTCGGACAAGAGTCATTTCCGCGCATCCGCCTGGTGGCGGGTGCACATGGAAGATGTCCTGATTCCAGGAGAGACCCGAAAACTGGAATGGAACATCGGTGGTGTCATTCGCAGAACTCCCATTACAGTTGGGACGTGTCCCAACTGTAATAAACTGGGAGAGGGCCCCTCAAAGTGGGGGGCAGTCGATTCCCTTAAACCGTGGAATTTGACGGTTACGATCACCTCTCCAACGGCACAAGAAGATGGTCAGGAATTTGTCTTCACAGACAAATCCACGTCATCTGGTCAGAGCTTTGCTTGCCCCGATCCGACCATCGGGCAGGCAGGAATCTATAGTTCCGCCAACTCCTGGGGGAAACCCCAGTACAGTAGGTTCGCAGACGTTGAGATTGAGGACTGCAATAACGAAAAGGTGGTTTTCAAGATCGTGTTGAACAAAGGAGAGAAGGCCAGGATTGACGTTCTCGTGAACGTCAATCCTGAAGACCGAGGCCCTTGGACTGATGAACTGTTAATCACTAGCCAAGAAAAAAATTGGGTAGTAAACGCAAAAAAATGGTAAGGAAAGAGGCTGGAGGTAACGCCGATTACGACCCAACCCCAACGCCAACTCCGACCCCGACGCCTGTGACGCCATCGGCGCCTCCGACTCCAACCCCGAGTCCGACGCCGACACCATCGGCGACTCCGACTTCCGTCCCGAGTCCAACCGCGGCTCCAACTCCGACGCCAACGCCGACCCCGTCGGCGACGCCATCGGTATCACCGAGCCCGAGCCCGTCAGCATCTCCGGCTCCAACCCCGGAACCGACTCCGACGCCCAAGCCAACGACTCCGGCTCCAACCCCGAGTCCGACGCCGACACCATCGGCGACTCCGACTTCCGTCCCGAGTCCAACCGCGGCTCCAACTCCGACGCCAACGCCGACCCCGTCGGCGACGCCATCGGTATCACCGAGCCCGAGCCCGTCAGCAGCTAAGAGTTCTACGAGCTTAGTTCCTCTTCCGGAACCGAGTCCGCAGCCCAGCAGCGCAGACAACCCTGAGAAGCTGGCGAAGACCGGCACCGAAGGAGGCGCGATTGCACTAGCGATCGTGTTCCTGACTGTCGGAGGTCTCGTCCTCCGAGCGCGTCGCCGCCAGGCAGCGCACTCGGAGAGGTAACATATCTCGTTGAGGGGTGTTAGTTTAATCGACTAGCACCCCTCGACAGAGAACTCAGATACAGAAAGATACAGAGAGAAGAGTTCGCCCGCCCGCTCCACCACGGAGCGGGTTTTTCTCTTGGTTAGACATATATACCTATTGATTTTTATTACGCTATTATTGTAAAAATATCAGAATGTCAGAATCACATAATTCATATTTAGGCGACTATTGGCGAGATGGCGCCAAGTGCGCCAAACTACCTCCCAAGGAAGCTGATTACCTATTTTTTTCCAGGAAAACCCAAATAATCCAAAAAAAGAGGACTAAGGGCGGAGCCTACCCGCCAAGCTAAGGATATGTGCCAAAAATGCCCAGTATTAAAGCAATGTTTGAAAGATGCCTTTAAGCGTCCAAAATTGGCATAATATGGAGTACGAGGAGGAAAGTCTGCGCATGAGCGCCGAGAAATATTACGATTAGGTAAAAAAAGCGATAGACAAGGCGATTGAATCGGCCGGAAAAATAATCGCCACAGCTCTTGTCTTTCGTTGTCATTTCTGCTACAATAGTCTGGAACATTACCAAAGACAGTGGCGACTTGACGTAAAAACAAGTGTAAAAAAATGCCACCGAGGGATGAAACTAACAGTTTTTATTTGACGTCTTTGGTAGTGCGAGAATCAAAGACGTTTTTTTGATTCTCCATTACCGCACGTTAACAAATTGGCACATAACAAATTAACTCAATCAAAGAAAGGATTTTTATGGCAATTTCACGCGATAAAAAAACAAACTTTGGTTGCTGAACTGACAGAGCTATTAAAAAGACGCTAAGGGTACAGCTTTTTGCTCGATATCAAACTCTTACCGTTGCCGACCCTACAAGAACTACGTAAGGCAGCTCGCGAAGCGGGCGTTACCATCAAGGTGGTTAAAAACCGCTTGGTACGCGTAGCTCTTCAGGAAATCGATACTTACAAAGAAACAGACACCAGCTTATTGGTTGGTCAATTGGTTTACGCTGTAAGTAGCGAAGATGAAGTTATGCCAGCAAAGGTATTGGACACGTTTGCAAAAACGCATCCAGCACTACAACTTGCAGGTGGCTTCTCAGGCGAAGGCTTGGCAATTAGCGAAGCTGACGTTAAAGCATTGGCAGATCTACCAAGCAAAGACCAGCTCGTTGCTCAAGTGGTATCACAATTGCTATCACCAGTACACGACACGGTCAACGCGCTTGGCGGCAATTTGCACGGACTTTTGGACGGCATCGAAGCCAAAGCTACTGCTTAAGTTTAGCAATCAATACTAGTAACGTTGCAATCATCGCAACAATATAATAATAAAGGAGAATATCAATGGCTGATATTAAGAAATTGGCTGAAGAACTTGTAAAATTGACAGTTCTAGAAGTTAACGAATTGAAAAATCATCTTAAAGAAGAATACGGCATCGAGCCAGCTGCTGCAGCTGTCGCTGTTGCTGGTCCAGCTGCTGGTGGTGACGCCGCTGCTGCTGACGAAAAAACTGAGTTCACAGTTACTTTGAAAGACGCTGGTTCTCAGAAGGTTGCAGTCATCAAGGCTGTTAAGGAAATCACTGGCCTAGGTCTAGGTGAAGCAAAAGCTATCGTTGACGGCGCTCCAGCACCAGTCAAGGAAAAAGTTTCTAAGGACGAAGCTGAAGCTGCAAAGAAAAACTTTTGGAAGACGCTGGCGCTACTGTTGAGCTTTCATAATTTGTTATATAACGCCAATTTGTTTCGTTTAATCACCGTCCGCTCTGGGCGGTGATTTTTTTATGTCGCCAATCTTAATATCACGAACCACGAGTCAATTTCAAGAGTAAAATTTGCAACACTTTTTTATTCATATCTTATAGTGCTGTGGAAAATTGGATAAAAATAGATAACGCGACTTGATATAAATGTAAGGATATGCTATATATTAGTTAAGTATTATAAAAAAATAGACAAAGGAATTGCGAGAACCATGTCTGAATTACCAGAAAAAGCAAATTAAGCGTCTGAGGACACTTATTCAAGAGGCGGAAACCAATTTAGCTGCCGCAAAAAGAATTATTGATTAGTATTATTGGCGATGATGGTCAAGTTGTTACGCCAAAAAAACTTCGTCAGATAACGTAGCGGGAAAGATTATCGAAGGCGTATTTGACGGACAAATGATGCTCAGCCCGGATGGTAAAAATTACCCAATCCCAGCCAACTACGCTTCAAAGTCGAAGCTGGTTGAGGGCGACTTGATGAAATTGACAATCGCTGAAGACGGCAGCTTTATTTATAAGCAAATTGGCCCTGTACCACGAAAGCAAGTTATCGGAACACTTGTCCAGCACGACGGAATTTACTACGTCGAGGCTTCTGGCCGCGAATATCGTATTTTGCTTGCTAGCGTAACTTACTTCCGAATTAACGTCGGCGACCAAGTTACAATCATCATTCCTGAAGACAATCCTGACGCAACTTGGGCTGCTGTCGAAGCTGCATTATAAGGAAATCTTATGATACCGAGCGAGTTTTTGCTCAGTTATGCCAGTTTTAACGCTGACAATAAGCCATTCGTCGAATGTCAAGTTGGTGATAAAATTGAGCGCCATGAATTGTTCGAACAAGATTTGTCTTTTGAGTTTGATTTTTCCGTCAAATATTGCACGGGTTGGGTGGATTTTGAGAACCGCTGTAGCCAAATTTGCCCAGACCACGCCACGGTTGATGAAAAATATGAAAATTGCCTAAAATGCCGCGATAAAACCGGCTTCAATCCAGCATTTTACAACGCCAATTCGGTTTCCGCTCAACAAGAAAAAATCAATCAAAATCCGCACTTTGTTTACTTGGCGTACTTCGCGCCGAACGTCATAAAAGTCGGAATCTCGCAAGAAGAGCGCGGAATTCGGAGATTATTGGAACAGGGAGCGCGATTAGCCATAAAAATTAGAAACGTTTTTCTTCGGCATTGATCGCCAGGCAATACGAGGCGAAAATTTCCAAGCTGGACGGAATAGCTGAAACTCTGCCAGTTCACAAAAAGATGGAATTGATAAAACAACCTTTTGACCGTGCAGTTGGCGAAAGAGAATTGCGACAGAAATTACTTGAAATTGAGCAGAAAATTGGCGTGTCGTTTCCGAAATCCGAGCTAATTCCTTGCGAAGATTATTTTCAAACCGCTGGCGTTGATTTGTCACGTGTCGTTTTTAATGAAGGATTGTAGTCAATTGGTCGGGCGTGTACGCAGCATCATCGGCTCAATTGTCATCACTGATTACGGCGGTCAGCTGCTGGCTTACAACATCAAAAAAAGCTTATTGGTTATCGGGCGCAAAAAGCCAACGGAGAAATTGAGCTGGATTTACCAACCGAGCAATTAACGTTATTTTAAGACCTTATTTTTACGATATACTTTTGATGAAATAGCTTGAAATTTCACTCTATTACTGATATATATAAATCAAACTTTCACAGTAAAGGAGGCTACTAATGAGCTTAACTACAATATTATTAAATACTTCAATAGTACTGGCACGATACTTGCCATACATCTTGGGAACGGTGACTCTAATTACATCAATATTCATCCTTAAGAAAGAAAAAATTAGTAAGAAGTCTAAGGCTCTGCTGTTAACTTGTATAATTACTGCCATTATCACAATAATAATCGTATTTATGCGATCTCGAATACTCGGAAATCACATTTGTTAACTTCTGTCTCAAGGTATAGTTTGCTATAATTATCTCATGAGGAGCATGAGGGGATGAGTCAGGCGCTATATCGTAAATATCGCAGTCGTAGTTTGGATGAAGTTTTAGGTCAAGATCACGTGACTGGTATTTTACGTCGAGCGTTAGAGCAGGGAAAAATTGCTCATGCGTACTTGTTGACTGGACCGCGTGGCGTAGGAAAAAAACATCGGTGGCGCGAATTTTGGCGCACGAAATTAACCACTTGCCATATGATGACGACTCCTCAAACTTGGATATTATTGAAATTGACGCAGCCAGCAATAACGGTGTTGACGACATTCGTGCTTTAAGAGAAAAGGCCCAAGTTGCGCCTGTTTCTGCGCCAAAAAAAGTCTATATCATTGACGAAGTTCACATGCTGTCAAAATCAGCATTTAACGCGCTATTAAAAACCCTGGAAGAACCGCCAGAGCATGTGGTATTTATCTTAGCTACAACCGACGCTGACAAACTTCCAGCCACCATTCTTAGCCGTGTTCAGCAATTTTTCTTCCGCCCAATTCCGACGGAAATTATGACGCGCCAGTTAATGAATATAGCGAAAAAAGAAGGATTTGCAATTGAAGAGGACGCCGCCAGGTTAATCGCTGAACGTTCCCGTGGCGGATTCCGTGACGGCATTAGTACGCTCGACCAATTGTCAATTTTAGCAACTCCAGACCAGCCGCTGACTGCGAGTATGGTTACCGAATATTTGGGACTGAGCGACGCGACGATGCTCGGCAATTTGTTGGATTCATATCCATCCGACGACAACGAGAAAGTCTTAAACATCTTTCAGGAATTAGAAAATAGCGGCGCAAATTCAGTTATCGTGTCGCATCAATTATTGTCGATTGCTCGCAATAGATTGCGGAAAAATCCAAACCTTGTTGGGCTGGTTCAGCAATTGATCGAGGTTGATCGGCACCCGCATCCAGACTTGAAACTATTGACGATATTTATGAATAGTAATTCTCAGCCGACAGAAAAAGCCAGCCGCGACAAAGAAAGATACAACTCAAGCCACGACCCAAAAAAACCGCCGAAAAACCAACGCCAATCAAGCCCGCAGAGCCAGCCAAACCGACCGAAAAGCCGATTGAAAAAGAAGAAAAACCAGCCGAGCCGGCAAAAAAATCTGCCGCAAAAACCAAAGAAAACTGACGCGCCGCTAGAGCTAACTTGGGAAAAAGTCATTGAAAGAGCGAAGGGAAAATCCCTCGGACTGGCGTCATTATTACAGAAAAGCCAGTGGTCGTTTGACGGTGAAAAAAATTGACAATTTACGCAGGTTCCGCGTTTTTATAAGAAAAAAAGCTGGATGACGCGAAGAATAAACCGTTGATCTCGGAAATTATCTCAGAAGAAACCGCGATGGATTTGGAGATTGATATAATTGAGAGAAGAAGCCGCCAGAGGACGAAAAATTGGCGGAAATTGCAGAATTAATGGGTGGCGGCGAAGAAGTTAATCTGGAGGATATTTAATGACGGACAAGAGCGAAGAAGTAAAAGGGAAGATACCGCCACAAAATTTGGACGCGGAAAAGAGTTTACTTGGGGCGGTTTTTAATTGACGAGGAAGTTTTTGGCGGGACGCCGCAGAAATTACTCACCCTAGCGATTTTTTTATGACAAGAATCACGGATTGATTTTTTTGCCGGAATGATGCGACTATTTGAAAAACACAAGCCTGTCGACCTTCTGACCTTAACCGACGAATTGAAACGTAAGGATGAGCTGGAATTGGTCGGCGGCTCGGCATATCTGACAGAGCTGACGAACTACGTCCCAACGGCAGCGCACGCATCGGCTTACGCGGAGATGATTGCGCAGGCAGCGGTTCGCAGGCGTCTAATAAAAAGCGAGCGGCGATATTTCAGAACTTGGCTATGACGAATCAACGACCACGCAGGAATTATTAGAGAAGGCCGAAGCTGAACTTTTCAGCGTATCAGACCAATCAACCAAGCAGGATTTGGTCAGTCTGGAAAGCATTCTGACGGATAGCTTTGACCGAATTGAAGAGCTCAGTAAGAATAAAGGCTCTCTCAGGGAGTTCGCACTGGCTATCGAGATCTGGACAACATGACCGCTGGTTTGCAAAAATCAGACTTGATCATTCTGGCGGCGCGTCCAGCCATGGGTAAGACGACGCTAGTGACAAACTTGGCTTATAACGTGGCAACGATTGAGAAAAATCCCGTCCTATTTTTCAGCCTAGAGATGAGTAAGGAACAGCTGGTCGACCGTATGTTGGCGGATGCGTCGGGAGTTGATAGCTGGAATATTCGTACCGGAAATCTGAGCGACGAAGATTTTGCTAAATTATCTGAAGCTATGGGTGAAATGGCCGAGGCGCCAATTTACATCGATGACACGCCAGGATTATCAGTTTTGGAAATGCGAACTAAAGCGCGTCGAATTGCCCATGAGAATCCATTAGGGTTAATCATCGTCGACTATTTGCAGCTTATGCAAGCCAACGGAAATCACAACGGGAACCGCGTTCAGGAAGTTTCGGAAATTTCCCGTGGACTGAAGCTTATTGCTCGCGAATTGAATGTGCCGCTAATTGCCCTGAGTCAGTTGAGTCGTTCTGTCGAATCTCGTACGCCGCCAATTCCACAACTAGCCGACCTACGTGAATCCGGTTCCATTGAGCAGGACGCCGACATCGTGAGCTTTATTTATCGCCCTGGATATTACGAGCCAGATAACCCAGAAGTCCAGAATATTACAGACTTAATCATCGCCAAACACCGTAACGGCCCAGTAGGTAAAGTCCAATTGTACTTCCATCCAGAGCGCCTACGCTTTATGAGTCTGGATCGCAAGCATGAATAGAATTGTGTTATAATCATACCAATGAAAAAGCAAAAAGTTACCGATATATTCCTTTACCGATGGCGCTACGTTTTCGGCTATACGTTACTGGCGCTATTGTATATAGGAGCTATTATAATTTCTGCGTTGCACGTGCCGGGAGGTTTGTCGCAAGCAGAAATCAACATGGTCAATACGACAAATCACTTGAATTTTAGCATCGAGGGAATCGCCGTCACAAATCTGCCATTTCACCTTCTTCAATTGCTATTCTTCAAGCTATTCGGCGTCAGTTTATTAACAATTAAAGCGCCCGCCGTAATCCTTTCAATCGCCAGCTCCGTCGCAATTTTTCTTCCTCTTAAAGCGCTGGTTTAAGCCGTCCACAACGATTCTATCGCTATTAATTATGGCAACGACTGGACAATTCTTATTCATCGGTCAAAGCGCAACTGTTGGCATTTTATACATTTTTTTACACCGCGCTAACTTTACTTTTTCGCTACATTAATTCTCCAGAAAGCCAAGAACGCCTCCATTTGGCGAATCAGCTTAGCCATCACCACGGCACTCAGCCTCTTCACTCCGTATTTTTGGTATATCAATCTGGGACTTCTGATTATCGCCCTCCTACATCCGCATCCACGCTATTTCCTCATCTCCCGAAAACACCGTAAATCTTGGATTGCGCCGTCCGCTATTTTATTCACAATTGGTTGTGCGATTAGTTTTCTTTGCTATAAATCCCACGCGCTATTTTACAACCTCATCGGCATCAACAGCCTAAATTTTGACATCGTTGCAAACCTCAGGACTTTATATTACACATACATCCGCATTTTCCCATCAGTCGTAGGGAACCAAATCACACCAATTATGGACATCAACGCAATGGTGTTAATAGGGCTAGGACTATTCCGCAGCTTCCAAAAAATCTCCAGCGCCCGCTCGTTTATGATTTGGTCGTGGCTAATCTTAGCATTGGCGCTACTCATCTTCCAACCAAGCCTCACCCCGATAATCATCATCCCGCTATTTATTCTCTTGGCGGTCGGATTGGAATCCCTAATGAATATGTGGTACGGACTTTTCCCGCGCAATCCATACGCTCGCGGCACAGGGCTGGTTCTTATATCAATGCTAATCATCGTTATGGTAGCGGGCGGCAGCTTCCGCTATATTGACGGTTATCGCTATTTCCCAGAAGCAGCTTCGCGCTTCAATAAAGATTTGTCCCTACTCCGTAAAAATACCGCGCCGGCCGATTCGTTCTCGTTATTGGTCAGTAAAGAAGAATCGCCAATTTACGAAGCGCTTAAAAAGCACAACTATCACCAGATATCAATTATCCACACAGCGCCAGCAAACGTCGGACAGACTTTATACGTTAGCCACAGAGTAAAGTCTCAAATTCCGCAGACTTATTCTGGGCATCTGTCGTCAGTAATTGTCAATGACCATAAAGACGGCGATCGATTCTACATCTACACATCCGACCGCAAATAGGGTATAATTATAAGTGTTAAATAAGGAGGAATATGGCGTTTGATCAGGTAAAAATGCTGCAACAATTACGCAAAGCACAGAAACAATTAGGTAAAGAAATCATCGAAGTTGAGGCTGGCGATGGCGCTGTGATCGTACAAATCACTGGCGAATTAAAGATTAAGTCTGTAAAGATTGACCCAGAAATGGTCGACTTGGAGAATATCGAAGAGTTGGAGCACTGGATCGAAATCGCAGTTCGCGACGGTATGACAAAGGCTCAGGAAGTCGCTGCTGAAACTATGAAGCCATTGATGGGCGGCTTGGGCAACTTGCCATTCTAAAGCCATGTCAATCGACATTTTACCAAAAGCTCTGACTGCTTTAATTGATGATTTTGGTAATCTACCTGGAGTTGGACCGCGTACGGCTGAAAGATATGCCTACGCGGTTTTACGCCGCAACCCCAAATCTGCAAAGCAATTAGCGCATTCATTAGACCAATTGCACGACCGAGTAAAAACCTGCCCGAAGACATTTGCGTTGATCGACTCAGATGACGATGTGTCGCCTTTATACGCAGATTCGAACAGGAATAAAAAAGTCGTTTGCGTAGTCGAGGAGCCGCTAGATATCGTTGCTATAGAAAGAACAGGGCAGTTCTTGGGTACATACCACGTGCTGGGCGGCGTTATCTCACCAATTGATAATATTGGACCAGAGCAATTGCATATCCCAGAACTAATTGAGCGCATAAAAACCGACGACGTTCAGGAGATTATCATCGCTACGAACGCTTCAGTTGAGGGCGAGTCGACCGCGCTATTCTTACAGCGCTACATCCAGGAAGCTGGATTGAATACGACTATCACACGCTTAGCTAGAGGTATTCCAGTCGGCGTTGACCTCGAGTACGCAGACCAAATTACACTGACTCACGCACTAGAAGGTCGAAAACAGTTATAGATTCAACAGCTTCATCGACAATAAAAAATACCCGCCATCTCGGCGGGTATTTCGTTGCTAGCTTGACCTATTACATTTGGCGGCGGCTAGCGATGTAAGCGATAGTAGCTGTAGTTAGTCCACCTAGGCCTAGTGCTGACATAATCGCGTCACTTGCACCAGTCTTTGGCAATTCTGGGCTAGGTGTTGGTGTTGAAGGAGTGTTTGGTGTAGGGGTAGTAGGTGTAGTAGGAACTTCCTTACACTTACTCAAGTCAGTTGTGTGCTTTGACTCGTTGTATTCTTCCTTCTTGATTTCACGAAGCTCTTTTTTATCGATTACACAGATTGTGATCTTAGCAGGTGCTTCTTTACAGTCATTTGGATTTGTTGAGTACTTACTTTTTATCAAATTCTGATTTCTTAATCTCTACATATTTCTTAGTCTTAAGGTCACAAACTTGAAGTTTTGTTTCAGGTTCGATTACGATAGTCTTTTCACAGTTTGGACTTTGTTTCTTGACTTCGCCGTTTTCTTTACCATTTACAGTTACAGTAACCTTGAAGCTGCCGTACTTTGTGTAAGTGTGTTCAATTGTAGATGAGTTAATAGTCTTAGTTGTACCGTCACCAAAGTTGTATGTGTAGCTGGTGATGCTTGCACCGTTCTTAGCAGTTGCGTTTACAACAAACTTGTAGGTGTTGTCTTCAATTTTTAGAACTTGCAATGCGTCACATGTTAATGCAGGTTTTGCAGGAGGTGTTGTTGGAGTACCCCAAACTGGGTTACCACAGTCTTTAATCACACCAGTGATAAACTTACCATCGTTGTCAAACCATGCATACATTTTGTAGCTCTTAGGACCGTCAACGAAGCTTTGACTAGTTGGATATTGGTAATAAGTGTATCCATTTGAAGTCTTGTAGCTACGTTGTGGCTGAGGCTGACGAGTACCAGCCTTAGACTGTACAGTTATAGAGTTTGTAGCCACGACACGACCGTCAACAGTAATGTTACCGTTTGCGTCAACTACACCCTCACGCATGTTTGATCCACCTTGGATCATAGTGCTGGTAATGTACCATTCTTTATATAGTTCTTTAATTTCTGTACGGCTGTATGCTGTTTGCAATTCTGACATAGAATGTGTACCACAGTATACAACGTTAAATTTGTTACAGCCGGCAGCCTGTGAAGGTGATGCCAACCAGATTCCACCGAGCATAGCGAATCCCAGAGAGATAGCGATGCCGATTTTCTTAAATTTGTTCATAAAAACTCCTCTTTCCAGCCCTATCTTCAGGCTTTATGTCCTCATACTAGCACAATCTTTATATTTTGTCAATAATAATTTATAAAAATGTTTATGTTTTTTTCGATTGCGCAGTATTTTTTTAATAGTCCATCACATATTATACCACTTATGTAATTAAAAACAATATATATTATATTAGAGTAAAAATCATTTGTTATAATAAATAATATGCTAGATACAGCTAAACAATTCATTCAATCCGCAAACAATATAGTTATTATTCAAGCCGAAAATCCCGACGGCGACAGCCTGGGTTCAAGTTTGGCGCTGGAAGAAGTCTTAAGCGACTTAGGGAAGACTGTTACTTTATATTGTCCAGTAGATATACCGAAATATCTTCATTATATTCGCGGTTGGGATCGAGTGCAGAACGACTTTTCCGTTTCAAGCTGACGCCGCGATAATTGTCGATACAAGCGCGGACGTGCTGCTAAGTAAGGTATTAGAAACTCCTGGAGCGCGACATTTCTTAGAAACACACCCAACCCTAGTAATCGATCACCACACAGCCGAATCGACACTTAGCTTTGACCATATTATGTTATCAGAAACCGTCGTGGCGACCGGGGAATTGCTATATAAACTGTTCAAGCATTCCGACTGGAAGATAAACCCTCAGGCGGCCGAAGATTTGTTGATAGCTATTATGAGCGACAGCCTGGGGCTTACTACACAAAAACACCACGGCTCAGACTTTTTCATACGGCGGGAGAACTTACAGAGCTGGGTGCATCCAATGCGGAAATTGAAGAGCGACGACGCGAATTTATGAAGAAATCGCCAGAAATTTTTGGCGTACAAGGGAAAATTGATCGAGCGAATCGAATATTTATTAGACGGACAATTGGCGCTAGTGCATGTGCCATTTGAGGAAATCCAAACCTACAGCGACGCTTATAATCCCGGCGCGTTGATTGGCGACGAGCTGAGACTGGTTGAAGGCGTGGCGCTTAGTTGTGTTATTAAAACTTACCCTGACGGCAAATTGACTGCGCGCTTACGAGGTAATTTACCAATTGCCGATACCGTAGCTGGATATTTTTGGCGGCGGCGGCCATCCGTACGCGGCAGGATTCCGCGTGTATGACAATTACGACGAAATAGTAAGAGAATTAGTTACAGCAACAGATCAAGCTTTTGCAAGAAGTAGGGCAGGGTTAAAAAGTTATCGTAATATTGTTGGTATATATCAGTCTTTACGTCTGTAACAGAGTTGAGAAAAAAATATTATACCACATTTTTGACAAAATCCATTGACTTTTTAATATAAGTGTGATATAAATAACATTAGCTTTTGTTGATGAGTTGAGATTTACTCCTTATCCGAAAGCGCACCTTGACAAGCAGATGTAAGAAGATTAAGACGAAACTTAAGCATGAAGCGGGGTTTTAGTTGTTGATAGAATATATAATTGACAATTGAAATCTCGTTTCATGCTTGATCATATGCACGCATGATTATTTGCCAAAAAGCAAAGATGGCGATTCCCGCCGCGAGAGAGAGAAAGGAGCGCCATAAAAATGGCACTGTTCAACCGCAAGCACACCAAGCCTCAATACGTTTTCCAACCAGGCACCCGTGTTGCTGTACACACTCTGGGTATCACCTTCATCTTTGAAGGTGACAACGTACGGCTCCTAGTTGAGAAGTTCGACCGCCCAAAGATGTGGCGTTCAGACGACGCCCTTCTTCCCTCAGGAAAGCGCAGCTTAGCTCTCAACGTCTCTACCAGAGATGGCGCAGAGCTATACTTTGACAACGCCGCCGCCTATCCAAACGGAGGCGACTTCAACCAAACGGAGACTCGCGCATACGACATCTGGGAGCTGATCCCATGTTCTTATGCACAGTTTAGGTATAAGTCTCTAAAGCTGGTGTACAAAGAGGGCAGGATTAGCATCTGGGTCGACGAGCTGAACAGTTCATGCGTCGTCTTGCCGGTCGTGACCAGCAAGAACGGCAAGAGCTCTTATGAGTTCTTTGTAGCTACGCACAACGTTGATGCCACCGTGAGTGACATCATCAGTGAGCGTTTTTTCCGGGTTCGCATACCCGGAGCGACGCACGCCATCCTAGAGAAGACTAAGTCTTCCAAGGACCGGGACGGCTCTACCACCCTAGAGATGCGCCTTATCGTAGAAGGCGTCATTCTTCTGACGCGTCTTAGTGTGTATCTGCTTCTGCTTGTCAACTGTTCATTGGAAATTATTAAGTCCCAACTGGGGCTATTTTTTTATACCAATTTTGAAAAACCAACCAGAGTGCCGTACAATAGAACTAATGATAAAACTCTACAATACGCTTACCAGAAAAAAAGACGAACTGACGCCGCTTGACGGAGAGACGATCAAATTTTTACACCTGTGGTCTAACAGTTTATTCGCAACCGCACATCGGCAACTGGGTTGGCTATATTTATTGGGACGTGTTGGTACGATTGTTACGCTGGCAAGATATTCCCGTTATTCGAACACAAAACATCACCGACGTTGGTCATTTGACCAGTGATGACGATAACGGCGAGGACAAAATGGAAAAAAAGGTGCGCGCCGTGAAGGGAAGACTGCCTGGGATGTGGCGGAAAGATACATTTCCGTTGCAAATTATGAAGCCTACGACGTACTGAAATTGATAAAACCAGATTACTTGGTGCGGGCGACGGATTATATTCAGCAGCAGATTGACTTCGCAAAAGGACTGGACGAAAAAAAGGATTTTTATATAAAATCGACAGCGACGGCATGTATTTTGACACGTCGCTTTTGAAGGATTACGGGAAATTAGCGCGGCTAGACGTGGCGGGACTGGAGGCTGGCGCCAGAGTGAGCGTTGAAGGAAAGCGCAATATTACCGACTTCGCCGTATGGAAGTTTTCGCCAAAAGACGCCAAGCGCGATATGGAATGGGATAGTCCGTGGGGAGTCGGTTTTTCCTGGCTGGCATCTGGAATGCTCGACAATTGCCCGTGAAACACTTGGGGATTCTATTGATATTCACGCTGGCGGGATTGATCATATTCCAGTTCATCACACGAATGAAATTGCCCAGAGCGAAAGTCTGACTGGAAAACAATTTTCTCAAATTTGGCTGCACAATAATCACATAAAAGTCGACGGCCGAAAGATGAGCAAATCTCTGGGAAATATTATTACTCTGGACGATATTATTTCGCGAGGTTTTAGTCCGATGGCGTTTAAGTTGGCAATTCTCAGTAAGCATTATCAGACGGAGGGCAATTTTACCTGGGAAATTCTGGAAGCAGCGCAGGCGCGACTGAATCATTGGCGGGATTACGCGGTTCTGAGACATCAGACTCACGACACGCTGGAAGATGACGACGATAAGGACGAGCAGGACGATTCGGTTTCGTTGCTAGCGGGACGTCAGGCGCTGGTCGAGAAATTGAACGATGATTTGGATACTCCAGGCGCACTGGCGTTGATTGATGAAGTGTTTTCAAAGTTGGATCATACGCCGCTTGATAAAATTCATCGACAGAGTTTGGTGCAGTTTATTGATGAGATTGACGAGATTTTAGGGCTGGATTTGGCTGAGTCTACGCCTGATATTACTGACGATTTGAAGAGGTTGATTATCCAGCGACGTCAAGTACGCGCAGAGAAAAACTGGGAAGAATCCGACAGAATCCGCGATGAACTTCTTCAGGCTGGCGTCGCTGTTCGTGATACACCAAGCGGCAGCATTTGGACGTGGAAATAGCCCGCTAGATTCAACGGGCTATATTTTTATTTCGTGCCAATTAATCTTCGTTTTTCAATTTCTTAACTAATTTATTAAGAGGTTTTTCGTTTTCGACGCGATTAGACTTGGCTTGTTCTAAGTAATTGTCCAGCAAAACCTTCACGACGCCAGCGGCTGGAATAGCAACCAAACCGCCCAATAGGCCACCAACATACAAACCAATTGTCACCGCGACCAAGACAGTCAGAGCCGACAGCTCAACCTTCTTTGATTGGATAGAAGGAGAAACGAAGTTATTCTCAATCTGTTGGTAAATCACGAAATAAATCGCGTAAATAACGCCCGCTGTCATATTATTGAAGAATAGTAGTAGTGATATTAATGCGCCAGCAATCGTTGCGCCAAACATCGGAATTAGCGTCAAAACAAACGTCGCCATAACGGTGAGCATTGCTAAATTGGAATTTATGACAGGAAATGTCAAGCTCAGCACAAACACCACGAAACCTGACAATATCGCATCGATTCCAGAAACGGTCAATTGCCCAGAAACATAACCTGTGACCACGTTGTACATTCGGCCAACCAGCTTCTTATGGCGCTCCATTTTTTCTTCGTCGTTGTATAGTCCCCACAAACGCTTCACCCAAGTTGGACCCTCGAGAAGCATCAGGAATGACAGCACCAGCACCAAGAATAGCGATCCTAAGAATGACGCCAAAGAGCCAACACTGGACAACAGATTCGTGCCAACGCTCGTAGCCCAAGACGAAGATTGCTGCTTGATGTTTTCCATCATCGAATCGACCTGCGGGCGCAAATTGTTCTTATCAATGAAATCATTGACGCCACGCCACTGTGAGCTGGCTTGGTCAATTATGCTAGGAATGCTTTCGACAAATTTGGCAGATTGTTGGACGATTGGCGGAATAACAAACCAGATCACACAACCCAAAAGCAAAACCAGCGTAGTGTATGCCAGCGCCGTGCCGCCTAATCGGCTTTTCCCAGGCAATTTTTTAGCAATTGCCGCAACTGGACGATTCAACGCCAACGCCAAGAACAGGGAAATGCCCAATAAAACCAGCGCGTCCTTTGCGGAATAAATTGCCAAACCAGCCAGACCAAAGCCCATCACGACCAGCCAAAATCGCACAAATGTTTTCGTGTCTATCTCTATACGTACTTTCATAATTAAACTTTACCAGTTTTTCGGCGTGTCCGCAACGCCGACAGAGATAATTTACTATCATAAGACATCGCGCCGTAGCGGAAAACGCGCACCGACAGCCACATAACAAACACTGCCGTAGCGACCAAAATTGCCGTACCGAGCAAAGCTTCCCAAATTGGCAAATTGCCTATTGCGTTTCGTAACAACAATGGAATCGGCGCAGTGAATGGAAATAGCGACAAGAACTTAACAAAGAAATAATCAGGGAAGGAGACGAACGCCGTGATTCCGTAAAATGGACCAATAAATAGCATAATCACAATTCCAAACCACTGACTGGCTTCTTTGGCGGTCGGCATCATCGCGCCCAAAGTCACCAACATTCCCGTAAATAAAGTGAAGCTTGCGGAGAAAATTATGATCGCCAGACCAATTCTCACAGGATCAAACACGAGCGTGCTCAAGTCCAGATTAGGCAATTGCAACTTCGAGCCAAATGCCAAATAGCCCGCCAAAACTGGCAAAACAATCACCAAAATCTGAATCAAGGCCAACACCATCAAAGACAGAATTTTACCCGTAATTAAAGTGTCAGTTTTAACGGTCGTAAGCAGCATTTCCACCGTGCGATTTTCTTTTTCCTCGGTGGTGCTAATAAGCATTTGATTGCCAAAAATACTGATGAGAATGAATAAAATAACCAAAAAAACATTCCCGGCACAATCATCTCATTAATGCCGCCGTGCTCTTTTCCGTCCAGATATGTGGTTGATGACAATTGGACTTTGTCGCGTAAAAATCGCAACTTGTGCTGGATTAACGTCGCTTGCTACTGATTGGCTCAATAAACTCTGTGCCACTGCGCTGTATTTTCCGTTTTGGAATAACCCAACATCTTTACCGTAAACTTCGACCTTTTGCTTGCTCAAATCCTTTGGAAAATAAACATACGCATCAACCTTATTATTTTTTACGTCGTCAATTCCAGATTCTTTCGATTTGGCAGTTTTGGCTTTAATTGCCGCCAGCAATTCTGGCTTCACCAACTTCGAATCGTCCGTGACTTCCAGTGAAAATTCTTGTTTTTCCAGATTTTTTGACGCTTCAATAGTCGTGCTTTGCGACCAAAACATAATGCCATACAGCACGCCAATCAACAGAGGAAAACCCAAAGCTGTCAGCCAAAATGTCGGTTTTTTTCAGCGTTCTAAGCGTTTCAAATTTAAAAACCGTCCCCAAATTATGCATTTTACTCATCACTCAACTCCTTCGCTTCGCCGCCGTAAACTTGGACAAAAAAATGTCGTCCATTGAAGCGCCACCAAATTGTTTTTTTCACTTCTTCCAATGTTCCGTACGCCGCCGCTTGACCGTCTTTCAATAAAATCAAGCGATCGCACAACCTTTCGACTTCCTCCATCTGGTGCGTAACGTAAATAATTGTCGCGCCAGCTTTTCGTTGCTCCTCAATTATATTCATCAACAAGCGGCGATTCACCGGATCAAAACCTTTGGCGGGCTCGTCCATAATCAGTAGCTCTGGATCGCCCATAATTGTTACACCAAGCTGGATTTTTCTGTTGTTGTCCGCCAGACAATTTATCAAGTTGCGTATTAGCCTTGTCGCTCAAATTGACGCGCTCCAAAAACTTCAGGGAAAAATCCTTAGCTTCTTTGCGACTCAAGCCTTTCAATTGACCAAAGTAAAGCATCACGTCTAAGACTTTTTCTTTTTTATACAAGCCGCGCTCCTCAGGAAGATATCCAAGGCGAATCTGGCTTTCCACCGAATATGGCTTGCCGTTTATCAATAAATCGCCCGCGGTCGGCTGATATAACCCCAATAATGCACGCAATGTCGTAGTTTTTCCCGAACCATTACTTCCCAAAAAACCAAAAACTTCGCCGCGAAAAACATCAAAACTCAGATCTTTAATAACAGTTTTATCACCGAAACTCATCTTAAAATGACGAATCTCAACCATTTTTTTATTATCTGGCATACGCCTCCTTTTCTTTAAATAAAATTATAGCACTTAGCGCAGGAAAAAAGATATAATATAAATATGCGACTGTTGGTTATTGAGGACGAACGAAAAATTGCGAGGGTCATAACCGAATCTTTGAAGCGCGAGAAATACGCGGTTGATGCGGCGTATGACGGAGAAGAGGGCTTTAATTTGGCGGATAGTCAGCCGTATGATTTGTTGATTGTTGATCGAATGTTGCCAGGATTAGAAGGCGCGGAGATTGTTAAAAAATTGCGCGAGAATGGGAAAAAAATATGCCAATTTTATTTCTGACAGCACTGAGTACGACCGAAGATAAAACGCTCGGGCTGGACGTGGGAGCCGATGATTATTTGACTAAGCCTTTTTGCAATTGACGAACTGTTGGCGCGAGTGCGAGCTTTACTTCGCCGTCCACCGATTAGCCAGCCAGACGTTCTGCAAATTGACGATTTGAAAATTGACAAGCAGCAGCAAACCGTGACACGAGCTGGGAAGAATATTGACCTCACAAACAAAGAATATGCGCTGCTGGAATATTTGATGCAACATCCGAATCAGGTTCTCAGCAAAGAAACGCTGATTGATCACGTTTGGGATTTTTGACGCTGATATTTTTGCCGAATAACGTCGAGGCGTACATAAAAAAAATCTGCGCCAAAAAAAATCGACAAACCGTTCAAAAAAACAATTGATAAAAAAACCGTGCGCGGCTTCGGCTATAGGATTGAATCATGAAAATTTTTTTACTTCAGCAACAATTAAGCTGGCGGGCTGGTATTTGATGATTTTTGATGATCGTCAGTTTGCTGTTTAGTAGTATTATTTTTTTCAGGTGGCGCGCTCGGAAGTTGATGCGCAAATTCATAAAATTATCGTTCAAAGGAAGGGCGATTTTCCTGCAATCAATTTGTCGGAAAGAATAGATAATTCAACTCGAAATCTTTTGATTAGTTTGGGCTATATAAATCTTATCGTTCTGCTCGCTGGCGGTTGGTGCTCATATTTATTGGCGAAAATCACTTTGCGACCGATAGAAACCGCCCACAAAGCCCAATCGCGATTTGTTGCTAATGCCAGCCATCAGCTCCGAACACCTTTGGCAATCATGAAAGCAGAAACTGAATTTGCGCTAAAAAAATCGGAAGGCGAATAAGGCGGAACTTACAGAAACTCTGGAAAGTAATTTGGAGGAAATAAATAAGTTGACTGAGCTTACAGCGATGCTTCTGGAACTGTCGCGGACAGAAAATAAGTTGGCGCTGGAAGATAAAAGTTTTAACTTGACGGAATTGATATCCGAACTCGTTCGCGAACGAAAAAGCCGAAGCGCGAGTTAAAAATGAATTGCCCAGAACACATAAATATTCCGCTTCATCACACCGCGACGCGAGAATTGTGCGCGATTTTGCTCGACAATTCATTGAAACATAGCCCGAAAAATTCTGTGGTAAAAATTTGTATCATTCCATCGAAACAAAACATCACTGTCAGCTTCATCAACGACGGCACGATTTCACAACAAACTTTGCCACACGTTTTTTTGAGCGATTTTTTTCCGCGGCAACCAACAGACGAAAGGCTATGGATTAGGATTGCCATTAGCGGAACAATTGACAAAAAGCGCTCGGCGGACAAATCTCTGTTAATACCTCGAAAAACCTCAACCATTTTCACAATTTCCTTGCCGATTCTGTAAATTTTTCAGCTATTTTTCAGAATTAGATGTTGTAATAGGATTGTTGATTGGCAAATTGCCGATCCGAAAGGGGAAGTATGAGTACAACATTTTTAAGCAAAAAAGGATTTAAGGAGCTGCAAAAGGAAATTTCTGGACTAGAGATTTCAGAGAAAGCGCTCACGTTGGAATTGAAGGAAATTGGGCGCGCCAAATCGCGTGATGACAAATTACGCCGCAACGACGTGATTACACAACTGGAAAAATATTCAATCAAAAAAATCTTTACGAAGAAGGATATTTTTACGTCACGCTAAGCCGCTGCCAAGGAAGCGCGATCGATTGAAAATTGCTATTGGCTCAGTCGTGGACTTGGTGGATCAACAGGGAAAGATTTTCCGCTACACGCTAGTTCATAGCTTGGAAGCAAACCCTCTGGACGGGCGAATTTCTGTGGATAGTCCGCTGGGAAAAAAAGTCTATTAAATCACAAGAAATCCGAAACTGTTTCCTGGAAAAAAATGGCTTGATGACCAGACAGCTACAAGTCGTTAAAATTAGCTAATCTCAATTGTCCACCACGACAGTTTAGTCCTCACTAGTGAGTGGGGACTTTTTTTATTTTTAATAGCATTTTTATTCCGTTTCTGAAATTTAATATAAAAAAACAAAAATGACCCAAAAGGGCGAGAATTTACACCCTTTCGGGCATTGCCTTCGGCAAAAATCCCAAAAATTATAAGTTAGCATTACACTTTAGTTAAAAAAATTATAGTATAATTTGAGTATGTCACAAGATAAACCAATGCTGTTCGGCTTAAATAATTCAAACCGTGATTTCTCTAATAAAGACGATTGGGGCAAAAATGTTTTTAACAATGCTTTTCCAGCATCGCTTTTGTGTTATATGTTCTCCAAAAACATAGACCCTGTTTATCTTTCAGTTGATAAAACAACTGATACAATTCTACATTCTAAAATCAGCACGCAAAAAGTTTTTGGAAAAAGCCCATTAGACAACGATTTATTCTTTGCTTTTGAGCATCAGTTTAGCCCATACGAAACTCTGGTATCATCGTCTTTGCCGAGAATTGATCTTGTTGTTTCTCAAACAAAGGATAATCTTATGGACGATGCTTTGCGAGGCATTGAGATAAAATTAACGGCAGTTCCAGATAATTCAACAGCCAACGCAAGTAAAAAAGACCAAAGTGCAGAGATTGTAGTTAGACCAGACACAATCGTGTATATTGCCCTGTCTATTGCTAGAAACTTTATAACTAACAAGACGACATTGGGAAAGTATTTACTTGAAACTGGCGAAAAAATACAAGACTGGAATGAGCCAACAGAAATAGCACCTGTATTAAGCGACATTATAAACTCTCTAAAATCATTATTGCGAGACACGGCAGACGAACAAGAGCCACTCTTGTTGCAACCAATTTGGCGAACAACTGGCAAGTCATTGCAACTTGAAAATAATTGCCTTGATGCATTTATTTGGAGTGATTACGCTATGGCGAGATTGTTTATAGATAATTCTGATAATAATGGTTCATATAGAATTACAAGATCAGCGCGCTCAACAGTTTGGCTATTCAAAATGTTATATGATTATGTAAAACACGGAAAAATAAACCATACCGCAACAATTCGTAATATAAACTTCGGTAGCCAAACAGACAAAGCGTTTGCTGTTTCTGGTATAAAAACTATAAACTATTTACGGTCAAAAGAACTATCAAAGCCAAGAATAACAAAAGAGGAATTAAAGAACATTATTCTTGGTGGTGGTTATAAAATGTTAAGCCCAGAGAGGCGGTTTGACGCGGCAATAATGAGTAGTGCGTCAATCTTCGAGGGAAATAACTATGAGCAGTGATCTAAAAGTCATAGATTTATTCTCAGGTATTGGTGGCTTATCGCTTGGAATTCAAAATGCTGGTTTTAATGTAGTTTTAGCCGTTGATAACTGGAAACCTGCTATTGATATTTATGAGAAAAACTTTTCTCACCCAATAATGAATATTGATTTGGAAGATGTGGACGGTTCTGTAAAGATTTTGAAAAAGTTTTCACCAGATATAATAGTTGGTGGTCCACCATGTCAAGACTATTCTGCGGCTGGAAAGAGAGATGAGGAAGGTGGTAGAGCAAATCTCACAATTTCTTTCGCGGAAATAATCGGAAAATTAAAACCAAAGTATTTCATAATGGAAAATGTAGATATGATTACTCGCTCAAAGCGATATAAGCAAGCATTAGATATGTTCAAAGACTGTGGTTATGGTTTGACTGCAAAAACACTGGACGCAAGTTTTTGTGGTGTGCCACAAAAACGAAAACGCCATTTTGTTATTGGAGCATTAGATGAAAACGATGACTTTATGCTCAAAATCATTGAACGCAAAGTATCATTTAAGCCAATGACAGTTAGAGATTATTTTGGTGATAGCTTGGGTATAGATTTTTACTATAGACACCCTCGTAATTATAATCGCCGAGCAGTTTTTAGTATTGACGAACCAAGTCCCACTATTCGTGGCGTAAATCGTCCTATTCCAAGCGGCTATAGCAGCCACAAGAACGATGCTAATGGTGATTTATCATCAGTTAGACCGCTCACAACAAAAGAACGCAGTTTAATACAGACATTTCCAAGAGATTTTTGAGTTGATTGGCTCAAAAACTAATATAGAACAAGCGATAGGTAATGCTGTACCAGTTAATCTTGCCAAGTTTGTTGGAGATTGCTTGAATGAGTTTATTGTTTACGGCTGTGAACAAGAACCGATGCTTGAACAATCTCAACTGACACCAGTGTCAGAAGGCTTATAATTTTGGGATTTTGCCGAAGACAATGCCCGAAGGGTGTTGAAGCGAGCCGTAATATGGATTTTTTCAGGATCGTCGCCTAAAATGGCGACTTTTCTATTTGTATTTTTGAATTCTTGCCAAAGACAAAAATTAAAAAATCTCAACCCAAAAAAATCGCCCAAAAGAGCGACTGTTTACACCTGTTCAAATTTTGGCTGGGACGGCAGGATTCGAACCTGCGAATGCTGGGACCAAAACCCAGTGCCTTACCACTTGGCGACGTCCCACTATTGCCAGGACAATGACGATTATAGCACGCCAGCCAGAAAAAATCCACACATCCTGATATAATATAACCTAATGAGAAAACAAATTTTTGAGACTTTAAGATTGGAAAAAATCGTTGGCGGCGGGCAAGCTATCGGGACACTTGATGACGGCCGCAAAGCGTTCGTCTGGGGAGGGCTGCCGAAAGAGCTTGTAACGATTCGCGTGACAAAGAAAAAAATCACACTTCGTCGAGGGAATAGTGACGGAAATTATCGAGAAAAGTCCAGAGCGAATTACGCCGAAGGATAAAAATAGCTATTTAAGCACCAGTCCTTGGCAAATAATGCCGATGTCCAGCGAGCAATCATACAAAGCGTCGCTAATCGAAGAGGCTTTTTTACTTCACAACATCACATTGCCCGAAAAAATCAAGGTATTTTCTGACGGCGTAGAATTTAATTATCGCAATAAAGTCGAGTTCAGTTGGTTCGGCGACAAAACGGACGACGATGAAAAGGAAACTCTGGACTTGGCGTTTTTCAAACGCGGCGGCAAGGGAAAAGTTGTCGTTGACGGAACCAGCTTAGCGCATCCGAGCATAAATAAATTGGCAATTGAAATCCGCGACCTCTTACGGGAAAAAAACCGATTGTCGCGCGCCAATTAAAAAAACACTCCTGATTCGCTCAGATCAACGGGGAAACGCCGTCTGGCAATTGTATGTAAAAAGATAAGATAGAAAATCTGATTTCCGACGACGAAGCTAAATTATTATCAGCCAAAGGTGGCGAAATAATCTATTCCGATCCCAAAAAGCCCAGCCAGCAGGATCACAGAACGCTTGAATAAATTCGGGGACACAACACTGAGCGACACGATTTTTAGGAGTCGCCTTCAACTACGCTTGCGAAGGGTTTTTTTCCAAGTCAACATTCCCTGTTTACGAAAAAAAGCCTTGAGCGACATGAAAGCGTGGATTGATTGCAATGAAAAAAATTGCCGACGCTCGACCTTTACTCTGGAGTTGGAACAATTGGTTTGACAATTGGAGGCGATGACGTGACGCTCGTGGAAATTAACGAACATGCCGTCGCTGAGATGCAGAGGAATATTGCCAAGCTGAATCGACCGAATGCCAAGGCAATTTTGGCGCCGAGCGAAAAATCTCTGGAATATATAACGGGCGAGCAAATTGTCATCGTTGATCCGCCGCGCGCTGGACTTCACGCGGACGTTACTAATAGACTGCTGGAAACGGCGCCACCTCGGATTATTTATCTGAGCTGCAATCCAGTCACGCAAGCGCGAGACGTCAGTCTGCTTCAGGAAAAATACGAAATCGTGCATCATCAAGGCTACAATTTCTTCCCGAGGACGCCACACATTGAGCACCTTGTGGTTTTGGATAAGAAAGCGTAATCTGTAGCCATGAAGACTAGAATATTAAAGCAAGCTACGTTTAGAGGAATTATTCCTTTTTGTTATAATGTCGGCATTAACGCTCATAATGACATATCAAAAAATTGACCCGTCACAGATTAAGGGGACATTCTTATCTGGCATCATAATATCCATAGTCGCAGCCGCATCTGTAATATACGACATTGAAAAATGGTCATTACTTAAGCAATCCGCCATACATTTTATCGTCATGATATTTACAATTTTTCCTTGTTTATTAATAAGCGGCTGGTACGAGTTAAACTCGTTCACAGACTATTTGAAAGTATTCGGAATATTTTTACTATGCGGTTGCGTTTTTTGGACTATAGGATATTTCGTTTTTGGCAAATTACTGAATAGATAGACAAGTTACTACCGAACGATTCGCCGACCAGCCCAGCGAGCAATAAATAACTGGACTAACATCGCTACGACAATTGCGCCAGCTGCTGGCCACATTATGAACAAATTCGGTACAGTGAAATCGAAAAAGTCGCGCAGGAAACCAAAACCAAAGCTTCCAGCCGCCACAATAATCACCGACAGAAGATAAAGCAGGCGAGCGCGTTTGGCGGATTTATCGATAGCTACGTCCAGCATAATTCCCACCAAGAACACCAAATATACGCCAAACAAAGTCGCGGTAAGCACGGTCATCGTTGCGACTTCCGCGGCATGACCAGGGAACATAACAGAGGTAATCCAATAGGTGAACGCGACAGTCGCTCCAGTAGTTAAAGCAATCGGCGTAACAGCCAGCAAAGTATCGTGCCAGAATCTCTTCGGATTTATTCGATGCTTCGGCACTGGCGGAAACAGCGTCCACATAAGAGTCGGCATAGTCACCAGAAAGATATTCATAAATGTAATATGGCGCGGCGAATACGGATAATTCATGCCAATAAGAATCGTTGCGAGGAGAAGTGTTACGCCGTAAATAATTTTATGGAAAAAAACAGAACAGCGATCACCTCGATTGCCTGCATGATTTGATTGCCCAATTTCATTCCCATCGGGAGGGAAGTGAACGAATTGTTGAGCAATATAATGTCAGAAACTCGACGAGAAGCCGGCGCACCAGCGTACATCGCTACCCCAAGGTCAGCCTTTTTTTCAGCGCCAAAGCGTCATTTACACCGTCACCGACCATACCAGTGAATTTTTCCCGATTGTTGGAATCGATTGATCAAGCGCTCTTTTTGGTCTGGCAAAACTCTGGCAAAAATCGTGTAAGTATCAGCCGCCTTATTAAATTCATCTTCGCTAAGTGCCGCCAAATCTTCGCCTAAAATCGCCTTTTCTGGATGTTTAATTCCAGCCTCCTTAGCGATGTATTGAACCGTGCGCGGATTATCACCAGAGATTACGCGAATAGTTACACCTTGGCGCTGCAAAAAATCCACCGTTTCAACAACGCCATGACGCAGGGAATTGCGCAGAACAACCGCACCGATTGCCGTTCCAGAACCGTTTTTCAAGTCTTTCAATTTGGTTTTATCGTCCGAAAATTCAGCCAACATCAACACGCGCAAAACCATTGTCAGCCCAATCATTCAACTTCTTCTGAGTTTCCTTATCCACTGGCGCCAACTTCGACACAAACTCTGGCGCACCCATCATTAACGTCCGAATTTCGCCGTCAATATTCGCCCTCACACCAGCCATTTTACGCGCCGACGAAAACGCCATAACTTCCAAAACTTTCGTATTTTTTGGCGACGTAGCTTCCGCCAAAATTGCACGACCAGTGATATTCCCGCCGCTGGTTTCATGAGCAATTAACGCCGCAAAACTGGCAACGTCAGAGTCTGAATAGTCATTTTCATCACCAAAAAGCCGCGACCCGCTCCAGCGTCACTTCATCGCTGGTCAAAGTACCAGTTTTATCTACAGCCAGCAAATTCAGAAGCGCCATCGCTTCAATTGCTGACAATTTTTTTGCGGCAAGACTTTCGCCTGAGCTAATCGCAGTGAGCCGAACGCCAAAAAGCAGCGAACTCGCCAATAACAAACCTTCTGGCACGACCGTAACCGCCGCCGAGGTTATAGTTTTTTTAAGATAACGACGACGTTATCGCCAGAGAAATAATAGACGATAGCAATAAGTAGCGACAGAACAATTGCGCCGTAAGTCAAGAAGTAAATTGCGCGCCAAATCGCCAATTGCAAAGGTGTGAGTTCTGGTTTGTAACGCTTCAGGACTTGGCTAATCGCGCCAGCTTTCGTGTCGTCACCAATCGCAATTACTCGCGCCATACCTTCACCAGCCAAAACCGTGGTCGCCGCCAACACGACATCGCCGTCCTTTTTTTCTCAATCGACGCAGACTCGCCGGTCAACATACTTTCATTCAGCTCCAAGCCTTTTGACTCAATAACTTTCGCGTCCGCCGGTAGTTCATCGCCAGCCTGAATAAGAATTTCATCGCCAACCTTAAGCTCGTCATAACCGACCTCGACAACATTTCCATCTCTTAACAATCGAGCTTTCGGCGCGCTCATTAGCTCCAATTGACGCAAAACTCGCTTAGCCCTTAGCTCCTGAATAATGCCAATCGTCGAGTTCACGACAATCACCACCGAGATAAACCACGCATCACGATATTCGCGAACATAAACCAGCGCGCCAGCCAATAGAAAAAAATCACCACGACAATAGGTGAGAGCAGATTCCGCTTAATAATGTCCAAGTAGTCGCGCATTAGCTTGTCCGAATCCTTCTATAACTAAACCTCGCGCCGACTCGCCAATTTCCGTACGCGTCAGAGTCAAATTGATATATCTCGCCATTTTTCACTTCAGAAATCAAAACTAAGGCAGGATTATACGGCGCCAAAGTTTTATAAAAATGCAAATCTTCATCCGTAACGTGCTTTCTTCCAGGAAAAACTTCGCGGAATTTGCGCTTGCCAATGTCTTCAAAATATCGCGGCTGACCTTTTGGTGGAAGAAATAATTCCGCACGCATACCCATTCGCGAAATTATCTTTTTAACGTCAGACAAAAATCAACGGCGAAGTCGCCTCCAAATACATCATCAGCTGCTTTTTTTATTCGTTAAAAACACCGACGCCTTAGCCGTGCGACTAACATCAGCGTGCCACAAAATTATCGATTGAACATCAATTGGAAAACCAAATTTTTCCTTAGCAATTCGCTCCAGTGCCAGCTCGTCATACGTCGCTTTATTCATAGATAATATTTTTACCATTTTTTTATGAGGTACGCGAGATGGCAAAGATGTGAAATCTAATAGCCAACCCGTCTGACCTATTCGACTGATTGACGGGAAATATCCAAGTGGTTTTTACCCTTAAACGCATCTTCTGGATGTTTTTCATTCCAATCAGCGACATTTTCTTCAGTACAATCTTTAATGGCGTGATTAACACATTCTGAAGACCGCCGACATGGTAAAATAAAACTATGGATTTCAATACTCGTTACGCTAAATTAAACGATAATCAACGACAAGCAGTAGACTACATCCACGGATCGCTTTTGGTAATTGCTGGGCCAGGAACGGGGAAAACCGAGCTTCTAAGTATGCGCACTGCCCAAATCCTGAAACAGACCGACACTTTACCTAACAGTATTTTGTGCTTGACGTTTACTGAAAGCGGCGCCACGAATATGCGCCAACGACTTCGCCAGATTATCGGTGAGGACGCGTATAAAATTGCGATTCACACGTTCCACAGCTTCGGCGCAGAAATCATCAATCAACATCGCGAGTATTTTTTCCGTGGCGCCGACGCTCAGCCAGTTGACGAATTGACACAATATCAAATTATCTCTGGAATACTCGAAGGACTTGATTGGCGAAATCCATTAAGCGCGAAAAATAACGGGGAATTCGTTTATATTAAAGACCTCATTCGCATTATTTCCGAATTCAAGCAAAGCGGCTTAACGCCGTCAGAATTACGGGCAATTATTGAGGACAATCAAAGCACAATCGCTGAAATCGCGCCAGACATTCAGCAAGTATTTTTCCGCCAAAATATCGAAAAAAAGACGATTGAAATGTTTGCGCCGATAGCTGAGAAAATTGCCAATCTAGCCGCCAAAAACCCTGACGAGAAAAGCTCAAAATTGCCAGCCTCAATCACACCATACGCCAACGTTTTGGCGCTGAGCATCGTGCATGCCACTCAAGAAGCACTTGACGAAAACTCAACCAAGCCGCTGACTGCTTGGAAAAAAATAAATGGTGCGAAAAAAATGCCAATGGCGAATTTGTCCTGAAAGATTTTTACCGCCGCAGAAAAAAATTATCCGCCGCAATTGACGTTTACGAAAAGTACGTAAATATTCTGTCCGAACGCTCATTATTCGACTACGACGACATGATTTTTATCCGTTATTCAAGCCTGCGAATCTCACCCAGAACTGCGCGCAAATCTCCAAGAGCAATTCCAGTTCATCATGGTCGACGAGTTCCAGGACACGAACTTGGCGCAACTTCGATTACTGTTCAATTTGACCGGCGAGAATGACGACAATCCAAACATCATGGCGGTCGGCGACGACGACCAAGCAATCTTCAGCTTCCAAGGCGCAGACGTAGGCAACATCCAGCGTTTCCGCCAACATTATCACGACCCAAAAATTATCGTTTTGACAGACAATTACCGTTCTGCCGAAAACATTTTATCCTCAGCGCGGAACGTCATCACTCAGGGCGCGGATCGACTAGAAAACACAATTGACGGGCTGTCAAAGCAATTGACCGCGCACGCAAATAGCGAAGGATCAAAAGTCGAAATCCAAGAATTCTCATCTGTTAGCGAAGAGCGAGCGGGAATTGCCAAACAAATTGCCGAGCTGATAAAAAAATGGCGAAAAGCCAGAAAACATCACGATTATTGCGCGCCACCATAAGGAACTCATTGAAATTCTTCCGCATCTTTATAAGGAAAATCTTTTTGTCAATTACGAGCGTCACGACGACATTTTGGAGCAAGATATAATTCAGATTCTGGACAAATTAGCGCGAACTGTCGTGGCGATTAGCCAGAATAATTTGGACGTCGCCAATAGCCTACTACCGGAAATTACGGCTCATCCCGCGTTTGGATTTTTCTGCGCTGGACATCTGGAAATTGAGCCTTCAAGCTTACAAAAAAATCGGCAATTGTGGCTGGAAAGTATGCTAGCGAATAGCGTATTTAAGGAATTTGCAGAGTGGCTTTTTGGAGCGCGCTAAGGACGTGCCGAATCTGCCGTTGGAAGAGCAATTGGACAATTTATTAGGCTTAACTAACGATGAAAGCGGCGATCTTCCAGCCAACTCTCTCGCCAATTTCTATTTCTCGCCAGAAAAGCTAGATAAAAACCCAGAAGCATATCTGACGATTTTTGGAAAGTTTGCGCACTTTGCGTCAAAAAAACTTCGCGATCGAATCACCGATAAAAAAACCCAACTCTGGAAGATTTTTTTGGAGTTTATTGATCTGCACATTTCGACAAAAACTCGCTTAACACAAATTCGCACGCACGCAAGTTCACTCAGCGGCGCCATAAATTTGATGACCGCGCACAAATCCAAAGGTTTGGAATTTCCACACGTTTTCGTGATTGGGGCAATTGACAGCGCTTGGGGCGAAAAAGTTCGTTCACACAGTCGAGCTATCCGATATCCCGCAAACCTCCAACTTCAGCCAGTGGGCGCTACTTATGACGAGCGACTTCGGCTGTTTTTCGTGGCGATGACTCGCGCCAAAACCACATTGACCATGACTTATTCTCAAACCAACGATTCTGGTAGCGACACGATAATTGCCAGTTTCTTAACGAATTGCACACCAACCGTCATCCCGACCAGCGACGATCCAGCGGAACAAATTGAACTGGCTGAAACCGACTGGACGACGCGACTAACTTCGCCGATTGTTCCAGAATTAAAGGACTTATTGGCGCCAGCGCTGGAAACATACAAACTTTCTGCGACGCATTTGAATAATTTCCTCGATGTTTCGCGCGGCGGACCGCAAAATTTCTTATTGAACAATTTACTGCATTTTCCATCCGCCAAAAATTCCGCCGCAGCTTACGGAACCGCGATTCACAGCAGCCTTCAGCAAGCACATTGCTCATTCAGCGCCGATCACCAATTGCCAAGCACCGAACAAATCCTCCAATTTTTTTCCAAAAAAATCCCTCGAGAGCCAGCATTTGCCAGCGGAAGATTTTTCAATTGTATTTAGACAAAGGGAAGTCGGCTTTGACTGCGTTCTTAAACGCCAAATCTTCAGATTTTCACGATACGGACTTGGCGGAATTGGACTTTTCAAACCAAGGCGTAATTATAGATAACGCCAGATTGACTGGTAAACTTGACGTTGTCGACATCGACAAGCAAAACAAAACCATATTTGTAACGGATTATAAAACTGGCAAGCCAGCGCATTCTTGGAAAGGTTCGGCTGATTACGAGAAAATCAAACTTCATAAATATCGTCAGCAATTGATGCTCTATCAGCTGCTGGTCGAGCATTCGCGCGATTACGGCAATTTCACGTTTACCGGCGGGCGACTACAATTTGTCGAGCCAGACATGAAGACCGGCGATATTCTTAGCCTGGAAGATACATTCTCCAGAGAAGAGCTGACTGAATTTACGCAACTAATCGAGATTATTTGGCAAAAAATCACCACGTTAGATCTGCCGGATATTTCTGGCTATTCGGCGGATTATAAGGGAATGTTGCAATTCGAAAAAGACCTGCTGGCGGGCGAAATATAAAAAAATTATTCTGGTATATTGTTGCATTTTTTTATAATTAGTGTTATGATAATAAACGCTTTATTAGTAGAGCCGATTTCATATCGTGCTCTCCAGGAGCATGGCTGAGAAGTCGGCTCTTTTCTTTTAGAAAAAGAGGTGAAGACGGGTTGTTTAAGTACTACGGGAAAGACACCCCCACGGGTCTATACACCACAAGGAAGACCTGCAGTAAATGCGGAAACACCTTCTATGTGGACCCCTCGAAGCTTGAAAAATGGGATTTCCATTGCCCAAGCTGCGGCAAGGCTTAAAGCCTATCACTGGGTCAGATTCCCCAGCCAGAAAAAGAATCACAGGACACATAGCTCTAAATGGCAGAGCGCCCGCCCATTGCGTCGACAACGATGTCGGCGCAACGGGAGGCTGCGGGTTCGAGTCCCGCTGTGTCCGCTGGGAAGTAAAACAAAGGCGTTTTGCTTCCCCCATTCTTGGGCTCGCGAGATTCATTTGTAGAGTTTTTCCTCTCAATACAGAGGACAATTCCAAACAGAACCGCTTGAGCCCGCCCACACCCTATCTCAATGATGAGATAGGGTTTTCTCCTTTTTGTGATAAAATAACAGAGATGACATCGTTTTGGAATGATTTACCGCAGCCATTTTTCATATTGGCACCAATGGAAGCCGTCACTGACGTCGTGTTTCGTCATGTCGTGAAACAGGCTGGCGCGCCAGATATATTTTTCACCGAGTTCGCAAATGCTACCGGCTGGGTTCACGCTGGCGACAAAGCCATAGCTGGGCGATTAATCAAAACTGACGATGAGCAGCCGCTTATTGCGCAAATCTGGGGTGGCGAGCCAGGGGATATGGAAGCTTTCGCTAAGCACTGCGCGGAACTTGGCTTTAACGGAATTGATATCAATATGGGATGTCCCGCCAAATCTGCCATTAAAAGCGGCGGTGCGGCTCTTATCCGCCGACCCGACATAGCGATAGCCGCAATTGATGCCGCCAAAAAATCTGAACTGCCCGTTAGCGTAAAAACTCGGCTGGGCTATACTTACGTCGACGAGTGGCGCGAGTGGCTTACGGCAATTCTCAAGCAAGACATCGTGAACTTGACAATTCATCTGCGCACAAAAAAAGAGATGAGCAAAGTTGCGGCGCATTATGAATTAATTGACGAGATTATTAAGCTGCGCGATGAAATTGCCCCGCAAACGCTCCTGACTATCAACGGCGACATTCGCGATCGAGAGCATGGGCTGGAAATTGCCAGAAAACATCCTGGCGTGAATGGAATTATGATTGGGCGAGGCGTTTTCAGCGATCCGTTCTGTTTCCGCAAATCAAAAGCTGACGCAGATAATCACAAGGAAGAACTGTTAGCGCTCCTTAATTATCACTTGGATTTGTTCGATTCTTATCAGCCAACCCTCGGGCGACCTTTTGAAACCCTAAAACGTTTTTTCAAGATTTATATTCGCGATTTTGACGGCGCAAAGGAACTTCGGGAGAAATTGATGCACACTACGACGACCGACGAAGTCCGTCAACTGCTTGAAAATATATGAAATTTGTGATATAATAAGTATATGTCTGATTTCATAGAAGGTAAATTGTCTTATATTAGCCCTTTAGATGTTACAATCCCCGAACTGAAGAATAGCCCAGAAGGCGTAATACTCTTGTCGGACACTCCAAGACCAGACCAAACACCCCTCAATATGCGAATAGATACGATACCAAAATATGCAGAGGGCAGAGAAGATAGTATTTATCAAGTCCAGTTTGGGGACATGACAATATCGGGACAAACGGAGAGTTCTCCAAAAACAATTCAACCAGTGGCAATAAAGCCAGCCGACTCATTAAATCGCGCCATCCGCGAATACAATATAACAAAATATCTCAACAGTAGAGAAGAAGGAAGACGATTAACATTTCAGGTCCTAGGATTTACTAGATGGGGGGGTAATTATAGTGTTATTACCGAATTCGAATCAGGAGTTGTTACTTACGACAACACCATCTTAAATGAGGCGCACAAACCTACTGAGTCAGAGATATCAGAAGCTCTAACTACAGCAGCATTGACGTTAGTGACACTAAACGATTTCGGTCTGATGCACGGAGATTTTCAGGTAAAAAATACTGCGAGAGATATCAATAATAGAGTCCGCATAGTAGATTTAACAGAAATGCGAAAAACTCAATAGTCCAGATGACACGTTCAACGACATCGCATTATATATGGAATCGCTCTCTAGATTTGGAACTAAACGCTCTCCTGTAAGTCCTCAACAATTCAACGACCACTTTTTGAAAACATACGAGAAAAATATACCCGACATTTTTCCTATGTATGAACGTTTGGAGGCGGAGATGGCAATTCACGCTCTACGCGACATGCTAGACTTCACGCTTATAACGTAGCAACATAATTCTAGTGTCGTCGCTTACGCCTATGAAGATCGGCAACTTTCAATCGCACCATATGACGGTCGATAAGTTGCTTGGCTTTCTCGCGCTCAACTTGATCGCCAGCCTCATCACGCGCCTTGATAGCACGCTCCAGAGCCTTCTGAGTTTCCGCCTCGATGATGTCATCGCCGTGATCAGCTTCATCAACCAGAATCTGCACCGACGAATAGTCAATTTTTACCACGCCACCAGAGATTGCAAAATATTCCAACTGGTTATCGGAGTCTTCTTTATGTCGACGCACGGTAATCACGCCGTCCCGTGCAATCGTCACTAGCGGCTCATGGCTTGGGAAAACGGAAATTTCGCCGTCAGTAGTCGGAATTGACACCGAATAAACTTCTTCATCAACCTTCGTACCGACAAGTGTGACTAATGACAATTTCATGACTATTTAGCTTTCTTTTCAGAATGTTTTTTAGCCTCGGCAGATTCAGCTTCAGCGTCGCGAGCGACTTGATCAGCCAGCGTACCCTGAACCATGTAGAACCAGTTTTCAGGCTTATCATCGTATTTACCAGCCAAAATGTCGGAAGCGTCGCGAATGGTGTCTTCCAATTTAACGTAAACACCTGGATTTCCGGTAAACTTCTCAGCCACATGGAACGGCTGCGCCAAGAACCTCTGAATACGACGAGCGCGAGCAACAATCTGCTTCTGATCATCTGACAATTCTTCCATACCCAGAATAGCGATGATATCCTGAAGCTCTTTGTATTGCTGCAAAATTCGTTGAACCTCGCGCGCCACACGGTAATGCTCTTCGCCGACAATTTCTGGATCAAGCGAGTTTGAACTCGAATCCAAAACGTCAACCGCTGGATAAATACCAATTTCCGTCAATGCACGATTCATCACAATTGTAGCGTCAAGGTGAGCAAAGGTCGTGGCAGGAGCTGGGTCGGTCAAGTCGTCAGCTGGCACATAGACAGCCTGAACAGAGGTAATCGAACCCTTCTTTGTTGAAGTAATTCGCTCTTGTAAGGCGCCCATTTCCTGCTGGAGGTTTGGCTGATAACCAACCGCGCTTGGCAAACGACCGAGCAATGCCGACACCTCAGCACCAGCCTGAGTGTAGCGATAAATATTGTCGATAAATAGCAAGACATCTTTACCTTCATCGCGGAAAGCCTCAGCCATCGCCAGACCCGACAATGCCACGCGCAAACGTGCTCCAGGCGGCTCGTTCATTTGCCCAAAGACTAGCGAAGTCTTGTCCAAAACGCCAGCTTCTTCCATTTCATAGTAAAGGTCGTTACCTTCACGCGTTCGCTCACCAACACCAGCAAAAACTGAGTTTCCAGAATGGAACTTAGCGATATTGTTAATCAACTCAGTAATAAGAACCGTTTTACCGACACCAGCACCAGCAAACAAGCCAGCTTTTCCACCCTTAGCAAGCGGGGCAATCAAGTCGACAACCTTAATGCCAGTTTCCAAAATCTCAGTCTTATTTGACTGCTCAGAAAGCGCTGGAGCAGGGCGGTGAATTGGAGCGGTTTTACCCTTTGGTTGCGGCTTTTCGTCAATCGCTTCACCAACGACATTGAACATCCGTCCTTGAGTTTCCTCGCCGACTGGAACGGAAATTGGAGCGCCAGTCGCAACAACTTCTGCACCACGACTCAAACCATCTGTCGAAGACAGGGCAATTGCTCGAACAGTGTGCTCGTCCAAGTGCTGAGCAACCTCCAGCACTAAATTCTCATTGCCGTTTTTTTAACGTGCAACGCGTCGTAAATCGCTGGAAGTTCAACGTCTTGTGGAAACTCCACGTCAACGACCACGCCAACAATCTGAATAATTTTACCTAGTGTTTTACTCATCAATTTTTCCTCCGCACTTCCTTTGTATTAATCTCACTTTTCATATCGCATCTACGCCTCCTGATAATCCATAATTATATCCAAAGAATAACTCTTATCCGACAATGCTCGACGAGCCGGCTCTATCATATCATCAGGGAAGCGTAAGTTCAGTTTCTCTAAAGCCTCTAACGTCACGAAGTCAACCTGCTGGATTCCTTCTTCGTGCGCGACAGGAGAATCATCGGCAATGTGCCCTAGAAAGAACACAACCAGCGACATACCAGAATCAGTATTTTTCAACAGCACCGACAGCACACTATCGATTGTAACTGTGTAGCCAGACTCTTCCTTCGCTTCGCGTATCGCCGCATCCACCAAGCTTTCGCCAGGCTCAACATGACCAGCTGGAAAATTCCAGGTATCTAATTGACCATAATTATTTTTGCCTTCTTGAACGACCAACAACTTACCGTCCTTTACAACAACAGTACTGACGAATAGGGTTGTGTTATTTATCATTGTTCCATCGCCTCCACGCCACCAGAAATTTCAGCAAGTTCCTGAGTAATCGCCCCTTGACGAGCTTTATTCATAGCTAGCGTCAAATCGTCAACCAAATCACTGGCATTATCTGTAGCATTCTTCATCGCCATCATACGCATAGAATGTTCACTGGCGCGAGCATCAAGCAACGCCTGCAACAGTCGCGCACCAACCAAACGATACGCCACCGCGTCCAAAAACTTCTGGAATGCTCGGCTCATATTTGGCGTCAGAGATCGTGTTAGAAACTTCACTCGGATCAACCAAGATTTTCGTTCCTGCTGGCAATAATCTGTCCAATTCAGCAGTCTGAACCATGCTATTGACAAAACGCGTATAAACAAGCGTAACTGCGTCAACTTCGCCATTTTCAAACATATTTACTGCCGTATTCAAAATCGTATGGAACGTCAATCCAGACGGCTGATCTGGCAAATCTTCATACGTACCGATAATTTTCGTATCTTTAAGACGCGTTGCGAATTGCGAAGCTCGCCGACCGATAGTTAAGGTCAAGTTCTCAATTCCGCGCTCGTCATCACGCTTTAATAGTTCCAAATACTTCTTCAAAACGTTGGTGTTATATGCGCCAGCCAAACCCTTGTCGCTAGCCACCACGATAATCAATCGCTTATTTATCTTGCGCCTAACGAACAGCGGGTGATTGTCAGTTGCGCCTTGGCTCGCCAAATAAGACAGCAATTCTTCCGCCGCCATCGTGTACGGCGCAGAAGCTTTGTCCGCCTCTTGAGAGCGACGCATTTTACTAGCCGCCACCAATTGCATAGCCTTGGTGATCTGCTTAGTTGAGTCCACCGAACGAATGCGATTTTTCAGCGCGCGAGTGCTCGGCATGAATTACTCCTCAAATCCTTTTCGCTATTTCTTTTCGTAGCTTCGTCAATCAGCTTCAATTGCCCATCCGAAGGCTTGTCGCCCTTGTTCAACTCACGCATAGCATCTTTAGAATTTTTTTCCAGAGATAAGTCAATAGAGCAGACTGTGCATCCTTAATCTTAGAAACTGGAACTTCGTCAAACATACCGCTAGTCACCGCGTGAATGCTGACAAATTGCTCCCAGACGCTCATTGGTTGATATTGTGGCTGCTTCAGAAGTTCAGTGAGTCGCTGACCGCGGTCAATTTGAGCTTTTGTCGCGTCGTCAAGATCTGAGCCGAATTGAGCAAATGACGCCAATTCGCGGAACTGAGAAAGACCAAGCTTCAAGTTTCCGCCGACAGATTTAACGGCTTTCGTTTGAGCCGCGCCACCAACACGAGAAACTGATAGACCGGCTGAGATGGCTGGGCGAATGCCTTGATAGAACAAGTCGGTTTCCAGGAAAATCTGACCGTCGGTAATAGAAATCACGTTGGTCGGAATATAAGCGGAAATGTCGCCAGCTTGCGTTTCAATAATTGGCAGAGCCGTCAAGCTTCCCGCGCCAAGTTTATCAGACAATTTAGCCGAGCGTTCCAACAAGCGTGAGTGCAAATAGAAGACATCACCTGGATAAGCTTCACGTCCTGGTGGGCGGCGCAACAATAACGACATCTGTCGGTAAGCCACCGCGTGCTTCGTCAAATCGTCATAAATCATCAATGCGTGACCGCCGTTATCGCGGAAATATTCACCCATAGCTGTACCAGCGTAAGGCGCCAAGTAAAGCAGGGAGGCCGCGTCGGACGGGCTGGTCGCAACGATAATCGTCTGATCCATCACGCCTTCTTCTTTCAATCGGTCGACCAACCTGGCAATCTTCGACAATTTCTGACCAATCGCCACATAAACGTTCACCACGCCAGTCTTTTGACGAGCCTGGTTAATCATCGTATCGATAACAATTGCCGTCTTACCAGTTTGGCGATCACCAATGATAAGCTCACGCTGACCACGACCGATCGGGAACATCGCGTCAATCGACATAATGCCAGTCATCAGAGGTTCGTGAACCGATTTACGACCCATCACACCAATGGCAGGACGCTCAATCAAACCGCGTTTCTTCGTTTTTAATCGCTGGGCCATCGTCAAGAGGTCGACCCTAGTGGATCAACCACTCGCCCCAACAACTCTTCACCGACAGGAACGTCTAGCACCGAACCTTTGCGACGAACGCTGGCGCCAGCCTTAACCTTATCTTCGCCGCCAAGAATCACCGCACCAATTTCATCTTCCATCAAGTTCAAAGCAAATGCCTCAACCGTGCCGCCGTCAGTTTCAATTTCCAGCACTTCGCTATAACCAGCGCTACTTAAGCCGTGCACCCAAGCCACGCCGTCACCAACGCGAATAACCACGCCAGCATCTTCCAAACCTTCTGTCGCCTCCAACTGCGCGATTTTTTTCCCGCAGGCTTTTTGGCTAATTCTGTCACATCAATCTTGCTCATTTTTTTCCTCCTAGATTTTCTTCGCCCGCAAGTCGTTTAACTTCTTCGAAACCGTTGCGTCCAGTGTTGCGGTCGGCGTTTGTAGCTTAAATCCGCCAATCAACGTCGGGTCAATTGATTCTCTTAGCGACACTTTTGGCTTACTATTTTTTTACTGCTCGCCGCAGTCGCCAGAAATTGCTCTATCTTGCGCCTCGTGTTGTCATCGAGCGCTCTCGCACCTCGACCGACGCTACAATTTCACCACGCTCGGCCAATTCAGCCTCAATATCTCGCACCAACAAATCAACTTCACGTTCGTGCTTTTCATAAATCAAAAGACCGGCAATTTCTTCCAACACAGCGTCATTGCCAGCTAAAAATTTGTTCAGCTGCGTACTTTGCCAACTTTCTCCTGGACACTAATCTCATCTATTCAGCCTCCTCAAGCGCTTCCGAAATCAGCTTCGTATCTTTCTTCGCATCAATTTTCTCGCCTAAAACCTTGCCAGTCGCTTCAGCCACCAACTCTAATGTCGAATTGTGTAAGTCTTTCTTAGCGTTTTCAATTTCTTGAGCAATCGTATTATGCGCTTCTTTAATCAAAGCTTCAGATTTGGCGGTCGCTTTTTTAGCCGCTTCTTCAACAACTTCGGTCGCTTCTTCTCGAGCAGACGCCACGATGTCGCTAGCTTGCGCTCGCGCTTTTCGCATCATTTCGGCGGTCATTTCTTCAGCTCGGTCGGCATTTTCCTTGGCAGATTTTGCCGCCGCGTCAGCCGCTTTCAGGTCTTTTTTTCTCGCTTGACGAGCATTTCCATCATTGGCGGATAGACAAACTTGCGAAGAACAAATAGCAAGATTAAAAAAATGCTACCGTCTGAAACGCCAACAGCGCCCAATCAATACCCTAGCGAATCAAACAAACCAGCTTTTTTTCCGATGCGCCAGAATTGGCAAATTGTGTTAATATTTTTCTCCACAATTTACTCCCGAAAACTACATAACTTTGCCGACGATTGCTGCGACGAAACCGATAATAGCAATAGCGTCGATGAATGAAATACCCAAGATCATCATTGTGCGTAGGTCGTTGATTTTTTCTGGGTTACGACCAGCGGCGTTCATAGCTGCTGCACCAACGATTGCAGCGCCGATTGCTGCAAATGCTGCTGGGATTGCGTAGGTAAGTGTGAATGCTAATGCTTCCATGGTTAATATTCTCCTTTTAATTAATTATTACCTAATTTAATCACTCTCTGATGTTGCTAATTTACTAGTTTCAACAGAGGAGTGAACTTCATCAATTGGCTCGTGTGAATCATGGTGAGCCAGCCCCAAGGAAATAAACACAGTTGACAGCATAAAGAAAATATACGCCTGAATACCGCCGATAAACAGCTCAAAGAAGTAGAACGGCTGCAGAGCTACGGGCGACAAAAACTTCGTCATATAAGCGATGATTGCCAAGAGAATTTCGCCAGCCAAAACATTACCAAACAGACGGAAACTCAGTCCCAACATTCGCGAAAATTCAGCCACCAATTCCAGAATGCCGACAAATGACATAATTGGATCGCGCAGTGGGTTAACGAAATATCGCCCCAAATTACCCTTAAAGCCCAAATACTTAAACGCGTAAACCTGAGCCGCGACAATCGTCACAATTGCCAAGCCGAAAGTCATATTAAGATCTGCCACGCCACCGCGGAATAGAGGAGTGTGATGCTCGCCAATGGTAATTGGACCAACGATCGGCAAAAGTCCCAGCCAATACTGCGCAACGATAAAGAAAAACAGCGTAATACAAAGCGGAGCAACTTTACGCGCCCATTTTTGGTCTGGAATAACTTGGCAAACTGTATTATAAAGTCCGTCGAACGTCCACTGAATTAGCCTTGTGACAAAATTATGTTTCTTTTTACCTAAAACCGCCGCACGAGTACGGAACATTGCCCACACCAGCACGATCAATCCCAAGAATCCCATCAAGTGCGAATTCGTAATAGATACGCCAGCGACATTGAGAACTTCGTCAACCTTTACTGAAATATGCGGACCAGCGCTTGCCATATAATCGATCATTTCTTCAACTCCTGCTGTTTAATTTTAGCAATTTGCAAAGCTACGAGAATCACTGAGATAATCGCGCCAGAAATAATCCCAGCAAGCAACCATCTCATCTTCATTCCGCTGACATTATCCAGCCACAATCCCAACAAAGTTAAGCCAATTGTTGGCAAAAACATTCGCCACATTGTACCAATCATCGTCCTTGCCAGAATCATCATCGCACCAGAATCGCCTGTATCATTAGCCGAAATGTCAGTTTCTTTTACCATTACTTTCCACTATATCAATCTGTTATACTATTTTGCAAGATGCCACGGCGAAATTATTCAAAAAATATTCAAAAAACCCAAAAAACATCATTGATGTCAATTTCAGGGTTGGCTAATTGCCAGAAAAAACGTCGCTTCTCAACAGAGATAAAAGCCCGCCAAGCAGCAGAAATCCAAGAATTAGCAAACCCGAATTTGTCGATTGATATATATCATTGTGAGTGGTGCAAAAAAATTGGCATTTGACGTCGAAGAATTCTAAATAGACGTAACCGTTATGCTATAATTGGAAATGTTATTAAATAGGGGAATATATGAGCGAAGACACAACGAACAACCATCAAGACACAAAAGTTGTCGTGTACAACACTAGCTGGTGTGCGTTTTGCCACACGGAAATGGAATGGCTGAAGAAGTTGGGAATTGATTTTGTTTCCAAAGATATCGAGGCTGATCCTGGCGCAAAAGAGGAATTGCTAAATAAAAATGGCGGCAATTTCCAAGGCGTGCCAGTAACAGATATTAACGGGGAATTAGTGCTTGGTTTTGATCGACCGAAACTACAAGATTTGCTACGAAAAAAACGGCTTACTAGCCGACTAATTTTTCTTAAAAAAACGATTCAAGATTTTCCGTCAAATTCTGGCGGAAAAATTTTTTTATTCTGTGCCAATTTGCACAACTTTTCCGCCAAGTTTTTCGCGGAAATAATTATCGTGGCTGACGTAAAGAATCGCGCCGGAATACTTGACCAACGCCGTTTCCAGCTCTTCGATGCTCGGCAAATCCAAGTGATTCGTCGGCTCGTCTAAAAATCAGCAGTTGCGGGTCGTTCGCCAGCATAGCAATAATCTGAAAACGCGCTTTTTGACCGCCAGACAAGCGAGCCAGCGGTGTCATCCGATCAGCGTCCGTGAACAAATAGTCAGCCAAAAGTTGTCGAATCTTCGTATCAGAAATCGACAAATCGCGACTCATATACAATTTTTCAATCGCTTTTTCTAGCGGATCAGACAGATATCGCTCGTCAATTTCTTGCTCATAAACGCCAATTCGAACCTGCGAATCAAGGAAAATATCGCCAGAATAAAGAACAGGACCGCCGTCAAAACTCTTGCCCGACGCCAAAATCATCCGAATCAACGTAGTTTTACCGGCGCCATTGCGACCTCTAATTTCAATCGCTTCGCCTTCGCGCAAATCAATATTCACGTCCTCAAATAATATCCGCTCACCAATCCCAACCGCCACATTTTCCGCGCGAACCAACACGTGCTGGCTGCGACTGGATGCATCTTTCATACTCAGGCGAATATTACGAGACTTGAACTTTCCGTAACGCTCGGCCGATTTATAATCCAATTGACTAGCAGATTCCTTGTCAATCCAAAACGTCGGCTTTTTCCATTTCCGACAATTCCTCCAGCTCCGCCCGCGCCTCGTTCTCCAGCCGCTTAAATTTCTGAATCGTGCCAGGATTACGCGACTTTTCCTTAAGCCGCTGATAGTCCAAAACTTTTTGCTTCAGGTTAACAATTCGCTTCTCAATCTGCTCAAAAATTATTCATTCCAGCCGTCGTCGCTTGTGCATTCTGCTTCAAATATGCGTCGTAATTTCCACGGTAACTAACGGCTTGACCGTCCTTAATCTCAACTATTCGATCAACTTGCCCAAGAACATCGCGATCATGTGTAATGATTAGCATCGCTTGATGCGGCTGCGAATTCATCCAGTCAATAAACTGCTGTTTCGCAATATAATCCATGTGGTTTGTCGGTTCGTCAATTAGCGCCAAATGCGCCTCCGAGTGCATAATTTTAACAATTTCCACAAGCCTTTTTGCCCACCAGACATGGAAGAAATCTTCCGATCACCAAAACCTTCAAGCTGAAAATTGCTCAGCTCTCGTTCAATTTTTTCTTCAACTTGATAAAATCCTTTTTGGTCAAATCGCTCCAGGGCTTGCGTATATTCCTCAATTTTTCGCATATTGTCGCCCATAATCAGCGGATATTCATCAATAATTTTCTTTAGCTTGGAATATTCTGGAAGTCCGCCAAGAATATACGAAATGACCGTTTGATCGCCCAATCCATGATGCTCCTGAGCGGTAGTCGCAACCGTAATGCCGCGCCGAAAAATAACTTCGCCCGTATAATCAGTATCTTTTCCGCTCAATATTCCAAACAGCGTCGACTTGCCAACACCGTTACGACCAACCACACCAACTTTCTCGCCGTCGTCCACGCTGAACTTGACGTCTTTCATCAACGTCTTATCGCCAAAACTTTTCTCAGTAATGTGAATGTCGGCTATCATGCTTGAGATATTGTAACATAAGTCATATTTCAGCCGCACCAAACTAGCCTAAATATACTGTCGCGTTAAGTTTTGCTATAATATAATTCATGTCAAAGCCAAAAGCCAAAAAACCAGCCACACAGAACATTGTCAATCGTCGCGCACGGTTTGATTATGAACTTGGTGAAGAAATTGTAGCTGGTTTGGTTTTTAACTGGAATGGAAGTGCGAGCCGCCAGAGAAGGCCACATCCAGCTTAAAGGCTCATTTGTTAGCTTAAGAAACGGCGAATTGTGGCTAAATAACGCCAGCTTTTCACTGCGATTAAACGTCCGCGGAGAAGCAAATAGTCGCTCAGTAGACACTTCGGCGCGGAAATTATTGGTAAGTAAAAAAACAATTGTCCAATTTTACAGAAGCCAAAAAAAACAGGGAATGACAATTGTCCCGACCAAATTATTGACCAATGGAAAATTCATTAAAGTTGTAATTGCGCTCGGAAAAGGTAAGAAAAAAATTACGACAAAAGACAAACCATCAAACGCCGCGACCAAGACCGAGAAACCAGGCGACTTATCTCCAATAGATAATCGCATTAGCTACGAACTCAGCATGAAATTTATTGATTTTCGCGCGCTTTAATTAGATTTCCATAAAGCTTTTTCAAGTTTCTTCACTTGACTGCGCTCCGTAAACTTGTTGGCTAATTTTTTTACTTTCAGCACTAAATTCTGCTTGTTTTTTTCGGACTTTTTTTAGAATTGCAATTACTTTTTTTCCGCAACACTTTCTGGATTATTCTCCGCAAAATAGCCATTAACTCCGTCTTTCACAACCTCTGAAACTTCCTTGTCAATAATAACAATCGGCTTTCCAGCGTGAGCGGCTTCGTGAAGAACCCAGCCTTGCGTATCTTTAAGCGAAGGAAAAAGTAAACACGTTCATCACTTTATACGCCACACCCAAATCTTCTCGTGGCATAGCGCCAGTAAATATAATCCTATCCGCAAAATCCGTCTCAGCCGCCATTTTTTCCAAAGTCTTTCGATATTCAAAATCACCAACAAACAACAGCTTCGATTTCGGACGAGCTTCAGCGATAAACTCGCTAAACGCCTGAATCAAAATTGGCAAATTCTTTTCCTCACCCAAACGCCCCACAAAGCCAAACACTTCATCTTTTTCATCAAGATCCCATTGCTCGCGAAATTCCACAACTCGTTTCGCGCTCGCCCGCGGAAGAGCATTCACGCCGTTTGGCATTAAAGTAACATCGTACGTGTAATCTTCAGTCTGCCAAGATTCCAATTGATCGCGGCTTTTACGCGATAGAGCAATCACCGCATCCGCCTTGCTGTATAAAAATAGTTATGACGCGCTCAATAATGTCTTTATTCCATTTCGTTACGCCATTACGCGGACGATACAATTTGGCAACTTCCAGCAAATCCTGTCCATTCAATTTTACCGACAACGGAAAAACCACTCCCGCCAACGCCAAAACTCCTGGCAAAACCGCAGGATAATGATCGACGAACTCATATAGATCCGTACAATGTTGGATAATCAAAGGAATATTATTTCTTCGCTGCCTTCACGCCCAATAGCCCAATTTGCGACGGCGTAAAAATATGAACGACGTCCAGATGCATATTAGCAATTTGGCGCTGCACCACAGGAGGGAAGAACACCGACGTGTCGTAATCGTCGAAGAACGCGCCCGTAATTGAGCGGAAACGAATTATTCGACTATTCTCATCTTCATGGAGAAGTTCGGCTTGCTTGGACGGACTAATAGACTTTGCTGGACAAAAAACATAAACCTCATGGCCCAAAGCTTCCAGCTCGCGCTTTAATGATTCAACAACGTAAACGATACCGTTAATGGACGGTCTGTAGCTGTCCGTAAAAAGTCCTATCCTCATAATAGCCCCATTATACCATTTATATCAGCGATCGATAAAATTCGACCAATCGCTCGGCGCCGGCACTACTATCAAAACGCTCGGCAATTTTCTCAGCACCAAGTTGCGCTTTCTTATAAGCTTTCTTATCTTTGCGCAATTTACTAATCAACTCCAAGAACTCATCATCCGTTTTCGCCATAACAGCGTCGCCTTTAAATGTGTCGTTATATTGCGGAATGTCGCGCAGAATGATCGGCAAGCCAGCGCCAGCCGCCTCCAAGACGCACATAGGATGATTTCCTGCATAGCTGGCAGAACAAAAACGTCAGCAGCGACATAATAGTCACGAACATTCTCCAAAGGTATCACGCCAGTTACAGTGAGATTATCCGGCGCATTTTTAATCATACCTTGCATGGCGTTATAATCCGCGCCCAAATTCTTAAACGGAATTCCTCCCACCCAGAAAAACTTTACATCTGGCATTTCTTTGGCAGCTTTTATTAAAATATCCAAACGTTTTCGCGGCTGGACTTGACCATTTCCCATAACCACAAAATCATCATCCTTCAAGCCAAGTTTCTTCCGAGCCGACTTTTTCTCCGCAGCAGAATGCTTATATCTCGACATATTTATCGTATTGTAAAGAACCTTCGTCTTTGTCACGTGCATATCATTTATCAATTCATCAGCAACCATACCAGAGCAAGCCAAAACCAAATCAGCCTTTTTGTAAAAGAATTTTAGCCACGCTCGGCCTAAAGGCTTCCAATATTTCGCGCCTTTAATTGAGCCAATAAAACTATCCGGCACAATATGAGCAGAAACAACTTTTTTGCCACCTTTTTTCATCAAATGCCGAAACGAATACAAACCCATAGTCTGAATATGGATAATGTCAGCAGGACGATCAGAATTCACTTCAATATCAATGTCCTTCCTCTTGCGTAGCGCATCCGTAATCTCCTTATAAGCCGTATGCACACCGTGACCCTGAACGGTAAATTCGCTCTCAGAAATCATATTAACAATTAGTTTTTTATCATCTTTCTTACTCATACCTACAGTATAGCAAATAATTATTCCGCCAATATCAATTCGGCAACCAGCTCTGGACTATCCAACACCGACAAATGTCCCGTATCAAGCTCCACAAATTTATCAATTTTTACGCCATCAGCTGCGTTCACAGGAAGCGAAATCTTGTCCCGTCGCCCAACTATCAATCCCGTAAACTCACGCTCAGAAATAACGATTTTTTCACCCCGAGAAATATCCCGCGCAATTTTCGATTGCTCCAAATATTGCCGCCGCGTTACTCGCGTATTTTTCGTCAGCCATCGTATCAAATCCACAGTGTTTTTCCGTCTATTATTCACCAAACACAGCCCACGGAACACCGAAAAATAATAGTTCAAATAGATATATTGACTCATCCGACGAGTGCGGTAAAAGAACGACGAGGAAATTCTCGATACGACCGAAGTTTTAATCGGAGGGCTGATGTACCAAATTTTCTGGCACCGCATTTTATTTGCCGCCAAACATCCAAGCGAATGAGCGACAACCTCGTCAATTGACACGCCTTTACCGCCAAAAGCCGACATCAAATTCATCGCCCAATTTTCAACGTCGCTCATTTTCATATTTTTTATCAATTGACTTCTACCGTGAGAAGGCAAGTCAACAAACACCAAATTCGCATCATTTCTCAGGTGATAAGCCAGAGGAATCATCCCGTGAAAATCGCCACTAATGCCGTGAATTAGCAAAATAGTTTTATTTGAGCCGCCTTGATAAAAATAGCAAGCAGTTTTCACGCCTCTGATGTCCATGAAATCGCTTGATATTTCGCCCAAAAACTTATCGTACATTGGTAGCATATTCATTAAATTATATCATCACGGTATAATAAAATTATGAAGCTTTTCTCTTGGAACGTAAACGGCATTCGCGCAGTTATAAATAAGGGTGAATTCGCGAAGTTTATTAACACGTACGATCCAGATATTCTGTGTCTGCAGGAAACTAAAGCCACCAGAGATCAGGTTGAAATTGACCTACCGAATTATCACGAACATTTCTATTCCGCTGCCAAAAAAGGCTATTCTGGCACAGCGATTTTCTCAAAAATTCCGCCCTTAAGCTGGCGCGACGGATTTCCGCCGAACATCATTGAAAGGTTCGATTTAACGGGCGATGAGTACGGCAATCCAGCCGACGAAGGACGAATTATCACCGCCGAATTTGACGATTTTTGGGTTGTTAATTGTTACACTCCGAACTCAAAAGGAGATTTGAGCCGATTGGATTTGCGATATAAAAAATGGGACAAGGCGGTATTGACTTATCTGGAAGAATTGGAATTGTCAAAGCCAGTCCTTTATTGTGGCGATATGAACGTAGCACATCAGGAAATTGACTTGGCAAATCCGAAACCCAACGTCGGCAAGCACGGCTTCACCAACGAAGAAAGGGAAGGTTTTCAGAACTATTTGGACGCTGGATTCACAGACACTTTCCGGGCGGCTTTCCCCGAAAAAACTGGCGCGTATACTTGGTGGACGCATTGGGCAAATGCCAGAGCGCGAAATGTTGGTTGGCGGATTGACTATTGGCTAGCGTCGCGTGAAATTGTAAATCGCGTTACTAATCCGCAAATTCATCCAGAACAAATGGGCAGCGATCATTGTCCGGTGAGTATTGAGGTAAATTTGTAATGGATATGAAATTTTGGCAAAAACAAGAACCAGGGAAGCCACTTTTTCCAGATGTCGAATGGAACAAGCCAGAACGACGCGACCAAGCGGGAAAATTAGGAATCATCGGCGGCAACAAATTAGGCTTTTTGGCGGTCGCAGAAAGTTACCAAGAAGCGCTCAGGGCTGGCGTAGGCGAGGCTCGCGTTTTACTCCCTGACGCCTTGAAAAAAAATGTTCCCGCGAATATGACCGACGTTTTATTCGCGCCGACAAACCAGTCGGGAAGCCTGGCAAACGAAGCGCTCACTGAAACTTTGGCACTGGAAAGATGGGCAGACGTGTTGCTATTATGCGGCGACGCTGGACGAAATAGCCAAACGGCAATTGTCTATGAAGAATTGATCAAAAAGTCAGAAATTCCCGTCGTGCTGACGCGAGATGCGATTGATCTTGTACAGAATAGTTTTCAGGAAATTCTGGACAATCCGCACGTGGTTTTCATAGCAAGTCTGGCGCAAGTTCAGAAAATATTCCGCGCAATTTTTTATCCAAAGATGATTACATTCAGCATTCAATTATCGCAACTCGTCGAAGCGCTTCACAAATTCACCATCACATATCCCGTAACAATTTGCGTTTTTCATGCCGACAATTTAATAATCGCCCACAGCGGAGAAGTCGTCACCCAAAAATGGGACGCACCAATGGCAATTTGGCGAGGAACCGTCGGCGCCCGCGCCGCAAGCTACTTGATTTGGTCGCCGAAAGCGCCACTAGCAGCAATCAGTACCGCTATCTGCAAAATGTAGCTTCTTATAAATATCCGCTTGACATTACATACAATTAGTTGTATTATACTACCAAGCTTTCGCCGCGACTTGTCGAGGGTGAGAGTGGCCCTTAGTCGCAAGCGAAGCATCTCTCAATAAGGAGGTGAAAATAATGCGTCGCATTATCGCTAGCATAGGGGAGGTGTTATCCTTAGCCGTCCCTATGCTTGTCGTTACAGTAATTGCAGTTGTGATTGCTGTAGCGCCTTGTGTTATGTTTTCGGCTATCACGGGATTTATTTCCGTGAGAGACGCAACTAAGTGCGGCATGCTGGTCGGAGCGTTGCTAGCTTGCGGTATACTAACCGCACTAATCAACCACTATCGCAATTGCGATAGTGGTTGCCGAGTGGCTTAGAGCCCGCAGAAAAAAGGAAACAGCTCGTCTAGAAGGCTATAAAGCCTCGGCTAGCGCCTTTCTGCGGGCTGTTTTCTTTGCATAAAAAATCGCCCAAAATGGACGATTATCACCTGAAGCTGCCTCTGGTACCGCGGGCCGGACTTGAACCGGCACGAGCTATTGCTCACCAGATTTTTGAGTCTAGCGCGTCTACCAATTCCGCCACCGCGGCACAAGAGAACGCTCCAAGCTACCGTATGATTGTAACACAACCAGCAATTTCTCACAAGCACGACTTTTATTTGATATCAATTTGACGTATAATAAAAGAAGTTATGTATCCGACGGATGATCAATCAAACGGTCGAGTGGGCATGCCGGTATCAGATCAGCGCCGATCTCTCACGCCGCCAACTCGCGACTCAGCAGCCTCACGAAATGCCGCTGCTGATGTTATTCGTGGGCAACTTGACGCTATTTATTCCAGAACAGAAGAGCAAAAATTCTGTGCCAGAAAAAAAACTCAAACACAACCATTTTTCCGCTCAATTGCAATCAAAACCCGAAGTCCGATCAGAACAGCCCAAGACACAAATAGCCGAACCTAAGCAAGCTTTAACAACACCACAGCCAGAGCCGAAAAAAAGACACCGTAAATCACGCTATGCGGACGGCGCCAATTGCCCAAACCCAGATTCAGCCAAAGCCACAAATTAGCAATTCCGCTCCCGCAAGCCAAACCGCTCAAACTCAAAATTCAGCCGTCCACACTCAAGTTTCGGCCGACCAATGGAAGCAATACCACAGCGCTTGGCAGAAATATTATCAGATGTATTACGAGCGTTACTATGCGGGCGACATCGCGGCAAAAAAACCGTGAAATTTCCCGATTGACGAAGGAAAGTCAGAATATCACGCCAGTAATCAGCGCAGACGAGCCTCTGGATCCGCAAAAAGCAGCCATAAAAAGAACTCCGCAGTCAAATTCAGCAAAAAGGTTCGCGACTCTGCAAATAAAGTGAAAAAATCCCGACATTTCGTTCCGGCGATTGCTGGGTTATCGGTGTTATTAGTCTTCATGTTTTTGCAATATAACCGCGTTATTTTCGGCGCGGTCGCAGCTTACACAACACCTGGCGCAATTAACCCGCAAAACATCATCGTTGGCGCCTCCACCGACGTAACTGTCGGACCAGAACCCTAGAATTATCATCCCAAAGATTAACGTTGACGCGCCAGTTATTTACGGCGCCGCCAGCGACACGAAATCGCAATCAAAAGCCATGGAGAAGGGAGTAGCTCACTTTCAATTCCTGGCGCCAGCGCCGTGCCAGGCGAGGTCGGAAATGCCGTATTTGCCGCCCACTCCAGTAACGACGCTTTTGCTGGCGGCGATTATAAATTCGTCTTTGCTCAGAATGAAAAGTTGGTCAAGGGCGATATTATTTACATGAATTACAACGGGAAACGCTATACCTATAAGATAACTTCAACAGAAGTTGTTATGCCAACTGAGGTCTCAAAAGTTCAGATTAATACAGACAAGCCAATGCTGACGCTTGTAAGTTGCGTGCCTTTAGGAACCGCAGAAAAGCGACTTCTTATCTTTGCGGAACAAATCAGCCCAGACCCAAGCAAAGCCACTGCGACGTCAGAATCCAGCTCAAATCAGCAGCAAAGCAACAACTCAAATATCCCAGGAAAACCCGAGCCGACTTTGCTTGAGAAATTATTCGGCGGTCGATAAACTAGCTATTTTAATTAAATAGCCCAACAGATCCATTGTCCATATTCATTTTACTCAGGACAATTTTTCCAGAAGCGTTGGTCGTCAATCCGTAAACGTATCGCTGGTTCGAGGACAAAACAGAATCCAAACCAGGCTTAACGCTTATCAACGTATGAGCGTTTGTGCCGTCAAATTCACGAATCTCCATTTTTCCCGACGCAGAAACGCTACGAATATAGAAGTTGTCAAGCCACTTCACTTCCTGTGCCACGCCGATATTAAACGCGCTCGACAGTTCTTTACGCTCCAAATCATAAGTCTGCAATGTCGCGCCGCTTTGCGCCACGATAAATCGCCCAGCATTGTCTATCGTTATGTTCGCGGTCGCATTATCGGTTTTAATAATCTTCGCCGTTTTCAAGAACTCTTTTTGGCGGTCCTTAGAATCCGAAATTTCGCCTCTGTAAATTGTCATATTTTTGCCATCAGTCAAAACCACGGTGTCTTTATTGAAATAGCGAGAAGTTCGAATTACTGGGGTAGAATTAGTAGCAAAAGTACCAATCACAAACGGCTCTTTCCAATCTCGCTTCCAAATTCCCGCCACTTTTTTACCGTCAACAACAGCCAGGTAGGACAAACGATCGTCGCCGTAAAGCTTGAAAGATTCGACGCCAACTAAAATTGGGCTGGAAATTGTCGAGCTATCAAGGTCAACTCGCCTCAATTCGCCAGTTTCCTGCAAAGCGTAAACCGTGTGCGCGCCAGTTCCCGCAAAGCCAATTTGCTTAATTCCAAAACCAGTCATCGCTGTTACGTCAATAATTTTCTCTGGATTTTCTCTATCAAGAACCAACCACTGCACGCCAGTAGTATTATTTTCCGCTGGATACGAATGCTTCACTAGCGCGTAACGAGAATCGCGGTCCCACTCCGACACGGTAAACGTATGATTGTCAGAAGACAGGGAATAGCCAGCTAAAACGCTCGTGCTTAATGCATGTTCCGTAAACTTTTTCCTTATCTTTGTTCGTATCGAGAATGTCGCCAATTGTCAAAATCGGAGTTTTATCCTTAACGCCAAATCCCATCAAGAAATTACCAGCTGGCGACAGAGAAACGGATTGTAATGAGTCGAACGTTTTTACTTCGGTAGTTTCGCGTTTTGTCGGAATTAATCTGGCGTAATTCAAATTCGTAACGGTATCGGACTTGATATTCAACGTTTTTTGCCACGGTTCGTATTTATCCAATTTCATCGAAAAAGTGTGCTTGCCAGGAAGAACGGTGCTTTTCGTCGGAGTGCGGCGCAGCTCCATATCGTCAACATAAACCAGCGCTCCGCCAGGATGTGATTCATATTGGACAAGTCCAGTTTGTTGCAATTCTTTCGTATTTGGGTCAAACGTATAGCCAAGCATTCTAAACGTCAAAAACGTAAGAAGAATTATAAGTGATAATGTCATCAGCGTGTACACAAAGGTCCGCCGTGCGAGCTCTTTAGTGCGATTCTTTTTCTGGTACATAATTACGGAAATTATAACATATTTTTACACTTGAAAAAACCTTAGGCGATTTGTACTATAATATATAGGAATAAACATTAGGGGGATTAATGGCAAGTAAAAACTACGTGGTTATCAATGGACGAGCTTACAATACTATTACTGGAATGGTGATGGATGATATTAAGATTGAAAAAAATCTGAAATAGAAAAAGAACAATCAATCAGTAAGCGTGGTACATCTGTATCAAATATTCACGCCGCACACGTTCAGAAATCTAGCACATTGAATCGTCGGCACGTTAAAATGCCGCAGCGTACGCCATTGGCTGCCAAACCCCAGAAAGCTCGCGTCGACGTGAAACAACATGTCGCCGTGAAGAAGTTTTCTACACCAATTGTCAGCAAGCCAGCTCCTCAGAAAATTGCTATTAACCGCCCAGCCGAAGCTCACCCCGTTACTCGTCGCGCTCAGCAAAAGACCTCTTAGTGTTAACACTAAATTGCGAAAAGAACGCCAGCCTCTGACTATGAATAACAATCCGCTTGTCGCCGTCGCTCCGCAAAAAAATAGAAAAAGCCAGTCGTAAAAACTGCTCATCAATTGAAAAAAATGAAGCAATTGAGAAAGCTTTGTCGAATGAGATTATCAGCAATAAAAAAGCACGTCGACGCCAGAAAAAAGGCGGCGCATTACGCTGGTTGAACACGTTTTCTGTTGGTTTTGCGGTGATGCTGCTTGGTGGCTATTTGACCTACTTAAGTATGCCAAATATCTCCATAAAAATGGCAGCCGTTCAATCGGGAATTGATGCCAAATACCCAGGCTACAAGCCAGACGGCTACGCCTTAAGCGGCCCTATCAAATTCAAATCGGGCGAGGTCTCTATGAAATATGCCTACGCCGACGGAAGTTCAGGGTACACCATAACCCAGCAAAAAGCGGCTGGAATTCGTCAGCAGTGAAAGAATTCTTCTCTGAGAAACACAAGAATCCAAACACCACGATGATCGACGGATTAACAATTTACAGCGGCGGAAAAGAAGCGGCTTGGGTGAACGGCGGAATCCTATATCAAATCAGCGGCGACGCAAACCTCTCAAGCAGTCAAATTGAAAAAATCGCCACTAGCCTGTAACTCATCAGATAACGTGCTATAATTTACTCATGACTATTAGAACTCGTTTTGCGCCAAGTCCGACTGGCTATATTCACTTAGGCAACGTCCGCACCGCGCTATACACATACCTTGTTGCCAGAGCACATCAGGGAGATTTCATCTTACGCATTGAAGACACGGACCAAGCTCGGTTCGTTGAAGGCGCGGAAGAAATGATTTTGGAAACCTTAAATTGGCTAGGTCTAAATTGGGACGAAGGACCAACTCTCAACAATCCAAAAGAAGAGTCTGGCAATTTTGGCCCATATCACCAAACGGATCGCCGCGACATTTACATAAAATGGGCGAAGAAAATGATTAGCGAAGGACTAGCTTACGCCGATCCATACACGCCCGAAGAAGTGCAAGTTTTCCGCGACAAAGCCAAGGCTGAAAAACGAGCATTTTTATATCGCGATCATCGTCCAGAAAATCCGCCAGAGTGGCAACTTGGAATGCCGCTGCGTTTCAAAGTTCCGGAAATTAAGCGATATTCTTGGAAAGACGCCGTTATGGGTGAGTTGTCCGCTGGCCCAGAAGCTTTGGACGATTTCATTTTGATCAAAGCGGACGGTCTGCCAACCTACAATTTTGCGCACATCATTGACGATTTCGAAATGCAAGTCACGCACGTGATTCGCGGCTCGGAATATATTGCCAGCACGCCTAAATATCTATCGCTTTACGAAGCGCTTAAAATTACGCCACCAATTCTGGCGCACGTGCCACACATTATGGCGCCATCGGGAAATAAAAAAACTCGGCAAACGTGACGGTGCTAAAAGCGTAACTGAGTATCGATCAGAGGGAATTTTTACCAGAAGCGATGCTTAATTTCTTAGCGCAACTTGGCTGGAATGACGGCACGGAGCAGGAAATTTTCAGTAAAGCCGAACTGATTGAAAAGTTCTCGCTTGATCGAGTTCAAAAAAATCTGGCGCACGATTTGACGAACAACGACTCATTTGGCTGAACGGTCAATGGATTCGCTCGCTTAGCCTGGATGATCTTTATTCTCGCTGCCAATCATTCTGGGGTGAAGAAGCCAAAAATGCCGATGAATCGTATAAAAAACGCGTTCTAGAATTAGCGCAAGACCGCTTGAAGACACTGCAAGATTTGCCAAAAATTAACAAGTTATTTCTTCGTCGAGCCTGAAATTGACACGGAATTGATTGACGGAAATAAGCAACTTCGCAAATTGACCGACGACGAGCGACGAGATTTATTGTCAATTGCTCGCCAAGAATTCGAGAAAATTACAGATTGGACGCCAGAAACAATTCAGAATTGCCTTAATGAATTACTAGAAACGACGGGGCAGAAGCCGGGGATTTTTGTTTAGTCTGGTGAGAATTGTGACGACGTGGGCGCCGTTTAGTCCGCAACTTAACGACACATTGGCACTGATTGGCAAAAGAAAAAAAACTCTGCAAAAGAATCGATAATTATCTACAAAAATAGTTTATTCGTGCGCCGAAAATGCTATACTAAGCATAAGCATGAATGTTGAAAAAATAGATAAATCAGGACAAAAAAAGAACGCTCGTTGGGAGTCGTTCAAAGAATGGATAAAAAAGCATATTCTGGCGATCGTGCTCGTGGTGAGTGCGACGGTTATTGCTGGAGTTTTTCATAATTGCAATTCATTCCATAAAATACGAGCAGGCCGCTAGCGTGGAACTGAAATTGCCAGCCAAAAAACCTGCGCCGAAGAAGTTTTATTCGCCATTGACTGGAATGGAAATCGCGAACGAAGCCGCCGCGAAGTTGCCTGTAACTGGCGTGATGATTGAGAATAGTCCAGCCGCCAGACCGCAGTCAGGACTGAAGAAAGCTGGCGTGGTTTATGAAGCCGTGGCAGAGGGCGGAATTACTAGGTTTTTGGCCCTGTACCAGGGAGAAAAGCCGGCGCTAATTGGTCCAGTGCGAAGCTTGAGATTGTACTATTTGAGCTGGGCGGCGCCGTATCAGGCGTCAATCGCGCACGTTGGCGGAAGTCCAAACGCTTTATCCCAAGTCAGAAACGGTAATTATCGCGACATCGACCAGTTCTTTAACGACGGATCGTATTGGAGATCTCGCGACCGCTACGCGCCGCACAACGTCTATACTTCAGGAGAAAAACTTGACCAATTGAACAGCGCAAAAGGCTATAACAATTCCGGATTCACCAGCTTCGCGCGAGCAGACGGCAAGCCTGTTGAATCGCCAAACGCCACATCTGTAAGTATAAACCTCAGCGGGTCGCTTTATAACACATCATACGCTTACGACAAGGAATCGAATTCTTACCTCAGGAGCATGGCTGGCGCGCCACATACCGATAGGGAAGATGGGCAAATCGCTCCAAATACCGTTGTAGCTATGGAAGTGGGCGTTGAAGCTCGGGCTCAAAATTACGATGGCTACGAAGATGTCAAAACGACAGGATCCGGCAAGGCTTACATTTTCCAAAACGGCACAGTCGCCACCGCCACTTGGTCAAAAGCGGACATAAATTCGCCGCTTAAATTGACAGACGAATCCGGAAAAGACGTCGCCTTGAATCGCGGACAAACATGGATTGCAGCCTTCACGCCAGGAAGGGGAAGTGTTTCATGGCAATAGATCCGGCATCTAAAACCCTGCGCGAATACAAACAATATTATTACCGAAAAGTCATATTAGTCTTATTATCAGCGAGCGCCTGCATCATATTAGGACTGGGAATCGCACTCCATTTCACGGCAATTTCCATATTCCAGCTAAATTTTTGGATTATCATTTTAATTACCGCCATCTTGCAAATCCTATTTTTCAATTTCTATCGTTAAAATCATCGCCGCACCGCTTAATAAAAATTCTGGCGGCGCTTTCTCATAAAATTGGCGAATTAACCACCGACACTCCGCCAAATCCCAACGATAAACGCTACGAAAAAACTGGATTTAAGACGGCGCTTCAGGCAATTTATGGCGATTATCAGCCAGAGCAAAAACCAGCTAGCGACAACGACAAGCCAAAAAAATCCCGCTGACTCAAGCCCTGAATCAAGCCAGCACCGGCGTAGTAATTCTTAATTCTAATCAGAAAATTATCTTCGCCAATTCCGCCGCCCCTGATTTCCAGGAACGCAAAAGGCGAGGATTTTTCTGGCGCTTGATTTTTATAAATGAACCAAGCATTTCCGATTGGCTTCACGAAATCTCCAATGAGAAAATTAAAGCCGAACGTCGCTGGCAACGCATTAGCACCAACCCCGACATCATCCAAAAAAACGCGAATATTCGACATTGTGGCTTCATTTGAGAAAAGGCGCCGCCGCTGAAACTGTCATTTTTCCTCATCGACAAGTCTAAAGGATATCTACCCGAAGAAGAGGACCTCAATTTTTATCTCATTTGCTGCTCACGAACTTCGCGGACCGATTACAGTTATTCGTGGCTATCTGGACATTATCAACGAAGAGTTTTCTGGACGCTTGCAGGGCGACGAAAGACAGCTTCTTGATAGGCTGATCGTTTCGTCCAACCGCTTATCCAGCTATATAGACAACATTCTTAACGTCGCCAGATATGATAGGCACCACTTGAAGGTTTATTTATTAGAAGACACTGTCGCTAATATTTACGCCTCGATTGCCGACGATATGCAGCTTCGCGCATCGACTCAACACAGAATGCTCAGCGTCAATATTCCAGATGATCTGCCGACAGTAGCCGCTGATCACGGAAGTATCGGGGAAGTAATTGGTAATCTGATCGACAATGCCATTAAATACAGCTTTGAGGGCGGGTCCGTAACCGTTTCCGCCGAACAAAAGGGCGACTTCGTGGAAGTGTCCGTCGCCGATAACGGAATTGGTATGCCGGCGAATGTCGTGGACAATTTGTTCCACAAGTTCTATCGATCACACAGATCACGCGAGGCCGTGGCTGGGACGGGAATTGGACTTTACATTTGCAAAGCCTTTGTCGAATCTCACGGCGGCTCGATAATCGCTCGATCCCGCGAAAAACGAGGGCTCGGTCTTCTCGTTCACTTTGCCAATTTATGCTACAGTTAAAGACAAATTGTTAGAAGACGGACAGCTGAATAATCAATTGATACGAAAGGGCGGCGGCTGGATAAAAAATCACGCCATGTATAAGGGCTAGGAGGAATTATGATAAAGACAATTTTATGTGTGGAAGATGACCGATTTGATTGGCGAAATGTATGTCAGGAGTCTGCAAAAAGCGGGATATGACGTGACATGGGTGGTCGACGGGAATGACGGGCTAGTGGCGGCACGCAACCAAACTTTTGACCTGATAATCTTAGATTTGATGCTACCAGAGCAACGCGGCGACCAGATTTTTAGACGCGCTGAGAAACAACAACGTCGATTTGGTTCCGAATAGTAAAATTTTGATTATGACCAATTTTGAGCAGGACGAAGCTTCGCGTAAATCCGTCATGAGTCGCGTCGACGGCTACCTGATTAAAGCCGACATTACGCCGCGGAATTTGATAGATGTCGTTAAGCAGATGAGTAGCGATAATCTTTAATTCTACACATAGTCAGCTTAACTATATATTCTTCCAGTACTTCGGAAATATAGATATAAACTGATCTAGTTTTTCTATAACAAGCGGCAAAGCCTCTTCAGATTCTTTATCATCGGCAGGATCTTTATCTATGCGATAACGTATAAGCTTCATGCGAGCATCGTCCCTGTCGTACCATATCAACTCGCCAATTTCAGGCTCGATTTTATCTTTATCTTTGTAGATATTATCAAAAATTAGCCTATTTTGTGCGTCCGAATCCTTGCCTCCATCAATATATAGCTCTATATAAATACACTTTTCTCTAGTGTTGGCTAACACGTTAAAATGGGCCTTGCCGCCATATCTGATCGTATACCAATGTTGAGGTCGAGGTTTTTGCCAGCTAAGGACCTTCTTAGAATGCTCCAACCCATAATCTCGCACCATCTCAAAAAATCTTTGCTGCCGCAGTTTCACTTCAGACACACTACTGTTGCTATTATTCTGGCTGCGCACAACCTTTGTCCATTCATTAGGACTTTCAACGACCAAAAAGTGCGGGGCTGGTTTGGAGTCGCCGATCTTATACGCCTCAAGCTCAACCAAAAAGAAATTAATTTTATCAGAAGAATTAAAATTCAACCACTCGACAGCCTGCCTATGCTCATCACGAATATTACTTGCAATCCAGATGATTGTTTCAGCGCCAATCCCAGCCGCGTAAGTAATACACTTGCCAAGATGATCGTGATCTGTACGCTCTAATTGATTTTCAATTATAATCGCCCTATCAGAGTAATCAGCCGTAACTATATCCGCATTAAAATCGCCGACACCAACTTCGGTTTTTATGTTTTCCGTGTTGAATTCTATTCCCAAAGCGTCACCTAGCAAAGATAAATTATCTGGATGAGCCAGCCATGGAGTAAACGACAAAGCTTCGTGTTCCCATATTTTTTTCTGATATTTACCTTTTTCTAGCTTGCCTAAAGATTGAACCACAAAAAACTCTCCCCAATTTACTATTTTGCCTATTATACCATAGCCCAGTAAAAGCTATCACTGCCTTCAAATTAGAAAAAGAGCCCCTTACAGACTCTAAAATGACATTCTTGGTGACCCCACCGGGAATCGAACCCGGGTTGCCAGGATGAGAACCTGGTGTCCTAACCGCTAGACGATAGGGCCGTAACTCCATGGATTATACCATGGAAAGGGAAGGCTTGTCTACTTTTTCTCTATGTTAGAGGTCGACTTTTTATGATAAGACAGCATAGCCCAAGAGCTATATATTAAAACGACCAGAGAAATAACAATAGGAGAGAAATATAAATTGATCATACCAATAGTCGACAAGACCTTTACGATGAATACGTCTTTATTAGCGATGAGGAAAAATAACCCGAATCGTAAAAAGATGACTAATACATAAAATACGACCGTCGCACACCCAATGGTAGTCAACACTTTTGAAACTTTATCAGTAATCCAATATCGTCCAGTTTTATACCAATAGATTGAAATACAAGCGAGTATAATCGCATATGCCCCTAAGATATGGCCCAGAGAACCAATGAACGACTTAAATATATCAGACGTGGCACCAATGAGGTTCGCCGAAATGAGACAAATTATCACAAAGACTGCAGTTCGCTTGAAAGCTGAGTTGCTTTGGTCGTTATGCTGATCATTGTTCATAGAATTAGTATACCACGTTTATCACTTGAGATTTTTCTGAAAATTCGCCATAATAAAACTATGGAAAAGGGCGGGATTTACTTTAAGCCTCACGCAATTTCCAGATTTTGGCTGAGGAGATTGTGTGAAGTGGCATTACTGAGCTGTTTCACGATCATTCTTTTATATGCATGGGCGCGATTTATACCGACTGGTTATCAATTGCCAATCGGATTATCTGTCTCAGACTTAGCGGCTGGCGTAGCAGGAATCGGTAGCTTAATTGTGCTGATTTTATGTTTTTGGCTTCCCAGAAAACACGAAACTGAAATTGGAATTTTCGTATATTTGTTAACCGTCACCGTCGCCACAACCACCATAATTACCAGCGGCGGAGTCGTTTCACCATTCCTGGTTATGTGGATTATCGTGGCAATTTTTGCAGGATTTTTCGGCGCAGTAATCTTAGGAATAATGGGGCTTTTGGTTATTTTGCAGATTATAGCCACCAGCGTTCAACAGGGAATAAACGTGCAGTTCATCATCGGCTACCTATTCTTCGGATTTTTGCCTTTGATTTTCAGCCTTGTTTTATGGATTCGCCGCCAAAAAACTGATGACAATACGTCCAGCTTGGAGAATAAACTTTCTGCCGTTGAAAGTAAGTCTGATGTAGTGATTAATGCCATCGACGACGGCGTTCTGGCTATTTCCAAAGACGGCAACATAGAATTAATCAATCCATCCGCCCAACAAATCATCGGCTGGGACCAAGGCGACGCGCTCGGGCTTAACTGGAAAAGCGTCTTAAAACTCGTTACTTCAGACGGAAAAGACGTAGAAGACCTCGAGAATCCAATAGCCCAATCTTTATCAAAAAATCAGCCAACACACAACGATAAATTATTCCTATTAACCAGCTCTGAAAAAGCGAATTTTTAGTTTCAATTGTCAGCTCTCCAGTCGGCACAGATGGCGAAGGAATCATCGTAGTTTTCCGCGACATCACCAAAGAAAAAGCCGAGGAACGCGAGCAAGCCGAGTTTATTTCCACCGCCAGCCACGAGATGCGCACGCCAGTTGCGTCAATTGAGGGCTACTTGGGTCTGGCGTTAAATCCAGCCACCGCTCATATCGATGAGAAAGCCCGCGATTTCATTACCAAAGCTCACGAATCGGCACAACATCTGGGACGATTATTCCAAGATCTCCTCGACATTAGCAAAGTTGAAGATGGGCGAATGAAAAAAATAACCCGAAGATCATCAACGTAAACGAATTTTTTTGAAGGATATTTTTGATGGTTTGGCGACAAAAGCTGATGAAAAACAGCTCAATTACATCTTTATGCCAGACATAATTGATGAAGGTAAAGAGAAGTCATTGCAGCCGATTTTTTATGCCAATATTGATCCCGACCATTTTAGGGAAGTTGTTAGCAATCTGATTGAAAATGCCATCAAATACACGCCGTCGGGCGAAGTTGTCGTCAATGTTACCGGCGACGATAAGCAGATTTCCATAAGTGTAAAAGACAGCGGCATTGGTATTCCCGCCGAAGATATTCCGCATTTATTCCAGAAATTTTATCGAGTAGACAATTCTGACACGCGAGAAATTGGCGGAACTGGCTTGGGGCTATATTTGAGTCGCCGCTTAGCTGAGGCGATGTCTGGAAACTTGCGAGTTGAAAGCAAATATAAAGAGGGAAGTACTTTCTATCTGGAAATTCCTCGTATGAATAGTTCAGAAGCTAAGCAGCGATTAGAATCTGCAGAGACTGAAAATCCCGAAGATAAAACGCCGGACTCTTTGGCTTCAGAAAAAATTGAAATTGCCACAGAAGAGAAAACAGAAGATGTCGCAACTGAAAATAATAGCAAGATTGTCAATTCAAATCCAGCCGCAATTACAACTCCAGAAAATCCAGCTCCAGCCGTACCGACGACTCCAGCAGCCCAGCCAGAAATTCCACAACCAGCCAGAAATTCTTCCGAGCCAACGCTGGCTGAAATTGAGGAAGAATTGCGAAGAAAACGCCAGCAACTGTCAATTCCTGGTCGCGAATAATAGCCATAAGAACTATGGATTTTTTGTCAAAACTTCAGTATAGTATAAATATATGACAAAAATTTTATTGGTTGAGGACGACAAAAAGCTTACGCGAAATTTACGGTGTACGACTTTTTGGCGGAGGGCTACGATATCGTTTCGGCGGGCGACGGAGAAGAAGCTCTAGCCATGGCAATTAAAGAACGTCCGCGATTAATCTTTAAGCGACGTGATGATGCCGAAAAATCTCTGGCTTTGATATGCTGGACATTTTTACGCTCAACGACAGAAACAAAAAGACGTTAAAGTTATTATTATGACCGCGCTGTCCTCAGAGGACCAGAGAAAGCGTGGCGAGCAACTTGGCGCTGATAAATACTTGGTGAAGTCTCAGGTGGGAATAGAGGATGTTGTGAGGGCAGTTCACGAAACCTTGGGAGATCTTCCAGGAGTCGGCACAAATCCAGTGCCAGTTTCACAACCAGCTCATACATATGAGCCAGTCGTTCCAACACCTCAGCCAGCTCCAGCAGCGCCGCAGCCAGTTACTAGGCCTGATATTTCTTCATTGTCGCCGCAACCAGCCGCCCCCGCTGCAACGCCAACAACTCCTGCAATAAATCCGCTCGTACAACAACATCCGCAACAGGTATTCGCTCCAGCTCCGCAGCCGCTGCCTCAACCAGTACAGACTCCAACACCGCAGACTCAGCCGACAACCCTGCCACAGCCTATGGCGCCATTTTCATCACCCGCACCGCGACCATCGGGGCTTGGTGATCGTGTGATTCAACCTTTGCCAACTGACGATTCTCAGAATTCTGTAGATATTTCCAAGCTTATGGCAGAAGAATTGGACAATACACAGAGAATTTCTCAACCAACTCCAGAGCCTCAACCAGTACAGACTCCAACACCGCAACCAATTCCGACGCCTCAGCCAGCACCAAATCCTATTGAACAGGTTAACTCAATACCTCTCGCCCAAACACAGCCTCAGGAGCAAAGCGTCCCACATCAACCATCAGAAACTCCTCAGCCGACACAATTTCCACCGATAAATCCACAACAATGATAAACCCAGACACAAAGCAAGAATCTTGGCGCCTCAACAAATTCGTGGCGCTGTGCTTGGGTGTTTCCAGGCGGAAGGCTGACGAATTGATAGAAAAAGGGAAGATTACTGTTGACGGTCAGCCCGCCAGATTGGGTCAACAAATTTCTGACGCAAATAAAATTTCCTACAACGGCAAATTGCTAGAATTGCAATCCAAACAGCTCATTATCCTGCACAAGCCAACTGGATATCTTTGTTCGCGCGCCTCTCAGGGCGGCGTTCCGACAATCTACAAATTGCTACCGAAGAATCTTCACCACTTAAAACCTGTTGGTCGCCTGGATAAAGACAGCTCCGGGCTGATTCTCATGACGAACGACGGAGATTTTGCTCACAGCATGACACATCCGTCGTTTTATAAGATTAAGCGATATCTCGTCACAATTGACAAAACCACTACAGCCGCTTCACCGACAAATGATCAATGATTTTTGGTGTGCAGCTTCCTGACGGACGCAGTCAATTGATGCTAGAAAGACAACACGAAGGCGATGATTATCGCTGGATAGTGGAAATGAGCGAGGGAAGGAATCGTCAAATTCGGCGAACTTTCGATGCGTTAGGCTACACTGTCAAAAAACTCCACAGAACAAACTTCGGCAATTATTCACTCGGCGACCTTAAAAGAGGTGAGTGGCGAGAAGAAAAATTCACGAATTCATAATTTACTCCGCAACTCTTTACATTTTACGTTAAATATTGTAATATAGCTTTTATGCTAAGTTTGATAGAGAGTGTAATTGAAAAATGGAAACACTAAACGCACGTGATAAATTAGAATTGTCAAGGAAATTAGCCAGAATATCCCTAAACGGAATATGCGCAGATCTTAAAGCTGATACTGAGCATGGACACGACAAGATAATCGAAGTGTATTCAGGAAAAGAGCAAAAACTTCCCATAGACACCGTCAAGAAGCAAATATCAGATTACGCAAAATTAGTTGTTGAATTAGAGGAATAGCAGAATCTCTCAACTTGGAAACTTTACCCACAATAGACGGCAGTAATTACTATATGCTTGACCTAGAAAAAGGCGGTGGCGTAATCATATCCAAAAAACAGACAGAAGGTTCTCGTGTATATATCGCAGACAAACTAGTATTAAAAACAGACGGAACTGTTAATACAGAATATCTCCAGCTTCGACCGTTTAATAAAGACGGTCAGATTGCTCCATTAGATTATACAAAAATAGCACGCCTATGTAATAGGCATATCAATTATCATCACAATAATCCCAAAGGAGTTATAGCTGTTGCATTTAATAAAAATAGAAGAGACCTCCAATACAATAGTCGAAATAGCTAAAAAATGATATAATTTATAATCATGTCTAAATTACCAACAGTCGCCATCATCGGGCAAGCCAACGTCGGCAAAAGCTCACTATTTAATCGCTTGACGCGCTCTCGCACGGCCATAGTCGCCAGAGAAGCTGGCACGACACGCGATAACGTCGTTGGTAAAGTTTCGTACAAACGACGCAACGTAGATTCTGCGCCGTCAGATGACTATTCGCAATTTTGGCTCATCGACACAGCCGGACTAAAAACTGCCGAGGACGAATTTGAGGCGACCATTCAGGACCAAATCGCTGACGCGTCTGCCGCTGCCGATGTAATCCTCGTAACTGTCGACTCCACTGCATATCCTTCCGACGCCGATCGACAATTGGCCAAAAAAGCCCTAAAAAGTGGCAAGCCAGTTATTCTAATCGCCAATAAAGCAGACTTAAAAGGTTCTCTTCCTATCGACGAATTCAAGCGACTCGGCATCAAGAACATCATAAAAACTTCCGCCGAACACAGCATTGGCATTTCGGAGCTTCTTGATAGTATCGCCGAACTTATTCCGCCAGCCACCGAAACCGCACCTGACGATATCATTCGTGTCGCGCTAATTGGTCGTCCAAACGTCGGCAAAAGTAATCTGTTCAATACTTTGGCGGGCAAGCAGCAAGCCATCGTCGCCAACGTCGCCGGCACAACTCGCGACGTCAACCGCGTTCAGGTTCGTTATCACGGTCAGACAATTGAGCTGCTCGACACCGCTGGGATTCGCCGCCAAGGAAAGCAAGAAACGGGAATTGAAAAGTTCTCAGTTCTTCGCACCATGCAAGCGATCAACGAAGCCGATGTTTGTCTGCTTCTTATGGACGTCAATGAGCTTAACGTTCAATTGGATCAGCGCCTAGCTGGAATTATTGACGAGGCGGGCAAGGGGCTTGTTCTGGTCGTCAGTAAATGGGACTCCGTCGAAGGTAAAGACGCTTACACGCACGATGAAATCGCGCCACAAATCAGCTATAACTTCAAGTTCACGCCGTACGCGCCATTAATATTCACTTCTTCCGTCACAGGGCAGAATGTCGCCAAGTTATTTGACCTAGCGCTTGATATCTATAAGCGTCGTCGCCAAGAATGTAAAACTCGCGCCTTAAACGACATTTTACAGAAAGCCATCGCCGCACATCCGCCAGCTGGTCTGAAAAACTCGCACCCGAAGCTGCGCTACATTGTCCAGACTGACGTTGCTCCGCCGTGGTTTGTTATATATGGTAGCAATCTGAAATTTGTCCACTGGAGCTATAAACGTTATCTGGAGCGAACTTTACGCGAGGCTTTCAATTTTGCGGGAACGCCGATTAAAAATGTCTTTCCGCGATGAAAAGCAATTAAAAGCCAATCGTGAACGCGTTGCTCGCGGTCTGGCGCCAGTCACCAAAGCCTACAAGCAGGCCAAGAACGCCGAAAAACTCGCTTAATCCTATTTTTACGCCAATTTCTCTTGACTTAAATATTATCGCGTGATATAAATAACATTGGCTTTTGTTGACAAGTCGAGTAAATCCTTGTCCGAAAGCGTACCTTGACAAGCAGATGTAAGATTATAAGATTATAAGACGAAACTTAAGCATGAAGCGGGGTTTTAGTTGTTGATAGAATATATAATTGACAATTGAAATCTCGTTTCATGCTTGATCATATGCACGCATGATTATTTGCCAAAAAGCAAAGATGGCGAACCGTTCGCCGCGAGATAGAGAAAGGCCAGAAAAATGGCACTTCATTACACCCTGCACTACATCGTCTGCAAGGGTATCACCATCCACGCTGGGGGCACTACCATTACGCAGTCCGAGGATGGCATTACCAGGGTTTGCTGCTCGGAGTCGGCTTCTCCTGAATACAGGAAAGTAGGGAGTGAATTCCACTTCGAGACTTCAGTCTCTAAGATAATTCTTATCCCTGACGTCGCGCTTAAAGGCGAGGCCCCTAAGTCCGAAAGGACCGACAACGGGACTGTGTTCACGCTAAACATCGGCAGCTTCACGCTGAAGGTTAATGGCTTTACCGCTAAATTAAGGTGTAACAGCCTTATGAAGGAGAACATCCTTACAGTGAAGTCTGATAACTCCAATAAGTTCTTCAGCTATGAAGAGTGCGATGACAAGGCGATTATCATTGCTATGACATACGACGATAGGCGCCGATTGAAGGATCTCCGAGAAGGAGAGTTCATCCCATTTTTCTGGTGTGGACGACGTCATTCACGAAGTAACGAAAGTCGAGCGTAACAAGGGATGGCGAACAACAGTTACCATCCAGACATACAAGGATGGTGCTCCTGTAGGCCAAGCCTACACTGTGTCTGGAGATGACAATTCGTGGTTTGTGGCGGCAATCCCGCCACGAGCAGAACTCTGATCTCCTGATCTCTTACTGCTTCTTGCGGTAAGTTATCAGGAGCAACATAGTGACAAGCAGACGTTAATATAAGGCTGATGTCACGCCAGGCATCTAATCTTATACTTCATCTGCTTGCCACACTATTCATTGGAAGTTATTAAGTCCCAACTGGGGCTGTTTTTTTATTCTATTGACTTTTTATTCATGTGTGATATAAATAATATCAGCTTTCGTTGACAAGTTGAAATTTATTCCTCGTCCGAAAGCGCACTTTGACAAGCAGTTGAGAATAAAGCAAGGTGAGATTTTATGGCGTTATTTTAGCGGAAGCAAAATAGTGTCGTGAAACCTCATCTTGCAAGCGCCATCCGGGCGCCAGAGCAGTGTTTTTTATAAAACACGGACATTCCCGTCCGGGTGAGGAGAAAGGTCAGCCATGCGCAGTCGTAGTAGTGAGATTGGCGTAAAGGAATACGTCATTTGCTTCATCGTAGTTCTTGCTATCTGCTTCGGGTTTAAAGCCTGCCACACATCAGTAGAGCAAGGGAACTGGCACGAAGAAGTCGTTACTATCTGCAGCAAAGAAGTGGTACCGGTGGGGAGCGGCGATAGCCGCTCTCATGAGTACCGCATATACACTTCAGGCCAAGTCTACACCGTAAAAGATTATTACGGTAGTAACGGAGCTAGGTTCAATAGCGCGGACGTATACGCCAGGATTCAGGTCGGAAAGACCTATAAGATCAAGTCGTTTGGTTACCGGGTTCCGGCACTCTCACGCTTCTGGAACATTGAGACCATTGAATTAACGCAGCAGGAGCCCACCGGCACCTGCGGGCTAACGCCGTCGAACAATTGACGGCCGCCGAACTGACATCCGCCGAGAATACTTGGCGGTTCTCTCCGTCGTACATATTCTCCTGCTTGTCAGTTCGCTCCATAGATGCGTATCTATGCTGATGAGTCGGAAACGACGAAAGCGAACTTTTATTCAAACATCATCAATTGCACAGACAAAACTTCACGCGTAATTTCATCCGCACGTTCACCAATTAGCACAATTTTTGCTGGCTCTTCCGCCGCAGAATTAGCTATTTGAATCTGATTTTCCGTTGCCTCCAAATGATGCCGCGCGCCATTATCATCAATAAAACAGCCCTTCATTCGCCTGAGTTTATAAGCGTCAAAAAGTTCCGGCCAAATTTTTTCCAGAGTCGCCGCGGCAATTTTCATACCAGAAACATCCAGTACGGCATACGTCGGATTATCCGGCACGACCAACTCGCCATCGTATGTATCAAAAAACGCCAACAAACCCGACGGCGTCGACATTTTATTGATATCAAATTTACCTCGTGGCGCGCTCAGTATTTTTCCGTAAGGCAGGGAGTTTAGCTTGGATTCGTATTGCAATCGCTCGTCGTCACTTAGCAAATCTTCTTTGGTCACTAAAATCATATCCGCCGCCTGCAACTCAATTTCATGCGCCGGCTCAATTCCATGTAAAATCTCATGCGCGTCAATAACATAAAAACTCTGCGCCAACTCGTACTTATTGAATATTTGTGCATTAATTAATTTCTCAACCAAATTCATCGTTCGCGCCACACCAGTCGCCTCAATAAACACTGGGGCGGGGGAATTGCGACAAAAGTCAAGTAACATTCGCGTCAATGCATGCTTCGACGAACAACAAACACAATCACCAGCCAAAGTCGTCACAATATCCGCCAACTTTTCCAATCGATAACCGTCAACGTTTTTCATTAGCATATTCATTCTCAATCACCCGAGAACCCTTATAGTCACTTTGTTGCAATAAGAATTCAAGGACACTAGTTTTTCCCAGCGCCCAGCGACCCATTCACCAAATATAGCGGAACTTTATCGATAATCGCTCGCCCATCATCAAACGGCGCATTAATGCTAAATTCCAAATCATCGTCGCGTTTTGCCATATGCTTATTATACGTCATTTTCACAAGGTGATATACTAAGTCTATGAAAGTCATCTTAGCGTTGGGAAATCCAGGCGAAAAATACACAAACACGAGGCATAATGCTGGGTTTTTAATTATTGATAAATTTGTCTCAGAGAATAATGCAGTTTTTTGCAATAAGCCAAAAGTTTTCCGCAGATATTGCCGAACTCAATATTTCTGGAGAAAAAATCCTGCTGGTTAAGCCAACTACTTTTTACAACGAGGTCGGAATTTCCGCCCGAGCAATCTTAGATTTTTACAAATTGACATTGGATGATTTACTAATTATTCACGATGACACGGCGCTGGACTTTGGTAAAATTAGAACTCGTAAAGGCGGACGAGACGCAGGCAGTAACGGACTGAAATCCCTTCACGCTCACGTCGGCTCAGACTTTTGGCACATTCGTATTGGCACAGACAATTTGCTCAGACGTCAAGTTGGTGACGTAGATTTTGTCCTAGGCAAGTTCAACTCAGACGAGCAAAAAGGTTCTCCAAAGCTGGATATTGCCCGAATCAATTAACTTTGATCGAGAAAATTTCATTAACGGAACTATCGAGCCGTTCAGTATAAAATATTAAACCAGATTCTAGCGTCGTTTTTCGCGGCACAATTTTTTTGAAGCACCATTCTTCAATTGCTCTTCGGCTTGATGTAATTTTTGCAGCCGCAGCTTCTTGCAGATTGATCGATCGGGCTTCCAATATGCTGCTGCCGACCGCCAAACTCACAAACAATAAGCCCAAGCCGCCCGTCGCCCATTCTGGCAATTCCAAGTGGAATAATTTGGCAATCATCATCACGCCGAGCGCCATAATTGCCCAGTGAGCGCCATTTTCCAGATATTTATATTTGCTAAGCGCGCCTGTTCGCAACAAATATACGGTTAGCGATCGGACCCAAATCGCTCCAGCGCCCAGCCCAGCCACGATTAGTAGCACGCTGTTGGTAATGGCGAACGCACCAATCACACCGTCAAAAGCTAAAGCTGGCGTCCAGAACTTCCAAATATAACAAGCTAGCAAACGCCGCCCAGCCGGTTTTAATCTTAACGGATTTCGCGTCATCTTCATGGAAAAATGACCCAAATAGTTCCAACCCAATATGCAGCACAATTCCAAGAACCGCTGAAATCAGCACCAAAGATTTATGCGGCGCCTCGACTGTAAAATACAAAACAGCCGCCACGCTAAGCATTATGCACACCTTAAAATTCTCAAATCGCCCAGCCTTCGCCAAGATCGGCTCAACGTGCCGCATCCAGTGAACACGCTTGTTGTAATCGATGAAATAGCTAAGCCCAATCATAATCAAAAACGCACCACCAAACGCGTCAATCATCGGCGACGCCTCGTGCAGGATCTTTGCCGTACTCGACAGGTTTATGAAGCGCCAGATTGACAACATCCATAAATCCGTGGCCGCTCGCAATCATCACAATAGCAATTGGCAATATAAATCGAACAACAAACACCGCCACAAATATGCCAGCCGTCAGGAAGACTTTCTGCCAAACTTGACTCATTCCCGCCAAAACCTTGCTATTTATCACCGCGTTATCGAAGCTAAACGTAACTTCCAGAACCACCAAAATAGTAAATAGCCAAAGACCGCTAACGCCCATATGACTAGAAATCAAACTGCCCAAACCTAAGGTTAATAGGACTGAAAACCAGAAAATCCGAAACGGATGATGTGAATGTAAAAGATGTTTCATATTGATTTAGTATAGCATAAGCATGGAGTATAATTTTATATATGGCACAAAAATCGCCAGATGGTCGCATAAAAAAGTTTTTATCAGCCAACAACGAATTGATCGGTTGGGTAGTTTTTGGCGTCCTTATAATTTCTATTTATCAATTCAGCTCGCGATTCGGCGTTATGTTATTAAACGGAGAATTTGCAGAATGGTGCAATAAATTACTTCCGTCATTACAAGATTTCATCACACTGACGTTAAGCGTAATTGTCGAAGCGGTCCCATTCTTAATTTTAGGAATTATCATATCCGCGCTTATCAGGTACTTTTTATCATCAAAAGACGTCTTCAAAATGTTACCAAAAAACACCTTCCTTCGACGAATTGCACTCTCTATGATCGGGCTAATTTTACCTGTATGCGAATGTGGTAACGTACCAATTGCACGCAGCTTAATAGCAAATGGACTGAAACCCGCCGACGTTATTAGCTTTCTTTTTCGCCGCGCCAATCCTAAATCCGATAACCATAATTTCAACTATGACCGCCTTCAGTTTTGACACCCGAATGGTTTGGTGGCGAATTATTTTTGCGCTAATTATCGTACAAATAACCGCTTTTATCGTCAGCTTTTTTAAGGAAGATTCCGTCATTAATCCAGAGTTTGAAAAACTTTGCCACTCTCATAATCACGGTTCAAAATTGTCAAATATATTCAGCTCATCACGCAATGAATTCTGGCAATTATTTACTATGTTGGTTTTAGGTGCCAGCATCGCAGCCGCCACACAAATCTTCGTTCCGAGATTCATCATAAACGCCGTCGGCGGCGACATTTTCCTATCAGTCATATCCATGATCACGCTAAGTTTCATCATCTCGATATGTTCCAGCATCGACGCGTTCTTCGCACTGGCTTACGTGCGAAATTTCACGACAGGCTCAATTTTATCTTTCTTGCTATTCGGACCGATGATAGACATAAAAATGATTACGTTGTTAAAAACAACTTTTCGCTGGAAATTTATTGCAACAATTACCTTAACTGTATTCGTCTTATCTCTAATTGTCGGACTGGGAGTTAACTTATATGTACGCTAACCTTGCAAAATCAATTGGCGGAATTGTCGTTTGTGTATATATTTTGCTATTAGCTTGGCGCGACCAACTCGGCTTTTTACGTTCATCCACGCTATCACACATTCGCGGTCATAATTAGCGTAATCGGCGTCATACTTTTGCTTATTGATATAATGTTGCAATTAAAAAATAAACCCGCAAAAGACAAAATCTAGAATTGGCTTGAAAAAAATTACCCCTGATATCTTACTTTTGCAATAATTATATTATCAGTCGGATACATATTACCACCAAAGCCACTCTCTCCAAGTAGCCTCGCGCAAAAAGAAAGCCCTATGATTATTGAGCCCGAAAGTCGCTGCGAAACACCTCAGCCGAAAGAGAATTCTTCTACAATCTCAATAAACCGCTGGAAAACCGCCATAAATTCCTGTAAAGAAGCCGCTTATTTTAACGGCAAAGATATCACCGTTACTGGCTTCGTTTCAAATGACCTGTTAAAAAACTACGGCTATAATTACTTCAATATTGCCAGATACGTTATAAGTTGCTGCACTGTTGACAGCGTGCCTATGAAAATCCTGGTCGAGAAAAACTTTTCGACAGACTACCCAGATGGAACATGGCTAATCGTCAAGGGTAAATTGTCGCAAAAAATCGTTAATAGCCAAGCCGAATACGTCATAACCGACGCACACATCACAAAAATCAACCAACCCAAATATCCTTATGAACTACTCGGACTGTAAGTCTATTGCACACTTGTTGCAATAAGTTATAAACTATTGGTAGCTACTATGCTAAATGAAATATTTGAACGCCACAATCTTCGCCTGACAAAACCGCGCCAGCAAGTATTTGATATCCTGCGAAATTCAGACGTACCTCTTACGGTCGGCGATATTGCGAAAAACTGCAAAAACATTAACCGTGCCAGCATTTACCGCACACTGCTAATGTTCGATAATCTGAACATTATAAACACCATAACTATTGGCTGGAAGAATTATTACGAGTTAGCGGAACCTTTTATACCGCACCATCACCATCTATACTGCATCAATTGTCAAAATGCCGAACCCATACAATCACAAGAGCTCGAAAAACTCATAGATCTCATCGGTAAAAAACATAATTTCATAGTCACAAAACACCACTTTGAGTTGGAAGGTATTTGCGAAAAGTGCCGATATATTATAGAAAATAAATAATTTTTCCCAACAAAAAAGCGCCAGGTAAGGGTGGGCATCACCTGACGCTTTTTTACCCTTCAACCCACCCGAGCTACCGTATCAGTGAAGCGTCGCGACTAAAACTCCAAAAGTCCGCGCCTGATGACCATCAATACAACTTTGTACTCACATTAACAGAGGTCGCCTTTGAAAAAGGGCAGTTAAAGGGGTTAGTATGCGCGTAACGTTGAACCGCAAAAAGTGGAGGGTAAGAATACTTAATGCCATTGCGCGCAACCTAACATATAGTTAGAATAGGGGGTATAAGGTGCGTTTGGTTAATGATTACTTAACCAATCGTCCTTGATTATAGCAAACATTTGACAAAGTGTCAATACTTTTTACCACATTTTTTATGGAAATCAATAGAATTACACCAGATGAGCATATTTTCTCCCAGAGATTAGCACATATTGCCAATCCACCAAAAAGCTTATGTTATATGGGAAAATTGCCAGAAACAAATGCGCCTGTCGTATCAATCGTCGGGTCCCGTAAGCCGTCTGCCTACGGAAAAGAAGTAACCGAGCGATTGGCAACAGATCTGGCAAAAGCCGGGTGTGTAATCGTGAGCGGGCTGGCACTAGGTGTGGACTGCATTGCCCAAAAAGCCGCCATTGAAGCTGGCGGAACGGTCGTGGCGGTCGTTCCAAATGAACTCCCTGATATTTCACCGCGGACCAATTATCAACTAGCCATGAGCATCATAGAGCAGGGCGGCGCGGTCGTTTCAGAATGGATGAAGGGCGATAATAAAATAGTCAATCGTTGGAGTTTTTTGGAGCGCAATCGGCTAGTTAGTGGGCTAGCTGACGGAATTATTATCACCGAAGCCGCCGAGCGAAGCGGCACACTAAACACAGCCTCGCACGCACTAAATCAGGGAAGAGATTTGTTTGTAGTTCCCGGAAACATAACCAGCCCACTGTCGGCGGGTTGTAATACCTTATTAAAGCAAGGGGCGTATTTGGTGACAGACGCCGACGATGTTTTATCAATCATCGCGCCAGAAAAATTGCAAAAAGACAGCGGCCAAGAATTAGCAGCCAGCGCAACAATTGAAGAAGCTATTATCATAAAACTCATCTCAGAAGGACTTCGTGACGGCGACGAAATCCAACAAAAATCAGGATTATCCGCATCAGACTTCGCCACGGCGCTCACAATGCTAGAAATCAACGGCGTGATTAAGCCGCTCGGAGCGAACAACTGGACATTACGATAATATTGCTATTTTGACAAATTGATGTTACTATACGGACTATGAAAAAAAGCCCGAGAAAGCATCTCCTACCGTCCGTAAAGTCGCCAAGGACGTTCTTTACCATCGCTAATTCTAATAAGCGTGAGCTGGCGCCGCTTTGGCGATACGCGGATCTGAGAAAATCAATACAGCTGAAGGACTGGCGGAATGCGCGGTCGGGCGATTAGCTGATGTTTTGGACGGCAAAGTAGCGCGCATGACAGGACAGACTAGCAACACTGGTGCGGCATTAGACGCCACAACAGATAAAAATAGTTATGGCAAAAAAATCCTCTATGAAATGACATAAAAAAAAGAGTATGGCTCCCAAAGACGAGTCCTTGTCACTGTTGCGGTATCTAAACTCGATAAACGCCATAGCTACGGGAATCGCTAATTTACGTAGTGACGAGAAAGCTGAAACTCGACCGACCAAATCAGGGAAAAGGTAGGGGCTAGCTATGAGAAACGGCTAGCCTTTGAGTATGCTTATGCTGCCGCCCGATATTAGCCGAGCAGACGAACCGACAGTCCAAAACTCGCCGAGCTTCTACGCAAACTAGGAGCTGCAGCATTTGCCGCTTCACTTCCGTTCGCTACGCACGCAACATGCACCTACATAAAACGAGCAGATTAACGGCGACGCGGAAAAAGAAAAAGCCACGCCAAATAGCAGATGTTAATCGCAGTCTCGGATCAATGGCAATGCTCGGTCACCTCAGTGGTCGCTCGTAATAATTCACTTTGCGGTTGTAGCTAGATAGTGATTTGTTATAATATAAAGTTATGAAAAATCTCGTTATCGTCGAGTCACCAGCCAAAGCTAAAACCATCGAGAAATATCTCGGCAAGGATTTTCACGTCCTGTCCAGCGTGGGCATATTCGCTCGATTGTTAAAAAGACGAAGGATGGAACGCCGCCGATTGACGTAGCTAACGATTTTTTCGCAATTTATGAAGTTGATCCTGAAAAAAAGAAAGTTATCACCGAACTAAAGAAAAATGTCAAGGCAGTTGGCAAGGAAAATGTTTGGCTCGCAACCGATGAAGACCGCGAAGGAGAGGCCATTGCTTGGCATCTGTGTAAGGTGCTGAATCTTCCAATTGAAACGACTAAGCGAATTGTCTTTCACGAGATCACCAAAGACGCCATAACTAATGCCATTAAGAATCCGCGAACCGTGGATATGAATTTGGTTCAAGCGCAACAAGCCAGGCAAATTCTTGACCGACTGGTTGGTTTTGAGCTCAGCCCAGTCGTCTGGCAGAAAGTTCCTGGCGGAAAATCAGCTGGTCGCGTTCAGAGTCCCAGCAGTGCGATTACTAGTCGAGCGCGAACGAGAAATTATGAAGTTTGAGGGCAATTTTCAGTTCAAAGTTACTGCCATTTTTATTCACGACAATCAAGAATTCAAGGCCGAGCTTAATCAAAAATTCGACACAGAAGAAGCGGCGAGCGAGTTCTTAAATAGTCTGAAACCCCGCCGAATTTATTGTTAGCGATATCTCAAAAAAACTCCTGGGACCAGAAATCCAGCGGCGCCATTTACCACGTCAACCCTGCAACAGGAAGCCAACTCTAAACTCGGCTTCAGCTCCAAAGCAACCATGGCTTCGGCGCAAAAAAATTGTACCAAGACGGAAAAAAATCACCTATATGCGTACTGACTCGGTGAATTTGAGCGGTCAAGCCATCGCGGCGGCTACCGACTTTTATTAAGCGTCTTTACGGTCCAGATTACTCAACGGTTCGCAAATTTAAGACCAAATCCGCATCAGCCCAAGAAGCTCACGAAGCTATTCGCCCGACGGACATCACTCTGGAAACCGCGTCTAATAATAGCTATGATCAGAAATTGTACGACCTGATTCGACGCCGAACTTTAGCGTCGCAAATGTCGCCAGCGAAGCTAGAAAAAGACAACTATTACAATCGACATCAAGGGTGAAAAAAATTACCAAAAAGCAAAAAAAGCCCGCTCAGTTTGAGGCGAAAGGGCGAAGTCATTACGTTTGATGGATTTTTTTGCGCGTTTACGGCGGCAATAAAGATGAGCTTCTGCCGAAGTTACAGTCTGGCGATGAAGTCAATTCTCACGACATTACGGCTCGTCAAACATTTCACCAGACCGCCAGCTCGCTACACTGAAGGCTCGCTAGTCAAGAAGCTGGAGGAGCTTGGAATCGGTCGTCCATCTACATACGCTACGATTATCGACACTATTCAAACTCGCGGCTATGTTGAAAAAGGCGACAGCGAAGGTCAGCCACGGGATGTGATTGTCCTGAATTATAACGGCGAGGAAGTTAGCCGAAGTATCGTCCAGGAAAAAACTGGATCGACACGCGGCAAGCTTATTCCCAACGCCGAGCGGCGAACTGATTGCCGATTTCCTGACGGACCACTTTTACGCAAATTGTCGATTACGATTTTTACCGCCAACGTCGAAACGGAATTTGACAAAATTGCCGGTGCTAATCTGGAAAAAAAGCGCAATGCTGCACGGATTTTACACGCCTTTCCATAAATTAATCGAGCAATCTGGCGGGATCGACCGAAGTAAAGTCGGCGCTAATCGCGAAGTGGGAATTGATCCGAAGACAAATAAACCGATTATCGCGCGATTTGGGCGATTTGGTCCAATGTTGCAACTTGGCGAAACTGATGGCGACGAAAAGCCACGTTTTGCGCCGCTGCCAAAGGGTGCGAAAATTGAGACAGTTACGCTGGAGCAAGCATTGGAAATGTTCAAATTGCCACGCATCGTCGGACAAACAGAGGACGGGCAAGATATTAAGGCGAATATTGGGACGATTTCGGTCCGTATATTCAAGTCGGCAAACTGTTCGTTTCCATTAAGCCAGAAGATCCACACAGCATTACTTTAGAAAAAGCGCGCGAACTTTACGCCGCCAAATTAGAAGCTGAAGCCGCTAAGAATATCGCCGAGTTTCCAGATGGAATTAAGGTTCTCAATGGTCGATTCGGTCCATACATCACCAACGGCACCAAAAATGTCAAAATTCCTAAAGACACGGATCCGAAAAACTATTACTCACGAAAAAAAGCTCTGGAGCTATTAAACGCCACAACAGCGAAAGCCAACTCGCAAACGCGTAGTTAAAAAAAGCCCGCCCAAAACATCCGCTAAAAAGAAATAGCGTTTTTATACTATCCAATAATTCCGGATAATAAAAACTCTTCATATAATCTATTGCAAAAAACGTAAAATAAATGCTATAATTTATATCAGCAATTATGGCATTTATCTATTGACTTTTGTCAAATGCAATTGTATAATTAAAAACATATTTTTCAATCAATATAACCTGTGGTGAGGCAGAGAGGATGTTTCTAGTAGCATGAGCGAGACAGCAAAAAAACCGAGCAAAGCGCCAAATTAAATTCTGTCGTCGATACTATTATTTCTAAGATTCCGCAAGAGCGCGAGAAGGAAATTATTTCTCGACGATTTGGTTTGTACGACCGAAAAAGAAACGTTAGAGTTAATTGGCGATATGTTCGGCATTACTCGCGAGCGCGTTCGTCAGCTAGAAAAAGCAATCTTAACGCGTCTACGTGCAGCTGTCGCCGAGGGAGAACTTCCTTCGGTTATTGCTATGGAAAAAGAAATCACTTCGAGTTTATCTGAGATGGGACGAGTTGCGCGCATGCAGGATTTGGCGTCGCATTTCCTCGGTAAAGAAGCTACTGCAATTGACCGCGCTCGTGTGGCGTTCATTTCTGAGCTAGCAGAAAACATCACGATTGTTACAGAGAATGACGATTATTACCAGGCGGCAGCGATCGACACTCTCGGCAATGAAAAGCAAATTAGAGCACGGGTCGAAGAAGTTGTAAAGACCATCAAAAAAACACGGCGAACCCTGTTACCGCGGAAGAATTGCACAAAAAAATTGGACTATGAACATCCTTCAAACATTGCGGCTTTGGCTACCGTTAGTCAAAAAATTGGCTAGCTTAAACGATCAGTGGGGACTAGCCAAATGGCCAGCGGTCAACCCAAAGAACATCCGCGATAAAATCTACGTCGTTCTGGACACGAACGGCTCACCGATGCATTTTTCAGACATCGCCAAGGGAATTCGGGACAGCGAATTTAACCGCCGAAGCGTCACGACGCAGGCAATTCACAATGAACTTATTAAAGACAAGCGCTTTGTTCTAATCGGTCGCGGCATTTACGCGCTCGCTAGCTGGGGCTACAGCCGCGGAACTGTAGCAGATATCATTACCGACATTTTTGAAGAATTCCGAGACTCCGCTTCACCGCGATGAAATCGTTCGTCAAGTCCTCGACAAACGACAAGTCAAGGAAACCACTATTCTACTAAACCTTCAATCAAAGCCGCAATTCAAACGCGTCGCTAAAGCCACGTACGTTTTTTTGAAGAAGCCGCTTAAGCTAAGTTGCAAACTTCTTTCAGAGGTGAGATAATTTACACATAATGCAGATTATTTCTTGGATCATCAGCACATTATTGCAATGGTACGTTTGGATGCCAATTGTGGCAGTCCTGATGTTTTTGACGTGGCGAAATTATCGGAAGATCGAAGATTTTACCCCAATTGAGAGCGTACTTTTAATTCTGGAAATCCCACGCACCAACGACAAGCAAGAGCTTGCCGCCGAGCAGTTATTCGCTTCACTGCACGGAATTCTTCGCGACAATAAAGAATTGCGATTATCTGGCGGACACCAAGAGCACATCAGCTTTGAAATCGCCTCAGTCAATGGGACAAATTCGCTTTTTACGTTTGGGTGCCAAAAACCCTGCAGAGCTTTGTCGAAGGACAGATTTATTCTCAATATCCAACCGTTCAAATTCACCAAGCCGACGAAGATTACACTGAGCACGAGCGCGACCACGAAGTTGCTTACTCGACAGAATTGACATTAACCACAGACGAATTTCTCCCGATTCGCACCTTTCAAAACTTCGAAGTCGATCCCGCTGGCAGGGCATTACGGGTACGCTGGCGAAAATTGGAAACCACCGGCGAAGAATTGTGGATTCAGGTGCTGGTCAGACCAATCCCAGATGACTGGCAAAACGCCGCAGATCGATATATCAATAACATAAAAAAAACGGACGAATGTTCTCCTTGCCAGGATTCGGTGGCAGCATGCAATGGTTAATCGGCGTACTTGGCGCGTTATGGCAACCGCCAGAGCAGGGAGCAAATCAATCGACAGCCGTTGAGCTGTCAGACCGCGATAAAACTCGCATTTCTGAAGCAGAAAAAAAGGCGACCAAGCTCGGATATGAAGTAAAAAAATTCGCTTGGTTTATATGGGCGAAAGTCAGACAAACGCTAAGCTTCGCATGCAGGCGCTCGTCGGTACATTTAAGCAGTTCAACTCAACTAATCTCAACGGATTTCCATGCCGTCAAAGGCGTGTTTCGTAAAAGAATTTATTGATAAATATCGCAAGCGTTCGTTCATCGGCGACGGGTTTTCATCTTAAATATAGAAGAATTGGCGTCAGTTTTTCACTTGCCGCACACCAACGTGGAAACGCCAAATATAGTTTGGGCAAGCTCCAAAACCGCAGAACCGCCGTCCAAATTGCCAGTCTTAACCGGCGAAGATGTCAACGATGACCAAATTTCTGCCTTTGGCGTCACCAACTTCCGCGGCATCAGCCACCAATTCGGCATGTTGCGCTATGACCGCTCACGCCACGTTTACATAATCGGACAAACGGGCGCCGGAAAAAGTGGACTATTAGAGCTCTTCGCCTTAAGCGACATTTTCCATAATCAAGGATATGCCATCATCGACCCGCACGGCGACTTCGCAATCAACAACATGAAATTTATCCCCGGCAGCCGATTGAACGACGTGATCTATTTTAATCCAGCCGACACCGCGTATCCTCTGGGGTTCAACCCACTGGAAGTCACAAACCCTAATCAAAAAAACCAACATTTCGTCAGAGATCATCGGCGTCTTTGAAGCGTATTTTTCGGCGATTCGTGGGGACCGCGACTTGAGTATATTTTTGCGGTATACAATTCTGGCTTTGTTGGACCGACCAGAAGCGACGATGCTCGACATTACTCGCATGCTAACAGATAAGGAATTCCGAAAAGAAACGCTGACTTATTGTCGTGACACCGTGGTTCTGCAATTCTGGAATGTCGAATTTGCCAGCTGGAATGACAAGTTTGTCGCCGAGGCGATTGCGCCAGTCTTAAATAAAGTCGGGGCTTTCACCGCCAATCCAATCATCCGCAATATCATCGGACAGCCAAAAATCCACGTTTCAATATTCGCCAGATTATGGACGAAGGAAAGATTCTAATTGTCAATCTGTCCAAAGGTCTTATCGGTGAAGATAATGCTGCCATACTTGGTTCATTTTTTGGTTACGAAAAATTCAGCTTGCCGCCATGTCTCGAAGCGACATTCCCTGACGTCCGCGACCGCCGCCCATTCTATCTTTTACGTCGACGAGTTCCAGAACTTCGCCACCGATTCGTTTGCAACCATTTCTGTCCGAAGCTCGAAAATATGGCCTTAATTTAACCGTTGCCAATCAGTACATTTCCCAGATGAGCGACACGGTTCGCGATGCGGTTTTTCGGCAAACGTCGGCACCATGATTTCTTTCCGAGTTTCTGCTGACGATGCACCAATTCTCGCCAAGCAATTCGAGCCAAACTTCGAGGCAATCGACCTACTCCAGATGCACAATCGTAATTTTGTTGTCAATATGGTTATCGGCGGCGAGAAAAACTCCGGCGTTTTCTGCCCGCACATTGGAACTTCCGCCAAGCCAAGCCGACAACACGCCGCACATTATTGAACATTCGCGTCGCATGTATTCGCGAAACAGGGAAGATGTCGAGAAGGAAATTGATGCCACAATAAAGCCTGTTCGCAACCAAAAAAAGCAGCCCGCCAAACCTCAACCGCAACCTGCAAACAACGCGCCAGCGGTCAATAGCCAACCGGAAAAGCAGCAACCCGCAGCAAACGATGGCGAAGTTGTTTTGCAAATTCGCGGCAATGATAATGCACCTACAGAAACCGCAATCAACACAGTTACATCGCTAGCTTCAGCCACACCAAAAAGACGGCGTCGACGTCGAAAAAAAAGCACTACCGCCGCCTAAAAAACTATTCGTATCGCCACTGGCGCATATCGGAATTGTAAACATCAGTAATTCGCGGAGAAATCAACGTAGAAGCCGGTCCAGATGGCACCGATATGGCGTTTTGTTTAGTCAGGAAGGTGAGCAATTTCTGGTTTTGATATCGTAGGTTTTTCGGCAATGGCTGGCTAGCTACAACCTCGGCTTGCGGCGTAGACATCACAAAACCCCACTCGCCAAATGATGGCACATTGACCGAAAAACGCCGTCACATATCGCTCCGGATGAGATGATTTGACAGTGTTTGCCACCATATAAAAAGCATGTGGAGAGAAAAATGAAGACGTCGCTTGCGTCACCATAACGCCACGCTCCGTTAAAATATTGCCAATTTGACGATATAATTGCTCGGAATACAGCTTGGCTAATTTTTCATTCGACGGATCCACCAAATCAATCAACACAACATCATATTTATCCTTGGTAGAAAAGGCGAATTGGAAAGCGTCTTGATTCACAATGGAAACGCGCGGATCATGCAACGAACGCTGATTTATATCGGTGAGAAGATGATTAGTTTTCGCCAGATTAGTCATCACCTCATCGATATCAACCAACGTAATATGCTCAACGCTGGAATATTTCAAAACGTCCCGAGCCAGCAAAGCCATCGCCGCCGCCCATAATCAGCACGCGCTTCGGATTGGCGACCGAAGACAGAGCGGAAGTAGACAATGTTTCGTGATAACGCGCTTCGTCAAGGCTGGAAAACTGCAGATTGCGATTCAAAAAAACAACCTCGTGTCATTCTTTATATCTAGTCAGGACAATTTTTCTGATACGGCGTCTGCTGCTGCCACATCACCGGATCTTTTATACGTCCGTTTGTCGATTCCGTGCTCAATTTCCATCGCAAAAATGAAGAATCCCAAAAAGCAACATTGTTGCAATAACGCTAATTGTCATCACAATTTTTCGACGCTTTCATTTGTTTAAGAATCAGAACCGCAACGCCAATATTCAAACGCCGCCACCAGATACGCGCTACGCATCAAACCAAGATACGGAAGCATAACGAGCGGGAATAATAGCGACGCAATTAACGCCCCGAAAATAATCGAGCGCCAAAAATCTTTGCTAAATAATTTCACCGAAGATTTACGCCCGAATTCCTGAAACATCTTCATTAAAAGCGGAATTTCCAGCCCGATACAAATACCGATCGCCAGACTTATGACGGCAAAAAAATCAGCCAATGCGAACGCGTAAAAACGAAGCCCAAATACATCAGCATCACCGAATTTCCGCCAATTATCCCCAGAATAATTTCGTTCGTTGCGAAGCTGGTCGCTGGATGAAGCTTGATGTAATTGACCAGCAGTGAGCCAATTCCCATACCGAACAGCGTCACGCCCGTCGCCAAACTGAAACTCAAAATCGAATCGCCCACCAAATACGACGCAGCCGCGCCTAAAATCAGCTCGTAAATAATTCCGCCAATTGCTACCAAAATTGCCGCCGCAAATAAAGCAATTTGCTCCCGTTTTTTCGTACTTGATCGTGACATTATAACTCCTTTTATTTACCAAGCCCGCCGCTACTGCCGCCGTAAACGCTGCGCGATCCGCCGTGACCTCCGCCATTACTGCTGTCGGAATTGTTATCAAAAATGAACGCAAACAAAATAATGGCGATAAATATGGCAATGACTATAATCGTCGTCCAGTCAATCGGCTTAATGGTCCTGCCGAACATTTCCTTTTGATCTTTGTCACTCAATTGAACCTTACGGTAAGCGTCATATTCGCGATTATTATACTTCTCAATCGTGATCAACTGACGGTTTTTCGGCGCGCTAGTGTCCCTCAAAGTAGCGTACACCATCAGTTCTTTCGGGAAAACTTGATACGTGTTTTTACCCTTGATATTCATAATTTCGCCAATTCCAACCTCATCAACCACCACAACGTGATCCTTGCCGTCCTGTTCAGAAACGGTGAATGATTGACCCTTTTCCAATTGCGTTGGATCAATTGCCCGAGTAAAACGAATCGGCTCATACAGAGAAACGGTTTGATCGCTGTGATCATATTCCACCCAGCTATCATAATCAGCCAGCCCTGTAATCTCCCACTCTTCCCAGTAGTAAAATCGCTTATCTTTCTTATCCCATTCGCGAAAAAGCAAACAGCCGACAACTCGCAGATTCGTCTTCTTACCAGTCAAAATCTGGTTGATTTTAAGTCGCGCCTTGGTTCGTTTCATATTACAATGCCATTTCTTTCATAATTATGTTTTTTTGCGCCCAGCAGCCCGTGCAATCAGCTCTTTTTATTTGTTGCAATTTATCATCATCCAGCATTTTTACAAGTTGTCATCGCTATATACGCCACGCCGCTTTCTGGCCACGTATGAATCGCTATGTGCGACTCCGACAAAAGCAGGGCAGCACTAATTCCTTGCGGAGAAAATTGATGCATCACTGATTCCAAAGAATGCAAGCCCGCCAATTCCGTAACATTTCTTAACAATTTCTGCAGCTCATCCGCATCATTAAGCAAAGCAGAATCAACTTCGCTCACTTTTTATGGTTATAGATTGGACCACGGCATGCATATTATAGTAATTATATCACCTCTAGGGCGTCAGGAATAAAGGTGAAACG
>BNJT01001205.1_pt1 | contig 210639 bp, 315 predicted proteins | sample 8540491 | NCBI WGS metagenome assembly BNJT01 (sample SAMD00202455, study PRJDB9452) | human saliva metagenome | host: Homo sapiens
CCTCAGTACTCTTTAACTTTTAAAAGAGCACAAAAAGGAGAACCTAAGTCCAATGTCATTAAGTTAAGAAATTCAAATACAATTCTGTATTTGGGTTTCTTTTTATGTGCTAAACTGATAGTTAAGGAGGTACTTCCCATGATAAAACAGATAAAAAGCCCACTTGAATAAGAGTATTCAGAGCATCCTTGGTCAAAAAGTTGTGTTCGTCAAACAAGATGAACAGGCCTTTACTCGTAAAAGAAGTTTATCACTAGAAACCATGATTCGTACAATTCTGGGAATGGGAGGGAAATCCTTGTCAAAAGAATTACTAGATGCTAGACTGACAGTTTCAAATTCAGCCTTTGTTCAAAGACGCTATCAGATAAAAACCTGAGGCTTTCTATACCTTATTTAAAGAATTTACAGCACCTATTCCACTTAACACCAATCTTCCGATATTCGCTGCAGATGGGAGTGATATCTGTATTCCTCGAAATCCCATGGATACAGAAACCTCTGTCCAAACCCAAACGGATGTTAAATCCTATAATCTCATACACATAAACGCCCTATACGACTTGACGACTGGAGTGTATAGAGATGTTTCTATTCAAGACAAACATGCGCAACATGAGCGCTTGGCTCTGATTCAGATGATGAAGGCTTCTCCCTTTCGAGAAAGCTCTTGTTATCATGGATAGAGGCTATGAAAGTTACAATCTCATGGCTCATTTTTCAAGAAAAAGGATGGCTTTTATATCATCCGAATTCGAGATGGAAAACAATCCATGCGTTCCTCCTTCAACTTGCCAAATACAGAGTGTTTTGATCAAAACTTTTTCTCTAAAATTATCACGAAAGCAAACCAAACAGCTAAAAAACTTTATCATGATTTTCCCAATGACTATCATTTTATTCCACACAATTCTACTTTTGATTTTCTTCCAGAAACAAGTCAAAAACATGACCCTGTTGAACTATACCAACTTCCTTTTCGTTTGGTGCGTTTAGAAGCGGAAGAAGGAAAATACGAAACTTTAGTGACAAATACAGACTATTCAGTCCAACAATTAAAAATCTCTACGCCAGCAGATGGGGCATAGAGACTAGTTTTTCGTGACCTGAAATACAGTATTGGCTTGGCCAATTTTTCATGCCAAAAAGAAGGAAGGGATTCTCCAAGAAATCTTTGCCCGATTTACAAATTTTAACTTTTGTCGTTGGGTAACCTCGCAAGTTGCCATCGACAGTAGTCACAAAAAACAAAGATATAAAGTGTGTTTCTCAGATGCGGCTTATGCCTGCCGTTTGTTTTTTAAACGGTTCCCTTTCTTCTCTCCAGTTGAAAAAAACTACCTCAAGAAACAGTTATCTATTATTCGACCGAATCGAAAATATCCAAGAAAAAAATAAAGGCCCAATCGGTAATTGATTTTCATCTATAGAGTAACATAAATCTCAAAAAAATAGGGTGAAAAAAACCTTTATTTGTTATGCAAAAATAGAAGATAGGATAGAGAATCACTTTGATGATCTCAATCCTATCTCCTATTCAAATAGTTAGATTACTAACTTAATGACATTGAACCCTAAGTCCTCCTTTTTTTCTATATTCTTATTTTTTTCAGTCAAAGCTGCAAGTCCTGGAAGAACTTTACCTTCAAGAAGTTCCATTGAAGCGCCTCCGCCCGTACTAATCCATGAGAACTTGTCTGCACGTCCAAGGTTGATAGCTGCGGCAGCTGAGTCACCACCACCGATGATTGATTTAACGCCTGGTTGTTTCACGATAGCGTCCATCACACCGATTGTACCAGCTTGGAAGTCAGGGTTTTTCAAATACACCCATAGGTCCGTTCCATACAACTGTTTTCGCACCAGTCAATGCTTCATCAAATTTAGCGATAGATTTTGGACCGATATCCAAACCAAGGAATCCTGGGTCTACTGCTTCACCTTCAGTGTCTTTCACTTCAGTGTAGTCAGCAAATGCGTTAGCTTCTTTTGAGTCAACTGGCAAGATCAATTTGCCGTTTGCTTTTTCAAGAAGAGCTTTCGCAACATCCAATTTGTCTTCTTCTACAAGTGAGTTACCGATTTCGATACCTTGTGCTTTGTAGAATGTGTAAGTCATACCACCACCGATAAGAACTTTATCAGCTTTTTCAAGCAAGTTTTCGATAACACCGATCTTGTCTGAAACTTTTGAACCACCAAGGATAGCCACGAATGGACGTTCTGGAGCTTCAACAGCTTCTTGGATGTAAGCAATTTCGTTTTCAAGAAGGAATCCAGCAACTGCTTTTTCAACGTTTGCTGAGATACCAACGTTAGATGCGTGTGCACGGTGAGCTGTACCGAATGCATCGTTTACGAAGATACCATCTCCAAGTGATGCCCAGTATTTACCAAGTTCAGGATCGTTTTTAGATTCTTTCTTGCCGTCAACATCTTCAAAACGAGTGTTTTCAACCAAAAGAACTTGTCCATCTTCAAGAGCGTTGATAGCTGCTTCCAATTCAGCACCACGAGTTACACCTGGAAGGAAAGTAACTTCTTGACCCAATTTAGCAGCCAAGTCAGCAGCTACAGGAGCAAGTGATTTACCAGCTTTGTCTGCTTCTTCTTTTACACGTCCAAGGTGAGAGAAGAGAATCGCACGTCCACCTTGTTCAAGGATGTACTTGATAGTTGGAAGAGCTGCAGTGATACGGTTGTCATTAGTAATCACGCCATCTTTTTACAGGTACGTTGAAGTCAACACGAACGAGAACTTTTTCCCTTTCAACTCAACGTCTTTAACAGTCAATTTTGCCATTTGGAAAGACTCCTTAATTTTTACGTGTTAATTATATCACAAAAATCAATAAAAGAGATAGCAAAACCTTAAACTTTTATCCACAACAATTTTTTCTCGATTAATTAAGGACAGTGCATGTAACTACGACAGAATACTCTACCATTTTTTTATTCTCCTCCCCTATACAAAAAGAGCCTGAGACAAAAAGTATCTCCGTCACAAAAAAGTTAGAGATTTCCAATTGTGGAACTCTAGCTTTTAATTTTGACTCGTTTTCTTATTGTATTTTAGGAGGTTATTGGCCATGAGTACTAGTCCCATATCAATTTTTCACCTGACGCTTGCCTCTCAGGTTACATCTCTTGTAACCTAAACAAGCCTTTATCTGCCCAAAGACAGGTTCCACATCAATCTTGCGTTGAGCGAAAATCTGTCTACCCTCGGGAGATAAAAGCGCCTGGCATTCTTTCGTTTTTAAGTGCTGATAGCGTTCGTTCATATACAGTCCCTTTTGAGGGGCTGATTCAGGTTCATCGGCGTAGTAAACCTTGATTTCCTGTTGAAAAGTCCGTCTGTGTTTTCCGATGTTTGGTATGGGGAAAAACGATAACACCAGCCATCAGGATGCGTGTAGCTATCCTCCTTGTCATCATAGTACCAATTCGCTAAGTTTCTAGCTGACTGTTTATACCCTCTCTTCTGTTCCTTGTCAAACATGGCATATTTAATCAGATGATTCACCTCCTTTTCATCTAAACGAAGGAGGTTCTCTTCACTTCCATATCCAGCATCTGCGACAACTGTCTTTACGTCATGCGGATAGGTTTCAAGGAGTGGTAGAAGAGTCTTGGTGTCTGTCGGATTTGAAAAGATATCATAGTGCAGGACGAACTGATTTTCAGTAGCGATTTGTAGGTTGTAAGCAGCCTTGAGTTGTCCATTTTTCATATGGTCTTCTTTCATCCGCATAAAAAGTGGTATCTGGATCAGTTTTAGAAAAGCTGTTGCGACCTTCAAAAGTTTCTTGATACTTCTCATACTTTTCAGCCCGCACTGAAAAATCCTCCTTGACTTTACGCAAGACTTTCTTGAGTTTCCGACGCTGGGTTTTACGTTCGTCCTTTCCTTTTATAGTTACTTAGTTTATAAAATACATGTTATAATAAAGCTATGGCATATAGTACAGATTTTTAAACAACGAGCATTAAATTACATCAAAGAGGGACACAGCCATGTCGAGGCATCCAAAGTTTTTGACGTTGGCGTCAGAACTCTCTTCACATGGGAAAAGAAATTACGTGAACAAGGGCACTTAGAGCGGAAAAAGAGAGTCGCCAAAAAGCCGAAAGATTCCTTTTGGTGGAGTTGAAGGCCTTTGTCGAGGCTCATCCAGATGCTTTTTACGGGAAATTGCGGCACATTTTGATTGTGCTGTTCCTTCAGTATGGGCAGCTTTAAAGCAGATCAATGTCACTTTAAAAAAAGACGACTAGCTTTAAGGAACAAGATCCAGAAAAAGTCGCTGAATTTCTTGATATTTTTGGATAATCTAAAAGATTTACCAGTCGTATATATTGACGAAACAGGAATCGACTCGCCACCTCTATCGTTCTCATGCACGGCTCCCTAGAGGAGAGAAAGTCTATGAAAAGATTAATGGACGGCGTTTTGAGCGGACTTCAATTGTTGCAGGACAAGTAGATGGAGAGTTTATAGCTCCTATGATTTACAAGGAAAGCATGACGAGCGACTTCTTTATTAAGTGGTTCAAAACGCAACTCCTGCCTGCTTTGAAGACACCTCATGTCATTGTTATGGACAATGCTAGTTTTTCATCCCAAGAAGATTTTTGGATGAACTTTGCGTCAAAGATAAACACTTTTTCTTACCTCTACCACCTTATTCACCAGATTTGAATCCCATTGAGCAAGCTTGGGCTGTCTTGAAAAAGAAAGTGACAGATTTATTAAGGGAAGTCCCAAATATCTTTGAATGTTTAGAGTGCTTTTTTTAAAACTAAATGACTATAAGACGGGCGACCAAAGGCATGATAGAAGGCATGGAAATGATGATCCTCCAAGGTATTCACCACTTTTTCAATAGTAAAAACAAGATGGTCTTGTGGCAAGAAAGAACTAATTTCTAGTGGTAAAGTTGTTTGATTTGTGTTATAGTGAATATGCATGGGATAGCCTTTCTAAATGTTTATTTTGCAATTCTATTTTACCAAGACTATCGAAACTATGCAAAAAGCAACGGACAAAACCGTTGCTTTTTTGATAGAATCGAGACACTATTGTCCCAGACTCAATATATAAAATTATTTAGCTTCAAATCCTTCAGCAACTGCTTCCGCAAAGTTTTCTTCTAAGATGCTTGCGCAGTGGTCACAGATGGTTGCATGGTAGTGACGTTCTGCTGTTGTTGGATCTATGCGACGGCAACGGTCACACACTTCACCAGCTGCACGTTCTACAGTGAAAGCTACATCTTCAAAGGCTACTGCACCTTCTGGAGCTACACCTTCTGCGATAGTCAATTCTGAGACGATCAAAAGTTGAGCAACATTGCTATCAACAGCTCCAAGAAGAGTTCTCACGACTTCGTTTGGATAAACTGTCAAATGAGCTTCAAGGGATTTACTGATGACTTTGGCATTACGAGCTTCTTCCAAGGCTTTTTTGAGCTTGACCACGGAAGTCCATGAAGGCTGCCCATGTGTCCAAGATTTCCTCTTGGTTAGCAAATATTTGAGCTTCTGGCAATTCTGACAATTGAACAAAGTCTTCGACTTCAAACTCAAGGTATGACCAGATTTCTTCCGCAGTGTGAGGAAGGATTGGTGTCAAGAGTTTGGTAATTTTTACAAGAATATCGTAGAAGACAGTTTGCATTTGACGGCGTTCCAATGATTTGGCTCCTTCGATGTAGACAACATCTTTGGCAAAATCAAGGTAGAAGGCTGACAAGTCAACGTTGATAAAGTTCACTAGTGCTTTATAGATTGTCAAGAATTCAAAGTCAGCATAAGCATCACGAATTGTCTTAACAAGTTGGTTAAAGCGAATGGTCATGTACTTGTCCACTGAACGAAGCTCTTCGTAAGCAACTGCATCCTCAGCTGGATTAAAGTCAGAAGTATTCGCAATCAAGAAACGAAGAGTGTTACGGATCTTACGGTAAGTTTCAGAAACTTGGCTCAAGATATCCATTGAGATACGCACGTCATTGCTTGAGTCAACACTGGTTACCCAGAGACGCAAGATTTCCGCACCAAATTGTTTTTCAACATCGCTTGGAGCAATGGTGTTCCCAAGAGATTTAGACATCTTTTCACCTTTACCGTCAAGGGCAAAACCTTGTGACAATATTTGTTTGTATGGTGCCACACCATGGTTAGCAACAGATGTGATAAGAGAAGAGTTGAACCAACCACGGTATTGGTCTGAACCTTCAAGGTAGAGATCAGCTGGGTATTTGAGTTCTGGACGGTTCTCTACGACACCATTCCATGATGAACCTGAGTCAAACCATACGTCCATGATGTCTGTTTCTTTCTTGAACTCTCCATTTGGTGAACCCGGATGCGTAAATCCTTCTGGCAAGAGGTCTTTAGCATCACGTTCCCACCAGATGATTGAACCATGCTCTTCAAAGAGTTGAGCTACATGTTCAATCGTTTCAGCTGTCATGATTGGTGTTCCATCTTCAGCGTAGAAGATTGGAAGAGGAACTCCCCAGGCACGTTGACGAGAGATGACCCAGTCACCACGGTCACGAATCATATTGTAAAGACGGACTTTACCCCATTCTGAATGGAACTTCACTTTTTCGATTTCATCTAAAATATCTTGACGGAATTTTGATACTGAAGCAAACCATTGTGGAACTGCACGCCAGATGATTGGTTTTTTCGTACGCCAGTCAAATGGGTAAGAGTGAGAGATTTCTTCTTGGGCAAGAAGAAGATTTCCAAGTTTTTCAATAACCGTTGGTACAACCTTGTCATAGAATTGACCTTCAAATTCAGCACCTGCATTTGCCATCATGATACCGCGTTCGTTAACAGTCACGGCAACTTCTAGACCGTTAGCAATACCGACATTGTAGTCATCCTCACCAAAACCAGGGGCTGTATGGACAATACCTGTACCAGAATCTGTTGTAACGTGGTCACCAAGAATAACGAGTTCATCTACAGCAGTATCCCATGGGTGCTCTGTCACGATGTGGTTCAATTCTGAACCACGGTATGTAGCCAAAACTTGAACATCCGCCCAACCAAATTTTTCAGATAAGCTGTTCAACAATTCAGCAGCAACCACAAACTTACGAGTTTCACCAGCAGGTTGAACCAAAACGTAATCAATATCCGCACCAACAGTCAAACCACGAGAAGCAGTGATAGTAAATGGAGTTGTTGTCCAAACAACGATGTAAGTATCAGTGTCTAGGACACCTTTACCATCTTTAACCTTATTGGCATAATAGAGTGATGTTGACACTAAGTCATGGTATTCAATTTCCGCTTCAGCAAGAGCTGACTCAGATGACCAAGACCAGTAAACTGGTTTAGCACCACGGTAGATGTAGCCCTTGTTAGCCATCTCACCGAAGACACGGATTTGCGCTGCTTCATAGTCAGGGGTCAAAGTTACATATGGATTTTCCCAGTCACCAGAAACACCTAAACGTTTGAAGTCTTCGCGTTGTTTATCTACTTGAGAAAGAGCGTATTCACGGCAAAGTTTCAAGTATTCAACCAAATCCATCTCTTTGCGTTTGACACCTTGTTTGGCCAAAACTTGCTCGATTGGCAATCCATGTGTATCCCAACCTGGGATGTATGGTGCGTAGAATCCTGACATAGACTTAGAACGAACAATGATATCTTTTGAAATTTTGTTCATAGCATGACCAACGTGGATATTTCCGTTAGCGTACGGAGGACCATCATGAAGAGTGAAGTGAGGTTTCCCTTCATTCAACTCTTGACGACGTTGGTACAATTTTGCTTCTTCCCATTCTTTTTGCCAGACTGGCTCTTTTGTAGGAAGGCCTGCACGCATTGGGAAGTCAGTTTTTCCCTAGATTTAAAGTTTCTTTTGAGTTTCATGATATCTCCTTTTTATATAGACAAATTAAAAACCACGATTCGCTAAAAAGGACGAAAAATCGTGGTACCACCTTTGTTCGGAAAAAGAACTAGTCTTTCTCCCTCTTTTCCCGTAACGTGGGGAACGTCAAATCTTACTAACTTCAGACTTGATAACTTGAGAGGATAATCTCATCAACAGGGATTGTAGGATTTCCACCATCTCCTACTCGCTAGAAATATGTTTGATAAGATCTTGTTCTCAGATTTTTCTTTCTTATAAAAGATCAATAGATTCTGTCAAGAGTGCTGGTTGAGAATCTTGGTTTGAAGAAACGACTCCTTCTACTACTGAGCTAGTAGTATCTGGAACTGTTTCTTTTTGTGATTCAGCCAATTCTCGATTAGCTGCTTCAATGCGAGCTTGAGCTCTGCTACTTCCTCTGGTGAAAACTGACGAGTCATATCAACCGGTTCATCATCATGGTAGACAGAAACGTCTTCACCCAAAAACCTCTCTAACGACTTCTTTAAAAGCTTCGTCACTTGTTTGAAGGTAGGTCGCTGTCGGACGCAAAATTTCTTCCCAGTCAGAAGAGTCAACAATAGCCAATTGACTCTCAATCGTAGATTTCAAACGTTGATGGAAGACACGGCTCTTATTCTTCAATTCTTCCGTCTCTACTGCAACCTTCTTAGCATTATCTGTAGCTTGACGCAAGATTTCATTAGCCTTATACTTAGCCTCATCAAGTAGACGCTGGGCATCTTGTTCAGCCTGTTTGATGATGTTTTGAGAGCGTTCATTGGCCGCTTGTTTGACGCGTTCCGCAGTATCTTGAGCAATCAATACAGATTGACTCAAAGAATCCTTAATTTCATCAAAATAGGACAAACGTTCCTCTAAATTTTTTTATATGTTTCTCTTTTTTTCGTGATTACTATGAACCAGTGTTTCATAGTCACGAACAACAATATCTAGAAATTCATCAACTTCTTCAGGATTAAAACCTCTAAACTTGGTACTAAAGGTTTTATCCTTGATTTCTAACGATGTAATTGGCATATTTTTTTCCTCACTTACTTAATAAAAAAATAGAATCATTCAATGGTTCTGGTTCTTGCTCGTTTGTCACTGTTCTCTTAGGAAAAGCAGTAGTAAAAGACGAAAGACATTCTTCTAATCTTTTGATATAGACTTCAGTTTTCATCCTTGTAACGGACTAGTTCCTCATAGTCAAAATAAATCTTATCCAAAAAAATTCGTCAACTTCTTCCTTATTATAACCTCTGAATTTAATGGAGAAAGCTTTATCAATAATTTCTTGTGGTGTAATCGACATGTTTCTTCTCACTTACTTAGTAGTAATTGGACTGTTATTTTTTTCTTATCTTTTTAGTTTGACCATTTTCTTTGAATAAGATAATCCGTCCAAAGCGTCTAACGCTTACTAAATCACCCTAACTTAACTTGATAGTCAGATTTTTTTCAACCAGATGGTAATTTACCTGAACATATTTTCTTTCTAATAAATCGGCTGTCTGGGAGCGAGATAATTTCAGAACATTCGATAAGAAGGCATCCAAGCGCATGCTCGGAACTAAAAACTTCTCTTTCCTGATAGTCATTTTTTGGATTCTAATAATTCTTCAAAAGGCCTTACTTCTAGTTTTACAGGTAATCTAGCAACCTTTTGAATTCCATCCTGGAAGAGGGAAACAAATTTCCGGTCCACAATGATTTGGGCTCTATTTTCCGTAACTAAAATATCACCAAACAACTTGCGATCAATTCCCAGACGATTCAGAACGGTTCCTAAAATCTTGGAATGAGTCAATTGGTCAAACTTACTAGAATAAACAATCTCAAGTAATTCCATTTCAAAAATCCACCAAAGTCGGTATGAAATAATCTGGTGCAAGAAGCACACGACTATACTCACTAGGCACAAAAATCATTGCTTGAAAAAAACTTGAATCCCATGATGATTGCCCAATGTCTTTAAAAATAAAAGACCTGATGGGGGTTGATAAAGGGAGTTAGGATGGGAGCGTAGTGCTCTTCAACCTGCCTAAGCCACTCCAATCCCTTATCAATGAAAGGAATATCCTCGACTGAGAAATGCTGATAAATCTCTTTTCTCATGCTAGTATTAAAAGAAAACGGATCAGATAGTTACCGACTAAATGAACTAAAATGACAGCCACCCAAACTGTAAAATCAAAGACACCAACCCTTAGTGGCAAACGTCTCAAGGGTTGAAGGATCGGTTTGACTAAGCTAGTTAACAAACGACCTAGTGCTGTATCATAGGCATTGGGTAACCAAGATAATAGAGCAAAAAGCTACAAGTATCCATGAATAGATAGTTGCAGCATTTTTGTATAAAACGAATTAGAAAAATCATTATTTCACCTCGATTTTCTCTTCATATCAAAAATCAAACTCTTCACCGTGAGAACCATCAGGCAAGCGAATGTCTTCAATATTAACCACAACTCCTACTGGTGTCAAAAGGTACATGGTATTGGCAACCTTTCTCAATTCACCAGCTAGCACATGACGAGCTCCATCTAAGTAATCTAGACAGCGACGTGCTTGTACTTCAGTCATATATTGGAAGTCAATTAGAATACTTTCGTTACCTGCCAACAAATCAACGATATCTGTTGCATCTTCGTAGCGACGTGGATAGCGAACATCAATAGTTACCTTTTCTGTGCTACGATGGCTCTGCATCGCCAACTCTTGCTGACGAGCATGAAGGCGCGTAATATTTTTCTCTTTAGAATTCACTTGTGAAGATTGTGGTAACTGTTGAGCTCGTGGAAGTTCTTCCTTTGGAGCCGAAACTGAAGTTAAGGTTTGTTCAGACTTTAACTCAGCAACGTTTGGTGCCACCTCTTCTCCATCTTCAGTGAAATAATCTATAAACTTATCAAATTTATCTTTTAGTGACATGGTTATTTCCTATTTAAAAATGCTGTACCGATTCGAACGAAAGTTGAACCACATTGAATCGCTTCTTTGAAGTCTCGACTCATACCCATACTTAGTTCTGTCATCGGCATATTGGGGAGATGTTTTTTTCTTGAATGGTTTTTTTGCAATTCTTGCGTTTCTTTAAATATCTCTAGTAATTCTTGACTAGTTGCTTCAAATGGAGCCATGGTCATCAGACCTACATACTCAATCTGGTCTAATTCTGAAAGTTCAGGTAAGAGGGCTAACAATTCTTCTTTCGAAAAAAACCGTGCTTACTTTCTTCCTTAGAAATATTTACTTGCAAAAAGCACTTAATCTTGTGGTCCGCTCGTTTTTTTGAATTTCCTGAGCTAGCTTTTAAGGAATCTAAAAGCATGAAAATAATCCACATAAGAAATCACTTCCTTGACTTTTACGTCTCTGTAAGGTTCCGATCAAATGCCAGGTAAGATTCTTATCACTTAGAGCATGATACTTGTCAAGAAATTTATCAACACGATTCTCACCAATGTGTTGCACTCCTTGCGAAACCAAAGCTGAGGCTGTTTCAACATCTACATATTTGGTCACCGCAATCACAGAAACCGAATCGTTTTTCACGACCGGCTTCCTGAACTGCATTCGATATCTGTTGAAAAAAACAAGGTTCGTATTTTTCTTTTTAAATTCATCTTCATTAACGATTTTTTTAAAGAATGGTGGTGTTTCCAACTCATCTTCATCTGTTGCCGCAGGAACTTCAAAGCGTTCCACTGGAGAAACAACTGGTTCTCCTTGACGAACAATGGCATCGCGTCTCAAGTCCCAGTCACCAAAAGCTGATGTCTTTGGCGCTTCTTGACGGCGATAACTTGAGTTGGAATTTCCGCTGTATCAGCCATATCAAAATTACGATCAAAAGTTTGTGCATGGCTAGTTCGAGCAGGTTCACGATGTGTTGCTTGACGTGGTTGAGCAGTTACAACTTTCTCAACTTTATCCTGACGTACTCCTGTTGCAACAACAGTCACGCGGATTTCGTCTTTCATTGTCTCATCAATAGATGTTCCAAGCCAGATGTTAACACCATGACCAGCTGCTTGGTTCACAATTTCTGATGCTTCCTCAGCTTCAATCAAAGTCAAGTCCAAACCACCAGTTACGTTGACAATCACATCTTCTGCTCCATCGATAGTTGTTTCAAGAAGTGGTGAGTAGATTGCTTTGCGAGCAGCTTCTACAACACGTTCTTCACCGCTACCGATACCAATCCCCCATAAGGGCATTTCCTTTATTGGCCATAACCGTCTTAACGTCTGCAAAGTCCAAGTTGATCAAACCAGGATTTGTAATCAAATCTGTAATCCCTTGAACACCTTGACGAAGAACGTTATCTGCTTCACTCAATGCTTCAAGAAGTGGAGTCTTCTTATCAACGATTTCTAGCAAGTTGTTGTTTGAGATAATCAAGAGTGTATCAACATGCTCACGAAGTTCGTTAATTCCTTCAATGGCAAATTGTCCACGTTTGCTTCCTTCGAAGCCAAACGGACGAGTTACAACACCGACTGTCAATGCACCAAGACTTTTTTTGCAATACGAGCGATAACTGGTGCAGCACCTGTACCAGAACCACCACCCATACCAGCAGTGATGAAGACCATGTCAGCACCGCTGATCGCTTCTGTCAATACTTCTTCGCTTTCTTCTGCAGCTTTACGACCAACTTCAGGTTGACCTCCTGCACCAAGTCCACGAGTCAATTTAGGGCCGAGCTGGATAACTGTCTCAGCTTTTGTACTGCTCAAAGCTTGTACATCTGTGTTGGCTGCGATAAATTCAACGCCAGAAACGCCTTCGTCAACCATACGGTTGATGGCATTCCCACCACCACCGCCGACACCGATTACTTTAATTACTGCACCTTGTGCTGCTGCTGTATCAAATGAAAATGTCATATTTATATTCCTCTATTTTATTCGTCAAACATGCTTCCAATCAAGCTACGGAAACGATCCGTTAATTTACCTTTGCTCTTTTCTTCTGATTGAAGAGGAGCTACTGATTCAACAGATTGAGTTGTTTCAGGCTCAGGAGTTGTCACTGTATTAAATACTGGTCGTGGAGAAACAGGTGAAACTGGTTGAGCTGAACTTCTAAAGTCAATCGGTTGGTGGCGTAAACTTTCGTCACCCTCGAATTGCTCGTTGTGCCAAAAATATTCACTTCAGTAAGACTACCAGCGAATTCTGACAAGCTGATAACATGGGCAAAAGCAGGATTGCGAATACCTACTTGATTTGGTACGAATAACTTAACACGTACTCCAAATACTTCTTGGGCCAATTCAACGACACCTGGAAGAAGAGCATTTCCACCAATCAAGACAATACCACCTGGCAAGTCTAATAGGTGACGTCTTTCCAAATCTTGCTTAATTTGCTCAAAAATGTGCTTGATTCTTGCTGAAATAATCTCAGCCAAGTATTCTTCAGTCACTTCAACTGGTTCAACTTCACCGATCACTTCAACTTGGAAAGTTTCCTTGCTAGCTAGTGGAGGATAAGCTTCACCGTAGTTCAATTTTAGACCTTCTGCAATTTTTCTTTAGAAGTCTTGAGAACTTTTGAAATGTCTTTTGTGACATAATCGCCACCTTCTTGGTTGACATTTGTATATTGAAGTTCTTGATTGCGAATAGTGGCAACAGTCGTTTGACCACCACCCATGTCGATAACAGTCGCACCAAACTCACGTTCACCTTCATTCAAGACAGAGTGAACCATTGCAAGAGGTGAAATAATCACGTTATCGACTTGAACGCCTACACGCTCAACAGTTTTACGAAGATTGTGGAGGATCGTACGTGGGCCAGTGTACAAGAGACCGCGCATTTCCAAACGCACACCCATCATCCCGCGAGGATCACGAATTCCTTGGAATCCATCAACGACAAATTCCTCTGGAATAAAGGTGATAACTTCACGATCTGGAGTCATACTTTTAGTCAAGGCTGATTTGACAACATTTTCGACATCTTGATCCGTAATTTCTTTTGTATCTGATGTCACTGGAATCATGCCTTGAGTTGGCTCCACTTGTAGCAAATTAGCTGGCAAACCAACGTTTACAGACTTGATTGAGATTCCTGCTTTTTTTCTTCTGCTTGAGAAATTGCAGACTTAATAGCAGTCGTTGCTGCTTCGATGTCAACGATAATCCCATCTTTGACACCTTTACTTTTTGGCATTGCTAACGCCAATTACATTTACTTCTCCATTTACAAGCTCTGCAACCAACACTTTAATAGAGCTAGTTCCGATATCTAAGCCTGTAAAAAAACCATTCCTAGTCATTACACTGCGTCCTCTCTATCTTCCCAGTTTCACACTTCTATTTTTAATAGCTACACCAAGGCATAACTACTCACAGAATATTATAACACAAAAAATACATTCGTGCTCGGATTTTCTAACATTTAACCAAGCTTTTTCTTGAATTTTTATAATTATCCGACGATTGCATAGACGAGTAAACAAAAAAAGAAAGAGAATCTCTCTTCTCTCCCTTTGTGTAACCATTTTTGCCTCCAGTAAGGCTATTTTTACTTCTTGTTTATAAAATTCTTTCCATCGCAGCAAATAACATAGAAAGAATTCACCCCCTTGTTTGACGCATTTCCTATGGAACAAAGAAAACGAATCCTAAAGAACTTACTTTCATTGAAAATTTAATTAGCAATAATCCTAAAAAATAATCGATCTGCAAGTCACCTAAAGAATTCCTTTGGACAAACTAACCTAAAATTTAGCTAATGAAATGAAATATAAAACTTAGCTTTTCCGCCAAACTATTTTATCCACTATCCCTGTATAGCTCTGTATTATCTTAACAACTTTAGTAGAGACATTTTCCTCGACATAATCTGGAACCGGTAATCCAAAATCCTCATCTTCTGCCAAGCTAACAGCAGTTTCAACTGCTTGAAGAAGAGAATTTTCATCAATACCTGCCAAAATAAATCCTGCCTTATCTAAGGACTCAGGACGTTCTGTACTTGTACGAATACATACAGCAGGAAAAGGATAACCTTGACTAGTAAAGAAACTACTTTCTTCTGGTAAAGTTCCCGAATCAGATACTACAACAAACGCATTCATCTGTAAACAATTATAATCATGGAATCCTAGTGGCTCATGCTGAATCACACGTTTATCTAGTCCAAAACCGCTCTCTTTTATCCTTTTCTTAGATCGAGGATGGCAAGAATACAAGATTGGCATATTATACTTTTCAGCTAATTTATTAATTGCCGTAAAGAGAGAAATAAAATTTTTATCTGTATCAATATTTTCCTCACGGTGAGCTGAAAGTAGGATATAACCTCCTTTTTTCAATCCCAAACGTTCATGGATATCTGAAGACTCAATGGCAGATAAATTTTTATGTAACACTTCTGCCATAGGAGAACCAGTTACGTACGTGCGCTCTTTAGGTAAACCACACTCATGTAAATACTTACGAGCATGTTCAGAGTATGCCAAGTTAACATCTGAAATAATATCAACAATCCGACGATTAGTCTCTTCCGGTAGACACTCATCCTTACAGCGATTGCCAGCCTCCATATGAAAAATTGGAATATGTAAACGTTTGGCAGCAATAGCTGATAAACAAGAATTTGTATCCCCTAAAATCAATAAAGCATCTGGTTTAATTTGATTCATCAATTTGTAGGAAGTATTGATAATATTCCCTACAGTAGCACCAAGATCATCTCCAACAGCATCCATGTATACATCTGGAGTGTCTAAACCTAAATCATCGAAGAAAATACCATTTAAATTATAATCATAGTTTTGTCCAGTATGTGCCAAAACAACATCAAAATACTTTCGACATTTAGTAATAACACTACTTAAACGTATAATCTCTGGACGTGTTCCCACAATAATCAATAACTTAAGTTTGCCATTATCTTTAAAACGAATATCACTATAATCTGTCTTAATTTTCATTTATTTCTCCACTTGTTCAAAAAAAGTATCTGGATGGCTAGGATCAAATGACTCATTAGCCCACATTACAGTAACTAAATTTTCTGTATCGGAAAGATTAATAATATTATGTGCATAGCCCGGTATCATATGTATGGCCTCAATCTTATCGCCCGACACTTCAAAGTTCAGAATAGGATATTCTTGTCCGTTTTCATCCAGCCCTATCCTACGCTCTTGTATTAAAGCACGACCAGAAACAACCATGAAAAATTCCCACTTTAGAATGATGCCAATGTTGCCCTTTGGTAATGCCAGGTTTAGAAATATTGACAGAAAATTGACCCGCATTTTCTGTTTTTAATAGTTCCGTAAAACTACCTCGTTCATCTATATTCATTTTTAGAGGAAACTTAAACTTATCTACTGGTAAATAAGATAGGTAGGTAGAATACAATTTCTTTTCAAAAGATCCTTGAGGAATTTCAGGCATAACTAAACTATCAGGCTGTTTTTTTAAATGTTTCTAATAGAGAACAATCTCTCCTAAGGTTGCACGATGAGTCGTTGGTACATAGCAGTAGTTTCCTGATAGACTAGGTAAGATTTGTAATCCATCTAGATTACAACGATGAGGATTTCCTTCCAATGCAGTTAGACACTCTTGTATCAAATCATCAATATACAGCAACTCCAATTCTACACTTGGATCATTTACTTGAATAGGCAAATCGTGAGCTAGATTATGACAGAAAGTTGCTACAGCAGAATTATAGTTAGGACGACACCACTTCCCATAAAGATTTGGGAAACGGTAAACTAAGACAGGTGCTCCCGTTTTCTTTCCATATTCGAAGAAGAGTTCTTCCCCTGCTAGCTTAGATTGTCCATATACAGAGTTCGAAAATCGGCCTTCTAAACTAGCTTGAGTAGAACTCGAGAGTAGAACAGGACAAGTGTTTTCATACTTTTCTAAAATCTCTAATAATCTACTTGAAAAACCGTAATTTCCCTCCATAAATTCATCAGGATTCTGTGGACGATTGACACCAGCTAAATGGAATACAAAATCGGCCTTCTTACAATATTCTTCTAATAAAATCGGATCTGTATCACGATCATACTGAAAAATCTCTCCAATCTCTAAATTAGGACGAGTTCTATCTCGTCCATCTTTCAAAGCTTCCAGAGTACAGATAAGATTTTTTCCTACAAACTCCCTTTAGAACCAGTCACTAAAATATTTAATGGCATATTTTTCCCTCCATATACTTAATCTCGCTGAAAAATATCTCTTGTATAAACTTTTTCTAGCACATCATATAAAAGATTTTTTTCCATCCGATTGGCAACAATCACTTGACTGCTAGACTTAAAAACTTCCAAATCATTAATCACCTGATTACCAAAGAAAAAGCTATGATCCTCCAAAGTTGGTTCATAGATAATTACTTCTACACCTTTGGCCTTTTAAACATTTTATAACACCTTGGATTGATGATTGACGGAAATTATCCGAACCACTCTTCATAGTTAAGCGGTAAACACCTACTATGATTGTTTTGTTTACCGTCTGAAAGCTCCAACGCCTTTTTTTCAAAATACGATCGGCAATAAAAATACTTGCGAGTACGGTTACTTTCTACAATAGCTGTCATCATATTTTTGTGGTACATCATGATAATTCGCCAGCAACTGCTTACTATCTTTGGGAAGACAATAACCTCCATAACCAAATGACGGATTGTTATAATGGCTACCAATTCGTGGATCTAACCCTACTCCGTCAATGATGGACTTAGTGTCCAATCCCTTCATCTCCGCATAGGTATCCAATTCGTTAAAGTAAGAAACTCGCAAAGCCAAATAGGTGTTGGCAAATAGTTTGACTGCTTCTGCCTCTGTTACACCCATAATTAAGGTCTCAACATCAGGTTTAAGTGAACCTTCCTGCAAAAAAGTTGCAAACCGCTCAGCCTGAACTACCTGCTCCGTATCTCTCAAATCTGCTCCAACGATGATTCGACTAGGATAGAGATTATCATAAAGTGCTTTAGACTCCCGTAAAAATTCAGGACTAAAGAGAATCTGTATAACTTGCCCAAAACGTGTTCGGAGACTTTCTGTATATCCCACAGGAATTGTGGATTTTATGACAATGGTCGCCTTCAAATTAACCGCAATAATCTGCTCAATAACTGCTTCCACAACAGATGTATCAAAAATTTTTTTTACTGTCATAGTTAGTTGGAACAGCAATTATGACAAAGTCAGCATCTCGATAAGCTTCATTACCATCTAATGTTGCAACTAGGTCTAATTCCTTTTCCACTAAATAAGCTTCAATATCATCATCCTTAATGGGAGATTGGCGACGATTGATAAGCTCTACTTTTTCAGGAATAACATCTACCGCTATAACCTTATGATATTGCGCTAATAGAATTGCAATAGATAAACCCACATAACCTGTCCCTGCTACTGCTATTTTCATAGGATACCTCACTGATTTAAAGATGCTAATTCTTCCCTAATATAGGGCAAAAGTAAGAGTTTTTCCTTGACCTGCTCGACATTCCAGAGTTCTGTATTACTACTGTTAAACTCTGTTAAGGGATTGCGTTTGGCATCCCCTTCGTTGAAATACTTATCATAGTTAAGATCTCGATTATCACTAGGCACACGATAAAAACCGCCTAAATCAATGGCATTCGTACATTCTTCATTAGTCAACAACGTTTCATACATCTTTTCACCGTGGCGAATCCCTGATTACTTTAATATCTTGATTAGGTGCAAAAAGTTCCGTAACAGCTTGCGCCAACACTTCAATGGTACATGCTGGTGCTTTCTGTACTAGGATATCTCCTGTTTTTCCTTTTTCAAAAGCAAACAGAACTAGGTCTACCGCTTCTTCTAAGGACATAATAAAACGAGTCATACTAGGTTCCGTAATCGTTATAGGATTCCCTTGCTTTATTTGATCAATCCATAGGGGAATCACAGAACCACGACTACATAGAACATTGCCGTAGCGAGTTACACAGATTTTTGTCTGATCTTCTTTTACCGTCCTTGACTTAGCAACAGCAATCTTTTCCATCATAGCCTTAGAGGTTCCCATCGCATTAACAGGATAGGCTGCCTTATCTGTAGAAAGGCAGATGACTTGTTTTACTCCAGCTTCTATAGCTGCAGTGAGAATATTTTCAGTTCCTAGAACGTTAGTTTTGACTGCTTCCACAGGGAAAAAAATTCACAAGAAGGGACTTGTTTTTAATGCGGCAGCATGAAATACGTAATCCACACCGATCATAGCATTTTTAACAGAAGCTAAATCACGCACATCTCCTAAGTAAAAACGTATCTTATCAGCTACTTCTGGCATTTTTGCTTGAAATTCATGACGCATATCATCCTGTTTCTTCTCATCTCTTGAAAAGATACGTACCTCCGAAATATCTGCTCCCAAAAATCGTTTGAGAACTGCATTCCCGAATGAACCTGTCCCCCCTGTAATAAGGAGAGTTTTCTTTGTAAACATAGTTATTACTCCTATCTATAATGATGATCAAACATTCTTTTTTTAAATAAATTTAAAAACCAGATAATATAGCCAAGCAAAGAAAAATTCCTAGCACTATCATTACAAATCCTGTCAAAAATTTACCAAATAATCCTAGCGAGATTCCAATTGATAAATAAAAGGATAAACCTAGTGATTCAAAAATTGGCCAATGAAAAATATAAATATAAGGTGATAATTTTCCTAACCAAAGTAAGGTAGGATGTGAAAAGAAACGCTGCAGCTTTTTAGAATGATACAGCAATAAAAACAAAATTGCGACCCCTAGCGGTCTAAAAAAACTGGAAACAGTTTTAATATAGGAGATAGAGGAAACCACAATCCAATTCCAAATTGATTAATAAATGCCAGATAAAAAAACCAAGCACATACAACAAACGTCTATAATACACATTTGTAAACACACTACGTACAAGCCTTCCCAAGAAACTATTATCATCTTCTAATCCAGATAAAGTATCCCATACCAAGGCTCCCAAGACAAAATCTGCAATATTATAATTAATAGGAATCACTATAATATAAGCAATTAGATATAGATATTTTTCTCTGATATAAAGGTTTCTTCAGAACAACATGAGCTAAATAATAGATTAAAATAGAACCCCAGAACTCAGCCCTCATGGTCCAAAGAGGTGTATTATAAGTGTTTTTTTCCCAAAAATAAATATATCAAATAAAGCTTCTTTTAAAAGCGGATACAATATCTACTTGATTTATAAAATACTTAGGTGCAACCTTGAACAAACCTGTCTGATGAAAAATCTGATATTTTTTTATTAAATCAAGTCGTAGTAAGAGGTAAGCAAAAAGATTGCTGGAACTGTTAACGAAAATCAATCTAACCCAATGCTTATATATATATACTTTAGATAGTTTTGTCCCGCCATAGATTTTTTTCTCGTGATTAAAAAAACCTGATAAAATGAAAAATAACGAACTGCTATATTTCCTTGGCTAATTATATTAATAGGAGTTCCAACATACACCTTATCAAAAAAATAGAAGAAATATCTTCCTTGTAAACGACATTTTCAAAAAAACAAGAGAGAAATATGAGTAGTCAGGACAATGAGAGCTGCAAGGCCTCTCAGTCCATCAAAAATATAATAAACGTTCTTTTTTTCACTATTATTTCCTTTTTCTAAACTTAGACTTCAAGCGAAAAATAATTTCTTTTTCCTAACAGCTTAACCTTCCGCTTCAAGCGATCCCCTGCAGTAAGATTGGAACCCTGTACAAAGGACTCTGTTTCTGGGAAATCTGATAGGTCTAGCGGATAACCCAAAAAGTTGTTCTAATCGTTCCTTTTCAGGGGTGACAACATTCCCTCGGATAATCAACTTGCCTCGATTATAAGTGATAGGCTGGACTGAATCATCCTCTAAAGCGTAAAACTTATCTTTCGTCAGATAGGTTTCAAAGTTATTATAAATCTCAAATTCCCACGGAGAGAGACTCCCTTCATGAGCCAAAGTAGACTTGATTTCTTCCAAATAGCACACTGCAAAGTCGTCTTGTAGGGAGCATATTTCGCACGCCTTAGATAATGCCCAGCAAGACGCTCCGACGTATTCTCACCAGAGATTTGGGCGAGGGCAATACTGGCAATACCAGAATCCCCTTCCATCAGAGACAGAAGTTCTTGTAATTCTTCAAGTTTAGCTGGTTTTTCTACGATAAAATCATCACAAAAAAGAATTACTCGTTCTTCAGTAACTTGCTCTAAGGCAGCTGCTATACGATCTCCAAAAACTGCTTCTCGACCAATCAAAACTTGTACACCGTGGGCCGTTATTGATAAGGGGCCATCTGATGAGACATAAATGGATACTGTCTGAGAAATATTCTGACGTATGGACTGAATGAGGATAGCTAGTACTTGTTGGTTGGTCTCACAACTAATGATAAATATTGCACAAGATGGATTAAACATGACTATTCTCCAAGATGCTCATAAGATTTTTGCCGAACCTTCTAAATTATAATCTTGCATCAAGCATTGATTATAGCGGGCGACCTGTTCAGCATCCAATCTCAAGGTAGCATTCAGCTTACTGGCTAATTCTACTGTAGTCAATTCCTGCATCAGATAACCATTTTTACCATTCTTGATAAATTCTAAGGCAGCGTTACAACGATTGGTAGAAATAATCGGAATACCCGCTGATAGGGCCTCAACAATCACTAGACCCCAAGTATCACTATGGGTCGGTAAGACAAAAACATCTGCCGCTCTCATTAATTCTAAGATTTCAAGCTTTTTCTAAAAATGGAATGATATGTATATTGGATGGTAGATCCTTTTCAAAAGCTTCTAATTCTTCTTTCGTCCCTCCAACCATGATTAACTGTATAGAGGGGTCTGACTTCTGCTCTTTCATAAATGAGAGCAATTCAATCACTCCCTTTTCCTTGATAAACCGTCCCACAAAAAAGAAGATTTTTTCAGTTTTTGAATACCATATTTGGAAAAAAATAGTATTCAGATCCACCACTTCTATCTTTTTTAAAATCATCCTTTAAAAGAGTCGAAAAGATGTGCTGTTTTATTCGTGCTTTGTGAGACAGGCGCCGAATACACACATCCGTTGACTGGTTGGTACTAAGCACAAATTTTGCCCTACCTAAAGCATAGGGACTTAATTCGATCTAGCAGTTTCTGCTTAATTGAGGTGGACTTACGGTCAATCATACCATCAACAGAAATAGCATAAGGACGCCCTGTCAACCACATATAACTCATCAAGAGCATCTTTTCTCGTCCAGTATAGCCATCAAAGAAAACCATATCCATCTCTTTCAACTGTTGAAACGTTCGAGATAGACCTAACCTTGTGATTGATTGAAATTTAGCATGAACTGGCCGCAGCCTAACATACTCAGCCTTAACTCCCTCCTCAATTTCATGAACATAAAAGAGAGTAACATCTGCATACTTTGCAAGTTCATCTAATAACATAACCCGAAAAGGAGCAATGTTATTTGTGACATAAGAAATCTTTTTCGACATCTATTTCTCCCTTCTAATGTCCTAAGAAAAAAAGCGGTCAAATTTTTAGCTTTAGTGCATAGAAACACTTGCCAGACAAAAAAAGTAGACGAGCACGGTGTACTATGGAAATATCTGATGCCAGTAGAATTGGCAATTTTTCTCCCTTGATAACGAGCTTCTTCCAACTTCAACTCACGTTGTAATCTAGCTTTCTGGTCTTTTGTTAACTCTTGGTTAAATCGATTTACAAAATCACGACGGATAATCTGACGGATATGGTATTTTTCATTAAAAAGATCAAAAAGTAGAAGTACGTGAAATAGAATTTCCTTCGTGGACACGATAATAGACCACAATATCCTCAATCAGCGAAACATAGTCTGCAAAATACTCGATACAGCAACTCCACCAGGTATCTTCATTTGGATAGGCCTCTGGTATGGGCAGGATAAAACGGTGCATGGCTTTTTGAAAGTAAGGTAAGTGGTCCACTAAAGTTGCGCACTGTATTTTTTTCTTGGGTAATATCAAGCCATCATACTTGGGAGAATCAGATAATATCTGCATGCGAGCCCTTAGAGCTACCTTCTCAGTAGAACTCCACTTTTTTTGCTTCCTTCATCCACCTTTTTAAAAAGCATCCGGTGGTAGCTGATCATCTGCACCCATAAAAATAAATCCAGTCCCCTTTTACATACTGTGAAGCCAAGTTATAAGCTGGTACCTTGCCAATCTTTCCAGGACTCAAAAAGACAATTCGCTCATCTCCCATGATTTTTTCCTGTACAATAGCTGCCGTATCATCTGTAGATCCATCATTGACGATAATCAACTGAAAGTCCGTATAGGTTTGCTGTTGAATACTGGCAATAGCTGCTCCGATGTTCTTTTCTTCATTATAAGCTGGCATAATGATAGAGATCATGCGTTTTTCCTACTTTCTATATATTTTTTAATAGCTTGCCATAAAATTGGGTTACCTAGATAAATATAGGTTATAGTTGCGATAGTAAAAACAAGGACACCAAATATTATTTCACTTGCCAATAGCAATACTGTGGATAGGCGTCCTAGCAATAACAATCGTAGCCAACCAAGAGCTAGATACATAAGAAAAGACAAGCCTGCAAAAAAATGATCACATATCCTAACAATCCTTTAAGAGGAATTTCCTTTCGAATAGGATATGTCTGATAAACACAAATCACTAATTCTGATATAATAGTAGCTAAAATGGAACCGTACACTCCCAAAAAAGGAATTAAGAGAGAGTTTAAAACTAGATTGATCCCACTTCCCAAAATAATCGCTACTACATACACTCGCTCCATAGAATGAGGAATCAAATATTGATAACGAATTGTTCCACTCCAAGCAGCCAAACAGATATAAAGCGACAAACTAGGAACATAATCTGCCACCGCTGCATAAGACGCTCCAAAGAAAACTCCTACAAAATCTTTAGCAATTGCACTGACACCAAAAGCCGTCGCTAGGGACAGTGCAATGATTAGGATAAAGGACTGATAAAAGAGCTTATCAGCCTCCACCTTTCTATCACGACTCAAGAGATGTGTTATTCGTGGAAATAAAATTATATTGAGCGAAGTAATGACTGTTTGCGGAATATCGGTAATCATCCGACTTGAGTAATACAAACCCACTGCTGCATAGGATACATAAATTCCCAACATGACCTTATCCATGGTTTGAAAGAGGGTATCTGCCAAAACAGGGATAAATAATAAGAATAAACCTTGATAAGCAAGTTTAATCTGCTTGACATTTACAAGATAAAACTGCTGTTTCAGAAAAAAACTGGAACAAATATTATCAACTGACTGATAAAAATCGTCCCTACCTTTATTAAGGTATAGATAGCCAAATCAGCCTCCGTATGCACAAAGAAAAAAATCATGAGGGCTGATAAGACATTTACGATGATATTTCGAACAGCAATTTCACGAAAACGTTCCAATCCTGATAAAAACCAAGTCATATCAAAACCAGCAGAAATCACATACAACATCTGGATCCAATAAATAACTTGATTATTATTGACAAAAAGGTCACATAGAGAAAGTAAGTTAACGTGGCTAGACCTACATTAAGCAGCTGGACAGTCAGTAAGGAAGCATATTCATCATTGACTGCTATCTCATCATGTCTTTTAAGAGAAATTTTCTTACTTCCATACATACTTATCCCCATCAATGTAAAGGTAACAAAGTAAGAAGCTACCGTATTGGTATATGTATAAATCCCTAACCTATCTGAAGAAAATACTCTAGTAATATAAGGAGTAACAATAAGTGGAATGACCAAAGAGGTCAGTTTATTGGCAAGGTTAAACACATAGTTCCACTTTAGACTAGCTTGTTCCAGAGTGCTCACCAACCTTTCTAAGTCTCGTATTTAAGAAACAGCCAAAAACTAACCAAAGAATAAAACTCTTAGCACCTGGTCCAAAAAGGTGCATAACCTTCAAATAAAGCATTAACTGTGTACGAAAAAGCCAAGGCCAAAAAGTTATGTAAAAACGGTAAGGTATGAAACGTTGCCATAAGGCATAGAGTATAGGAGATAAAGCTACAAGAATAAAGGCAGTTCCTACGATATAACCATAATTGAGGAGACTCTCCAGATAAAAATTATCCATATAATAAAAACCAACTCCCGTCAGTTCATGTCCTAAAATTTCTTTAGAAAAGACCTCGAAATACGCAAAACGGTTAGAGGAGACATAGTCCAAAAGTCAGGCTAGACGGTCGGGATGCAGATGTCACTTTTTAAAAAGAGATTATTGATAAAAAATCATAAATAGCTGAATTGAGCAAAAACGCACCTACTACTGTTGAAACTCCTAATGTCCGTCCAATCTTATGACCCAAAGACGTCTCCTGAAACCATATATAAACTAGCGGAAGTACTGCAGTTGCTAACAGAACTGCTCGTGACCGCATAAGGATACACATGTAAATCAGCAATCCGCTACTAGCTAATAACAATACTTTTCTCCACAGTGCCCACTTGCGATTATATAGAGACAAGTTGAGAATAACTGCCGATAAAAAGATAGATGCCGCTGAATTCTTAGCTCCATAAACATAAGCAATATTTGAAAAACTATGTCCCTGAAAGTAGTGAAAATAAATATCCACTGAAATCAGCAAACATGCTCCCAAAAAAAGTCATGGTGATGATTTTTCCAATAATGAACAATCACATCAGCATTCCAGTAGCCTAAAACTAGAATTCCCACAGCCAAATAGAGTTGCTGAGACAAACCATTAAAGACATAAGATACTCCCGTAACTATATCTAACAAAGCAAGAGTGCTAATTAAACAACCTATTGTTAATAAAAAAATAGAAAAAGATCGTTCCATGTCAATTCTAGAAAAATAGACACTACTCCCAACAGGATCCAGAAAGGCATAATCAGAAGTTGTGTGGGTATCCCACTCAACTTCCAGATATAGGGAGACTGCGATAAAATAGATAAGGCAATCGCTGCCTGCAAAAATATAAAAACGCAAACTACTATTGGGAAAAACAAACAAATTTCTTCCGGGATTCCATTCCTCCTCCTTACTATCGCTAACATGTTAGTACCTAGTACTTTTTATTTGAAATTACAGCTAGTATACAATAGCTAATAAGTTATTAAGAACTTATTAGCTCACCAAAAATACTTAAATTTACTTACTAAACTTTCAAATCCTATAAATTGAAACGCCAAATCTCAGCAAATTTCTTTAACAAAGTATCTATATTCCTAATACCACAAACAGTATTAATCATCAAAATTTTCATGAGGAAAATTCCTCTCTCAAATACTTTTCCAACTGTGTCATAAACTGCTCTTTAGAAAAGTGCTTTTCATAGTAAGAACGAGCTTGCTTTCCTAACTCCTTTTGTTCTTCTACAGATAACATGCTGAACTCACAAATATTTTGTGCTAATTGTTCCACATCTTGTTCAGAACTAACATAGCCACAATTTGCTTCCTCTACGATGGTTTTAGTATCTCCTGAAATTGCACCTATAATTGGTTTTCCTGCTGCCATATAAGATTGTACCTTTCCAGGTATAGTACGAGAAACTATCGAGTCTCCTATTAAAGAAACTAACATAGCATCTGATTTTTTATAGAAGGTAGGCATTTCTTCCAAAGAACGTCTTCCATAAAAGGAAACATTCTTCAACTCCAATTCATAAGCTAATGCTTTCATACTTAACAATTCCGTACCATCTCCAACAAAATGAAAATGAATTTTCTTGGGTAAATCGGTATTCTTTTCTATCAAACTGGCAGCTTTCAAAATAGTTTCCAAATTTTGTGCTTTACCAATATTACCAGCAAAAGTTAGGTCAACACTTTCTTTATTAACTCTCGATTCATCAGGGATAAAAAGATCTTCTGCATATTGTGGCAAATAAGTAATCTTTTGTTCTGATATATCAAATTGGTTCACAAAATAATTCTTAAATGATGGACTAGTGACAAATATATAATCACTAGCTCGGTAAACTTTTTTTGAGATAAATTTAAACAGCTTGAAAACCAAGCCATCTTGTTTCACTCCACCTACAGTTAAACTATCTGGCCAAACATCCATACAATATAGAAACAAAGGCTTCTTATACTTATTTTTATAAACCATACCAGCCCATGCCATCATAACTGGAGATGATTGATTTACAAAAACACAATCAAATTCTGATCCATCTTTTGCTTTATACTGTCCGAGTAGAACTCCTATCGATGAACTGATAGCAAAACTAAAATAATTTAATATCCTATGTAAAGTACTTTTTCCTCTTGGAATTGTATAGGAACGAAAAACAGTAACTCCTTCTATAGTCTCTCGTCTATTCTTGTTATTCCGATAATTCGCATATGTTTTACCTTCAGGATAATTAGGAATTCCTGTCAAAACAGTAACTTCATGGCCTCTCTCAACAAGATCCTCACAAATATCTGATAATCTAAAAGGTTCTGGTCTATAATGTTGACTAACAAATAAAATTTTCATCGTACAACTTAACTCTCTTTTTGACTCCCCTCTACAATTCCTTTACGTTTCAGCACATAAGGTATTGTTCTTACCATACATCTAATGTCCATTATCAACGATTTATGTGTCACATAGTATCCATCCAATTCAGCTTTCATATCTGTTGATAGATTATCACGACCATTGATTTGCGCCCATCCAGTTAGTCCGGGTAAAACATCGTTTGCACCGTATTTTTCTCTTGCCTCTATTACATCACGTTCACTTACCACTACTGGCCTAGGACCTACAATACTCATATCACCAACAAGAATATTACATAATTGAGGCAATTCATCTAGAGATGTTTTCCTTAAGAAAGCTCCCACTCTAGTGATCCACTGCTCTGGATTTTGTAAATCTCGAGTTGGCACATATTTTGGTGTCTCCACTTTCATAGTCCGAAATTTAAAAACATAAAAAGTTTTTTTGTGAATTCCAAAACGTTTTTGTTTAAATATTACCGGTCCTTTTGAATCAAACTTAATCGCAATTGCAATTAGGATAAAAAATGGACAAAATAACGTTATCACTATTAAAGATATAGATATATCTCCTAATCGTTTTAATATACTATACATAAACTGTCTCTCACTATAAATTCAAAGTTCATCTTATTTCCATTTATCAAATTAAATATATCAACTCATTATACCACAAAAACTCAATATATATTTGCTAACTCAATGATTTTATAAGAATGTAATCATTTTATCCGCTATAACAACTAAAAATTTTTCTTCATCCTAAACAAAATTTATTTGCTTCAATAATATATAATTTCTCAATAATGGATTAGAAAGGTTTAGTTCAGTTGTACTTCCAAATAAACCGAATATTTTTTTAAAAAAAATATCGTTTTCTAAAAATTTCAATCAATATATAAGTTAGTAAACCAACAGGTACATTCTATAAGATTGGGAGGGTTATATTGTAGCCCCCTTTCCATGCCGGACTTCCTAACTTCATTTTATTTTTTCCCGTATGAACCATATGAACCGTAAGAACCGTATTTTTCACGTTGAATATTAAATTTGTTCAGAACCACACCTAAAAATGGCATTCCTGTTTGTTCTAACTGACTTTTTAGCTTTTTGAACTTCTCTTCGTTTTGCCACACCAGCTTCTGTGACTAAAATCGATGCATCACATTTTTTTGTACAATAATAGCCGCATCAATCACGACTCCTATCGGAGCAGTATCAACGATAATATAGTCAAAATATTTACGCAAGGTTTCAATCATACTTCCAAAGTTGTCACTTTGCAAAAGAGCGGTTGGGTTTGGAGAAACTGCTCCTGATTGGATAACAAATAAATTCTCAACATTTGTCTCGCAGAGTCCATGCGATAAATCCTGCGTTCCAGCCAAATAATCTGTCAAGCCAGTGATTCTTTCTCTTGACTTGAACACTCCAGACATGACTGAGTTTCTGATATCAGCGTCAACCAAGAGTGTCTTGTAACCTGCACGCGCAAAAGCCCAAGCAATATTGGTAGAAGTTGTTGATTTACCTTCACCAGGATTGACAGATGAAACTGCGATGACCTTTAAATTGTTTCCACTAAGCTGTATATTTGTGCGTAAAGCATTGTAATATTCTTCTGCTTTTTTTACAGAATCAATTCTTTGTTGTGCTAATTCTAACTTTGCCATATGTTCTCCCTTACTTTAATTTATCCAAATCTGGAATGACTCCAAGAAGTGAGATTTTCATTACATCTTCAATGTCTTCTGGACGTTTGACACGATCATCAAGCAACTCAACTAGTAGAACGAGGACAATTACGACTCCTGCCCCTGCTCCAACCCCCCATTATCGTATTACGACGAATATTTGGTGAGGATGGTCCAGTAGCTGGACGGGCTTCCTCCAAGGTAGTTACGTCAGAAACACGGGTTACAGAAATAATCTTTTGCGCCGCAACATCTCGAAGTGCATTTGCAATCCGACTTGCTTCGTCAGGTTTGTGATCACTAACTGAAATAGATACGATACGTGTGTCTGCAGGAACCGTTACTTGAATCTTCTTAGCTAATATTTTCGCATTAATGTTTAAGCTAAGATCAGCAACTACTTTCTCTAGGACATCTTGGGAAAGAATGATTTCACGATAGTCCTTAACCAGGTACGCTCCTGCTTGTAGATCTTGATTTGTCAATCCTGTTTTATCACTTTGGTTTCGATTAACTACATAGATCCGAGTTGTACTTCTATACTCAGGTTTAACAACAAAACTACTATATGCAAATGCAGCGGCTCCTGCTACGATGGCTACAAGAAGGATGAGCAGTTTCTTTTTCCATAGTATCTTTAACAACTGAATAACATCGATTTCAATAGTATCTTTTTCTTTCATTATAACTCCTAAATAATTTGATCTTTAATGACTTTTTCGGGATTTAGTATAAAGAGTTCCCGAGCTTTACCCAATCCATACTTTTTACTTACGATTTCGTAGGCTTCTTTCATATAAGGTGGACGACTATCCAGATTATGCATATCACTAGCAACTATATGAACCAAGTCTTTTTCCAAGAAATAGCGAGCACGTTTTTTTCATGAATTTATAGGTATCTCCAAAAAGTTTTTGGTTTAAGGATACTTGAACTATTAACTTGTGTATAGCAACCCATATTAATAAGCTCTTTAACCCTTTTTTCGTTGTTTTCCAAAGCATCGTAACGCTCTATATGAGCTATTACTGGAGTTATTCCTAGCATGAGCACATTGGTTAATGCATTATGGATTTCACGATAAGGGGTATTCATACTGAATTCGATCAAGGCATAGCGTGTGCCGTTTAATTGTGGAATCTGCTGATTTTCTAGTTTCTTCAAGGCGTCACTAGTATAATAGATTTCCGCTCCATACAAAATCCTTAAGTCAGGGGCAATCTCCTTAGCCAACTCCTTGACAACTTTAAAATTCCTTGTAATATCCTCCTCCGGAGTTTCGAACATCCCCTTTCGACGGTGTGATGTCGAAACGATGGTGCGAACTCCTTGAGCGTAGGCTTCTTCAAGAAGGGCTTTGCTTTCTGCCCAATCTTGAGGTCCGTCGTCTACATCAAAAACTATGTGCGAATGGATATCAATCATTTTATCTACCTTCCATGATATCTTTGATCTCTGTTTTTAAAGTTTCCAAACTATTAGTATCCACTTCTAACATATACAGACTACTATCCGGCATGGCATAGGAAGGAGATCCATACGACCAGTCCCTTTTAAATCTCGAGTAATGACAGTATATTTACCGCCACTTTCCAGTTGAGCATTTACCAAGCTTACCATTGTTTCAGGTGGCATATTTGTTTGCACTGAATCTTGCAAGCTTTGCATAATGCCATCAAAATTCTTCAAAGCTTCTGTTGAGGTTAGTTTCTGAATTATAGCAGAAATGACTTTTTTTGTTGGTTACGGCCACGATCCCCATCACCATTTGCTAATGAATAACGCTCGCGCACAAATCCCAGAGCTTGTTCAGAGTCTAGATGAACATTACCAACAGGGAAATGATATTTGCCATGAAGCGGTGTAAATTCTTGATCATTATAGACATCTACTCCACCTAGTAAATCGATTAATTTCAAGAAGGAAGTGAAGTTAAGGCGTGCATAGTAATTCAGGTCAATACCATAGAGATTTTCTAAAGTATGGATTGATGCATCCACACCATAAATACCTGCATGGGTCAATTTATCATTTTGATTATTTCCACCATCAGCTATGGGCACATAGGCATCACGAGGGGTAGTTGTCAGGAGAATTTTTCTTGGTCTCTTGATTAACAGTCATGATGATATTGACATCCGAACGCGACACTGAGCTGATCGGTCCATAAGTATCAATCCCACTAATGTAAAGGTTAAAGGCCTTGTTTTGAGAAACCTTAGGCGCCTCAACAGTCTTGGTTAATTCCTTAGTGTAAATCTTTTTAATCTTCTTGGCGTGGTCTGGATATTCTTGTTCAATTAGATTTTCAAAAACACTATTCAAGACAATTGCTTTTAGAGTCTCCCGCCAAGAGACTCTTATAGGCCGCGAGATATGAAGAGCTCTCTTCAACAGACAATTCTTTACTCTGAGTTGCTTTAATATCATCTAGCAACTTTTGGATGTTTTCAGAATCTGTCCCAGTTGGAGCTGTCACACTAGACAGTTGTGACACATTGCCAATTTCACTATCTGCCAAGACAGCAACACTGATAGAATAACTAGAATAGTTGGATGTCGCATTTAATTGATTGGCCAAACTAATGAACTGTTGAACTCCAACCAAGGCTAGTGAGCTGGTCATGATAGATAGCACGAGCATGATTAAAGTAAAAATCTTAGCTTTTTCTATTTAAAAATCAAAAACAAGGCTACTAGTGCAATGACCGCCATAACAACAGCTAAAAAGAAGATTGGCATAACTAACAGCTAAGATATGATATCTGAATATTAAAAACAACAAAAACAAGCGAGTACTACATATACCAGCAACAAAGTAATATTGAAACTTTGTTGAAACTTACTCGTTTTTACTTTCTTTTGAACGTCTTCCCACCTTACACCTCTATTAAACATTTTTATTTTTATTATATCACAAAGTAACACTGGATGCTATCAACACCTGAAATGCAACCGTTTTATTTCACCTTGAAACCAAAAAAAATATTATATTTTAATCGTTAAATACCCTCAAAGTTTTTTTCAAAAAGACTTAAATCTAAAAAAATTGATGCTACAAAAATCGGTAGATGAGACCTTGATGTCTCAGTTCCAGAGCCATGGACCTCAATATTCTCCTAGACTTTTGAAGTTCTAAGAAAAAGAAGTCGATTTTTCCATAAAAAGAGAATTTAAAAGTCGGAACGACTAAAAAGACCAGGATTCTCATCCCAGCCTTTTTAACTTATTTTACATGGTTTTCAAAGTCTTTTTGACTCTTTTTCGACAGAATTTTTTACGCTCTTGATCCCATTTAGCCTTCGCTTCAGCAAATTGATAGCTTGTAACAACATCTGTCTGTAATCTCATGTATTTGTAGTTGCTTCCAGTTCCTTTGATACCAACTAGTGAGTAAGCGCGTGTAAATGGTGTCACACGAGTCACTGAAGCACCACCACCGTTTGACACAACTGGGATTAGAAGGGAACTATCAATCAACCAAGCTTGTGCATCTGCGTAGTTTTCATAGCGTTTAGCTACGTCTGTATTTTTCTGCATCTGCTATTTTTAATTTTTTTGAGTATATCGGTCCAATCCGATACTTGTAATCTTATCAGCATCCTTGCTTGGATCAAGTCCCAAAAATCTTGAGATAGAATCCATCTTCAGCGTTGAAAAGGATTGAGGTAAGTTGAAGGATCTTGGTAGTCAGCTGACCATCCATCCAAGTTCAAATCATAGTCATGATCAGCTGGAGTTGGTGCTTGAACTGTTGCATTTATATAATCATCTGTCGACAATTGGATAACATCAACCACTACATTTTTCAGAACCGAGCGTTGATTCGATTGATTGTTTGATTGAGTTTGTTCCAGAAAGCAAGGTCTTGTTAACCTGGTCTACAGGCAAGTCCAAATGAATTGGAAAGCTCACACCTTGGGATTCTAATTCTTTTTAGCTTCTGCAAACTTGGCTTGTGCTTTTTCTTTATTGAAATAACCATCTTGAGCATCTTCAAGATTCATATTTGACCATTGTGTACCATAGTTGACCAATTTTGAAGCAACTGTTTCACCAAAAGTCTTGTCTCCAACTTGTACGAAAGTTGGTGGTACAAGCGAGTTACGAAGAGTGTTCTTAGCTGCTTCTTCACCATTTGATTGAGCTGAGTAGGCTGTACGATCAATGGCGAAGTTAACTGCCTGACGGAAATTTTTATTCAAAACTGCAGCTTGAGTTGCTTGTTTTTGTTCATCGCTTGTTTTTGCAGTATGGTTATAAGCACCACGGTTGACGTTAAAGTTATAGTACCAAGATGTTGCATCTTGCAAGCTATAAACGATATTGTCCTTGTATTTTTCCTTTGTCTTAGCAAAGTTTGAGCTATTTGGGTAGACACCAGCAGATGAGTAAGCACCACTTTCAAAGTTACGGATTGTCAAGTCTTGGTCTGAACCGTCAAAATAGGCCAATTTTACCTTTTCAATCGTTACTTTTTCTTGGTCATAGTAATGTGGGTTTTTCACATATTCGATAGAAGACTTAGATGTAAAATCTTTTAACAAATATGGTCCGCTATAAAGAATGCTATCTGGTTTCAGGGTTCCGAAGTCTTTACCTTTAGAAGCAAGGAATTCTTCGTTTACAGGGAACAAGATACTGTTAGTTGTCTTAGAGTTCCAGAATGGTTCTGGTCGTGTCAAGGTATATTGGACAGTATAGTCATCTAAGGCTTTGACACCAACATTTGAAAAGTCCGTATTTGCACCTGTTACATAATCATCCAAGCCCTTGATAGAGTTCTGAATCAAGTCCAAGGCTTGTCCCTTGTTGTCAGCAGCGTACTTGATACCAGTTACAAAGTCTTGTGCTTTAAGGGGAGCGTATTCTTCACCGTCAGCTGTAAACCATTTAGCATCCTGGCGAAGTTTGTAGGTATAAGTTAAACCATCCTTAGAAACACTCCAATCTTCTGCAAGGGCAGGAATGAGGTTTCCGTAGTTATCATTTTCAAGCAAACCATCAACCAAGTTGGTTACAATAGCAGTGTTATCACCAGCGTAGTCCAAGAGATAGTTGAAGGTTGTTGGATCTGCACCAAAGGTAGACGAGTATGTCTTGCCGTCTGATGCTGAATGGCCACATGCCGTCAATAAGACCGCAGCAGCTAGTGTCAACCCCGCTCCAATCAAACGTTTTTTTAGTTTCATGTTTCATTTCTCCTTATATGTTAGGTTTTATAACATATAGCTATTTTATCAAATTTTGACCTAAAAGTAAAGTTATATCCTTATTTGTCCGTTTCTCAACAAAAGGAGAAAATAAAGAAATCCTGCTTCAAAACAGGATTTCTTTATTCATTACAAAAAGACTATTTTAACGTGATTTGCTAGTTCTTTTTGGTATTTGGCATTTGTTCCAATTTTTCTCTTTTTGCCATTTCTTGAGAGCTTCTTCGTATTCTTTAGCTGTTACAATATCGTTTTGCAATTCTAAACCTTTAAATACAAAACGGATCTCCCTTGATACCAACTTGAGAGTAAGCTTTTGTGAATGGTACTGTACGACTAACTGTCGGAGAACCACCTGAAGAAGCTACAGGGATAAGAAGTGAGCTATCTGAAACCCAAGCTTGTGCTTTGGCATATTTTTCATAGCGTTTGTTAAGATCGCTTGTTTCTGATGCTGCATCATCCAAGAGTTTCTTGTACTCATCAAGTCCAACTTTGAGCCATGACTTCTGGATCTTTACCTTTTGTGATACCCAAGTGTTTAAGAGCAGAACCCTTCTTAGCATCTAAGATATTGAGGTAGGTTGCTGGGTCTTGATAGTCTGGTCCCCAACCAGTTCCGTTCAAGTCATAGTCTTTTTGAGAAGGAACTTTAGCTTGAGATGTAATGCTCATTTTCTCATTGTCAGTCATTTGAAGTACATCGATGACAACATTTTCACTTCCAAGTGCTGCTTCGACAGACTGTTTTAGAGAGTTGGTTTGTTGTACAGCAATGACATCTGTCTGCTCAACTGGAATATCCAAATGGATTGGGAAAGGTTACACCTTTAGCTTGCAATTCTGATTTTGCTTTTTCAAAAGCAGCTTTTAGCTTTTGTCGGATTGTAAAGTGTATCTTTACCATCTGTCAAAGCTCACATCCTTTCCACTGGTCTCCGTATGTTACCAATTGTTCTTGAGCCAATTCACCGAAGGTCTTTTTCACCAACTTGAACATAGTCATAAGGTACAAGGCTAGTACGGATAATCTTGTCCGCACCTTCTTCGCCATTCATCTGTGCAGAGTAAGCATGACGAGTCAAGAGCGAAAAGTTGATAGCTTGACGGAAAGTTTTTTTATTGAGAAGCGCTTCTTTTAGTTGATGCTTTTTTTGGGCATCATCTGTCTTAGCTGTTTTATTGTAAGACTGACGATTTACGTTGAAAAGTAAAGTAATAGCTTGTTGCTTCTTGCGGACTATAAACGATCTTATCGCCGTATTCTTTCTTAGTTGAATCAAAAGCTTGAGCTAGTTTGGGAAGAGACGAGCTGTTGTATATGAGCCTGACGCAAAGCTACGAATCAATGATTCTTGGTCAGAACCATCGTAGAAGGTAAGCTTTTGACGTGGTCAATCTTGACATTGTCTCTTTGTCCCAATAATTTGGGTTCTTTTTCATACTCGATCACTGATTTTGAAAGTGAAGTTCTTCAAAAATATGGACCATTGTAGAGAATACCTGAAGGCGCTGCGCACCGTAATCTTTCCCTTGAGAATTTAAGAATTCTTCATTTAACAGGGAGCATAGTCGCTGTTGTCACCTTAGAATTCCAGAAGCTTTCTGGTTGGTTCAAAGGGTGTATTGAACAGTGTAATCGTCAATTGCTTTAACTCCAACTGTTGAGAAAAGTCATTGCTTTCACCACTGACGTATTCTGCCAAACCTTTGATAGAATCTTTCGATCAAGAGTTAGGCCATCTGACTTACCATCTGCAGCATGCTTTCAAACCTGTCACAAAGTCTTGGGCCTTGACTTCAGCATACTCTTCTCCTTCTGAAGTATACCATTTGACACCCTTTACGTAGCTTTGTAGGTGTAGGTCAAACCGTCCTGTGAAACAGACCAGTCTTCAGCAAGCGATGGAATCAAGTTCCCATATTTGTCATTTTCCAAGAGTCCATCGACCAAGTTAGCAATGACGTCTGATGTTGAACTTTTTACTAGTAACGCTATAGTCCAATGTTGTTGGATCAATGGCATATACATACGAAAAATGTTGTTGGAGCATCTGCTTTTCTTTCTCAGTCTTGCCCACAAGCTGCCAAAAAGAAGAGCTGCGCTCATCGTTATCCCTGCTACTAAGAGCCACTTTTTTTCGATTTCATCGGTATTCTCCTTTAAAATACTATTTTTTCACCATTATACTCTATTTTTATATAAAAGCAAGGGTTTTCAAGGTGTTTTTAGAAAAATTCAAACTAATATTTATTAAAGAAGTTTTTTACATTTATTTTTAGAAAAAACCTCAAGCATCTTTTGGATACTTGAGTTTATGGGTTTAATTTAGTCTAATTCAACACAGAAAGGCATCCCATGGAGCCAAGTTTTGTTTTCTCTAAAAACATCTTGTACTGCAGGTATTTTCAATCAAGATAGACTTAACTGACCCTTCTACTGCAAACTCTTGCTGTCAGTTGGACAAATTGGCCACCACTAGGAAACGACGGTCTCCATCTTTACGGATATAAGCAAAGACTTTTTCAGTCGTATCAAGAAGTTCAAAGTCAGCACGAATCAACCAGCTATTTTCCTTACGAATTTCTACCAGTTTTTCTGATAAGTGTAGAAAAGATTGATTCTGGATTTGCTAAAGCTTCTTCACATTTATTCTTTACGTAATTTGGATTGACTGCAAGCCAAGGTTGACCAGCTGAGAAACCAGCATTTTTTTGTCCCATTCCCACTGCATTGGGGTACGAGCATTATCACGCCCAATCACACGGATACTGTCCATAATTTCTTCTATCGGAACGCCTTTTTTTCAAGAGCTTCACGCGCATAATTGAGGGATTCAATATCCTCTACTTGATCCAAGCTTTCAAACGGGAAATTGGTCATCCCGATTTCTTCCCCTTGGTAGATATAAGGCGTCCCTCTCATGAGATGAAGCAAGATGGCATACGCTTTGGCAGATTTTTCACGGTAGTCTTGGTCATTTCCCCAGATAGAGACAATACGAGGGAGGTCATGGTTGTTCCAGAAGAGGGAATTCCAGCCATCCTCAACTCCCAACTCTGTCTGCCATTTGTTGAAAAATCTCTTTTAACTTCCCAACATTTAGCTCTTTTTGGTACTGCCACTTAGGTTGCCCTTCCTGATACTGAAGACAGATATGTTCAAACTGGAAGACCATAGACAGTTCTTGTCCATTAGGATCTGAATAGAGTTTAGCGATCTCTGGTGTTGCTCCCCAAGTTTCCCCTACTGTCAAGAGCTCTTTATCGCCGAAAGTAGCTTGATTCATTTCCTTGAGATAAGGGGTGCAACATGGGACCATTGTTGACAATCTTCTGATCAGGAATCTTCCCAATCATGTCAATAACGTCCATACGGAATCCACCAATCCCTTTATCAATCCAGAAATTCATCATCTCATAGATTTTTTGTCGGAGTTCTTCATTTTCCCAGTTGAGGTCTGGCTGCTTTCTTACTGAAAAAAAGTGGAGATAGTATTGACCTAGACTTTTTCGTCATATTGCCAGGCAGAACCACTAAAAGATAGACTCAAGTTCGTTAGGTTCATCCCGCCAGATATAGTAGTCTCGCTCAGGGACTATCAGGATTTTTCACAGGCTTCGATAAACCAAGCGTGCTCATCTGATGTATGATTGACCACCAAATCCATAATGATTCGGATATCTCGTTTTTTTAGCCTCAGCAATCAGCTCATCCATATCTTCCATGGTTCCAAAAGATAGCCGCAATATCTTGATAATTGGCAATATCATAACCATTATCGTCCATAGGACTGTCATAAACAGGAGAAAGCCAGATTGCTGTAATCCCTAGTTTAGCTAGATAGTCAAACTTACTAGTAATCCCAGGCAAATCACCAATCCCATCTCCATTGCTATCCTTAAAACTCTTTTGGATAAACTTGATAGACGACTGCGTTATGCCACCATTTTTCTTGCATCTTTTCTTACCTCTTTTCTAATATTCACTTTATTCCATCATAGACTTTTTATCAGTTTTTTTATGCAAGCGTTTGCTTCATCTTTTTTTCTCACTTTTTGCGACTCTCTAGTTTCTAATCTTCTAATTTTTTTATTATAATAGAAAATCAGAGGTAAAAAAATGAAAAAAACAAGCTTTTCAGTTCTGAAAAATATCTAAATTTACAACGCGACCATATTTTTGGAGCGTATCAATCAATTTGATGGCAAGCTCTACTTGGAGTTTGGAGGCAAGATGTTGGAAGACTTCCATGCTGCCCGTGTACTTCCTGGTTATGAACCAGACAACAAAATTAAACTCTTGCAAGAGTTGAAAGAACAAGTTGAGGTTGTGATCGCTATTAACGCTAGCAATATCGAACACTCAAAAGCTCGTGGAGACTTGGGCATTTCTTATGACCAAGAAGTGCTTCGTTTGATTGATAAATTCAACGAGCTGGGAATTTTTGTTGGCTCGGTTGTCATCACACAATACGCTGGCCAACCTGCAGCAGATGCTTTCCGCAATCAATTAGCTAAAAACGGTATCGACTCTTATCTTCACTACCCAATCAAGGGGTATCCGACAGATATGGATCACATCATCTCTCCAGAAGGTATGGGGAAAAACGACTATATCAAAACCAGCCGCAATTTGATTGTCGTTACAGCTCCTGGACCTGGGTCAGGTAAGTTGGCAACTTGTATGTCTAACATGTACCACGACCAACTAAATGGCATTAAGTCTGGTTATGCTAAATTTGAAACCTTCCCAGTTTGGAACCTTCCTCTCCATCATCCAGTCAACTTAGCTTATGAAGCGGCAACAGCAGACCTAGATGACGTTAATATGATTGACCCATTCCATCTCCAAACTTACGGAGAAACAACAGTCAACTACAACCGCGATATCGAGATTTTCCCTGTCCTTAAGCGTATGCTGGAACGTATTCTCGGTGAGTCTCCATATGCGTCTCCAACTGACATGGGTGTCAATATGGTTGGTTTTGCAATCACTGATAACGACGCTGCCATTGAAGCATCTAAACAGGAAAATTATCCGTCGCTATTACCAGACAGTTCTTGACTTTCAAAGCTGAGAAAAGGTTGGAGAAACTGCTGTCAAGAAAGATTGAGCTTCTCATGAATGACCTAGGTATCACACCAGCTGACCGAAAGGTTGCTGTTGCCGCACGTCAAAAAGCAGAAGAAACAGGTGGACCCGCTCTAGCACTTGAATTACCTTCTGGTGAAATCGTTACTGGTAAGAACTCAGAACTCTTTGGTCCAACAGCGGCTGCATCTGATCAATGCTATCAAGATGTCCGCTAACATTGATGCTGAAACAAAATTAATTGAACCAGAAGTGGTGAAACCAATTCAAGGTCTTGAAAAATCAATCACTTAGGGTAGCCGTAATCCCTCGACTCCACTCAAATGAAATCCTCATCGCTCTTGCTATCACAGCAATGCAGAATCCTGATGCAGATCGTGCCATGAAAGAACTCGGAAATCTCAAAGGAAGCGAAGCTCACTCTACGATTATCCTAACAGACGAAGACAAGAATGTTCTTCGCAAACTAGGAATCAATGTAACCTTTGATCCTTACTACCAATACGATCGTTTGTATCGCAAGTAAAATATGACACTCACTCCTCTTAGAGTTGGATCCTTATCATCCAGCTCTAAGAGTTTTTTTATATCTTGCAAGTCTTCCACAAGCATATCTTTCAAAAAGAATTCTAATTTTAATTTTTAATAGAAACTGGGATAACATTTAATTTTAGATTTATTTCTAATGAATTCTTAAAAAGGAGTGATACTCAATGAAAATCAAAGAGCAAACTAGGAAACTAGCTGCAGGTTGATCAAAGCACTGCTTTGAGACATCTACACAAGAGAACAAATTTGGTCATTGATTTTTCATTGAATATACTAAAAAGTGAACAAGACAGCATTCTGATTTCCAGAAAACTATCTAGTTCACTTTTTGCTTATGATTTAATTTTTTAGCTTATTCTACTGTTACTGACTTGGCAAGGTTACGTGGTTTGTCCACGTCGAGTCCACGGTGTAGAGTTGCAAAGTAAGCGACCAATTGTGTTGGTACGACCATTGAAATTGGTGAGAGGTAAGGGTGGACTGTTGTAAGAACGATGTCGTCTGTATCTTTGGCAACATTTTCTTCTGCGATGGTGAGGACCTTAGCTCCACGTGCTGCCACTTCTTGGATATTTCCGCGAGTGTGGTTTGCAAGAACTGGGTCTGACAAGAGGGCCAAGACAGGTGTTCCTTCTTCAATCAAGGCAATCGTTCCGTGCTTGAGCTCTCCAGCCGCAAAACCTTCACATTGAATGTACGAAATCTCTTTGAGCTTGAGACTGGCTTCCATAGCTACATAGTAGTCTTGACCACGTCCGATGTAAAAGGCATTGCGTGTTGTTTCAAGAAGATCACGGACTTTTGCATCGATCGTTTCTTTCTCTGAAAGAGTTGATTCGATAGACTGAGCCACGATAGACAATTCATGAACCAAGTCAAAGGCTTTGGCTTTTTCATTGCCATTTGCTTCACCAACCGCTTTTGCGAGGAAGGCAAGGGCTGCGATTTGGGCTGTATAGGCCTTAGTTGATGCTACGGCAATTTCGGGACCGGCATGGAGCAACATAGTATGGTTGGCTTCACGTGACAGAGTTGAACCTGGTACGTTTGTCACTGTCAAGCTTGGGATTCCCATTTCATTGGCCTTAACCAAAACCTGACGGCTATCAGCTGTTTCACCAGATTGACTGATAAAGATGAAGAGTGGTTTCTTGCTGAGAAGCGGCATACCATACCCCCACTCAGAGGAGATACCAAGTTCAACTGGCGTATCTGTCAATTCTTCCAACATCTTCTTAGAAGCAAATCCTGCATGGTAAGAAGTCCCAGCTGCGAGAATGTAGATGCGGTCTGCGTCTTGAACAGCCTTGATGATAGCTGGATCTACGACAACCTGACCAGCCTCATCTGTGTAGGCTTGGATCAACTTACGCATCACTGTTGGTTGCTCATCGATTTCCTTGAGCATGTAGTAAGGGTAAGTCCCCTTACCGATATCTGACAAGTCAAGCTCCGCAGTGTAGCTAGCACGCTCACGACTGTTGCCATCATAGTCTTGCACCTCAACGCTATCAGCTTTTACGATAACCAACTCTTGGTCATGGATTTCCATGTATTGGTTAGTTTCACGAATCATAGCCATGGCATCTGAGCAGACCATATTGTAGCCATCTCCAAGACCAATCAAGAGCGGTGATTTGTTCTTGGCCACGTAGATGACATCTGGATTTTCAGAGTCGATCAAGGCAAAGGCATAAGAACCACGGATGATGTGAAGAGCTTTTTTGAAAGCTTCAAGCACTGACAATCCTTCTTCTTCCGCAAATTTACCAATCAAGTGAACGGCGATTTCAGTATCTGTTTGTCCCTTGAAGTGATGACCTGCAAGGTAGTCTTCCTTGATTTCAAGGTAGTTTTCAATCACCCCGTTGTGGACCAAGACAAAACGTCCTGTCTCAGAACGGTGTGGGTGAGCATTGTCCTCTGTTGGTTTCCCGTGAGTCGCCCAACGAGTATGTCCGATACCAGTTGTTCCCTCAACACCAGCAGTTTTAGCAGATAATTCTGCGATACGACCAACAGCCTTCACTAAATGGTTTTCATCACCACCTAGGACAAAAATTCCCGCAGAATCATAACCACGGTATTCGAGCTTTTCAAGCCCTTGAATCAAAATATCAGTTGCATTTGTGTTTCCAACAACACCAACAATTCCACACATAGTATATACGACACAGACTAGCTGTGCTTTCCCCTTAAAATTGGTATAGTCTAATTCTCGCTTTGCAGAATCAGCAGAAACAGTATATACTTGTTTCTTTTACTTGTCAAGAATAAAAATTGGTATAGCCTGATTATACTGATTCCACATGCTAAAAAAATCCATCATATTTCACCTAAAGCAAGTACTTTAAAAAGGGCTCTACCGCCCTTAATAACTACTATTTTTGTAGCAAGCTTTTTCTGCTTCTACTACTTCTTGAAAGGTTTTTTTGATAATTTACTTTAATCGTCATTGTCATGTGAGAGTCCTCGTTTCTTTTTGATGAACCTAGTATAAAATCCCTTTCTAAAACATAGCTTATATTTTCCTTAGAAAAAACTAAAAGTAACTTGTGACTCAATGAAAACGAAAGAGCAAACTAGAAAGCTAGTCACAGCTTTCTCAAAGCACTGCTTTCAGTTTACCAGATAGACTAAGACCTTGTTTGAAGTGATGTTTAAGGTTATACATTCAATGAATAATTTATCAGAATCCCTTACCTGAGAATCCCCACACAAAAAGAGCGTTATCGCTCTTTTACTTAGTATTTAGGAGAAAGTGCTTGCTCCTGTTGAAACGTTTTTTGGTAATTTACTTTAATCGTCATTGTCATGTGAGAGTCCTCGTTTCTTTTTGATAAATCTAGTATAGGCAATAACCCTAAAAGCAAACTTAAGATTTTCTTAGAGAAAGCTTATACTCAATGAAAATCAAAGAGCAAACTAGGGAAACTAGTTGCAGGTTGCTCAAAAACACCGTTTTGAGGTTGTGGATAGAACTGACGAAGTTAGCTCAAAACACTGTTTTGAGGTTGTGGATGGAACTGACAGAGTCAGTATCATATATCTACGGCAAGGCGACGTTGACGTGGTTTGAAGAGATTTTCGAAGAGTATTAATCTAAATATTCTTTCTTTTCCAGATGCAGGGCAATCATATGCCACTCTGGATCCTCCTGCCAGTTAGGAAGGGAGCTGATATAGCTAGCTACCTTACGTGCTTCCTCAAGTATTGGGAAGTCCTCTATAATATCAGCCACTTGAAACTCTGGTAGACCTGACTGTCTGGTTCCAAAAATCTCACCCGAACCGCGCATTTTCAAATCTTCTTCTGCAAGGACAAATCCATTAGTCGTTTCCGTCATGATGCGCATGCGGTCTTTTCCAGAGTCAGTCTTGGGATTGGCCACAAGAACCGCGTAGGACTGCTTGTCTCCCCCGACCGACACGACCTCTGAGCTGATGAAGCTGACTAAGTCCGAAACGGTCAGCATCCATGATAATCATGACTGTCGCATTTGGCACATTGACCCCAACTTCTATAACCGTTGTCGAAACCAGAATATCAGTCTTTCTATCTTTGAACTCCTGCATAATCTGGTCTTTTTCATCACTCTTCATCTTCCCGTGTAAGAGAGCAACTTTTGCTTTTTCCTGCAAAATGAGCCGTCAATTCTTCCGATAAAGCAATAGCATTTTTAAGATCTAAAAGGCTTCAGATTCTTCAATCAAGGGCGAAATAACATAGGCTTGAGAACCTTTTTGAATTTCTCCTTCCAACCAAGTCAGGACCTGTGGTAATTGCTCATGCTTGATCCAGCGAGTTACGATTGGTTTGCGCCCTGCTGGCATCTGGTCAATAATAGAAACATCCATATCTCCAAAGGCGGTGATAGCTAAGGTTCGTGGAATCGGAGTTGCCGTCATCATGAGGACATCTGGATTTTCTCCTTTTTCACGTAAAATACGTCTTTGTCCGACACCAAAACGGTGTTGTTCATCGATGATGATCAAACCGAGTCGATCGTAGTCTACCCCATCTTGAATCAGAGCATGAGTTCCGATAATCACATCGACCTCGCCCTTGGCAATAGTTTCCAAAACCGTGCGTTTTTCTGCAGCTTTTAATGAACCTGTTAGGAGAGCTAGTTTCAAATCAGGAAAGAGACTTTCTAGACTTTCAAAATGCTGCTCTGCAAGGATCTCTGTTGGAACCATGAGGGCAGCCTGATAACCAGCCGTTACGGCTGCGTACATGGCAAGACCTGCTACCACTGTTTTCCCGCTTCCTACATCCCCTTGTAAGAGTCGATTCATGTGGTGGTCCGACTTCATATCTGTCAGGATTTCTTGCAGGCTCTTTTCTTGGGCTTGTGTCAAAGCAAAAGGCAAATTTTCTTTAACCGCAGTTAGTTTTTCCTGGGACCAATTCAGGACCAGACCACTTCCATGAACCTTATTTTTCAGACTTGAGGGTCTGTAATTGCATTTGGAAATAGAAAAGTTCCTCAAACTTGATTCGACGGAGAGCCTGCTTGTATTCTGCCAAATCCTTAGGAAAATGCATGGCACGAACAGCCTGACAGCGAGACATGAGTTTGTATTTATCTAGCAAGGACTGAGGGAGATTTTTCCTCTATCAAGAGATCTAGCCCCTGATCAAAGGCGGTTTTAATGACCTTAACAAGGCTTGCTTGACTAACTCCTTGTGCGAGACGATAGACAGGTTGAAGGTCGTCCTCCACTTGGGCTAAAACCTTCATCCCTGTGAGACTAGCCTTGGCGCGATCCCACTTACCAAAAACGGCTAGAGTCGCCCCTAGCTCAATCTTGTCAGCCAGGTAGGGTTGGTTAAAGAAGTTCACTGAAAACACAACTTCTCCCTGCTTGAGGCTAAAGCGTAGGCGATTGCGCTTAAAACCATAATACTGAACACTAGCTGGTGTTACTACCTGACCAGATAGGACAGCCTTTTCACCGTCTTCTAGCTCTAGCACCTGCTTGGTCTTAAAAATCTTCATAACGGAAAGGAAAGTAGAGCAAGAGATCTTGCAGGTTTTCAATTCCTAGTTTGGCATATTTCTCTGCTGACTTTGGTCCCACGCCAGGCAAAACATGCAAGGGTTGATGTAAATTCATGCTCCTCTCCTTTCCTTCTCTCTTTTAATGATATTCTCTCGGAATTCGATCACTGAGGAGACAAACCACCTCATAATTGATGGTTCCTCGGTAAACCGCAACATCTGTTGCAGTAATCTCCTTGTCACCGTTTGAGCCAATCAAGGTTACCTTGGTACCCTAATGGATACAGCTTAGGCAAGCGAATGGTGATTTGGTCCATAGATACCCGCCCCTACGATAGGGGCACAATTGTCCATCCACCAGAACTGAGAAATTCTGCATATCTCGTGTCCAACCATCTGCATAACCGATCGGTACCGTTGCAATGACTTGCTCACCGTCTGCTTGATAAGTTGCTCCGTAACCCATACAAGCACCAGCCTCTACTGTTTTGATATGAACGATGGCTGTTTCTAAGGTCAAAAGCAGGTTTTTAGTTCATAAGGCAATTCTAAAACTTGTCCACTTGGATTGAGACCATACATGGAATCTCCCATGCGAACCGCATTGAAAATAGTTTCTGCATGCCATAGAGTCGTTGCTGAGTTACTCGAATGGACTAGTTCTGGTACTTCTTGCAAGTCAGCTAGGATTCCCTTGAAACGCTCTAACTGTTGATTAAAGTAACTATCCGACTCTTCATCAGCAGTTGCAAAGTGCGTAAAGATTCCCTCAACATTTGCTCCATGTTCCTTGAGTAAAGTTTGAGCTTGTGCTGCCTCACCAGTACTTCTAAAACCAATTCGACCCATACCTGAATCAATTTTAAGGTGAACAGTTAATCCTGATAAGTCTGACTCTATCGCTATGAGTTTCTGGATCCATTCCAATCCTGCCACTGTCAAGGTAATCGCATACTGCTTAGCCAATGAAAGAGATTCAACCTCAGATACTCCTAAAATAAGAATTTTCTTAGTAATGCCTGCCTGACGAAGCTCGATGGCTTCATCGATATTAGAAACGCAAAAACCATCGACATCATCCTGGATAGCCGTAGCAACAGCTACCGCTCCGTGTCCGTAGGCATTGGCTTTCACAACCGCCCATTTAAGAGTATCTTTAGGAATATGCGCACCCATTTGTTGGATATTGTAGCGGATAGCGCCCAGATCGATGAGGGCCTTGGTTGGTCTATGTGGACTAGTTTTCATAATTTTCCTCCAAAATAACACTAGCTGTCACAAACTGATCTGTATGGCTGATTGATAGCCAAACTTTTCCTGAAAAACGGGGATTTGCTGAAGTAGGGAGCTCCCTTCTCATTATTCAAAAACTTCCAAGTCCTGAAAGCCCAACTTACCAATTCCCGTTCCCATAGCTTTTGAGAAAGCCTCTTTAGCTGACCAACGCCCAGCCAAATACTCGATCTGCCTACGACCTTTGAGACTGGCAAAGCGCTCCATTTCCTTGTCTGTCAAGACACGCTGTGCAAATCCTTCTCTTTTTTCAACTGCATTTTGTATAGAAGCTAATGCTTCAATATCGATTCCGTGTCCAACTATCATTTTTGTCAAAAAGAGTTGAGATACCCCCAACTCCATCCTTTTCACTTATTTTGTTAAGGTAGTATAGATTTCTTCTACCAAGGCTACTGTGTTTTCCCATCCTAGACATGGGTCTGTAATAGAACAACCAAAGATTTCTGGTTGATTTTGGCGACCATCTGCCAAGTAAGATTCAATCATGAAACCTCGAACTGTCTTCTTGATCTTTTCATTCCAGTCACGGTTGAGCAGAGCCTGACGAACAATTCGAACTTGCTCCATATATTGCTTCCCTGAATTATCATGGTTAGTATCAATCATGATAAAGGGATTTTCAAGCCCCATAGACTCGTAACGGCCGATAGCATCTAAGAGAGTTTCATAGTAGAAGTTTGGTTCATTCTTCCCATATTCATTCATAGCTCCACGAAGGATAACGTGGGCCAGGGGATTACCTGAAGTCTCAACTTCTTGTCCATGGTAAAGAAATGTTTGCTTATTTTGTGCAGCATAGATGGCATTAAACATAACAGATAGATTTCCTGAGGTTGGATTTTTCATCCCCACTGGTGCATCAATCCCTGAAGCTACAAAACGGTGTTCTTGGTCTTCTACTGAACGCGCACCCACGGCATGGTAGCTCACCAAGTCGTCAACTAAAACTAGATTGGATGGATAAAGCATTTCATCTGCTGTAGTCAATCCAGTTTCTGTAATCACTCGATAATGAAGCTGACGTACAGCCTGCAAACCATTAATCAAACTTGGTGCTTTAGAAGTATCTGGCTGATGAACCAAACCCTTGTAGCCATCTCCATTGGTGCGTGGCTTGGCTGTGTAAACACGCATGACCATGAAAATCTTATCCGCAACTTTCTTCTGCAAGTCTGCCAAACGGCGAGCATACTCAAGAACTGCTTCTTCATTGTCAGACGAACAAGGACCAATGACCAAAAGGATACGATCATCCTTACCAGAAAGAATATCTGCTAGTTCCTGGTCACGGCTTTCCTTATGTTGCAAGGCTTTTGCAGATAACTGTGTTTCCGCCTTAATCGCTTCAATATCGATTTCTTGACCTTTTTCAATAAATGCCATATTATTCTCCTAGTCTTTGGTAGATTTCGCGAACAAGAGCCTCAGTATTTTCCCATCCTAGACATGGATCAGTGATAGATTTTCCCAAAGACCTCTGGTTCATTTTGACGACCGTCTTCTAGATAAGACTCAATCATGAAACCACGGACATATTTTTTAATCTTTTCATTCCAGTCGCGGTTAATCAAGGTCTGACGAACGATGCGAATCTGATCCATATACTGCTTGCCTGAGTTATCATGGTTGGTATCAATGATGATAAATGGATTTTCAAGGCCCATCTTTTCATACTGGGCAATGGTATCCATCAAATTATCATAGTAGTAGTTAGGAATATTTTTTCCGTATTCATTGAGGGCACCACGGAGAATGGCATGTGATAGAGGATTTCCAGTCGTTTCAACTTCTTTCCCTAGGAAAAGGAAACTTTGTTTGTTTTGAGCCGCATAAATACCGTTGAACATGACATTGAGATTTCCAGACGTTGGATTTTTAAAACCTGTCGCAAAATCTGCTCCACTAGCTACAAAACGGTGTTGTTGGTCTTCAACTGAACGAGCTCCAACCGCCATGTAAGAAATCAAATCATCTACCAAAGGAAGGTTTTCTGGGTACAACATCTCATCCGCTGTCGTCATTCCTGTTTCAGAAATAACACGGTAATGCAGGTGACGAACCGCCTTGATCCCATTGATGAGACTAGGTGCTTCTTTGGCATTTGGTTGGTGAATCAAGCCCTTATAGCCATCACCATTAGTACGTGGTTTAGCAGTGTATACACGCATCACCATAAAGACGCGGTCTTTTGACTTCTTCTTGCAGTTTTGCCAAACGCTTGGCATACTCAAGAACTGCTTCTTCATTGTCAGACGAACACGGACCAATCACTAACAAAATGCGTTGATCTTCACCACGAATAATCGCTTCAAGTTCTTGATCGCGTTGTTGTTTATTGGCAAGTGCTTGTCCTTCTAATTTAGACAAACTACGAACTTCTTCAATATTAATTTTAGGGCTTTTGGCTGTAAATACCATGATTCATCCTCCTTATAAAGCAAACGGACGCCAAGCGAAAATTCACTTTTCACTAGGCATCCGCCTGAAAATTAGTCATTCTTAATGTCGTTTACCGTGACAGTTTTTAAATTTCTTACCAGAACCACATGGGCACAAGTCGTTACGCTTAACTTGGCTAAGATCCAAATCTGCAGGAAGCTCAGTCTGTTGTGCAGCAATATTACGAGTAGCTGTCGTACTGATATGACGCTCTGCTTGTGGACGCTCTTGCTCATGAATTTGTGCTTTCATCATCAAACGAGTCACATCAAACTCAATAGAACCAATCATATCATTAAACATACGGAAACCTTCTGCTTGATACTCAACGACAGGGTTATTCTGAGCATAACCACGGAGACCAACAGCATTACGCAACTGATCAAGAGCATCGATATGGTCTGTCCACTTGTTATCTACAACACGTAGAATCAAGACTTTTTGGAATTCTTTGACGGCTTCCTCATCACGAAGCTTAGCAACTTGACTATCGTAGACTTTCAAGGCACGTTGGTAAAGTTCATCTTTGATCGCTTGGTCTGACAAACCTTCTAGGTCTGAAAGTGAAATTGAATCTTCTGGAAGCAAGTTGTATCTTGCAAAATTCAAGATAGCTTCTAGTTTTTCATCTTGTTTGGCACGCGCATGATTATCAACAACACGATTAATAGTGCGTTTAATCATTGCATGAATCTCAGGAGCCAAGTCGCGATCAGCAGTGATGACATCGTAACGTTGTGAGTAGATAATCTCACGTTGTTCACGCATGACATCATCGTATTGAAGGACTTGTTTACGTGTGTCGTAGTTGTTTCCTTCAACACGTTTTTGTGCTGCCTCAACCTGACGTGTCAACATACGAGATTTGATCGCTTCGTCTGACATATTGAGACGTTCAAAGACTCCCTTCAAGCGCTCTGAACCGAAACGTTTCATCAAATCATCTTCAAGAGAAAGGTAGAATTGAGATTCCCCTGGATCCCCTTGACGTCCTGAACGTCCACGAAGCTGGTTATCGATACGACGACTTTCATGGCGTTCTGTACCAATGACACAAAGTCCACCAAGTTCACGAACACCTTCACCAAGCTTAATATCAGTACCACGACCGGCCATGTTGGTCGCGATTGTAACTGCACCACGTTGGCCAGCATTCATGATGATTTGAGCTTCTTTGTAGTGGTTCTTGGCATTCAATACTTCGTGAGGAACACCTGCAGCTACCAATTTTTTTAGAAATATAATCACTGGTTTCAACAGCAACTGTACCTACCAAGACTGGTTGACCTTTTTTTGGTAGCGAGCCTTTTAACGTCTTCGACAACAGCCTTAAACTTTAGCCTCGATACTTGCATAAAAGTAAAGGTCTGCGATGGTCGATACGTTGAACTGGACGGTTTGTTGGGATTGGAATAACACGAATGTTGTAAATTTCACGGAACTCCTCTTCCTCTGTCTTACCTGTACCCGTCATACCAGACAATTTCTTATACATACGGAAGAGGTTTTGGTAAGTGATTGAGGCAGATGTCTTGGTTTCATCTTGGATTGGCACACCTTCTTTGGCTTCAATCGCTTGGTGCAAACCATCAGAATAACGACGACCTTCCATGGTACGACCGGTAAATTGGTCGACAATCAAGATTTCCTGCTCTTCGCTGACCACATAGTCAATATCAAGAATCATGATGTAGTTAGCACGAAGGGCATTGTCGATAAAGTGAGTAAGAGCTACGTTTTCGATATCGTAGAGATTTTCTAGTTTGAAGTAGCTTTCAGCCTTGTCAATACCAGAATCAGATAGACCAATTGTCTTAGACTGAATATCAATGATATAGTCATCCTTATCCAAAGACTTCACAAAATGGTCAGCCATATGGTAGAGTTGGCTGGTTTCAACTGCATTGGCTCCTGAAACGATCAAAGGGTACGAGCTTCGTCGATCAAGATTGAGTCAACCTCATCGACCAAGGCATAGTTGAGTGGACGTTGAACCATATTTTTCAGCACGAACGACCATGTTATCACGAAGATAGTCGAAACCAATCTCTGAGTTTGTTGAATAAGTGATATCACACTCATAAGCTTCTTTTTTTCTCCATTGGAGATTTTGGCTGCCAAGTTGATCCCTACTGACAAGCCAAGCCATGAGTACAATTCACCCATCTCAGTCGCGTCACGTTCTGATAGGTATTCATTGACCGTAACTACGTGAACCCCTTTTACCTGAAAGAGCATTGAGGGTATACAGGCATAGTCGCTGTCAAGGTTTTCCCCTCACCTGTACGCATCTCAGGAACGTCACCATGGTGAAGAACGATTCCCCCCATAACCTGAACCTTATAGGGAAGAGACCAAGAACACGCTTAGCTCCCTCGCGTACAACAGCAAATGCCTCATACAAAAAGTTGGTCAAGAGTCTCACCATTTTGATAGCGTTGTTTAAATTCTTCTGTTTTTGCTTGCAATTGCTCGTCTGTCAAACGCAGCCATTTCATCTTCATATTTTGAAAGACTTTGTCAGCCATCTTTTCTAAGCGGCGAAGTTCCCCTTTATCATTTTCGATGATTGTTTTTAATAAATTTGCCATTTTTTTCCTTACTTTAAATTCTGAATATTTTAGAATGTTCTTTTTATTGTAGCATATTTGCCAATTTTTTTCAAGAAATATTCCGTGTTTTCCCTTAGAGCAAAAAAGGGCTAATCATCAAGATTAGTTCCCTTAAAATTCCTACTCTTAGTTTCATTTTCCCCTAATTTAAACTTCTACTTAACTCAGCATTGAGAAACGAAGCATCTTCAGTTATTAGGCAATAATTTCCTCAGTTCTCTCAAGGAAGATTAGCCTTATTCTTTTCCAACTTCAGTTTTTTCATAAATTTTAGACAAGTATAAACTATCCAGTCATTGAGTAAGGATAAAAAGACTAAAACTATCCATATCAACCACCTAGCTAGATCCTTGGGTTCTAGTAAAATAAAAATTAAATAAGATTAGCGAAAAAAAGAGTGAAAAGCTAGACTAAACAAGGCCATGAGAGGTAAATAAATCCAGTAAAAAAATAGTAAAGGAGTGAAAAGTGCTTTTCTTCCTGGTCGTACCTTCCTTTGCCAACTAAAAAATAAAAAATAGGGCACTAAAATCAACAATTGTAGCAACTTCTCCATCTCATCACCTCCAGAGCTGTTTCCTATTTTTATTATATCAAAAAGATCTGGAAAGTAGTTTCCAGATCTTGCAAGTCTTAGAAATAAACAACCAGTCTACTGTTTTGATGTAGAAGTACTAAAGTCAACCTTTGGAGCTGTCTTGGCTTCTTCGCTTTCTTTGAAGGTTTCTGCTTCTTTAAAGTTCATCATATTAGCAAAGAGAACAGTTGGGAAGCTTCTTAATTTTTTTGATTGTAGTCAGTTGCTGCCTGGTTGTAATCCTTGCGGGCTACAAAAGATACGATTTTTCGCTTCCAGCCAACTCCGTCATGAGTTGTTCCACATTTTGATTGCTCTTAAGCTCAGGATAATTTCTCTGTCAACACAAGCAGGCGTGAAATAGCTGAACTCAACTCACCTTGAGCCTCTTGGTTTTCCTTTGAAGTAACAGAGCCATTCCCAACTTTTGCACGTGCCTCTGCAATCCTGGATCCTGGTAATCCCTCGCGGATTGAAAAGGTAAGTAAGAACGATCAATCATTTGAGTCCATCTAATCCTCCAGCAGAATGCCCTCCGATCAGCTTACTTCTGGCAATACTTCTCGATGCATCCTCTAAGGCAGTCGCCTTCAAGAGAAAGTAAATCCAAATTGCTCTCGAATAGAATCAATAGCCGTCTGGAGCCTTTCTTCTTTTTCTAGCTTATCAACATCATCAAAAAGAGAAATCAAAGCAAAGGATTCGTCCACAAATCCTGAATAACTGATGGCAACACTCCCTAACAGCACCAGAAGTGTATTTACTATGGAATAATTTCAATACATAGCTGACCAAAATACTGGTGTTATTGGTCGGCTCAATCTTCATCTGGGTATGGATGGAGCCTTTTTGTTCCTGCTTAGAAAAACCAAGATGAATAGATACCACTGTCGCCTTTTTTTACTTGCTCTTCGAAGCCTGATAGCCACCTACTCAGCCATCTCTCGGAGTATAATTTCGATATCTCGCTGTTTGACATAATCTCTCGGTAAAATTTGCGAATTGCCTAGACCATGAGATTTGGCTTTATAGGGTTTATGAACATTACTCTCGTCAATCCCATTGGCATGAAACCATAAGCGAAGTCCAGCTTGGCCAAGTTCCTTCTTCAGGAAATCCGGATTGCTATTGGCTAATTCTTTAATCGAATAAATCCCCAGGTTATTCAAGCGCTTCTCCATCCGATGTCCAATCCCCCAAAAGTCGGTCATCTTTGGAATGGACCAGACCTTATCTTCCACATCTTGATAGGACCAGTTAGCCCTCATAGTCGGTGTGTGCTTAGCTTCATTATCCAAGGCCAACTTAGCAAGCAGAGCATTGGCATTAGACATGCCGACCGTCGAGTAAATCCCTGTCTGCCGCCAGATATCCCTCTGGATACAAGCCGAAAGCATATCCAGCTTATCTTTGCGAGAAATCTGCTGGTCTGGGACAAAATAATTGAGCGAACTGGTTAGATCAATAAAGCCTTCATCAATTGAATAGGGATAGATATCATCTGGACTGCCATAGTTCTGAAAGATTCCTTGGATTTCCATATTAACTGCGATATACTTATCCATCCGAGGAGGGACAATGACGGTCACTTGAGCCCAATCTTCGATAAATTTCACATAGTCCGGGTCTGTCCGTAAGCCTTGTTTTTTGGCATTGTAGTAGGAAAATTTGCGTGTCTTGATATCAAAGGGCAGGTCATAGGCACGACCGACATTTGCTTTCCCAAAAATTTTTAAAGATAGGCGAGGAGGCAAGAATAAGCCCAACAGAATTATCCGCCCGACTCATGACACAAAGGGAGGTTTTAAGAGGATGAAGCCCTCTTTCCACACACTCAACACTGGCATAAAAGGACTTCATATCGACAAAGGCAATATCACTTTTGGGCTCTCTGGAATAATCAAAGTAGCCCATAGACTATCCCTCCATTGGCACAAAGTTACCCACGATAATGCCTACAATCCGCGGATCTTCCTCATAGGAGATAAAAATATCCTTGTATTTAGGATTGATGGAGACCAAACGTAAGCCATCTTCTTCTCGATAGACCCGTTTGATATAGGTCTGGTTATTGCAAACCACTGCATAGACTGCTCCATCATAATCAAATCCAGTTTCTCGAATCAGAGCCACTGAACCATTTTGATATTTGGGTTCCATAGAATCTCCAGACACCCAGGAAGCAAAATCGTGAGCTAGTTCCTCATTGAAATAAACCGTATCAAAATTCCGATCATCATAAACCGAAGCTCCGATACCAGCCGACATGCGTTCATAGACATGATACTCGTAAAAGTTTTTTTCTGAAATAGCAGTCACCTTCTTGGCTTGTTCTTCTTGAGCCAAGTTGCGAGCATAGACTACCACCTTTTCTTTTCCTTGATTGGAAAGGCTGTCATAAAGACGGACAATTTCGATTTGAGTAAAATAGCCCTTAGACACCTTTAAAATCTCTTCTAATTGTGAAACCTTTTTCTTCAGAAGGCTCCTTGACTCCACGCTCCCAAGCCGAATAGGCCTGAAAACTAATGCCAAGTTGCTCCGCAATCTCTTTCTGTGTTAGCTTTAGCTCTTTTCTCCGAGCCTTGAGTTTTTGTGGTTGGTACATGACTTATCTCCTAGTGTGATGTTTTTCATCGTAGGTTGACTCTATTTTTTTAAAAATTCAACCATCTTTGGTTTAGTTTTTATTATATAAAAAGTAGACAAATGTCTACTGAGAATGTTGAGTTTTTGGCAAACGACTGGTAATGATAATGCTATAGATTCCTTATCTCAAATAATGCCGTATGAATCCACTCGTTATGCATTTGAAAGTCATTCTCTATGATTCTACTAAAGGTGAAACCATTTTTTAAAAGCACTCTCTGAGAGGCCAGATTGCCCGTTGCCGTTCCTGCGATAATCTTATGTAATCCATAAGTAGTAAAGGCCTTCTCTAAAACGAGTTTAACCGCTTCACTTGCATAACCTAAATTGGTAACATTTTCTCCAATCCTATATCCAAGTTCTGCTGTTTTTCTATCCTTCCCTAAAACACTTAAATTGATTCTTCCGACCATAGTACATTGTGCATCTCTAATAAGATGCATATAGACATCATGATTCTCTTGTTCCCTTAACAATTCCCTTGTAATTTCTTTAAAACCTTCTGAGTCAAAATAGTGAGCTGGTCTAGGAGGTAAACTTCGCTCAAAATACTCCCGATTTTCTTTTTCAAAAGAATAAACATCTATGCTATTTTCTTCAGACATCAGCTCTAAACTTATCATTCTAAACCATTTCCTATCATTCTCTAAATTCAAATGTACTCATGTTCACACAAAGTGACATTTACAGCATTTAAAGAGATATCTTAATTTTTTTCATATCGTATCTACATTATAACACAACATACTATGAAGAAAAAAATAATATCCATCAAGATCCTCATAAATTCCAACATCTTGCTAAAGAGGCTGGAACGCCTCTGAAAGCTATTTTTGAAGCACTAACGCGCAAGCGATACAGGCTTTTCCTATCAGAACAAATGCGACGCTTATCCTGCCATTTAGTTACAGATCAAACTCTAACTTGACATCTAGAAATTCCAATTGCGAGATTAGCACATTTACAAAGTAAGATGAGGGTTTTTCAAGGGTGCGACCAGTTATCTTTGTAAAACCCATTTAATAAAAAAATCACTCGTCCAGAAGGGTACTGGCTTATAGTCTTTTAAAGACAGAGAAAGTTCTCTGTTTCCAAATTCAATCTCAAAATAATCGTATAAGTCTTTTGCCATAATAAATAATATCTAAGTCCACTACTGATAAAATCGGCATCTCCTGATTCTCATAACTAGGAAGAAAACGGTGCCCATATAAGGGGATTAAGCGAGGTGCTGATTCTAACATTTTCCTGATTTGTACATTTCTGTCCAAGAGTGTAGTCGGCTCGTTCCCCAAAGAGGCATCCCACACCAGTTCATCCAAACTTTCCAAAATTCCATCATAGGGAGCAGCTAGGTTCCGTTTTTATATGTTTTTATATTTTTCAGCCGAGAAATCTCTCCAGTTATAAAAACCTTCTGAAATAGGCAACAATTGTTGATAAACTGTCAGCCACTGCTCAGAAAATTCAATTTCATATATCATCTCGACTTTTTGTATTTCTTCATCACTTAGACCTGGTTCCAAAGAAATCCCATTCTCGAGCAATAGCATCTTAATCCTATCGATTTTCAAAAGATCTCCAACCATTTCCTCTCCTCCTATTCACTCCCTATTTTATGGAGATTAGAGCACATGTCACATCTTAGCTAAATTAAAATGACTTCAAAAAATCAGTAACCCCATCATGTAATTGTATATTCTTATTTAAAACTTCCTTACTCTCTTTATCAGATAACTCTAAATTCATATTACGATAGCCATCCAATAATTCCATCATCAAAAACAAAGTATCATAACTAACATTAAAGAGCAGTTCTTCTTTAGTTAAATCACTCTGATGGATATTCATATTTACAGCTTGCTCCTGGATGATTTTTAGTTCTTGGAAAAATAGTGCTTGCTTATCTGTCATGCTTTATCTAGTCTTTCTATTTTTATTAGTAGTATGTTGAACTTCCTTATCGCATAGGGATGAAGATTCAAGTTATCAAAATTCTCTCTTTGACAAATGAAGATTGTTCCTGTCATAAGATAAATTTCTTAAATAATTCTGGAATTCCACCTTCCTGTGTAAATAAAGTCTTTACAGCAAAATCATTATCGCAAAAAAACGACTTCTTGAAAGACATTATCAATTCTCCACTCGATATCTGTATAGAGAATATCATTATTTTCGACACTAACTATTTCAAACCAACCTATCACCACTCCACAAAAAATAATCTCTTCCAATATCTGAGTTGAATATCCTTTTATTTTTTTAATAAAAAAACGAAAATAAAGTCGAAATAATAGCATCTTCTTCAGCTATCGAGAGTAAGAGTTCTCTTAAATCTTCAAAAGTTATTTTATTTACCTCCAGTCAGCTCCCCAGCGAGCTCATCTCTCTTGATTCCTAGCCAAGTATTACGTTCGCTAATCTTATAATAGCCTATCAAATCTCAATACTCTTCACAGATAACTTCAATGTCTTTTTCTGAAATAGTTAGATTAGATTTTAGGATAAATTTTTTAATACTATTTGTATCCTCATCTGTCAGATATTCCACGCGAAATTCAACGATAAAAATCGACAATATCGCTATTTCCTGAAATAATAATCATCGCATCTTCAACAACTCTTCCTACAAATATTTGCCTCACATGCAAATATCCAGTAGCTGGACTCGAAAAATACTGCTCCCACTTTATAGCACTTGAGTAGCTTAGTTCCTGCTTCTTATAATAAAAGTGAGAAGTAATAATCTGCTGACTAACATCTAATAAAGTTCAATAAGCTATCTATCATGGTTACGTCTGCTAACGCTATTCTCAATTCAACACTTAACATCATTTTCATTCCTATTTATCAAGACTCGGTAATAAATTACACGTTTTTTCTTGTGCTTCGATCGGTTATTATAACAGTTTAGCTACACTTTACTCATTCTAAAGTTTCATTATCCTGCCAAAAAAACTGATCATCCTTTAAATCAAGATGTTCTATCTGAATATCCCGACAAACAATTGTCATTTGCAGCAAACCAATATCAACCATACACTTCACAAAATCAGGATTCTCCTCATACACTTTGCAACGAAATTTCTTGACCATGATGATGCAATTCTCCTCTAGTCATATCTTTGACGTGTTGATCTTTTCTCCACTGGATGTCTAAAGCATCATTGCTATACTCTACTTTTGCGCATACTAAAAACTTAATTTCCCAGTATTTTTCTTTGTTATGATAATCCTCTATGCACAAAGAAACTTCATCTCCAAAATAGGATATCTTTAAATCTAGTATCCCCATTTCCCAATAATCTAGTCCTTCAAGATCTTTTTGGCTTAGTAAATAAATCAAATAGCAACAAGATTTTTCTCCTTCCCATTTATCCCCTCAGATATTTTTGACAGATGACTATTTTCATCAATAGCGCTAAACTCCACCCCAAGGTTCAGCCTAACACCAAGTCACCGTCTATCTTGAAGATTACACTCCTCAATGTATTCTAACCAGGCATCAAAAGTGGGGAGAACTTCTTTTTGTTCCCATCCTGAATCAGCAAAGTCATGAATTATATGCACTAGAGTACTATCAACATCTTCAAAACAGGCGATATCATCATTATCACCTCTCCTTGCAAATGGATATAATGTTCGCTCAGGATATCTTGTTTGAAGACCTTGAAATCTTCTCACTGTTTCATCGTCATTCATCAAGTACCATACACCAAAATCAACCCTACCTTCGGAAACTAAATACTTTAATGATTGTGGATAGGAAAAGAAAAGAATGCTTAAATGTAATATCCGACATGAATGTTCCCCTTGTTACTATTGAAAAAATAGCAAATACTTGTTACCTTTCTGTCCATCTAGCTAATTTGATACAATAATCTTCGATTAAGGCCTCTGTGTCGTACATTTTTAGAATGTTCTCAAAATCTATCGCTGATATTTCAGATACATCAAACTCTCCTGTAGCATTTATTGCATCAAAATCACTTGGATATGATACTTCTCCCAACTCCAAAGGTGTCCGAGTATCAAAGTAAACTACGTGTCCATCAGGAAATATATCTAATCGTTTTGTTTCGAAACCTTCTGCATCTATTTCTGAGTACATTATGATCGGATCATAGTCATTCCTATGATTCCAAATTGTTTTATAATACAACATCCAATCCCCCTAATTCCCTAGCTATCTATCCAGCCAAAATTTTCTTTCTTTAGATACCGCCCCTATCATAAGCTAGGCAAGTCATTCGTTCAATCTACTCAGTGATGACATTATCCACTAAGAAAACTGCCATCTCCCATCTCTATGTGGTAATAGTAACAGTCAACTGTACAAGGTTATCCATAAAATTCAATTTCCCAAGCAGTACTATCGTATATTTCCACTCTTACTTGCAAAGCTTCTGCACCTTTTTCTATCGTTTCAAATTCAACAGGACTTGTAGAGGAAACAACTATTAAATTATTTATATCCTCTATTTCCTTTGAAAATTTTTAAAAGCTCGTCCCAACTCATCGGATAGCCATATTTTTGAATTTAAGACTAGATCTTCAAATTCTGACATAGTCAGGTTGTTCGGTGCTTTTCCTACAGCATCACATTCAAAGATATACCAATTTTCATGATTAGATGGTATTTGAGAAAGAATCTCAAAAAAAGAAATCTTTTGTTCGTTCTTTGACAGTTGTCCACTTATTTTCAACTCGCATTCTTCAAATCTTCTTTGATAATGTCTATCTACAATTCTTTCATCTATCGCATGGCCTGGCACAGGTTACTAAGACTTGTTCCGATAGCTACTTTTTAAACTGCAGGTTTAATGGCTCCCACCTACTAGGCTAGTAAACCAATCATCATAAAATTGTTTCTGTTCTGCAACACTGACACAGTTTAAGTTTGGTTTATCTTGGTCAAAAATCTCATAAACATTGTTTAAACTAGCTTGTTTTCCCATTTCCAAGAAATAGGCTTTTTCTCCTCCAAAATTCATCTGCATCGGAGAAGGAAATACACACTTGTCAGCTCCATTGCATTGGAGAATCCCGCCTTCCTTTTCCAAATCCAGACGATAGTTCGTAAGCGCCTCAAAAGAAAGAGTCAGCTTCATAGCGTTTAAAACCCGAATCTCTATCAACATCAAGAATGCATAATTCTTCGCTATCTCTAATAAAAATCTGACACGTTTCTATTCTATTCTCATCCTTATAATAAATTGGCAATAAAACTACTCTCATTTCCCACCTCTGCTGATTTTTATGTAATAACTTGAATAAGATAATCAACTTTTTGGGATATAAAAATGTGATAGTTTTTCCTCAGAAACTCGTAAAAATATAAGTTCCCTAAGTCTTTCCTTTGACTGATATAAAAACTTTCTATCTTGATAATATAGAACAAACTCTTCCCCATAGGATAATAATTTCTTAAAAAAACTCATATGACATATCTTCATCTCGTTCCATTATTACTAAATTGACCTCTCCATTGTATCCATTCACCACAAATGCCTGCCGGAGGAATTCCTTATCTTTTTGGGTATCTACTTTCAACCACACTATTAATTGAATACATTTATGACTTATTCCTCCAGAAAAATCATGTTCTGATTGTTTGATTCTTTCAACAGTAACATCCCTACAAATGATATTGAACTTGACTAATCCTTCTAAAAACTATCCTGGTTTGAAAAAACTGCCATCGTAATATTCAATAGATATCTCTTGACAGGTATACAAGTGATTTTTGTGTAAAAATCTTTTACTTTAAAATTTTTTGCGATTTTTGCATCCGTCTCATAATTCAGTGCTGCACAAGCAAGAAACTGACTTTCCAACATTCCTCTAAATCTACTTTATTCTCATAATAACTTTCTATATATAGATGAACTTCATCACCAAAATATAATATTTGTAAATCTAGAATCCGACCATCCCAATAGTCCGTCTGATTTATCTTATCTTGTTTTTCCCTTATTTCAAATTCTCTCATATCTATTTCCTTCGCTTATTACAGTAACAACTATCATGCCGATTATACCATCGCTGCCATGGATATACGGCCGGCAGTTTTTTGCCCTATCAAAGTCGTACTCTAGTCTTTGACCTTTGGTGTTCTGATTGATTTCAGTTTGATCTGAATCCTATCGTCAAAAATACTTATAAGTCTTAAAATTTTTGTCACTTTAAAAGCACCATAGATATAAACATCCAAATTTTTCAAACTTCAATAGTCACTTAAAATCAATCTTCCTCGCATGATGAAGCAATCAAGGAAACCTACCAAGTAGAGATCTCAACACTTTTTCCATAGAACTTGCATGTTCAAAGCCCAAAATATTATTATAAGACGATAATGTAGCTAAACTCTATGCTAATACTCCGTAGTTAGAGTAGACAATTCTTTAAATAATATACTGAAACTCTCCCCTGATACAACTCGTTCATAAGGATTGGATAACGACTACTCCAATTTGAATGTTCAAGACGGATAAAGACAGTCGAAAAAAAGGAATTCAAAATCCAATTGTCTAATAGAACAAGTCAACCTTTAAGGCAAGTAACATCGTAATCCCCCATAAATTTATTCCAACAGAAAATCTCTTATTCTAAGCTATTATAGCATTCTTTCTAGTAAAGTTGTATGGGTTTTCTAAAATTCATCAAAAAAACACCCCATGGTGTGGACCATGAAGCATTTCGAAAGCTTGGTGTAATCGTATTGATTGATCTTTTGAGACAACTGACTGTTTCAGTTTTCAGAACAATTTCATATAGAAAAACATCTGAGCTCTCCTCTGTATTAAGTGTAAAAATACTTTATAAGTTCAATGGAAGCTATTCATGTTAAGCTAGACAATTTTCATCACCTTAAAGTGCCCCTCTGGATAATTGCCTTGGTAACTAACTGGAATGTAGCCTCTCTCATAAATCAAAAGCAAATCATCATGAAAGGAAGACTCTATCCCAAAATCGTCTTGCAATAATTTATAGTTTCTAAGAGTGCTTAAAATCAAATAAAATCGAATCTATGCATGTCTGCGTCAAAAAAATTTCTCTGTAGGTATTCTTTTAATATAGGTTCAATAGATTTACGAAAGTAGGCCGCATTTTCATTCCAGATTTTTCCTATTCCAGTTCTAACCTCACCCTTATTCTTAAGTAAAAATTCACTACGAAATTCCCAAACAAACTCTTCCCATTCACTAGACTCTATATGTTGCAATCCTTCAGTGCTATCTAATATTTCTATATCAAAGGGGATTGCCACATTACCTTCTCTAAAACACTCAAGAATATACTTCATATCCATATTTTTTTCTTTCATTTAGAAAAAAACCTCATTTCTTTTTAAGTAACGGCATTCTACCTGGCAAAAATTATTTCTAGAGAATGATTTCGTCCCTAATAATCTGGTTCAGTTCTCATAGCAAAAATTGATTTTATAATGACTTATAAAAACTCAATACTTAGTAATAAATTACACGTTTTTTGTTGTTCTTCGATCCGTTATGATAACAGTTTAGCTACACTTTACTCATTCTACTGTTTCATTATCCTGCCAAAAGAACTGGGCATCCTTTAACTCGAGATGTTCTATCTGAATATCACGACAAATAATTGTTATATCCATAATACCTAGATCAATTCTGCACTCAACAAAATTTTTATTTTGAACATACTGAAGCAACGTGAAATTTTGTGCAGAATAACCGAGTTGTGTCTTTTTCAAACTTTTCACATCATAATCACGCCAATTCTCCCATAGAGCATCTGTTGTATACTCGACTTTACCACATAAAAGGAAAGTTATGCGCCAATATTTTTCTTGATCATCCTCATACTCAATAACAGTTTCATCCCCAAAATAGGACACATAAAAATTGTAAATAGTTGCATCCCAATAATATGTCAAGTCTAATTCTTTTTGTTTTTGTTCAATATTCATATTTCTATTTAATAATATTCATTCATACTTATCCTATGGAATATAGGCATCTGGACTGCTTTTGTTAGCAATAAAACTGAGTAGCACAATCTCTACATCCCCAAGATTATCAACTGAGTATCGTTGACTACCATTTTTAAACCAGCGTTCTAGAACGACATCATAGAGCATGAAGTGGGATTTTTCGTTAATCTATTGCGTTTTACCTAATCATCTTTACATTACCCCAATTTTCAGCTGAAAATTGACTAGGATAGACGGAACGCCAATCTGAAATAAGTTTATTTTTCAAAATATCATTTGCAATTTCAGTGTATACTTTTACATCTAGTTTGTTTTGAGTGATGTATTGTTCGACTGGATACTCTTGCTTATAATCATCTGAAAATATCCTTATTTTCTGAATTAGTTGATTTGATTGATGTTGGTACATGTATTCAACCTTCAAAATATCTGAGTTGGGCAAATCAACATTTATGACAATTAAAACATTCCCATTTCCCAACTCATTATCAGGATATTCGAATACGTAATTAATACTATGAATATTTTTAGGTAAGCTATTTTTTTCTTGTAGTTTTTCCCCGGTTACTCCGTATAGTAAGCCTCTTGTACGTTTTTTTTCCATATCGGGTAAAGATTCTAAAGTAGAGGCTGTTGGAGATAACCAGGCCCCTACAGTATGATGGTACTCGTCATGATAAATTTCTTCAAAAACATTACTATATCGTGGCTTTATAAAAATGAAAGCGAGCGGTAGTAGCATGATTAAAAATGCCCCTATAGATAAGGTATAAAACATTTTTATTCATTTTGCGATCTCTTTCTTGTTAATCAATATAATCTTGCAAATCATTTTTGACCCTCTTCTAAACTTCGAATAAAATTATAAGAATCTGGATAGTTTTTTTCTTCAAGTATTCCATGGATTCTGCATCCGTTCGTCTACTATAGGATTGTTTATTCGGGCCTAAAGCTATCGTTTTACCGGGAACTAAACTATTGTATACTGCTTTTTTTACATAATCTAGACTAACATTTTTCTTTAAAAAGCATTTGAAATATTATATCCCTCTATGCAATAAAAGCAATTTGTATTTATACGAGCTACTCTTTTCTTCAAGACAAGCACCTAGAGTGCACCACTCTCCTTGTTTTAAAGACAGAAGCAAAACATCCATAACATATTCAACATCTGCATCATAAAAAGCATCACCTAAGTAAGTTTGAGATAATACTCTATCTAATTCTTTATAGTAGTCCATACTAAAAACTTTCCTCCGTTAAGAAAGTAGCTCCCTAACTATCATAATATCTTACAAGTTAACAGTCAAGTCCAGTATCGTCAGCCACTTCACCCTTATAGGCAACTGGCTGACAAAACTTGTCTGTACTTGTCTTTCTTGCGCTTTAGAGTCTACCGTGACTGGATATGATGACTTGTCCATACTTGGTCAGGCCTGTCACAGAGCCTGATATAAAGATAAGTCTCGCATTATTTCGAATGATCATTGGGGAGACTTTGTGCCTATTGAACAGTAAAAAGCACTTGAATCAATTTTTCAAGTGTTCTTTATCTGATAATTCTAATTTGCTAATTGTTTATTGTCTTAAGATCTTATAACTCTTTGATTTCTATGGACTTGCAAACTATATTATATCCATCATAACCATCAAGATATAAAGAAAAATGCTTTAATTCTTGACTCTTGTTCATTTCTTCAAAAAGATTCCTGTTGGCTTCCATTAACTGTAGTATAATTGATGAATTAAATATTTCTAAAACTTTATCATAAGCTTCGATTGTGTTTACCGAAAACAAATGCGTTTACCTTTGAAAAATAGTGGACTTCTTGAAATATCAATTCAACTTCTGAATAGATATCATCATAGTCATATCCCTTTTAAATTGATACAAATAGTTGTACCCTGAAAAAAAGTTAGTTTGAGGTAACTCAGACAGAAAGTGAAGAAAACATTGGAAGAGTGTATATCGTTTTATTTTCTATTATTCGTACCCCCTCTAGGTCTTACAGTAGAAATAGTTAGTTTATTACGTAGCAACTTCTCATACATAGTCAAGTTCTGCCCCCAAAAAGACATCCAAGAGAAAATCCTTAAATATCCGTAAACATCAATAGTATCGTATTGATTAACGTTTTGAGGCAACTGACTTTGTCAGATTGCAGCCACATTTGTAAGCGACTAAAGTCGCAACAACTGTATCAATTGCACCAATTTAGTAAGAAAATTTAAAAAAAGAACACCCTTGAAAGGTGCTCTTTGTAAGTATAGTAATTCTTTCGAATTAACGTTTACTAAATTGTGAAGCTTTTACGAGCTTTCTTAAGACCTGGTTGGGGCACCACTTATTTCATCTAATTTCAAAGTGCTTTAAAAATCAACGTTTTTTTATAAGTTTTCAAAAAAATAAAATTTCAACTAATTTCAATCAGTTTCATTAAAATAAGGTAAACTTTCATAAAAAAATAAGCAAAAATCGAACCAGAATATCAAAAGTTTACCTTATTTGGTTTTTACAGATATTAACTAGGGTTACTACACAGCAACAGACAGTAGAAACCTTCATTTTATATGTGATTTTTTTGAAATTAAAAATTTCACTACTTCATGATACAAAAGCAATCGAATCTCTACATTTTTTCTCTACACTTTTTAGATAATAAAATTTAAGTAGAGGATGCAGATAATAAAAAGTAAGACAGGAGTTTTATGTCCCAACGCCAATCCGTGGCGCTACCTAAATAACGGTGTCTTACGTATTTATTTTATTACATCCAAAAATAAAAAGTCAATTATAAATTTTTGATTTTTTTCTCTTCATTCCTGTTGCAATTCTAGATAATTCCACTGCAACCTCTTTTTCCCTAACATCGCTAAATCAATATAAGAATCAAAATCTATCAATTTAGGATGACTGCTATCATAAGTTGCTAAATCATGAACAATCTCATTTCCTAAGTTGCTTAAATTGATATATTTTATTTTCACTGGTTGATTTATCTTTACTCAATTTCCAATCATCATAAGTTTTTGATGAATCCACAAAGCATTATCTGCGAACCTATTAGTCGATAATTTAGATAACTAACAAGCTTCTTCAATTTTTTTATCAATTATGCTATCCTTTATCATAATTTTTTTCATAAATATATCCTATTTTTCTTATCTAGAGACATTTCTTTTTGCTGACTTTCCTAAATGTTCAACAATTCTCTTTGTTCTATTCTCAATAATAGCATAAGAACATGAAATTGATTCAATATAAAATCCTTCTTCAATTGCAATATTCATACGCTCTCTCAGGTGATTAACATAATCAGTTTGATTTACCATTTATTATGACCTCCAATAATTCATCCGCCACAACATCTTCAACATACTTTCTTATGGCTCTAACATTGGGAAGATTGTTTAATTTAAGTTCAACCCTATTTAATATTTCAATCTCATCTAGTATTGTTGATACTCACGAGCCATAGATTCAGCATCAATAATTCTTGAGTATGTATTTTTTTAAAAATCTGCTTTTTTCACTAATAGATAAGGGGAGAATTTGATAAAGCCATCAAATCTACTTAATAATGCAATATCAATTTTATTTTCCATCTCTGTTATACTCTTGAAATTAGAGGTACAAATAATAATTGAGTTACTTAAATCTACTTTATAATTTTGGTCTTCATAAATACCTTCATCAAACATTTGAAAGAACGTACTGTGAAAGAAAGTAGGAGCTAAAGCAAATTCATCAAGCAAAATTACATTCGACTCTCTATTTAATAGTGTTTTAGAAAACGAGTCCTCACTATGGTTTGTAGATTTAAAATATTTTACACTTGATTCACCACCAACCATTGACATTTGTTCTCTGATAATATTTTCATTACCATACAATGTAGCTGATAGTTGTCTCGCAGTTTCCGTTTTTCCAATCCCTGGCTCACCATAAAACATTAAAACCAACGGTTTTGCAGTCGGTCGCACAAGCTGAGCAACAAGTTTCCTTAATAAATTTTTCTTAGCTTTTTCTTGCCCAATTATTTTCTCATTTAAATCTTTAGAGACACTTTGGATTTGCTCCTCACTAATTTTTGCAAAAGAACTTCGTTCGATAATTAAATATTCTGATGAACTCCGTTGCTTTAGTAAATTAAAAAATTTTTTAGGAGGATTGTGAAGATATACTTCCTCAATTTCTGCTTCATCAAATATTTTAATTAGTAAATCAATATTTTCAAAAATTAGACTCCCAGAAAGTGAGTATGTATCCATTCTAAAAATACAAATCTCTCTCCCTGAGAGAGGTTCTATCAAATCAATAATAGTTGAATCTTTAGTCCAATTTATAATTGACTCATTAAATGCAACATAGGTGTTTAACTTTTTGACTCGTTCATTAAATTTTTGTATAGGCTCAAAAAAAATATTGAATTTTATCATTACACACCTGCCGCAAGAATATCATATATCGGAATTTGATTATTTTCTTGCTCTTCATCAAAATCAATGCCTATTTGTCGTTGACTTCGGTTTGACAATCTATCTATCATAGTATTAAAACTTAAATCAATTGAGTCCACTTCTCCAACCTTAATCCCAAAAAGAATTATATCCATTTTAGTTAAATCACTCAAAGTATAATTATTGCGAAGACCTGATATATTAAATCTAATAATCATTTCCTTACCATTTGAATCAGTACCTTTAATTTCATAATAACCAGATAACTTATCTAGAGCTTTTTCAAAATTTCTGATTTCAAATCCTTTAAAATTATTTTTATCATTTTCTGTTAGACTCTTTACTTGTTCAATATCTTTTATCGTATCAAGAACTGGAGTAATGTTACGATAAAATGCGGGAGAATCTTTTTTTCTATAGACAGTTTAATATTATTTAAAACATTCAATCTTTTAGAGATTTTTCCTTTCTTTGTTTCAGTTATAACCCTCTTAAAGTTACTTAATAATGTAGAGGTAATCTGTGACTCTACAACACCGCTACGTTGATATGAAGCATTGCCAGAGAGCCCTATCTTAAATCGAGTAAAGAAGTTCATACCAACCTTTCCCTCGGCATCTACTTCAACCATATTTTTTTGGAGACACGCTTTATGATATCAGATTGTATTCCATTTTGATGTAATTCTAAAAAGTCAAAAACGGCTTTGCTCATCAAGATAAAACAATTTTACCAGCAAAAAAATCAACCATTACTTCCTCCTTATTACTATATTCAGACTATTTGAATAATCCTATTATACCAAAACATCAACTATTACCAAAAATTCTATTCTATATCCCTCAATTTAGTTGCACTACTAACCTTACAGAGATAACAATTGCAGTTCTCATTATCATATTTATCTACCATAATGACATATCTACCATTTTTAGTAGTTTCCTATAAACATATTGGACATAATTATTCATAAAATTTTTCTTATTTCTCGAGCTAAATCGCTATCAGGATGCCTTTTTTTATAAAATATCGTTTCCTTGCGAGTCTATTGTTTCCCCTTTGTAAGCAGTCATAAATCAAGGGTCTCAAGAGCTCTTTATCTCCTGATTGTATATATTTTAAAATTTCATTGCCATATTGGTATTTTTTTGACATAACCTAAATAATTACCTTGCCAATGAGAATTTTCTTCTCTAAAACTTTGGAAACTACTCATTAAATGAAGTAATTTTTTTCTGTCAGTTCTAATATATATGTCGCGTATATGGTATCTATATCTTCATAATCTAAATATTCATCAGTATACTTACCCAGAACATTATCAATGTTATCCTTGCTTTAGACCATTTAACAAATTATCATTCCCATACTTTATTACCATATTTTTTTCTAATTTCAACTGATTCCATACCACCTTGGTACAAACGCATCTCCTGTTGAATTGAAATTATTGATTCTAAATTTTGATAAGTATTATTTTCATGAATATTTTTTTCTTTATAACCATAATAACTGCCATCATTAATGAATTTATCTATTTTTTTCTTTAAAATTTCATTGTAAAAATTCGTTCAGATAAACATCAATAAATGCTATTTTTATTTAATGTTTTTGAATCGTTTTTTTCACGTTCTTCATAAAATTCCCAAAATAAAGGTACTAACATTAAGAACTTTTTTCTGTAGCCCGAAAAAAATCCCTGTCATAAATAATTCATAATGCTCTTCAAAAAGTATACCATATACTTTTTTGAACATCAACAACATCTAATCTTATTTTTTTCAAATTCAATATTAAGTGGCATATAACCCAAAACTATTCTCCATAGATTTGTCATCATAAGACTCAAAAAGAATATCTAAAAAATAATAATAGATGAAAGGAAAGATGTAAGTTTCCTATGTTCAGAAGAATCACCAAAACAAATCTCATCATAAGATTTAAACATTATATTACGTTCTATATATTTCTTTTTCACTGCTATTTAATCCTAATTTTGTGCCATACTCATCTAATTTACAATTATTCAAAAACATCTTCTATTGAATTAGGAGTATAAAGATATGGATTCTTTGAGGTTACCATACCCTCTTCTAATAAGGCTAATTAACGGAGAATTGCTTGAAGAAATCTCTCTATTCGTAAGTTTTTTTATATTTCTTATTTATTTTTCTTTTTCCTGACCTGTATACCAGTAATACTCTATTGAAGGCCTTGATTTACGTTCCTCGTTTATAATTTTAATTTTAGAATCTAATCTTAATGAAGCGCAATCGATAAAAATAGTTCTTTGTCCTTTTTTAAAAATCATACTTTTTCCTTTTTAAAAACGTGGTGTTTTTTTAAGTTGTTATTTTATAAAAAAATCACCTTAATTATACCACGTTTTTTTCACTATATAATGTAATTATCCCTATTTAAATAGGAAAATTATGAAGTCCAAAGGTGCACCAAAGGACGGAAAGGAAGTAAAATGACATATAAAAAGTGTAATAGAGGAATTATATTGCAAACTGTTAGGTATAGAGCTCAAGAGGATACTTAATGAGCGAGAAATGTTACAAAATCAAATTGGATAGGAAACAGCTGAAGGGGAAGTTGAGTTATTATCCGAAACAACAGTTGGACAAATTCTAAAGGGAAAAAGAAATATTAGTTTTAATGCTTCGTTAGCTTTTTCAGACCAGTTTAGATTATAAAAAAATCCTAGGGAATTATTTTTTTCCCAAGTATTGAATTCGAACTACTACTTATTGAAAATATAATATCTACAATTTTGATAGATTCTACGTTTGAAAATACTTTTTTTAAAAAGTTAATAGCAAAAAAATTTTCTAATGTCTCAAAGAAAGAAGTAGCGCAAATCATTGACAAAGAAATTTTTTTCTATGTTCTTTGTCAAACTTTTATTTCAGATTTTTCCAGAGGAAGAAACTTCGCATCAAATAGCTGAGAAATTAACTTATTGGTTATCCGAATTAGCCTGTCTCATACCAAAGATTTTAAAAGTAGACTGTCAGGAAAACTGACAGTCTACTTCATGAAATTACGTTAAACTAAGATTGTTCTTAGCTAAGACAAATAATCAAACACGAGGTAAAACTAATGAAAACAAGGAATCGTAAAGGTGGCTACTCAACCAATACTGCCAATGAATACATTGATAACAAGCAAGGTATTTATTGCTTAAGTACAGAATTAGAGACACAAATTAAAATTTGAAGACGGTCAACCAACAGGGTGAAATCATTGCTTATAAAGCCTGGTTCTCTCAGAAAGGGACTTCCACCTTTTTGTGTCAAATTTGAAACGAAATCGAGACTTCCTTCCTATATGGCCTTGGTACAGTTTCGATAATTTACAAGCTTGCGAGGTCGGCTTTTAATGTCTATTTTAAAGCAGAAAATGTTAAGGAGATTAAATAATGACTAAAAAGAACTCGAACAGTATTTGCTCCAAAGCTTAAACATGGGGCTAGGAAGTATTATGCAGGGAGAAAATAGCTATTTGAACAGCTTTACATGTAAGATTATGGAAGAAGGATTCCTTTTTCTTCCTCGCTTACCAGCTAGCTATATCATTGATGATGATCTCTATCAAAAAATTTTTCTGATTGCAAATGCCTCTCTGTACCCTCGTTTTACTCTTCTCAAACAAAATACAGCTTATTTTTATGGCACTAGAAACAGATGATATCCATGTTCAACGTGGACTCTTCTTTCCTTGGAGAGTAGGTATCTCTGAACGATTAGTTATTTCTGATTTGGAAGAATTCTCAGATAATCAAAAAGGGTATCAGATTCCTATAATGAAAAACCTTACTCTTGACTATAACAAAGTAACTTCGATAGCTATCGCAGGGAATAGCGGTTCAGGTAAGTCTTACGCTCTGACCTATTTTCTTAACCTGCTAAAAAATATTTCAGAGCTAATAATTGTAGATCCAAAATTTGATACACCCAGTCGATGGGCTCGCGGACATGGCATTCCGGTTCTACATCCTCAAAAAAATCGTTCTAAATCTGACTTTGTTTCAGAAATCAACGAGAATTTGAGTACTTGCTTGAATCTTATACAACAGAGACAAGAGATTCTCTATGATAATCCAGATCATAAATTTGAACATTTGACGATTGTCATTGATGAAGTGTTAGCGTTATCCGAGGGAGTCAATAAAACTATTAAAGATTCATTTTTCTCTCTCTTATCACAAGTTTCTCTTTTGGGCCGAGCAACATCTATCCACTTGTTGCTTGTTAGTCAGCGCTTCGACTATAATACTATACCTATATGTGTTAGGGAACAATTGAATGTCTTGATACAAGTAGGCAATATCAACAAGAAGACAACACAGTTTTTATTCCCTGACTTAGACCCTGAGGGAATTGTCATCCCAATTGGAAAAGGGACGGGCTTAATTCAAATTATAGATAATGAACATCCTTATCAAGTTTTTGCCTCTACTATGTCCCACGTATTATACAAAGAAAGGTATCCTGTAACTCATGAAAAAAACTTTTTTTCAAAAAACTTATAACCTCAATGCTAGTCTTATAGTTTTTGCATTGCTTAGTTTTCCTCTTAAATATTGGAATCAATTTACTTATTCAAATGTTAGAAAAATATTAAGCTCCCCGGAATGCACGAGTTTTTTCAATGATACTAGATAAGCTGACTTCTCTTGAACATTACATTCAACTATTGTCATTTTGCCTTATTTTTCGTTCCTATCCTTTTTGGTTTTTCATTGAGTTTGCCCAAAGATTATCAAAAGACTCATTGTGGAATTATTTCAAGTCTATCTACCAAACTTCTCAAATGAGACAATTTCTGAAAGCAAGATGTTCATTCAGAACCAATGAGTACAATTGAGAGTCAGACCATTACTCGAATCAATCCCATTTTAAAAACTTTCAATAACTCTGTCTTAGGCTGTACAGTAGATGTAAGAAAAGAAACCGTCACTGTCTTACTCCGTGTTCCTCGTACTCAACAAGCTCAAAGACTTCTAAAAGAAATGGAAGATGATATCAAGGAAGAAATTTCAAAGTAGGAATCCAAACTATTATTTTTTTCTTCACCATATCGAAAAGGTAATAAAAATTTGGTTTACAGGAACTAAGAGATAAAGGAAAACGCTCGAACAAATGGGCCTTCCTTCTTTATCAAGAAAGTGCCCCTGAGCATTATCTGGATGTTTTAGAGAACATGCATATCCCTTTTGTTCTCAGCCCATGGCACGACAAAGACATCAATAAGGAAACGGGAGAACTTAAAAAAGCTCACAAGCATGGAGCATTATATTTTGATTCACTCAAAAGCTATTCTCAAGTTTCCGAATTACTAACTAAGAACCTCAATACACCTGCCCATATAGAACCTGTTATGTCACCTAAAGGAATGTATGACTACTTCACTCATGCAGAAAATCCTGAAAAGACTCTGTACGATATCAATCAAATTGAAACTGGTTGCGGCTTTGAGCTAGATAAATTTCTTATCAGCAACAACAGTGACAAATTTCTTTTCAATAGTAATTGATATGATAGAGGAACATAATTTTTACAGAATTTAACAACTTAGTCAGATACGCTAGAAAAAGAGAATCAGCAGTTGCTAGGTTTAGTTATGGATAAAACTTACTTCTTTGCAAAAATATCTGGACTCACGCCGTCATTCTAGATATGGGAAGGAGGATAACGAATGCAAGTAATCCTACCAGATGAACAAATTCACCAAATCCAACTATTACTATCCAATCTTATTCAAAAAGAAATTAAACAACAATTGAAAAAGTCCTTTAAGTTGTCCCTATTTCAACAAACAACAGACTTGCGACTATTTGGGAATTTCCAACAATACTCTTGATTCATGGATTCAAAGGGGGCTTCCATCAATCAAAATTGGAAAAATAATTCGATTCCACAAAGACGCTATTGACCGCTGGCTAAACAGTGACAACTAGAAAAATCAAGATTTTTTTATTTTTATAATGGTCATGATATTTTCTGGTTCGATGAAAAAAAGGAGAATATCATGACTATCAGTAAGACAAAAAACGGAACTTATCGCTTAAAAGTCTATATCCCAATTGAAGCACGAATGCCACTTGGAATTGTCAATAGCAACTATTACGATAAGAGATTCAAAACAAGAAAGGAGGCAAAGGAAGCTGAGATAGACCTGCTTACCAAGTTAAAACAAATAGAAGATAATGAATTTTTCAGGACTAGGAAAAGAAGATATTCTTTTTTCAGACTTCTATAACAATATCTGGTGGGACTCTTATAAAAGCAGGACAAACTACATCTACTTCTAAACCACCAAGCAGGTCAACAGTTGCTAACACTAAAAACCTGTTTTTGAAAAACACATACTACCACTTCTTGGAAACTATACGATACAGTTTCTAAATCAAAACAAGCAGGTTATTCTAAATCTAATGACGTCTAAGGCTAATGAATATGCAAACTTCAAATCTTTACGTAGCTATGTGATTTCCATTTTTGACTGGGCAGAAGAACTTGAGTATATCGAAGCTAATAAAGTTGCAAAAATATTAAGAAGAATAAAGGCCACTAAAAAGATTCAACTTGCAGAGTCAAAGAGAGAGGAAGATTTATATCTAACTCATGAACAACTCCAAGAATGGTTCTCAGCATTTCAAGAAGATTTAGATAATGATAAAAATAACCCTTAAAGATTATGTCCTATTTTATCTCACTTTTTTCTTAGGCGATAGAAAATCTGAAACCTATGCTCTTCAATGGAAACATATCGATTTTTCAAAATCACAGATTCAGCTAATTCAAGCTTTAGATAGATATGGACAAGTAAAATCTACTAAGGGAAATAAGAAGACTATTTTTCTCTATTTACTAATGACTTACTTCAGCTTCTTACCTCTTGGAAAGAGCAACAAAAACATGAACTAGCAAAGTTTGGCATCATCAGTAACCCAGAACAATTTGTTTTTACATATATCGACACAAGAGGAAACATCAACAAGCCTTTACATGCTGACTATCTAAACAATAAAATGAAAAGCGTCAGAAAGCGACATAAAGAGTTGGCACATGCTACACCTCATAAACTGCGACATACAGGAGCAACGCTTGCTAAACAAGCAGGAATGAGCTTAGAAGCTATTTCTGAGGCTCTAACACACAGTGACACAGGAACAACACAGATTTATGTAAATACTTCTAATGTAGTTCCTATGACAGTCGGTGAATTTGCTTTAAAGTCTCTAAAACAATAAGGTGAAAATAAGGTAAACTTTTGAGGTGAACTTTTTCAAAAAAACATAAAAAAAGCACCCATGAGGTAAACTCTTGAGTGCTTTGAAACGTTGATATAATCGTATTGATTAACGTTTTTGAGAATTGTGATGCTTTTACGAGCTTTCTTAAGACCTGGTTTCTTACGTTCAACTTTACGTGAGTCACGTGTAAGAAGTCCTGCGCGTTTCAATGAATCGCGGAAGTCTGGGTCTACTTGAAGAAGGGCACGAGCGATACCGTGACGGATAGCTCCCTGCTTGACCAGCGTAACCACCACCTACAACGTTAACGAAAAACGTCGTATGAACCTACAGTTGAAGTAACTGCAAATGGTTGGTTGATTACAAGACGAAGGTCAGCGTGTGGGATGTACTCTTCAACATCTTTTTTTGTTAACAGTGATTTTACCAGTTCCTGGAACAAGGCGAACGCGTGCAACAGCGTTTTTTTACGACGTCCAGTACCCTGCATATTGTGCTTGTGACATACTTTATTGTTCCTTTCCTTAGATAAGTCCTGAAATATCAAGAACTTCTGGTTGTTGTGCAGCGTGAGTGTGCTCAGCTCCAACGAATACTTTCAATTTCATACCTTGAGCGCGGCCAAGAGTATTGTGTGGAAGCATACCTTTAACTGATTTTTCGATCAAACGTACTGCATTTTTAGAACGAAGTTCACCAGCAGAGATTGATTTCAATCCACCTGGGTGGTTTGAGTGAGTGTAGTAGATCTTATCAGATGCTTTTTTACCAGTCAATTTAACTTTTTCAGCATTGATAACGATTACGAAGTCACCTGTATCAGTGTGTGGTGTGAATGTTGGTTTGTTTTTCCACGAAGTACGCTAGCAACAACTGCTGAAAGGCGTCCAAGAGGTACATCAGTCGCGTCAACAACGTACCATTTGCGTTCTACTTGGCCTGGTTTAGCCATGAATGTAGTTTTGTTCATGATTTCTCCTATATGAATATCGTTTTTGTTTACAGGGCGGATGTTCCGGTCCGCAAGTTATTTGAAAGGTTCCGGGGCCTTACAAATGGGGTAAACAATACCGTCTACTATCGTATCAAAATTCTCAGATAAAAGTCAATATGTTGGTAAATTATTTATGAAAGAACGGTTTCATTCCGTTTAATCTTGATTTTCATGCGCAATACTAATCCCAAAGTTCCAGGACCAGTGTGGGTGGCAATAACGGGCCCTAATGGTAGGATTAAAACCTCATTAACTTGATCTGACAGAAGAAGTTGCTCTTTTAATACTTGAGCCACATCCTGACTGTTTGATCCTGCATAAGCAATTACCACACGTGGATCAGAAATACCTTCCAAAGTCATGCGCACTACTTCAGCATGAGCTTTTTCTTGCCACGAACTTTAGCCACAGAATCTAGCCTACCATCTGCTTTAACAGCAATAATCGGCTTGATATTGACCAAATTCCCCCATGAGAGCTGCCGCTTTTTGAAATCCGTCCGCCTCGCATGAGATGGTTCAAATCATCCACGAGGAAATAAGTACGCATCTTTTGGCAGGTAAGGGATTCTATCAAGGTTACTACCTGTTCTAAACTTTGCCCAGCAGCTTTTTGCTTCTACTGCTTTCATCACTAAAAAGACCTTCTCCCATAGATGCAGCCTTGGTATCTATCATTTGGATGACAGCTTCTGGAAAATCTTCTAAACTATATCCTGTGCCATGACTGCACTCTGATAAGTGCCTGATAAAAGAGATGCAAAAGCAATATAAAGGACTGGCATGCCAATCTCAGCATAGTGACGAAAGATAGCTTCAAACTGGCCAACATTGATTTGACTAGTTGTTTGGCTGGCTACCAGCTTCCATTTTAGAAAAAGAAGCTGCTCACCTCGTTAGTTTCTTATCTCCGATTGTTTCATACGTCTCTCCATCCAGCTGAATGGTCAAAACCGAGAATTTGAACATCATTTTCTAAAGCCCAGCTTTCTGGAAGATCTGCTGTTGAATCCGTTAAAATCTTAAAAAGTCATCTTTCTTTTTCTCCATCATTTTCTGTAAATTGCGTAATCTTGCCTTTACCTATAGGGTCACAAAGTGGGTTTCGAATTTACATACCCAAACACGTCAGTCCCTTAGGTAAAAATTATCCCACTGCTCATTTAAATTGCTCATTACCACAGATGATTGAGCTCGTGGTTTGCTACTTCATATTCAATGCCATCATCTACCATTTCGTTCTTTATCAATCAAAACGACTGTCACACTGAATAAGTTCTGACGAACACTAAGCATATCTTGAGCATTGAAGTCACAAATTCTTTCCAAAGCTTAAAAATTAGCCTCATTCCTCAATTTATCAGGATTCGCTCTATACTCCGTTTGCTTTTGGTTTTTAAAAAATGGACCAGTTTCTTTTCAAAAGGCAGTCATCTGGCAAGCATAAACTAGTAAAATTTGCCTTTTCATAAGCGATTTCTAAACACTCTCATACATGAGAATGGCTGCTGCCACACTAGCATTAAGGCTCTGTACATGTCCATTCATGGGAATGGTAATCATTTCATCCACCTGTTTCTTAAGATTAGCAGAAATTCCCTTTACCTTCATTGCCGATAATCAGAGCTAATTTACCTGCTGTATTCCACTTGGTAGACAGAGTCCCATTCATATCCGTTCCAAAAATCCAAAAACCTGCGCTTTTCAGCTTGTCCAAAACTTGTCTCAAATTGGTCACTCGAGCAATCGGAACATGCTCCACGGCACCAGTAGAGGTCTTGGCAACAACTGGCGTGACACCGACCGCTCGATGCTTTTGGAATAATGACACCTGTAACATTTGTCGCATCAGCCGTCCGTAAAATCGAACCTAAATTATGCCGGATCTGTTAGACCATCTAAAATGAGTAATAGAGTTTTCTTCCTGAGTTGCCATTTCTCAACATCTTCAAAAATCCGTATAAGCAAAATTCTGAAACACGCAAAACAAAACCTTGATGAACGGCACCACCTGTCATTTCTTGTAATGTTTTTGGTAGTCAAGAAAATAGAAACCTTTTTCTGCTGCCAAATCTTTCAGCTGAGCAACATTTTTCCCACGAAGATCATCTTGAATATAAAGTTTATTTCCGTATTAGCCATCAAGGCCTCGAGTTTACAACATGTACACCATAGACAATATCGTTATTTTTCCATGACTTTAGTATAACATAAAATTTAAAATGCTTCTTCTTATTTATAAATCACTTTACAGTTTAATCCTATTTTATGACTACATAAAAACACGCAGGAAGCGTTTGTAAAAACAAGTCTTCCTGCATCTTCTTATTCATTATTCTAAATGCATTGTAAATTAGTAAAAACCATCTTTTCTGTTTCTGGATCAAAGAAATGCGCTTTGTTCAAGTCGAAACCAAGATCAATACCAGCTCCAGCTTTAAGATAATCACGAGCATCTACTTTTAGCAATAAATTCATTTGTCAGCCACTTGGCAATACAAATGAGTTCAGAACCAAGTAATTCAGATACAGAAATTTTTAGCATGTACAACTGAATCTGGGAAAGGTTTCAAGGAAGGCGGCTTCTGTATTGATGTCTTCTGGACGAATACCAAAAATGAGTTTCTTGCCTTCATAGCCTTTTTCTACGAAGTACCTTCAAAGCACCTTCTGGTACTTTTAAGAGAAAGGTCTTGTGCTACAATTTCATCACCTTTCAAAGTTACGTTGATGAAGTTCATAGCTGGGCTTCCGATAAATCCTGCCACGAATTTATTAACTGGTTTTGTAAAACTTCTTGTGGGGTACCGATTTGTTCTACACGTCCAATTGTACCCGTTCCTGAAGGATTCTTTTAGTTTGCAGACATGATAACGATACGATCAGCCAAAGTCATTGCTTCTGTTTGGTCATGGGTAACATAGATAGTGGTTGCTCCGATACGACGGTGAATTTTTAGCAATTTCTGCCCGCATAGATACACGCAATTTAGCATCCAGAGTTAGAAAGCGGTTCATCCATAAGAAATACTTTTTGCATCACGAACAATAGCACGTCCCATAGCTACACGTTGGCGTTGTCCACCTGAAAGGTCAGCTGGTTTACGATCTAAAAATTCTTTCAAGCCAAGAATCTCTGCTGCTTCATTTGACACGTTTTTCAATATCATCCTTGCTGTATTTACGAAGTTTCAAACCAAAAAGCCATATTATCATGCACAGTCATGTGTGGATACAAAGCGTAGTTTTGGAAAACCATGGCAATGTCACGATCTTTTTGGCGCAACATCGTTGACCACGCGGCCAGCAATTGAACATTCACCTTCCGTGATATCTTCAAGTCCAGCAATCATACGAAGTAGTAAGATTTCCCACATCCTGAAGGACCAACGAAAACGATAAATTCCTTATCTTTAATATCCAAGTTGAAATCTTCAACTGAATAATGCTCACTATTTGGATATTTTCTTATAAATGTAAATTTAATTCTACCATAAAATGGAACTCCTTTTACTATTTATGATTTTATTATATGTGAAAACGCTTCATTATCCTATGGCAACGTGCATATGTTTTTGTGCAGGGTGCACAAAACATTACACTAAATCATTAATAATAATATGGTAGCACAGGGTCAAATCTGTCAGATTTTTGAGTTGCTAACCCCGTCAATTCTTCCCATTTATCAATGTGATATTGTAAAGTATTCGGTGAATATACAACTGCTGAGCTGCCTTGAAGTTACAGCTGCTGCATTCTCCCATAAAGCGGCAATAATATCAACAAATTGATCTTGACTTTCAATCAATTGATGAAGTTTCTGTGTTAATATTGGCGATATGAAATCTCTTTGCTAATCCCCCACAAAAAGTTGTGAAAAAGAATGCACGTTAGAATGCTGAGCCTGTTCCACCACTTAGTAAAAGGGCATTCTCTGCTTGAAATAATTCAGAATAGCTCTCCTTCAAACATTCTAGTCCAAATCTGTCCTATTTGAATTGTCAGAGTTAAGCTAAGTCATATTCAATAGCTGATAATGTATCTCGAAGAACATCTTTTACAAGTATGACTTGCGTTTGATCTAGTACAAAGATATAATCCTGAGACGATGGCTGAAAATCTGTTATTCTATTAGGTAATATGGTTCGCATCATTTCAACCAAGATCCGATTGTTTCTGTTTCATAATGGAATAAATGACAATGAACAAATTGTATCTTTGTACACTTTTGGCACGTGCCACGGACTATGAACCAGATAATTATACCAAGGTCCACCATCAAACGCTGCCTCTTCTCCAGTCAGTAAAGAAACAAGCTGTTGTTCTCTTTCTGTCAAGCTACTTATTTTTAATAACAGCCATTGATTTGTTTTTGATAAAGGGAATTGCCACTTCATCTTCTTTTACGCTCGGATTGGATTGAAGCTTCCCTTGAGAAACCATTCTAACAAATTACTTTTTATCATGATTTGTGTTCTCCACTCTGACAATACACCAGTCAATTAATCTCTTCTAAGCGCTCAATAGCTCCAGTCATATGCGGGTAACCGCGTGACTGCTTCAAAGCCTGTGAGACATACGGTAAGTAACAATATCCGCATTCTTGGCTTTGGTATGGCTATGACATTACGGCCACGCTTGTAAATCTCCTCTTCCTTTTCTGTCAGGATCCTCTTTTAGCATGAGAGAGATGAGATTGGCCCTGAGCCTTGGCAGAAACGTACTTGGTTTGCTTCCTGTGCAGCTGATTTGGCTTGGTCAGACCCTGAAAAATCAGGTGACGCCGGATATACATGGAGTAGACAGCATCTCCCTCAAAAGGCGAGGGCAATGCCGTTAATCAGGTTGACATCGAGTCACGTGTCCACCTCACTCCGTCCTTAGTGTCCAAAGCTTGATTCCTGAGCGGCCAATTCATCCCGAATACCGGTCTGCAGTCGCAAAGTCCCGATTAGCACGCGCCACTTGGCGTTCCTCAATCAAGCGCTCAATGTCCGCATCCAAGACTTCTTCTACAAGAGACAATACCAAAAACTTCTAAGAGCTTGGCAAAAAGTGCCACCTTGACTTCAGCGTGTAATTGCCAGAATTGATCCACTTGGCTAGTTCGAAGACAACCTGATACCGTTGGCTGCATTGAAATCTTCGTCCATAGCAGCTGTGAACTTGTCCAGAAAGACCTGAAGCTGAGCAGAATCTGCCTGACCAGTGAAAGGCTGCTCATAGGGTGTTTTTCAAATATTTGAAGATTGGTCGCGGCATCATGAACGGCCTTTTCCGTAGAATTAATCGGCTTGCGATAATGCTGGGTAGCAAAGAAGAAACGCAGCACCTGACCATCAATAGTCTTGAGAGGGCATCATGAACGGTGATAAAATTACCTCAGAGACTTAGACATCTTGACGTCATCGATGTTGACAAAGCCATTGTGCATCCAGTAGTTGGAAAAAGTCTGACCCGTCTTTGGCCTCTGACTGGGCAGATTTCATTGGTATGGTGAGGAAACTCTAAATCTGCTCCTCCACCGTGGATATCAATGGTATCAAAATCTCTGTCGACATAACCGAACACTCAATGTGCCAGCCCGGACGACCTGCTCCCCAAGGACTGTCCCAGAAAATCTCGCCCGGCTTAGCTGCTTTCCAAAAGAGCAAAAATCCACCGGATTTTCCTTACAAAGCAGTCTCCCTCATCTGTCCGACCAGAAGCACCTAACTCCAAGTCAGCCAAGGTTTTGTTGGCTAGTTTGGCATAATTGTGAGACTTTTCCACTCGGAAATAGACATCGCCTTGACTCTCATAGGCAAAGCCTTTTTCCAATCAAGTCTTCCACAAAAGCGGATAATGTCAGCCATAAACTCGACTCACTCGTGGATGGCGAGTCGCAGGTTTGACACCCAAGGCCGTGACATCCTCACGAAAAGCTGCGATATACTTATCAGCCACTTCTTTTGGTGTGATGCCTTCTTCCTTGGCGCGATGGATAATCTTATCATCTACATCTGTAAAAGTGGAAATATAATTGACCTCAAAGCCTCGATACTCAAAATAGCGACGAACCGTGTCAAAAGCTACTGTTGAGGCGGGCATTACCGACATGGATATAGTTATAAACAGTCGGACCGCAGACATACATGCGAATGCTTTTACCCTCCTCAATGAGCACAAATTCACGCAGGCTGCGAGTCATAGTATCATAGATTTTGATCATATTTTACGATACTGAGAGTGACTGGAAAAGCAGATAAAATCAACTACAGAAGCAGTCATCTAGTGTCAAACTTTCTGTTTCCTGCTCAGTTCCTTTCTGGTTCCTTTACTATTGCCAAAGCAATAGTGAGCTCATGGCATCAACCGTCCGCTCTTCATGGCGGGCATCCCAGATTCGATTATGATGATCCACATAGTCAGCTGTGTAGAAGAACGTAGACCTTGCTCTTGCGAAATTGACTCCAAGCCATGATAGCTAGGCTTCCATATCCACCACTTTGGCTCCAGCCGCAAGCGACGCTTGACCTTATCGAGGCGTTTCCCGATAAAAGGCATCGGTCGTCCAAGACTTAGCGCGGATATGCTCGATATCGTGCTTGTCAAAAATGGCTTCCAGCTCGACCAGTAGAGACTCGTCATGGGCTACTTCGTCACCCGGTGGGGGCATAGTGATAGCTAGTCCCTTCATCTCGCAATGCGGCCGCAGGCAGGATGATTTTATCCGCCTCAATTGAGCGGTCCAAAACGCCACATGAACCTAGAATGATGAAATTCTTGAAGCCTCTGGCTGCCAATTCCTCAGTTGGCCAACTATCATGGAGCCCCAATTGGAATAACATAACTGCTAGCTTGCTAGGTCCTTGGCCATAAACATACCATGGATGCTGTCCGTTTATGCTTTTCAAATAGCCTCCTGGATGGACTACTGCTGACTCAATCAAACGTTTTCAAATTTCCCCGTTAAAGGACAGGATGATGGTTTCATACACTCTCACCCTTGTCAATAATCTGCCTATCTGTTGGTTCAATAACCCCAGCTACATCTTCAAATTCCTCTAATAGCACGCTATACACCTTCTTTTGAGCCTACATTCAACCATCTCTCCACTACAATTTAGATGAGTGATAACTTTCTTCGCGTTTCTTCTAAGTTCTTGATAGTTAGGTATCTTTTTGACCATGCACGGACGATTTTTAGCCAGTATACCAACAACCGTCCACATCACTTGGTACATCTGCTACCACTACTGCACCGCTCCTACCTTGGCATTTTTCACCGATTTTCAATTGGACCAATGAGCTGTGCATGAGCGGAAATGAGTGCACCTCTTTGCGAACCGTTGGGTGACGTTTTCCAGCATCTTTGCCAGTTCCTCAAGAGTAACACCATGATAAAGCATCACTCCTTTTCCACAACAGCCGTCTCACCAATCACTAAACCCTCCGTGATCAATGAAGACACCCGAAGCAATCTTTGCTCCCGGATGAATCTCTATCTGGGTCCAAAAACGCCCAAAAGTGACTGTGCATCCGAGCTAGAGCTTACAACCATGATTCAAAGAAAGTGAGAAATCCGATGAGCTGCTAAAGCCTTAATACCAGGATAAGTCAACAACACCTCGAGCGAGGACGAGCTGCTGGATCATTTTCTGCAATCGCTATCGTATCTCTCCACCAACTCATGCTGACTCCTTTCGGCTTTTAGACTGAAAGCAAAGGTGCAGTAACATTTCTAGTCTTGTGCCTTTTCTTCTCGAACAACTTTTATGCTCTTTATGTGTTTTCTGATGATGTTTTTCTCCTTGTCCTCTTTTGAGGAGGGCGCGGAAGCAATGCTTTCATAGAGGCATCCACACGACCTTTTCATCAACTTTAATGACTTTAACGTCTACCTCGTCACCAACTTGCACTAAATCTTCAACCTTATTAGTACGCGTCCAAGCCATTTTCCAGAAATGTACTAAGGCATCTGTCTTGTCAAATAGATTGACAAAAGCGCCGAATTTCTCAATTCGAACAACTTTTGCATGATACGCTTCATCTACTTTCGCTTCACGCACAAGAGCTGTAATGATTTCCTTAGCACGATTAATCGCATCTTGATCGCTAGAGTAAATGAACATTTCCTTCCTCGTCTATATCAATCTTTACGCCAGTTTCTGCGATAATCTTGTCAATCGTTTCACCGCCCTTACCGATGACAATCTTGATTTTATCAACATCAATCTTAATAGTATCAATCTTCAGAGCAGTTGGAGCGAGTTCTGGACGAGGAGCTGGGAATCGTACGTTCAATCAAATCTGAAAATTTCAAAACGTGCTTTTCTTAGCTTGAGCCAATGCTTCTTGCAAGATTTGCAGTAATTCCTTCAATCTTGATATCCATTTGAAGAGCAGTAATTCCTTCACGTGTACCGGCCACCTTGAAATCCATATCTCCGAAATGGTCTTCTAAGCCTTGAATATCTGTTAAAATCGTGTAGTTGCTACCATCTGAAATGAGCCCCATGGCGATCCAGCTACAGGTGCTTTTAATTTGGTGCCCCCACCAGCCATAAGAGCAAGTGTCCCAGCACAAATCGAGGCTTGTGAGATGAACCATTTGACTCAAGAACTTCTGCTACCAAACGGATCGCATAGGGAAATCTTCTGAGCTAGGAAGCACTTGCCTGAGTGCACGTTCACCAAGAGCTCCATGACCGATTTCACGGCGTCAGGTGCACCATAACGTCCCGTTTCTCCTACGGAATATTGTGAGGAAATTATAGTGGTGCATAAAAGCGTTTCTTGTATTCTGGATCCAAGCCATCAACGACTTTGTGTTTCGCCCATCGAGTGCCAATGTCAAGACAGATAAAGCCTGCGTTTGCCCACGAGTAAAAGAGTCCAGAACCATGCACGCGGCGGGTAGTCAATTTCAGCATCTAGTGGACGAATTTCATCTACTTTTTCGACCATCTGGACGAACCTTGTCTTCAGTAATTAAACGTCGTACTTCTGCATGCTCCATTTGCTCTAAAAATTTCAGCCACATCACGCATGATACGATCAAATTCTTCGTGATCAGCTATATTTTCTTCGTAAGGCTATTACTTCGTCTTTGACTGCTTGCGTTGCGGCTTCACGAGCTAATTTTCTTCTACCTGAACGGCTTTTTGAAGATCAACGTTATAGCCTGCTATAATTTCCGTTTGCAATTCTTCATCCACATGAAGAAGCTCAACTTCTACTTTTTCTTTTCCAACTACTGCCACGATTTCTTCTTGAAAGCAATCAATTCCTTCACTGCCTCGTGACCTTTCGGGAGAGCTTCCCAGCATCAGGTCTTCTTGATAATTCTTTGCACCAGACCTCCACCATGTTAATCGCTTCTTTAGTTCCTGCAACAGTTAATTCCAATAACGAAGCTTCTTTTTGTTCTTGACTTGGTTGATAACCAATTCTCCATTATGCAGCCAACTTGCACACAGCAATTGGTCGCGTTAAAAAGGAATATCTGAGATTGATAACGCAAGAGATGAAGACAAACATAGCTGCCATAGGGGCTAAGCATCCGCATCCTTAAGAAAGAACGGTGTTGATAACCTACGAAGACTTCATTGCGGAAACCTTCCGCAGACATAGGACGAAATGGGACGGTCCGGATTGGCTGCGGTCGAGTCGCGATCGTCGAAGGGCGCCCAACGCCACGTTTGTTAAAGCCACCAGGGTGTTCCCAGCCGCGTACATCTTTTTCTTCGTAATTGACTTGAAGCGGGAAGAAATCGCCAGTCGCCATTTCTCTTTGACATAACGGCTGCTGTCAAAACGAGCCCTTTCCGCCATGGCGCACCACTACGCTACCGTTCGCTTGCTTCGTCCACTTGTCCAGTTTCAGCCACTAATTCTTTACGCCAGCAAAAGTGGTTTTTAAATGTTGTGTTTACCATAATTATTCCTCTTTTGAGTCTATGCTCAATTTCTAATTTTGTATACGTCTTTGCCTACAAAGATCAAGATAGATTTAGGATAATAAAATGAATCCTGAGTTCCACTCCATTTCTGCTTGCATAATTAGGTATAAGCTTTGTTCAATAAAATACCTCATTATCCTGTTCAGCACACCTTTTGCCATAGCCACGCGACTGTTGTTAGAAAGCTTAAGCGTTTTTATGCTGTCTATCCTCATCTTTGTATCAAGCACGTATAAACTTTATTTTATCATGATTTTATACCAAAAAGAGCCTTAAAAAATAGCTTAGCAGAATTTTGAAATGTTATCTATGATTCTTTATTTTTGCTATACTAAGCTAGTAACAAGGAGAATAGATATGGTTGAACAAAAACAACGTTCTGACATTTCAGAAAAGGAACTGTGGGACTCTAACAGCTCTCGATCAAGACCGTGAAGATTTCCTACGGGCGATTGAAAACTCGTGAAGACATTAACCAGTTCATACGGGATTATGAGGACAACCTCCATACTTTTGAGGATTTTGAAGCCTTTTACCGAATTGGAACAAATCTATATTGAAAAGAAGCCATATCGGTAACTACAGTTTTATGCCACAAACAACAGACTATAGCGATGAAAGTCTTTGCCCAGATTGCTCCAAGCTGGTACAGATTTCGAAACAGAAGCTAGCGTTGCTCTCAGCTTCTTTGATGCGGCCTTGGTCAATGCTGACGAAGAAAATTCTTAATCGTCTCGAACACTACCACATTTTGACTGCTGCAAATTCGCCAAGCAAAAATCCAAAAAGCTCATTACTTAGGGGCTGATGTCGAGCTATGACAAATCTTGGTGAAGTACAGCCCACAGGATATTTACACTAAGATGTCGGGCTGGCGACTTTTGCCCATGGCTGACTTCGAAGTAAACGGCAAAGTTTATAAAACAGCTTTGTTACCTGCGAGAATTTCTATCAAACCACGGAAATGCTCAAATCCGTGAAAAGCTTTCCGCTCTTTCTCAGAAGGCCTTCGTCAGCACCAAAATACCGCTGCTGCTGCCTATCTGGCTCAGGGTCAAATCTGAAAAGCTTCTAGCAGATATGAAGGCTAGCGCTGTCTTTGACCACCTTTTGTTGAGCAAGAGGTGGATCGCTCTATGTTCGATCGGCAAATTGACCTCATCATGACTGAATTTTCACCTGTTGCACAAAAGTTCCTAAACATGTCGCCAAGATCAACGGCCTCGATGACCTTTGCAGACTGGAAGTTGGACTTGGATAGTACTCAACCCGATGTCACTATTGAGACGCTTATGACTTAGTGATGAAATCCGTTGCTCACTCGGAAGAATATACAGCAAGTGCCAATTACCAAAAGAGCGCTGGTGGATTTTTGCAGCGAATGCTGGCAAGGACTCTGGCAGCGTGCCACTGATCCTTATCGCGTGCATCCTATGTTCTTATGAGCTGGACAGGTCGTATGAGTGAGTGTATACTCTGATTCATGAAATTGGTCACTCTGGTCAGTCATCTTCTCTGACAATAGTCAAAAGCTGTTTCAATACCCACATGTCGACCTATTACGTAGAAGCTCCTTCTACCTTCAACGAACTCTTACTTAGCGACTATTTGGAACATCAATTTGACAATCCACGTCAAAAAGCGATTTGCACTCGCTCACCGTCTAACGGACACTTTACTTCCATAACTTTATCACCCATCTCTTGGAAGCAGCCTTCCAACGCCGGGTTTATAATCTCGTTGAGCAGGGCGAAACTTTTGGAGCAACAAAGCTTAACAGTATTATGAAAAGAAGTTCTTACCGAGTTTTGGGGGATGCGGTCGGAAAATCGACGATGATGCTGCGCTCACTTGGATGCGGCAAAGTCACTATATATGGGACTATACAGTTATACCTACTCTGCTGGACTTGTCATCTCTACTACCGGCTATCTTCATTTGATAAATGACAAAAATGGCGCTCGCGATTGGCTCAACTTCCTCAAATCTGGTGGAAGTAAAACGCCACTTGAGACTGCTCGTATCATCGGAGCCGACATCTCCACGACAAACCACTCCGCGATATGTCAATTCAGCTCTTGTCTGATACGGTAGAGCAAATTATCAATACAGCAAGGAGTTGGGGGAGTAGATTGTCCATACTTCAAATTTTAGTGAAGTTCTTTTTATATTAAGTGATTTAAAACAAAATTTTTAAGTTTGTTGCAATTTGAAAAATTTCACTTCTAGTTATTGAAAACGATGTACCAATTTATGATATGATATTTCCGCAAACCAAATAGACGTGAGGGAAAATATGAAAAAGTGGAAAAATAATTCAAAGCTCAACATCATTCTTGCTATCTTGACTGTTGTTCTAATCATCTTATAGCCCCAATTACAATGCCAGCAATGTTTCTGGGTGGTGTGTTGGTATTTGGTATTTCATGAAGCGAAATCCAAAGTGTTTTCAAAAGAAATATAGCAATTGCTGCAGCGATAATAGGAATACTAGGAATCTATACAGTAGGTAAAACTCAATTCCTGAATCCTCTGAAAGTCAACAAAGTCAAACCCAAGTAGTTCCATCTACATCCTGAAACTTCATCTTCAAACTCTTCAGAAAGCAAACAGTTCTTCTTCAAAGTCTGATTCTAGTAGAGAAAAAGAGAATATGAAAACTCGAGAAAAGAAAAGTAGAGAAAGCTAGAGAAGAACAGGGTCAAAAAGAAGCTGAAAATTCAGCGCATCATCAACAGAACGAGACAGGCTGTTAAACAACTTTGAGGATAATCAAGTAACTGAGAATATTGCTCCCGCTCAAGCTGCCCGTTGAACAAATTGCCGATCCAAATAGAGGAGCTCTTCAGCATCGAATTAATCTTTGTACAAAAATGCAATTCAGCAACGAGCTGAGCAGGCTCGACAAGAGTCAGAGATACAAACAGCACCCCAACAACGAAAACTGTAACTGCTGGTGGCATATTTTAGAGATAAAGGGGCAGATGGCACTCGCTCAAATGGTCAGATATGTTTCAAAAAGGAAATTGCAGAAGCGGGATTGTCTTGGTAAAAATACATCTCTACTAAATATATTAAAAAGAAAATGAAATCTTGTAAAAGCTAAACATTATTCTCCATCATAATTCCCATCAAACAGGTAGTTTACAAGCACACATGATTGGAGACTGGGGCGAAAGTTTCTAGCTTCAAAGGAGATAGTTTAATAAATTAACATATGCTACAGCTGACCACTCCAATAGTCTACTGGATTGTGGATGTCGGAAATAAAACATCCGTAAGGATGTGTCAAAACACTGACTTTGAGATTGGTGGATTTTACAAAGCAACCTCAAGTCTATTGCTTTCAAGCTCGGAGAGCGCCTAATCATCCTCGTAGGAGTAAGACAACGGACTAGATCAAAATGGGTTCTGTCTCACCCCTTTTATTTTGTGATAAAATAAACTATATCACCTTTTTACGCATATTTTCCCTTTCACTTTATCGTAATCCTGAATATCTTTTATTGTATCGCATTTGGAGGTTTTTGGTGACAACCTAACATTGTGCACCCGCATAGCAAGAGTGGTTTATTTGTCTCGCATCTTACGGAGCGAGGACGGATTAAAAGTCACAAAATAAAAACTCTCTGGAAATCAGAGCTAATTTGAGCTCAGGGCTAAAATCCTAGTGAAAAAGATGAAACTCCTTGTGTTCATCGAACACTGTGTCCTTTCCCTATTTTCATACGGATTTTTAGCGCCCTTAGCATCATGATTCTTGCTGGATAAAACGTTTATAGACTTAGGCGACAAGCCGAAGATTGTACAAAAATCTTAGTGAAACAAAAAATCTCCCCGAAGGAGATGATCTGGTTTATTTTACCTTACAGTGCTAGGAACCGTAACCGAAGATTAGTACTTGAGTATATCGGAGGCAAGGTGACAACGCAATGTAAGTGGAAAATAAAGCAGATTAACGACGAAGTCCTAGAGAGTTGATCAACTCACGGTAACGGTTAACGTCGTTTTTACGCAAGTATGCAAGCAAGTTACGACGGCGACCGATTTTCTTCATCAATCCACGGTAAGTAGCGTGGTCTTTTTTGTGTTGTTTGATGTGTTCGTTAAGGTGGTTGATTTCCCAAGTAAGGACAGCAACTTGAACCTCTACTGAACCTGTATCACCTTCGTGACGTGCATATTGTGCAATGATTTCATCTCTTTTTGAGATTGCCATGATAAGCTTTCTCCTTTCTATTTCGCTTCATCCGAGTGACAGGTTTGGCATGGCCTGCAACCAGAGAAGAAGTTATTTGTCTCTACGACATTCTTAGTTTTACCAAGAAGGAAAGTTGTCAACTGATACAAATTATAAGAGTTCTACGCCAAATCGTTTGAGACTTTTTATTTCTTCCTGTGTCAAACGACGAAAAGTTCCTGTTGCCAACTCTTTATCCAAAGTTAATGGTCCCATAGCAGGGCGCTCTAAGTCTGCTACTTTTTACCACAAGCTAAAAGCATTCCTTCACTTGATGAAATTTTTCCTTCAGAGATTGTAATCTCCACCAGAGAAGTTCCCTGTTCTTCGTTTGTTTCCAATATGGTCAATTGCGCAGGTTTACAGGTAAAGTCCTTAAGCTTTATCCCTGCTTCAAAGCGTGTCCTATCTTTTTCCGTCATGATGCCATCTACTTTTGCACGGTAAACTTTGGCTACATGTTTTTGGGGACAACATCGCATGTGCCAAAGCACCATTATTGGTTAATAACAAAAAGTCCGTGAGTATCAATATCAAGTCGTCCAACTGGAAAAACTTCTTTCTGGCGTGCACTTTCATCTAACAAATCCAAAAACTGTTTGATGGTTAGCATCTTCAGTAGCTGAAATGACACCTTTCGGCTTGTAAAAGATAATAGACAAATTTTTCATGGTCCAATACTCGCTTATTGACTGAAATTTCATCTTGATATTCATCTACTTGTACTTTCGCTGATGTGACAACCTTCCCGTTGACCACAAAACTTGTTGCTTCTAAAAGTTGCTTGACTTCTGTTCAGTGAACCAAGCCCCATTTCTACTAAACACCTCTATCTAATCGCATCTTTTTTCTCCATCTTCTTGATTAGCGACAATAGCAGCTAAAGTTGAAATTCCCATCATGAGAACACCTAGCACACTAAAAATAAAAGTTGGAGTGAAGAAATGATTCCAATCAAAGATAAGACGAATGTTGATACCGGAAGCACCGCTCACTGCAACCCAAAACGACAATTGCTGTTACACGATTTACCAAATAAGCAGGAATTTTCTCAGATACAATATGAAAGACCGCAGTTAGAGATATGCTATAGCAAAAACCAGCCAAAGAGCACTCAAACTTAAGAAATAAATCTGACTTGACAAGCCAATCATTATTTGGCTTAGACCAAAAACTATTCCTGTTATCGTCAACAAGCGATTTTTCAGCACGTTCACTAAGCTAGCAAAGCTAACACCAGCCAAAAATTCCCACTAGCTGCATACAGCTAAGAATCCAGCTGGCTGTTTCAGCATTTCGATCTCCTGCCTGTAAGACTAGACTAGGGATCCGTAAAGTGATGCGACATTAGCACAAACAATCATACCAGCTATGAAAGCTAAAAAGATACTCAAATGTATTTGTTTTCTAGTCATTTTACGGACAGATTTGAGATGTTTATGCTTATCGGATTCATTCTTTTCATAAGGGACAAACATAAGATACGAGTGCTAAAACGATAAAGCCAATTGCATAAACCGCAAAATGTTGTTGTCCAATTGAAGCGTAAAGCTGCCCAACTATCAACGTCAATAAGGCTGTTCCAACAACTTCTGCCGATCCCCCGATACCCCAACATTTTGTGCACGCTCTCTCCCTGAAAACGCTCACTAATAATGGCAATTGCTCGAGGATTCATCATACCTAAACCTAACCCAAATACAAAGCGCGAAGCAAAAACGAGATTATAAGATTGATTGAAAAATGGGATAAGACCACAAATAGAATACAGAATTAGCTCTAGTATAATCATGAATCTGCTCAGATACAAAGCGTTCCAAAACACTATTAAACATCAACAAAGACATAATTCCAATGGACGGTAAGGAGACTAATAATTCTACTTGACTAGAAGAGTAATTCTTATAATACTGGAACATAGCCGGCAAGCTACTAGAAATTGAAAATGCTGTTGTTAAAACCAATGATAAAGCCAAAATGCTAGCTTTTTCCATGAATCTTTTTCATCTTATCTTCTTTCTAAAATCACACTATCACTATCATACAGTTTTTACGAAAAGACGCAATCTAGCAACGTATGAAAACAAAAGAAATCAAGGCTGCACATAAGATACAACATTGATTTCAGTAGCTTCTAGTCCTCATATAAAGTTAACATATTTTCTTGTCCTCTATTAGCAAAACAAACAGCCGGCTTTTTGAGTAAGTGGAGAAATAATTCTAAAAGCAATTTTATAGCCTTTTTCCAGTAATATTAGCAGTTGAAAGAGACGCTTGAACCTTTTGTTCTTGATTCGGCAAAAAGTTTGGTTAGATCAATCGGTATGGTTTACTTTCAATAATCGCGCCCAACTTATTCAAAACGTAAACTTTCATAGTCCAATTACGATAAAGAGGGGCAACCCCTTTGTTTGTAACTGACAGTGTAAGTTTAGTGGACTTTTTGCTCGAAATTAGTTTCATATTTGGTACAAATAAACGATAACCCATATTCTTTAAGATCTCGTTATAGCTTGTATCATTGACACCATCTAGGACTTCTAGCAATTTTAGGCCCCAAAAAGTTGTATGGGATTCTTTGAAGTTCCCTAACAATCTGGGGTAATTTCTGGCTCATTAACGTCTTCATACTAACCGAACTGGTAAATTCACCACCAATTGGAGCTGTTTCCCAGGCTTTTAGGCATTGCAACCAAGCCATTTTTAGCTTCTTCTTGATCGTAATCCCACCCGATTGAATCCAATTTCAACCAGACTTTTTACTTTCTTCATCTCCAACCACATCATTATAAAGACCAAAATCCATGCTTTTTGGCTGTGGCGAATGGACGACGCATCGAAAATATTTGCTTTTGGAAAAGCCTTTATCCATGGAGTGATATACTTCTCTCTAACATCAGCTTCTGGTAATTTACGAATATTTGCCCTCATCATTCACGTGCCATTCTCCCCAATGACCAAGACTACCCATTTGAATAAAAGCGAATTGCTTGGTTCGGGGCCCAACGTTTCCCTATAGCTGCGACAGCTCTTTTCATAATAACTGATCAGAGTTTTATGAGCATAATTAGGAGAAAATCCCTTTTTCCATAAGACGAATTGTATCGGTCTCCAGGATCAGACATTTCTTTTAATCAGCCAAGAGGAATGTCTTCATGCATTCCTCTTTTAGGATAATCCAAAATAAAGCGAAAAATAATATATTTCCTCTTTCTGCGCCAGCGATTCAACTGATCCTCAATCGTTTTCCAATCATAGACTCCTTTTTGAGGTTCAATTCTTTCCATGTTACATTTACATGAACAAGCTGAGCATCTTTGGGGATATCTGTCTCTTTCGCTGAAGGAGCATAACCCATCAAGGGATTTTGACAAGGCTCTCATCAGAATAACTAAATGTTTGCTCTATATGCTTTTTAGTTTTCTTAAAAGAAGTAGGTATGAAAAATAAGACACAAGCCATTGCATAATTAAAACTACCAAGCCAAGCTGCAATTTTTACTCATTCCATTTCCAATCTTATCCGTGATACTCTCATTATACTGGATAAGTGTTACATCTGCAACCCTTTTATGTCCTCGTATTTGTTCTATAAACGTGAAAGTTTTCCTTTTTACATAACACTTCTACAGCCATTTCAATAGTATCACCCTCGAAGAGTTTTTGATTTTACAAAATGTCTAATTTTTCCAAATGATTGAATAATCTTATCACCAGTCTCATCTCCTGATAATGAATAATTACGATATAAACCTTACCTTGATGTTGCAGACGACTAAAATACACTAACATTCCAAAAATAACTGCTGCGGCCACTATAGCAGAGTATATATACATACCAGCCCCAATCGTAATCCCCCTGTCGTAATCGACCAAAAGAGATATAACAAATCCATAGGATCCTTAACTGCTGTCCGGTAACGCACAATAGAACAGCACCCAACCATCCCCAGCGAAATCACGACGTTCGAACTAATGGCCAAAAGTAACCACTAGCAGCTGTTAAAATTGACATCCCAATCAAGGTCATCGCAAAAACTTCTTGAGTAAACGACTCCTTAAAAACTTTGATGAGACAGTAGATAAACGCTCCCAGAGCAATTGCAACAAAGTAGCAACAATTTTCCCAGCATTTTTGAGTTGTAAAATTTTTCCGATCTCAAAACCGATAATAATATCTTGAACATCATCCTTCTCTCCAATTTCTATTAATGATCTGTATCATACCAATACTCAAAATCATGTAAATAACGTGTTTTTCATAACATAGTACATATTTTGATACTGCGAGAAAACTCCGAAGCTTACGGTGGAATAATATTTTTATAATTTTGGCAACAATTCTGTATATTTGACTTCAAAAACCAGCTTCCCTGGTTGCAATACAGGAAGTGTTGGTAGCGATTCATCAAATATATCATAACTACCAATAGCTGCCCGTACATTGGAGTCAAACGTCAAACGAACTGTTCCCTGTATCATACACCCAAGGTCTCGCTCAGTCATCAATAACGCGAGGTCGCATCACATTTGTCATACACTCAAAGTAAAACTCACGACACAAGGCATGAGGGACTATGAAGAAGAAATGCATAGTCTCCTTGAATAATTTTCTCTGTTTCCTCGCGTGTTAGAGGAGCTGCTTTTTATAGATGTAATTTTCGAATTTTCTCTTTCTTCCAGCTTGATACTACGTTCACTGAAAATTATACACTCGGATGCGGTATGCGCATCAAAATGCCAGCCTCTTTTTCCTCGTAACTCACTATTCCAATAATCTTCAAAAATATAGACTACGGATTGTACTAGCCACCATTTGCTAGCGTATTTATCCAAAGACAAGATGGAATCAAAGTGCTGTGTCAATAATTCTTTTTCTTTTAAACCGATTAAGTGATTTAGCTTCATGTCGAAACTGTTCTTTTTATTTGCTTTCATAGACATCAACCTTTATTTTACCATCTTCCGTCACATAAAAACTCAAAACGCTAAAAAGACTGAGTAGTCTTCACACGATATTGATCAAATGCAGCTTGTGATTTACCATCAGAATTTGTCGCAATCACGCGCATAAAAATATTGTCCCTTTGGAAGATGATCTGTCGTAACACTTGTCTTTTGCTAGACCTTTCTTGTCAAAGAATTTTATCTTTAAAGTTAGGATCTTTAGCTAACTCCACATGATAAGTGATTTTCCTGTGATTGAAATCATAAGATGGCATCCACTTAAGAACTAATTTTCCGTTATCATTTTTGGGTTGGTCAATATAAAATGGTTGAGGAGTCTCGCAAACTCTTCTTGTAAGCTTTGGTAATCAACCTCCCTTGGCAATGCATTTAGAATCTTATTATATTGCTCTTCTTTTTTATAGGCATTCGCTCCATATCAGGCATACGTGATAAGTAAGGTTTCACAATCTCAGCATAATTTTTACTCAGATCACCAATATTTTTAGGGCTCAGCTGATTTTTATACAACTTTTTCCACAATCTTTTTCCAAACCTGCTTCTAAATCGTTCTGATTTTAGAGGCGTTGAAAAAGAACACTTCCCAGTAGTTACTAACACCATATTGCCGTATGTTGACACCCAATGCATCCGACCGGCGAAGCACTCGCTCACCCTTACGCAACGAATCATCCAAGTCCCATGGTAAAATATACCAACGTTTCCCATGTAGAGGGCTACACAGAAACATATTCCGGTTTTGGCTATCAGTATTCCCCATCAATATTTGAAAAGGCCAACCAATATTGAAGATTCTCTGCATCAAAATACTTTTTCTAGAAGTGCTCAATTTTGATTGACTTTGTCATTTAGCTTTTCCAACATATCAATCAATTTTGTATGGTCATGATCGCCTTTCACTTCCAAACGAGATTCAAATTTTCTTATCAAACCTAGGATCATTTTTCCTTTCGAATAATATTTGCTTCTCTATAAAACTCAAAATTATTTACTTTGTATAAATGACCACTTCTATCTAGTCCATGTGCTTCAAGAGCAGTTTTATTTAATTGTTCAACTTGAGTATAAAGACCATAATCTTCAAAAATTCTTTGAGCCATTTCCTGTTTCATCTTTTACATACAGATGAACAAATTGAGTACAGCTCAACAATTTGTGGAATACCTTCCATCAATTTAAACGCCGGTCTATTTCGAAAGCGAAGAGCTTCGTAGGGTGCTTATTCAAATTGATCGTTCGCTGCCTTCCCAAGTCCCCCTTACTGAGTTTTATCTTATAACTTTTGCTTTTGAACGACTGGAGCTTTTGGCTCGAATTTGAACAGTCGCATTTGGAACTTCCTCGTCAAATCCAAACTCACCAGCTACGGACCTTTTCATTTCCTACTTGTAAAAGCCCTGCGACCTGATAACGCTTGACCCCATCAGTAATCATAAGCGTGAATATTGATTAAGTTCTCGCCAAGAATGATCTCGTATTCTCAGCAGTATTTCCACGTCTCACCGTTAAATACATGATAATCACGTCAGGTCTTTTTCGAGCATACAAAGATTCTTTATCACTGAGGTGCTGATCATTGATATTTGCTACTTTTTCTACTTTTTGTGGTTGATTGTTTTGTCTTGTTTTCCACTACTAGAAATAGCTAAAAACAAATGCAAGTGCCATCAAACCGAAACCAGTAAAAATTTGATCCACTTATTATCCACTCTTTTGACCTCGCTTTCAAAATAGTCACTAATTTCGTAAAGAACCTTCTCTTCCTGAGAGAGAGACTTCCTGACTCTAAAATACGATAAGGAAGCTCTTTTGTATATTCACTCAATCTAGTAGTTGTCGTAAGGTAGAGTACAAGACCTGCTAATAAAAACCGTCATCAATAAAAAGTGGTATCCATAAACTGAGTAAAAATGCACAAAAACAGCAGAGAGCACTGCAAACCACCTGCACATCTCTTTGCACCTTCATAATCAACAAAGTAAAGTAACATTAATAAATTAATATTCCCTACAGCATAAACCCCATAGCCTAAACAAAGTGTTTGAAAATAACCTTTCATCTGACTATTAAAGCCGAAGTGGTAAAACTGTCAACAGAACAATTCCCCACAAACATAGCTAGTAAAGTTGCTAAAAGCTGCTTCCATGATAAATATTTCAATTCATTCCGTAAGGTATTCATCATTTCAATTTCAGCTTGATTAATAACACTCCCCTACTCCATCATACATATGATAGTATTCTCTAAATTTTGGATAAAATTTCACCTCAACAGATACACTACAAAAGTTTACAGTAGATACCAAAGTCACTAGATAAGCGAGCATAGCAGGAACATCATAAAACCGGAGCGGTATGAAAGTCCTCCGATTCCTTTACTAAGTGGACCAAACCAATTAATAACGATATGTGCAAAAAGTCCAATAAACATATAAATGCCTACTTTGAAAAGTTCTAGATATTTATCAAACCAAACAAAAGAATTCAAAATTAGTAGTATAGTTTTTCGGAAAAAAATGTCTGTATAAAAATACGAATCATTTGTACAAGAATGAAGCTCATAAGAAGTACAAACACTAAATAACAAAACCATACGGAATGGCTAAGACGAGTGTTGTTAAACCAATCACGACAGTAATCAAAATTGCTATGGCAAAGGTTTTTAGAATACTACGATAATCTTACAGCCGTTAAATAATTCACAGCATTCCAAATCATACATAGTTCACTAAAACAAGATCAAGTTTAAGAGAATTTCTAACAGAGGAATTCCCGAAATAAAGAGGAAAAATTCCATAAGTCACAAATCCCATACCCAATATGATTGCCCCTGAGGAAAAATAAGAAGACAAAATTTTTCAAATTTTTCTCATAGAGCATATCTGCCACATAACGAGTCACAATCATTGAAAAATAGGTTGGTAATCGCTAAGGAAGCTAAGATCGAATACGAAATCAAACCAAGTAAATGATCACGTGCAGTATTACTCAGTCGTCCACTACACTTAGAATGACAACTGCCAAAATAAGTAAAATCCCCAAGAAGCATTGGTCCCACATATGCAACACCCTGCATAACCATAAGCCTTTTTGTTTTGAAAGGAATCCACCTTTATTATATACTTTTCGCAGTTCGAATCCTATCCCTGCCATTATCTTACATACTCCTTATATAATTGTCTATATTGTTCAATCATTTGATGATATTGATAAAATTGCTCACTTCTAGAATTTGTCCCATAGTTAGGCGTTTTTCTTCTGAACTTGCCATTTACAAGCATTGCATGTACTAGCTCATTAAGTCTGTAGGTGGCACACAATAGCCAGCTGAACCTAATGTATCGTCTAGCTTTCCTCTAATAATTCTTTACAACAGCCAACATCCGTTGTAACACATGTTTTCCAGCAGCCATTGACTCCAATATAGACAATGGTTGCCCTTCTGATATACTCGTTAAAATCATAAAACCATTTTTGAGATATTCTTTGATATTTACACGCCCAGTAAAAGAAGAGATTTTCTAATTTCAACTTACGTGCTAAAGCATAACATTCTTCTGTAACCTTCATCATCCACTCCCCTCCCATAATATAAAAGGCGAACATTGGGCATCTGAGAGGATACTTCGTAAAAAGCATAAATCATCGTTTTTAATATCTTTAATTGGAGCCATTCTGACAGCAGCTCCAATATTAATCCAACTATCATCATCTTTTTCAAAAGGAATATTAGAAAAAGCTTTCATAATCAATACCATTTGAAATAACTCGACATTTTTCGCATCACAACCAAAGAGCACTTGTGTTTCACGAGCTTTTTGAAAAAGACTCGTAATACAATCTGCCTTAGAATAAATTCGCATCGGATAGCATATAAAGAAATCAATCCACTGCTTACGCATAGAAGGTAAAATCCAATCTGCACGAATAATTTCTTCCTCACGCTCCCGCGTATAAATTCCATGTTCTGTCAACAACAATGGCTTATTCATACGGGTACTAGCTAATGTTGCCAAAATACCACCATAACCAGTAGAAATAGTCATGATAAGCATCTGCAACAGGGATCTCACTAGACAACAATGTTAATAATGGAAAAAGCATAGATCGGATAGTATGAAATATATCTGACATAGGCTGTGCAGCATATTTTTCACATAAATCTTGAATCATCTGAAAAATTCTTCACTCACTAAAAAGTCATCTCGTTGAACTTTTCCTTCTTGAAGGAGGTCGAAAATAAGAGACCACTCTGTTTTGCACAAAAACTAATTGTTTTAAAGCATCATATTCTTCATGAGATAATTCTTCACTATCAATCACTTTTGAGCTAGTTAGGCTATCCCGAAATGCTTCATGAACTTCTATCAACGTTCTCAGGAAATTCATAGACGAACATGCCTTTCTTTTTCCCTCATTGGCTCCAATAACCCAAATGATAAATTCATGTTCTTTCATTTCTGTGATATATTGATGCATCCAAGTAGACACACCTCCATGTACATAGGGTAGGAACCCTCAAAACCAAACAGATTCTCATTTTATCTCTCTCTTTTTACTTCAATTCAATTTCTATTTTTTGCAGAAGTAGCATGTATTAAATAAAGATTTCCAGTTAAATGTTCTAATTTCCCACCGGTCACTTTTCCTGGCTTGCCTTCATTCAAGCGAAGCATCACATAGGCATTATCATGGAAATTACCTCAGAGTTAATTCCAAACCACTATCAGTTTTCTGTTGTTGAACACTTAAAAATACTCATAGCGTTGAATAGCACCCTGCCATTTTCAGAACCCGTCAAATCTCTAATATTAGGTGCCATTTTTATCAACCCATGCAATCTCATTAGTGAAATCTTTGTACAGTTTTTCCAGCCTTGTTTTGACTCTATCTTCATCCATTACGTCATCTGGATGAAGAAAGTGAGTCAACACATAATGCATATTTAATTCTGAAAAACAGTTAATTTAGAATAATTATCCCAAGATGCCCCTGAAACAATTGCAGGTTGTTCAATCAGGCCGTCGTCTGCTACTTCAAATTCTTGTGAATAGGTGAATTTTTCCTGGGAAATAATTACTAGCAATACTTTTTAATTTCTGGAAACTTCTCTCAAAACTTCTCTTCCTTCTTTTTGAAAGGACATTTGAAGGTGGAATGTAAATGGACTTTTTCCCCCTTTTGGAAAGAGTGACTTCGTAAATCTCATCAACTCACGAATAGAAGCTTCCATTGCTTTTTATTTTTCCAAGTTTTATAAGTTGAAATTCATCTCCGTAATCAGTATCTTTAGGAGAAAGGGGTTGGTGGTTATACCCATGATAACTAAGCTCTCCACCATTTTGCTAAAAGAGATTTTTCCAAAGTACTTAAAGCGTTCTATATCTTTTGCGCAGTTACATGACCTGATGTATCATCTTCATAATTCTCAATGACACCACCAGTGTATTTAATGCCGTACTTTTCAGATAACTTCAATAAATCTGGCCACCAAATATTCGTATAGAAATCAGCAATACTGGTATTGTAATCTCGTTTTAATGTAGGGTAGCATCACCTGCAGGTACAGGGGAAGGAAAATCGTCTAAATAGAACGTAGCACCATTGATAACAGGATAAGCTGTCGCATTCGTCAATAAGCTATAGAAGCAGCATAAATACCGCGAACTGCTCTTTCATAAATTCCAAAGTTATCTACAACAAACTTTCCTTTGCCATATCTCCCAAACAAGAGGAGTATGAGCCCTTATTGTCTGTCCACGCATGAACCTTGGTATCTGATGAAAGCGAGACTGTCCAGGCTGATTCAAAACCGCCGTCAATTGGATAACTTTTTTCCACCACCAATCCTTGAAATCTTTATCAATATAAATATTATTTACTATAGAGTTCTCATATTGGAGCTTACCACGCCTAATCCTCAATAGACGCGGAAGTGTTGTCCTTAACTAGCGTCACTCCAAATAGAACATTCCCCTTGTTCAACCCAATCAACCATTTCCTGTATTTTTGCCCACGGTTTCTAAATCACTTTCAAAAGTACGATAACTTTTTATAATTTGAAAAACTGGGAAGAGATTCTTTCGCAACTATTAACTAATTGGTAGCCCCTGCTTCATGTCCTCTAAGAATCTGTGCAAATTGCTCTTTTGCACGTCTACTTGTATCATTATTTTTCATCATAAAGAACAAGATTTTCTTTTTGCTAAACTTTCAAAAACTGCTTTAGAAGTGGGAACATTTCCTTTTAGATATGTATTGTTATTTGTAGAAACCGTATAACGTTCTCCGCTTTTTGAATCCACAAAACTGCAGCTAATAAAAGAAAGATGACCGCTACTATAATGGACTCCCTTGAATAAAGCCAATACCTCTTTTTCATTCTTATCAGCCTTTTAAAATTGCCAAAAAGCTAAATATTCTCGTTTCTTCTTTGAAATATAAATCGAGTCTATAGCTTTTTATCAATTCTTTTTATCCTTTCTCCTTGTTTCGTTTCATAATAATATTGTAGATATAACATATAAATTTCTTCGTGTTGTCCCCACTTTCTTGAAATCAAATCAAGATATTCCTTAACACGTGTATAATGCTTAAGCAACAACTCATTTTTAATAAAATTCAGATAATCTAGATAACTCTTCTTTTTGTTGAATCTTTTCCAGAAGATCTGATAACTCTTTTCTAAGTAGTTTTTCCAATCGTTTCGTTACAAGCCCCTTTTTGTAAATAGGCTTGCTAAAATAGTACAGTACTCTGCTAAAACTTGGAAATCATCAGGATTTTGATGATACCGTTGTTTAACTTTTGCAAACGGATATCATACTGTCTTGAGACTTCCGCAATAAGAGTCGTAGCGTAATGCACGACTTCTGTATCTTCATCTTTGCGGGCCAAAAATAACAATTCGGTAAATCGATCTGGAGTCCGACTAACCATTTCCATTATCATCCACCGTGCTGTTTCCTTTATCTTGCAACAACAGCGCTTCTTCTAATGGGATGAGGTCTTCGACACTTCTGATATGCATTTCCTAGCCCATTTTTATTTTCAACTCCACTTAGCCTCTGTCCAAACATCCGCCTCTTGTGCAAGATGAGACACATTTGATGTATCGTCATGTCTAGATGGATTTATAAGCCACAGTAAAGATAACCTCAAAAATGGTATCACAATGGGAAAGATGGTATAAAATAGGGCAATTTAATTTTTAGAATTGAGCAAATAGTACGAATGGATACATAATGCCAAATCTAAAAATCACACAGAATAGAGAAACAATACCTCATTTATCACCCTCCATATTTGATGCCATTAGGAGTAGTTCCTAAAACTGTAGTCTTTTTGAGGTTGACAAATGCTTGATGATAACCAGCTTTTATTCAATCATAGAAGCTGTTGCTCCACCAATCATTTGTAAGAAGTACATACATGAAAGAGATAAATGACTATAAGAAACATCCTCAATCCACAAAAAGATAGCTTAACCCTGAAGCAGATTCTATTTTTAATGCATAAACTGGATAATCTGGAATCAAATTCTTATTGACCCAAACTTCATCATTTTTCAACTCTTCTGCTAATATCGGATACCTATTTAGGGTTGAAGCCAGAAAACTCCAGATAATGAATATATGTTGACACTATTTGTTTCCAGTTGTTCTGCAACAATTTTCTTTGTTTCATTTAAAAACAGCTTCTACTGTTGGTTTATCTAATTGTTGAAAAATAGAAAACAGCTTGCTGGTACCAGTTTGATTACTTACAACTTGCTGAGCTAATTGTTCACGATCATAAACTGCGATCCTCCTATATGAGATAGATAAAATTCATTTCTATCATTTAGCAACTGATTTTTCTTTTTTCTAACATTTCTTTCTCATCTTGATATTTCATCTGGATAATACCACAAATAAGAGCAACAAACATGTAAGCTGCAAAGGTAATCCATCTGTCTGTATTATAAACGATTGATTGCCAATTCCCCCAGCAAGAATAGTTGCTGCAAATAGACCAATTATAGAAAGGAAGCTTGCAAAATTCCATAGATTGTTCCCAAAAATCGTACTAACCAAGGTAATAAAAAGTAAACGGACATCCAGCATTTTCAATTGATTAAAAACCGTTCAACATTGCGCTCAATACCTCAGACAAGAAAAAGCAAGCAAAATCTCAGCTATCTTTTTGGGAAGTCTTATGAGAACGCATCGTATATACAACTGCTTTTTAAACGATTGAATTCCAGATGTTTCGACGCTTTATTTTCTTTAACAAAATCTTTATATAAATTCTGCTAAATCGTCTAAAAGTGAATAATGAATAAACCAGCCATAACGGTGCCTTAAATTATCTTTATCTGTTGAGTGATAAAAGGCAAGGTTCAGGGCGATTTGGAATCAATCACTATTTTACTTTTAGAGAATGCCAGCTCTTTCTAACTTTTCTGCAAATATGCTGAAAAGTAATTTCAAACGGATTATAGATATTTAAAAATTTCTGTCTGATCATCCCAACTATCAAAATTTTCACTGATTAGCTCTGCTAAATCTTCTGAATTGATAAAAAGTCGCAATTTCATCCGGATGTTCTTCAATAGAAATAGCTCTATTTTCGTGAACTTTATCGAATAAACGATAAAATAATCTTCTGGCAGTCTGGCAGAATATAAATAAGGACTACGGACTATTTTAAGAGATTGTCTATTCACCTTTACCCAATGCTGACAAAGGCTCTCCGCTGCTATTTCTAACTCTTGAGGACGGTTCAGCACCTCTGGTCCTGTTATATAAAGAATCTTCGAGACAAACCAACCCCTTGACAACATTCAAAAGATTGCAATCTCTAATTCTCCTACTTGATGATTTTTATAAGTTAAAGAATTAGAGAAACAAAGAATACGATCAAATCGATATGTTCTTAAAATTTCTTCCATATCAGTTTTTCTCTGCTTCAGAGAAGACTGTTAACCTCAATGAATTTTTAAATGTGTCTCTCCTAAGAGATAAACCATATCTTTTGAAAGGCTTCCTGTATAAACTCTTCGGTCACATACCCTGTATTTCCAAATAGTAGAGTTTTCAATCTCCTTTACAAAATGTATTATTAATTTCAAAATATATTGAATAAGTAATACTATTTTATACATCCAATTACTCATCATACCTGTTTTACTTAAAATAGCAAGTATATCCTACTATGATAATTTATTTCTTTATATCTACACACGTTCTTTACATTACTCATTGATTGTCCGATTTGCTTGTTTCCTTTCTTTTTCTTTCTCCTTTGTTTTGTGTTATATTTATCATATAAAAAGAATTTTATTTAGAATAAATATCCAATTTTAAAACAAAAGCGAGAGATTATGTCTGTTATTGAAAAATTAATCAAAACCAGCTCATTCAATTGACATGAATGACATCATTCGTGAAGGGAATCCAACGCTGCGAGCAGTAGGAAGATGTCACCTTCCACTACAGATCAAGAAATTATCTTAGGCGAAAAATGCTCCAATGAGAAATTCACAAGATCCAGTCACTGCTGAAAGATGGGACCTGGGTGAGTTGGTCTAGCTGCACCACAACCAGATTTGTCCAAACGTATTATTGCCGTTTTGGTTCCAAACCTGCCAGACAAAGAAGGAAATCCCCTGAAAGAAGCTTCCTATGCTCTACAAACCGTTATGTATAATGCTAAAAGTAGTGGCGCATTCCGTTCAAGATGCAGCGCTGGCTGAAGGCGAGGGTTGCCTGTCCGTTGACCGCGAAGTTCCGGGCTATGTTGTTCGTCACTGCACGAGTCACCGTTGACTATTTTTTGACAAGGATGGCAAAAACACCGAATCAAACTAAAAGGATACAATAGCATTGTCGTACAACACGAAATTGATCATACCAATGGCATTATGTTCTACGACCGCATCAACGAAAAAAGACCCGTTTGCAGTGACAGATGGCATGTTGGTGATTGAGTAAATAGCTTTGGATCATTATCAAAAACATACCTAGATAGTCTTTATCTAGGTATCTATTCTAACTATCCCGTCTCCAAAATAGCCAAGAGAATAACAGCACCCAGTGACTGATGGAACAATAGCTGTATCAGCAAGCATTGCGCCCCCAATGACAAAAAGAAATTGACCAATCAAGGATCCAAACCAGCCCAAGAGGATTTTTCCGAGACAGCCCATGCTCTCTCCACGATTAGTGATTGCAGCAGCAATCAGTCCAACAATGAAACCAACAAAACATAGCTACCAATCATATGCTCCTTCTTTCTATGTTTCTAGCAAGGCTTCTCAAGAATGTCATTATTGAAATCGCCATTCAAAGCAACTTGAAATCTTAGATTGCCCAGTCTCCATTACGGAAGATAGAACTCGGCTGCCGTCTTCACGGATACCGTCAATATCCATCTGGCTAGAACCAATCATACAAATCCACATGGACATCCGAGCGGGTTGAGACCTACAGCTGCCAACCTTCTTCAGAGAAATTCTTCCGCCAACTACACTAGTAGCATAAGTTGCACCGATCGCCAAGTGGTTAGAAGCATTCTCATCAGCAGAGTATTGAAGAAGGTAATGCCTGACTGGGAAATCAGGCTGATCTGGTACCAAGGCACATTCACCCAAAAAGCACGCGCAGCCCAGCATTTTCAAAGACAAGGTCCTTCATAACCTGATCGCCCTTTTCAGCAGTAATGTCCACAATCTGGCTGTCCTTGAAGGTCACCTTGATACCTTCTATGATATTGCCATTATAGCTAAGAGGCTTGGTGCTAGTTACGTACCATCAGCCCGAGCGGAAGTCTGGTGCTGTAAAGACCTCTTCTGTCGGCATATTTGGCAAGAATCTTCGCCTTGTGCATTAACTGCACCAGCTGATTCCCAGTGATGGTTCTTAGGGCAGCCCAATGTCAAGTCAGTCCCAGGAGCTGTGTAGTGCAGAGCAGAAAATTGCTCCTCATTTAAAATCTTAGCTTTTGAGCTGAGTTTTTCTTCATGAGCCTGCCAAGCTGCAACTGGATCATCCTCATAGACACGGCAGGTTTTGAAAATCTGATCCCAGAGCAAGTCTCACCGCTTCCTCATCACTAACTGCATCTGGAAAGACCTTCTTAGCCCATTCTGTACCAGCTGCCGCAGCGACCGTCCAGCTGACTTTATTGGATTGGGTTGCACCGCTGCATCGGCTTCATAGCTATCCCCCATAGCCTTAGCAGAAGCCGATACCCTCTCGGCATCCACGCCATTCAAAGCACCTGGGTCCGATGAACTAACACCCAAGCTGACTGGCTTTCTTTTCAAGGGAGATAGTTCATCTCAGCCACCTTATAGCCAGGGATGTTGTCCAAGCGGTCCATCGGCGCATGGAGGAATTTCTCACGTGTACCAAATCATCCACCCACTGGACGATGACACCTCGTGAGCTCCTCAGAGCATAGGCTTCCTTGACAATCAAGCGAGCCAGCTCACGCTGCTCCACATCAATATTGAGCGCCACCGTGTGACCCGGCTGCACATTAATACCATTGGCAAACCAATAGTTTAGCGTATTTTTCTAAGTTTTTCTTTAAAATTTGGCAGAACCATGCTGCTTCTCCTTTTCTTTTTGTTATTTTTCTTTAAACAAGGACAGAAGGCCAAACCGCTGCCACCATACCGCAAATCAAAGCGGTCATTTTCAAAATCGTATCTGGATCAAGATCCAGCTGGTAATCAAACACCTTTTTGCGCTGGCTTATCTTGAGCGGAAATGGTAAGCTCATAAAAACCTCTTTCTATATTTTAGAAAACTCATCAAACAGACTCAACTGGTTGTCCTCGGGCATATTGCCCAGAATGCCCATGTCGTCCATCGACTAGGGTGCTAGAGACCGCCACGTTTGCGGGAGTTCTGCCTAGAGAGGAATTCGCCTTCTTCCCGCGCTCTGACCACTTGGCGGGCAAACGTTGTCACCCGCGACCATCCATCGCAGAGAAAGGTGGATAAGGGTATCTCCTTCGATGAGAAAACTCAGTCGCATGGGCTTATAGAGATCCAGCTTCCTGAATCCTGAAGCCACGCTCCAGCATTTCACTGACGATTTCAGAGTCGTATAAAGGCTCAATTTCTACATTGGAGGCGTCATTACTTCTTGCGCTTTTCAGCAATTTTCGCTCATCCGGCGCTTGACAGCATCAAGTCCGCCACCATGGTCTTAATTTCAAAAAGCTTTGGCCCCGAATGGAGAGAGTAGGCACAGTGGTAATAAATCGGATGATGCACCCTCAAGACAGGCCACCCGTGAGCGCTATCATAACACAGGCTGCCGCATGGCCTTGGGGAACATGTACTTGATTTTTCCACATGACTCAATGTACCATTCTGGTACATTATTTTTCTTTCATAGCAGCAATGTAAGCATTTCTTTCTTCGTCAGAATTTTGAGCCACATGCCTTTCCGCACCCCGTGTCCATAATCGTAGCGCCATTTTAGGCTCTAAGCCCCATGCATGAGGTAAACCATGATGTCGTCCCGACAACCTAATAACAGTAGACAGGTCGGCAATCCCCTGCTTAATCAAATCTTGTGCATTTTCCCAGCCATGTCGGTACCGTGAGACAAGTCTGATAATTGAAGTAATTCTGCGAAAGTTGTTGGGTGAGTTTCATCCACCATGCCCCGTGTACAAAGTTGGTTCCAAATTCCGAACCTCTAGCATACCAGTTGACGTACTGATTTGCTCTGAGTCACACCCAGGATGTCTGTCCCAGAAAAGAGGGCCATGACGCCAGCATCATCCATAGGGAATATCATTGGGATCAATTCTGACGATCCTGTAACTTCCGAATCATAGTTGATCATCGCGACCAAGTACATCTAGTTTTGAGACATTCTCATCAATATCGTGAAGCTAAAGTGGGTTGTTTGCCACTCAGCAGTCAAGTCATCCGCTGGGTATTGAACTGGTGTAAAATCATAGACATCCATATAGTTTGAATAACCACAATTCCCCTGGCGTTGTCCAGTCGTTCGTTTAACTCCGGCAGCTCCCTGAGCCAGACGCTCAACTTCGGCATCCCGATAGAGCTTCCCGTAGTCGCGCTCGCAGCCCTTTGCAAAACCATGGTGCTGTTTTACAGCAACTGTCACCAACAGTACCAGCCCGAAAAAGCATATTCTCCCCAAAAATGTCTCGAAACGTCTAAGTGGGCACTAGGCTGATCCTCTCCAGAGAAGTTCAAGTTAACTATCAGTGGACCTTGTCCCCGTCAAAGCCAAGGAAGGTCTCGAAAGGAATATCCTGACCATTCTTGCTCAGCTTGGCCGCATTTTGACAGTCCTTATCCGCATATCGTGCTAGAACCATAGGAGCCATCCGTGATGAACTCGCTGCATTGACATTTGCCACAGACATAGTGGGGCGACAAAGGATTGACCTCAGTAATCCCAATCATGTCGCCACAAAACTGAGCCAATCTGAACCACGCGAACCAACTAAATAGCCCTCTGTTTATTAGAACGCTGTACAAGCATTTGTGAAGCTCAAACATAAATCACGGCAAAACCATTCTCAAAAATAGAGGATAATTCCCGTTCAATTCGATGATCTCACAATATCTGTAGTGGATTACCATAGATTTCAAAAGCCTCTGCATAAGTCAACTCAGCGACTTTTTCTTCAGATTTATCAATAAATGGTGTATAGAGGTCCCCTTTACCACTTCAATTGGTTCAAAGTTAACGCCAACTGATTGGGACTCTCAACGACCACTTGTCGAGCTAGTTCATCACCCAAAAAGCGAATTCATCCAGCATTTCATTGGTTGTGCCGGAAATGTGCTTTGGGAAGCGGAGCTAGTTGAGTATTTTCACCGTGACCTATGGTCCGGTTAATCACGGCACCTGTCCCAAACTCTAACGATAATCTCCCGATAAATTTCTTCCTCAGGCTCATCATAATGCACATCTCCGGTAGCCAGAACTGGTTTGTCTAGTCGTTTTCCAACTTCAATCAAATTCTTGATGATTGTGTGCAGCTCCTCCATATCCTTAACCTGCTCTTTGGCAATCAATGGAGCATAAATCGCTGGAGGCATGATTTCGATAAAGTCATAATATTTCGCTACTCGACAGCTGCATCCAGGCCCCTGTGAAACAACCGCATCAAACACTTCCTTCTGAATGCAAGCAGTTCCGTGGAACCAAGCCTCTCCTGATGCGCATCCAAAACCAGTTCTGCGGAACTGCGGTGTACACCTTCAAAATATTTAGTATTGGACAGACTGACCAATTTGAAAATATTCTCTCAACCCTGTCTTGATTTTCCATATAAAATCGTAGCGTGTTTCACCTGTGCTTTTTATAGGAATTTTCATCCACCAAATCCGTATTCAACTTATTAAGATTGGTAATTCCACGCTTTTTCTGCTACGATCTCTGATGAAGATAAATAGCAGTCAGCATGTTGCTGCATCGTAACGGCCATATGTGGTGATGGTCAAGCGATACTTGAAAACGCTTATGTCAGAGGCCCCAAAACCATGCCGCTTGTATTCTGGATAGAGGTTGCGGGCAAATTCAGCGTGTCAATGACTGGTTGCGATTTTCGGCAAGCCATGCCGCTCATAGTTAACATTCATAAAGCCCGTCAAAGGTAGCATTATATGACAAGTACCGTATCTGCAAAAATTCCTGAAATTCCTGTAAAACTTAGCTCAAGTGGTTTTCTGCATTTTTAACATGTTCATCTGTAATCTGTCAAATCTGTCGTAAACGCACTCAAAGGGTGTCCTGGATTAATAAATTCGTCAAATTCACGATGATACTGCCCCTTGTACATCTTGCTGGCTGCTACCTGAAACTCAAATCATTATAAATAGCAGACAAACCAGTCGTTTCACGTCAAAGACAACATAAGGTGACTTCTCCCAACTCCATATCTATTTCATTGTAAGTAATGGGCACGCGATCTTCAACAATATTGGCTTCCATGCCATAAATCAACTGAATCTCGGCTTTTTGCAGCAGCTTTATAACCATGAGGAAAACTCTGCACATTGTCGTGGTCAGTAATCGAACTGCTTTATGCCACTTGCAGCTGTCGCAATCAAATCTTCGACTTCTGGTGGGGCATCCATAGTTGACATATTGGTATGCGCGTGAAATTCAATCCGTTTCTCACCTTCAGGCATGAGATCTTTACGGTCATAATGCACCACTTCCTGTACATCTTGTACATTCATAGTCAAATCATGCGTGAAGTTTCATTCATCAATATTTCCACGTACACGCAACCATAATCTTAATCATGTCATAGCATTTCTTAGCCTTCTTCATAAACCATTTCCGAAGCGCAAAGTTAGAAGTATAATCAGTCATCTTAAAATTAATGAGTACGCGCCCTGTGCGAGTAACCTTTTCAAGATCGAAAACCATTCCTTCAAAGACAATCCGATTTTCCTCAGTCTGAATGGATTCATCTGCGTGATTTCAGCTTTATCCAATTTTTGGTCTCGTGCAGTATCTTTTTCGCTTTGAGAAACCAGAGTAACTTCGGTCTTTTTCTTCAACAGGTGGAGCTGCCATTTTCTGCAGCGTCAGTGGCTTTTTAGAGCTTCATCATTCGCTGCTTGTACAATCTTTTTCTTTCTCAGCTTGGAAAGTTTCACTTGCTGCTGTGTTAAACAGCATCGCTTGCCTTTAACCTGACATTGAAACTGTGGAAAACCAAACTTGACCAACTGTTTTGCCAAATTTTGGCAATGAATCTTCTGAAAATGAGCCGTATCAATACTCGAAGGGCCTTCAATCACTAGTTGATTTCCTTCAGCATGCATCCTTCAACCCTTTTGATACATACTGCAGAAATCCCTGACTAGTACAAGGACCTCTGTAAAAAGCTTTCTGATAATAAGCCTGCAATAGCTCACTGTGAAATCTTTGTTTATTGTCCTTATCTCAAAAACTGCTTGATTCCCCGTTTTAGAAAATTCTTCCTTCAAAGCACTTTTTCAATTCTTGAAATATGTCAATCGGCAAAATTTCTTCAAAAGCATGATTCGAGATATGGCTGACTTTATGCACCAGAACTTGCTCAATTTCTGCATGTAAAAGGCACTTTGATTGTCTCATATCAAGTGGGCATATTGATTTGATTCATTAAAAATTTCAAACGTTGATGACATCTCTTTTTCCCCTGCCTTTGTGATGACACTATTTTACCATAAAACAGGATTTTTCGATTAGAAATAAAATTTAACAAAAACCTTCTAATCATTAAGAATTAGAAGGCGATTGATAAACAACAATATAAACTATAACTTTAAAAATGCTCGATTCCCTGTTCAATTTTGTTTTTCCACTTTTGTTAGACCACTGACCTCTGATGCTTTCATCAATATAAGGAATAAAACGAGCTATTTTCAGAGCGACCTCAATATCCCCGTTCTTCAAAGCGAAATTTTTGCATTTGTTGTTCACATCCCAACGCGAGAAGTGCCTATTCCAACACTTGATGCCACTTTTTCTGAAGCTCTGATTGCTAAAAGAAACTTGGGCAGAAGCCTCAGGTGCTTCAAAAATCGTTCAACTTCTTTAAATAGATCCATTTATTCTTCCTAATCTCCAAATTTCTGTTTCTAAATCCGTCTGCTTTTTCCGAGAATCCTTAAGATAGGTTTCCTCTGCTTCATCAATTGCTCTGTAACGTCGCCTAAATTGCTCATCTGTCGCTGAAAATAAAGAATCAATATCTCTATGCAAACGCGAAAAATTCATCAGGAGCCGTTTCTCGTACTCGATAAGAAGCATATTCCGTATCATGAGCAAGTTCATATAATCTGCTTTTTCGATAAATCAACTCTTGACGTTGTTCCTCAAACTCCTTTACTCTCTGCACGCGTTCTGCTTCACATTCCATCAATTCTCGCCGCATTTTACGAATGGTTTTGTTCATAACTCATGTTTTTCGCCCTCCTTATACATCATGTCTGCTTCCATTGCTTAAACGTCGCTGCCAATTCTTCATCTGTCCCCTATTTGTTGTTGAACTCCTGCCTTTATATTTCTGACTAAATTATAAAATGAATCCTGAACAGAGCTGAGCAGCTGTTTCTTTTCTCTCATAGCGTTCTCTTGGAGCTGAACGAGCTTTCTTTCTGTCGCACACCACTGCTTCCATTGCTTCTAAGACTTCCCAACGTGATAAATCTGGGCACGAGACGAACAGCTGAGCTAGTTTTTCCTTCCAATTAGCTTCGCAAAAAGCAATCATTTCATCTGCCAGCCGTTGAATGTCTTGAATCCGCTCATCTACAACACTGATGAGCTGCTCAGAAACAGCGAGAGCTTTGTTCACTGTCCAAAAGAGTTTCTCTGTTCTGGATATATTTGTTTCACTATATTGACCTTGTGCATCTAGTGACATTTGCATTTTTATCACTTGCAAAGCATTTAGTTCCTCCCTGTAGAAGTTCGTCTACACTGGAAGCTTTTCCTCAACTTGAGCGCAGCCATCTTTATTCCACTGGTACCCACACATATGCTGATCGAAGGGATTTAAATTCCATTTACTTGTTACATAATGAACAATCCCAACGGTATTCTACTGTTGGGAGCCAAATTGCTTCTTGGATAGCCAATGAAATGAGGTCCATGGGATCGACATAATTATGAATACGATAGCGCATCGTATTGGCTGTGGCTCTTTTGTTTCTCTGTCAGAACTGGATAGACATTGGGGCCTTTGGTAAAGATAGGCACCTGCAATCCGATTGGTATCTTTCACATTCGCTAGAGCATACTGGGCATTCATGACCCGAGAGAGTGTCCATAAACTGTCACCTTAGCCTTGGGGTATTTGTCTAGCACATGATCTCAAAGGCAGTAGCAGCTGACTTTTAGTTGAGAGTTGCCTTTTTCTCACCCGTTAAAATATTCTTTGCCATGGGAAGGTCATTGTCTCAACCAGTCAGCTTTTGGAGCCCCTCTCCTGAGGAGCAACTGAACCCTGATACAGCAACGAGGATTCTTTTTGTCTGACTTTCTCCACCACATAAGCTTTGAGACCTGTTTTATCAGTGATAACCTCGCGGACAGTACACGATGGGTGTGAGGCCTTTGTCAATTGTAACCTCTTTTTCAACTTTTCAATTGTATTGTACTCTTGCTCTGCAATCTGTTTTCTTGTAAATCTGTATAATTAGGGTATCTTCCTTTTTCCTTTATAGTTTGATAACTTCTCTGATATACTGCTACTACCAGGAAGGTACTCCCCCGTACTACTGTCTTTATTTTAAACTACTATGTCACATTCAGTTCTTTATCATTATTTATGTATAATGTAACAAAGATACCTCCTATTGGATTGCGCTCTGTTAAACTATCAACTACTTTGTAAGATTGTATAATCCCATTTTTCTGAAAAATGCTTCACCATCTAAATTTTTAACAACTCTTTATACTCTTTATTCGCCTTCTCACTCTTTTACAATTTTCATCATTTCATTATGTTCTATTTGCTTCATTAGCTTTATATCCTCCTGTGCTACATGCCGTAACGGCCAAAATGCTTATCAGCACTAACACTTTCAGTGATTTTAAGTGGTTTCTTCATGGTAACTCCTTTTATGTTATTTTATAAATAAATTATAGGGTTAATTCATATAGTATAACATAATTCTATGTTACAGTACCGAGACTTCCTTTTGTCTGGACTTTCCACCACATAGCTTTTGAGACCCGTTTATCAGTGATAACCTCGCGGACAGTACCGATTGGGCGAGGGGTGTTCTTCAGTTCCAATATCAACTGTAGAGCCCTTTCTTAAATCCCTCATTATATCCTTCTCCCGCAATTAGTCGTCTCTCATATTCTGTATAAGTATTACTCATTATTCTCTATTGTCTCCCTTAATTCTTTAGAAACACTCACTGCTTCCATATGAATTCTATTATCAGTTGTCTCCTTCACCAAAGTTAGGTTACTAAATTTTTCTTTTTATGGTTGACATAAATCTTTACCATTATCCCCATGGATTATGTTTCACGAATATAATCTACCTCGTATGATTGAATAACTCCTTCTAGAAGTAAAAGCTTTTAGAGTCAATTGTCCTCAATCTTTTTCTGATAACCATTTTGCACCTCATCACTTTTAACAATTTCACCATTTGATCGTATTCAACTTTTTGCATCACTTTATATCCTCCTATAATTAAAATCCAATAGCTAAAACACTAGCCATTACAATGCCGACTATTTTTAAGCGTTGTATTCATGTGCTCTCTTTATATGATATTTTTATAAATGAGCTGAAAACTAATTCACTTATAGTATAACATAATTCTATGATACAGCACCGAGACTTCTGTCTGGACTTTTCCACCACATAAGCTTTTGAGACCTGTTTTATCGAGTGATAACCTCGCGGACAGTGCCGATGGTTTCTGTATCATTTATAATCGCAGGATCACCAACTTTAAAAAGTATTACTATATTCCAATTCAGCTATTTTGTTTTTCTATCTTTGTCAGTATAATTTCTATTCATTATTTTTTCTTCTTTAATAATTTGTCTAACTTTGGGAATAGCTACCAGATGAATAGTAAACTTCTACCATCATTGCTTTTTTATTAATATATATGTGACACCTAATTCTTTATCGTCATTTACAAAAACAGTGAACATTATCCCCATCGGATTGATGTTGTATCGAATTATTATCTATTTCATATCTTTAATTACACCTTGTTCTGACAAAGCATTAGAGTCTAGAAATTTCAATCTCTTCTCTATTAAAGTTTTCACTTCCCTCGCTCTTCACAATCTTCACCATTTCATTATGTTCTATTTGCTTCATTACTTTATATCCTCTTATTGCTAATGCCGTAACGGCCAAAATACTTATCAGCACAACACTTTGATGATTTTAAGTGATTTCTTCATGGTAACTCCTTTATGTTATTTTATAAATAAATTAAGGGTTAATTCACTTATAGTATAGCATAAATGGTCATGGCTTTTCTGATTTCATTTCACACTTCGCTAGGGTATACTGGACTGGACATTCATTTAAATACCCAAGATTTATATAAGATCTTAGACAATTCTTAAACATAAATTATAAATTCCAATTCGTTATAAAACAGAATGCCCTTATTTGGACATTCTGTTTTTCCTTTTTATTATTTATAACCTTGCAACGCTTTTTGGCGTTCTTCAATTCTGACCTTTCGCATCTAATGCCTTTGTAAACTGTGCTTTCCCATGAACCGTACATTGGTTGAGGGAAGATGATGAATTCTCGCCAAATTCTTTCTCTTTTAATTCTTCCAATTTTCTTACCCACGTTCATCAGCTGATGTCTTTTGAGAAATCTGCAAAAGTCAACCCAGATTATCTCTAAAGCAACATAACCAGATTCGTTTTTCTCTGAACTTTTTGATCGGCGACCTTCTTTTTGATTTCACACCTTTTTCTAAAAACATCAAATGATCTTTTCCTTGTACAGGAATACCTTCTTTTTCTAAGTTCTTAATCGTTGCATCTACTTGATTTGCCGCACGGTCAGAAATATAGTAGATTTGAACACCATTTTGATGAGCATATTGGAAGAAATTCTTTCGCACCAGGAACAGCTTTAGCTGAAGCTTTCTGTACCCAAGCATCCCAATTTTTAGGATTAAAAGCTGTGCCTGTCTTTTGACATTTTGAGCCTGGTAAGGGCTATTGTCTAAGACCGTTTCATCTAAGTCAAGAACGATTGAATATGGCTTATCTGTCGGTTTTTGCAACAATTCTTTCAGACGGTTCGTTGCGACATTACAACCTTTGCAAAATACAGGGCTTTGGCTTCATCAGATTTTTGATACCAAAGTGCTCTATGGTATTTTTCTCTTGAACGCAATTGATCATGCGTCATGGTGACTTTATTGTCAGATGTGTTACTTTGTGTAGTTTTTATTGTCGGCTGCTTTTGTTCCAACTGGTCAATAAAATAACTGAAAGCAAGAAGCTGATTGTGATTGTGGCTTTAGATGATTTCATAAAACCCATCCTCCTATTATTAATCTATCAAAATTATAGCGCTTTCAGAAAAACATTTCAGTTTTCTAATCAAATATACAGACGAAAAATAGATTGGCAGAATCATCAAATCCATCCGAGGCTAGTAACTGCAGAGAGTTAGAAGTCTTACAGCCGACTATAGCTTCCGTCCTATGAAAATTCTATTTCTTTTTCTTAAGAATATCATACACCTGATAAAAGCAAGACAATTCCTGTAAAATGCCAATCATTGAAACCGTTGTTCCCGTAGACGGCAAGAACTTATCTGATTTTGCTCTTGCTATTTTGCTGTTGCTGGATCTTCTCAGTTGAAGTATCTCTCTGTGTTGAAGAAGGCGCTGCTTGCCCAGAATCTTCTTTTTGGTCTAGAAAGTCCGCTTTGATGTTTATCTTCCCCGTTTGGTTTTTCTTGATTTGGTTTACTCTTTTTGAATGCGCAAAGATTGTGGCTGTCAATGGTGCTAATGAGACACCGTCTGCTCCTAAGTTCACACCTACTGATTAGAGATAGCTGCTACCCCTGCTGCATTAGCATCTGCGACAATTTCTGCCTGCGCTAGATGCTTATACCCTTCACCAAAATTAAATTTCCGTTCCTTACTATCTGCGTTAATAAGGACAGCATAAATATCTCCATTTGAAGCTACAACTTGATAGCCAAGGATAAGATCTTCTTTTCCCAACACCGTCTTTACCTGGCTGTGTGAGAGAGTTACATTTTTGATCGACTTCAGCTTTTAGTCTTGCGTGTGAAGGCATCCGTTGATTTTCGTGAGGGGCGATCAAACCCTTTCATATAGGCCTCGACTCTTGGCATATTTTCAGGATATTTTCCAGAATCAGTCGCCTTGGTCCAATCAAAATGATTGACTGCATCACTAGAATCATGGAATCATGAATGAAGTATGGGTACTCAAACGGTGTTCCGTCTGCATTGGTGCAATAGATGTGACTTATTCGGTACCCAATACCAGGTACAGGGTATTTATAAGCTGATCTCGGAATTGTTTTGTCCGCCCATATTCTTGTCCAGAATGAATGAAAGGCGTACCTTGCGAGAGTTAGAACCATCAGATTGCCCAGGCGCAAACGACGACGAAATCTCTTGATTGTGGCAGGGCACCGCAGGATCTTTCTTGATCGACTGGGCAATGATACCAAAGAGTGTCAAATTATCATGCGCAGCAATGTGACTGAATCACATCTCCTGGGCTATCCGCCTCAAAATTGGTTGGCTGTGCTTTGATATTTTGAAAAACACTTTCTACATTGCGCCATTTTGCCACCAGTAATAAAGGCAGGTGCTCCTTCATTCGAGATAACCAGATTTCAAGGTGTTGCGAATATCATCTGAGAAGACACCACGCATCGAGTGGATTTCATCCAAGATTGATCCTGCAGGCTGGACTGGCTTATTTTCCATCCTGTATACGTCTTCCAACCTTCCCCCAGCATCACCATTAGGATTTGGATTTCAAATTTTCCGCTTCTTCACCCAGGCTTTTTGGATAGACTCTGCATCATGCAGTCCCCCATCATATCAGAAACGGAAACCATCTACACTTTGCATTCACTAGTCAAATATTTAATCGAGATCTACGCAAAACACGACTGCTCATGTAGGTGTGTTGTCCCCAAGCGGCCACCACCAAAGCTAGTTCTCGGTGTACCATCCACGCATCCATAAAAGTGATAGTAATTTGGCTCTCAAATCTTCAAAAATAGAAGTCTTGGCAGTATGGATTATAGACCACATCCATGATGACTCCCTTACCACGCTTATGAATTTCATTGACAAGATTTTTAAATTCTTCAATACGCTTAGCTGGATCTTTTCGGATTTGTTGAATACATTCCTGCTAATGAAAAATAGGTTTTGTGGATCATAACCCCAGTTGTGATTGCTGTTGCTGGAAGGCATGCTTGTCCATGCGCTCAGCATCCAATTCATTGACAAAGTACGTAACGTGGACTGGCAGGAGGTTGAATGTGGGTCACTCCCGCCTTTCAAATAATCCAATTTCTCAATAAAAGCTGAGAAAAGTCCCAAATTGAGATTTCAAATCCTTTGAAAGTAGCTGGATCTTAGTATAAAATCACGAACGTGTGTCTCATAAAATCAAGGCATCTTCCGCGTCTTAAAGTTAGGGAATCTTAGCATTAGGTCAGATCTTTGGACCATCTTCACTTGGCTCGTGAAGGCTGCATATTGGCGAATCTTGTAGGACTCGCGCTCTTTTCTGCATCTTCACTGTTCCATCGCGCAAAGATTTGGCATAAGGATCTAGTGCGAGAACTTTTTACCCTCACGAGGTAATTTTCACAATGCTAGAAATAACCGCGGTAATCCTTGGATTCCTAGATTTGTTTGTGATGTCAACGTTCCCTTCCAAGTACCAGCTTCCCCTTTGTCATCGCTACTTTGCCAACAACCTTGTTCTGATCGTTTTATCGTCAGTCACCAAATCTGCTGAGTCTGCACTCGCGACGCTGAAGGTTACATCCACTTGTTTGCCCGCTTGAGAAACACGCGCTCCCAATTCACGTCATACTTATAAATACTATCCCTTCAGCACGCCAACTCATACCGGTTGTAAATTGGTCATTACCATACTTTTATCGTATAAGGCGCTTGCGTCTTGTCCAAAATCGCCAACAATTTTAGCTTTTATTCTTAACATCAAGTATCACATCCTTAATCGCTTCTTCTTTCTTATTTTTGTCTGTAATCTTTAGATAAAATATCTTCTGGCATTTTCAAAGAGGTTGAAAAAGTTGCTTCAACTCTCTGTCAAGCCGATATATGTTGCGCTCTGTCATGCTGAATATCATTAACAAAATATGAGTTCGTATAAATGTTTTGGATCTGCATCACGAAGGAAAATTTGATATTTTTCTTCAAATTTGTCAAATTATAATAATCCTGATGAATCTTCACATCATCTCCTGATTTGTTTTTCATCTAAAAGTAAAAATCCAATCGTTTTTGCAGCATCTTTTAGGGAACATCTACATAACGACCATATTTCCCAGTCTTTTCAAAATCCACTCCGTCAGGCCAATTTTACCTGGGGTTTTCTACATCTCCCCAAAGCCAAAGCGATTTCTTGTCATACTTTCATCAGTACGATAATAGTTAATACACCAACCCCCTGCCCAAGGCTCCTTAAGGATGAGGATTGTGAGTCTTTATCAAACCAGACTTTCATTCATATTAGGGCTCAACAATTCCAATCGTCTTATCTCCAGTCAATTTGTGTGCCTGCTGTATTATTGATTAAGAGACTAATTTTACTACCTTTTCAGCCATTTCACATCAAGATAATAGCCATAATCATCTTTTGGCTGTTGACTCATTGCCTGTATGTAGGTAGCTGCCTTTTTGACTAGAAAGGTGTTTCTACATCATCCAAGTCCACAAACCAAGACTAGCTAAATTATCTGACGGAAGTGTCTTAAGTGCAAAACGGATGTACCTTCTGCAATTTTATCTTCAGTTTCGTCTCTACAACAGGGTTGCTTTTTCCTTGAATTTGCAACAGCATCTTCTTTTCTTTCAGTGATTCTTTTTGCTGATGTAGACATTGTAGCGTTCGTCGTTGAACTTGGACTATTTTCTTGCTTGCACAAAACACGCTGGTGTCAAATCTGGTTTGTCTGATGCGTCTATAGTTGAAGCTATATGTGATGAATTGGCAACACTAGCTAATGTGGAAGACAAGCTGCTGTTTTCTACACTGTAGTTTCATCTGCTTGCGCTAATACATTTCCTGCTAAAAAAGACACTATGAAAATAGCAATGGACATACTATTTTCCATCTATAATTGCAAAATGCTGATGCTTTTCATTTGTTCCCAGTTTATATAGATACACTTTCTTCATAAAAAGAAAACTCCTTTATTTTTATCTTATAAACATTTTTATTATCTGTGCAAACATTTTCTGTAGATATTATATACATTTGTCGATAAAATGTAAAGGGTTCATGTAAAAAGTTCTCTATTTTTGATAAAGTGAATTTATTTCCATTTAATCTAGGAAACTTCATCCAGATGCAAATAGAATTATATTCGTTTATACTTAAGTCTCTCTTATCTGCAGCTCATCCTGTTACTAGTGTAAGTAAGAAATAGAACGCGCTACAAAATACCTCTTTGCTTGCCTTTTTTGATTTCAACAGTGCCAATAGTTCTTTATTCATTAATATCGTGTGTTTCAAAATAATCAGGTTAACAATAAACAAATCCGCTGATGACCATCTTGTATAATCTTTTAGTAGCGAAATAGGCTGGACGTCATTCAGTCTATCCTCTTGAAATAAGAAAATAATGAGCGTGATCCGCAACCTCAAAGCGGTACTTTGAGGTTATGGATAAAAACAACAAAGCCAGTAAAAAACCATATGGTATTCTTGGTACCCAAACTGGGCTAACTTTATCTGCAACTTTAAACAGTAATAAAGATAAACGAAATCACAATATAATTCATTAAGCTGTCTAGTAACCAAAATCTACAATTTCAGTCTTTTAGCTTTTCCCAATGGCCTATATGGAAAAACTGTGTAAGCAGAGAACAATACTACACATCCAGCAGAACAGAAGAAAAGGATTCTGAATGATATCAGAACCCTTTCTTCTTTCTATTATTCACCACAATATTGACCAACTTATGGGTACATGATTACCTTAAACAACTTGCCACCCTCCACTTCGGACTGAATTTTTATGTTAGCAAGGAGCAAGTTTTTAAGATCCTCACGGCTTGAGTCTTTTGGGTACGACAAGTTTTACGAACTTTACCTTTGGTTGAACAACAATTTCATCGTTTTCAACCAACAGCTTCGTCCCACGTTGTGCGGGGAACATAAATTTGATTCACCAGATTGTGTCAATGCGCACAATTCTTCTGAAAGGTGTGGCGCAAATGAACATAACAATTGTATAAAACCTTTAGCGTAGTCAGCAAAGAGTTTGTCTTCTTTGTTTGCAGCGTGTAAAACCATTAATTGAGCGATAGCCGTGTTTAATTCATGGCTTTAAGTTGTTCTGTAACGGCTTTGACAGTTTTCGTATAAACTTTATCAAGTTGCCATTTATTTTCAGCCACAATTTCTTTTGTTGTCAACAAACGATAAACACGATCGAGGAATTTACGTGAGCCTTCAAGACCTTCTTCAGACCAAGCAATGGAGCATCAAGCATTACAAACATTTCGTAAACGCGAAGAGTATCTGCACCATACTGCTCCACTACATCATCTGGATTAACATTCTTCAAAGATTTAGTTTCTTAGCTGGAACTTGTTCCAATTCTTCACCTGTTTCGATATTGAAGAAAGAACCGTCCGTTTTTCAACTTTGTCAGTTTACCACAAGCGCACCACGATGATCGCGGTAGCTTGTTCCCAAAATCATCCCTTGGTTAAAGTTTTTGGAAGGGTTCTTTAGTTGGAACAACACCAGGTCATATAGAACTTTGTGCCAAAGCGTGCATGAAACAGATGAAGCACAGCATGTTCATTTCACCAATATAAATATCAACTAGTAGCCATGCCTTAAGCAGTTCTTCATCAGCTGATTTTCCGTATTGTGTGGGTCAATGTGGCGCAGATAATACCGGCGAACCTGCCCATTTGCGGCATGGTGTTCGTTTTCGCGACGGCCTTTGACACCATCTTCACGCGTAGCTTCCAGCCAGTCTGTCAAGTTAGCAAGTGGACTTTCACCTATTCCTGAAGGTTTGATGTCTTTTTGTTGCTAGCCACAAGTGGTAGTTGATCTTCAAACAGCTGTTGTTGTGCCATCTTCCAATGAATGATTGGGTTGGTTCCCCCCAATAACGTTGACGTGAGAAAAGCCAGTCACGCAAACGGTGAAGTGACTTTCTTATACAACACCTTCTGCTTCAAGCCATACAACCATTTTGTCAATAGCTTGAGCTTTATCAGGAGCCATCTAGGCCAGAGTTGATGTGAAGACCGTCTTCTGTATAGGCTGCTTCCTCAACATTTCCACCTTCGAGAACTGGAATAATTTCTAAATCAATTGTTTTGCAAATTCCCCAGTCGCAGTCATCATGCGCAGGAACTGCCATAATAGCTCCCGTCATAGCTAACAAACACATAATCAACGTCAGATTGAATTTCCTTACCATTAACTGGGTTAATAGCGCCTTCTCGATCAGACACCCTGTTTTCTTGGCCAAGATTGTACGAGCGAGGTCAATTTAAAGCTAGCCACGTTTATAAGCAACAACGGCTTGAGCTTGTTCAGGACTGGTAATAGCATCAACAAGAGCATGTTTAATTGCTAGAACAGCATAGGTAGCACCGAAAAAGTGTATCTGGACGAGTTGTAAATGGTGAAATCTTTGTCTGTCTTGACTTTAAAAACCACGTTAACAGTTGATTTACCAATCCAGTTCCGTTGCATATCTTTGATAGATTCTGGCCAATCAAGGTCATCTAGATCTTCCAAGGCGTTCAGCATAAGCTGTGATTTTTTAAGCATCCATTGACTGGTGGTTTTACGAACAACTGGACTGTCACCGCGTTCAGATGTACCATCAGGAAATACTTCTTCGTTGGCAATAGCCGTTCCTAGTTCTTCAACCCGTTAACTGGCACTTCAGCTTCGTATGCCAAACCTTTTTCATACAATTTTGTAAAATCCACTGCGTCCGCCTTATGTAGTTAGGATCTGTTGTGTTAATTTCGCGATCCCAATCATATGAGAAAACTAGGCATATTGATTTGACGTTTTAGTGTTGGCAATGTTAGTAACGCCAAATTCAGTTGGTCATTTCCTGTATCCATTAGCGCATTGTTCTGCTGGAAGTCCAGCATCCACATTTTACTGGATAGAGGACATTTATGTGCCTGTGCACGTTTGAAACGACTGAGCATCATCTCGTCGCTGTGCTTGGCCCTCAGGTTGGGCCCCATTGGCGAAGCACCAGCCCCAGACAGGTAGGGGAAACATATCTAACGCATAAAATTTAGGCTTTGTTGCACAGCCGTCCCAGTCTTAAACGTATGATTCTCCGGCCCAATAGCTCGCCATCCAATTGGTTACGATTATAAAAGTCATTGGATGCACTCCAATTTTATGATGTTATTATTATACCATTTTTCAAAGGATGAAAGGTATAATTAGAGAAAAGTCTACTTCTCCGCTCAAACAAAAACCAGCTGGTAAATCCCAACTGGTTTTAGTAAAGCAGCGACGCCATTACCAAATAATCACGCGATCTTCTCGGTTTGCGCCACACCATCCTGCTCTTTAATATCAAAAGTCGTAAAGAAATCATCAAAGTTTGGTAATTGAATATTTGCATTTGAAGTTTCATGAGCATGCACATCCACACTTGCCAACATTTGCATGTATTCTGGACCGAGCTATGTCGTGCCATAAATGCTGAGCAAAGTTCAGTAGAATTTCTTTCCGGTGAGTGTTCGTCTTTCTTGGGCTGCTTCAGTGCTGCCGCACTACCTAAACTGCATAATGTTCTTCTGAGCACAGTTAATTTCCATTGACCTAGGCTCCATAAGAATCCTTGACCATCAAATTGTTCGAATCACTTTTTGAGTACGTCTCTTGGAAAGCTTCATAATCTTCATGGCTTCCACCAGTTATTTTAGACTTCAGTGTTCGTCAAATGAGGCTCCATTTTGAATCAAATGCACGTGTGAAATTTCACGAGCAATTACTGCACTTTTAATCCCACCGTAATTAGCTGACGAAGATTGATGCAAATCATGTAAAACAGCGCTTTGAAGAACGCTGCTGGGGACACAATTTGGAGTTTTGCTTCAGGATCGCAATAAGCGTTGACCATAAGTGAGCTGGCATATGCCATTCCACCGCGATCCACTTCCTTCTATTGACTCCGTAGCGCATGCGCAAACCCAGAGATTTTGCTAAGTGGAGGCATTCTCCACTAAGCCCACCTCCTCACATCAATCACTTTTTCGCATCAGTTTCTGGCACCTTTTTCTGGATAGCCGATATGTGGTGTGATTGACATTGAGCTTGGACGTATCGCTTTTATCACGTGTTTCCTTTAGCTAACCAATCTGCCGTTTCTAGGTCTGCGACTTATAAACATCAATCATAGCAGCGACTTTATGCTTTCACATCTGCTGCGGTTTCCGGTGAGATTTTTCCCCGGCAGCACAAAGGCCGAGAGCTTGATTATATGTGCCTGCGCCATTTGGTACGCTGCTTCCTTAGCACGAGCTCAGGCACTGCCTGTAATAGCTCGCACATAGGTGCCAGAAATGTTAACGCGAATTTCTTCTGTTAGATAAGCCGTCCAAGCACCAGGCTGCAAACTACTCAATCCCGCAGGAATAGCAGCTCAATTCTTTTCTGAATAATATTCAGCTGCAAAATCTTTTCTTTCCAGAAACGCTCTTGAGGAACAATCAACGCTCTTCGGGTCGAACTTGCCCTAAAAATATCTGTGAAGATTGCATCCGGCTGGTAATTCCAGTGTGCTAGCGGTAAATCTGCCCAATCATAAGGGTGATATAATTCTCACATACTCTGAGCTTTCTTCTTTAGAAAAGTATACATGCTCAGCTAATTTAGCGTCCAATCTCAGATAGTTATCCAACATTTCTTTTATTTCTTCTGGCCGAACCACCGTTGAGGCAACAATTCTTCCCTGCATTTTCCGCTGATCGCCAGCGGTTCCTTACCTTTTCATTTCCTTCTTCTTATATAGGGTCATCTGGCAGAAATGATGCCAGGCGCATCAGTTTCTCCAGAGAACATTCATTTGAGCATTCGTCAAAATCTGGAGCAACATCAAATCGTCAAAACATCTCGGTTTCCCAGCCATTCTCATGCCACTCAGCAATCTTACCTGCAAACCTTTGAAAGAACAAATGCTTCTTATACTCTTCTACAGAGTGGCATTGCAGGATGCAAACGCTTGTCTCGCGTTCGTCAAATCTGCTACTGCGTCGGTGGTATTTCACAAAATTTTGTAAAGATTGGATCTCCAGGTACATCTTTGGCCTCGCCAACCCATTTGTCAGTTGCAGCCATCATCAACTTTTCAATATCTTGATCCAAAATCCATAAATCCTACCTGATCACTGGCTTATCATCAGGAATAACTGCTGTTTTTTCCATCACCATTGACATAGTCAAAGAAATCATCTTGTAAACGTCATCTTGTTCTCGCTTTTCATTGTTTTAACTAATCCTAACAAGAGGCTATTGGCAAATGTTTAATTATAAACATTTCCACTTGTTTATGAATATTCTTAAATGCTCGTGAAAACCCTTGTTATAGGGATTTTTGAACCGCACCCAAAAAGTTAAACAGATCTAACGATGTGGGGTGTTTTGTTATGAAATTAACGTATGGAACAAAGTTCAAATCCTATGAACTCAGAAAACAAGGATATGGCTTCAAGCAACTGTCAAATAGATGTAGGGGTAAATATTTCTAATCTTTCAGTATTTAACTAAATTGATCGATCGTTAGCGGATTTTGAGATGGTCAGAAGAAATCGGTACTATTCTCCAAAAATTAAAACAAGAATGATAGATGAAGTCTTACTTAAAGGTCGTCAACTGAGTGTGTCTCTCACCTACGCTCTTTCCCAAACTGAGGAATACTTCTAATTGGCTCGCACAAATATAAGAAAAACAGGTATATTATTGTTTAGAAACAGAGAGGAGGCCACCTAAAATGGGACGCAAACCAAAGAAAATACTAGAAGAAATGACCGAGTTAGAACGTCTTCGAGCCCAGAAAATGAATACTCTAGAGCAGAGAGAATGCTGTTCTAAAAAGTTGAGAGAACCTCGATTGAAGGAGGAAAAATAGAAAGAAAGAAAACAGAAATTGTTCGAGAATTGGTACTGGAATTTTCTTTAGATATTCTTCTAAGCATTCTCAAACTAGCTCATTCAGCCTATTATTACCACTAAAACAACACATAACGGGATATCAATCCCTGAGATACAGGCCGCTTTATGGTAAAACGTAAGAAGCAACTATATGCTATCGTCGGATTTATTTAGAACCAAAGAATCGTGGGTATGTAATCAATCACAAGAAGGTTCAGCGTTTGATGAAAGTACTTTCATTTTACGAGCAAAATTCATCGAAAACGCAAGTATTTTTCTTACCAAAGGGGAAGTTTGTAAGAAAGCAGAGAATCTCATTCAACGCCAGTTTGAAGCATCAAGGCTAATGGAAAAAGTGCTATACGGATGTGATAGAGTTTGCCATTCCAGACATACGCAGAAATTGTATTTATCGCCTGTTTTAGATGTGTAACAGCGAAAATTATTGCTTTTAATCTTTTCTTGTTCTCCTGAAATTTAGAACAAGTAGAAAACGATGTTGGAACAGGCCTTCACAGAGAAACACTACGAAAATACGATTCTCCATGAGTGACCAAGGTTGGCAATACCAACACGATTCTTATCATCGGTTCCTAGAGAGTAAGGGAATTCAAGCATCCATGTCACGTAAAGGTAACAGCCAGACAACGGTAGTGATGGAGTCCTTCTTTGGCATTCTGAAATCGGAGATGTTTTATGGTTATGAGAAGTCATTTCAGTCGCTTAACCAATTGGAACAATGCTATTGTAGACTATATTGATTACTACAACAATAAACGAGTGTGGGTAAAACTAAAAGGACTTAGTCCTGTATCAATAGCAGAACTAAATCCTTCGGATAAATTAATGGTCTAACTTTTTGGGGGTCAGTACAGTTCTGTCGTTTTTATTTTAATACCAGTTTTAAAAATACTTATTCCATATTAGTATCATCAAACAAAATCTTTTAGTGTCTATTTGTAAAATCTACAGTTAAATTTAGTTTACTAACCTAATTTTTATAATAAAAGGAAGTGAGTTTTCACTCTTTGCTTCCTCTCACCCTTGGTATTGATGCGAAAGAAGGATATGGTTGCATCAACAACCCAAAAATTCCATATATAATAAAAACACACAAACAGATTTCACTCTGTCCATGTGTTTTGTTGGTTTTGATAAGAATACAGAGGATTCTTTTGTATAGATAGTGATGTTACTCGTAAATAATCGCTGTAAAATTATTTTTCAATTCATCAAAAACTGTAATCACCCTTTAATGCTATTCCTTTTAAAATCTATATTATCTCTCTTAAACAGTTATCTGAAGATTTTAGTTCTATTTACAGTTTCTTTAATATCTAAATGATCTGTATAAAAGCAAATGATTCTTATTCATATTTCTAGATAGAAATTCATTTCTTGATGTAATGGATAACTCACCAGTTCTTTCTATTTCTTTTCTAGAAAAATCTCTGTCTTTAAGAGTCTGTTCTTCTGCTAGCAACACACAATATTTTAATTTTATTTGTTTCGTTTTTAAGAGTCTTCCATAATTTGATCTTCAAATAGTACATAGTTTATGATTACTGTTATATCTCTAGCAGTAAATTATTGGAATACTAATGACATTATCCCAGAACAAATCCACTATAGTAGCCATCATCTTCCCATGGTGCTACCAAAGCCACTTTAATCATTAAACAAATACTCGTCTCCTTCTATAACAGCGCTCTTATCAAATGTATAAGCTAATTCTTCGCTGACGCTACTTTTTCCCAACACCCGGAGGTCCGGAAATAATATAAACACAAGTTTCCATGTTAACACCTCTCTCCAAATTTTTAATTTCTTTTAATTCTATTTCTATCATTTAACTGATTTTGTTGCAATATATGTTTTTAATATTCAGTTCATGCAGTCTACCAAAACCATTTGTATCTTCATATATATCAAGTAGAGTAAACCTCTGCCTTTAACTGTCCACCTATTTGCTCTGTCATATTGTGAGAGAGAATTGCATGCCAGCATCTCCTTTTTATCATAAAATCTTTGGCTGCTTTATCTTTTTAATGGATTAAAAGAGCATTTTCCAAATGATTTCTTTTTCTTCATTATCTACAATGTAATTTTATCTCGTTGTTTAATCCTGCCAGAAAAATTCCATCCTTTTCAGAACTCTATATACTTCATTAAAAACATGTTGCACATCTTCAACATAGCAGTTGGAAACCGGATGAAATACTATATCAAAACTTTCATTTTCAAAAGGCAAACTTTTTGTCATATCACCTTCAAATGCTTTGATATTATATCCCTCTCTTTCAGCAATTAAAAATTCGCTTTCTATTTGCTTTGAAGAATAATCAAGTACAGTACAGTCTGCCCCTAACGCATTAAATATAGGCATTTGTTGCCCTCCACCTGATGCTAAACCTAAGATTTTTCTTTCCTTTTTAAATCTCCAAGCCACTCATGTGGAACTGAAACAGTCGGAGTAAGAAAAACTTTCCATTCTCCATTTTTGCACTGATATATTCATCATGCGAAGTTGGTTTCATTCCCAACCTTCTTCAACCCATCTATCAATAGTTTCTTTATTTATATCTTGATATGATTTCATTAATCCCTTTATAAATTCCTAGTTTATTTGGCAGATAAACTGGGATTATCGACTTAATTTTTACTAAAAATTCGCTAGTCTATTGGTTTCTTTACAATGGTTAAAATTCAGTTTATCTACGATGCTTTTCAATCCAAGAGACAGCAAAATCTACTAATTCACGTTGTTGCATCAATCTAGAATCGGCACTGCCGATTTTTTCCTATCTTTGCAAAGGCCATTTTCCCTCAAATGCCCTTCCGATGTTCTCAAAAATCTTCTCCGTCAACGAAATAAGGTCTGATAAGCCTTCCATATACGAACACCATCTTCAAGTATGGCACTGTGTTCAATACAGTCATGTTTCCCAGGATACTCTGCACGGACATCCGCTAAGTGTATGGAGGTGTTTTTATCATATCCAACCCCTAACAACAGTACTTTTGCGTCAAGTTCATAGAGTTTTGCGATAGGTGAATCCTCCCCAAATATATTTGAAAGAGTATGTTCCTCTGTAATATATTCAGCATGTTTTTCCCCATGCACAAATTGATCTTGCTGGATGCTCTGTTCTGATGCTCCCCGGCCATTGACGGAACATTTCTGCAACAGCTCCCATCGTATTTGTTGGCGTTATCCGTTTATCATATGCTGGCCAATTCTCTCTAATTTTATCCCAGTCTGACTCCTCTGCATTCCAGTGCACACCTGTTTCCGGATCAAGATTTTTTTCCATGACTGTGTAGGCATCACAATGGTACCCTTCAGAAGTAACGACTTCAAGCAGAGCTTCAATCACAGCCTGTGCTCCTCCACATACATAGTCCCATACTTTTTAAGGATGTATGGACAATGACAACATCTCCTTTTTTCAGGCCAAGTTCTGTTAAACCCCTGTACGATATCTTTCTATATATTGTTTTCATAATTTTTACCTCTTGTCATCAAAAATTAATACAGAATTTATTAAGTTGATTTTTAACCCAGTGTCTAAAAATTTAATTGCTCATCTGTATGAAACCAATGCTCTCCATTCTCCATGATTGTCAGATCTGCACTAATTTGTTCTGCAAACTTAGTTATGGTTTCTTTGAAGTTAGATTGTCTTTTTCTCCGTATAAAAATAGAAGTGGGAATATTCCACCTACTGGGATGATCACATGAGATAAATATTCCCAAGACAATGTTTCACCGAAATTCTGTTTCAACCTTTTTCTTACTTTTTAATTCATCTTCTGTAATATTTAACCACTTCATCATATCTATTATCAGTTTCTCCATACTCACAATAGGGGAAATAAATAAGGCATGAGAAATATTCTTTTTCAGCCAAAGATATCATTGCAAAGTAAGCACCAATGCTATTTGCAATTAAAATAATAGAATCATACGCTTCAGCATACATATCATATAGCATTGGAAATTCTATCTCCGCTTCCCAAGGAGTTTGTGGATTTATAGTACAAAACCAATAACGTCACTTTCTCTAAAAATAGATTGATAATGGTTTGTCTCCTCTATGTTTCCGCCCTTACCATGTATATAGATAGCCAAATCTTTCATCTAAGAGTCCTCTGTACAGTTTCTGATTCTATAATTTGACCGCAACATTATGGGGTTAATACTTAGCCTCATAAAGTCTATAAAAATCAACTGATTGATTTCGACTCCCAGCCGAGTTGTCCCGGTCGTTTTTCTTTCTTTTGGGCGGGAAACTACGGTCAAAGATAGCCAATTCTCTCTTCATCCACTTCAAATATCCGTCTGGATCCTTGATAAAGCCAAGGACCATTTTTCCTGAGTCACACTGACTCTTTTGCAGATCCAGCACCATGACAAAATCCAAACTTCCTTCTTATTCTGGCCATCCAGATATATACCATAGTCACTGGCTGTCACAAAGCCATACTTCGGATAATAGGCAGGATTCCCAAAGATCACAAGATGAGAAATTCTTCCTTTCTCCCGCTCTGCCTGATAGCCTGAGCCAATTGTTCTCCTAAGCCCTGCTTTTTGAAAGTCTGGCAAAATAGCAAAAGGACCAAATGTGGCACTCTTTGATCTGGCCAGTCTCATGACGGAGCTGGGCTTTACTGGAACATAATCTGTCGACTAGCTTTTCCATCCAGTAAAAGGACTTTTTGATAATTTTTCTAGATAATTGGGATGCTGACGAAAAATGATGTAAATTAGATGCTCGCACAGCCCGGTCGATAGACATTCAAAAAGCCTCTAACTCAAGTTTTCAACTTTCATAATTTTCAGAGGGCACCTTACGAACAATATTCATAGTTTCTCCTTTATTTTCTAGTACGATTTATCAGACTACAGAAAGTTATTCTCCTCTGCCATGTATGTTTCACTTCTTTAGCAGTTGATTTTTCAACTGTTTGTTAAGAAATTTCTAATAGACACATTGACAAACTGAAATTTTATTTCAGTCATCCATTGTATAAACGTGCTGTTTTATCCTCATCATTATAACCAGTATTCTTATAAAAAGCTAACGTACTTTTGTTCTTTTGACCCGTCAAAAGCATGATTTTTATAGCAATTGTTTTCTATCGCTATTTTCCTAGCATAATGGAGACAATCCGTCGCATATCCTTTTTCCTCTATGTTCTTCATGTGTCACCACATTCTCAATAAGGGCATATGGACGCATATTTCTGGTTAGATTTTCGAATGATGACAAATGCAGGATGAAAGGATCTGACCATTTTGTCTCATTTACACATATATGGTGATTTTTATCTTCCATGATTGTATTCCAGTAATCCAAAGCTTCAATATTTTTCGGAATCTCTTTTTCATGCAAGGGAAGGTATAGTTCAACAAATCATATAAATCTTCTCTGACGCTTTCGTATCATCTGCATCTCTCCTTCATGTAGATTTCCACTTCTTCAGCAGTCAATTTTCTCACCTGTGTGTGGGAAAATCCTGATATTCTTTCAACTGAAAAACAGACGCCATCACAAGTTTTTCCTTTATTCTTTTTAGATATAACTTTAAATCTTCATTGCTAGCAAAATTTTATAGGAAATTCTACCATTTCTCACTTTTTAATTCATAAATACCACATGCCTCTGTGTAATCGCAGTTCTTTCAAATATAGTTTTGCAATTTCAATGACTTGATGGAAAAATTCCACTGCTGTAATCCACGATTTGGATCGTATTCGATAAATATTAACCGACCACCAAGTTCCGCAAATATATTGTGGCGATGGTTTTCTACATTCCAAGGATTTAAAAAGTGGTGTCACTCTATTTTGGTTAATACAACATTCTTTTACACATTTTAATCTCACGTCCTCTCCAAATTTTTAATCTATAATTTATCAATTATTAAAATATCTCAAAGCTCCAGTATTGCAATAATCTCATTTCCATCCATATCGCCAGTTTCAGTAAAACCAAATGACGATATAATTTACAGGCTACTCCATCTTCAGATCCATATGACAACAAGCGATACTCTGGTTTGTCACAAAGGATTTAATGAAATTCAAAGCCGATGAGCAATGAAGCTTCTCTTCCAAAAACCCTTTTTCGATACTTTTGATCAATCATTAAACATCAAAGGCTATAGTTTCCTCTTGCAATATCAGGTGAATTATCCCAATAATCAACCACATCATAGCTATCATGATAAAACCAACAGAATTTCACCATCATAGTACCAAAACGGAAATATAAATTCTATTTACTGCTCTGATACCTACAATTTTGGTAGTATTTCATACATCCCATATGAAACACTGTTCTAATAGCTCACAACTTTTTAATTTCTTTTATCAGCACCATTTTCTATTGGATTTTCTCCAACAAAATACGGACACTTAATGTATTCAATTTTTATAAATCAATTCTCTTTTCGAAATATTTTATGAGCTTTCTGATAAGAAAAACCAGGTGCATAATTTAAACATGGCAACACTCAAGAAGAAATATTACTATCTCGTGATACGTTCAAATTTTGAAGAATCATTCAAACTTTCTAATCCAGGAATATGGTGTAACATCTCTCCCATGAATATATTATGACAGTTGCGACTGCATGCAGAATAGGATAAAAAGGCTTCCCAATCTTATAAGCTGTTTAAAAGCTGCATGAGAAAAACATCAGTTAAAAGGTTGCAAATACATTATATATAGCCAAGATATGCAGCATTTGCATTCATCAACTGATTTGTCACATACGGTGAGCATCTCCTAAGAATCTCATCCGAATAATCGTTAGAAAAGACATAATGTAAAGCTATGACTCAGATAAATAGAACAAATAAATATTTAGCCGTAACTACTATCTTGTTTTCTAACTGGCAACATGACCGTGTAGGTGATGTCATCACATTCTCGGACTTGTTGATAAGTATAAAAATACCAAGACAGATAGGAACTGACAAGAATAGGATACCTTGGAATCATCGTCATAGTGAAAAAGTTATAAACCAATAACTCAAAGGATTTGCTGACAGTTTCATTTCTTTATAGAAGTTTTTCATCACAGATTCACCTCTTTCCCTTTCATATATGCACCATATATCTTCAAGTGTAGATTTCAGCCCTATTTCTTTCGTGTAATGACTGATAAAATCCTCTTTTCTCTCAGATAAGAGCACTCATCCATTTTATATAAGTAATAGTATCTGCACACTTCTCTAAATCACTAGTAATATGAGTAGAAAACAAGATTGCTACCCCTTTTTCTGCTAGTTTTCGGAAAAGATTTCATTCATCTCATCTCTAGATACTGGATCAAGCCCACTAGTCGGCTCATCTAAAATCAAAAGCTTAGTCATGATGAGAAAGAGCTAAAGTAAGATAAAATTTTACTTTCATCCTCAGACAGTTCCATAATTTTCTCTTATTTTCATCAGAGTTTAAATGCGTCAAGATAATGACGATACGATCTCATCATCCCAGTTATCATATACGAGTAATGGCGACAATATCCTTTAATCTTTTTATAATAATTGGTTCCTCCCCACTGCATAACCAATTCGTTGTTTGATTTCATCTTCATTATCCAGATAATCCATTCCAAGAACACGGACATTCCCTGCATCAGGATGAACAAGATTTAGAATGGATGTACTGCTGTAGTCTTACTCTGCTCCATTCCTACCGATAAATCCCATAACCTCACCCTGACTTTAGATATGAAAACTTCATAGGTTTCAATTCAAATGCTGAATATGGTAATATCATTTACCTCCAAAACATATCATTTTATTCCATCCTCCTTTCTTCAAAAGCAATTTCATCGAAAGTGTGCAAAGGCTCCTTCGGCGGTATGGCAATTCCCACGCTTTTTCATCACCAAGAAGCAGAATCGTATCGCCATGGTTTGATATTAAAAAGACATCGCGCGCCTGTTTTGGTATTACTATTTGACCTTTTTCTCCAACTGTAGCCGTCCAAGCATATTTACCTTTTGGTGCTTTTCACAACTATACCTCCTTTATAGTATGATTTGTATAACTAATTATACCACTTGTCCTAAATAATACAAGTGCAGACTGACATCCATTTACCATCATAATAATATACTCGTAGAAAATATGTACCACTCATCCCAAAAACTAAGAATCTAGACACCTAACCCCTAACTCTTTGTAAGTGGTGCTTATTCATTAACTACTCTCTCTAGAAAATATGTGACTATAAACAAAATTGAGAATTATTCATAAACACATTGACTGCATAAATCAAAAACAGCATTATTCTCTCCTATAAGAGAGAACACCCTAAAATCAGGAAAGCGAAACTAAGATTTTTAAAAATATCTTATTGCAAAACAAAAATATAATATGCTACAATACTTTTGACAAAACGTGTCGAAAGGTGGAAAGATGGCAAAAATAATTGATTTAAAAGCAAGAAAATATTCGCAAGTACGATCCTGTCATCAAGGAGGAACATGGACCAAGAATCAGTTATCCAGTCAAACAGGGATTTCTCTGCAGGAACTACCAATATCTTACAAATATTAGAGAATAGTGAAGAGATTGAATTTGTAGGAAATGCCAGGTCAACTAGTAGGCGAAAGTCAAAAATTATATCAATTGAGAGAAGATTATATCCATATTTGGAACCATTATTCTTAGTCACATCTTTTCTCATACAAAATACGTGCAAACTCATTTAATCTGGGAGGACATTCAGTTTATGAACAATTTTTAGTAAGTCCATAGGACATTAGATGAAATTTGGCAATGTAGTACTAATTACTAGTGATCCACTGATTCAGGTATTAGTACTTAGTTTTCCTGGTATTATTGGAGAACAAGGAGAAATTATCTATTCTGATTTTGAACATATCAATCAAAAATCTTCTAACGTCACTTTCATCCTTACAACGATCCCCATTGTTTTAGAGAATGATGTTAATGTTGCTTCTCTTGTTATTGTGAGTATTCACCCAGAATTTAAAAACACTGGGTCTTCTCTATCAGCCTGAGATACAGATTTTGGCCGGTTCTGGTATTATCATCAATAAAAGATTGCATCGTGGAAGAAATGGTTTTGCAGGGAAGTCGGCTATCTCATGAATGGATATAAAACCTGCAAATCGCCAATCACGTTCAAAATGACTTCACATTTCTTTTGTTAACTCAGATAACAGCATTAACATCAGTCATTGCTCCGGATGCTATTGCATATTGTCCATCTTTACAAGAAAATATAGAAATTTTCCGACACCTATCTTTCCTAAAAGAATTCCACCCACCTTGAAAGATTGACTCGAGATAGACCTGTTCATACTGAACGGAGTTCAATCAATTGGAAAACAAGATTCTAGAAATCAAAAGAAGAACAATCTGAAAAGTGGAGAATTAAATGATTTCGTTATTAGTTGGCAGTCATCTATCTGGCCTTTATTAGTTTAGGCTTTCACTGATGCTATTTTAGAAGCGCTATGGCCAAATATGTATCGTAGCTTAAATTAACTATTACCGGAGCAGGCTCCATCTTTCTGATTATTTCTGTTTGTACAATAATTTCTTCTTTGAATGCAGACAAAATAATTCATAAATTTTCTACAGCTAGAGTGGCTACAGTTTCGGTAGGGCTAACCGCTTTGTCCCTATTTGGTTTCTCTTTTTGTCAAGAATATTGGCAACTGTGCTTGTGGCCCATCCTATGGTCTAGGGGCAGGGGCAGTTGATAGTGCAACTAAATAACTATGTAGCATTACATTTTTCTTCCAGGCACTCTATCTTGGCTACATTGTATGGGGGTAGGGGGCTTCTATCGGTCCTTATATCATGGGAATGATTTTGTCAAGTGGTTATGACTGGCCTGTCGGTTACAGAATCATTGAAATCATACAGGTTACATGTTAACAACTATTATATTTATTTCTTTACCTTTATGGACTGCAAAAGATCAAGGGATGAAGTTAGGAATATAATAGTGATATTCTTTCAATCTCCCAAGCATTAAAACTTCACGGTGCCCCTCAAATTTTGCTATGTTTTTGGGTACTGCGCTCTTGAACAGACGACCGGACTTTTGGGCAGCTAGTTGGTTAAATGTGGTCAAAGATATTCCAGCAGAAACGGCGACATCCTTCGCTTCAATATTTTACAACGGTCATTTGTTACAATGGAACCACACTGATTAATTGGAGTAATTTCATTTGATATTTGCAAGTATTAGATTGAAAGAATAAATTAATGACGGAATTATATCATCGAACAGAGTTCTACTATATTCCACCGAAAGTAGGAGTCCTTATAACAATATACAGAAAACTTTAATCCCTATTCTCTACACTTTGTGTGTGAATGGGATAAAATAAGCAAAAATAACCGCACTATCTCCTATATACTAGGAGTAGAATCATCCGAGGAGGAAAAATAGATGAAAACTAGAATAAGTAGTAATATTGCTACCCAGATATAGAAAATATTCAATTATTAATAAACGTTGGATTGAGGAATTGAGAAAATACCTGGAAGAATACACAATTCATGAATTATATATAAAGAATATCCTGACAGCAATATCAATGTTAAAAAGAGAGCAAAAATTAGTCGAGTCCTCATCAAAACTTAGTTTTTCAATTTCCTATATTTAATTTCTCTAGTCCACCATTACTATGGATAGATGATGTATTAATCTATGGTTGGTCCTATGGTAAAATGGAGGAGATAAATTACAAGATAGGAAAAATGCATTAGCAGTATCCGCTGGGATTCAGGAGAAAGATTATCAACTTGATGGAAAAATATCATTATACTCTTGAACAAGTATTAGTTCCCTTTTAAGATTTTTATTTAAATTTTATTGTCGTGAAATTATCGTGATTTCTTTACTTTTTATGGTTCAGAAGATACCCGGTGAGGCATATTTTTCTAAAGAGGAGGAAATTGAGTGCTTCTGACTATATTCAATTCTTAATGCATCTATAGTTTTATATTCTGTTGTATCGACTTTCACTTTATTCCATTTTATCTATCGTTTGATATTTTATCAAACGATAACCATAATTTAACAAGAAAGCGATAACACAATGACAATCTCTATTGAACACGTAGGTGTTTGGGTAAATGATTTAGGAAAAATGAAATCTTTTTATGAAAAATACTTTAATGCCGTTGCAACGAAAAATATTATAATCCTCAAAAACAGAATTCTCATCTTACTTTTTGAATTTTGAAAATGGTGCACGTCTAGAACTTTGTCATCGTCCCAGATATTGTAGAAAAGAATAAAAATAGTTTTGGATTTTACCATTTAGCTATTGCTGTAGGAGACAAAGCGGATGTTGATGCATTTGCAAAAACGCTTTGAAGAAGATGGTTTTCCCATTCAATCCGGTCCGAGAACAACTGGTGATGGGTACTATGAAGCAATTGTATCTGATCCCGAAGGTAATTTACTGAATTAACAAACACATTTAAAATCGTAAAATAAAAAGGAGCAAAAACAATGATCCACGAACTTTACAAAGAATTCTCTCAACTGGAACAAGTAGAAGCTATCGCTCTTGGTGGTTCACGTGCAGGACAAGACTACGATCAAAATTTGACTATGATGTCTATGTTCATCTTAATCTCACCTATTGACGAGAAAACTCGTCAAATCATTCTTAGCAACTATTGCTCCTATATGGAAATTGGAAACCAGTTTTGGGAATTAGAGGACGACTGCGTGTTAAACAACGGTATCCAAATCGAGCTGATTTATCGTTCGCTGGAGTCGTTTGAACAAGAATTGAACTCAACCATTTTTCAACACAAAGCTCAAAAATGCTTTATACAACCTGTATGTGGCACAATCTACTCCACAGCAAGATCGTATACGATCCGAATGGGACGCTATGCTTCTCTCAAAAAGCCCTATCAGATTCCCCTATCCTCAGAAAACTCAAAAAGCATATCATTGAAAGACAGTCCCTTTGCTAGATCAGGCCATGCCAGCCTCTCTAACCAAATAGAAAAAGCTATCAAACGCCAAGATCTTCTCAGTATGAATCATCGTACGAGTGAATTTTTGCTGTCCTACTTTGACTTGTTGTTTGCGCTCAATGAGCAAACCCATCCTGGTGAAAAACGGATGCTGGAGTACGCAAAGGCCCATTGTGCTCTTCTTCCTAAGTACTTTGAAGAAACTATTCGCGACTATTTCCAACTACTCTCACCAACCCTCATCAAACAAAAAGAAAACAGTTGCAGCATTACAGGCCATCCTTGAACACTTAGCAAACGATTGTGCCTCAAATTGATAACTAGAAAAGACTTCATCTCTACAAAAATTCCTCTGTTTATCCGAACTACCCCTATAGCAGGTAGCAATAAAAATAATAAAAAGATCAAACAACGACCTTGAAAAACGTTCATTATTGGAAAAATTGCAATATACAACATTTTGAAAACTCATCTCTAGTGCTTTCAAAAGCTGTCTTGTAACCAAAACATTTTTGGGACGAAATTAATAAAGCAGTAAGGTATCACTAGCGCTTTTCAGTAACTGTTAGCAAATCGTTTGTCTTAGGAGTATACTCACGAAGAAGCTTGTTAGCATTCTCATTGCTTCTTCTAACAAGATGCATACAAGTATCCACAAAATAAAATGGAATCTCCTTTGTTTAACCTAAAGGGTAACAGGCAAACTTTTCTTCTATCCAAAGTGAGGTCTTTAGGAATTCTTTTGGAGATAGTCTTGTTTGTTTAGCTAATTCTTTCTCGTGAGTTTTTGAGCTCTTTTCAGTTGAATACTGTTTTTGGACAACGCTTCAATTCTCTATGGATACTAATCTTAGTTGCAGTTGAGAAAAACTTGACCTATACCTCAAAAGTTAGACAGAAAAATCGGCCTTTGTCAACTGTAATTAGGTGACAGAGCTAACATCGAGAGAGGATCATATTGGTCTTTTTCTTTTTAATGTTTAGTGTGATAAAAATACGCTTCTTAAAGTTTTAAAAATTTTGAAAGCCGAACCCTGACGTTTTATGTCTTTGCTAAGCATGTTTTTGGCTTCTAGTTTTGCATTTGAATAATCTGATTCTAATGGCTTTGTGGATGTATTGTTTATGCTTAAGAAATTTCTTTAAACAGTCTGAAAATAAGGTTTGACAACCAGAAAAACAATACTGCTTCATGATTCAAATGTTCATAGGTCATTTTTAATCTTATCTGAAAGTTCTAAAATGAAGTTAACTACTAAAGGGTATAAAAACCATCTCAGAGGAGATATAATGTAATTCACCACAAACACATTAGAAGGACTCTGAGATGCAAGACTATTATACACCAAAAAGGAAAGACTAAGAAGAAGCAAGCGAGTCCTAACTTTCAAGCCTGTTGGAAAAGTCTATTGAGGAGGGAGAAGCCGTCAATCAGCGATTGGAAACTGGGCATCACGAGATTGATACAGTCACTCAGACACGAGCTAAAAACGAGTGTCTCCTAACTCTAACCGATAGAAAGAGTCGCTATCAAAATCATTCGACTTATTCCCGACAAATCAACTTATTCGGTTAATCAAGCTTGAGAACAATTTGAAAAACCACCAGATTCATTCCTATTATGGCGGATAATGATACAGAATTTAGCCACTTAGCGGATGTTTTTGACCCTAAGATATTTATTATTACGCTCACCCGTATCTGTCTTGGGAGAGGAACCAATGAGAACCACAACAGGCTCATTAGGCGTTGGTTACCTAAAGAAGTCAAAAATGCGACTCAGAAAACAAGTCGCATTTATCGAAAATTGATAAATAACTAGCCAGAAAGTATTGGATTACAAATCTCCTAGACTGGTTTTACAAGGGCCAACTTAAACTTTGAATTTTTAGTTTTTAATCTTATCTCACTTTTTAATTAAAAAGCACGAAATTAACTTGACCCAATTTTCGAATTAATGTATATTAACGGTAGGGGTGTAAAATGATACGTATCGAAAATTGAGCGTCTCCTATCAGGAAACACTTGCTCTCAATCAGTTTCTTTGGAAATCAAGGCCCAACTATCATGGGAGTTATTGCCAAATGGAGCTGGTAAATCCACCCTTTAAAAGGAATGTTGGGCATCATTGATCATGTTGGACAAACTTACCTTGATGATAAAGAATTCTCAAAAAGTACTTAGCCATGTAGCTTATGTGGAACAAAAATTCACGTGACTGCAACTTTCCCATCAAAGTGAAAGAATGTGTCGCTTGGATTGTATCCAAAGTGAAACTTTTCCACAGGTTAACAAACAAAGAATGGGAAAAGTGACAAATGCACTACGCATTGTCGGCTTTAGAGGATTATGCTGAACGCCAAATCAGCCAATTGTCAGGAGGGCAATTTCAACGGGTCTTGATTTCGCGCTGTCTAGTACAAGAAGCTGACTGTATCTTTTCTGGATGAACCATTCGTTGGGATTGATTCAATCAGTGAAGAAATCATCATGACAACGCTACGCAGTCTAAAAGAACAAGGAAAAACGATTCTCATCATTCACCATGACTTAGAAAAGTCCCACATTACTTTGATCAAGTTTTAATTTTGAACAAAGAACTCATTGCCATTGGAGAAACTTCATCAACTTTCACAGAAGAAAACTTGAAAAAGCCTCATGGCTCTCAGCTGTGAATGGAGGTCTCTAATATGTTTTTCAGAATTTATTGATGGACATGCAGAAATTCCATTTTTCTACAAAAATGCACTGATTACGGCCATTGTCATCGGGATTGTTGCTGGAGCAGTTAGCTGCTTCATTATTCTAAGGGTATGTCCTTAATGGGCGATGCCATCTCACATGCAGTCTTGCCAGGAGTTGACTCTCCTTTATTTTTAGGAATCAACTTTTTATAGGAGCCATTATTTTTGGACTTCTAGCCTCGATCATTATCACTTATATCAAGGGAAATTCAATTATCAAAGTGATACTGCCATTGGAATAACTCTTTAGTTCCTTTTTAGCTCTTGGAGTCATTTTGATTGAGTTGCTAATAGTTCAACCGATCTTTTCCATATTCTTTTGGAAATATCTTAGCTGTGCAAGACATTGATATGTGGATTACAATTGGTGTGGAATCGCTGTTCTAATTATTATTGGACTCATTCTTCAAAGAATTATTGATTACATCTTTCGATCCACTTCTGGCAAAAGCGATGGGGATGCCAGTCAATCTTTATCATTATCTCTTGATGATTCTCTTGGCACGCTGGTTGCAGTTACAGCTAAAAGTGTGGGAACGATTTTGATTGTTGCCATGCTGATTACACCTGCTGCTACTGCTTATCTTTATGCAAACAGTCTTAAAACCATGATTATCTTGATCTTCTAGCTTGAGGGCACTTGCATCTGTCTTGAGGACTTTTCATTGGCTATACCTTTTAATGTTGCGGCTGGCTCAAGTATTGTCCTGACATCCGCCATTATCTTTGCCATATTAGTTTCTTTATCGCTCCAAAACAACGATTTAATAAACTAAAAACAAAACCCAAGCTAAACGAAAATTAGTATTAATTTCATATAAAGGAGAACCTTATATGATTAGGTTTTGTCACCGTTCTATTTTTGGCTGTCATCGGGCTCTTTGCTTGTGCTGGTCAAAAAGGAACATCTACCAAGAATTCAAAATTGAATGTTGTTGCTACCAATTCTATCATCGCTGATATTACAAAAATATCGCCGGTGATAAAAATCAATCTGCACAGTATCGTTCCTGTCGGAAAAGATCCACATGAATACGAACCATTACCAGAAGATGTGAAAAAGACATCAAAAGCTGATTTGATTTTTCACATAATGGTATCACATTTGGAAACCGGCGAAATGCTTGGTTTACAAAATTGGTCAAAATGCGAAAAAGACTGAAAACAAAGATTACTATGCTGAGTGATGGAGTGGATGTTATCTATCTGGAAGGTCAAAATGAAAAAGGGAAAGAAGATCCACACGCTTGGCTAAATCTTGAAAACGGAATTATCTATGCGAAAAATATTGCAAAACGGTTGATTGAAAAAGATCCTAAAATAAAAGAAACTTTGACGAAAAAATTTTGAAAGCTCTACACTGCAAAACTCGAATCATTGAACAAGGAAGCAAAAGCAAAATTTTAAGAATATTCCTACTGAAAAGAAAATGATTGATTAGCCGAAGGCTGCTTCAAATACTTCTAAAAGCCTACAGTGTACCTTCTGCCTACATCTGGAAAATTAACACAGAAGAAGAAGGAACTCCAGACCAAATCAAAAACTTTAGTTGAAAAACTTCGATAAAACCAAAGTTCCTTCACTTTTGTCGAAAGTAGTGTCGATGAACGTCAATGAAGACCGTTCAAAAGATACAAAAAGTCCAATCTATAGTTTCAAGATTTTCACTGACTCAACCGCTGAAAAAGGGATAGCTACTACGACATGATGAAATGGAATTTGGATAAAAATTGACGAAGGTCTTAGCAAATAAGAAGTGTAAAAGGAGCCAGCATTGATTGCTAGTTCCTTTTACATGACAGTTCTTAAAGGAAAAATCATTTCATTTCTACAGAAACAAGTAGTTAACGTCTGTATTCTTAAGCTATTTTTGATATACTAATAAGATAAGAGTAATAAGACAATGACCCCAAAACAAAGAAGATTATCTTAAGTGTATTTGTGAGTTGGTACGCATGCGATTACAAACAAAAGAAATTTGCCGCTCAAATGCAGTATCTCCTCCGGCAGTCCGAAATGATTAAAGTGATTTCCGAGTGGTGCAAAGACAAGACCAAGGGCTATTTATTGACCAATCTTGGGCTCCATCTGTCTCTGAACTATATCGTAAAACATCGTTTAATTGAATATTTTCTAGTACATAATTTACAATACACCACAACAGATCAAATTCATGAAGAAGCTGAAGTATTAGAACACACTGTATCAAATTATTTGTTGAACGATTGGAAAAATGATGGATTATCGAGAGACTTGCCCTCTGGTGGAACTATTCCAACTAAAGAGAACTACTCGTTGAAAAAGTATCAACTGACGTTAGAGCAAGCTGCAGATCCTGGTATCTATCGCTTAGACGTGTTCATGAGTAATTTGAATTATTAACATGTTGGAAAGAAAACATGATTTCCATCTGGGAGATACGCTGATACTCGAAACAATACGACCCTTACACACAATTGTATGCACTCAAAGTAAATGGAAAAGAGTTGCAAATCAACTCTGTGATCGCCCAACAGCTTTATGTGAAAATTTAAAAGGATTGAAGCGAAATAACTATGAAAGCTATTGCGCTTCAATCCTTTTATTTCATCTTGCTATCACGGCTTCTTCGTATCTAACACAATCGTCACTGGCCATCATTAACTAAGCGCAACCTGCATATCAGGCGAAAACACCAGTTTTGACAGGGTATTTCACGACTTAGTAATTCGTTAAAATCATCCTTACAACTGACTAGCCAAATCTGGCTTCGCTGCACTCGTAAAAAGCAGGACGATTCCCTTTTTGGTATCAGCGTACAATGTAAACTGAGAAATAGAAAGAATCTCCCTTTACGTCTTTTACGGGACAAGTTCATCTTGTCTTCATCATCTGATTCTCTATTGGTAATTTTTTCTCACTGCATATGCTACATCTTCTGAGCATCATCTGGTGCGCATATCCAATAACAGCAATCTTGCTGAATTTGATTGTAAAAGTTTGCTATCAATTGATACCGAAGCTTGCTTCACGCGCTGAATCACTATTTTTCATTTTGAACTTTCTATTTTTATATTGGAAAAGTCACAAAAGATTACTTGAGTAGCCTTTTTGCGGTTGTCTGTTCACTTAACCATTTGTCCGTTTAACCGAATAAACTTCTGGCACACTTTTAATCTTATCTACAACTGTTGTGAGCATGGATAAATTAGTGATTCGAAAGAAACATGAATGTGCAAATTTCCTATCCTATTAGTTGGTTGTGCATTCACAGTGGAGATATTTTTGTTGTATTAGACAAAACTTGCAGCACATCATTTAAGAGACCTGTGCGGTTCAAACCATAAATATCAATGAGCTGTGTATTCTTTTCGTGGAGGTATTTTCTTCCCATTCAACCTCAATCAAACGCTGCTCATAATTTCCTGCTAGCTCATAGATTCATACAGTCCTTACGGTGAATCGCTACACCTCGACCTTTCGTAATATAACCAACAATTTCATCACCCGGAACTGGATTACAGCACTGGCAATCCGTATCGAAAAGCCCAGAGGCACCTTGGATGATGCACTCCCTCATGTTGACTTTCAGCGTGTTCACCTTCACCTCACCGCCTTTTGACAAGCTCTTGGCTTCCGCTCTCGCTTTGATCGCGCTCTTCCTCACGACGCTCTTTCTCCGTCAAACGGTTAAAAATGGAAATAGCACCAACTCACCAAAACCAATTGCCGCAAAAAGGGCTTCTTCTGTTTTGTAGCTCGTTTTTGCAGAACTTCTTCCATGTGCTTTTTGTCCATGTATTTATTGGCTACATAGCCATTTTCTTGAATTATGCCTGCAAGAGCTCGCGCCCTTTAGAAATGGAGCAGTTCCTTGTCTTGATTTTGAAAAATTGACGAATCTTACTGCGTGCGCTTGCTCGTTTTTACAACATTTATCCAGTCAGGCTCAGCCCTAAAGGAATTGGTACTGGTGACAATCTCAACTTGATCTCCAGTTTCAGCTTCGTAGTTAGTGGCACCATACGGCCATTTACCTTGGCACCAACTGCTTTTCACCAACTTTGGTATGGATTTCATACGCAAAAAGTCAATCGGACCCGAATCTTTTGGCAATGATCGGACCGCTCCATCGGTGTAAAAACTGCCTTTCTTCAGCCAGATAATTTTCTGGAAGTCACAAAATCTTGTGCATCATTAGACTGGTCTTGGAGTTCCATCATCTCCTTGATCCAGTTCATCCCAATAACAGATTCTTTACTATCAACTTGACCTTTAATACCCTACTAGGCCCAGTGAGCTGCAACTCCGTATTCAGCTACTTCGTGCATTTCTTTGGTTCGGTTTGAAACTCGATTGGACCTTTAGGACCATAAACGGTGGTGTGAATGGACTGATAACCGTTCGCTTTACGATTGGCGATATAATCTTTAAACCGTCCAGGCATTGGCCGCCGAGTTCATGAATATAACCCAACATGGCGTAAGCATCGCTTTGTGTATCTAGAATACAACGAATAGCAATCAAATCATAAATCTCATCAAAACGCTTTTTCTTGTCCTGCATTTTCCGATAAATATGAATAAATATGCTTTGGACGGCCATAATGTTTCCACGAAGATTGCGATCAGATGCATACGTTTTCAATCTTGCGAACTACTTCGTCAACCAATTCTTCGCGTTCCTGACGTTTTTCTTTCATCAGATGGGAAATCTTATAAAATTCTGTCGGATTCAAATAACGAAAAGCTAAATCTTCTAGTTCCCATTTAACGCTCGAAATCCCAAGCGATGAGCCAATGGAGCATAAATTTCCATCGTTTCGCTGAGATACGTTCCTGCTTGTCTTTGCGCAGGTGCTTGAGCGTTCGCATATTGTGCAGACGATCCGCCAACTTGACCAAAATAACACGAATATCCTTGGACATCGCCATTAACATTTTCCGGTGGTTTCAGCCAACTGCTCCTCATCGAGACATATACTTGACTTTTACCAAGTTTAGTCACACCATCAACAATCCACGTACATCATGTCCAAATTCACGATCCTAAATCATCTAAAGTCGCATTTGTATCTTCTACTACGTCATGCAAAAACCGCAAGCAACATATTAGCATCTAACTTCAACTTAGCTAAAATTCCTGCAACTTGAATCGGATGAATAATATATGCGTTCACCCGATTGACGAAAGTGCCCACGATGCCGATCTACTGCATAAACCAAAAGCTTTTTGCACCAAGGCAGCATCTTCTGGTGATAAATATAGTAAGAGCAACGACTTGATCGCCCGTTAAATTGACTTCTTTTGGCATATTCTCTCTCAGTTCTTCCTACCATTTTATCACTTTTAAGGCAATATGAAAACAAGGAAGTACAGAAGCAAGTGGCTGAATTATAATCAGTCCGTGTAATCTCAACATACAGCCTTTGCAATGCCTCTTAACATCATTAGAAAGATTTATTTTAGCTTATTTTCAGATAAAAAGAAGCTGGTATAAAAAGTTCCAGCTTCACAACATACGTACAATAAATCCGACAGCATAGTGGTTGACTTCTTCAACTATTCACTTTAAAAATTCAAAAGAGTCTCTATCAGGCCTGCGGTGAAAACTACAAACTAAGAATTTTCAAACTTTGGTTCTGCCCCTCACGCCCCTGTAACGAAAAGAGGTAATGCTTTTCTGCTTATAGTATCTCTCTGACAAATCCAGTATGAACATAAATAAAATAGCAAAATCCACCTCAAATAAGATAGATAAAGGCATGATGAACCACCACTTCTCTTTCTCAAACAAAAAGCAGTATTCGGAATCTAGCTAGCAGCTTTGTTTCCGTATTTCATCCTTTTTCGCTCAACCAAATATTTCACTTATCTTAGACCAAAGTTACGAGATAAGAACAATAAAAGATCATGTCTATCAAAGCAACTTTTTCCTATGTATCAATTCTGTCAACACACTAACTGCACTTAGCGCATAAAGTGGAGCTGTTTCAGCTCGCAGAATACGTGGACCTAGACCAGCCGATACAGCGCTCTTGACGAAAGGCTACTATTTCATCTGGCGACAGACCGCCTTCTGGCCCGAAGATAAAGAGAACTTTTCCGCCGACTTCCAAGCCCGACAGAGCTCGAACTAGAGCTGCAGTTTCTCCTTCTTTGGCCCGATTCTTGCATGACCACAATGATGCGGTCAAAGTCTGCCAAAGGCTGCCAGAAAGCCTGCCTTTTTATCAAAAGAGCCGAACCTCCGGAATCAGATTGCGCTCTCTGCTCTGCTGCTCCCTGAGCAATTTTCTCCTAGCTTCTCACTCTTTTGGCTAGCTTTTTCCATCCCCACTTGGCCACCGACCAGTCCGCTGGGAAAGCCCAGATAGCACTGGCTCTAGCTCCAGTTGCCTTCTGAGTGATAAACTCTAATTTATCACCTTGGGAAAGCCTGAAGCAATGGTCACTTGAACCGGCAGCTCGGTATTGTCTGTTAGCTCCTCCACGATTTCCCAAGCTCTGCTGACTGGGGTCTAACACCGGGCCAGCCGTTTGTATGCCATCATCAAAGACCAGTGTGACTTGATCGCCCTCTTTGAGCCGCATGACTGAAAAACATGTGTTTGGCCGTGTCCTTATCCGTGACTACCAGAGGAGACTGAGGATTTCCTTTTTATAAAAATACTGCTGCATCTAACCACCTATCACGCCTGAAATGTCCTGCGTTTTCTTAAAGACACAGGCATTCCATTCGTCCCTGAATCATATGCGTTTCCAGGAAAAATCCTGCCGTTTCTCTGACTCGCGCACCATTTCCACTTCCCCAGAAATAATCCCACTCATAATCAAATAGCCCTCATCCTTGACCAGACGGTAGGCATCCTCTGTCAGATGGATGAGAATATCGACAAAAATGTTAGTAACAATGACATCCGCCTTGATTTCTACGCCTCGAGAAGATCACCTGGCGCTACATGAATGTTCTCCATACCTGGATTGAGCTCAATATTTTCCTGAGCCACGCACCGCTACTCGTCTAAATCATGAGGCATGGATGTCGCTTGGCGCCTAAGAGAGAGCTGGCAATGGAGGACGCCGCTGCTGTTCCACATCCAACACCGTTTCTCCGCCACGCAGGACCTGCTCCAGCGCAAAGAGGCTCATCTTGGTCGTCGGGTGAGTGCCCGTACCAAAGCCACACCAGGATCCAGTTTGATAATCTTTTCTCCCACAGTCGCCTCATATTCCGTCCATGACGGCACAATGAATCAAGCTCATGGGTAATCGGAGCCGGCTCAAAGTATTTCTTCCAATTATCCGCCCAGTCTTCCTCAGCCAGCTCCTGCCGGGCAGTCAGCTGAATATCTCCCGTCTCCAAGCCAAAACCATCCAGCTCAGCCAGACGCTCGTGGCCTGGGCCGCAACAGCCTCTATATCTACTGAATCCGGGTAGTAGCCGGTAATCTTGACCCGCTCGCTCTGCTCAACTTCTGGAAAAAGCTCACCATAGTGGTCAACCTGCCCCAGATAATCTGCACTGTCACTCAGCATAGCCACGCCCTGACTGCCCAGCTCAATCAGAATATTAGAGGCCGCTTCCTCCGCCTCACGCTTCACTTCAATCGTTAATTCCCTGCCAAGTGTCCATGTTTTAAAAATACCAAGCCCGTAAAACAAAAAGCCAAAATAGGAAATTCTCTAACGACGCTTGCGTCTAAAGAAACTTTTATCTTTGACACAGTATTAGGGCGGGTTCAGTTTGAAATTCAACTGAACAATCCTTTCTTTGTTTATTTCATTGTCTTCGTCATGTAAACCATATCCATGCCCTCTTTTTCGGGCTCCATATGAGGTCTGATGATAGCCATTTTTCTCATAAAAAGCTACCATACCTTTATCTTGGAAAACCGTGCACAAATCCCATTTCATAACGGTGGAGAATTTCTCTCAATCAGACCGAGGCCCCTCGGAACCCATATCCTTTATTCTGGTGCTCTGGCAAAATCGCCACTGTCCCAATCCAGCCCGCTGTCTGTTCGTCATTTGTATTCAATCGAATAAAGCCCAGAATCTTCTCGTCGTCTTTGACAAAATAATAAAAACTATTGGGCCGCTCAACCAGCTTCCAGCGAATCCGCTCTCGCTCCTCAGATAGGGGTCGTATTGATCCTGATATTTCTCATAAACGGCCTTAAAAACTCGCTCGCTGCATAGCAATAATGATCTCTAAATCCTCAGCTCCCGCCGCTCAATATGAATCATGCTCGTACCTCCAAATAATCTCTCAATCTGTTTCCAACTGCGGAATAACCTTTTCATCTGCTAAAAACTGGCTCCACATCCATCATTTGATAAGCCTCGCCCTCATCACAAAGACGATACTGGCACATCCTTCCCGAGTGATGGTTCCCACCATAAAAAAATAGAGGTTTTTGTCAGGATCAAGCATTCCTTTATATTCCTTAGCCCAGACAATAGCAGCTTCTTCAGCTTCAAACCAAGCTCTTCAAAAACTTCTCTTTGGACACATTCAAAGGGGTCTCCTCGTCCCTCGTGCCACCGCCCAGCAGCTCCCACATATTAGGGTATGGAATGCTTGCCTTATCGTCTCGCAAGATAGTCAGCAGCTTGTCATCACAGAGCAAGGCGATCTTGCAGCCGGAAAAATTCCAGCTGTTTGTGCAGTAAAGTCTAGTCCTTCTACATCCACCATAAGCGCCTCCTAATACCTCGGATATGAGATAAAACTCCGTTTCAGCCAAGTCAGCTCTGCCATTTTCAAAAAGCCTCAGCATTCCAAGCTATCTCAAACTCTGCTGCCTCTGGATCTGCTAAGAGAGTCCATGAGTGCATCGAGGCCAGACTCAGCTGTTTGGGTTAGGAAATCCACGAAATAAGCCAGAAACTCCCGTGACAGCCCTTTTTGAGGCTTATAGGGCAGAACCGCCAGATAGTCGTCTCTGCCTCAAATCGAGACTTGGTCGGATTGTAGAAAAAGCACAGCTTCCTCAAAGTAAATATCCTCAGCCGAGGCATTGCCCTCAGCATCAACGGTCTCAATCCCGCCTGGATTTTGCACCTCAAGGAGAAAGGCTACTTCCACCGCGTGATTCTTCTTGTCCCAGTTTATCTCATAGTCAAAGAACTCTTCCCATTTCCTCGTCCAATATCTCCAAAAACCGTACTTAGCCATGATTTCCTCTTTTCATTGTGATAAAATATTACTATCTACAATAGTAACACAAAATGTCAAGAAAAACACTTGCAGAAAGGAAATCTTATGCTAGAAAAACCTCGCCCTACGCATGCGGCCAACCGACATTGATCAGATCATCGGCCAGCAACATCTGGTCGGACCCGGGAAAACTCATCCATCGCATGGTTGGAAGCCAACCGCCTGTCCTCGATGATTCTCTACGGGCCACCGGCATCGGAAAAACCTCCATCGCCTCAGCTATTGCTGGTACAACCAAGTTCGCCTTTCGGACCTTTAATGCCACCGTAGATAGCAGAAGCGCCTGCAGGAGATCGCTGAAAGCTAAGTTTTCTGGCGGGCTGGTTCTACTGCTGGACGAGATTCACCGCTTGGATAAAACAAAACAAAGACTTTCTACTGCCGCTATTAGAAAGCGGTCTGGTCTCATCATGATTGGGGCGACGACAGAAAATCCATTTTTCTCGGTGACACCCGCTATCCGAAGCCGAGTTCAGATATTTGGGCTGGAGCCCCTTAGCAACGACGACGTTCGAAAAGCCATTCAGCTAGCCTTGACGGATAAGGGCGGATTTGGTTCCCAGTGAAGCTAGATGAGGAGCTCTGGACTTCATCGCCGTCGTCTACCAACGGAGACTTGCGCTCTGCCTATAATTCACTGGACTTAGCCGTACTCTCTACTCCAGAGATGGCAGGGAGCATCACCATATCACTCGATGTGATGGAGAACAGCCTGCAAAGAGCTATATCACTATGGATAAGGACGGGGACGGCCATTACGATGTCCTCTCTGCCCTGCAGAAGTCCATCCGTGAAAAGCTCGATGTCAATGCTGGCCTCCACTACGCAGCTCGCCTCGTTGAGGGCGGAGAATCTGCCCTAGCCTAGCTCGACGCCTGACCGTTATCGCTTACGAAGATATTGGCCTGGCAAATCAGACGCTCAAGTCCATACCGTTACAGCTCTGGAGAACGGCCCAGCGGATTGGTTTTCCTGAAGCCACGTCAGCATCCTTGTGCCAATATTGCTTATCGATCTGGCTCTCTCTCCCAAATCAACTCAGCCTATACGGCCATGGATAGAGGCCTTAGCTGACCTACGAAGAATGAAACCTGCCCATTCCCGCCAGCTTTTGCGACGGTCACTATACCGGCGGTAAGGGAACTAGGTAATGCACAAGGCTATCTCTACCTCACTCCTATCCTGGCAATTGGGTCCAAGCAAGACTATCTACCCGACAGATAAAAGATGCCGATTGTTTCACTCCCAATGAAAATGTGCAAAATACAGGCGAGCCCTTGGCATGACGAAGATAAGATTGATCACCTCAAAAGAAAGACTAAAAATTATGGTATCGTTTGCAAAAATCAATTTTTCTCTGAGATTTTTCAAAATTGTGGTATCATAATTATAGAAACGCTGTGGTGTGCGACTTCACCATAAGTGTTGACCGACTATTTTTGTATTATTGAAACAAAGACTACTAACAGCTTGCAGGCCGTTTCACGCGGAAGCAGCTTCAGTTAGAGCGAGTTGCCCACCTGCTTAGTGCGCGGGTTCAATACAAACCGTGAAGTTCAGCACCAATACAGCTTTTTCTGTTGCCTCCTTAGCTCAGTTGGTAGAGCAGTGGACTCTTAATCCATGGGTCACGGGTTCGAGGCCCTGTGGGGGCATAATAATTTCATACAGAAAGCCTATTATATAGGCTTTTTCGTTCATTCTTAACGCAATTTGCCCCACTTTTGTGTTTTAACAATCAAATCCGATTCAGTCTGCGTCAATCTTTTCCTCTAACGTATGCTCAAAAGTCTCCATGTAACATGATAAGATGCAAAATAAGGTGCAACAAAAACTCATAGCTCACTTCATTATTCTGCCATTTTACCAATTGGACGATAAAAACCTCTACACGAGTCCATGGCTTAAAAACGTATACTACGATCAGTATAAAGATATCCTAGAATTAGGGAGAGGAAAATCACCACTGGAGTTATTGCTAAGAATAAAGAGCTTATTTCTTAAGCCCAATCGTTTTCATTTTTGTTGAATTTGTTGGTATACATGATTCCAGTCATTTAGATTTTGCAATATCTAAATCATCCGTTACAATTCTCATTTTAGGACTGTGATTGTAATCCTCATACCAATTTTGATAATGCTTAAAAGCAGTTGATGAGTCGTCAGCTAGTCCATTTTTCTTCATTTGGTTACTCTATAGGATTTTTCTTCTACGGGTTCAAAAAATGGTTTGCGTTCCCAATTCCTCCCAGCTAATCGATAAAGGTGTGAGATCGTCTTCCCCTCCAATCATCCCGCTAACATAATCACTATTTTCCTATACCTCCAAATTCTATCTAATATCAGAGTATCAGGCCCAATTGAACCACAATATATTGATGACGTCAAGATATACAACTTCTAAATGTACAAACAAAACTAACATATAAGAAGATGTGCGACAGACTCCTAATACAAAGTTATTTTAAGACTCTCTGTTGGTAACGGTAAATTTAATATGCGAATAATCTTTTTCTAAATCTTTCCCTTTCAAAAAGGCTACTGCATCTTTTTAGTCTAGAACTAAATCAATTCCTTGTACCTGTGCTGCAAATACACAACCACAATAACATTGCCGATAAATATCGTACTCCTCGCACATTTCCACCGAGCGTTTATAACCTTGATTCTTCTTGAAATCACTCGGAAGATGCTGCGTTGCGTAAACTTTCTGTACTTCAATTCCAACGCTATTGATTGTCTGCGAATTTTTATGAGGACTGATTGTCAAAGGCGCTTCCAAAATAGTCAAATCCCAAATCAGCAGCCATTTGCGCTGTCTTATCAAGCGATAATCACCATAAACTTTACAACGATCACCTTCTAGCTCTTCTTCTAAGCCGTGTACTGTCCGGAAAAATTCCTGTGGCTCATAGGGAGCTTCTAAGTATGAACATGATTGATATTTTTCATTAAAATCGTGAACAAATTTTTGCTAACATAGGGCACGGCGCTGATATTTCTACCTTAGGGTGAATATTTGATTAGCAAAATAAACGGTCACATCCATACTGGGTCAAATACTCCAGAGTATAGGTCGAACATGGTGCAACAGGGTATGCATCAAAATCGTAGGACGCTTCTGATTTGCTTCCCAAACTTTGACCATTTTTGCATCACACGATCGTAATTGATCTTTTTGATTTAGGATTCATTTTACTCAAAATTTCTTCAACATCAATCATCGTTTTCTCCTTGAAATGTAAGACTATTTTACCACAGAAAAAGAGTGAAGACAAATAGACGAAGAGAATAACTTTTTCAAACAGCACTAATTTATCAAGCAAGAAAAATAAAGTTCTGATTCTTTTGGCTCTCTTTGTATCGATCGTACATGTACAGCTAAAAACTTTTAAAAGTGAGTTTGGTTATCAGATCCACTCACTTCGCTATATCATTCAGCACGCTTGCCTTCAACAGAAGCAATCTCGTGCAACATTAAACATCGTTAAGAGCTGCATGAGACAATCTTCTCATCATCAAATAATTCGTTGATTTTCAGCTCATTTTACTCATTAAACTCTCTATATCTTAAATTACATCATCCCGCCCATCATGCTTGGATCCATTGCGGGAGCTGGGCTGGCTGGTTCTGGTTGGCTAGCAACAACTGCTTCTGTTGTTAAAATAAGGCTAGCTACTGACGCAGCACTTTTGAAGGGGCAGAACGGTGACTTTTGACTGGGTCGTGTTCCTGCTTCAATCATGTTGACCCATTCGCCGGTTGCAGCATTAAATCCTGTGCCAACTGAGTTTTTCAAACGGTCAATGACGATTGAGCCTTCAAATCCTGCATTGAGAGCGATTTGACGAACTGGTTCTTCAAAGCACAGAAGCACAATATTGCGACCTGTTGCTTCATCAGCCTCAGTTCAAGAGCAGCAACTGCATCTGAAACATTACTAAAGGCTGTTCCACCACCTGAGGACAATTCCTTCTTCAACAGCGGCACGAGTTGCATTAAGGGCATCTTCAATGCGAGTTTCATTTCTTTGAGTTCTGTTTCTGTTTGCAGCACCTTCTTTGATGACAGCCACACCACCTGATAATTTCTTAAACGTTCTTGTAGTTTTCTTTGTCAAAATTCAGATGTAACACTTTCAATTTGCGATTTAATGACAGCCACGCGGTGTAATCCTTCAGCAGCTCCTGAACCCTCCACAATCACTGTGCTATCTTTGTCGACAGTCACTTTTTGAGGCTTGGCCGAAGTGCTTCAATGGTTTGCATCTTTCAACTCCAGACCAAGATCTTCTGTAATCACTGTACCGCCAGTCAGAATCACTAATATCTTCTTTATAGCACTTACGACGGTCGCCGAATCAGCGCCTTCACACGACTTCACATTGAAAGTACCGCAGTTTTATTTAACACAAAGTTGAAGAGCTTCACCGTCTACATCATCTGCGATAATCAAAAGTGGACGACTTGTTTTTAAAATATTTTCCAACAAAGGAAGAATTTCTTGGATATTAGAAATCTTCTTATCTGTAATCCAGATATATGGATTATCTAAATCAGCAACCATTTTTCATTGTCTGTTACCATGTATTGAGAAAGATAGCCACGGTCAAACTGCATACCTTCAACAACATCTAGCTCTGTTTCCATTCCTTTTTAGTTCTTCAATCGTATGACACCGTCGTTGCCAACTTTTTCCATAGCTTCAGAGATGTATTCTCCGACTTTTCAGAGCGTGATGAGACAGCCGCAACTTTGCAATCCTTCTTTATTAGAAACTGGAACAGAATTTGCTTTTAAAGGCTTCAACAGCTGTTGCAACAGCTGTCTCAATCGACGAATACCAATTGGGTTTGCACCAGCCGTTACATTTTTGATTCCTTCGCGGACAATGGCTTGGGTCAGTACAGTCGCCGTGGTTGTTCCGTCCCCAACAATATCATTGGTTTTGAGGCACTTCTGACACCAACTTAGCGCCCATATTTTCAAAATGATCTTCGAGTTCAATTTTCTTTGTAATAGTCACACCGTCATTTTGTGATGAGGGTGAGCAAATGATTTTTCAAGAACAACATTGCGTCCTGGGTCCTAAGGTTACTTTAACGGTATCTGCTAAAATATCGACACCACGTACCATAGCACTTCTTGCATCTGCCGAAAATTTATTATCTCTTTTGCCATTTTTACAATTCTCTTTCTATAAATGTTTAACTTATTCAACAATCCTTTCAGGATATTTACTTCATTGACAACGAGGTATTTTTCTTCGCCATCTTTGACTTCCGTTCCTACATGGCTTTTCAGCGAGAACAGTATCACCAGCTTTCACGCTTGGAGCAACGAGTTCACCGTTGAGCGTACAATTCCCTTCACCGACAGCTACAACTTTCGCTGTCTTTGTTGCGTCTTGTCCTGCACCTGCAATGAGCAAAACCACCAACTTTTATTCTTTTCTTCTGCTTCTAAGACCACGGTCTCCCTAATGGTTTAACATGTTACCTCCAATATCTTACTTTAGCACTCTATACATGTGAGTGCTAATATTCCCATTTTCTATTGTATCCCTTGGTCAGAAATAGTCAGAGACTCTGTCAAACGACAAAAGTTTTGAGGGAAAACAAATAAGTTTTTATTGGATCAATCTTAATTTTTCTTCAAAATCGTCAATAACTTTTTAAGATTCAATCGTCCTTTATAAATACCATAACCAAAGACAAGCATTGCTAGAATCCCTAGGACCGCTAGGATCGTTTCCAGCAATGAAGCCAATAAAATTGGTCTGACGGAAGAAATAAACCAGAACAAGACCGATACTAGCAATAGTAAAGAGAGAGACTAAACCAATGCCTAGATTGTCAAGCATGTGTTTTTGGTATTGAATTTTCTGTTTCATATCCTTGAATCAATTCTTGTTCTGTCATATTTTCTCCTATTTTAGTATTTCAATCCTGGGTTGAAAGAATCCAACCAATACACAAGAAAGGCTACTACAACGAGAAGCAACATCACTTTGATTGGTGAGAGATTTTCTTCGCCATCAACCACCAGCAAAAAGACAATAAACAAAGCTGTCAATAAACCTGGATAAACACCGTCTAATTGGCTTTGTAAAACCAAGAGGCTTTCCTGAAAAGAATCTTTCAATTTGAAAAGCTGTCTTAACAGGTACCCATGTCGCTGCAACCGCACCGATGACCATACCACCAATGATAGACACAGACACGGATAGCTTGTCCTTGAGAAGCTACAAAAATTCAACTGCTTTATCTCCTGGTTTGTACCCTTTAAAAGTAGGCGAATTTCTACTTTTAAAATAGAGCGAGCAAGTTCCAAACCACGATATAGAAAATCGCACCAAGTGGCGAACCACCATTTGACAAACCGAGAGCAATACCTAGTGTAATCGGAATCAAGGTACCAACAATCGGTGAATCACCAATTCTGAAAGCAGGTCAGAGACCTTTGAAGACCGTTGATTGTTCATCATCTACTCCATCAGCCCCATTGCACGCGCTTCTTCTAAACTTATAATCCCTACAATCAATGCACTATTGGCTCGTGTTAAAGAATGCGGTGTAGGTGTGCATTGCTTTTGCTGATCTTCTTTTAGAATATAATTCTTCCAATTGGCAATGAGACAAAGTAACCAAATGTTTTGCATGTGTTCTTGTAGAAACAAGATTAAGTTCCCATAATACCAATGATGAAAAGATTTTCCTAATGTTTTTCGTTAATTTAACCATTTTAAATATCCTCTCATCGTCATCATCAAAACTTGCTGGCAGCCGCTGTGCTCTTACATTTTGGCATTTTCGAGATTTCATAGAATAATACTCAAAAGATTAATGAAATGACTGCACAAGATACAAGTTAAGTCCTAGTAGAAGCTGCTAAAGTAAATCCAACAAAGAATGGAGATAAATCAACACTTTTTCAACGATTTGTTTCAAGGATGTGAGTTTCCGACACATGGAAGGAAGGCCGACTGTAAAGAGGGTTTCATTGGAATACCATCCAATGGAAGCGCTGTTTTAAAGCAATGGCAACATCAGCACCTAATTTTCACATAATAAGCGTTGGCAAGAATAGAATACTAAATGGGAAATCCATGGAAAGCCCCCAGTCTACCACATATAAGCGTTTTAAATTCACCTTTTTCAACACTTGCAATATGTTGCCAAAATGGGTTCATAGTATGCTGTACCATAGAAAGAACTGTTTCCACGGTACCTACAAGTGTTCCCATTGATTAGCTAAGTTAGCAGCATCTGCTGAGTGAGCGCCAATCTTGTGATTTAATTGCTACCATAGCAGGTGGAATACCGTATGAAACTGCGCGCACATCTGCTGAAACGGTACCGCGTGCTACCAAGGCGATATAAACAAGTTGCATCGCAACCCCGAGATAATACCTAATTTCCATCTCCTAAGTTAAACCTGAAACGAGACCACCGACAGAGGACGTCCCAAAGGTATGTAGTTCCCAATGGGTACCACCTAGACCAGGCATAGATGATAAACAGGCAAACAGCCCTAATAAAGCGGCTTGAAACACGAAATTGATTCATAATAAAGCCTCCTTAATGCTTATTATATTTTACTAAAAACCAAATTTAGATTTAAATCATCCCAGCAACCGATAGATACATCTGGCAAGGTTGAAATTTTACTTTATAACCAGCTGAATAGCTGATTAGCTGGCTTCCTCTTGATAATGGATTAGTTTGTTACCCTAATTTAAGTAACTTCCTGGACGGTCATTAGCTGGACCAACAATAATTTTTTGATATCACTAGGAACAAAGCGTGTCAACTAATATTTCTTTCATATCAATTGGATTTTTGTGATCAGAAATAACGACTGTCAGAATCCAAGACTTTTTGTGATTTTTCTTTAAAATGCTTCTTTTGTCCAAAACGAATGTTTTATCAGAAGCTGCTTTATAAACTGTTTCAAAACTGCATTTCCTGCTGAGCGTTATTGACCGCAACTAAACCGTCACAAGGATATTCTTTTGCCCAACAGGTTACCGTTTGACCGTGAATCATACGGTCATCAATCCCGTCTCAAATGAAAATAGTCATGATAAGTCTCCTTTTTCTTTCTTAAATATCGTCTTCATCCTCTTCGTCGCTATTAGCAACAATTTTCAAATTCTTGTAGGTACCGCGAAGGCTTCTGAAAGAATAGCCTTAACCAGTTCTTTTCCCTTTAACATATTCTTTCATTACTAAGCCCGTGAGCCGTCCAAATGTCAGACCACCAAGTATGACTGCGGTGTTTAACTTATCAAGTTCTGCTACAAACAGTCAAGCTGTTGTCAAAGGGCTTCCTCCGACAATATCTGCTAATACCAAAACCGTATCTTCTACACTACAAAGACCGGATAGTAGCTTGCCGAAAATCAGAGCAAAATCATCAACAGACTTGCCTTCTTTTTAATCCTACTGCAATGACTTGAGTCTGCCTTATCACCAACAAACATCTTCAAAGAGCTTTGTACACCTTCTGCTAGCCACCATGACGGCTAATACTGAATATTTCATGTTCTTTCCTCCTTCATTTCCTGTCTTTTATTTTACTAAAGCTGGAATCAGTTTCATATTGTCAAATGTCACTTTGTGGGAATGACATTTGTTAGTTAAAATCTGACATTTGTCATCTAGATTTTCAAAAATATAATAACTTTAGAGCTAAACTGCGCCCCAAAAGTTAGATTTTTGCGTCTAACTTTTGAGCTGGATATCTCACCTAGCTATTTTTTCTTTTTAATACTGTTAAACTTCTATTTGCCTGTTTCTTCCATTTCTCTTTGAATACTTGGCAGCGACTGTCGATTTCATTGTTCTTGAGAGCATTTTTCCAGTAAGTGACCAATGCGTTCGAGAGTGATAATCCACCTCTCGACTAATATCTAAGACAGAATGTTTCATCATATGATCCAATCTTTGAGAAGTCAGTGAATTCAGGCCAAAATCATCTGCTTGTAAAATCTTTTTCGTCTGACTGCTTTTAACAACTGATAGCAAGACTGATGTCCCCTGCGACTTTCAAATAATTCCTGCTGATTTTTGATTTTGTTATCTTCATAAATTCCCAAGCTAATTTATCCTGTTTCGTGCTTTGAAGACATGGCCAAAAGAGACGTCTTCGCTTGTATTTTGCAGGGAATACCTGCTTTAGCAGCTGGCATGGGGAATACAAGTCCAAGAAAATCTAGAATACTTCGCTACATGATAAGGATAAGGTTTATAAGTCCGATATTGCGCCAAACTCATAGGATAAAAAGCCACTTGCCTTCATCAAAATCATTTGATGTTACCTTATACCGTTGATTTAATGAAGTTAATTTGCTGATAAAAGACAATGGCGATGCATTTTCTGCATATCAACATTCATTCCACTTTTATTTCTCAAATGACTCATTATAAGCTACCAAAGCTTGTTTCAAAGTATAATCGTAATACCATATTGATCCAATCAAACCGTCGCCATTTGTGTCTTTTGTGACTTTTTGACAAACATAGCATACAGTCTTCTAATGTCCAATTCAGATCGGAATCGAAATTCCTTCTTTTTCCAGAGTCTTTATTAACACACATCCTTAACAGGTTGCTTTCAATCGGTAAAAAGCATAGCTATGCCCTTGATATAGTCCTGCTTGGTAGAAACCGGATAGTAGCTGCAACGTCTTTTTACTGAGCAAAGAATCTAAGAGTTTGAAAGGCACAGAAACCGCTAACATCGAAAAATCATTTTCAGGAACCATAAACACATCTGGCTGTTCACCTTTTTAAAATTTTTCAGCTAGCCAGCCATCGTAATCTTTCTTAGGAATACCACTCTCATAGACCACTCTAACTTTGCGGATGTGACTTTTCAAATTGTCTAATAATATTGTCTAATATTCTATTTTCACGGCTGTTGGGACATCCAGCTACTACCAACATAAACTCCGATTCGCATAAATTTTCTTCTGAGTAGATGTCCATAAAACAAAAGCCCGACCACTATAAGAAGGCGAGATTAAGAGTACAGATATCAATCGCCACTTCATTTGTCATTGTCCTTATTAAAAATCACGCTGGGTAACGCCTGTCTGTGCAGCCATATTGCTAATTGCGTGCAGTCACGTAAATTTAGCTTTGATAAAATGCCAGATAAATAATTCCCAGTATAGTCCCTTCAGATAAGAACAACTTCGCTGCAATTTCCTTGTTTGAAACTCCAAAAACCAATTTGTTGAATAATCTTCCATTCAGTCGACTCATATCTTCACTTTTCTTCTGCAACAGAAATAACAAAATTGGATTAGGCCATTTGCGAAAAAGATTTTTAAATACTTTGGTAGCGATGTTCGGATTAATCATAGCTCCGCCTTTTGTAAACTGTTTGGATAGCTTGGTATAATTCTTCAGTAGAGACTCCTAGAAATATAGCCAGAGCACCATATTTTAAAGCAGATAAATCATCGTCATCAAAAAGTTTGTTAGAATAATAATTTTGATATCTGGATAGTGTTCTTTGACTGCCTTTGTACAGAAACACCGTCCCTAACAGAACATTCGAATGTCCATCAAAATCATCAGAATTGGCACATAATGCGTTTGTCAAGCACTTCTTTGCCATCTCCGACTGTTCCCACTACTTCAATATCTGGATGTGCTGATAAAACAATCTGTAAAGACTCACGAATCAAGGCCTGATCATCCGCAATTAAAACTTTAATCATTCTTTTCCTCCTATTTTCGGAATTTCAATATGAGTATAAAAGCACATTACGATTTTCAAAATGGACACTACCACCATGATCGCTAGACGTTCCTGCATTTGCTTTAGACCATAACCATAGTGAAGCTCGTCAAATCCTACTCCATCATCTTGTATAGTCATGATATAATTCTCTTCTTCTAACAACTCAATCAAAACCGTTTTGGCACGCCCATGCCGTACCGAATTGTGTAATGGACTCTTGAATCACCCGAAAGACAATATCTTCTTTGCAACATCCAAATCAATCGTGTCCCATTCGTAGTGGTTTCCAAATTAGAAATGGCTTCATATTCTCGAATAATTTTGAGCAACGCTTCCTTTTAAGCTATTATTTTCTAAAGCACCCAGCCGCATTTTATTGAGTGAACCTCGCACATCACGGATGCCATCTCGTACAACTACAGAAACATTTTGCAATTGTTCTTTTGCTTTTGGTCTTTATCAATATCCACTAATACTTTAACGCATCAATCCCAGCGTGAAATTCGAGTCAAAGCATGTCCTAAAGTATCATGAATTTCTCTTGCAATCCTCTTTCTTTCACGATCTTCAGCAATTTTTCTCAGATAAGGCTAAATAACTATTCAGCTCGCGATTCGCTTGTGCCGCCATCTGCAATTCTTCTTCAATATGGTGTTTTCTCTGTCATTGCAGATAAAATATAAAACAACAAAATCATAAAGACAACTAGATTCAGTGAAAAAGAAAGTTTTTCCCAAAAAGAAGCGCCATACGAATAGACTCTGGACAAAAAGCAGAATATAAGTATGCTGTGAAGGTAATTTAACAAAAAGCGACATCAAGTCATAGTTGAGACAAGAGCAAGATACTAAAACTTTAAAAATAATAAGGAAAACCAGTATTTTCGATCTTTTGAGGTATTAAATTCCTTAGAGACCGTAAAAATATCAGCAAAAACCAAAGAAAGAATCAGACCATTTGAAGAAGAGTGCAGGACAGAAAAAGATGACTAACATCAACAAAATTTCAATAATCGTCACTTTATCCTAAACGGATAGCTGGTTGGATGTTTCTCACGATAATAAAAAGACCAATAATAAGCAAGCATAAAAAGCAATTGCCATCAAAAGCTAAAACTGGAGCGATCGGAATAGCATCTAAACGTCCTAGCAGTGAATAGAGCATAACTGCAGCCACCACGTAATTCGTAGCAAAGAGATAAATAGAGGCATTATAAACAATGGCAATAAAATTGATAATATTAAAAAATTTTGCTATAAAAATACTTTTATTTCGTCTCATTATTGCCACCCTGTAATGGTATATTGACCGATATTATCTTTATTGACCAACTGAACTGGGAATGAGATACTCCTTTTTATAGGATTGATGATTCATCATGCGCTCAATCACTTCCATCACCTTTCTACCCATTTTGGAAGTGGAGACTGAGCAACTGTTCCTTGAATATCATTGGTGTTGGCTGAAAATTCTTAATATCAGGCGATCCATCCACACCATAAATAGTAATCTTCTTCGTCACCTTGATCTTTTATGGCCGCAAAGTGCACCAATAGCAGCACGATCATTTTAAGGACATCACAACATTAAATTGTATTCCTTCATCTAGCGCCTACTTGAGGGCATACTTTCTTCTGTTTGCCTAATGTTTCTCGTTCAGATACTACCTGATAAGTGAGTGTCCATAATTGTATCTAAAAACGCGGATTCGATCCACCGCAGATACGGCGTTATGGTGTTCCAACAGCAAAACATTCGCACTTGCCAATCGTTTCATCATGTCTTTAGCTATCAACACACCAGCTTGATAATTATCGACACAATGGTGGTATCAACTTTAGCATCTTTGCTAATAGGAGCATCCACGACAATAATCTTATTCCCGCTTTTCTGGCCTTATTTAAAGTTAGAATCTGTGGACTGTCACTCTTAACTGGTTATAACAATAACATCTACTTTTCTTGAATAAAATAATCAATTTGTTGACTTTGCTTTCCTTCGTCTAATTCTGGATCTCGGACATAAAGCCAGCTTCCCTGTTGATTAGTCTTTTCTCGATTTCAGCATTCAAAAGTTTTTATAAAATCATTATTCATCGTCATATAAGTCGCACCTATTTTGACTTGTCTACTGTCTGATGAATTTTCCTTTTACATAAAAGGAGAAACTAAACTAGCCAACACAAGGAAAAATAATGAAAATAATAGACAGTTGCGATAATAATGCCATTGGTTTTCTCTTCACTGTTCCATTTTCCTCTTATTAGCACCGATCTGAAATAGAAAACTCTGTTTCATCTAGGTTTATTATATTGTATTTATACAAAAAGGAAAATTCCACCTAAGAAAAATGAAACTAAAAAGCATAAAAATAGACTATTTCCCATCTACATGGTTCATTAATTATAGTATGTAAATACCATAAAGAAGGCTGGATTTTGATCCAGTCCTCTTATTCTTAAAACAGTAACTCTTCTTCTTCCAAAACCAAAATCTGCTAAATCTGTGTATTTTTCTGCAGAAGCGCTCGTTGTTTGACTTTCTAATACTGGAAGCCATTGCAAAAGCACTTCCGTTACATAATGTGTCACCGTCTTTCTCATGGCGGCGGGTACGAAGTTCTCCATCAAGAGATATTAAACTTCCTTTTGTTTGCATAACTTGCTAGGAGGTTTCAGCTAACTCCCCAAACAACGACATTTACAAATTCTGCTTCTCGTTCGCCATTTGCCCTTCTATAGCGACGGTTGATGGCAAGCGTTGCGTACCTGAATTTATCATTAGCTGTTTTATTTACCTCTGGTGTATTAACCAAGCGACCAATTAAAAGTACTTTATTATACACTTTTCTTTTTCCTCTAACTATTTATTCCGTAAGTAAAAAGATCATTGAAAATTCACGATTAATTTATATATCCTTGCCAATGTTTGATTGGATCAAAAAGCTGTTCCTGCTTCTGAACTTGCTAATTCAATAACTCCACGTTTTGCGGAGCATTTGGCAGTGTAACTCACGAGGGCTACACATCATACCACAACTCTACTCCACGCAGTTTCACCGGGAAAAATCAAATTTCCTTTTGGCATCCTTAGCACCTGGAGAGCTACAATCGTCTTCAGACCTACTTTTAACATTAGATTGCTCCTGACGATTTGAACTTTTTATCTGCAGCTACTCTTGACAAATATTGAGATGATCACTATCTGGATGAGCTACCATTTTCAACGATTTCACCCACTAAATTTGGGCTCAAGGTCATTAGCAATTTTTGTTCAAAAGCCTGCTTGGCTCAATTCTTGATTAAATTGCAATTTCTTTGTCCGTTAATAAAACTTGACCACGTTCGGTGATATCAATAAGACTAGAAACCTGAAAAATATTCCAAGCGACTGTTTCTGACTATCCAAACGATAAACACGTGCCACGTTACCCATGCGTTCAACAGCTAATTTAGCATCTTGGCAGTCTGCGACAATCACCATCAATACATCACCAACTACTTTTTATTATATGTAAAAATCATTGTTCCCCTCTATTTTTAGTTGAACTAGAGCTAAAAATTCATTGATTTACATTTTTGTTTTTCGGTCTTGATTCACAAAACGACCAATTTCTTGCCCATTTTCCAGTACAATCAAGCTGGGGATTCCATAAAACATCCACTTTTTAGCAACTTCCATATAATTATCGATTAACCTCAACAAAAGGTAAAATCAAGATTTTCTGCCTCAATCTGAGCGAAATGGTTTATCAAAAGCGACAATCTCCGCACCATTCAGCTGTACAGTTTTTCCTTCATGATGGACTAACACGGCTAATTCTTCAACAGTTTCCGGAATAATCATTTCTCTTCCTCATAAAATCAATTCACCATTTTCATACACAAATGAAATATGGCGATCATCTTCATACTACCACCAACCAATCGGTGTTCGTCTGACTTGTATAATTGCACATACAATGTGGCAATCGGACCCCCATTCAGACAAACTTTCCCGAATTTCAGCGACTAAGCGTTCGTTTGCTCAGCTTCTTTCGTTCATCCAATGTTTTTAGTGGCATAAGCTGCAATCCCCTACTCCTGCAAGTGCAGCTGTTGTTAATAAAATTTTTAGCTTTCATGACAATATTTTAACACAAAAGAGAATTGGGACAAAATCGAAAACACTATTGTTTTATCTTTGAACGCTACCCAACTATGATGAAAATGATAAAATAAGAATAGAAAAGAGGTTAATGATGTCAGAATTATTTTCAAAAATCAAAAGAAGTCACAGAAATTGCTGCTATTTCGGGACACGAAGCACCTGTTCACAAATATTTGCGTGAAAAATCACTCCCCACGTAGATGAAGTTATAACAGACGGCTTGGGGGTATTTTTTGGAGTGAAGCATTCAAAAAGCTACTGATGCCGCGTGTCTTGGTAGCTGCACATATGGATGAAGTTGGCTTCATGGTAAGTGAAATCAAACCCGATGGAACTTTTCGTGGTGCAAATCGGTGGATGGAATCCCTCGTAGTTAGCAGTCAACGTTTTTAAATTATTTACTTGTACAGGTGACAATCCCTGTCATTTTCAGGTTCCGTTCGCCACATTTTAACACGTGGAACAGGTGGCCCTAGAGTCTGCCAAGGATTGAAGATATTGTCTTTGACGGGGTTTGCTGACAAAGCAGAAGCCGAAAGTTACGGCATTCGGCCAGGAGATACACTTGTGCCAGATAGCTCTGCTATTCTCACCGCCAACAGCAAAAATATTATTTCTAAAAGCTTGGGATAATCGTTACGGTGTTCTCATGGTGAGTGAACTAGTTCAAAGCTCTGGCTGGACAAAAACTTGACAATGAACTCTATGTTGGGGCAAACGTCCAAGAAGAAGTTGGCTACGTGGGGGCTCATGTTTCAACGACTAAATTCGACCCAGAAGTTTTCCTTGCGGTAGACTGTTCTCAGCTGGTGACATTTATGGCGATCAAGGTGCCATCGGAGAAGGAACGTTAATTCGTTTCTTCGATCCAGGACATCTTATGTTACCAAATATGAAAGATTTCCTTTTAACAACAGCAGAAGAAGCAGGTATCAAGTATCAATACTACTGTGGCAAAGGCGGAACCGATGCCGGCGCAGCTCATTTTGAAAAACAGCGGTGTTCCTTCTACAACAATTGGTGTCTGTGCGCGCTACATTCATTCCCATCAAACTCTTTTATGCTATAGATGATTTCCTCCAAGCCCAAGCTTTCTTACAAGCTCTTGTTAGAGAAATTAGATCGCTCAACTGTTGATTTGATCCAAGGTTATTAATATTTTGTGAAAATCACGCTCAACTTTCACCAGTACGAGCAAAGATATGTATAACATAAGTATTCAAGTTCATGACGATCTTTCCCCCAGTTGCGGACGTTTTTATTGCGCATATAGCCCTGAACTTTCCTCTACCAAACTTCATATTCTGTAGTTTTGTCAGTTTAAGATATAAAAATACCTCTAAGCCTAATATATTTATATTCATAAAATAAGTTAGGTTATAAATTTACATTTGAAAAAGCTGCGGATATTAACTATCCAGCTTGCTTTCATCTTTTTATTTATTGCTTAATCCATTAACTTACGTAATTCAGGGATTTGTTGTAATTGTGGAACAATGAGCATCGTCGCAACAACTCGTAAAGGAATTTCAAAAACAGACCATGCCCGAGTAGCATATAAAACCGACAAAGGGCACACCATATTGTAAATGGAGTGCTAAGGGTGTTAAGGTAATGTACCCTACTCCCATAACAGCAACAGTTGCTAGTGTAAACCCTTGCCAATCTCTCTTCCGCTCAAATCGCAGTTCTTTTGCCATAAAAGAAATAACCATAAAGAATTCCTTGCAAGGCTTCAATCAATGTAAACCAGATAATAAATGGATGACCTTGGTTTTACAAAGAAAAAGATACCACATCATAAACAGCAGAAATCAGGCCGAGATAAAATAGGTCCCGCAACACTTCCCATCAAGGTATACCCAATAAAAAGCTGGGCTCACTTTCCATAAACGAGGGATGAGAAAAGATTGAAAACTTCTCTAAGACAAAACAGAAAGCCACAATCATAGCAAAGGGCAACTAACAGTTGCACTGTCAACGTTGGTGATTTTTCATATTCGCTCCTTTTCTTTTGGGAGCCGTCAAAAAGACAGCGGATGCAATGGTCTACCACACAAATGTTTCGTTGTATGGCAACATCCCATCCATACACACATAACGCAGACCACTTACTCTGTTGCAAATAAATTGCTCTTTCATTCTATCACATTCAACTATTTGAAAACCTCTTTTTACTAGTCATTCAGTAGATATTTTCTCACTTCTGCAGAAATAGGAGAGAGCCTGTGATGAGTAACAACTTGTTCTTTTTCAGGCTTGGCCGATTTATATTGTTTTCAAATAAGGAATCCACTGTATACGCTAATCTTTTTCACGTTTTGCTAAATCATCTCCTCTTTTGAAAAACTCCTTGAATCTTCAAATACGGTGAGCACTAACTGAGATTTAGCCACCGTTTTTAACAACGCATTTCCTCTAATGCCTTAGTCTGAGATGCAAGTAAATAAGATATTTTTGATAATCTGGAAAATGGCTTTCTAGAGACATAATCAGATGCTTTCATTGCATGAGGATTGTGCACCATCAATACAATTAACGGTTCACTTGACAGTTTCTCTAAGCGAGAGCCCAACACGTTTGTTTCAATGCCCGCCTTACTCATCTTTCTTTAACAACGACAAACCTTTTTAAGGTGCAATATTGATCGCACAATTCAGAGTACCAGTCACGCATTCTCAACTTGATGAACACCCAAGAGCACTTTGATAGCCTTCTTTCAGCCTATATGCATTTGAAAAGCAGGAATTCTTCTCCCTCTTCCGAACTTTGTACAAAGCCCACCTGATAGCCTTGCCCATAACGAGGCGTGACGAGGAGCTGAACTTGTTGAGCCTTATTATGAATAACGGCCAGTGGTTCGGAAGCAGTCTTTCCTGTTACCAACGGAACACCTTGCTTAATAATCCCTGCTTTCTGTTCCATGGCTTTGCTAATGCTTAGCGCCTAAAATAGCTGTGATCAAGCCCGATTGTCGTAGTAGCTGTCCGTCCGGTTGGCACACATTGGTGCTGTCAATAAACCACCTAGTCCTACTTCCATTATACCACATCTACCTGATTCTGGAAGAAATACTCATAGCCAATGCCGATGATTTCAAATTCTGTTATGGCTTGTAAGAGTTGATCAGTAAAATGATTTTCTATGACCTGTTGGTAAGTTTGCAACAAAGAATGAAAATCTTCATCTGAAATAGGCACGCCATTGATGGCAATTTGCTCGTTGTAACAAGAAGAGAAGGCGATGTAAAGGTTCCAACACGCAACTTCTTTGCTTGCAATAGCTGACGCAAATGCGCAATTGTTGAGCCCTTTCCCATTAGTACCTGCAACATGAATAACCGATACTAGTAAATGCGGATTGCCTCGTAAGCTCAAAAGTCGTCTCACTCGTTCTAAGTCCAATTGAGGCTCTTTTTGTTTGGTGCTGCTGCAACCATTCTAACTGTTGTTCTTCTTTGTTCCATTGTCGTTTTCACCCATTCCATAATGCTCTCATTTTACCACAAGTGGATTTTCTACAAAAACAGACTAATATGAGTATGTTCTTGTGCGCCTTTGCCTAGGAATTGTTAGGAAAATAAGACGCTAGCTCTAATATTCTACCGCCTCATCATTTTTAACCCCACGAAAAATCATTGATATACTTAGTGAATGGCAAAAATTACCAAAAAGAGTAAGAAAAAGAGAAAAACTATTGCGCACTAAATGACTGAAAATGGAAAATTCCAAACGAAAGTGATTTGGGAATAAAGAGTGAAAGCAAACATCCTAAGCCCGTATAAATGATAAAACAAGTTAAAGCCTGCTGGATTTCTTAGAATAATCAACAACAAACTTCCTATCACAAAAACTCGTTTGTGCGTGTCCTTTGAAACTAAAAAGATGAATAAGAGTCGATCACTTCAGGCGCAAGGCTACAACATCAATCCCCAACAGGAAAAGAAGAGTGGATGAAAAGATCTAAAAGTAATTGCTGACTGGCTGAAACTTCTACCAATCCATCTACAATCATCAGATAAGCCCCTATCGCATTGATAAGTACCATCATGAAAATACGATAATCGCAGTAAAGACCAGCAACAGGTAGTGAATAGTTCTGTTTTAAAGTCTGTTAATTCTCTGGAAAGATAGCGAAAAATAAAATAAGCCACAAAAATAGAATGAACAAAAATACAAAACTTGACTGCTGAAATGAGTAACGTTTTGGGAAAAGGTATCGTCAACAATACCAACACAATTTGTATCAGAACAATCAGCAAACTCATTTGAAGAATATTTTTATGTTTCTCATTTTAACTCCTTTCTTTACCTTCTAGTATAAAATTTTTATGCCTTCATCAGAGAAAAGCCCTAAACAGTCATCTTTTACACCTAAAGAGAAGAAAACACAAAGTAAATCATCTTTCCTTTAACCGTCGTTCGTTATCCCACAATAAAGCCGAAGCAAAATGCCTACTTAAAAAACAGGAAAATCTCTTTTTGGAACACTCAATTTGCGATTTTTCCTGTTTTCAAATTCATCATCTCGTTTTAGATGTCTTTAATTATTTTTCTTCGTTAAGATTTTCCAGTGTTTCAGGAGATCCCACATTCACTTCAATCAGTCGCCATGTTGCTTTTAATTTTTGACTTCAACGATTCCATCTGCTGCTCCCGACCGTTACACGAATTGGCAGACCAATCAAGTCACTATCACTAAATTTCACACGCGGCACGTTCCTTACGGTCATCTGTCAAGACTTCGTAGCCAGCATTGACCAACTCTGTTTCTAGTTGAGCGGTCAACACGAAAGCTTCCCTCATCTTTGACGTTTATAGATTAAATGCACATCAAATGTGCCAATTCTTTAGGGAAATTGATCCCCCAAGCATAGCGATAATCCCCTTTAGGGTTTTATTGACAAAGAGACGTGCGTGTTGCTCCATAACCGCTGATAAGAGGCGACTAACTCAATGCCGTAGCAGCCCATTACAACAGGAACTGCCCGACCATTTTTCATCTAAAACAGTCGCATTCATACTTTCTGAGTAACGAGTGCCCAACTTAAAAATATGTCCGATTTCAATACCACGTGCAAATTTCAAAAAGTCCCTGTCCATCGGGTGAAATTTCTCCTTCCTGCACTTCACGAATATCCACATATTCTGCTGGAAGTCTCTACCTGGATTGACACCAGTCAAAATGATAACCGTCTTCATTGGCACCAACTACTGCATTGTGGATATCTTCCACTTTTTCTGTCTGCAATGATTTGAATATCTCCTGGGATATTAACTGGACCGAGTGAGTCAAAGTATTTGCTCAAATAACTCACGAACCTCGTCTTCACTTGCTGGTTCAAAGAAATCAGCCCCTAAAATAATTTTTCAGTTTACTTCATTCAATTGATCATTTCCAACAAGCAGAGCCACAATCGTTTTCATCAGCAATATAAACCAACGTTTTCGATTGTCTCGCTTTTCCTCCATATGAAGAAAGGCAGCACCTTCATCAATCGACTTGCAATCTGGAGCGCTTCCCACACGGAGTCAATTCGTCTTCGGTCACAACACGATTGCTTTGGTTTGTATTCATTTGTTGCCATTTCAAGATTTGCAGCATACAACCTGACTCACTCGAGATAAACAACAGTATCCCTCACCAGGACACCAACCAGCCTGTCAATTCTTCCTTGATTAGCTTCTTGTACGTCTGCTGGAACCTCATCAAAAGCTAGAGAGACCGATCTTGTCCAAGACAACCCAGCGAGAGAGTAAAGGGTCTGCACGATCGGTGTAATCGCCATAAATTCTTGGCGTATCTTTCCCACCCATAGCACCACCATCACCAATAATCACTTTCGAAATCAATCTCACTTCGTGTAAAATACATTCTCGTAAAGCAGTCTATACGCATCATAAAGTCACATCCAAACTATCGTAATTGGCATGGAAACTATAACCATCTTTCAGTAAATTCGTGTCCGTAATAATCCGTTTTCGAGACGCTTTTCATCACGATATTTTGCTTGAATCTGATAAAGATTGAGCGGTAATTGCTTATAGATTTTTACAGAATCTCGCACAATTGTGGTGAATGTTTCTTCATGAGTTGGTCCCAAGATAAAATCTGAACCCTCACGATAATTTAGAGTCCTCACCATAGGTGTCGTACCGGCCTGATTCACGCCAAAGATCAGCACTAAGGAGGGCTGGCCAGCATTTCTACCGCACCAATCAAATTCTTCGCGCATGATTTTCTTTGCTTTTTCAATCACCCGATTGGCCAACGGCAAATAAGAATAGACACCTGCTGATATTTGACGGACATAACCCGCGCGCAATAGTAAGGCATGACTGATTGCTTGAGTATCACTAGGCATTTCGCGTAGCGTTAGGATTAACATTTTACTTTTGTTTCATAAATTCTTCCTTTTGTTATTTTAGAATGGCTGTTTAAAAAAAGGTTCGCATAATATCATTCCACGTGACTGCAATTAACAGCACCACCATAACAGCGACACCTGCTAAAGTGACATAGGTTTCTGTCTCCTGCTTTAGTGGTTTTGCGACGAATAGCTTCAAGAAGGGTTGAGAACAATCTTTTCCACCATCAAGTGCAGAATAGGAATGAGATTAAAAAATACCGATGTTTAGAGAGCATGTAGCCAATAGAGCGATAACACTCAAGCCCACCTTTGGCAGCATCACTACTAGCTTTGTAAAGTGGCCACAGGCCCCCAATTTATTGATATCTGGGTGGAAAATCAAATCTTTTCAAAGCTGCAAAAGATGGAAGCTAGCATTCAAGCCATGCTAAACCCACCTGCGATCATCGATGGAATCCGACTTCAAACCTGGCTTACTCTAATAAATATCTGCCTTTCTGTGGCTTAACTCTAAGCTTTTTGGAATTTTATTTCCACTTTTAACAGTTATGGTGGTTCTGCCTGTCCTTTGCTAGCTTTCGTCTCAGACTGAACAGCTTGAGTCAAATCTGACCAATCTTGATCTCTGCTTGACCAACTTTTAGAAATTTGGTCATTATTTTTCACCAGCTTGAGCTGGGACACTACCCTGTAAAATCCGAACATGGTTTGTATGTTGATCTCACACCACCCTGCATAAAAATCAACAGCAAAAAGCTACAATCCCCAAAAATGAAAATTGTTCATTGGTCCCGCAAAGTTGCGTGAGACGACCACCCTAAACTAGCGTTTGATATTGACATCAAGCGGAGCAATGCGTATTTCTGTTCCATCTTCTTCCACGATGGTTGCATCATGGTCGACTGCATAAGTCTTCTGCTCATCTAGAACCAGACCCGTAATTTCAAGTCTATTTTCCAATCCGAGCTCGTCACATTCATCGAGTAAGGCCGTCTGATCGAGTTTTTCTTGCCTGAAAAGATTAATCCGGATAACCTTTCCTGCTTCATTCAAAAGATAAACTAGCAGGTGTGCCTGTTTTAATCTCGAGTCTTCACAGCCAGCCATACGTTGACATATCCACCAAGCGGTAACATCCGAATAGTATATGCTGTCCCATCTTTGCCAATGAGCGAGTTTTCTGGACCCATTCAATGGAAAACTCGCGCACCAAAATGCCTGATTTTTCGCAAAATAGAAATACCCCAAATTCGCGAACAACAACGATTATTCCAAAAATAATGATAAAGGTAACGATTCCTATATACCTGCTTGCATTACACAACCTTTCTACTTTCTCATGGTAAGATTTCACTTAGTCTATATAGATAACCTAAAGCAAGAATAACTCAATTTGCTAGGTTTACTTACACTATACATTTACAAAAGAATTTCCATTTCTAGAAATTCTTTTCGCATACTTCTCATTAGAACAATCCAAAGAAATGCATCAAAGGAAAGACAAATAACATACTATCAAAACGGTCTAAAACGCCACCATGCCCTGGGATAAACTTACCTGAATCTTTAACGTCAAAGTGACGTTTAATCGCACTTTCTACCAAATCGCCAAATTGACCTGCGATACTAAAGAATACAGCCAAAAGAAGCATGGCTGGCAAATGATAAGGTGCAGCAACATTTTATCAAACAACATAAAGATAACTGTCACTAAAACTGCTGAAACTACTCCTCCTATGCTACCTTCTACAGTCTTATTTGGTGAAACACGAGGAGCTAAACGACGAACACCAGTATCTTCAGCCCTGCACAAGTAGGCTCCACTATCGGTTGCCCAGACAATAAACAAGGCTAGCAACACTTTGTCAAAAACCTGCGACACGCGCATCTAGCAAGGCATTGAAGCCAATTCCAACACAAAAACTAGCAGCAATTGGATAAGCCGCATCTTCGAAACTGTAATTTTTCCCTAAAACAGTCGCACCCAATAAGACAAAAACAACCAATCCATAAGCCACAACATTTCCGTCTACTGGCAAAAATTTTAGATAATTTTCAAGCGGAATCGTCAGCACAAAAGCTGCCAACATGGCTAAGATGCCTTCTAGAGTAGTTGTCTTAAGCCCTTTCATTTGCAGTAATTCATGAACACCTAGCATAGCTAAAAAGTCCCATCCCAATTTGTAGAAGAGGTCCTCCCATCATCAAAAACCGGGATCGAAAATAGCAGATGCCATGCCTCCAAATATCACACGTCTTTTGTAAATCTTTATCCATGAAATTCTCCTACACACTTAAAATCGACGATTTCGTTTACTATATTCCTTAATAGCTGCTTTCAATGCTTTTCATCAAAATCTGGCCATAAAGTATCTGTAAAATACAGCTCACTGTACGCACTTTGCCAAGGCAGGAAATTACTCAAACGTAATTCTCACTCGTCCGAATGACTAAATCCGGATCACGCAACAAGCGAGGTAGATTGCTGGTTTGTAAGTAGTTGGCAATCATTTCCTCATCAATCTCTCCTGGACTGAATTTGGCATCTAGCACATCTTGAGCAATCATCTTAACAGCTTGAATAATCTCAGCACGTCCACCATAATTTTAAAGCAAAATTAAGAATTAACCCCGTATTGAGTTGTGATCAGCTCTTCTGCTTTGCATAGAGCTTCATAAGTTGCCTTAGGCAAACGCTCCGTATCTATCATTTGAATTTTTACATTATTTCCGATGTAACTCAGGGCACATAACGATCGTAAAAATTCAACTGGCAGAGTTCATGATGAAGCTGACTCTTTTTCAGGACGCGACCAATTTTCCGTAGGAAAGCGTAGACTGTCAATACTTGAACACCTAATTCCTTGGCTGCAATAGTAACATTTTGCAGGGGTTTCCATTCCAGATTTATGTCCAAAAATACGTGGCTGCATGCGCTTTTTAGCGCCAACGACCATTCCCGTCCATAATGATACCGATATGTCTTGGTATTTGTAACGGTATTTCTATTTTTCTTTTTCTTAAAACTAAACATGTACTTGTTTTTCCTAATAAAGTTTTACAGTTCATTATATCATAAATCCTCTAAAAATGGGATTTATGCTAGTTTTTCAAGTATTGGATAAACAAAAAGTTTTATTCCAACTTCCTATTCACATCATGTTGCGATAGATAAAAAGGTTATCCATGAAAACCATACTCTGCCAAGGAAATATTTAACAATTAACAAATGCTTCGTCAAAAATAAAGTAAATTGTGCTGATTACATGGTTCAAAAAGACAAATCAATTGTCCCCTACTACCAAACAAAGCATTCTCAGTCTGATTGTAGGAATGCCTCGTGGATAAGAATCATTCATACTTGCACACTATCTATTTCATTGGACTAGTATAAACTCACAATTAACCAAGCGTTTAATAAAGGAATTTTTCAAATAAAAGTAGAACTGGAGTTCCAATTCTTTTTGCCTATTTAAACCAATACTATTCTTCTTCGATAGCTGTATCTTCTGACATCTCAACACTTCCGTCTGCACCGGCAACTGCGTGATTCCTTCTGTCAGCGGCAACACCGTCTTAATCGCTGTTAATTCAAATGTCAAATAAGCACCACCATCTACATCAAGGACAACTGTTTTCTTTTCAGTATCGACTTCATCAACCGTACCATACAAACCACCAATTGTAATGACTTCATATCCTTTTTGTAATTTATTCAAGCTTTCCATCCGCTTATCTGCTTGTTTCTTTTTGAGAGACGTTGCATGAAGAACATCAAACCCATCATGACAACCAACATAATTAAAATTGAAAAACCGTTACCCATTTTAGTCTCCTTTTAGATTTCATATATTATCTACTATAGCAGATTCCTAGAGAAATTTACAAGGAGAGATTAAATTTCTAAAAGGATTTCTATTGAAGCAAAGCTAGTAGCAACTTCTTTTGATAACGTGCTTTGCTTTTTCAAAAACATAGAAAGTCAGTATAAGTAATCTTAAGCATTGCGGTATGAACAAAGAGATGAAAAATCAACAGTCAAGTTTGGATTAACCTCCCTCATTCACAATCAGCTTCGCTGTATTTCTCTTAGCAAAAAGAACCCCCAGAATGTGTGACTGCTCTTGAATCCAGCTACAAAAGTTCCTCCTTGTTATGAGTAAAAGATAGCCACCTTTCTTCTAAAACTTCTGCCGAATGCTTCATGCCTGTTGTTTTTATCCCTCAAACTAACTCAATAAAAATTGATGTTTGTTCTATTTTTAAAAAGATTTTTTGGCCTGTTGCCCCAGTAGTATAATCTTTTTCAGCAACCTCAAGAACGGTAGAACGAGGGAGATTCAAATGGACATAGGAAATTTAATTCCATCAACAGACGAGAAAGCATATATGTATCTTCACACCCTCAAAATATACTTTTCGAGTTTCATTATAGTGTTTCTAGTTAGAAAAACCGAGGCTTGATATTTTTGCCTCGGTTTTTCTCTTTATCACCATTATTTCAAGTTTTTCACAACTTCTGCGATATGATCAACGGTGAAACCATATTCTTTAAGCACTTTTAGCTAGCTGGGGCAGAAGCGCCAAATTTGTCAATACCAATCACAGCTCCATCAAGTCCAACATATTTGTACCAAGACTGACTTGCAGCCATTTTCAATCGCGACACGGCGGCGGACTGCATTTTGGTAAAATTTCTTCTTTGTAGGCAGCATCTTGTTCATCAAAGATATCTGTTGATGGTACGCTGACAACACGAATCTTTTCTCCTTTTAGCCTCCAACTCTTTTGCAGCCGCTACAGCTAAATTAACTTCAGAACCAGATGCCAGAAGAATTGTATCAAAACCATTTGCTGTTTCATATACAACATAAGCTCCTTTCGCCACCTTGTCAAAGTCAGTTCCAGCTTCAACTGTCAAGTTTTTGACGTGTGAGAACCAAAGCTGTTGGAGTTGTTTGACTCTTCAGCGCCAAGTACCAAGCCGCCTGTGTTTCACGTGCATCTGCTGGAGCGCAAGACATTTGAGTTTGGAATTGCACGAAGACCTGCTAAAGTGCTCAATCGGTTCATGAGTTGGACCATCCTCACCAACTGCAATTGAATCATGTGTAAAGACATAGGTTACAGGCAAGCCTTGAAGAGCTGATAAACGAATAGCCGCTTTGACATAATCTGAGAACACAAAGAATGTCTACCATAAACACAGAAGTCCCCCGTGAAGTGCCATACCATTCAGAATCGTTCCCATAGCAAATTCACGTACACCGAATTGAATGTTGCGGTTAAGACAGTGGGCATCATCTTGCAAGCCATCTTCTTTGATATAGGTCATATTAGAATGAGCTAGGTCTGCAGAGCCACCAAGGAATGTTGGAAGTACTTTTGCTGCCGCATTTAAAGCATCTTGGCTAGAATTACGAGTAGCTTGTGAGAAACCTGTTTCTACTACTGGGAAATCTTCTGGCTTGATCTCAACTGGATCTTGTCCCGCAATAACAGCAGCTACTTCTTCAGCTAAGTCAGGATAGGCTTGTTTGTATGCTTCAACAAGTTTTACCCAAGCATCATAAGCAGCTTTCCCACGTTCGGCAACATTGACCCGATAATCTTCGTAGACTTCTTCAGAATTTCAAACGGTTCGTAATCCCAAGTAAGAGCTTTACGAGTAGCGGCTACTTCTTCTGCACCAAGAGGAGCTCCATGAACGGCATTAGTCCCTTGTTTGTTTGGTGAACCATAACCAATCACTGTTTTTCACTTCAATTAAAGACGGTTTGCCAGAAATTTTTGCAGCTTCAATCGCTGCATTGATCGCTTCTAAGTCTGTGCCATCTTTGACCAAATCTGTGTGCCAACCATAAGCATCATAACGCGCCCGAACACTTTCTGTAAAGGAATCCTTGGTTTCTCCATCCAGATTAATATCGTTGGAGTCATAGAGAACGATGAGCTTGTCAGCTTTTTGGAGTCCAGCATAAGAAGCTGCTTCGCTAGATACACCTTCCATCAAATCCCCATCACCACAGATTACATACGTATAGTGGTCAAAGAGGTTATACCCTTCACGATTATACTTAGCTGCTAGGAAACGTTCTGCTTGTGCAAAAACCAGTTGCCATAGAAATTCCCTTGACCAAGTGGCCCAGTTGTCGCATCTACACCAGCAGTATGTCCAAATTCGGGATGCCCAGGCGTTTTTAGAACCCCATTGACGGAAGTTCTTGAGTTCTTCCATTGTGACATCTTGAAAACCAGACAAATGGAGAAGGGCATAGAGTAACATAGAGCCATGACCAGCTGATAAAACAAAACGATCGCGATTAATCCAATTTTGGCACTTCTGGATTGATGCGCATTTGCTAGTAAACAAGTCATAAGCCATCGGAGCTGCGCCCATGACAACACCTGGGTGACCAGATTTTGATTTTTTCAATGGCATCAATTCCTAAAAACGAATGGCATTGACAGATAAATTTGACATTGAATTCTCCTTTATATAAGCACTTATCTTTCAACAAAGATAAGCTATTAATCATTTGGAAAACGATAACATTCCATCTTCTATTATATGAAAATTATCCGTATAGTCGCAACGCATACGGATAACTTTCAGAAAAATTTTTATATTAAAGCAAGGCTTTGAAATTGGATATTTGAGTCTTGCTCGAAGCAATCATCAAAACCACGTGGGTGATGATATTCAATACTAGTGTTGGTCTTGAGGATAGGTATATTTACCACCAACTTCCCAGATGAAATGGGTGGAAATTGATATTGCAAACGTTCTTTTGCGCATTTTCCACAAAGTTCTAGAAATCTCATCCGTTGAAGCCATGAAGTTAGACCAGATATCATAATGAACTGGGAATAATGACTTTGGCACGTAGATTTTTCAGCCATACGAAAGCAGATCAATAGATGTCATCTTTATCTTGAATACCAACTGGGTTTATCACCATAGTTATTCAAAATAGCAACATCAATCTTTGAAATCTTTTCCATGTTTGGCAAAATAGTTTGAGAAGTGAGAATCTGCACCATGATAGATGTGTACCACCTGGCGTTTCAAAGACATAATTGACTGCCTTTACGTGCCATTTCTTCATCTGTTACAGGCTAGACCTTTCAGTTCACCATCTTGGGCATCAGCACCATCAACTGGAAGTGTTACCAAGCAAGTCCGGTCGAAAGATTCCACAGCCGATACTCTAATATCTTTTAGCTCAAAACTTTCACGGGTTTAATCAACGATGATACGTTCTTCTGGGACACCCCATCTTTTCCAGATTTCGCCACATTCATAAGGTCCGACAAATTTAACATGATCTCAATTTCGGATTGTTGACAATCGCTGCTGCAGTATTGACATCAATATGGTCACTGTGAAAATGCGATACCAGATAATAGTCGACTCATTAATCATCAAATGGGTCAATCACCATTGGCTGCACACGCAAGTTTGGTTTGCAATTTACGTACACCTGCCATATTTGCCATTTTGGTGTCCCGCGCACCATATCTTTTCACTTTCTTTGTTGATTTTTCCGCGGTTTGACCAAAGATCCATAACCACATTAGCACCACCTGGTGTCTTTAATCCAAACACCACAGTTGCCCTAACCACCACATAGCAAAGTTACCCTCAGGCACGACTTCCTCTTCAATTTCTTCATTGAGCCAGGTGCCCCATTCTGGGAAAAGTGGATAAAATCCAAGATTCTCTTGTAATTTCTTTTACATTTGGCATGATTGTTCCTCCTCAAGATAATATTATATTTCTATCTTTAGTATAATCTGCTCTAAGAGAGACCAAATAAAACACAAGGCTGTGTTCAAGATTGGACTATTTTTAGTACTTAGCCGGGAATTCTATCCCTAGCTAGTCATCCATTCTTTCATTCTTCCGTTGAAGTTGATAATAATTCTTCGTTTACAAGTTTTTGAATTTTTTATTTTTCAGCTCTTGTGTCCGAGCTGAATCTTTGATGTAAGACGCTAAAAGGTGCTCTAACTCTTGACTAAATCGTACTCCTTTAGTTGAAAGAGTTTGATCTTTGACAAAAGAAGTAATATTTAATACATCTTCATAATCCAAAATAAAGACTGAACTTGTATCGTTGGTAAAGTGGTTTTCAGCCCATCATTTGTCGTAATCAATAAGTCCCACATCTAAAATATCTTCCACACTCTTGAATTGTTCCGTCGTAAAAACAGCGCCTAAATTTTTCATTTGGTAAATGATACAAGCACTGTTTGAGTAGCAATTTCTGCACAGCTACTCCTTCATCGCAGACTAAATAAATCCGTTTGGCATCTTGTTTTTCCAGCACGATTGTGTTTTAAGAATCCACCCATGTGCAAGGCAAGGTAAGCAACTTCATCATCAGTTAATGAAATAAGCCAGCTTCCTCTAGAATCACGGAACAAGACTTAGTGACTGCAAACAAATCTGCATATTTTTCTTTGATCTGTCTTGTCAATGGATTTTTAGACAGAATGCCGTAGGTTTTACGAAATAGTAGAGAGCTTTGCAATGCGTCAACAAATTCCGCAACAAATCTTCTTTATTTTTCAATTTCAAAGTTCGAACTAACTTCAAAACGTCAGATAAACTCATCAATCGCTTCTTTTAATTGGACAAAATCTTGACTGGTCGCATGAATATCCCGATCTTTCCGGTAAGAAAGCAAAAGAACAGTTAAGAGTGAAATCTCAATATCATTTAGTTTCAAAGCCAAATGTCGCCCTAAATTGTTATTCAAATGTTTAGCTGCTTGATATTCAATCCGCTTGCGAATCAAGAGTAAACTCACGCTTCAAATCTTCCTGTTCTTCCTCACTTAAAGCCATATTTCGACAACTCAACAGAAGATATGGCAAGACTTACAACATAAATTTGATTTCATGGCGATTGATTTTTCTTACCTAAGTCTTGCTCTACATCTTGTACCCTTTGGTTAAGAAAGTCTTGTAAATCATCCGACAGAAGAATCTCATCACCAACAAAATTCCTTATCTTCTTTGTTAAAATCGTAACAAAACTATGATTTCCCTCTGCAAAAATGTGATACAAGAGAGAATGTACATATTGGATTTTATTGAGCGGATGACATTTCAAAAGATATCCTTGCGCTTTTGTGGATGTAAGGTTGACTTGATACTGCTCTGAAGCTAACTGATTGCGGATTTCGTTCAAATCATTAAGAACGGTATTCCGAGACACCTCAGTCAATTCCATCAGTTTTTCAATGGTGACACGCTTGTTTGCAACACAAATATACAGAACGGTCAACTGCATGCGCTCGGTCATGCTCATGACATAACTATAAGAATCGACTCCTTCCAGCAAGGATTGGCATAATTCCTTTTTGCTGTGCAGTTAAAGACAATCCCAACTCTCGGACGACTGCTAATCATTTCACCAACCTCTGCTAAAGCGTCATTGATTTTTTCCAAATGATAATAAATCTTCCTCCGCGATTGATTGGTTGCCCGTGAAATCGTCATAATCGTTTCTGGCTCTTTCAACTGAATGAGGTATCTTAGTAAGTCACAACTTGTTTGGTCCAATAATATCATCATTTACTCCTTGAAAGGTTGTAAATTATTATAACATCTTTTCACACATCTTCCTACGCAATTGAAACACCTCGTTATTATTTGGCTATCTTGAGTTTTTACGGAGACAAAAATGAGAAAAGGAAGGTGTGGAACTGACCAGCATGACACTTTTGCAATCATGTGATCGTTCCACTCCTTAAGATATTTCTTATCATTGTTCTTACTTTTTCTGTCCATAGTAAGCGTTTGGACCATGTTTACGCTAAGTAATGTTTATCCATAATGTATTTTTGGTGCTGGTTCGACACGTGGATTGATTTGTTCTGTGAGACGATTCATTTTCGCTACTTCTTCAAGCACAACTGCATGATAAACAGCCTGTTCTGGATTTTTACCCCAAGTAAATGGTCCGTGATTGCGAACGACAATACCAGGAACGGCTACTGGATCCAATCCACGATTGGTAAATTCTTCAATAATAACTGTCCCAGTTTCTTTTTCGCTAGGCAGTATCAACTTCAGCTGCTGTCAAGGAACGTGCGCAAGGTGCGGACCATAGAAATAGTCTGCGTGTGTTGTTCCATAGAAAGGAATATCGCGCCCAGCTTGCGCCCAACCAGCAGCTTCTGTTGAGTGCGTATGAACAATACCCCCAACTTCCGGCCAAGCCTTATAAAGCTCAACATGTGTTGGTAAATCCGAAGATGGATTGAGATCACCTTCGACAATATTTCCATCCAAGTCCGTTACCACCATATTTTCAGGCGTCAATTTGTCATAGTCAACACCAGAAGGTTTTAGTAACAATAAGCCCTGCTTCACGGTCAACTTCGGAAACATTCCCCAAGTAAATTTGACGAGTCCATGTACTGGCAGTGATTTATTAGCATCACAGACACGTTGGCGCATTTCTGATAATGATTTTTGCCATTTCTATTTTTAACCCCGCTTTCTCCATTAAAGGATGAGAAATCTTGTGCTTCTTTAATGGCCGCACGATTTCTTCTACCGTTTCACAATTTTCAGACCACATTTCAATTAAAAATGGGCCATTATAATTTGTTTTTCTTCAAAACATCAAACATGGCTTCCCAATCTACACAGCCTTGACCAAATGGCACATCACGAAATTGACCTTTCGAGCTTTCTGTGACGGCATAAGTGTCTTTTTAAGTGAATGGCTGCGATAGATTTGTGCCCAATGTAGAATTCACTCCAAAGATCATTGCCCCAAGCTGAGACATTTCCTGTATCAGGATAGACAAAGAGATAAGGAGAGTCAATTTCTTTTTCGACAGCTAGATATTTTCCGATCGAGATTGATAAAAGGATCATCCATGATTTCAATTGATGAGGATAACACGCTTCTTCAGCCCAAGTACAGGCCTGACGTAAATTTTTAAGAAGCGTGACGTGTTTTAGGAGACTTCTCTTCATAGTAAACATCATGTAGCCAGTTGGATATTACGAATACCAATGTCCTGTGCAAACTCGATACATTTTTCCATCATTTCAAGAGCACGCGCTTCTTTTTCAGGATCGATTTGGATCAGTGGATAACGGCGATGTCCGCTAAAAAGTAATGGTGAATCCGCACCCCTGTCTCAAAAATTGCTTTAACCAGTTCTAGACGTTCTTCCTTGGACCAGTCCAAACGTGCCAAACGCTCATCACTCTCATCAATGGATAATTCCACAAAATCAAAACCAAGTTCCTTGGCAAAGTTTAATCGTTCCAGCCACGTAAAATGTTTAGGCGTTGCCTTTTCATAAATACCAATTGGACGTGCCATAGATTCTACCCCCAGATCCGTTTGATTTCATCTTTAAATGCACGTGCTGCCCCAGCAGGATTTTCTGCTTCAGTAATCCCACGTCCTGCGATAAAGGTGAAAACATCCACTCCTTCAAAGAGTTTCAAAGTATCAACACTAAGTCCACCAGTTACAGACACACGGAAGCCCATTTCAATGAGTTTTTTAACCTTGTTAAGGTCTTTTTCACCCCACGTTTCACCTGCAAGCAGAGCGTCACGTGATTGGTGATAAATAGCTTGAAAATACCAGCATCAAGCCATTGCTGTGCTTGCTCAAAAGTCCAATCTCCATAGAGTTTCTACTTGAATTTCGCCACGGTCACTACGTTCTTCTTTAATAGCTTTAAGAGCTGCTTTCATGGTAGGAATCGTAGCACAACAGATACAAGTCATCCAGTCAGCACCGCGTACGGCATTATTTTTAGCAACTGTCCCACCAGCATCAGCACATTTCGTATCGGCAACGATGATTTTATCTGGAAAAAGACTGCGTAAGACTTCTACCAACTCGCTACCCACCTGCAAGAGACAAACCGTCCCTGCTTCAATGACATCTACTTCATGGCCAACTGACACAGCCGCTTTAATGGCTCCTTGCAAATCAGAATGATCCAGTGCTACTTGTAAATTCGGTAATCGTTTTTGTCATAATTTTTCTCTTTCTATTTTTCTAATGGCTTAAATCAAACCCAGTTACTAACTATCTAAATCTAACCCTTCTAAATATGGACTATTTTTTGATTCATCAATCATGGCGAACACTTCTTCCTCACTTTTACAGGCCTCTAGCCGCGCGATTGAATTTTCTAATTCAAACAAGGCAATAATCTGCGGAATAGCCACGCTAGTATGGATTTGTGAACTAGTTGCTGCAAGAGCCAACAAGACACTCACCCCTTTTCCCATCCGAGAAAGTTACAGGCTCCTTCAGCGTCACCAAAGAGAACGCATCTCTTTGAACACAGCTTCTGGTCGTGCATGCGGCATAGCCATACCTGGCATCAATATATAATAAGGACCGTACCCTTCTGTCGACTCGATTGATAGCATCATAATATTCAGGCTTAACAGCTCCGCTTTCAATTAACGGGTCAACAGCAAGTTTGACCGCTTCTTGCCAAGTTGAAGCCGAAAGACCTAAACGAATGGAGTTGTTTTTTTAATCAATGCTTGCTTTTAAATTCATTGCTTCTTCCTTTTCGTAGAAAAATGGGAACTTCAAACAGACTGCAAAGTAGAAAGCTAGCGCTAATAAAAGAGCACCCTGACTCCCATTTTTCTACGTTTTTTAGTCCCACATATCTTTTTCAAGTGAATGAGGCTTGGACAAATGTCCAAAGCCTCTATATCACTTCTTAAGCGATGAGACTGAGATAAATCTCAGCCACATCATTCCAGTACCTGTGATAGTTTTTCAGTAATTTCTTTATCGTCCATCAAATTATCTAGACCAATCAATTGACCGTTTGTCCGCCCATCCAATTCATGAATCAGATGCAGAGAAGCGATGACGATATCATAACCTGAAGCAAGGCTTTTTGCTTCACCTACACTGCATGAATTGACAGTAAAATCTGTTTGCCCCAGTTTACGTAGAGCGTTTTCTACTTTCATCTTAATCACCATAGATGAACCCATGCCATTTCCGCATGCTGTTAATACCTTAACCATATTATTTTCCTCCGTTAATTAAATCTATTTTTATTCTTCTTCCGCTTGGACATCACCACGGTAGTATGCTTCCTTGTCTTTTGCTTTGGCAAATTGCAACTGTGGAATAATCAGCAAGAATACACAAACAAGAATGTAACCTACAATGCCAAGATATTTGAAAAAGATAACCAAAACCAAGCCAAGAGAATTCAAAGTCAATATTTCCATGGTAACCACCGTAAAAGCCAGACCGAGAAAGTGCCACACAGAGGCACCAAGCGCTACTTGCAATACACCTGAAATAAAGGACAAGATAACCGCCGCTTTCCAGCCGCCGCGCTTATCTGCATAAACTGCAATCGCTGCATTATCAAAGAATACTGGAACAAAACCAGTGATAATCAGAATTGGATTCTTAAAGATAATTAAGAGCATAATGGTAATCAATTGACCAATTAAGCCAAAGGCAAATCCTGAAAGCACCGCATTTGGTGAACCAAAACCATAAGAAGCTGCAACGTCCACAGCTGGGAATGAACCAGGAAGCAATTTGTTAGAGATACCTTGGAAGGCATTCGTCAATTCTGCTACAAACATCCGCACCCCTTGCATCAAGACAAAAGAGATAAACTGAGAAAGTAAAGGCTGTTTTGAATGATATACATGAAAAATCTTGCTTAGCAGGGTTGTAAACTGTACCTGATGTAATGACTTTTGCATTGGACATGATATCTGGCCCCAAGATTGGGAGGATTGATCCAAAGAAGACTAGCATCAAAGTTGCAGATGCAACCACTGTATCATGGAAAATAGACAGGAATTTTTGGTAATTTCAAGTTATCAAGATTTTCTTCCTTCTTACCAAACTTACCTGCAACTTTATCCACAAACCAAATCACAAATTGTTGTTGGTGACCAATCGCAAAACCGCCACCACCGTTAAACGTTGTGTTGCTTCCACCGTCATATTGGAACTGACAGCCCGAGTAAAGTCCACAGATAACACCGATTGCCAGCACACCCCAACTATTGCGCAATTGAGGAACAAGGAGAAGAACCATCAATGAAACAGTCGCTGCCTGCTGTACCATGATATGACCTGTAATGAACAGCGTCCGCACTTTTGTAATTTTTCCGAAAGAGCAACGAGGCAGAATATTGACACCAAAACCAATCAACAGCGCCGTTGTTGCTGCTCCAACAAAGTTTGGAAATTCCTCTGCAATCTTTGTATTTGCGCTGTTAATCCAAAGTAAGGGTCAATTACCGCTGCACCAATCTTAAACTTAAAGTTCAGAGCCGCTAAAAATCGGACGGAAAGTTGTTACCAAACCTCAGCCCCAACGTTCAGCAGCCATAACCAACTGTTGCTTTGATGAAACCGGCATAGACATCATGCGCTGGTTTTTCAACAGAGCATAGCCAATTAGAACTAAAAGACCTACAAAGAAGGCCGGATTCTGCAAAATGTTTTCGAGAACCAGTTCAGAATGTTTAAAATGATGTTCATTTTAACTCTCCCTTTTTCTATTTTTATTTGTTCTTTTCTAACTCTATTATAAAAGATGTAAGCGGTAACAAAAAGTACCAAGAATTACACAAGCAACTGTTCACTCTTGGACCTGAAAAATTAAGCACACTTAAAAACGCCGGAAATCCGCTCCGGCGTTACCCTTCTATTTATTTTTCGTTTGATGCTCTTTCGCTTCTTCGATAACTAATTCATCATCTTTCAAATCTGCAAGAAGATGTTTCGCATCTAAATGATCAAGATGATAGTCTGTTACCTTATCACGGATTTGTTGCTCAATCACACGACGAAGCGGACGAACACCCATAACTTCATCATATCCCTCTTCTGCTAGATAATGTTTGGCCGCATCTGTTACTGTTAGCATAATGTCTTTCTTAGCAAGTGTTTGGTTGACCTCATCCAACATCAAGTCGACGATTTTCGGCTAAATCTTCTTTACCAAGATGAGAGAATTCAATGACTGCATTGAAGCGATTCAAGAATTCTGGGCGGAAGTATGGTTTTAAGCGATCCATAATCTTCCTATCCTTTTTCCTCATCACCAGTAAAGCTTTCATACCCAAATCCAGCATTTGATGTAGCAATAATAACTGTGTTCTTAAAGTTGACAGTATTTCCTTGTCCATCCGTCAGACGTCCATCGTCCAAAAACTTGTAGTAACAATGTGATGACTTGTGGATCGGCTTTTTCAATTTCGTCCAGCAAGATGATAGAGTAAAGTTCCGACGAACACGTTCTGTCAACGTGTTACTATTGTCATCATACCCCACATAACCAGCTGTTGTACCAATCAATTTTGACACAGCTGTGCGGTCAGATATTCAGACATGTCCAAACGGATAATAGCTTCTTTAGTACCAAACATATCAAGCGCCAATTGCTTCGCTAGCTCTGTTTTTCCAACACCAGTTGGGCCAACAAAGAAAAGCTACCAATCGGACGATTTTCCTTCATCAAAACCTGCACGATTCCGACGAATAGCGCGCGCTACTGCTTCAACTGCTTCGTTTTGTCCAATGACTTTTTGTCTTCAATCGCGCATTCATCTCTTTCAACCGTTCAATATCACTAGTCCCCATTTGAAACAGGAATGCCCGTCATACGTTCTACAGATTCTGCTACATCATTGACAGTTGCAGTTACTTTCATGTCTTCCGTATGATTTTTCAATCTTTCTAGCTCTTCAATACGCATCTTGGCATTCAAAGCAGTTTCAAAGTCTTCTTTTTCAACCGCAGCTTCTTGCTTTTCTTTTGCTCCGCGATTTCACGTTCTACTGTATGCACATCTGTAACAGGGATGTTGAGCTGCTAAATGAGCCGCTGTCACATCCACCAGGTCAATCGCTTTATCTGGCAAGCTGCGTTGTGGAATATATTGAATAGAAATCCACGGCAGCTTTTTAACACGTCATCCGGCAAGATGACATTGTGGTGTTTTTCGTATAAATCACGAATTCCTTGCAAAATCTTGTAAGTATCTTCTGCAGATGGGGCATTGACTTTTACTTCATTGAAGCGACGAGGCTAGAGCTGCATTCTTCAAAAATGGTATTTCGATATTCATCCTGGGTCGTCGCACCGATAACTGTCAGTTCACCACGAGATAAAGCCGGTTTCAAAATATCTGCTAGACCTTTTGATCCACTATCACCGCCTGTGCTTCCAGCGCCGAGAATTTGATGAATTTCATCAAAGAAGAGAATGATATGTGCCAGCCTCTTTCACTTCAGATACTAAATTTTTGAATATTTTTCTTCAAAACTACCACGATACTGTGTCCCTGACTTCTAAACCAGAAATATCAATAGAAACAATCTCTTTATTCTTAATGGCTGCAGGAACATCTCCATTAACAATCGCTTGCGCTAAACCTTCAACAACTGCAGTCTTACCAACTCCAGCGTCTCCGACTAATACTGGATTGTTTTTCGTCCGCCGAGAAAGAATTTCAGCCGTTTCTTGAATTTCCTTATTGCGTCCAATAACGGGATCTAACATATCTTGACGTACTTCTTCTGTCAAAGTACGCTCACTTCATTAAAATACCATCTTGTTCAGCTCACCTGCTTGTCCTTGCATTTGTGATGCCTGACCTTCCGCTACTTGCTTCGGTAATTTACCTGTTGCACGATATTGTGCAAATTCTTCTGGTGTCACTTCACGTCCATTGATAAGATAACGCCGATTTTCACTGTTAAAACCACCCATTCTTCCCATCAATTGATTGAAAAGATCATCCATATTATCAAAGTTATTATAGTTATTGTTCATATCTGCACCTCACTTGTGTTTTACATAATTTTTGAAACTGCTTAAAATATAAGACAAAAGTGAGCAACTCTATCTTTTGGATTTATATTTATCAAAGGCAGTTTGATAGTTTACATAATTTTTATTGTCTCCCAAAATAGAGATGAAATTCTTTTAGCAAAAATACCTCTAGAAATTCATCTTGTTTTTGCTGAGTGTAACAGATTTTGTCTCTTTCCGTTTACAATTGTAATTATACAGTGTTCCAAACAAAAAGTCAATAGATTTTTGTAAAAATTACATAATTTTGATATTTTGAACTATAATCTTAATAATAGTTTTCTAATTTCATTTTTCCACAATTTCACAAAAATTAACTTTTTAACTTTATGTCAATACTACAAAAATCATCAAGTACTGTACTTGATGATTTTTCTCTACTACGGTAACAGACTTAGCTAAGTTCCGTGGTTTATCCACATCTAGTCCGCGTTGTAGTGTAGCAAAATAAGCTATCAATTGCGTTGGAACAACCATAGAAATCGGTGACAAATATGGATGAACAGACATCAAAAATAATATCGTCTCCTTCTTTTGCTACATTTTCTTCTACAATGGTCAAGACATTTGCACCACTTGCCCCAACTTCTGATACATTCCCACGAGTATGCCAGAGCCAATTGCTCATCAGAAGAAATCAAGAGCCAGCACTGGTGTGCCATCTTCGATCAAAGAAATCGTACCATGTTTTTAATTCTCCTGCAGCAAATCCTTCACACTGAATATAGGAAATTTCTTTTAACTGAACTAGCCTCATGGCAACATAATAATCTTGACCACGCCCGATATAAAAAGCATTACGTGTGGTAGTAAGTAAAGCACGCACTTTGTCATCAATACTATCCTTTTTCAGATAGCGTAGTCTCAATAGCTTGCGCTACAATGGATAATTCGTGTATTAAATCAAAATTGCTTTGCTTTTTCATTGCCGTTGGCATCTCCAACTGCTTTTGCTAGAAAAAGCCAGAGTCGCAATCTGTGCCGTATAAGCCTTAGTTGAAGCAACAGCAATTTCTGGTCCAGCATGCAGCAACATTGTATGAGTCGCTTCACGAGACAAAGTGGAACCTGGTACATTGGTTACAGTCAAGCTTGGGATTCCCATAGCATTCGCTTTGACCAAAACCTGACGGCTATCAGCTGTTTCACCAGATTGGCTAATCAGGATAAACATTGGTTTCTTGCTCAGTAATGGCCATCTATAGCCCCATTCTGAAGAAATCCCTAATTCTACAGGTGTGTCCGTCAATTCTTCTAGCATCCGCTTGGTTGCAAATCCAGCATGATGAAAGTTCCAGCCGCTAAAATATACAAGCGATCAGCCCTCTTGAACAGCGTTTATAATAGCTGGATCGACAACTACTTGATCATTATCGTCTGTATATGCCTGAATCAGTTTACGCATCACTGTTGGCTGCTCATCAATTTCTTTCAACATATAGTAAGGATAGGTTCCCTTACCGATGTCGGACAAATCAAGCTCTGCCGTATAACTTTTCGCGCTCAATAACATGACCATCATAATCTTGTACTTGAACACTGTCTTTTTGTCACAATGACCAATTCTTTATCATGAATTTCCATGAATTCACTTGTTTCACGAATCATTGCCATAGCTCTGGAGCAGACCATATTATAGCCTTCTCCTAAGCCAATCAAAAGGGTGATTTATTTTGGCACATAAACTGTATCCGCATCTTCTGCATTCATTAAAAGCAAAAAGCATAGGAACCCTCAATGATGTGCAGTGCTTTTTAAACGCATCTAATACTGTGAATCCGTCCTCTTCAACGAATTTTCCAATCAAGTGAACAGCAATTTCTGTATCTGTTTGACCTTTCAAATCATGTCCAGCAAGATACGTATTCTTAATATCTAGGTAATTTTTCGATGACGCCATTATGCACTAAAACAAAGCGCCCAGTTTGAAAGTATGCGGATGCGCGTTACTTTCACTTTGGTTTTCCGTGCGTTGCCCAACGTGTATGCCCAATACCAGCTGTTCCAGAGACATCAATGCCGATTTTTGGTGAAGGTCAGCAATACGACCAACCGATTTGACTAAGCTGGATGTTTTTCCATTTGTCTAAAGATTCCCGCTGAATCATAGCCACGATATTCTAATTTTTCTAAACCTTGCATTAAAAATATCTGTTGCATTTCGATTTCCAACTACTCCGACAATTCCACACTACTATTCTTTATAGCAAATAACTTTCAAAAATTTGCTATTTCCTCCTTTTATTTTTAAATTGGTATAGGCTAATATAAGCTATACAAAACAAGCTAAGTCAGTATATACTTTTTATTGTGAATTTGTCAACAACAAAATTGGTATAGTTCAAAAAGAAAGAGCGATACAAGCAAAAGGCTTCAAAAAGCAAATTTAGTTATCTTTTGTAAACATTGAAGCATCTATATGTTTTTCTGTACAAGATCAAAGTATACTTTTACCATCGTCTCTTGAACATTCAATCTATGATCTAAATAATCTGCTACTTCATAACTAGAAATAAAAGACTGGATAAAACCAGCCTTTTCTGCTATATGATTGCTCTAAGTTCAATCTTTTAACATTTCATTTTTATTTTTAAATCGTTCGACATCACGCGCAATAACCAATTCTTCATCCGTTGGAATAACCAACACTCGAACCTTGGAATCTGGCATTGAAATATCTCCATGAGTTACCAAAGACATTCTTTTCGGGTCAGAGTTCACAGCAAAACCAAGAAATTCCTCAATAACTAATCGACGAATCGTCACAGAATTCTCACCAATTCCAGCAGTAAAGATAATGGCGTCTGCTCCGTTTCAAAACAACCAAATATTGACCAATATATTTTTGAATACGATCAACAAAGATGTCATTCGCCAACTGTGCTTTTAGCATCACCAGCTCACTATAGCGGCATGAATATCACGCATGTCGCTGGATTTCTCAGATACCCCCTTAAGAGGCCTGACTCACGATTTAAAATACGATTAATATCTTTTTGGTGTGTTAAAATCTTCTGTATGCTCTATCAAATAAGGAATAATCGCTGGATCAATATCTCCTGTGCGGCTTCCATCATTACTCCCCCTAGCGGTGTAAAGCCCATTGAAAGTATCAACAGATTTACCTTCTTTAACCGCTGTAATAGAAGCCCCGTTCCCAATATGACAAGTAATCAACTTCCAGCTCTTCTAGTGGACTTACCAAGTACTTTAGCAGCTTCCTTCGCAACATACTGATGACTTGTACCATGCGCTCCATATTTACGTACCTTATTTTCAGTATAATATTTAGTTGGTAATGGATAACGATAAGCTTTTTCAGGCATCGTCGTATGGAATGATGTGTCAAATACAACAACACTTGTAATATCCGGCAACAACTCTTTTAAAGGCACGAATACCTGCTGCATTTGCTTTGTTATAGAAGGGGCGCAAAGTGCCAACTCTTCAACTTTTTGAATCACTTCTTCGCTGTCAACAAGTGCAGATTCTTTAAAATATTCACCACCTGCAACAACACGATGACCAACACCGTGATTTCATCATAAGATCGAATAATGTCAAAGCGCATCAAGTCGTCTAATAAAAATTTTTACAGCGTGTGTGTGATCATCAATATCTAGAATTTGTTTCTCTGCTCGACCATCAAATTTGACCGTTGAAATAGAATCTTTGAGACCAATCCGTTCAATCAGCCCTTTAGCAATGACTTTTTCAGCTGGCATTTCGTATAATTGCCATTTTAAACTGGAACTTCCAGCATTGATTGAAATTGTTTTTGACATAAGTTACCTCTTTTAAGCGTTTTCATTTATTATATCAAAAACTTGTTTAAATTTCACTTTCTTGCCTCCAATTTTGGAATTTTTCGCTAAAAGTCAATAAAGGCAGCTTGATTTTGTAAATCAGTCAAAGCATAAAACAAATGGCTGAATAGCTTGTTCGTCTTGCTTTTTGAGCACAAAAATTGTTTTGGCATACGCTGCATTTCCAAAAAGGGATTCGGCAACGCAATCATTGCAACTATCTGAACATACTTTTGCAACCAATTTTTCAATAATTGACTCTGCCTACTAGTTAATAAATTATTTGGCGCAAGAAATATCGCATAACCGCCTGGTTTTCAGATACTTGAGCGATTGTTCCATTAACAAATGATGGGCATAGGTATGCTCTTGCGTACTAGCCACTTCATAGCGCGATGCAATGTGATCATCCGGATAATAGCCAATCGACAAATCGCTAACAATCACATCACTTTCTTTTTAATACTTGTGGGCGCACTGCATCACCTTGTACAAAAACTAACCTTTGCATCCATCACATCTGCTATGCTAGCTGATACATCAATTAACAAATCGTCTAATTCTAGTCCTAGGTAATCCACATTTTTCTTTGTATTATTGAGAATGGTCTCTGCTAAATTCCCCATTCCGCTACCAATTTCCAAAACATCAATATGTTCTTTATTACTCAACTGGTCAATGAGAAATGTTACGATAAAACCAATAGAATCCGGGTAAATTGATGATTGGCTTGCAAAGCTCCGTTGAGCCGCTTTCATCAGTAAAAATTGGTAGCTCCTGCGCCATTCTTCTTTACTTAATTTCAAAGAGTTTAGTATTTCATTATGACAGTGGCTAGCTCTGTCTTTCCATCCAGATAAATCCGTTTTTGCTCTACCAAGGCATCATAAAAATTCGTTAAAAAGATCATTTTGGATTTCTTGGATATTTTTCTAACAAGGGCGTATAGGCCTGTTCAATTTTTCAAAATTCAGCATCCTCCGCTCCCTATCATACCAAAATTTCATTCTTTTGGCGAGCGAACTCTAGTTGCTCACTAGTAGCTCCTGTCCCATTCTCGATTATTTGTCTCGATTGTCATTGGTTAGTTTTGGTCTTCTCAAACGGAAAACGAAATTGATAATGGCGACCCGTCTTCATTATTACTGTCAGGGTGAGCACTTTCTCACCTTGTTGCTCTTGGACATGTCCTTTATCAAATTCTCTGTGTCTAGAATCTTCGTTTTGCGATAACTGCCATTGCATACGCCTGTAGTCGTTCTCGATTTGAGTAAAATTTCTATGACTAGCGGTCTGACGATGAGAGATAAAGTGCGAAAAGCAAGCTAAAGACAGCTGTCATAAAAGGGCATGGAGCATAATACCTGCTTTTAACTTTTTGTTTCCACACGATGGATGAATTCCCTCCAATCCTCTCTTGAAGCAGTAATCGAATACGGGCTGAAAGCTCATTTTTCCTGTAAAGATTTCTGCTTTTCACATCATAAACCATGGGCTGATAACCTTTCCCGATTCGCATTGGTTTTCTGACCAATCTTGTCTTTCTGCACTTTTCCAAAATGCAATTTACCTTTACCATCTTGCTTCATGTATAAACGATTATTCTCCGCGTCAAATGAAAGAACGCGTCGACTCCACTTCTAGTTGATCGGCTTAGACAAACAAAGCATTCTCGCTGTTCACTGTGTTGTCGGTTTGGACTTCAAAGCCAGAAGACGCGTCATAGATTGAAATAACAACACACTTCCACTGAGTACAATAGGGCAATCAGAGCCTCTAAAAAGTGTAAAAGCTTTTACTTTATTTTGCTTTGAACACCAAAAACTCAGCTCCTTCCATGATAAACCCGAATATCTTGTTGGCTCCACGTACTTCAATACGTTCATTGTTAAAATGCCTTTGATTTGTTTGCAAGGCCATCTTCGCTACCCTTAAGACTTCTTCTTTTTCAATAACTCATTTTCTAGTTTTTCGAGACTGGTGAATTTGTCCCAACAACAGGGTTACAATTGTCATAAAAATGGCTAACGCAAGCAGTGCTTCTAATAAAATTGTCCCTCTAACATATTGTTTTCTTTAAATTTTTCCATTTCCCTAGATATAATTGATACATAATTGTCTGTCTTTTCGTCTGAAATACAATCTTACCAAGCGAGGAAATTACCACCTGCCTTATCAAAACGAAGTGTTAAATCATCTGGAGCGTGAACCGAGCGAGGAATTGATAAAGAATTACGCCATTAGAAATTCGCGCACGAGAAAAATTCCTGTCCAATTGCCTTTGAGTAGCATTACTCAACTTCTGACTTTCTCGGTAAAAATGCTTCAAACTCAAGAAAGAAAATCTGCTCTTCCACTTGTTCAAAAGAGGAACGGACAGCCCCTGACACAGCAAGTAATACTCGCTACAAACAAAGTCAACAAAACTTTTCCAAAATTGTAAATCCTTAATCTGCAACAGAACGAGTTTCTTTTGTATGTTTCGCATAGTAAGCCTTATATGACGCTGCCTGCTTATCTGTAATCGTGCCTTCAGTGACTAATTTTGAAAGCGTTGCTTTTCATTGCTATAATTGACCTCGAAAAAGTTTCCGCTTACTTCCACAACTTTTGACCACAGCTGCATTTCCTTTTTCTATTTACTGCTTCCTTTTGCTTGGTCAAATTCGGCACAAATAAGACATTAAAACACTAATGATTAAAAGCACAACCAACATTTTCCACTAAAGTAAAAGCTTTAACCTTCAAATTTTTAATCACAGATTGAACCTCCATATTTTGATAAATTGGCAGCAACATGGCTGCATACAACAATACAATCATCAACGCCACAAGACAAATACTAATGGCTGAATGATATTCATCGCTTGATGAACACGTTTAAAAACACCTCCACGTGAGCATAAACTAATTGCACCCCTTTAATTTAGTTTACACTTCCCATATTCGATCATCAAGCCCAATTCTATGGATAATGTTTAACTACTTGTGAAAATTCCACAACCATTTTTGCAGTGCTACTTCTAAATCTTTTCCAATTTCTTGAAACACTTAGCAGAGCGCTGTCCTTGCATCATCTGGAAAATCTGACTGAGTTCTAAGCCTTGACCAATCATATTCCCCATTCTCTCGCATAATAAGCTGTCAAATAGGTTTGAACAAAAGTGCCCCCAAAAAGGGAAGGCGAGACAACAAACTAAAATACTCTTATTTGTGAGCTTTTTCTAAACCAATAAAAACCGATCGCAAACAAAGCAAAAACAACTCCTACTGAACCAGAAAAATTTGTAGTAAACGACTAATCAGTTGTGTTGCAATATTCTGACTCTCAACTGCGGTAACAAATCAATTGCGCAATCCTAACATAATAAACACTAGAAAAATGAATAAAATAAATGGATAAGTCGCCACTTCGATTAACTTTTTCTTGACTTTTTGAGATATTTTCCAAATACTCTTCAATTTTACTCAAACCGAGCGATAAATTTCCATGCAATTCTGCCAATGAAAGCTGTGTTACTACATTATCCGAAAAACTAAACTTTGCCATGATGTCTGAAAAGGCTTTCCGGTTGCTGACCTCTTTCATCTTTTCCACAGGCTTTTCTAACAAAAGCACTCCGTTTCAAAAATCAATAATTTCTGCCAAGTGAAAACCACTAGATTATTTAGTAACTCTACGACTTTTTCTGCTTAACTGTGGATAATTTTTCCGCTTTTGCCTGTTCAAGATTGATATGTCCTGCTGCATAAAAGTTGATCAATTTGCCTATTCCATTCGCTTGGATCGTGTCTTGATACCTTTCACTGACAAAATCCATATTCCTCCTTTCGCAATTAGACGTTGGTAACAAATACCTTGGTAAGACAATTTTCCAGCTCTGCTTCTGTCACTCCCAACTCTAGCAATCGTTCATAAACGCCTCGCACACTTTTAGCATGAATCGTTGAAAAGACCGTCACTCCTGTCAAGCTGGCTCGTACAACCGCCCGTGCTGTTTCTGTATCTCAATTTCTCCAATCAATAAATCTGGACGATGTCGAGAGAAAGTTTAATCAAACTTTCATAAGTTAAATAATCGCCATTCAATTGCAACTGCAAACATTCTGTGTTCTTAATTTCAACAGGATCTTCGATAGACATGATTTGCTCATCGGCGAAAACGTTCTTGAGCCAGCTGATGCATAAGAGTGGACTTGCCACTCCCCTACCGGTCCTGAAAAAGATAAAGTCCACGTTGCTTGAGTCGTCCTTTCAACTCTGGAATTTGAGCAAACAAAACTTCAACTCTGCTTTTTCATCATGCAATAAACGAATCACAAGACTTTCATATCCGCGATAATCCCCCTACTGTTGACAACCGCAGTGATGTTTTCTATCCCTGTGACTGATAATCACAAGACCCTAGTTGGCTTCTACGTTTTTCATAACTTTCATCCCAGCAGTAAATTTGAAATGACTAATCACCACTGCCATCTTTTCAAATGCATACTGTTGTATAAAACGTCGTCATCACCAATTCTCATGTACAGTTCATAACTATTTTCCTTTGGGATAAAATAAATATCTTGAGCCTGTTTTTCCTTAGCTTGGCAAATAATATCTTGTGCAATGTTTTGAACCATATCCCTCCTCACTTTTATACTATTCGCGAAGACAATAAAATGGTGAAAAATCACCATTTTTAAATTATTTAAAAGTTATAGGACAAGCACAAAGAAGCTCCTACATGATTTTTGTTTTATTATAGCTCCGTCGCAATTTCTCTTTCGGAATAACGTCATCGTTTTCTAACAGAGCATGAGAATGATATTGCTGGATAGAATCGCCACATTCTTCACACCAGCGCAAATCTCCTACATTCCATAGACATCAAATCACTTCGACTAAAAAGGAAAAAGCTGCCAACTTCAGCCATTGGTGCTTATATTACTAAAAAGCAGTATAATAGTTATCAAAATGTTGTATAGATACAATATTAGCTTCCCAGCCATCACCACCAAGGCTCATCTTTTACCATACATTTCAATCACAATACATCTGCTTCGCCTCCTTTGTCCTATTTATTATATCGAAAATCTTAAATTTTAAACAGATTTGCTCCATGTATAAAAATTGCTTTCAGCATGATACTCTAAAAGCAAGACAAGCTTTTCGATCTATCAGACTCACTTGCACATAATATAACGAAAAGCTACCTTGAAAAGATGAAATTAGATTGACCACAAAAAGAGGCTGAGAACTATTTCAACCTCTTTTCAATATTAATACAAATCAAGATAATTATCTACTTCCCATTGAGGAAACAAAGGTTGCATAACTTGCCCATTCAGTGCGTTTTGCTTCTACAAAACTTGTATAGATATGACTACCCAGTGCATACAACTTCATCTTCTGTTAGTGCCTTTCACTGCGCATATGCAAAGTAGATGGAAGATCCGTAATACCTGCTTCTTTGCGTTCTTCTGCTGTACATCACATAGATATTTTTCTTCAATTGGATCAGGAGCCTCAATATGGTCCCCATACCGTGAAGCAGCCATACTAAAAAGCGCATTGGGTCCAGCCGCTAAACATCATACGGCGCTCACCGGAACCAGACGTTTGTATGAGTTAACAGTTGGGTTCATAATCGCTGTAATTGTAGGCATGTTTAATCAAGCCGCCAAGAAAATAATAAGCTGTTTGTGATAATTGCATCCCGTGATCTGCTGGATCAAAAATGCATTTTGACCATCTTGATCAAAAAGTGACATATTACAGTGCATACCTGAACTGCAATACCAAATTTTGGTTTTACATGAACGTTGCGTACAGGCCATGCTATACGAGCAATTGTTTTAACAACCAGTTTAAACAACTGAATCTTATCACAGGCACGAGTACTTCATCACATTTGAAGTCAATTTCAGCTGGTAATAGCTACTTCATGATGACTAGCTTCTACTTCAGTCTATTGTCGTTAAAACATTGACAATTTCGACGTGTGTTATCCGCAAGATCCGTCGAGCGAGGTCAAAATAGCCCCCTTATCATTTACCTCAGAGGTTGGATCACCATTTTCATCCAATTTGAGAGGAAAATTCTGGTTCAGGGCCCCAAATTAAAGGATTTGAAACCAAGTTCTTCCATGTGTCTCAAAGCACGCTTCAAGTTTCCACGCGGATCCCCTTTAAAGGGAGTTCCTTCTGTTGTAAACATCGCAAATTAGTCTGCGACCTGCCATTTCATCTCCCCAAGGGAAAACGGTCCATATGTCAAGTCAGGATAAAGGTACATATCTGACTCATTGATACGCACAAAACCCTCGATAGAAGAACCATCGAACATCACTTTGTTGGACAAAACTTTATTCAGCTGTTCATCTGTCGCCGGAATTTTCGACACTTTTTCATCGTTCCTAAAACATCTGAAAACATCAGACGGATAAAGGTAACATCTTTCACTTCGCGACGAATGTCAGCTACTATACTTGACATGAGTATCTCCTTATGAAATTTTAAAGAATTGATATTGGTCAATGCATACGACCAAATGGTGGAAGGGAAGAAGCAAAGCGACCTTGTTGTAAAATGTCGTTATGAAGGGCTCGACGAACATCTTTCTCGCTCACCGGTTTTTGTATTTCGCCACGCTCAGCATATTTCCGTTTAATAGCAGCAATATTGTAACCTTCGAAATGTAATCTTTAATTTCCAACAAGCGATCCATATCATTTAATGAATACATGCGTCGATTTCCTTCATTTCGGTCAGGCTTAATCAATGCTTGATCTTCATAATAACGAATCTGACGTGCCGTCAAATCTGTTAATTTCATAACGCTACCAATGGGAAAAACAGCCATATTGCGACGAAATTCCTTTTCCTTCATTGCAATTCCTTTCTCACTCTATTATGGTCCGAAAAATTTCTATGTCAAGGATCATGTTATATTTTTCCTAACATTAATTTTGCTTTTTAATTTTCACTACTTTTCGCGGGCGATCAACATCAGAATTAACCATCATGGCAACAAAAACTCCCATAAAAGGTTTCAAATACTCTCGCAAAATACATACAAAACAGTTTCTCCTGTCGGAATCGACAAGGTAATAATTAACATAGCAGAAACACCGCCAATCACACCTGCTTTATTGTTCATCGCAACATTTGTCATAATCGTTAACATGGTACAAATAGGGACAATCAATAATGTTACCCAAAACTGTTCATGAAAAGAGATAATTGATAAGAAGAACAACAAGGCATAGAAACCACCAATACTATTCCCCAAAATGCGAAGTTTCCAAAATGAACACTCTTTATCAAAGTCTTCACTGCAAAACTAGAAAACAGCTGTCAAAGCACCAATCTGCCAAGCCTTTCCAGCCATAAAAAGACCAAAGACCAGAAGAACAATGACAGCGACACCCGTCTTAAAGGTTCCGCAAGCTCAATTTAAATTTCGATTTATCAAATTATACTTCTTGAAAAATAACCCATTCACATCTTTCCTTTTTATCATTATTTTAACATATTTTCTCTAAAATTAGATATAAATATTTAGTTAATTGCTTTAAAACAAAACAAAAAGAGTCACAAAGGACTCTTAATTTTTAAACTCACATATAAAGGTTATACTGGGATATAATCTTTCCTATACATTGCTACTTGAAAAGCTTAATGAGGATAAATGTAGTCACCTTTCCGTAAAATATCGTTGGATCAAACCATCACGATAATTATTAATTTGTTTTTGACGTTTTGTAATTGGACTCTAAAACTTGGATAGCTCGATTATTGGCTACATGCAGTTACATAGGCAACGTGACCATACTGGCCTCCATTTCCAAACAGCGATAGCGCCAACCGAGGAGTTGTTCCTATACGGAAGCCTGAATATGCAGCATTTGTAGCCCAGTCTGCATTCCCCACCAATTACTAGCCAAGGTGCCAAAGTTTCACTCACGTACATTGCCCAATTGGATAAGAATTTCCTGTTGCTGTAGGTGTATTTAAGACAACATTCTCTGTATCAGAATCCGCACCAGAATTTGCATTTGTTGCTTGTGCAGTTGTAGCTTGATTGGATACTTGATATGTATTAAGCTCAGCTCCATTTACTTGCAGAACATCTCCTGGAAGAATGGTATCATAAATTGTTTTTCCATTTTTAGCTGCCAAAATCATATGGACTCATCCCATATTTTGTGTTGCAATAGCATAAAATGAATCACCATACTGAACAGTATAAGTGTCAGCATTGGCTTGCTGGCTAAAAAGAGCTAATAAAGTAGCTGAAGAAAAGACCTATAGCTAATTTTTCCTAAATGACGATTTAATTGATTTGTTTTCATAAAAGTACCCTTCTTCTTTTCCTAGTCTATAATACTGTATTTTGTTGCAAGTATTTTAAACACGTATTTTTAAACTTGTTACAAATTTAACATTAAACAAATAATAATCTAATTTTCTACTAAAGAAAACATAGAAGAGAAATGTATCTTAACATATTTACTACTCTTCTCATCGTTGAGATTAAGCAAAAGTTTCTCTTACTTTTACTATACTACAATTATTGGTCCCATCATCTCAAACTACAATCTCCACCTATCAATTTTAATATATCTGATTGGATTCATGATTGACTAGAGTTTTTAACAATTAGTCGCTCAATAAGAATTGGTTAACAAAAGAGACTAAGATCAATTTTCTTAGCCTCTTTTATTCTAATGTAGATAAATACTATTAATCTACTATTTTCGTTACGTTTTAATTGACCTAAACCAAACACCTAGAAGAGCAATGACTCCTAAATATGGCATATAAGAACTATCAGTTGTTCCTGTTTGAGGAAGGGTGGCGGGTGCTGATGATGGCTTGTTAGTTAAGTAGCTCACTGGAGTTGGTCTTTTGGAACTTCTGGCCGAGCTTGAGGAGTTGTAGTCCGAACAGTATAGACGCATAGGCAACTTTATTTACTGTATTCACATAAGTATTTTCAAAAGTACCAGCTGCAATACGTTTCATTTGGATATAACTTTTCCAGCTTGGAAAGCTGAATCAATTGAAAGCTCAGAACGTAAAAAGTCTTCTTTGAACTTAATTGTGAGACACCTTTAGTTGCATCAACTTCCGCTGTCGTATGCTGGGTTAAATCAGTACCTGACTTTGATAACAGAACCGTCTTTAAGAGTGATATCCACCTTGGCGAAAACTTTATACTGCCCAGTATAACGATCTCCCTGTTTGATCGTAGTCATCATAGAAATTGTATTCAAAAAGTTCTTCTGAGTGATCTGCAGGAATAATGCCACCAATCAAACGGTAATTAAAGACTGTATTAAAGATGGAATAGTCTGACCATCAACATTATTTGTATCAGCTGGATCAAGTGTTAAGTCACATCTTTCTTAGGGTTAATCTTAGGAACATTATTGATAACGATATTCGACGCATAGCCATTTCAAAGTCAATTTGTTGAAGCTTGATTTTCATAACTACCACCTGTTTTGTCCCATTTGTTTTTACAAAGCCCATTGGTGATACAATCTTCAAATCAATTCCATTTTTGACATAGCGTATCATAAAATTCTCTTGGATTATCAGCACGGAAAAATTTGGAAAAGCACCTTTAGGTCTAATTCCTGCCTTAGAAAAGAACATCTCTAACTGTGAGGAGCTGCTTCAAACTAGTATAATGATCCACACTAACACCAGTAACTTTATTGCCATTAGCATCTGTAATCTTCACCAAATCCTGACGCAATTCAAGCGCTTCTTCTGGATAATCATCTACATAGTAAAATCCTTTTTGAATGGTATCTGCTGAAGGCGGTCATTCTTGTATTGATCCAAATCCCAGAGTCAACTCATAATAATTCGTTGAACCGGCAAGAACTGTTTTACCATCAATAACAACGCCATTTTCATTTCTTTATTAACCTTAGTTGGTTTAATGTAATTGTTATTTGGGTTATTCGGATCATTTGGCTTACCAGAGTTGTCACCCGAACAACATTGGACTTTAATACCATAGCATCATTGACCGTGGTGTGGAGTTTGTCTTATAAGTTGCACCATCATTAAGAACTTGTCCGACAACTGTTGGATAAATCATTTCGCCACTGACTTAGTCAAAATCAGCGTTAAACGTAGCTAAAAGTAGCTGCAGTTGCCTTGAAGGTGACTGTATTAGTTGCTTTATCATAAGAAAACATCAAAAGCCAGGACTGGCAGCTTTTTGTAGCTTCAAGATTAAAATTGATAACCAGATGGCAGGATCTACCAACACAAAGGACGTCGTTTTAGCACGTCAGCAGGAGATCTGCTGTCTTCAGCTGGAACTAACAACAGATTGTTTAGCCACCAGAGTTTTATCAATATCAACATCAATATTATTTTTAATTTCCTTGTTAACCTGTGGCTGTGCGGTTGGTTTATAGTAACGAAAATGAACAGTTGGTACAGCTGGAGTGTTGGAAGATTTTGATAAACAGGTCAGTCGGCGGTGTTGAATGACCTCATAAGTTGGTTCAACAGGCTTGTTTGGCTCTGGTTGATCTGGTGTTGGTGTCAGCGGTGTTGGGTTCCTTTTCATAATTTGGAGCTACTGGTGCCGGGTTTAATGGTTTTTCTATTTCATAAGTTGGTTTTAGTTGGAGCTGTTGGTTCAACTGGTGATTGATGTTTCTTTGGTGATTTTTCGGAACGTCGATTGCTCGAATTTTACCATTGAGAATACCAGATATTTGGTCTCTTCCCTGCTGTATTATCCTTGCCATTAACTTTTGGCATTTCGGAAGGCTCATAACATTTTGTTGCCAGTCGCTCAACAGTAACATGGTTATTCGGACCAGACATTTTAATAGCCCCTGCTCCATACCCAAGAATTGGGCATCTGAACTATCCCATCCTGAACCAGCTTGACTATATATACATAGTCCAGCGAGAGCTGCCTTCACCCTGTTTAAAGTTAAAGAGTATCCTGTAGCATAAAATCATGCCATTCTTTTCACCAATAGATGAACAGAATTTTGACAAATTTACCACTATAATCTTTAGCCATCTCAATGAGTTGTATGTTCACGGTTGAGAGGCTACTGAGAGAAGAGGCATTGTCAAAATTAATTGGTTTTCCATCTTCTGCTCATAGAAGGTGAATTCATTTTTAATATAGAGGTGTCATCTTGTAGCTGTATAAGCGGGCTAAAAACACCTAAAGTTGGATCGCTAAAGACGCCAAGCCATACATTTCCACTAGGATTTTGAATTTTGACTCTGGATCCACAGTGTCTTATAAACAATCTAGAAATTTTTACCGTTATAATAAAGAATTCTGAAGATTGGTATGATGCTGATTACTTTGCCCACGTTTCAAAAGTACTGAACCCCACTTCACTTCAGTATTACCACCCACATTGGTAGTCCAGCCTGATTTATTTTCCAATATTTCCATTATAACTCTAATGAAGAAGCTGTAGCGCTATTCTCCAAATGTGCCACATTTAAATTATCTAACTGAGATACCATATTGTGTTGCATCTTTCTTAAATGCTTCATCAATAGCACTAGCAGTTAGAAGTTTCCATTTTGTTTCTAAAAAAGCTGAGCTTTCGGCTCCGAATCATACACTAGACTTTTGAGCAGATGGCTCCGTCAAGTGGCCATCTTTTGTTTTTATCTTGCTCAAGTTTTTAGAGCTTCTTTGATTTTTGCCTGTTCTTGTTGTACTCTTTGAGTTTCTGCGAGATACTCTACTAAAATCTTTTTGATATTTAGCAAGATCTGCTGTGATACTTAACAAGTTTTGCTTCGTAATCAGCTTTTAGCATCCGCATTTGCGCTTCTTAATTGCAGTATTTTCAGCTGTGAGCGCTGCATTTTGCGGCATTATTGCTGCCAGCTGCTTCGCCAGGCCGCTTTTAGCATCCGCATTGGCCTTTTGAACGCGGAGCAAAGCTCTGTTTTATAAGCAGTCAATTTAGCTTGATAGTTTGCTTTCGTTCGTAGCATTAGCTTCCTGAACATCGACGTTCAGCCTGATATTGAGCTAATTTAGTTTCATAGGCTGCTTTACTGGCAGCATTTGCAGCATTAATGCGTTCAACCTCTGCTTTATGAGCTGCCATATCTTTTTCATACTGTTCTTTAGTTGCCTGATTTTAGCTTTGATTTTGGCAACTTCTGCCTCATGAGCAGCTACATCCGATTTATATTGATCTGTTGTCTTCTTAATATCCTCAGCTTGTTTTGTGTAATCTTCTTTAATTTCAGTTTCTTTTTGGGCTGCTTCTCCAGCTGTTTTTAACTGTTCCTTTATTAACATCGGCATCTTGGACAACATTGACACTCAGCAGACTTAGCCTCCTTTGCGGCTTCGATCAAGATCAGTTTTTAGGTACTTCAACTGGTATTGAACCATTTGTCTCTCCAGCTTGGTTTTTGACTTTTGTTCAGCTTCCTTACTCCACTCCCTTGAGCCTCTGGTAAATTGGTCGCTGGATTTCCAGTTGTTGTAACCGCTACATTTGTTGTGCTATTTGATTTTGTGGTTTTTCAGCTGCAACTTGCTGATCTACCATAGCAAGTAAAGCTGCCCCTAAGACAGCTCCACATAAAGTTTTAGCAACCTTACTTTTTACGAAAAACCAAAAACTTCTTTCTTTTCTTCATTTTTAATCCTCCCTTACGTATAATTAATTTCATACATTTGTATATAATATCAGTTTTATGAACCATATGCAACTATTTCATCTGTTTTTCTATAAAAATAAATGGAAACCTTTTCCCACAAAATTCAGTCAGAGCATGAGATAAAAGGTGGCTTATAGCCATCCATACTATCTTCTTTCTCTGTCAATGCTCCAAATCTTGGAGTTTTTACCTTCAAAAGTTTCATAGCTGCATTGCCACCGCATCACAAATACCTCCCTAACACAAAAAGGTGATCTGCCACCTTTTTGTTGACTATATTCAGTTTTTGATCCCTTTCTACAAAATTATAATTTTATAGAGACTAATGGGTCAAAATTATTTTTCTAGGTGCAGCCAAATCCTGGCAAACGTACTTTACCTTCAAGGAGTTCCATTGAGGCACCACCACCAGTAGAAATCCATGAGAACTTATCTGCACGACCAAGGTTGATAGCTGCTGCTGCAGAGTCACCACCACCGATGATTGATTTTACGCCAGGTTGTTTCACGATAGCGTCCATGACACCGATTGTACCAGCTTGGAAGTCAGCTTTCAAAGACACCCATAGGACCATTCCAGACAACAGTTTTTCGCACGTCAATTTCTTGATCAAATTTAGCGATAGATTTTGGACCGATATCCAAACCAAGGAAGCCTCGGATCCACTGCTTCACCTTCAGTATCTTTTACTTCAGTGTAGTCAGCAAAAGCGTTTGCTTCTGAGTCAACTGGCAAGATCAATTTACCATTTGCTTTTTCAAGAAGAGCTTTCGTCTATATCCAATTTATCTTTTTCTACAAGTGAGTTTACCGATTTTCGATACCTTGTGCTTTGTGAGAATGTGTAAATCATACCACCACCGATGAGGACTTTATCAGCTTTTTCAAACAGAGTTTTCGATAACACCAATCTTGTCAAGATACTTTTGAACCACCCAAGATAGCTACGAATGGACTTCTGGAGTTTCAACCGCTTCTTTGATATAAGCAATTTTCGTTTTCAAGAAGGAACCAGCAACTGCTTTTTCAACGTTTGCTGAGATACCAACGTTAGATGCGTGTGCACGGTGAGCTGTACCGAATGCATCGTTTACGAAGATACCATCTCCAAGTGATGCCCAATATTTACCAAGTTCTGGATCATTTTTAGATTCCTTCTTACCGTCAACATCTTCAAAACGAGTGTTTTCAACCAAAAGAACTTGTCCATCTTCAAGGCATTGATAGCAGCTTCAATTTTTCACCACGTGTTGCACCTGGAAAAACAACTTCTTGACCTACTTTTTGGCCAAATCAGCTGCTACTGAGCAAGTGATTGCCTTCTTTGTCTGCTTCTTCTTTAACACGTCCAAGGTGAGAAAGAACAGCATCGCACCATGTTCGATGATATATTTAATAGTAGGAAGAGCTGCAGTGATACGGTTATCGTTAGTGATTACTCCATCTTTCAATGGTACGTTAAAATCTACACGAACGAGGACTTTTTTTCCTTTTAAGTCAACGTCTTTAACAGTAAGTTTTGCCATGTTACAAAAACTCCTTTTTCTATTTTTATACGGAACTATTATCATATTTTCTAGAAATTTTCTTGATATAAGGAAAGTTTTCATAAATAATTTGAAGAAGAAAGAGCCGAGAAAATTCGACTCTTTCTTCTTATTCTGCTGGAGTAGTCTCTTCCACAGTTTCTGTTGCCGTTGTATCTTCTATAATTTCAACTTCATTGACAGCTTGCGGTTCTGAGATTACGGTAACGAGCCATACCTGTACCAGCTGGAATGATTTTACCAATGATGACATTTTCCTCTCAGACCAAGCAGGTGATCTTTCATCTGCGGATAGCGGCATCCGTCAAGACACGAGTAGTTTCTTGGAAGGAAGCTGCAGACAGGAAGCTGTTAGTTTTCCAGAGAAGCTTTTGGTAATCCCCATAAGGACTGGACGAGCTTGCAGGAACACCGCCTGAGATAACCATCATCACGGTTAGCATCCGTAAAGTCTGTGATATCCATTAGAGTGCCCATAAGAAGATCTGTATCCCCAGGATCCGCGAGTGCACCTTGCGAATCATTTGACGAACCCATTACCTCAATGTGTTTGTCTCCAATTTCTACCCTTGGCTGCGATAAACTTTTTGTACTTCAGCAAGCAGGTAAGTTTCAACAGATAAAACATCACGAACAGCCACTAAATGCTTCGGTTTGGATAGAACCTTCTGAATGCTGCACCACGAGAAACTTGGTCGCCTACAGCCACTTTCATACGGGCTGTAAATGGCACTACATATTCCACCTTCACCAGTTGCACCTTTAACAAAGACCTTCTTCGTCCGAGTGAAGCATCTTCTTCAATAGCGGTAACTACCCCTTCACTTCTGTGATGACTGCTTCCCCTTTCGGATTGCGAGCCTCAAAAATTTCTTGAAACACGAGGGAGACCTTGTGTGATATCAGTATTAAACAACACCACCCGTGTGGAAGGTTCTCATGGTCAACTGTGTGCCTGGTTCACCGATTGATTGGGCAGCAATAGTTCAACTGCTTCACCTACCTCAACTGCATCACCCGTTGCCAAGTTAATACCATAACAACGGCGGCAGACACCATGACGCGTATTACATGTAAAGACAGATCGGATAGTGACTTCTTCGACACCAGCGTTTACAATCTCGTGAGCCATATCCTCAGTAATCAATATATCTGGATCCAACGATAGTTTCACCCGTTTTCAGGATGTTTGACAGATCGTATAACGACCAATTAAGCGTTCTTCTGGCAGCTCATCATTTCCTTACCATCAGTAGAGCGAATCACAAGACCGCGATCTGTGCCACAGTCATCCTCACGAGTGATAACGTCTTGGGCAACGTCAACTGGACGACGAGGTCAAGTAACCTGAGTCAGCTGTCTTAGAGGGCTGTATCAGTCATCGCTTTACGCGCTCCGTGAGTTGAAAGAACATTTCCAGAACTGAGACCAAACCTTCACGGAAGTTAGACAAGATTGGCAACTCCATGATACCACGTCCATTTGGCGCAGCCATCAGACCACGCATGCCGGCCAACTGGGAGAAGTTGGAGATGTTACCACAGGCTCCAGAATCCCATCATCGCAACAATTGGGTTCTTAGGATCTTGATTGGCAACTTAACCGTTTTTCCAGGTTTTCACGAGCTGCACGCCATTCAGCTGTAACCGCATTATAGCGTTCATCATCTGTAATCATACCACGACGGAGATTGACTTTTGTAATTTGTTCACGCTTGTCGGCGAGATGTCGATGATTTCAGCCTTGCTCTTCAACGACTGGAATATCGGCAATCCCTACTGTCAGACCAGCAAGCGATTTGAATGATGATAGCCAGAGATCTCTCAGGCGGTCAGGGAAAGCCGATGTTTTCAGCGGTTGTGGCCACTGCGAAACGCTTGAAGATTTCGCACTGTGTGATATTTCCAAGATTTTTCTTCTTGAACGGTACATGTTTAAGTCGAGTTGCTGAGTTGCTTCTTTAACATCTTGACCAGGTTCTAGAAATGCCTATCAGGCACACCTTTCTGCCATATTTGGAGGCGGGTGGCTCTTGTAAATATGGCAATTCATCTGGCATGATGTCATTGAAAAGAATCTTACCAACTGTTGTCAAAGAGAATTTTGTGTTTTGATTTTCAGTCCATGGTTTGTTTAAACTATCCGTCGCATGATCCCAACACGCGTATGCAAGTGAACATAACCATTGCGAAACCATTACAGCTTCATCACGATCTTTAAAGACCACATACCTTCGCCTTCGACCAGCTTCTTCCATCGTTAGGTAGTAGTTCCCTATTACCATATCTTGTGAAAGGTGTAACAACTTCTAGCTTCTCGTCTTTCGGATTGAGGATGTGCTCCAGCAGCCTTTATAAGAATCGCTGCTGCTTCTGCCTGAGCTTCTTTCGAGACAATGGTACGTGAGGAATAGCCATTTGGTCTCCGTCAAAGTCGGCGTTAGCAGGCTTCACAGACTAACAGGTGCAAACGAAGAGCTTTACCATCGATTAAAGACCGGCTCAAATGCTTGGATCCCCAAACGATGAAGAGTCAGGTGCGCGGTTGAGAGTACTGGGTGTTCTTTGATAACGACGTCTTCTAGCATCAGATACGCTCATCGCCGCGACTCTACCATCTTGCATCAGCAGCTTTCACATTTGCGCATAATCCCGAGCAACAATTTCCCGCATCTGAAACGGTTTAAAAAGCTCAATCGCCATGTTCACGCGGCACACCACATTGGTACATCTTGAGGTGTTGGCTCTGCAATAACCGAACGTCCGGAGAAGTCAACCCGTTTACCAGCAGCAAGTTTTGACGGAAACGTCCTAACGCTTTCCCGCGCTAAGCATGTAGGCTCCAACGATTTTGAGGCGGACGGCTACCTGGCCCAGTAATTGGGCGACCGCGACGACCATTTAGTCGATGAGGCATCAACCGCTTCTTACGCCAGCATCCGCTTTTCATTTTGCACGATGGTCCGAGCATTCAATTCAAAAGAAGACGTGCCAAACGGTGTTCGGTTGACCGCTTACGACAGTGAGGTCGTTTGCAGTCAGATGAGGCGAAACGTCACCGTCCAACTGAAGCATTGGACGTAAATCTGGTGGAATAACTGGTAAGATGTAGTACCGTCCATTTCTGGCTTGTTACCAGATTTTGAAAGGCATCTAAAACATCCAAACTTGCGAATAGCTTTTACCCGTTTTTGCCCAGTTGCCGTTTTTAATTCTTCTACTGAGATCAACAATTTCTTTCTCTAAGTCTACTTGTTTCAAAAGATCTTGAGTGCTTCAGCTCCCATGCAACAAAGTGACCCTTGACCATATTCACGTAAACGTTCACGATATTCACGTTCTGTCATAATGGATTTGTGTTCAAAGCGGTGTCTCTTTGGATCAATTACCACATAAGCTGCAAAATATAGATGACTTCAACCTTCAAAGTGCACGAGGGACTCCTTATCTAAAGTCAAGCCCATTCGGCTCCAGGATTCCTTTTAAAATACCAAATATGAAACAGGAGCCTTTCAACTCAATATGTCATACGCTCCCGACGCACTTTTGTGCAGGTGACTTCAACACCACAACGGTCACAAATGATTCCTTTACTAACGAATCCGTTTATACTTTCCACACGCACATTCCCCAATCCTGTCGCCAAATGATTGGCTGATCGAAGGTCAGCTCACGTTCACAAAAGCTTTAGTGTACGGTAGTTGTGTTTCGGGTTTCTTCACTTCCCCCATAAGACCAAGAGCGGACTTTACTAGGTGAAGCTAGGGTGATTTGCATACTTTGAAAACGATTTACATCAACCACTATTTCTTACCTTTCTTTGTGTCAGCCATTGATCAGCAGTTCTTATTTCTTTTCCTTCGGCTTCAAAAAGCTGCTCTCGCTTCTTGAGCTGCCTTTCCTGCCTTTTCAAGGTCATCTACGTGAATCACATCGTCATCCATGCCTTCATCCGTCGCGAAGTTCTACTTCATTGTCATCTTCATCTAAGACGCGCATGTCAGGCCAAGCGATTGTGGTTCCTGTGACAAGGACACGGAAGGATTCTGGGACACCTGGTTTTGGAATTGGTTTACCTTTAGTAATAGCTTCATAAGCTCTCAAACGCCCATTGATATCGGCATCTGACTTGTAGTGGAGATTTCTTGAAGGACGTTAGAAAGCTTACCGTAAGCTTCCAAAGGCCCAAACTTCCATCTCTCCCAAACGTTGTCCGCAAAATTGTGCTTTACCACCAGAGGGTTGTTGCGTAACGGTTGAATGAGGACCAGCTGAACGAGGCATGGGCTTATCATCTACCACGTGGTGAAGCTTAATCATATACATGACGCACCAACGGATACACGATTATCAAAAGGGGCTCACCGTACGGCCATCATAAAGGATTGTCTTAGCATCACTACTCCACTACCTGCTTCACGAACGGTATCCCGAGAATCATCTGCGCTAAGCATCCGTCAAAAGACCAGCGTTGCAATGTATGGATACCAAAGGTTTGCGAGCAGCCATACCAAAGTGAAGTTCGCATAACTTGTCCGAATATTCATACGGGATGGTACCCAGATTGGATTCAGCATGATATCCAGCGGCGTTCCATCTGGAGAGATGCAGAGCCATATCCTCTACTGGAACGATACAGGAAACAGCTTTGTTCGTGACGTCCTGCCATCTTGTCTAACACGGATTCGTTTTGGCTTGATATAAACACGCACCAACATATTGACGCCTGACTGCAATTCATCACCATTTGCACGAGTAAAGATTTTACATCACGAACAACACCTGCACCACCGTGTAGTACTCGAAGGGATGTATCACGTACTTCGCAGGACTTATCGCGAAAATTGCATGAAGTAGACGTTCTTCTGCGGACAAGTCTCTTTCGCCTTTTGGTGTCACTTTACCGACAAGAATGTCACGCCTTCCTTCACCTCAGCACCGATTCGGATAATGCCATTTTCGTCCAAATTGCGAAGAGCATCTTCCCCAGCATTTGGAATTTTCGCGGAGTAATTCTTTCAGGCCCAAGCTTGGTGTCGCTTGAGTTTCTGACTCAAATTCTTCCAAGTGAACAGAGGTATGCGCTTGTCATCTTTTTACTAGACGTTCGCTCCTTATTGATGGCATCTTCAAGTTGTAACCTTCCCATGTCCTTG